>OGPP01000018.1_pt1 | contig 238197 bp, 195 predicted proteins | sample 1553021 | NCBI WGS metagenome assembly OGPP01 (sample SAMEA2580217, study PRJEB22360) | human gut metagenome | biome: human gut; feature: human-associated habitat; material: faeces | place: Denmark | collected 2008/2010
CTTTGAAAGACCTGCTCCAAGTGTCCGGCTCGTGAAATCCATTCACCTTAGGGCTATGCCGTAAATATTGTTTTATCCGTGAACTGTAAGTGTGTAAAAAACCTAGGATTGGAGAATTTATATGATTAGACAGATTATACATATTGATGAAGAAAAATGCATTGGCTGTGGCCTTTGTGCAGATGCCTGTCACGAGGGTGCGATTGCAATGGTTAATGGAAAAGCAAAGCTGATGAGGGAGGATTACTGTGATGGTCTTGGTGACTGTCTTCCAGCATGTCCTGCGGACGCGATTTCGTTTGTGACACGTGAGGCGCCTGCATATGATGCGGCTGCTGTGGAAGCTGCTAAGCTAGAAAAAGCTGCGAAAACAACAAATGCGAAAACACCAGCTGCTGCCACTTCCTCCATTATCTCTGGGCTGAAATTAACTGATGTGCCAGTTCACACAGGCTGTCCTGGTTCTCGCACTCAATCTTTTACACAGCAGGCTCCGGCTCATGCCTGCCCGAGCTCTGCTTCACGCGATCTGGATGATGTCAGTTCATCTGCCCTGTCCCAGTGGCCTATTCAGATTAAGCTTGTTCCTGTAAATGCTCCTTATTTTAATGATGCCGATCTTTTAATTGCTGCTGACTGTACAGCTTATTCTTACAGCCGTTTCCATGAGGATTTCATTAAAGGACGAATCACTTTAATTGGATGTCCAAAACTTGATGACGGTGACTATAGTGAAAAGCTGACTGAAATTTTTACATCAAATGAAATTAAAAGCATTCATCTGGTGCGCATGATGGTTCCGTGCTGCGGCGGACTGTCTAAAGCTGTAGCAAACGCAATCGCTGCCTCTGGCAAACAAATTCCATGCACGATTACCACTATTTCCCCACAGGGTGAAATAATTCGCACAGAAAGGATCTAATTAAATTATGTCTTGTACAAATACACCACTGCATAATGAACTGCTTGGCGCAGTAATCGGCCTCGCCCGTACATGTGCCAACAATCCAAAGACTGATGACACTGACCGCCTTATTTTTACAGCTCTTCGCGTGTCTGCAAACAAAAGCGCAAATGAGCAAACACTCGCTGCCATGATCCGCCGCGTAAATGAAGAAAAAGCGATCATCTCTCCAGGCTGCGCGACCTGCACGGCACGCTGCGGCAACACTGATAATTATGATATGTCACTTCTATGGAATGCACCTGATGAGATACGCGAAGCAAAGCTTTCCATCTTGGAAAATGCCCAAGCACTCGCCGAAAAATTAATGCAGACAAAAAGCGAGGAGATTCCCGAAGGAACCATTCCTCGCCTGTATCATGCACTTTTCATGGTAAAGGAAGATTGGGATGCTAAGCCGCTGCAAGAGCTTGCTGAGGATATCGCTGATTGTATATTCATCCAGTAATTATTAAGACTACATTGGTTCCACATTCAATGTAGTCTTTTTTAAATTTCTAATATAATTTTCCATACACAGTATACTTCCACAAAACCTCTCCAGTCTTAGCAGAATATGTATATGTTTTGCTTCCTATTTTTGTTGTGGTTTTATCAACTTTTTATTCATCAAACGGCCAACTTTCATATTCTGTAATTTCTGATTGCACATAAATCATTTTGATTTCATGCTTTTTGAACAAGAAAAAACATAAAATCAAACAAACTGCTAACATTGCTACCATTAGCAGCACATACAATTTTCTTTTATTTTGAGCCATTCGGCGTGTCTCATCAACTGAAACATTTAATATTCCTGCTACAACACTATCTGGTGTTCCAAAAGTATCAACTAATTCCTGATAGGTTATCTCAGGTTTTTCCGCTACATACTCATTAAGGGAAGCAAGCAATCCTGATAAATATTGCTTTTTCTCGGTGCGTCTTAACGGCAATTTTCGATAGATTGCTCGATAATACTTTTTTTCATTTTTCATATAGTCATCCTTATTCTTTCTTCTCTATTTTGAGTAAACAATTCATTGCCTTTTGTAGTTCCAGATACTCAGAAAGAAGTACTTCTCTGTAATCTCGGCCACTATCTGTCAGATGATAATAAATACGAATTTGACGATTCTTTACCTTTGTACTAATGCTAGTAATATATCCTTCCTCCTCCAGCTTGTATAAAGATGTATACATCGCACCTGTATTTATACTCAATACACCATTTGACAGTTTTGATATACTTTGAACAAGTTGATATCCATACATATCTTCTTCTAACAACATAGACATGAGTACAAGTTCAATTGTTCCTTTTCCTATATTTTCCTTTACACCCACACTTGAACCTCTCCTCCATCTATATTCAACACGTGATACTAAGCAGCAGTCCATGCTTTCTCACAAAATGTCATTTTCTTAAAATAACATAACCTTTTTTTCATTATAAGTCAACATTAAACATTTTTAAACTGGAAAAATTTTTCCATCTTCCATGTGAAACTGTTTAGTACCACTCCTTGCCATTTCCATATCATGCGTAACAACAACAATTGTTTTCCCTTCTTTATTTAATTTTTTCAGAAGAAAAATAAGCTGTTCTGTTGCTTTATGATCCAATGCCCCCGTCGGTTCATCTGCTAAAATCAGGTTAGCATCCATCATAAGTCCTCTGGCAATTGCAACTCTTTGTTTTTGCCCTCCACTTAATGTCTGTACTTTCCGATTCGTTAACTCTGCAATATGCAAATATTCCAAAATTTCCTGCGCGCGTATATTTGCACTTTTTATACTTCTTTTTGCTATTAAAAAAGGTAACTGTAAATTTTGCTTAACAGTTTGATCATTAAATAATCCAAAGTCTTGCAAGACAATTCCCATTTTCTGATTTCTGATTTCAGCCCGTTTTTTATCAGAACTTTTTGCCAAATCTATTCCGTTTAAAATACAATTTCCCTGATCGGCACACTCCATCCCTTCTATCACGCGCATCAACGTCGATTTTCCTGATCCAGATGGCCCCGTAATTGTTACAAAGTCACCATCTTTTACTGTCATCGTTACATCGTCCAATGCATGTACTTCCGTATCTTTTCCCTTAAAAAAAGTTTTGTATACATGATTTAACTGTATCACTCTATTCCCTCCCTGCTAATCAGCATGACTGCGTTGCTATTTTTCTTCATAATAAATATACTTGCATTTACAACAAATGCCACTATTGAAAAAACAAAAAAGAACAAGAAAGTACCTACTGAAAATTTCGCTTGATTACTGATATTATAAATATTTTTAATGATGGGATTTGTTGTATACATTGCTGCTAAAACAGGTATTGCTATAACCAGCTCTGTTGCTGCTGAATAAAGAGCAAAAATTTTTTTCCTTGATATTCCCATTAAATAAAATATTGCCATTCGTTCTCTGGTTTGTATCAAATGAATAAACAAATATCCCCCAAAGCCAAACATTAAAACAGGTATAAATAAAATACAAAGCAAAATTTCCCATTGATGTTCCATTGATGTCCAATACCATGACTGTTGTCGCAATGTCTTATACGTATTAACGGTTCCATATTCTGACAAAATCTTTGTCATTTCTTCAATTGTCTCTTTTACTGATACTTTTTCTTTTACCTTAAACAGCATTGGATAATTCCATTTTATTTGACTGAATTTTTCATTTTCTACTGCCAATACAAATGAATACCCTTCCATATCTTCTGGATAAAATCCAATTGTATCCAACTGTCTGGTTGTCCCACCATAGTGAATAGTAATAATAGGCTTTTGTTCATTCAAAATTCCTGTTATCACAGTTTCAATTTTACATTCCTTCTCTCCATTTAAATTTACATTCATAAGAATATGATCACCAATATTATGTTCTTTTGCCAATTTACCGGCAACGACTACTGGAACAATTTCATCTTCATTTTTGTCTTTTTCAACAAACTCTCCTTCTTTCAGTTTTAGATCCGTTATTTCATACAAATCTTTTGAATAAACAATTAAATTTGCAATTTGTGAGGTTTCCGCATCTTGTATAATATCTGCGCGCAACTCTGAAATCATTCCAATTTTTTCAACATATTTTTCACATTTCTTGACTACATTTTCAAATGCCGTATTCTGATATTGTCTTTCAACTTCTCCTGTTTCCTCTATTCCGGCATACGGGTCAAAATGCAATATTCTATCTGTATCAAACTTAAAACACGCCTCCATGTCACGTGACAAGCGGATGCATTTTTTAAATGGATAAAAAGATGCTTCGAAAAAAATAATAAGCGAAAAAATCTGCATCATAAGAAAAACTTCTTTCCATATTCTTGCCGCATACAAACGCCAAATTAATATTATTTTACCCATCTATTTCTCTCCCCATAAACGGCAATCTTATAAATTGCAGCCCTACGACAATTGAAGATGCTATTATAATCATTGCTACTGATGCTATTCTTAAAAGGAAAATTGGAAGTGTATCTGCTCCAAAAATCTTTAGCACTGGCATTAAAAATTTATGTATGCAAGATGCTACTTGACTGCATATCAGCACTTCTATATTCCATTCTAATAAAGTCAACATTAAGATTTTTGTTCTGTGAATTCCACATTGATAAAAAATCACATACTGTTTGTAATTACCAATAATCCATTCTGTTATAAGCTGTATCATCGTAATTCCTATAACTGCCATAAATATCAAGGCAATTTTTCCTCGGCTGATTACCTGCTCTTGCAGAAAAATATCGGTATTACTACGTGGCATTGTTACTATTGCGTTTTGACATATATCTTCTAATTGTTCTTTTCTTCTTTTCAATTCTGAATATGTTGAATTTGGAAAATGTATCAGCACAAGCTCTGGATTTTTTCGCATTAAATACGTTGTGTATGGAAAAAGAACTATTTCTAATTCCATATTATCCATTGAAAAAAGTGTCTGTGGTGACTCGTTTGAAATAGGACTGTATATATTCCATGCTTCCAAAAAACCAGCACCTACTATATGATAATTTTCACCCTCATATTTCATATTCCTATTTAAAGCATCATATTTATCATGATGAATATACGCAACCATTTCACCATCTTTTTCCTCTTCCTCTGAGAAAAAGCGTCCCGTTGAATGTGGAAACCACTGGTCAATTCCAAATCCTTTCCATCCAATCAAACGCATATTTTTATCTTTTGATATGAATAGAATATTTTCTGCTTGTTCTGAAATTGTAGACTCTAACAGTTGCTGAATATCCTCCTGATTGCTGCCATTTTCCCCATACCATACTGCTAACGATGCATTCGCTCCAAATTGTGTTTCATTAAAATAACTCCTGCTCACAAAACCTAATATAACACTTATGCAAAAGCTTAGCAGTGTCATTCCGATCATTAAAAAAAACCATACTGCACAGCGTTGCCTAATCATTCTTCTTATAGAAAACAAAAATATCTTTCCCATTAGACAATTCCTTTCCTATAACCTAATAACTTATAGCGTTAGTTTCTCCAACATTCCTGCAACTAATTTTTTAATTCTCATATGTCCTCCTTCCTCATACTCACATTTTTAAACAGTGAATACAATATCCCTTTGCACCTTAACATAAAGTGCGACTCCAGTTCCTTGTTTGCGCAAACATACTGTTTAAATCCGTATCTAATTTAAACATTTTGAATTATACAACTTTTTCTAATATATGTCAATATATAAATATATTATTTTTTAATATATTTATATTATTATATAGTTTCATTAAAAAATTTTGCTGACTTCTTTTATTTATAACTTAAATACTGCTTTATAACTTATTTTAAGTTATTATTCAATATTTAAGTTATAATATATTTACTCGTTCAAATATAAAAAGTTACTGCTTTCCAAACCCCATTGACACAAAAAGCGAGGAGGTTCCCGAAGGAACCATTCCTCGCCTGTATCATGCACTTTTCATGGTAAAGGAAGATTGGGATGCTAAGCCGCTGCAAGAGCTTGCTGAGGACATCGCCTCTCTCTAATTACCACTATTTTAATTATTTCACTTCATATACTACACAGCTATGCGGTGCTAGCTCTGCACTTACTGCTGTTTCTGCGCTGTCTACCTTGCCTGTCCACAGCTCTTCTAAGGAAAGTCCTGCGTCTGGCTCGAATAGACATCTGCCGTCTGCTCCGATGATGCTTTCAATATCGGCATTTACAATTTGTACTTCTTCAGACAGGTTAAACAATGCAACATAGGTTTGACCTGTCTTTTCGTTATGTGCAGACCATGCTGCCTGATTGTCGTCTCTTGCGATCTGGTGCGGCTTGCAGTCTGGTGTCAGCATTGAAAGCACCTTTTTGTTTGTTAAAAGACCAAGTGTCCACTCGTCAAGCTTTGTCAGCTCTGCACCGATCATAAGCGGTGAACCAAACAGACACCAAAGTGTCATCATTGTGCGCTGCTCGTCCTTTGTAAAACGTGTGTCACGTTCTTCGCCAAAGCCTTTGCCCAGCTTTCCAATAGGAAGCATATCACAATCTGGATAATTGCCTCTTGATACCTGATTCTGCCACAGCTCACAACGCTCAAACATGTTTTTCAAAAGCTTCCAGTCATCCCAGAAATCATCTGTGATTCTCCACATGTTAGCATTGTTCTCATAATGCCATGCCTTCTCAATAAGTGCTGGTCCCGGTGACAGAGACAATACAACGCTTCTTCCACACTTTTTGATTGCCTTTGCAAGCATTTCAATCTCATGAGATGCAGAATATGGATTGTGCGGGTAAATATTTGTGTTGCAAATATCATCACATTTGATGAAATCAACTCCCCACTCAGCATACATTTCAAGTAATGAATCATAATATGCCTGTCCTGCCTCGCAATTTCTCACACCGTACATATCTGGATTCCAGCCACAGATAGAGCTTGGATCAGCAATTTGGTTTGCAGTCCAGTCTGTTTTCTTTACTGCCATATGTGTATGTGCAGCGATTCTTGGAATACCACGCATGATGTGAATACCAAACTTCAAGCCAAGGCTATGTACATAATCTGCAAGTGCCTTAAAGCCCGTACCATCTGCTGATGATGGGAAACGCTCTGGATCTGGCTGTAAGCGTGAATATTCGTCAATTGCCAATTCAGAGTATGGAATATACTGATAAGTATTTCTCTGTGAGCCTGCCTTCTTTGCGTACCACTCAATATCAACTACTACATACTCGTAGCCGGCATCCTTTAAGTGTTCTGCCAAGTAAGCAGCATTTGCTCTTACCTGCTCTTCATTTACTGTTGTGTCATAATAGTCATAGCTGTTCCAGCCCATAGGTGCAATCGGTGCATAATCATTCTTGTTCATGATATCCTCCTTACTATTGTGTATTTTCTTACTTTTTATTATAATCACTTTATATAAAAATAAAAGAATACAATCTTGACATGAAAGGGTAATTTTTTGATGTACTATACAAAAGGCGTATTTGGTGTATTAAATCTTGAAAGCTTGCCAGATGAACCAATGGTTCTTCTTGACGGCGGAATTGAAAGCCGCTATAAGGAAGACTACTTTTTTGATAACAGCTGCCGCTCCAATTATCACGGTTATCTTTTTCAATATACACTGTCTGGGTGCGGTGCTTATGAATCTAATGGCAAAACTATTTTTCTTACTCCCGGAACAGCCTTTTTTGCTGCAATCCCCGAAAAAAGCTGCTATTATCTGCCTGAGAAAACTGATGAACCATGGGAATTTCTCTATCTTCATTTTGATGGAAGCGCTGTTTTTCCCTTTTTTGAAAAGCTTACGCAGCACTGCGGCGGTATTATTTCAATTGACGCGCAGACAAGCTGCATTCAAAAGGCGCTTGCTCTTCATACACGCATGATTAGCGGAGGGCATTTGCAGCCATATGAGGGCGGAGAATTTTTATACGGCTTTCTCTGTGGACTGCTTCGTCATGTTCTCCATCCAGCTGCTTTTCACACTGAAAGCACTGCCAGCCAGGCAGCTCTTTTAATGGAAAAGGAATTTGCAACCATTGGCGGTATTGATGAGGTGGCAAAACGTCTCCATATTTCTTCTGAGCATCTGTCCCGCTCTTTTCACAGCGAATGGGGCATTGCTCCTGTTCAATATTTAAATAGAATGCGTATTCAGTCTGCCATGAATGATCTTCTTGGAAGCAATGACACTATAGAAGTCATTGCTGTCAAAAACGGTTTTGCAAATGGCAACTATTTCGCTAAAGTCTTTCGCCGCTATACAAAAATGACTCCCGGTGAATATCGCTGCAAAAGGACTGGACAAATCCGAACTTTGTCAGTATAATAGGGCACAGGCTATTTGCCTACTGGTTCGAAACCCTCCCAGTATAAAAAACTAGGCTGATGAAGCGTTCTTTTTAAGAGCGCTGTTTTCGCTGTAGTTTTTGAGGTGTTCAAATTCGCGCGAAGGCAGCGCTTTTTTGCTGCCTTTTGCACAAAAGAAAGGAACAGCTTATTATGCGAAAAAAAGTAATTATCGACTGTGATCCGGGCATCGACGACAGCCTTGCGATCATGCTTGCCCTCTCCTGCGATCAGATTGAGGTGCTTGGAATCACAATTGTCTGTGGAAATTCCCCGACTGAAATGGGGGCAGGCAATGCTGCAAAGGTGCTTCGTCAAATGAATCGCCTTGACATTCCAATTTTTACTGGTGAACGCACACCACTAAAGCGCGACTATGTAAACGCGCTTGACACACACGGCGCTGATGGCTTAGGTGAAAGCTTTCTTGAGCCAGTGGAAAACTTTTCTTTCCACACTGATGCCGTCTCATTTCTTGAGGAAACAATTCTTAACACGCACTGCAGCGTCATCGCACTTGGTCCGATGACAAATCTTGCACGTCTCATCCAGAAAAATCCTGCAGCATTTGCTGCAATTGATGAACTGGTATCGATGGGCGGTGCTTTTAAGAGCCATGGCAATTGTTCTCCTGTTGCTGAGTATAACTACTGGGCAGATCCTGATGCTGCTGCGCTTGTCTATGAGACAGCAGCCATGCAAAATCGTCTTATCCATATGGTTGGCCTCGATGTGACAAGACAGATTGTTCTTACGCCAGATCTTATCTCTTATTTAAAGCGTCTCGACAGCAAAACTGGCTCATTTGTTGAGGCTATCACGAAATTCTACCTTGATTTTCATTGGGAATGGGAGCATATGATTGGATGCGTCATCAATGATCCCCTTGCTGTTGCCTATTTTGCTGATCATTCACTTTGCAGTGGTTTTGATGCTTACACAGCTGTTGAAACAGGAGGCATAAGCATCGGTCAAACAGTTGTTGACTCTATGAATTTCTATAAGAAGGAATCTAATAGCGTGGTGCTGACACAGACTGATCCTGTCCGTTTCTTTACCTTCTTTTTCTCGCGCCTGCTTAATAAGACTCCTGATGAGCTTGATCTTCTATCCGATATGGTGCGAAGTCCAAAGCAGGTACGCGTCAATTCGTAGCTTATATGATTTTATCAAATTAATGTCAAAACTTATATAAAAAGATATTATCCACGAATTGCTCCGTTGCTATGCAACTTTCGCAATTCTATAAAAAAGAGGTATTTGAAATGGAAAATAATAATAGAAGAAAACTTGGAACTTATCAGATTTGTTTGATTGCACTGGCAATTGTTATGAATGTCATAGGCGGACAGATTGCGCTTGCTCTTCGTCTTCCAATTTATTTAGACAGCATCGGAACCATCATGATCGGTGCCATGCTTGGACCATGGTGCGGCTTAATTCCTGGTCTGCTTGGTGGTCTGATCATGGCTTTTACTGGTGATATTTACTCACTGTATTTCGCACCTGTCGGCATGATCGTTGGTTTTATGAGTGGTCTTGCTCACACAGGTTTTTCTGGTCTTCGCGGCGGTGCTAAGCTTCAGCGCATTTTGTCACTCGGTCATATAAGTACCGTTAAGGATGCCGCAATCATGATAGGACGTGCCTTTGTGATCTCTCTTCCAGGAACAGTTGTCAGCGCTTTTATCTGCACAGTTCTTTTTGGAGGAGTAACCTCATCTGGCTCTGCAATTCTTGTTCAATTTCTGGCTGCAAAGACACCGCTTGGGCTGACAGCAAGCATCGTTCTTGTTCAGTTTTTAACTGATTTTTGTGACCGCGCAGTAAGCCTTGCGCTTGTCATGGCAATGGTTCGCGTGCTTCCTGTTTCCATTAAGCAGCGCCTTGCAGCGAATTGATACTAGGGTCAAAAGCTCCAAAAGCCGTTCGTGCTTGCACGATTAGGGTTTTGAGCTTGGGACCCGCAAAAACATGAGGATGCAGCGATTTTCAAAGAAAATCAGCGAATCCGAATGTTTTTAGAATTGCGAAAGTTGCATAGCAACGAAGCAATTCGTGGGTATCAGTTGGGGGAAAATACCTTTTGACCCCAACATCATATAATATAAGGAGTAATTTATGGGAATCCCTGTTGAACGCTACAGTAAAATTACTGATAAAAATAACCGTGAAATTTGTCTGCTGCGTGCTTTTCCATGCGCTTGGGGAAAATGCACATTTTGTGATTACATCGAAGACAATGGACATGATGAAGCAGCGATGATTTCATTAAATAAAAGCATTTTAGATCAAGTCACCGGCGAATTTGGTGTTTTAGAGGTCATCAATTCAGGAAGCTGCTTTGAACTTCCAAAGCAGACACTTGATGATATTGAAAATGTAATAAAAACCAAAAACATCCATAAGCTCTTTTTTGAATCGCACTGGATGTATAGAAAACACCTCGCTGCAATGCGAAGCCGCATGCCGGTGCCGATCATTTTTAAGATCGGCGTAGAGACATTTGACAGCGATTTTCGTGAGCATGTTCTTAATAAGCATGCCGACTTTCAGTCACCTGAAGAGGTAGCAGAATATTTTGACTCTCCATGTCTGATGGTCGGCATAAAGGGGCAGACAAAGGAAATGATCGCGCACGACATTGACTGCCTAAAACGCTATTTTAAGCTTGGAACAGTAAATGTATACAACAATAATACTACACCAATCAAACGTGATGAAGAGCTTGTTCGCTGGTTTATGAAGGAATACAACTGGCTGCTTGACGATCCTTCTGTTGAAGTATTATACGATATCACTGATTTCGGTGTTGGGTGAGTTCCCACATTGCTAGTCCGGCTGCGACTGCTACATTAAGAGAATCGACTCCGTTCATCATTGGAATTTTAGCTACATAATCAGCTGCATTGATTGTGGACTCTGCAAGTCCCTGTCCTTCGTTTCCCATGATGATCGCGAGTCGATCTTTTTGTTTTAAAACTGGATCATCAATTCGAATATTATCTGAACGAAGTGCCATTGCAACTGTCTGAAAGCCTTCCTCCTTCAGCCATCCAATGCCCTCTTCCTTCCATCTTGCCTCGCTGCTTCCAATATAAGCCCATGGAACAAGAAGTGCATTTCCTACACTTACACGCATTGCACGGCGATAAAACGGATCTACACAGGCTGGTGACAATAATACAGCGTCTATGCCAAATGCTGCTGCACTTCTAAAGATTGCACCGATGTTTGTTGGATTTTCTACATCCTCAAGCACAACAATACGCTTTGCATTTTCAAGCACTTTTTTATAATCAAAATTTTCTTTTCTTCGCATCGCGCATGAAATTCCACCTGTCAATACATAGCCAAATTCTCTTTTGGCATCCTCTGGATCTACTATGTAAATAGGTGCCTCTCCCACACGATCTAAAATCTCATCTTTTTCCATTTTTTCAGTACATACAACGCTTAGCGGCTCGTAGCCTTTGCGAAGAGCAATATCAATGACATTTTTGCTTTCTGCAATAAAAATGCCTGGCTCTGGCTCATAATAACGAAGAAGATGCACCTCTTTATTTCCAACATACCATTCTAATTCTGGAAGCTGTGCTGATGAAGCCTTGATTATATTTTTTTTATTTCTCATATACATACCTCTGCTTGCTGCTATTTATTCTTTATCTAATAATAGCAGATCTTCCTCTCTCACGTAAAGTACTTTTGGCACTCCCGCAGAAGGATTCCAGTCACTTTTACTGATCTTCCACTGCAGCCACTCACAGTTCTCATCTTTTCGAAATGAAATATTCCACTCAAACGGATCCTCTAATATCCTGTATTCGCCAACTGTCAATTCAGTTATATGACCTGCTTTTGGCTTTTTTTGCATCATATAATGAGCCCTGATTCCAACAGTACGCGCCGTAAATGCTTCCTTTGATACATCAAACGCCACACCCCATTCTGCTGCCCAAAGTTTGCCAGACGCTGTGTCCTTCATCTGTGTTTCTGTCGGCTCTAAATCCTTTACCAGTTCCACGCTGCAAATATTTTTACAGCCTGACAAGAGAGCTGCTGTTTTTGTCTTTGGATTCTTAAAAAATTCTTTTACCGGCTCAATCACTTCCATCTTTCCCTGATTGATACAGCTTACAGTATCGCAAAGGCGATACACTTCATCTCTGCTGTGCGATACAAACAAGGCTGGCTTTTGAATATCTTTTAACAAATCCATCATCTGCTGCTCCATCTTCCACTTAAGATAGCTGTCTAATGCGGCAAATGGTTCATCTAAAAGAAGAAGCTCTGGTTCTGCCGCTAACATACGCGCCATCGCGACGCGCTGCTTTTGACCTCCTGAGAGTTGATCTGGCATGTGTTTTTCAAGACCTGTCAGATGAAAACTTGTTATGTATTCCTGCACCTTTTTTTGATCTGGCTTTCTGCCCATTCCTGCCTGTATATTCTGTACCACATTCATGTTAGGAAATAATGCATAGTCCTGAAACATATATCCAACTTTTCTTTTTTGAGGCGGCAAATTTATCTTTTTTTTCGAATCAAACAGCACTCTGTCATTTAAAACAATTCTTCCTTCATCTGGACGCTCAATACCTGCAATGCATTTTAATGTCATACTTTTTCCGCATCCAGATGCACCCAGAATTGCAAATACGCCGCCATCCATGCAAAAGTCCACATCCAGCAAAAAATTTCCCAGTTTCTTTTTTATCGTTACCTGCAACATATCTGTCTTTTGCCCCTATCATTACCATTGTTTTTTCTGTTTGTTTTTTCCTGATCCTAAAAGATTCATTAACAGCACAACGACAAATGCAATCACCATGATCACCATTACCCAAAAACCGGCTGTCTTGTAATCTCCATTTTGAATTACCATCGCAATTTTCTGTGAAATCGTTCCTGTCTTTTTCGGAATATTTCCTGCAAGCATAGATGTAGCCCCATACTCTCCCATGGCTCTTGCAAATGTCAAAATCGTTCCAGAAAGTATTCCTGGACGCGCCGATGGAATCACAACCTTCCAGAAAATTTTCATTTCCGACATACCAAGTGTTCTGGCTGCATAGATTAAATTTGCATCTACCTGCTCAAATGCTGCTCTGGCATTTCTATACATAAGAGGAAAAGCAATCACAGTTGCTGAAAGCACGCAGCCAAGCCAAGTCTGTACAACCTTAATTCCACAGCCTTCATAAAGTGCAGCGCCAAATGGACGGCGCAGACTAAAAATCAGTAAAAGAAAAAAACCGGCTACCGTTGGCGGCAGTACCATTGGCAGTGTAAGAATACCATCCAATACTGCTTTTGTTTTAGGTCCTGCTTTTATTACCTGTCTTGCTGCAAAGATCCCACCAAAAAAAGAAAGAATGGTTGCCACCACTCCAGTCTTTAATGAGATCAGCAAAGGACTCCAATCAAGCCCTCTCATAAATTCCATCAATTCTTCCATTGTGCCACCATTATTTCTATCAATTTAGTAAGAGTATCACGTCCACAGAAGCAATGCACCAAATGGACGTGGAAACTTACTTTTAATCTTCTACATCAGTATCGAAATAATACTTCTGGAAAATTTCTTTTGCATCATCTGTAATTAAGAAATCGACAAATTCCTTTGCTGTCGCAGCTTCTGCCTCGTCTGCCTCTGAATTTTGAATTTGTGCTACCGGATAAATAACATCTCCTGTCAGATCATAAGGAATCTTCTCTAAAATCTCAAGACGATCTTCTAATCCATATGTATCGGAATAATAAACAGTTCCTACCTCATTTGATCCCTCTGTCACTGCTGACGTAACAACACCTACATTTGCACATTCATTGATTTCCACACCGCCAAGTGCTTCTGAAATGTCTGTTGTTGAAATCTTTGATACATCATCTGCCTTTTCTAACATTCCTGCATTTACCATTGCCTGACGTGTGTATTTTCCTACAGGCACTGAACCATCTGCAAGTGCAATGCTGCCAGCATTTTTAATATCCATAAGACCTGTTACCTTGGTGTTGCTTCCCTTATATGTTACTACACAAACCTGGTTGTTTACAACGTTGTGACGTGTTCCCTCTACGACAAGACCATCTGTCTCATCAAGCTGATTCATCTGCTTAACTGCTGCTGAAAAAAATACGTCACAGTCTGCGCCTTCTTCAATCTGAACCATCAAAGTTCCTGAGCTGTCATAGCTTCCCTGTACATTTACATTTTCGTGTGTTTTCTGAAACTCTGCGATCAGTTCCTCCATTACCTGATTCAGACTCTTAGCTGCAAATACAGTGATTGTAACTTCTTCTTTTTTGTCTGATGCCTTATAACCACATCCTGCAAGCAGTGATGCTGCCAAAGCCGTTACCATTAACATCCCTACTTTTCTCATTTGTTTTTTCTCCGTAATCCTGCTTTTTCTGCTCTAATTTGTATAAGCTGTGCCGCAATACTGATAGCTATCTCTGCCGGTGTCTCACTTGCAATGTCTATTCCGATTGGTGCATGTACACGATCAAGTTCTTCATTGGTGAAGCCCTCCGCCAGTAGTTTTTCTCTGACGTACTGAGTCTTTCGTTTGCTTCCCACTACGCCTATATAAAAAGCAGGTGTGCGCAGCGCAAACCGCTCAACATCTGCATCACAGCTATGTCCTCTTGTAACAACTACAAGATAATCTTCCTTTTTTACTTTCAAAATATCAGAAAGCAAAGTAAAATCAACAGTTTTTGTTTCCTGTACGCCTGGGAATAAATTAGGGGTAGTATACTCCTCTCTGTCATCCATTACCATGCACCAAAATCCCAAATGACTGAGTACTGGGACAAGCTCCTGCGCAAGATGGCCGCCTCCGAAAATATAAACCTTTCCATCAAAGTTAAACTCCTCGGCATAGATTTTCTGAACTTCATTACTTCCGTCAGTTCCATCCTTCTCGTATTCTTCAAGTATTCGGCAATGACCTCGTCCTTCCTCAAGATGAGACTCTATTTTAGGATATCCTTTTGAAAATGGAAGTAGCAGCCAATATGGCTTTTTCTCTTCTTCCATCTTTAATGCTTCCTTTAAAAAAGATGCAATCTTTGTATCCTTGCTTTTCACGCTGTAAAATAAAACCTTTACTTTACCTCCGCAGATCATTCCAAGGCCGCCATTTTCTCCTGTTCCCAAGTCAAAATCCTCGACAAAATGAGCATCCTTTCCAGCAAGCGTAATTGCTTTTTTTACGGCCTGATATTCCAGATTTCCGCCGCCGATTGTTCCATAAATTCTGCCTGTCTGATCTGCCGCCATATAGGCTCCAGTCGTGCGCGGAATTGAACCATTTCCTTCCACAATAGTGACCAGAACTGTATCACAATTTTGATTCCAGCGATCTAATAACAATTGATAAAGTGTTTTCATATATTCCTCCGATTTTATCAATCTATATGTGCTTCTGTTTCTTCTATCTTTTCAAGAATATCGCCTTTTTTGATTTTTCCACCCTGAATTACAACAGCAAATACGCCCTCTCTTGGCATGATGCACTCGCCCATTCTCTTATAAATTTCACAGTGGCTGTGACATTCTTTTCCAATCTGAGTCATCTCTAAAATGACATCACCGCATTGAAATCGTGTTCCCACTGGAAGATTTCGAAAATCATAGCCCTCTACGATCAGGTTTTCTCCAAAAGCGCCAAGTCCAATCTGCGCTCCTTTTTTTCTAAATTCCTCTATTTTTTCATATGACAGAAGGCTTACCTGTCTGTGCCAGTGACCTGCATGTGCATCTTTCTCAATTCCCCAGTCCTTCACAAAAACTGCTTCTTCAATTTCATGTTTTGCCGTACCGCGCTTTTCGCTGATACAGATTCCTTTAATGACTCCCACTTTTGTTGTTCCTTTCCTGCCGCGCTGCTGGTCTTTAACTTTATCGGCTTCTACCCACCAATTTTGACCATCTCGTTGATTTCAGTCATCTCCTCTGGATGCTCAAAGCAATGAGCTGCCGGCTTTTTGTAAATGGCTGCTCTCATTGCAGTTGTTAGTTTCTCATTTAGCGCTTTTTGTATATTTTTTTCGTTTTGCCCAGTTTCTTCTCCTCGCAGAATCTGACGCAGATCAATTCCTTTATCATAGCAAAGACACAGCTTTAAATACCCCTGTGCCGTCAATCTAACTCTGTTGCAGCTTTCACAAAACTTTCCATGAATTGCACTTATAAAACCAACTGGAATTGTTAATTCGGAAAAACTATAATACACTGCCGGGCCGCTTCCTATTGGGACTTCTTTTGTATGTAATGTCTGAACCATGTGTGATATCTGTTCTGATATCTGTTTTTTTTGATTTGCTTGATACGTGATCATTTCTGACTTTCCAAACTCATCTTCAAGACATGTTCTCAGTTCATCATTACTTCTTCCTACATACTGTTTTCCATAGCCAACCGGCATTATCTCAATAAAACGAAGCGGTATTTTTTGCTGCTGTGCATACAAAACAAGAGAAATAGGATTTAGCTCTTTTCGATTGACTGCATTGATTTTCACAGGCAGCCCCATTTCTTTTGCCGCCTGTATCCCATCAAGTACTTCTTTTAAATTTTGCCTTCCTGCAAGTGATGCAAATTCTTCAAAATCAAGGGTATCCAGGCTCACATTTAATCCGTCCAATCCCGCTTCCTTTAATGAAGCAGCATAAGTTCTAAGTAAAACTCCATTCGTGGTCATTGTGATCGTTTCTACACCCGGAATTGCCCTAATCCCTCGAATGAGATCTACACAGCCTTTTCGCACTAACGGCTCACCGCCTGTAATTCTGACATGCGTAATGCCAAGGCTGACGCCAGCCCTTACAATCTCCCAGATTTCCTCAAACGTAAGAATATTTTTCATTCCTACATCTGTAACTCCATCTGGCATGCAATACTTACAGCGCAGGTTACATCGATCTGTGATCGAAATACGCAAGTAAGTAATACTTCTTCCATATTGATCCAGCATGCTGCTTACCAGCCTTTTCCAAAACCGCAATTAGGATAAGTACAGACTGGACAGTTTAAGCATAGTCCGCCTTCTCCAAGTAATGCCAGTTCCTCTGCCGTGATAAAATCATCCGCTAACAAGCGCGGCAATGCCAGATCAAAAATCGTTCTTTTTGCATACATAACACAGCCCGGCAGTCCCACAATCGGAATCGTTTTATCCTTATATTCATAATAAGATACTAAAAACATTGCTCCCGGAAGAACTGGTGCACCGTAAGAAACAATTCTTGCCCCCGTATTTTTGATGGCAAGCGGTGTTTTGTCATCTGGATCTACGCTCATGCCACCCGTGCATAAAACAAGCTCTGCGCCCTGTTCTATAGCACTAAGGCAGCCCTTAGTAATTGCCTCATGGTCATCATCATAAATCTCGTGGAATATCACTTCACTGCCATATTCCTTTAATTTTTCTACTAGAACTGGCGTAAATTTATCCTGAATGCGTCCGTGATAAACTTCACTTCCTGTTGTTAAAATCGCAGCTTTTTTGGGCTGCAACGGCTTTATTTCCAAAATAGACCCGTCATTACAAATCTCTTTTGCGCGCTCCATTTTTTCTTTTTCAATCACAAGCGGAATGATTCTCGTCCCAGCTAACTTATCACCTTTCTTTACAAAGGTGTTGCCATGACGTGTCGCAATCATCATTTCTCCCAGACTATTGACTTTCCTTAGCTTCTCGCGATCAACCTTAAAAAGACCGTCACAATCCGCAATAAGCTCTATTTTTCCTTCCTTTACAGCAGATGGATGCATATGCTCGTTTCTGCACATCTCATAAAGAATTTGTGCTGCCTCATTTTCGTGTAGCATATGCTCATCCTTTTCCCAAATATATATATGTTCCTTTCCAACACTTAAAAGGACAGGAATATCCTCCTTTGTGATTATATGACCCTTTCGAAATACCGCATCTTTTGTCACACCAGGAATAATCTGTGTGATATCATGGCACAATACCTGTCCCACGGCTTCTTCTGTTTTCATTAGTTTCATAACATTTTCCTTACTTTCTTTGTTTACTCTAATGCTTCGCAGATAACTTCTAAGACGCTTCCCGCAATGCATCTTGCCTTATCTGAAATCGTAAAGCAATTTGCCAATTCTTCTTTTCTTGGATCAATATCTGCAATCTTAAAGCCTTTTGTGACTGGATAACTGTCTCGAATAAGTCCACGAAGAAGACCGTCAATAGTTGCTGTCACCTCTGTTTTTTTTATATCTGCGGCGCTTTCGTTTTCTTTGTCTGATGCTTCAATTACAGCTATCACCTGACCTTTTTCTACAATATCGCCAATTTTACTCTTGTTTTTTAATATGCCCTCTGCCGGTGCATGAATGACACGCTCTGCTCCGTAACCGCCGATTATACCTGGTATTCCCGTATTTGGATATGCACTTCCTTCGCGAATCACCCGACCCAAATTGTGACCGCGCTTTGTCTCAATTACAACATCCACATCGACACCTGCAGTAAAACCAGGACCAAGTGCAATAGTAAGTGGTGCCATATTTTTATTAGTTCCGAGATTATGCTTTGCAAGAATCGCATCGACTACAACTTTTGGCTGCATTGAAGCAATGCTTTCTCCCATTGGATCAACCATTACTGGTACTTTGTCGTTTTTCCATGCATCAAGCATTTGTTTTTCATCTTTTACACGGACTGCCTCTACACCTTCCACACAGGCACTTTTGCTATAAACTGCCTCGCTTAAAGCCACCTGTCTTCGAATGGCAGCCGGATAATCAGTTTCTAGCACTAGTAAACGAAATCCACTCTTTTTTAATCTATGAATCGTTCCCGTTGCCAGATCACCAGCACCGCGCACTATAATCAGATCACTTTTTTTCATCGGAAGTTTCCTTTCACATTACAATTCTAAAATATACTCTGCCTCCCAGTGATGTCCAGCTGCCTGTAATGCTTCTAACACTTTTTCCCTTTCTTTTGGGTCAGCTTTCCAGCAAAGACCACATCCTGCGGTGATTTCCCGCGGAATCGGAATCAGTCGCCCCGGCAATTTTTGCTCTATGCCAAATTTATCAGCTGCCATTGCCTGCGTAGTACTTTCAAATGTTAAAATCCAGGTTTTCTTTTTTATTCTCATATCATATTGACTCTCCCATTATTCCAGCAGCTGTGACAACTTTTTAATCGCATTTGCTGTTCTGTCAATTTCTTCCTCTGTATTTTTATGAGACACAGATATTCTAACAGCTCCCTGCATTTTTGTGCCCAATGTCTCGTGCATGAGCGGCGCACAATGAGCACCTGAACGGACAGCAATTTCTTCCTCTTCAAAAAGCCAGTCTGCAACATAAGCAGAATCTTCATCTCCCATGTTAAATGAAAGAATCCCCACTCTCTGGTTGCTGTCAGGATTTCCATACAGGTGGATGTTCGGCAGATCACGAATCTGATCCTCTAATCGTTTTATAAGCGATCTTTCTTTTTTTATAATCGCTTCTGTGCCAATCTCACTCAAATAGTTCAGCGCACCGCCAAGGCCAGCAATTCCATGTACATTCAATGTGCCGGCTTCAAGGTGCTCTGGCATTGCCTTTGGATGATCATGATCAAAGCTGTGAATACCACTTCCTCCGACCTTTAAGGGATTTATTTTTACTCCTTGCCGAACATAAAGTCCGCCTGTTCCCTGTGGTCCCATCAGCCCCTTATGTCCTGTAAAGCAAAGGACATCGATTCCCATTTTCTGCACATCAATCGTCAAAATTCCTGCTGTCTGAGAAGCATCTACAATAAGAAGGATATCTTTATGTGATATTTCTTTTTTTATGCATTCCAGATCCGTGATATTTCCTGTAAGATTCGATGCATGTGTCACAATGACTGCTTTTGTATTTTCTTTTATCAGTGCCGGAAGCTTGTCGTAGTCTAATATTCCCTGTTCATCTGCAGATAAAAAGCTTACTTCTACTCCCTGCTTTTGCAGGCGATAAAGTGGACGCAGCACCGAATTATGTTCACACACTGTTGTAATCACATGATCGCCTTTTTGAAACAACCCTAAAATCGCTGTATTTAAGGCTTCGGTGGCATTTGATGTAAATGCAATGCAATCAGCACTCTCTGCGTTAAAAAGCTGTGCTAACTGCTCTCTAACCTGATAAACGCATCTTCCTGCCTGCAGCGTTGCATCATGCGCACCACGCCCAGGATTGCCCATCGTATGTAGGGCTCTAATCATTTCTTCTTCTACTTCTTTTGGCTTTTGCAGAGAAGTTGCTGCATTATCCAGATAAATCATGGTTTTATAATCCTATCTGCTTTGCTCATTCGCTCTGCTATATCATACATATTTGTAACGTCTCCAACCTGGAGCTTTTCTGTCAATCCATAAAAATTCAGGCATGTACCGCATGTGCGAATCTCTACGCCCTGTGCTTCTAGGCTTTTAAGATCTTCTAATGATTCTGAGCCCTCACACGTTAAAAATGCACCGCCATTATAAAAAAGTATCTGATCCGGCAGCTCATCCTGCTGTGTCAGTGCATAAATAAAGCCCTTTAATAATGTTGCGCCCAACTGCTCATTTGGACCTCCCATAGCTTTAGAAGAAATAACAACAAGACTAGTCTTCTTTGCCGGTGCACATGGAATACATTCTTCTGTATTCTTTTCCGTTTCACTATCAGGTTTTTGTGTTGTTTGTTCATCTGTCTCTCCAACTGTCAGCGTTACACGATATTCCTGATCTTTTACCTTTTTAGATGCACAGCCATATCCTTTTTGCTGCGCCATTTTCGTTAAATTCTGTACAGCAATTTCATTATCGACTAATACCTCTACTACACCTGCTCCATTTAATTCTTTGATTGCTTCTTTTGCCTTCACTAATGGAATTGGACAGATATCGCCAATTGCATTTACTTCTTTTTTCATAATGTTTTTCTCCTGTTTTTCACTATTTTTTCTTATGATTAATTACAAAAATTTCTGATTTTTTTTGCTCTGTCACTTCTCCTACGATGGCAGCTGGAAGACCTGCTTTTTGCAGCTTTTCACACAATTCATCTGCCTGTGCTTTTTGTACAGCAAACAATAATCCGCCCGACGTCTGTGGATCATACAGCACTTCTTCCATTCCAAATGATATATCTTCAAACTGCACATATCCTTCAAGATGGTTTCTATTTTTTTGACCTGCTGCAGTCAATAAAAATTCTTCAGCACATTCCATTGCACCATCAAATACTGGAACCTGATCGGCATAGATTACACTTGAAAGCCGTCCGTCCATCATCTCATGAAGATGACCTAAAAATCCAAAGCCTGTCACATCTGTACAGGCATGTATGCAAAAATTTCTTCCAATCTCAGATGCTGTTCGGTTAATTGTTGTCATGGAAGCAATCACCTGCTCCATGGCTCCCTCAGGTGCTTGTTTTACGCGGTTTGCTGCACATATAATTCCTACACCCAGCCTTTTTGTTAAGATCAGTTTGTCTCCAGACTTAGCGCCATTATTTTTCCAGATTTTTTCTGGATCAACTACGCCTGTAACTGACAATCCATATTTGACGTCACTGTCAGCAATTGAATGGCCGCCGGCTAGACTTCCGCCTGCTTCCTGCACCTTCTCTGCACCGCCCTGAAGAATCTTTCCAAGTATATTTAAATCCATTGATTCAGGAAAGCAGACAATATTAAGTGCAGTTTTTACATCACCGCCCATCGCATATATATCGCTTAAGGCATTTGTGGCTGCTATCTGTCCAAACAGATAAGGATCTTCCACCATAGGCGGAAAAAAATCTAGTGTCTGCACAAATGCCTGATGGTCATTAAGCTTATAAACTGCCGCGTCATCACTGCTGTCATAGCCTACAAGCAGATTTTCATCTTTTTGTCCTTTTGGAAGGCGCTCCAAAATATGCTCCAGCACACCAGCTCCAAGCTTTGCCGTACAGCCGCCGCTTTTGCAAAATATAATTTCTTTTTCACTCATATTGGCACACTTTCTTTATTTTCTGGCACATTCAAATGCTGTTCCTAAAAGGATATCAAGTCCATGAGACAGTGAATCCAATATGTAAGTAAGACTCTCCTCAACTGCCTTTGGGCTTCCCGGCAGATTCACAATAAGCGTCTGCTTACGAATAACACTAGCTCCACGGCTTAGCATGGCGCGCGGTGTGATAGTCAAGCTATAGGCGCGTATTGCCTCTGCAATTCCCGGTGCATTGCGATCAGCCACAGCAAGCGTTGCCTCTGGTGTCACATCTCTTTTAGAAAAACCAGTTCCGCCTGTTGTCAGTACAAGTGCACATTGTTCTTCGTCTACTAATCGACAAAGCTCTTTTTCGATTGCTTTTTGATCATCCGGTAAAATGCAATATGATACCACTTCATACTTTTCTGTAGGAAGAAGTGACTTGATCTTTGGACCGCTTAAATCCTCTCGCTCGCCTTTAAAACCTTTATCACTAAGAGTTACAATTCCTACTCTATATTTTTGATTATGTTTTTTTTGTTCCATTGCAGTGCCTTTCTAATTTGCTTTTTTATCGCTGCTTATTTTTCAGCTTTATAATGACCGCTTTTGCCTCCAGATTTTTCCACTAGATGAATCCCTGATATTTCCATGCCGCGATCCATAGCTTTGCACATATCATAAATTGTCAGCAGCGCAACACTAACGCCCGTCATAGCTTCCATCTCCACTCCTGTTTTTCCGATACAGGAGGTCTTACATGTTGCCTTAATTTGACGATGCTTTTCATCTAACTCAAAAGAAATCTCGCAGTCTGTCAATGCAATAATGTGGCACAACGGAATCAGCTCTGAATTTTTTTTCGCACCCATAATGCCTGCAATTCTGGCTATTCCAAGCACATCACCTTTTTTTGCCGTATGATTAGTAATAGCCTGAAAAACTTCCTCATTCACAGTGATTGTTCCCGCAGCAACAGCTACCCGATATGTATCTGCCTTTTCATGCACATCCACCATCACGGCATTTCCTTTTTGATCAAAATGTGTAAATCCACTCATCGTTTATATCTCCCCCAAAAATGGTTTATAGTCTATTGACTAGTTTGCCATATTCACTGCAGTTTTGCAAATACTATTTTTTCTATAGTTTCACTATTCTGTCCAGTTGAATTGATTAACATTTCCCCAACCTGTTCTGCACTTTTTCGCACGGTGCTGTCATCACACTGATTTAAAACGGCAATGTATCTTCTGTCTCCTACATCTTTTCGCAGTCCCTGATCAGATAACAAAATTGCTGCCATATCTTTTTCTGTCAATAAATGATTTTCATCCGCTGACAATAGTTTTTTTGCTTTTTCCAGTCGAAAACAACACTCTTTAAGTGAAAGCCCTAAGGCTGAAAGCCCTAAAACAGCCACCACTATATCCGACTCTGGCAAAAGTACAGGCTCATGATCAGCTGGCACTTTACAGGGCAAACGCTTTGAGCCATCAGCCTCAATGAGTACAAGGTCAGAAAGCTCCATTGCCTGTCTCATCCAGTCAATCTCTGGCATCTTTAACTTTTGCGGATCTTTTTCCTCAGTTGCTCCAATCAACGCCCAATGTCCTGCTGCCCAGATTTCCTGTAACTGTTTTTCGTTCATTGCTAAAAATTCATCCTGCGGTCTGAAAATATGAGTTGTAGTCGTCACAAGCACTTTTTTTCCCTGACTGCTGCTCCACTTTGCAATTGCGTCAATAAGAGAACTTTTTCCTCCTGCTCCAACAAACGAAACAATATGTTTTCCTTCGGCTAGAAAAGTAAAAGCAGTCTTTATTGATACTTCTTGGATTTTTTTTTGCTTTATATTCGATTTACAATATTGATAAAATCCACTCTTGCTCCTTGCAATCGCCGCAAAACTTTCTGCTGATGGATTAACATAATATCCCATTCTGCTGACACTCCTTCCCTCTCAATATCATGTGTTATTCCTTAAAATACTCATTTTTACTCAATAAAATCATTATACCATGCATTCTGCCACTTGTCATTGAATTCATCGTCCAATGTGACCGAATGAGCAATAACAATGTTACAGTTCACGCGTCATGTTACGAAAGCCCTTCGGTGCAATGGTTTCGTCGTCGGACCAAATTCCGCAGGTTCCTGTTATGTCCCTTCTTATTATACATTACTTTGAAAGACCTGCTCCAAGTGTCCGCCTCGTGAAAGCCATTCACCTTCGGGCTTTACTATAAATATTAGCTTATCCATGAACTGTAACATAACAAGTGGCAGTATAGCTGACGAAATTTTAATTATCTTTTGGTTTCATGATACTCCGATTTTTCCACATCCTCTGGCACAAAGGAAATCAAAATATTTCTTCGATGGACAAGCGTTCCGCGCATACCCGGTTCAAATTTTCCTGCCTGCTTAGCCGATACACTCAGTTCAATATGTGTATCATCCTGCAAGCGAAATTCTACATGGTAGCGCCCGGATGAGCCTGGACTAACAACTCCGTTTTTCGTTATATATTGAGATGGGTTAAAAAGATCAATATTCTCTATCTTTTCTACGACTGCTCCATATTCTATTTCTTTACCAAACAGGAAGCGACCTGCTTTTGTGCCTTTTTTTAATTTTACTGAGCGATTTAAGAACCACAATGCTGCAGCAATCACTATAGCTGCGGCCAAGGTCCACGCTGCCAGCACCCACCAAAATGTACTTTTCAGGTGGAATAGAACCCGATACCCCTCTAAATTTAGGCTGCGCCTTGTCCTGTCAACCGTAAAGCTGACTACCATTCGAGACGTGCTTTGAGTATTCCCCTTCGCACTACTTATACCTGAAATTACAAGCTGGTACTCATTCGTCGTATCACATCTGAGTGACTGAAACTCCTGCGTCTCCTCTGAATAAAGTACTGCATTCGCCTGTGAGACCTCATATTGCTTCCAGTTATCCACAATCTCGATTTCACTGCATCCATATTGAACTGCCTTATCGGGCAGATCAACTGCAAGCACTGCCAATACCTTATCTTGATTTGTGGTATACACAAAATATACCGCTGTTTCAATAGATACTGACTGCTGCTCACTGTCCCCTTTTGTAAGAATAATCGTTTCTATCTGTTGGTTCATCTTTTGGATTTCCTGAATGTCCTGCTCCTCCACTCCAATATAAGAAAGGTATGCCTGTAACAAAAGCTCTTTTTCCTCATCTCCATTATTCTCATTATTTTGAGAATCACTTCCATCACCAAGAGATACTGGAGTTTTTTGGCTTTGTCTGTCCATTCTTACAATGCCAAAGGAAGCGCACAGCATTGCAACACCAATCACGCCAAGAATTATCGCTGCAACTGCACACCCTGTTACTCGATTGAGCCATCGCTGTCGTCTCTGTCTCCTAATTTGTTTTTGTCTTGCCTCTGCCTCGTCTGAAATTGCATATTTTTCGACTAAGCGATCATCGATGCCATCCATAAGTTTTAAAAAATCTTCTTTCTTCATAAGTGGTACCCCCTTTCTGAGAGATACTGCTTTAACTGCTTGCGCACACGGTTTAAATTCACCGAAGCTGCATTTTCGGTAATGCCATGATATCGCGCAATGCTTTTAATTGACTCCAGATAAAAATATCGTTGAACAAACATGCCTTGTTCACGAGCGGAAAGTCCATGCAAAAATCGGTTAATTTCTTTTTTGAGTTCCTCTGCGAGTACCGCATCCTCTGGCTGTTCACGCCCCGACACGCATTCGCCTAATTCATCTAGCACAAGCATTGCTTCTGGTCGAATCCGTTTTCCTGCCCGATCCCACTTCCAACGGTTGAGAGAAAGATTGCGAATAATTTTCCCGAAAAATGCTTTTAAACACAATGGGCGCTGCGGAGGAATTGCGTTCCACGCCTGATACCAGGTATCATTCATACACTCTTCAACATCTTCCTTGTTTGCCAGTATATTATAGGAAATTCGCCGGCAATACGCGCCGTATCGAATGTTGGACTCTGTTACTGCTTGCTCTTTTCGCTCCCAGAATAGTTCTGTGATTTCCTGATCACGCATAAAAATCCCTCCTCTCGCTATGTTTTCCTTTATCGTTCCACCATCACCAGACTCTAGAATGCTAATATGCATTTCTACATATTTTCTTTCCTTTAAAGACGTTTTCATTTATATAGACAAGATTTTTTTTATTATCTTACAAAAAATTCGAAAGAAAATCAATAATAAACCAAAGGAAAAACGTATCCCACCTGCACCTTAACGAAAAATCTCCCTCGCAATTCATACGAACTACGCGGGAGATTTTATTTAATCCTACCGAATTCTTTTGTTTTTATATATTTGCAATTTCAATATAAATTTTATACATGAATGCGATTCACCGAAATACAGCGAACACCTTACGCTCTCAGCTCTACGCCATACTCCTCATTTAACTTTGCACAGATCTTGTCAACAAACTTCTGAACGCGTGCATCGTCAAATGCCTCATCCTTTGGAACGAATGTGATGGAGAATGCCATACTCTTCTTTCCTTCCGGAATCTGGCCGCCCTCGTAGATATCGAACAGCTTGATTTCCTTTACATACTTATTTTCCTTACGGATGCAGTCCTCGATCTCTCCACATGTGATTGCCTTATCCATTACGAATGCAAGATCACGCTTCTCTTCTGCAAACTTTGGCAGCGGAATGAATGTTCTCTTCTTATCATACCACTTAGACAAAATCTCCAGATCAAGCTCCATAACATATGCGCTTGCACGCATGCTTAACTTGTCCTGAATATCGTATGCAACCTTACCGAAGTAACCAATTTCTTCACCCTCACATAATACCTTTACTGCCTGATACGGATGCAGGAAGGATTTCTGAATTGGCTCATAAGTAAATGCAACATCTAAGCTGTCTGCGATTCCGTTTGCAATGCCCTTCATTGTGTAGAAGGATTCCTTTGCACCGAAGGTACCAACACAAAGTGTTTTTCTCTCATCCGGATACTCGGTAAGCGGCAGATTTTTCGGAATAAAGATATTTGCAACCTCAAAAAGTCTTCCGTCGAGAATACCCTGCTTTTCATTTCTTGAAATAGCATTGAGCATTGATGCAGCAAGTGTAGTACGCATTAATGACAGATCGATATTGATTGGATTCATGATCTGAATTGCGAAACGCTCCTTCGCATCAGCCGGGAACTTCAAAAGATCCAAATCAGACGGTGAGAAGAATGAGTAATGCATACACTCATATGCACCCATAGTACAAAGAGTACGCTTTAATGCAAGCTCGCCCTTCTGCTCTTTGTTATATCCGCCTGCTGTTACCTGTGCAGATGGCATAAATGTTGAATTAATATGGTCATAACCATACATACGGATTACTTCCTCTGCCACATCTGGATAACGCTCTACATCATTCTCACCCTCTGGCAGCATATCCTCACGGTAAGCTGGTACCTGAAGAGTCAGTACATCACCGTCAACTGTCGGATTGAAGTTTAAATTCTTCATCAGACGTACAATCTCCTCTGCCGGAACCTCAATTCCAAGAACGCTGTTTACCTTATGGATGCTTACCTGCATCGGCTGAGGTTCAATGCTGTTTCCAACATTAACATCTACATGAGTAGAAGAAACCTTTCCGCAGCCAAGCTCCTCGATTAAATGAAGTGCACGCTTCATACCAAGAACAGTTGAGTATTCATCCACGCCCTTCTCAAATCTTGAACTTGAATCAGAGGACTTTCCAAGTGCTCTTGCAGTCTTTCTGACATTATCTCTTGCAAACTTAGCAGCCTCAAACATAACACTTTCTGTTGTGTCACGAATCTCGGAATTTAAACCGCCCATAACACCTGCTAAAGCAACTGGCTTTACGCCGTCACAGATAACAAGATTAGCTGGTGACATTGTGTACTCCTGCTCATCAAGTGTAACAATCTTCTCACCCTCATGTGCTCTTCTTACGCAAATCTCGTTACCCTCAAGGTAAGAGCAGTCAAATGCATGCATTGGCTGTCCGATCTCTTTTAATACATAGTTTGTGATATCTACGATATTGCTGATTGATCCAATACCAACAAGTGCAAGACGGCGCTTCATCCATGATGGAGACTCACCCATCTTTACATCATATACATAGTGTGCACTGTAACGCGGGCAAAGATCTGGTGCCTCAACACTTACCTTAAAGCCATCCTTCTTTACCTCGGTCTCTGTATAATCGGTTGACGGCATCTTTAATGGCTTCTCAAGCATTGCAGAAACCTCTCTTGCAATTCCTAAAATGCTCTGACAGTCTGGTCTGTTTGCAGTTAAGGAAATGTCAAACATCCAGTCATCAAGACCTGTGATAGCCTTTACATCTGCACCAGGCTGTGCATCAGCTGGCATCTCTAACAAACCATTGTAGCCTGCACCTGGATACAGATCCTCTGTTAAGCCAAGCTCTGTTCCAGAGCAAAGCATACCATATGACTCAAAACCGCGAAGCTTACCCTTTTTAATTGTCATCACGCCTTCGATTGTCTTATGATCCTTCGCTGTTGCATAAACAGTTGCACCAACAAGTGCTACCGGATACTTGCCGCCTGCCTGTACATTGTCAGCGCCGCAGCAAATCTGCATAGTGCCATACTCACCTGCATTAACCTGACACACATGAAGATGTGTCTCCGGAATCGGCTCACAAGTCTCAACAAGACCAACTACAATCTTATCGATGTCATGACCAACCTGATACAGCTCCTCTACCTCAAATCCGCCGTCAAACAGCTTTTTTTCAAGCTCCTGCGGTGTTACATCAATATCTACATATTCTTTAAGCCAACTTAATGGTACTAACATATTCGTTTCCGTCCTTTCTTATTTCTCGTTAATCTGTTTCAGGACACGCAGATCCGATCCAAACAGCATCTTGATGTTGTTGATACCATACTTAAGCATTGCAGTACGCTCAAGACCGATACCAAATGCAAAACCGCTGTATTCTTCGGAATCGATGCCACAGTTTTCAAGGACTTTCTTATTTACTACGCCAGCACCAAGAATTTCGATCCAGCCAGTTCCCTTACACAAATTACAGCCCTTGCCGCCGCACTCAAAGCAGCTGCAGTCAACCTCTACAGACGGCTCTGTAAATGGGAAGTAGGACGGACGAAGACGAGTTACAGTTCCCTCTCCGTAAATTTTCTTTACAAACAGATCAAGCATACCCTTTAAATCAGACAGAGTAATTCCCTTGTCAACAACAAGACCTTCCATCTGATGGAACATTGGAGAATGAGTCGCATCATCATCAGAACGGAATACTCTTCCTGGTGATAAAATCTTGATCGGCGGCTTCTTGTTCTCCATAACATGAATCTGACCTGCGGAGGTCTGTGTACGAAGCAAGAACTCTGGTGACAGATAGAAAGTATCCTGCATATCTCTTGCCGGATGATCCTTTGGAGTGTTCAGTGCCGTAAAGTTATAGTAATCATTTTCGATCTCTGCTCCCTCATAGACCTCAAAGCCCATACCTGCAAAGATATCGATTAACTGGTTGCGAACAAGTGTAATCGGATGAAGATTTCCAACGCCAGTCTCATCTGCCGGAAGTGTCAGGTCGATTTTTTCAGACTCATAACGGCGCTGCAGCTCTAACTGCTTCATCTTTTCTTCCATCTTGGAGAAACGATCAATCGCCCACTCCTTTAACTCGTTTACTGACTTTCCGTATCCTGCACGCTCTTCTGGTGCAAGATTTCTCATTTCCTTCATCAGCTCGCTGATCTTACTCTTTTTTCCTTCCAGATAAGAGCTTCTGAACTCATACAGTTCCTTAGAATTGGACAATCCTTCCAGTCCGGTCTCAATCTTCTCCTTCAGAGCAGCAAGATTGTCGGACAGCTTGTGTGTTTCCTGCATATAACCTTTCCTCTGCTTTCTTAAATGTTGCTTAAATGTTGCTTTTTCTATGGGACGAACAAATATCGTAACTATTCAGAAACCCTATTCGCAAAATGCCTCTGCGAGGCTCTGAAAAATTACCAAATAAAAAAGTCCCATAGAGGCTTTTTTCAAAACCTTTATGGGACGAATAAATCCGCGGTACCACCCATGTTCGGATTATAAAAAAATATTACAATCCGCACTTGATCTGCCATAATGCAGCAGCTGCATCCACTTAGCTTTTGTCATAAACAAAATTTTCGTGGAAGACTCCAATGCTGAAATTCATCTGTAGGCGGATGGCAGCACTCTCAGCAGGTTATGCGGCCTCTCTGGAAAACCGAATGGTACAGACTACTTACACATTTTCTCAGTCATCGTTTATTATAGCAGTTTTCAAAGAGAAGTCAACCCCCCAACCTGCCGTGATGTTTTTCACCTCTGTGCATGGTTAATTTTCTTATCTTCATACATGCGTTTATCTGCAAGCTTTTGAATATCTGCTGCACAGTTAGCATCATCTGGATAGACAGCACTTCCGCAGCTAATTCCTATCTTGATCGTATAACCATCAAATTCATATGGTTCTCCAATCAGTTTTTTTATGCGATCAATTCTCTTTTCACAAATCTGTGCATCCAGATTTCCATTTAAGATAAGCATAAATTCGTCACCGCCAATGCGAAAGGCATAATCATTGCTTCTGATACATTTAAGCAGTCTTTTTGCCACTTCTTTTAAAACCTTATCGCCCATCTCATGGCCATATGTATCATTCACAGGCTTAAAAAAATCAAGATCCATATAAAACAGAGCATACGGTTTTTTCTTTTCATCTCTTATTTCCATTATTTTTTCAAAATAACGTTTATTAAAAAGTCCCGTCAGTGCATCTGTATTAGCAAGGTTTTCAAGCTCATGCTGCTGTCCCATATCCTGTGAAACAATCATGATTTTTGTAAGCGTATCCCCTTCCCACTCAACCGGAATCACACTCATAATAAAGAATCTGCTTTTATCTCTGGCACAGTACTCCAGACAATAAGAATCCTTCTGTCCCTTTATCAGCTGCCGCACATGCTCGGCAGAAAGCATATTCGTAAACTTTGCATTTTCTCCATCTGTCAATATCGTATATTGATCAGAAATCCCCTTAATAAATTGGTCATAGGATCCTTTTTTCGGATAAAGATATTTGCCTCGCTTGTCTTCATATTCGTATCTGTTATTTTTTAAATCGCAAATTGCAAAACAGTCAACAATCTGCGAAATTCCCCAAAACAGCTGATCGGAAAATTTCTTTTTCTTTTCCGCTTTGATGCGCTCGTCTGCTTCTTTTTGGAGCTGAGCCTTTGCACGCTGCTTCATTAAAATGACAACTCCAATCATTATACATATTTCCATCATACACAACAAAACGATAGTCGTTCCCTGAACCATTCTCATACCAGAGTCAACAACACTCTTTTCCACAATACCTACAATTGACCAGTCGTCAACTCCTACTGGCTGATAGACAAGATAATACTCTGATTTTTGATATTTAAATGAAACACTTCCTTTGCCCTTTGTTGGCACAGTTTTCTTCATGCGCTCCAGATAATCTTCATTATAAGACTGTGTTTTATCCTGAATAAAATCAAAAATATTATCAAAGTCATCTGTGATCTGCGTCTCTGGTTCAAGCGACATAAGCACTGTTCCATCAGAATCAACTATGTAACAATCACTTTTATTATTGTATACACCACCTCCAATCAGCTTTTCTACAACACTGTTATCATATGAAACTGCAAATGCTGTATATGTCACGTTATTTAACTCAATGGGATCTGAAGGAACTGCAAACAATATTTTAGTTTCTCCATCACTTGCGACATAGCTTGACACAATAGGACCTTTTTTTTCATAAAGCGTTTTAAAAGCATCCTTCACGTGCTCTGCCGTTCCTCTTCGTCCATCAATAGTCCAATACTCGCAGTCTTCATTAAAAACATAAAAATCGCTGTACTGCCAATTTTTACGGTCATTTACAAAATTACCCCATCCATCTTCTGCATTTTGTTCTTTTTTATCCTGTTCTTCTACACAATAATTCAAATAATTGCACCAGTCCTCAAGTGCATTCCAATTGCGCTGAGCAAACATCATAAAGGTCTTATCAAGCTGTTCATATGTAGCAAGCAGTCCCTGCGTACTTTCCTGATAAAATTTCTGACCAATATAATTATCGTAACGTTCAATACTAACAAATATAATTGCAAGCAATGCAGCTGATATCAAAAAATACTTCCACTTCTTTCTCATCATCCTCTTGCCTCCTCTCATGTATCCTTACTTCTAGAGCACTCGCACAAATAATTTCACCCTTCTACAAGCTTCTTTTTTTTTCATTATACTATGTTTTTTTTTTATTGAAAATAACATTTTTTGCTGAAAGTGATTTTTCTCATGTTCCCTTTTTTTAAACTGCGTGCTATACTAGTGGAAATGTAAATTTCGATTGATGGGGGATTTCATCCAATGCATAATATTACAAAAAGAGGTCAGCTAAAAAAGCTGGTACTTGCTCTTGGACTGTCTGGCACGTTCTTTTTAAACGCATGTACTTCAAATGCACCTTCTAATCAAACTATCGTTACATCTACAGATGACTACGAAGCGAACTTGGCTGCCAATGAATCTGAGAGCTTTTATGAAACAGAATCTGAGACTTTTGACAGAGAAGCACTTTACCGAACTGATGATGACAACAAGCCTGCTGAGGGCTGGATTACAAATGCTGACGGCACGATGGGCTACTGCCAGAATGGCTATCTTTTGACTGGATATCAAATGATTGATGATTCACGCTATCTTTTTTCTGATGACGGAATAATGCAGACAGGCCGCTATATAGATGAAAATGGTGATACATATTGTTTTACTGATGATGGCCGTCAATATTTTTGCTCTACTGTAAAATGCGATGATGGCTATTATTACTATTTCGGTGAAGATGGAAAAGCTGTGACAGGGAATTTTACTTTTCCTGACGGTGCCACTGGTATGACGGATGAAAATGGACATGTATATACAGGCTGCCACCGTATTGGTGATCTCGTCTATGATTTTACCTCGCAAGGAAAGCTTAGACACACTGTTGACGCCACAAAGCCGATGGTTGCGCTTACGTATGATGATGGTCCTTCCACGCAAAATACACAGATCATTCTTGATACTCTGACAGCAAATGGTGCCTATGCTACATTCTTTGTTCTTGGCCGGAATGTAGAACGCTGCGCGGATATTATCCAAAATATTGAAAATTCAGGTTCTGAAATTGGAAATCATACCTACAATCATTATAAAATTACAAATATGGATGCACAGGTAACAGATCAGGAAATCAGCAGTACAAGCTCCTATGTGCAGATGATTACAGGAAACCGCCCATGCATCATGAGACCGCCGACAGGCGCAACTGATGATGTTTCATGTGCCAATGTAGCAGCTGTTGATGACGGTTATCCGCTTATCATGTGGTGCGTGGACACAATTGACTGGCAGCATCATGATGTGGCAACCACATGCGATACGATAAGAAGCAAGGTAAAAGACGGCGCCATTGTGCTTATGCACGATATGGAAGCATCCTCTGCGCAGGCATCCCAAATTATCATCCCAGAACTGATTGCTGCCGGCTATGAGCTCGTTACAGTCAGTGAAATGGCGGCTGCAAGAGGCGGCATGGTACCAGGTCAGGTTTACAACTATTTTGATCCAGCGCTTGGGCAGACACAAGAGGCTGCTGAGATTCAGCCAGAGACAAATACGTCAGCTGAAACACAAGTGCAGCAGGATGAGACTGAAACTTTGGCTCAGACACAGCCACAGGACTCTCAAAGCACTCAGTCTTCTGAATCCATACCAGATATTACATCAGAATCTGCTGCTTTGGAAAACTCAGACACTACTCCCCCTGCAAGCAGTTCCTCTGATGACAGCCTCTCGATTATTTTTCCGTGGGCGAAGTAAAATAGGCGGCCAATGGCCGCCTTATTTTTATCAATTTAGTGGTGTATTAAGGCGAAACTCCCTGCTTTGTTTGCAGTGAATATCATCAATCTCACAATACACAATTGCTGCCTTGTCAGTCGGACCTTCTACCAAAATCTTTCCATCCGGGGAAATCACCATACTTGGGCGTCTGAGATCTTCAATTGGCATCCAATACGGAACTGCCATTGCTGCCGCTACAAAAATACCATTTTCATAGGCTCTTGCCGGACCATAAATCCACTCCCATCCCCATGTCGGACACACAATTAGATCAGTGCCCATCTTTGCAAGATTTCTTGCCGTCTCAGGAAACTGCATATCCCAGCAGACAGCATTTCCAACATGACCAAATTCTGTATCAATGGTGTGAAGCGTCTGCCCCGGTGTAAAAATTTCAGATTCATCTCCTGCCAGATGAATCTTATGATACACGTCTTTTATGCGTCCATCTCTGCCCCAGAAAACAGTACTATTATAGAGTTTTCCGTTTTCCTTTCGCGCCAGTCCGGCAAGAATCATTACACCATACCGGGATGCAATTGCTGCAAATCGAGTCTCCTCATTTGTTGTCACGTCATAATCGAATTTATTATTTTTCTCAGTTGATGTCTCTTCCTGCGCCTGACCCATCTCCTGATACAAATCAGCATATGGCACTTTTATTTTTGAGAAATGACCGCTGTAATTTACTACTTCTGTTGTCACAATCAGATCAGCACCCTCTTTTGCTGCTTCTTCTGTCATGCGAAATACTTCTTCCATGTATTCATGTCGCAGCCGCAATACCTCTTCTGTATCAAAAGTCCGTGTTCCTGGAAAATTGTAAAGTTCATTTTGCTTTGTTTGAATCAATGCGAGTTTCATAGTCTGCCGCCTTTCTGTTTCTATAGTTTTTATTTGTTTTATCACAGATATTGAAAGTTTTACAGTTTGTTTTTTACAGATTCATACTTTCATCAACTTTTTGTCTTGTTTTTCTCTCTACTTTCTTTATACTAGAAAACAAAGTAAGTGAACTATAAATGGGAATGCGAACCAAAAACAAGAAACGAAGGCAATCCCAAACAAAACTAGAAATAAAGCAAAGTCCAAATACCAAATAGAAAGGAATTATTTACTATGAAAAACCTGTTTAACATTTTTAATCCAGATAATAAGATTGCAAATTTTCTGACGAAAATCATGTATCTGGCATGGCTCAATTTCTTATGGCTTCTCTGCAGCTTACCAATCGTAACAATAGGAGCTTCCACAACTGCAGTCTACTACACTGCTATGCGCATGGCTCGAGATGATGAAGGTTATATTGCAAGAGATTTCTTTCACTCATTTAAAGAAAACTTCTTACAGGCGACTGGTGTATGGCTGATCGTGCTTGTCTTCTTTGGCATGATCTGTTTTAACTGGTGGAACCTTTCTGGCAGTCCAAATGATCTGCTTCGCATTGCTTCACACCTGTTTTTAAGCCTGTTTGTGATCTTTGCGCTGATCTCTATTTATTTCTTTCCGCTATTGTCACAGTTCGATATGCGAATCATGGAACTGCTTCGCTGCAGCCTTTTTATATCACTCAAAAATATTCACTGGAGCATCTGCCTTGTTATTCTTTTATTTGGCGGCAGCGCTTTGATGGTATTAAAGTTTTATCCACTTGTTATATTCGGATTTCCGTTAATTGCATTTTTACAGTCTTATATTTTTAACAGAATTTTCCGCCAATATCTTCCTGACCATGAGTTTACGCCGGGCAGCGTAGCTGTAATGAATGATACAAAATGAGAAATGACAATTAACTTAAAACACCACTAGAAAAAATGTCATCAAACAAAAAAAGATCTCTGGATTCCTATCTCAATCTTGATTTTGGGGAACTCAGAGATCTTTTGTAATATATTACATATCTATTTTATTACCACATGAAGTAATCATTTCCTCTAAGCTTTAATACAGCCTCGATGAAATAAAAATCTGCATACACCATCGTGAAATGATGATCTGGACTATGGTACGCACCCGTACAATTTAATACGATGGAATCACAATCTGTTCCCCAGTTTGCTCTTGTCTTATCAATCGCTTTTAAGATTTTAACAGCAGCTCTTATATACATATCTTTTTCTAATTCTGGCACATGCTTTGCAATCTCAATTAATCCATTTGCAATAACGCATGCTGCGCAGGAATCCTCCCATGCCGGCTCCTTCGGCTGTCTGAAATCAACTGGAATAATGCCACTGTCCGGAATATTTGCCATGATATAATGCGCAATGCGTTTTGCTGTGTCAAAATATTCCTGTTTTCCAGTATGAATGTAGCTGATCATAAAGCCGTATACACCCCATCCCTGACCGCGTGTCCATGAGGAGCCCTCTGTGTAGCCCTGACCGCCGTAAGCACGAACAAATTCACCAGTCTCTGGATTAAACTCTATGATGTGATTTACAGATCCATCCGGACGTACAAAATATTTCTGTGCAGTATCGGCATGAAGCATTGCAATATGACGAAAACGAGGATCTCCAGTCTCCTCGGATGCCCAATAAAGAAGAGACAGATTCAGCATACAGTCAATAATTGCCCAGCCTCTTGTATCGTCATTGGATCCTGAAATGTCATTCCAAGCGCGAATATACTGTCCAACTGGATTAAAACGTCCCGCTAAAAGATTGGCTGCATGAAGTGCACGCTTTCTGGACTCTTTGTTGTGTGTCAGATCATAATCTGCTGCCGCAGTCGGTCTCCACATAAAACCAACATCATGATGTAAGCCGTAATAACCATCAAAGCAGGCATCCATCTTTTCCTCAGAGATTCGTGCAATTTCAGCGTAACGCTCCTTGCCTGATGCCTGATACAGCATCCACAAAATGCCGCCCCAGAAACCATTGGTCCACCAGTTTAGACCATCATCAATTCGCCATTCCTTTGACAAATCACCACGATCATCGTGTGTTCCATTTATGGTCAAATATGGAATCTTATCCTTTGACTTTTCGCTGACCCACTGCATTTTTGTTTCGATCTTTTCATAAACCTGATCCAGCCATTCCTTTTCTGGTGATTCTAGCTGTACGGCATCAGCCTCAGCAAATTTTGTAAATGTGTCAAATTTCTTTGTGTGTTCCACTTTTCAAATTTCCTCGCTTTCTGATTTTATCTATCTTGTTTTTTCTTTTATCGCTCCTTGTATGGCGCAATCGTGATGGCAACTCCATCCTCTGCCTTTGCCTTTATGCGAAGATACAAAAGATCGGTGTGATCATTCGCTCCCGGTGCCATCGGTGTTGCGCGTCCCGACTCGATCACAGCAGACTCTGCATTTGAGTGAATTGTAATCTTAATTTTCACACCATAATATCCGTCTGCCAAAATTTCATTTTCATTTTGTACTGCTGATTTTGCCAGAATCGGAAGATTAAACAAAACATTGCCTGAAAAATCAGTAACAACATCTTGTACTGTAACCGTCTCAGCACGATGGTCAATCGTGATCGTGCGATGCTGCAAACCGCATCCCTTTGGATTTTTAATTTCCACAGAGATGCTTTCGCTGTTGTCATTCTTATCATTAAGGCAAAGCTGTGTAACTTTGCTGCAATCCGGGCCGTCATTCCAACCACGCTCAAGGCTGTATGTACCTGCGCTCAGATTTATAAAGCCTGCTGTCTTTTGTATCGGTCCGTGCGGTGGTGCCTCAAACTGCATGACAGCATGTGAGTACGAGCAGATATGCCATGGCGTGCTTGCCTCAAAATAGCCTTCAATTCCAGAGTCCATTATAACAGGAATACAATGATAATAATAAATGAAAGCACCTTGATCTTTATGACCATGTCCAATATTTTTCGGGCTGGACATTACAGCCAAATAATTCTCCTGCGGTGTGCCAAATTGATCACGAAATACATAGATTCCTGAATTTGGGAATGATGCACAGGATTTAAGATCAATACTAGCTTGTGCATTTGCCCCACCCTGCAGTGTAGACGAATACATCAAATTCTCTAATGTTACCGATTCACCCCAAAAACCCTTCACTGGCTTATTTGCACGACACCATGTCGCGTACATTTTCTGAGCGGTGTCACTATCATACTGTGCCACCTGATCACAGTACAAACCATATAACGCAAACTCGGTTCCATTTCCAAGCTTATGATCGCCAAACGGCGGTGTGGCAATGCAGTCATTAAAATATGCATATGGCGGTGTCTGCGTGTACAGTGGATAACGAAACATATCAATAAGTCCCGGCATATTAGCATTCTTTGAGATAAACCAATTTTCTCCAGACTCACGCTCCCACAGTCTTGCATACAATGAAAAATGCTCCAGCGAAGCAAAATGGTAACGAGGTGATTCCGGCCATGAGCCATCTGCATTTAATTTATAGTCTAACTGAGCCCGAAGCACTGCCTCGGAATTATACATCCAAAGCTTTCGATTTGGAAAATCAGGAATTGCCATCATAATAGCTGAGCTTCCGATGTGCATATCGGTTTGCCAGTTGCTGCTTCCACGCTGTGCCCGATCCTTTGTCAGAAGTGTACGGTCACGAAGATCTGCCAGATAACGCAGCATATAAGAAACAAGACCGTAAAAGCGCTCCCTTTCTTCCTTATTCCATACTCCGCTGTCACGAATCATCGAATATGCTACAGCTATTGTAAATAGGATTCTTCCTCCCTGCACTCCGCCGTAAGCATCGCTTCCCTCCGGACGCTCGTTGTAACGCAGCCAGTGATGCGCACCCTGACAAAAATCATCTAAGAAATGAAGCATCTCAATCTTTGACTTTTCTGCATATGACGTATCTTTTGTATACCAGTAACAAATTGCATCACACTGAGTGTACAGATTGTATTTTTTCACATAAAGCCATGACTTGCGATTAAAGTTTTCCTCGCGTGTGCCAAGCTTATTTCCCTCTTTGTCAAAGAATGTCAGCTCAATCTGCATACCCTTTTTTAACTTTCCATCCTGCTTTGCATCAAACATTACCGTGTAAATCGCGTCGTCTCGCAGCAAAATCTCTTTGTCATATGTCCACACGGCCTCGTGATCGGATGTTTTATTGCACAGTGTTACTTTGCAAACTGCTGTCTCACGTTCATTCACTTCCAAACTATTTGCTGTCTCAATATCAAGATAGATATTCTCTCCCTCTGAAGCCTTTAAGCCAATATTCCAAACCTGAATGTTACCAAGGCCATCGCGCTCATTGTCCTCGCGAGGCAGTCGAAGTGCAAACGATGCTGACACGGTTCCCTTTGGAACTGCAAAACTTGGGCGATTGCCTGCGCTTGTCTCAATGACAAATTCGCGGTTTAACTGCTCATAATTATCACTTGTGGCAAAGAGTGCGCTGTACGCTGATTTTCTTTGTTCAAGAGACGCGCTGTCAGCAAGCGCTTTTATCTGCTCGTACTGACCCTTCGTGAGAGGATCGGACTCGATTTTATGGCGAATTTCCTCCATCTGAGCTGCACTAAGAAGAAGGTTTCCGCCAGATTCTAAACCAATTTCGCTGCGAAGCACGCGTGAGGTGCGAAGATCCCACAATGCATTCAGGCAAGCTGCCAGAGCCTTCGCAATTGCGGTTGTATCATTTGGATTTGCGGTTATATCATCCATATTGACACTGTTATCAGCAATATTTTTCTCGTTTTCTTCTCTGATTTTTGTCAGTTGATTTAATGCCTGTAAAAGCGCCTCTCCCGCTGATTTGCTATACTGGCCGATTGAATCTCCATAGGTGACATTAGACAGAAATTCACGGCATATTTTTTCATAATATTCGCAAGTCTCTGCCATAGACAGCTCAAACTTTCCAGACTGATTCACATAACTGTTTTCATCAATCTCAGAAACAACAAGCGACTTTCGCAAATCCTGCGTTTGAAACCATGCCAACGCATCCTCTAATCCATATGTACTGTAAACCTTTCCCGGCTCAAACCAGACGGATGCCATCGTATAACGCTTCTTTGCAAACTGGCAAGCATCCTCTTTGTTCCAATGCCAATTGCCAAACTCGCGTTTCGTTGTGAACGGTAATACTCCACTTTCGTCATTTTTGTCATTTTCATCTTGAGCTACTGCTGCCTCTGCCTGCTGTATCATATCCTCCAATGCAAGCTGCGCAACGTGCGTTGTATAAGGACACAAGTCCGTAAGACACGCTTTCGCCTTGCTGATCAGCTGCCTCAACTCATTTTCTATCATCTTTCGATCTGCCTCCTCACTTGTCTCTGACCTCGATTGTTCCGCTCACATGACTGCACTCCTCAATAAGAAATGGCACACGCTCATCCTCATTTTCACAATCGCATACCACGTGATCCAACGTCAGTCCATCCACTCTTCGGATATACACAAATGCACACCGGCTCCAGTCTGGCCAATAATTCTCAGTCTGTTCTGGATACTCAGTTGGAATCTCCGATGCCTTCACGCCGCCAATGCTGTGATAAAACACATCTCGAAGTATCAGATCGCGAATTGCATGATCCTTTGCTGCGTCAACGCGAATGCCATTAAACTTTGGCTCACCCATGATGTCATCGGTAAAGCGATACTGCTTTTCGCTCATGCATGCCTCGTCCACTGCGGTAATTCCACTGACGCGAATGCGTTCGATCTTTCCCACCTTGGGCATCGCAGTAAGCTCCACAGAACTTCCCAGATCATCTGGCTCGAAGCGCTGATTCAGCAAGAAATATAGTGGTCTTCGCACATTTCGCATCGTAACATTTTCGATCAAAATATCACAAATCACACCGCCCTCGGTACACTCAATCTTAATTCCCTCGCGATAAATTCCATGCATCGTGCAATTGCTGATCACGACATTTTGAATATCACCAATAGACTTTAAACCGATGCGAATGCCTGCGCACACGGATGTAAATGCGCAGTTTGTGATATGAATATCCTCTGTTGTCTGGCCACTTGACTGCAGGCATAAATTATCATCAGTTCCTTTTATGTGACAATCAGATATCCACACATGACGGCAGCCGTCAAAATCAAGTCCGTCACCATTGTAGCGTTTTTCATTTCGGATATCCACACCATGTACCCAGATATACTCGCTGTCAAGAAAACACGTTGTCCACGCTGCGGCATTCATCAAACGCAGATGCTCCAGATGAAACTGCTTACAGTTCAGAAGGCGTAACATCATCGGACGATATTTATCCCCTGCATTTGGAAAGCTTTCCGCGTTACCATCAATCATTCCATATCCAATCAGACCAAAATCCTCTGCATCTTGTGCGAACAAAAAGCAACGATCCAATTCGGTCTCATTGCGGTAGCGATTGTGATGCGTGTCTGTCCCATAATCAAAAATCTCTGGGCTTGCCTTTAACAGTGCCGACTCTGCAATTTCCAGATAGACATAGCTCTTTAAATATAAGGTTCCGCTTAAAAATGTGCCATCCTCAAGCAGCACACGTCCGCCGCCATTTTGCGCACAGATATCAATCGCACGCTGAATCGCTGCGGTATCTTTTGTGACGCCATCTGCTTTTGCGCCAAATTCCTTTGCTCTATAAACTGCCATTTTATTTTTCCTCAAGTTCAATAGTATTGTAAGATTTCAGAATTTCATTTGCAAAATCATTTTTGTAAAGTTCTGATCAATTACACATTTTTATATGAGAACCAATCAAAATCTGCGGCTTTTCCAAATCCAGTTAGATCCTGACAACAAATTCCTGCCATTGCTCCTGTAAACCATCCTTCGTTGCATGCCTCGTCTGACAAAATGCTTGCATCGAGCACTGGACCAATCGCCTGATAATTTTGATTACCTACCGCATAGAAAAACTGCGCCTTGTCGTAGTCAACGGCTGCCTTTAAATAGACTGGTTTTCCTGATTCAATCGGCACAAAACCAGCAGGATATTCATATTTTTTATTCTCTGCAGTTAACAGTGTGATACATTTTCCCTCATCCTCATCAAATGTGACATGCAGATAAAAATAGTTGTCCTGATCGTACATCAAAATCAGTCCTGCCATCTGCTTAAACACCTCTGGCTCAAACTCCACGCATGTCGCAGTCTCGAAGCAAAACTCTTCCCATCTTCTTGCGATCAGACTCTGATTAAATTTTGAGGAAAGACCTTCCTGTCCACGAAGACGTAAATAGCCAGAACGCTCGGTGAGTGACCAATAGCCCGGTGTTAGCGGTTGGCGAAGTGTCTGATAGACCACCGACAGACCTGACGGATCATCAAAATCATCAAACATGCCATCACCAAATTCTTGCTGATCGTGCTGCTTCTGCTGATTTTTCTGCTCTGCCTGAGCCTTGTCAGCTAGTTCATCCGGCACCTCTGTCTCCAAATCAGGAAGCGTTGTTCCATTTGCCAACACCAGCCAGTCGTCCTTTGTCCATTTCATTTTCTGTATACACGTTTCTCTTCCTAGTGTGTAACGTCTTGCCCCTGCAAAGCGCGGTGCATCCATTGGATTTCTATTCTCAAGTGCACGACCACACAGATGAACTGCATACCACTCACCGTTTTGTGTCTCAACAAGATCGCAGTGTCCAGATTTTTGAAGCAGGAAATCTGGATGCTCTCTTGCTGTCAAAATAGAATTTCCCTCATACCACTCATATGATCCCCAGACATTTTTGGAGCGAAGAATCGACTGTCCGTGCAATTCTCCGGTTCCAGTATCTGCTGCAAACAGATAATACCAATCCTTTCGCTTGAAAATATGCGGACCTTCCAGATAGACTTTATCTGCGCAGAAAATTTCCCTGACAGGTCCTACCATCTTCTTTTGCTCGTCATCATACTCCTGCAATACAAGACGCCCTACATATTTTTTCGGCACGCGATGATCAGTCACCATGCTGACCATATATTTTCTTCCATCGTCATCGTGAAACAGCGATGGATCAAATCCAAAATTGTTGAGTGCAATTGGCTCTGACCATGGACCAAGAATGTCAGTGGCAGTCACAAGAAAATTGGCAGTATCGTACATGTTGCAATAAAAAGATTTTACCACGGTATAAACCAAATAAAATGTTCCATTGTCATAGGTAAGACATGGTGCCCATATGCCCTGTGAGGCACCAACACCGCGCAGGTCTAGCTGTGACTGGCGATTTAATGGTGACGGCAATTTCTCCCAGTGCACAAGATCTCTTGAATGGTGGAGGCTTACGCCCGGCCACCACTCAAAAGTTGAATTTGCTATGTAATAATCATCCCCCACCCGAACTATGGACGGGTCTGGATAAAAACCTCTTAAGATCGGATTTTTTACTTTCATCTGGCTGTCTCCTCACTTCTTATAAGTGTTCCTTCCTGATATTCTTCTAACAAAATTCGGACACTATTCTTCATCGTGTCACTTTCCTGCGTATTTTCAATTCCCTTTACAGAAATAATCTGCTCTCTGCCATCTGCAAGTGTTACTTTGATGCTCCACGCTCCTGCATACTGCACAGACTGTACCATTGCATCGCCTTCATGTGGCTCAATGACACTTGCAAAACATGCGCTGGTGCCTGTCTGCTGCTGGAAAACAGTACGTCTCTTGCCACTTTCGTCACCAACCGGATAATCACCACCGATTACTACATGGAAGCGTGCCGCATTCAGTCCTTCCAGATCAAGCGTGATAACTCCCCACTTCTTCTTGTCTCTCGGCTCTGCTGGAATAGCTTTATCAAACTCCTCTGCCTGTATGGTCACACGACCGCCCTCATAGTCTTTTCCGACACCGCATCCCTCATCGGTATTTTCACAAGTGTAAGCTAAGTCTGCCATCGCAAGCTTCTGATGGTCTGTTGTCTCAATAACTGGATCGCCCCAGAAAATGGTTTTAAGTGATTCATACTCGTACAAATCGCCCTGACGGCCATCCTCGGTAAATACCTTTAAATACAACTTTTTCACACCGTCAAGTGCAACATCAACAGTCTCTTTCCCAAGAATCCATGCACCAAATTTTCCCTCTTCGAGAACAACTTCCTGTTCACCAGATGCCTTATCTTTCTCCATTACTGCGCATACCTTCCAGTACAAACGCTTATTTACAAGAGCAAATTCTGGTGGGCAGGCAATGGCAAACTGCATACTGTCATCTTGCTTCATCGAAACAAAATACAGATCGGTATCAAGTGTTCCGTACTCGTTATATGCTGTGCGATTCTGCCACTTCCAGTCGTATCGCCAGAAATTATTTTTCTTTTCTGCATACTCAGTATGAAACTGGAATTTTATAGCAGCTTTATCTTTTATTCCGTCGACTGCTTGACTGCCTTCTTTTACCCCATTCTTTGTCTCATACCAATCACAGTCTGTGATAAATTGTGCACTTCCAAGCGGATCATCGGACAACTGCGCAGTATGACGCTCAATCGACAGCGCATCATCCACTTTTTTAAGACCCTGCAGATGGTAAATGCATTGGAAATCATGATTGATCTCTGGCTGACTACTCTTTGCATAATCAAAGTTAACAACATAATCATCTGTAAGGACAGTTACTCGTCTTGTAATAACGGGCTCTGTGAAGCCGCTTCGCACTGCATACTCTGGATGCTTTTCTGGAATTGGAAAGCTCCTACCCTCCATCCACTGGCGCTCTTCAATTGTCTTTTGCTTGCCTACCGGCCAGCCGCCATACGGCGGATAGCTCCATCTGCTGTTATTCTCGACACCAAATGCCTGCATTGCATCACCTGTATAAAACAAAAGCTGCTTTGGCTGTGCGGCTTCCTGCTGCTTGAGATCGACCGTGACCATATTGTGAGTGATTGACGTCTGACAATAAAATTTATACATGAAGGTATGATAGCTGTACCAGATATTTTCTGGATTTGTAAGAGAACGGCCATAACGCATAAGTCCATTCATGCTTGCTCTGTCATAGTGACCATGTGCACCGCCATGAGAGCCATATTTGAGTCCGACTTGAATCTGCTCGCGGATTGGACGATCCTTTTTATGGGAACGAAGCACAACAGATCCTGCATTCTGCGCATAGCAGCTCTTTTCATATGGAAGCTCGTCTAACTCATATGTAGGACGCACCTCTTCTCCAAACAATACATTTCGCTCATCATCGCCAAGTCTTGAAATCATATAAGCATACTCTGGCTTCTTGTACAAGCGATAAGCCAATTCATAATCAAGCTTATAAAATGCCTTTGTCTGCGCATTGCTTTTTTGTTCGGCAGAGTCATTGATTCCCATAACAACTCCTCGATAATCATAGAAAGTAATCAGACTGTCCCACAGCATCTCAATGCTTCTGTAGTTTTTTGTATTTTCACCCCAGATATCATTGGACAGACCATCAAAGCGTGCCTCTGCCACGCAGTTTGTTCTGCGGTAAGCTGGTGTAACCTTAATATCCTTAAAATTCATGCCAAAGTGTAATGCTACCACCGATATTTCTGACATAAGTCCTGCACACATCAAATTATAGCCGATGGAAGCCTCATACCACCAACCATCATCAAGCACACCCTTTGCTAGTTCGTCGGCAGCACCTCCCGGTCCATATAAGAAACGCTCCATACGCTCCTTATCACCTAATGCAGCTGCACTGTAAACAGCTCCTGCAATCTCAGCAAGCAGCCAGTTTGATGCCTCACCGCTGCAAATCTCTGCATCAATATATTCCATATAAAAACGCATTGTCTGCTCGATATTCTCTCGATCTTTTTCTGTCCAACCATCCCAGTCATAGATCAAATCATATGCACAAGCTGCACTTTTAAAAAACTCTCCATCATGCACAAGCTCCTGATTACCGGCACGTGGAAGTCTGCGATATCCATCTGGTGCACTCCACTCTCTTAAAAATGCTGCTGTTTTTTGTGCAAAACGAATCTCGCCGCTGATCTGATATATAATTGCACAGTCTCTTGCATGATGCGCATGAGAAGTGTCAAACAAATAGTCTTTGTTAAAATCAATTGATGGATACGACCATTCCTCTGATGCCTTATATGCCTTTTCATATGCTGCCTTTGCCCAATCTGCACGACTGATTTTCTGCCGAATTTCATTTAATAGATCATCATCGAAAATAACGCATGGATGCGGCAATTTTCGCATTGCATAAAGTGTAATTGTGCTGTCTCCCTCATTTTTTTCGTCTGTGTTTTCAGTTACTTTCCACTTCGCATGAATCGGAAATTTTTCGCAGCCGCCTGGTGCCAACGTATCAGTCATAGAAATAGTTACTGTCACATTTTTGCTTTCTGATGCTTCCAGATGCAGCCAACCACAGTCTGAATCTGAAATCTGTGGCTTTAACTCTTTCCAGCCATCATCCTCTGCTGACAGATGAACCATAACAGGTGTCCTGCACTCATTTTCTATCGTAACCGAATACTCAATTGTTTCGCCTGGCTTTGTCCACTTTGAACACACTGGAGTGCTGATACTGACGCCATCAGATTTCTGGAAGGAAAGCGCCTCGACAAAAAGCACATTGTTACATTTCTTCTCGTCGGAAATATTTATAGCTGCTTTAGACTCATCAAACAAGATACTTGCGCATTCCTCTGCTATAGTTTGCTGCCCATCCTGCTTTGCATAGATTCGAATCTGCCTTACAAAACGATACTCACGCGACCGCGAAAGCGGCAAGGAAAAATCTTCTTTTCTTAAATAAAACCACTGTCTGCTCTTTGTCATGCACACCTGTGCCGTAACAAGAGTGCGATGTACACTTGCATTGCCGATTAGCTTTTCCAGCGTCATTTCAACGGTGACAAATAACGGCAGTTTCTCTGCCTCATATGTCAGGCACACTGCCAGTACTGGATTGTGAAAGTAATCTTTTGTATTTTTATTATACTGAAAAAGCCCTCGGTAAAAAAAGCCATTATCATCCAAGATCATTCTGCCTGTCCTCCCTATGTAAAAAGCGGGCGGTATTTCTTTCACACACCGCCCGCCTTCGCGTTACTTATTTCGATTTTAAATTTTGTTTTACTTGCTTGCCAGATACGCAGTCAGCTGCTCAACAAGTGCATCAACAACTTCCTGTCCGCCATTCTCCATAGCCTCGTCAACATTTGCCTTCAACATCTCTTTAATTGTATCGTAGGAGTTACCATAGCCATCTACGCGGATACCATGCAGCTTAACAGTTGCAACCATATCGGTAACAGCCTTACACTGTGCAACAGAGGTAGCTAAATCAACATCAGAGGTATCAAAGTGGAAACCAGTTACAGGCATGGTTACAAATGTGGAATCTTCCAGTTCATAACGTCTGTAAGCAAGTGTCTCATCATCATAGTATGTTCCAAGAAGCGCATAGGTCGGATTCCAAGTCATGCCATATCCACCAAACTGAGAATTGTAATCACTCAGAACATCTACTGTTCCTTCTTCCTCGCCATACGCAAAATCTGTTCCTTCAATACCATACTGAATCAGATCGTGTGCTTCCTGAGAGCCAAACATCCAGTCAAGGAACTTCATCGTTGCATCAATCTTTGTGGAGGTTGTTGGAATAGCCAGACCATTATTACCTGAACGGTCAGTTGGAATCGCTCCCTCTTCCTTATCACGGATCGAATCTACGTATACAAAGTAACCCAGTTCTGCATCATCATCTCCTGCTGCCTTCCAGGAGTCTACGTATTTCATATCTGCTACGTAATCATCCAGTGTACCAACGATAGATGCATTCAGACCAGCCTCAAACGGTGTACCACAATCAGTTACACTCAGGGAATCCGGATCAATATAACCTGCATCCTGCCAATTGGCAAACTTTTCATAACGGTCAGCACCAAAATCATGATTCCATCCCTCTGGGAAATCCTTAAAGTTCTCATCGCCGGAGCCTTCTACTGCATAGCTTACCAGCTCGCCATCTTTTACATAAGTCCAAATGGTCAAGCCTGCAGATGAGAATGACTGAAGTCCAGCCTGTGCAGATCCTTCCTGTGCTTCACCTCGAACAGAAAGCTGCTGGAAGAAACCTCTTGCCTGAGTTGCACCGTAAGGAATAACACCTGCATCTTTTGCTGCCTGCCAGTACTGCTCCATCTCATCATAGCTGTTGATCTGACCGTCTGTTCCTACACCCCAATCCTTTGCCCAGTCTTTTCTGTACCATACGACTGGAATACCATTTCCATAGGTCTCAAACAGTGGAATGTAACACATCTTATCGAACCAAATATTTGCTTCCATTACTTCTTCTGAGAATGCCTTTGCCAGTCCTGGATACTCATCTGGATTGTTAAAATAGGAAGAAAGGTCTGCATAATAGCCTTCTGGTGCCAGATTCTTTAACTGAACCCATGATGCGTCAAAAACAAGATCCCAGTCATTTCCACTTGTAATCTCAAGGTTTAACTTATCCTTATAATCAGCATGCTCAACCCATGTGATGTCCAGTGCTACGCCAACCTCATCCATGTACTCTTCTTCGTACTTTGCATATACAGCATCCCAGTTGTCTGGCTTTGGTCCCTTATGCATAAACTTGATTGTTACCACGTCTCCATCTTCTGCTGCCATTGCAGTTACGCCTGTGCCCATTGTACCAAACGCCATCAGACCTGCCATCGCCATTGCCATTTTTCCTGTCATCTTCTTCATTCTTATAATCCGCCTTTCTGGTTTGTTCCCTCTTGGGGCTCCCTGTTTGGGTATGGCTCCATTTTAGCTAAAAATTTTGGATTTTCAACACTACAAACTAACAGACTGTGCTTTTCAGTAGCATTTATACTATTTACTGTTGCTCTCCCTCATTTATCATATAGAATGAATGCTAAATCGTATAAAAAGTATAAAAATGCACTATGAGTTGATTTTTTAACTATTTTTCCCAGTGTTGAAAATTGAAGTTCATTTTTTAAGATGCAAATGCTTGTCAAACTTTTGTACCAATGATACAATTACAATAATTAAGTTCGGCAAAAAACTACACATAGAACGGAAAGGTATGGTTTTTTATGAAACAACATCACTCCCCTCTCACGCTATACCGGCAAGAGCTAAAAAAGCACTCTTATTTTAAACAGCTTTTTCACACATACGCACTAGTATCGGCCGCTTTGTTTTTGCTCTTTTCTGCGTTAATCACATACTATGTAAATGATGACTACAGACATACACTATCTGATATGCAGGAGCGAAGCATCAACCGTGCCTACCAGCTAAATCAATCTGTACTGCAGGATATCGCCAGCAGCTGCTTTAAAATTATGGAAGATGCCGATATGTCAGCGCTTTTGTATTCCACTGATTATACGCAAACAACAGGATTACAGGGGCGAAAAATTTATGATCAGATGAAGCAGACAAGTTCACTGATTCATTCACTTTACTTCATTAACTTTCGAACTGGAACTGTACTTGATGCCTATAACCGTAGCCCAATTGAAACGCACTACGATCAGGAGCTTTTCACCTTTTTGCAGGAACATACTCCGAACATCGCCTTCTATTATGGTCTGCCTAGATGGGTGTCCCGCGGTCCTAAATTTGCCTCTCAGCGCGTATTTTCACTGATTATCCATACTTCAAAGCTAGGTGCAATTGTTGTAAACATTGACTGTGATGCTTATGAGGAAATGATTCAGCTTGAGTCAAGCGATTATATCAACATCCTTGAGGTCTGTGGTGATGGCGATGTGCTTATTTCATCTGACCCAGAGCTGTGGGGTACAAATGTAAATGATGATGATACCTACAAAAAAATCACCGAGCGTGTTTCAAAAACGGATCATTTCTTGGAAGGCTCTGGACTACTAAAAAGTCGAGTTGTCTATTTACATAACAGCGGCATGGATTTGACATATTACTCTGTATTCAATCAAAATGCACTCTACACATCAAATCATCTGATCTGGGTTGTGCTACTTTATGGTGTATGTTTCATCGTACTCGGCATGCTAGTTACTTTCGGTGTTAGCGTGATCGTCTACAAACCCTTTCGCCTGTTCAAGGAAACGATCACAAACAGCTCTGCACTTACTGAAACAACTGTACAAACTGCAGGCATGGATGACTTTACGTATTTGTCAGGCATTTACCAAAATATTACTACAGCAAATGCACACCTTCAGGCGATGAGCAACAACTGGCTAAAGGAAAAGGATCGCATTACCTTAAAGCGCCTTATGACAAACGGAATCAATGCAAACCAGATTTATCCGCAGGAATACGAAGCACTAAACCAGTATTTCTGCCACGCATACAGCCAGATCGTTGTCATAAGCATCGACTTTTCCTCCAGCCAAAAGGAGGATTCAGGCGGAATTGGTCTTCTTCGCTACTCCATAAGCAATGTTTTTAATGAGCTAATGGAATCTAAGGTTCTCTTTATAAATATGGATATGTTCTTCCCAAGCGTTATCTATTTTGTCAATCACGATGATGCAACAAATGAGACACTGCGAAGCATTTTACTTGAAGGACAGGAATTTATGCAGAGTACCTTCCAAATTACATTGTCAATCGGTGTCAGTGAGCGTGTAAGAGACCTAGATGAATTGTCATTCTCCCATCGCAGCGCGCAGGATGCATTGAATCGACGTTTCCTTACTGGAGATGGCTCCATCCACTTTGCTGATGAACTCTCTCTGCCATCGCCAGCAGCCGAGCATTATCCATATGAACTGGATTCTGCCGCAATCGCAGCTCTAAAAAATACAGATTTTGACGCATTCTCAAATGCACTGACTGACTTGTTCAATGTAATTAGGCAATTTCATCTTGATCAGACGATTCGCTCTATTCTTCAGTTTGAGGTTGCAATGCAACGTTTTGAAAATGCAAATGATCTGATGGTTCAGACGCTCCCCTGGGAGATCGCCATTTTAACTCAGCTTGACATCAACACGATTCAAAATTATCTTCTAAATCGTGGAAAACAAGACATTGAAGAGTTGGCGGAGATTAAGAGTCACAGCAGCGAAAAGCCAGAGCTTATTCATACAATTTTAGAGCTAGTTGATTCCAATTTGTCTAACCCAAATCTTTCCGTTGTCTTCTTAGCAGGCGAGGTTCATCTATCCGTCAACTATCTTAGAAGCATTTTCAAGGAAAACACTGGCGATTCACTTTCAAACTACATCATTCAAAAAAAACTTGAACTGATCTGCCATCTTCTTGCAGACACAAACACAAGTCTTCAAGATATCAGCGATCAACTTGGATTTTCAACAAAGAACTATTTCTTCACATTCTTTAAAAAGCATATGGGCACCACGCCAAATGAGTACCGAAAAGAAAAGAAGCAGAATGAGCAGTAATTCAACTATTTTAAATTACTTGAAGCTTTTCCATCACGCAAAAAGAGCACCCTGACGGATGCTCTTTTTTATGCTTTCAATTCTTATCCTTTTTATTACAATTACATTGCATTTCTGCTTATTATTCTCTCTTAGCCCTTTACGGAACCAACTGTCAGACCCTGTACAAAATACTTCTGTAAGAATGGATACAGCAGGATAATTGGTCCAATTGCAACGATTATGGTTGCCATACGATATGCATAAGTCGGAAGTGTAAGCGAATTAAGACCTACTGCCTCTGCCGGTTGGTTTGCTGCATAGTTTACCTGACGTAAGATCTGCTGAATCAAATACTGTAAGGTGTAGTACTGGCTGTGGCTGGAGTCGATATACAGAAGACACTTATACCACTCATTCCAGTATGTCAGTGCGTAGAATAAACCAATCGTAGCGATTCCCGGAAGGGAAATCGGAATTATAATCTTAATCAAAATTGTGATATCGTTTGCACCATCAATCTTTGCAGACTCTGCAAGAGAAGCTGGAATTCCGCTGAAGAAATTTCTCATCAGAAGAATGTTCCATGCATTACAAAAGCTAGGAAGCAGCAAAACAAGAATGTTATTCTGCAAATGTAAAAACTTTGTTGTCAGAAGGTAATTTGCTACTAAACCGCCGTTAAACAGCATAGTAAAGTAGATAAACAGTGCCAGCACGCCTCTTGATTTAAAATTCTTTACAGACATCGCATATGCCGCACCACATGTAAATACCATTGAGAAAAAAGTTCCGACAATCGTTGTTCCAACAGTTATAAGGTATGCCTGCGGGATATCGCCACTGACGAATACAAGCTTGTACGCATCCAGCGAAAACTCAGACGGCCAGATATTGTAACCATTCTGTGTCAATGCACGCTCTGCAGTAAATGAGGAACCTAAAACTAACAAAAACGGAATCAGACAAATGATCGAGAACACTGTGATAAACAGATAAAAGCCTCCATTCATCACACGGTCGCTTCCTGTCATTTGAATATGCTTTTTCGCATCATATTGCTTCTTTTGTTTTTCTTTCTTTGCCATTTTACTTTCCCTCCCTCATCAGAATAATGCAGAATCTGGGTCTAACTTCTTCGTTAATGCATTTGTTCCAAGAACGATCACAAGACCCATAATAGACTGATACAAGGATACCGCAGAAGACTGTCCGATGTTACTTGACTCAACTAACATACGGTATACATATGTATCAATTACATCTGTTGTACGGTACAGCATGGTATTATTTAATACCAAGTTGTATATCATACCGAAATCACCATTGAAGATTTTTCCGATGCTCATGATAAACAGCATGACTGCAGTTGACTTTAACAAAGGAAGTGTCAAGTAACGGATACATTTACCTCTTGTTGCACCATCCACTCTGGCAGCCTCATACATCTCCTGATCAAGACCTGTGATAGTTGCCAGATACACAATAGAGCCATAACCTGCACCCTGCCATACTTTTAAGAATGTAAGAAGTGCCGGCCATACATCTGCATTCTGATAGAAGTTGATTCTCTCAAATCCAAGTGTTGCTAAGATGTTATTAATAAAACCATTGTTTGTCTTTAAAAGTGCCTCACAGAGAAGTGCAACGACTGTCCATGAAATAAAGTGCGGCAGAATGACAACTGACTGTGTAATCTTCTTAAACCACTTTCCTGATACCTCAGAAAGTGCAATTGCAATCAAAATTGATACCAGCATGGAACTGATAATAAAAAGTGCATTTAAATATAAGGTATTAAACGTTACCGTATAGAAGTTCTTGGAACCAAAGAATGCCTTAAAGTTCTTAAAGCCAACCCAATCACTTCCCCACAGTCCCTTAACGGCTGAGTACTTCTTAAAGGAAGCTATCAAATACACTAATGGTGCGTAAGAAAATACGCAGAACCAGATGACTGCCGGTAGTGCCAACAGACACAGATATGGATTGTAGCGGATATCATACAGAAGATTTTTGATGATACCATCCCCCTTTTTACTGCGAGGGTTTGTTTTTGTTTTTGCTTTCATAAAGCTCCACCTCTCTTTTTGTTTTCTTGTCTGCATTGTAGCGCACTCTTTGCTGAAAAAAAATCCCAAAAGCTACCGCCTTTTACAATCCGTTAGATTTCATAACAAATTCTGCGCCTGTTTTACAAGGCGCAGATGTTTATAAATATCTTACTTTACAGTTCAATCTTTTACGATACAGTTCAAAAAGTGATATTTTGTACTTGTTTTCGCACCAGATACGATAAATTTACCATTGTCACCGACAGTGACGTTAATCTGCTTCTTTGCAACCAAAGATTCATAATTAAATGATACAAAATCATCCTCATACAGCACACAGCTTCCTGTTTTATTTGTTCCAAAGCTCTTTACTGTGATATTAAATACAGTATCCTCTGTGACACATATCACAGGCTCTGCTACCGGAACCAGTGCACCGTCACGCGCAAAAACAAGCATCTCATTCCAGTCAGCTTCCAACACAAGACGTCTTCCACCTTCGATCTTTTCTCCTGTGAAGAAATTGTACCAATTACCTTCTGGAAGATAAACCTCACGGCTAGTTCCATCCTCAAGTGTCAGCGGGCATACAAGAAGATCCTTTCCGAAGAAATATTCATCATCCAGATTTCTCGCTGCCTCATCCTGCGGATATTCCATTACTACGGCACTCACTGGCGGAAGTCCTGTTTTTTGATACTCCTCAAATGCGCTGTACAGATATGGCACAAGCGACATACGAAGCTCAAACAGCTTTCGACATTCGTCTGTATAATATTGGGCTTCCTCCATTAGCTCGTTGTTTAAATTCTTCTGAATGTCTACCTGCTTCCACGGTGCATTTGGGATTCGCCAACAATTTAACAATGCATGATCTGAGAAGCAAACGGTCTGCACACGGCGAAGCAGATCATGACCATTTGCACAGTCACGCACTTCCGGCGCCCACAAAAGTCCTGAGAACGATGACGTTACCATACCACGAATAAATTCCTTGTGACTATATAGATCAGAATACAGCACAAATGGCATTGGTGCCGCAAGTGCACCAGAGGAACGAACCTGCGAGAATGTACGAATATTTTTCTTATGAAATACTTTTTCAAGCATATGCTGATAAAGAAGTCCTATTGCATTGTGCATCTGCTCACCATCCATTCCTCCTGGAAACTCGGTGCTGTCTGGGAAGGACCAACAGGACGGATTATAATCTGAATTATCACACTCATCGAGCTTAAATCCGGTAATTTCCTTGTCAATCAGCTCTTTTTCATGCCAGTCACCAAAGATCTCACAAGTCTCTTCCATTGAAAAATCTGGCACAAGACCGTTCCACACCTCATAATCGCCGCTGTATGGAACTAGTTTGTCATAAATTTTTGCTGCCGGGTAAACAAATGCATGCTCCCACAAATTAATGTGGTAATTGCTCTGCGTCAGCTCATCAATCAAGTCTTGCGGCTCTGGGAAAAGATTGCTCCACTCATAGGTACAGGAATATGAATGAGAATGCCAGCCAGGCTCTAATCCAATCACATCAATCGGCATCTTCTCATCTCGAAACTGTGATGCCAATTTTTTCACATGCTCCTGATCGCTACCGCCATACACGCGGTACCACATGCCAAGCCCCCACATGGGAACCTTACAACCACCACCTGAAAACAGGTTATAACGCTGAACTGCCGTCTTAATATCACCTGCAAAAAAATACAGATCAATGCCGCTTTCTGACGGAATTTCAATGATTACCTTTCGCTCTTCCTCTGCTCGCTTAAATGCATACAATGCTGACTCACTAAATTCTTTGTGCGGCTGATTCACTTCTTTTTTCATTGCAGAGGCACCCTTTTCGGCACTAGTTCCCATATAAAATGTAGCATAGCGATATGTATCCACAAATAGACCATATCCGGCAGTTGACACATAGAACGGCACAGGTGCATGACTTTCTCCAGTATCCATCTTCGGATCTGAATTTACCTTTATATAGCGTTTTCTTCCCGCTGCATTGACGCTCTGAAGCTGCAAGCCAAATCCAAAGATATCCTCACTTGTATTCATCGGAAGTGTCACCACGATTCCACGTGTTGTCTGCTTGATATTAACATCATCTGTGCCAAACGGAAGTTGTGGCTCTGCGCCCTGCTCTGCCGAAAGCACTGACAGCGCTTCCGTCTTGATTTCATTACTTCTGTGCGCAGTTGGAGTGTACGCAGATGGTGTTCCAAAACGCACCTTCCAGACGCCTAATGCGATCCGTTCCCATTTCTGTTCTTCTTTTAATCCTGTTTCTTGCTTTCTACTTGTCTCCATATTTTTCCATTCCTTCCGTATTAATAGCGTAAGCAAAAGTCCGCCTGATACCATCATTCTAACATCAAGCGGACTTGAAAAATACTTTGATTATTTACACTTGCTTAATTTTTACAATATCATACTCAAAAACATTTTTGCAAAATGACAATTCTTTCAAAAGAGCCTCTTCATCATCTGCTTATTTTCATACATCTTAGCATCTGCACTTTGCAGCAGTTTTTCTGTATCCTTGTCAGGATCATCACTCCATGCATATCCCATCGCTGCTGAAATCGGAATATCAGTCTTTTTATCTGCCGCTGCAAGTGCTTCTTTCACGCGCTGCATACATTCTTTTAAAAGCACCAAGACATATCAAACTTTCGCATATCTGCCTTGTCCATGCCTTACGCATATAAAAGCCTGCAAATATGGCTGTAAATCCCGACACTGCTGCAAACACAGCAAATATACCAGCATGAATATTTTTGACCAAAATCATACGATATATACCGCTTCGATTTCCTATTTGAAAATCTGACTGCTCAATTGCATCTGCTGCTTTTTCTGAGACATGAAAAAATTGAACCGTCAGCTTCTTTCCTGTTGGAACCTCGAATAAATGGACAAAACCTGTTCGCTTTCCTTCTGTGCGATAAAGACTTACATCATCGGCAAAGATTTCAAAATCAACCCAATGTGTTTTTAACATCATTATCCATTTTTTTCATTCTGCGATTTTGGAACATCATACTCATACTGAACAATTTCCTGCCCTCTGTTTTAATCACAGCGTACAGGGATTTTCAACGTAAAAAAGGCAGTCTTTCGACTGCCCTTTATTATAACGCCAAAATTGCCATTCCGATCAAATGAACTACAAATGCTACCACCCATGCTACAGCACACTGGAATAGCACAATGCCTACTGCCCATTTTGTTCCTAGCTCTCTTTTAATGGAAGAGATTGCTGCAATACATGGTGTGTACAGAAGACAAAATACAAGAAGAGATGCTGCTGACAGCGGCGAGAGTACTTCCAACAATGTCTTTGTACTTCCAAACAATACTGAAAGTGTAGAAACAACGCTTTCCTTTGCCATAAATCCTGCAATTAAAGATGTACAGATACGCCAGTCACCAAAACCAAGCGGTGCAAAGATTGGTGCGATTGCACCTGCCACTGCAGCTAAAATGCTGTCTTTTGAATCTGCTACCATGCTTAAATGTAATCCAAATGTCTGCAAGAACCAGATTACAAGAGATGCCATAAAGATTACAGTAAATGCTCTTTGAAGGAAATCTTTTGCTTTATCCCACATCAGCTGGAGTACATTTTTTGCTCCTGGAAGACGATAATTTGGCAGCTCCATTACAAATGGAACAGCCTCTCCATGAAACATAGTCTTTCTTGAAATAACAGCTGTTAAAATACCCATTGCTATACCTAAAAAGTAAAGACCAATCATGATAAGACCGCTTTGCTTTGGAAAGAATACCGATGTAAAAAATCCATATATAGGAAGTTTAGCCGTACAGCTCATAAATGGTGTAAGCATAATCGTCATCTTACGGTCGCGCGCTGACGGCAGTGTTCTTGTCGCCATTACACCAGGCACTGTACATCCAAATCCAACCAACATTGGCACAATGCTTCGTCCGGAAAGGCCAATCTTACGAAGCGGCTTGTCCATGACAAAGGCAACTCGTGCCATATAACCACTATCCTCAAGCAGTGATAAGAATAAAAACAGTGTAACAATAATAGGAAGAAAGCTAAGTACACTTCCGACACCATTAAATATACCATCAATTACAAGAGAATGAAGCACATCATTGACTTGCCATAGCGTCATCACAGCATCTGTCTTTTGCGTCAGCCAGTCAATTCCAATCTCCATCACATTTTGAAGTCCTGCACCGATCACACCAAATGTCAGCCAGAATACAAGTGCCATGATTGCAGCAAACATTGGAAGTGCCGTATAACGTCCAGTCAATACTGCATCGATTTTCCGGCTTCTTTCATGCTCCTTGCTTTCACCTGGCTTAATCACTGTCTGATCACACAGCTTTTGAATAAATGAAAAACGTATGTCTGCGATGGATGCCGCGCGGTCAAGTCCACGCTCCTCTTCCATCTGCACAATGATATGCTCAATCATTTCCTTCTCGTTTTGCTCTAAGTTTAATGCCTGCTCAACAAGCTGATCGCCTTCAACAAGCTTACTTGCCGCAAATCGCACCGGAATACCTGCCCTAACGGCATGATCTTCAATCAGATGCATGATTGCATGAAGGCAGCGATGAACTGCTCCGTTATGACTGTTTTCATCGCAAAAATCCTGTCGGCTTGGCTTTTCCTGATATTGCGCCACATGAATTGCATGGTTTATAAGCTCTGTAATACCCTCATTTTTTGCTGCTGAGATTGGGACAACTGGAATACCAAGCATAGACTCCAATTTATTGATGCGTACAGATCCGCCATTTCCGCGCATCTCATCCATCATATTGAGTGCAAGCACCATAGGCACATCAAGCTCCAAAAGCTGCATTGTCAGATACAGATTTCGCTCAATATTTGTGGCATCCACGATATTTATAATGCCGGTAGGCTTTTGCTTAATAATAAACTCCCTTGTCACAATCTCCTCACTGCTGTAGGGAGACATTGAGTAAATGCCTGGCAGATCTGTCACAAGCGTATCAGGATGATTTCGAATCTGACCATTTTTGCTGTCAACTGTCACGCCTGGAAAATTTCCAACGTGCTGGTTTGAACCAGTCAGCTGATTAAAAAGTGTTGTCTTTCCGCAGTTTTGATTTCCTGCAAGCGCAAATGTCAGTACTGTTCCCTTAGGAACTGGATGCTCATCTGCCTTTTGGTGGAAACGTCCGCCTTCACCAAGACCAGGATGCTCTGTCACAGCATTCTCTTTGGAAATATTTTTTGTGTTCTTTTCCCTTTTGCCATCCGACTTTGTCACAGAAGATTCATCAATTAAAATCTTCTCTGCATCTGCCAGACGAAGAGTCAGCTCATATCCGTGGATTCTAAGCTCCATCGGATCGCCCATCGGCGCCAGCTTAACCACCGTCACCGAAACTCCGGGAATCACACCCATATCAAGAAAATGCTGCCTCAGCGCACCTTCTCCTCCAACAACGGTGACAACCGCTGTCTTTCCTATTTCAAGATCCTTAAGTGTCATATTATGTCACTTCCTTTGTGAATATATCGACTTTGATGTCTTTTTCAGAAGCCATTATAGCAATTCACGATGGATTTGAAAATAGTTATTGAAAATATTTTTCATTTATAGTTTAATAAATCTTTTTTCTTGGGTCAATAGAATAAACCTTTTTGTTTTCTATTGATGTAAATGGTCCTGGAAAACTTTGTTCTCCTCTAGCTTCCCCAAAGAAATCTCCTGCCGTGAGTGTATTTGTTGATACTGGCTTTAACTTCTCTGCGTTGTCTATCAGATTTATTCTCTTTTCCTGTCCATGGAAAAAGACCGGCTTTTTAGCTGCCTCATCAAATGTAATGGTATATGCCTCAGTATCTACCTTAACACAAACCCAGGCAGTCTGTCCATTTTGATCAAAACCATAAAATTCCTTCCATGTTTTTAAATCCAAGCATACCTCTGGTTCTGGATACATTACACGCAAATATCCAGAAGGCTGATTTGCATAACAGTTATTTTCTGCCTCATTATGCTGTGTAGGAAATGTAATTGCAGACTGACCACATTCATAGAAAAAATTGTTAAAAATTCTAGTATCACGTCCCGTTCCGCCTCGCATCATATCCTGCTCCATGCGAAATGAAACTGGCTTTGCAAAATATCCAGAACCTCTGCACTTTCCAAAGAAATTATTAGAAAGATACAGATGATCAGTTCCTTCACCATACACACCATATCCATTTACCACATCGTGTTCACGCAACTTATACCAGCCACTTGAACCAGGCTCCTTCGGGATTTTTTCTTGGTCAAACCTGCCCTCTATGTTCCAGAAAATATTGTTATCAATCAAGTTTGTCTCATCTCTGCTGCACTCAATAAAAACTGCCTCTCTTTGCTCAATACCATCTAGAAACAAATTTTGTGTAATTCGGTTATTTTCATTTCCGCAATCAAGCCACAAATGATCGGCACGATATGTTCGTTTAAAAATATTACGACGAAACAGACTTCCCACACTGTTATGCAGTTTTATGCCCGCAGCTTCCCAGGACAATTCCATTTTCTGCCATCCTGTTCCTTCGATTAAATTGTCCTCTATAAGCACATGCTCTGCAAATAATCCTGCAATTCCGCAAACACCAACATCCTTGATATGACATCCTCTAATAATTGTGTATCCGATTTGTTGATCCGGTAAAATATCATGATGCCAGCATTCATTTCCAATATCAATTCCAACTGCATTTGACCAGTCAATTGTACAGTTCTCAATAATCCAATGATGACCCCGCATGCATGAAAGAGCTCCACGTTGCGGAACTGGTGCTCCCATCGCTGCATGTGCACAAGTGATTCCTTTAACATGAATATATGAAAGAAATGGAATCTCAGGTGCAAAACATTGCTCTCGGCATGTAAGTTCAATCGTATGCATTCTCGGGTCTTCATCATTTTCCAGTCGAAAATGTATCGTCTGACCATTTGCTTCTACCCAATAGCTTCCTGGCTGTTCTGTCATCTGACGATAAAGTGCTACCTGTACAAGTGGTTTTCCATCACAAAATACCATGCCTCTTCGATTTAAATATGGTGTCATATCTGTTTTATCATACTCAATAAATAACCTGTCATGCAAAATATTAACTGCGCAAAACGGATTATATCCTTTAAATTGCTCTGGGTTTAAATGATGACACCAAATTATCGGAGTTTTTTCCTCACCTTCTATTTCTCCCATTATCCAGCCCGTACTTTTTTCAAACTCAGTCACTTCTTCCGAAGCTTTTATAACAACATCTCCATCCCCTGCAGCTTCATATAAAACCATTTTTTCTGGTCCCTCTCCTCCAGCCTGAGGACGAACACATTCGCGATAAGTACCCTGATGAATAACAACCTTTGTACCTGCCACAGCACGCCTTGCAGCCTCTGAAATTGTTTTTAGTGGTGCCTCACTGCTTCCATCATTATTGTCTGCACTCATCTTATGCGCTGGATTTACATGAATCACCGTATCATAACTACACGGCATTTCCCAGCTGACAAATTCACTTCCATCTGGAAGTACTGACATAATATCTTTTTTCATTTTTTTCTCCTTTTTGATATTTTGTACTTGATTTATTGTAAGAAAAACGTTAAACTATAGCATATAGTACTACTATTTTTATCATTTTAGAATGTATTATTTTATACTTTTGTTGTATTACTATGTAACTATGTTACTGTTTATATAGACTGTAACACAAATATATAAGGAGGTTTTATCATGAGTCAACTTACTATTTCAACGCAGGAAAAACGTTTTCCTGTTGCTCCAGATCTATACGGCTTATTTTTTGAAGATATCAGCCATGCTGGTGACGGCGGCTTGTATCCAGAGATGCTTCGTAATCGTTCCTTTGAGGATTCTCTGCTTCCCGATGGCTGTATCACAAACGATAATGGCAAAACATTTACTTCTCCAACAGGATGGATTGATGAGTTCAACAATGGCGAAGGAATGAATGACTGGATCGCATCACAAAAAATTGCACCAACCACAATTCCTGCCTGGTATTCCGAAAATGCAGACATGCAGCTTAATAAAGATAATACACTCAATGATAATCGGCGCGTTTCTCTTCAAGTTGATTTTGAGGAAAATGGCAAAATCTATAACATCGGATATAATGGCATTAATCAAGAAAAAGGAGATACATATAATTTCTATCTGTTTGCAAAATCAGAACAAACACTGCATCTGACGGTATCCATTCAAATAAATAATCAAACATCCTGCAGCAGCGATATCATCATAAACGATGCTAATTGGAAACGCTATGATGCACAATTTCTGGCCACTGAAACAGCAAGAAATGCTACTTTCTCCATTCAATGTCAGGAAAAAGGAACCCTTTACCTTGGCTTTTGTTCTCTTATGCCTGCAGAAACATTTCACGGTCACGGACTTCGCAAGGATCTTGCAGAAAAGCTTGAACAAATGCATCCTTCATTCTTGCGTTTTCCAGGCGGCTGCATCGTAGAAGGCTTTACACTTGAAACAGCTATGTTTTTCTGTAATACTGTCGGTCCCGTTTGGGAACGTCCAAGCCACTGGCTTCTTTGGCACTATCGAACTACAAATGGTCTGGGATTCCATGAGTATCTGCAGTTATGTGAGGATTTAAAGCTTTCTGCTCTGTATGTGTGCAACTGTGGTATGACTTGTCAGGGACGCGGTCCTTATTATTTCAACGAAGCTCAAATGCAGTTTGCTATCAACGATACCTTAAATGCCTTAGAATATGCACTTGGTTCAAGCCAAACACATTGGGGCAGTCTGCGTGCAAAAATGGGTCATCCAGAACCGTTTTCCCTTAAATATCTAGAGATTGGCAATGAAAATAGTGGTCCTGAATATGAGGCTTGCTTTAATCGCATTCGAGAAGCTGTGCTTGAACGCTATCCTCAGATCATTATTGTCTCCAACACAAGAAGCGAAACAATAAAAACAGATATTGTAGATGATCATTATTACAATATGCCTGAATTTTTTGCAGAAAATATTGATATTTATGATGACTACAGCCGCAAGAATCCCAACATTTTTGTCGGTGAATTTGCAGTAAACCAAACTTATGAGGGACAGCTGCGCGCTGCAATCTCAGAAGCTATGTTTATGGTTGGTTTTGAACGAAATCAGGATGTTGTAAAGCTTTGTTCTTATGCTCCACTATTTTCTCACGTTCATTACCAATCCTGGTATCCAAATCTCATAATGTTTGATAATAGCAGAAGCTATGTTATTCCAAGCTACTATTGTTTCAAACTATTTGGTGCGAATCGCGGTGACATGGTAGTTTCCTCCAAAGAATCCTGCGAAAAAATTTATCTATCCATGCATGGTCTTCCTGTCATCAACGGTGATTGTGGATTAACCTGGAAAAATGCTGTTTTCAATAGTATACCTGTTTTTCCAACAAAAAGCCTGCATGGAAAAGCCATACAGGACAATGATTCATATGTTTTACAGGAAAATGATGCCGATGAATTTACTAATCAGTCAATTCGAAGTCAAATTTTACCTGGCATTGCTCTAGGTAATGATGTAGAAAGCCGCGAAGGCAGCTTTACTGTTCAAATTTTGGCTGAAAAAGGAAAACGAATCGGTGTTGGTATGTTGTGTTCACCAAAGCCATTCAGCTATTATGACCGAACTGATCCGAATCCAAAGGATCCATGGATGCTTTTTAATCTAGAGCCTCTGCGCTGGATTGTTGAAGGCAATACTGCTGCTCTCTATCGCGGCGGCATTTCCCTTACGCAATATTCAGAGCCAAAACAAATTTCACTTCGTTATGGAGAATATAATGAATTTCACTATGAGCTTACAAAAACTGCAGTCAGTCTATATCTAAATGGTAAACTTATCGATACTGTTGAACTGCCGCATTATCAATCTATGTGTTCTGTCACGACTGATACTGACGATAGTGTAATAATAAAAATTGTCAACTTCTCCGAAACAGATGATCCAGTCTGCATTTCAATAGATTGTGATGTAAAATCAGAGTATGAGGTTTCGCAGCTCACTGGAAAAGCTGATTTTGAAAACTCCCTTGACAATCCAGACCAAGTTCATGATACAACAACAATGTTAACTGGTGCTGGCAGATGTTTTACCTTTACTGCCCCAGGTCTTTCCGTCAATGTATTAAAATTAAAGAAAAAATAAGCAATGCTTATCTTAGATTATTATACTCATAAGTTACTTTCTTATGAGTATAATAAATCGAATAGTCTGCAAATCTAAGTGTTTTTTACTTCCAAGCCACCGGGAAAGTAAATGAGCCACCGCACCTGTCACCCTAGTTGACTCAGCACCTGCACGACTTTCTTTATGTTTTCCATATTGACGGAAGAATAATTCATTACATAAGTATTCTCATACGGATTCTCCTGTCCGTTTTGTTCATGCTTTTCTGTGTTCTTTATGTAGTAGCGCGACAGCGGATCTAGCTTTACTCCGCCTGCCTTTGCCTTTTCGACAATCTCTGCCTCTGTGCAGTCCGACTGGATATGCATAAGAAAATGCACTCCTGCTTCTTCCTCTTGTATCGTGATATATTTTCCGATTGAACCGCTTTTTAGCTCTTTTAGGATCGCATCTCGCTTGTTCTGATAATAATTTCTCAGTCTATTTATATGCTTTTCAAAACTTCCATTTTCCATAAATTGAGCCAATGTGTACTGCTCGAAATTGGATACGGTACATGAATAGAAGGATAGTTCACTATAAAAACGCTTTGCCAAATCCTCAGGCAGCACCATATAACTGATGCGCACCGTGGATGCAAGTGTTTTTGTAAATGTGTTGGTATAAATTACCTTACCAGAAATGTCGATGCTTTGCAGCGTTGGAAATGGTTTTCCGCTTAAACGAAGCTCGCTGTCATAGTCATCCTCTATAATGTAGCGCTCTTTTTCTTTTGCCGCCCAACCGAGTAGTTCATAGCGACGACTGACTGGCATGACAAGACCAGTTGGAAAATGATGGGACGGAGAGGTGTGAATGATATCAATCTTCTTTTCCTCTAATTCGTGTATAGACACACCAGACTCATCCAGATCGACATGGCGATAGGTCACGCCCATACTCTTGCAGATTTTACCAATCTTATGATAACCTGGATTTTCCACGCCATATATCAAATTTTTTCCAAGAAGCTGAATCAAAAGACCATAGAGATATTCCGTTCCGGCACCAATGATAATCTGATGCGGTGCAACTTTCATACCTCGAAAATCCCCTAAATAGCGGGCGATTGCATTACGAAGAGGCAGGATGCCGCCGCAAGGCGGGTTGATCATCAATTGAATACGGTTATCGTTTAACACACTTCGCACAGTCTTCGTCCAGATAGTAAATGGAAAAATTTCACTGTCGGTCTGATTGCTGGAAAAATCGGCAAAGTAAGGGGAGCAGGCAATACTAGCAGAGTCATCAAACAAATTTGCATCTGCACTTGTTTTCGCGCTTGTATTTGGATTTGCCACCATATCAATATCTGACACATAAAAGCCACGTTTTGGCATCGAATAAATATAACCTTCATCTGAAAGCTGACCGTAGGCATTCTCCACGGTAATCACACTTATACCCAGATTTTTCGCGAAACTGCGTTTTGATGGCAGTTTCTCACCAGCGCACAATTTCCCTTGTAAAATGTCGTTTTTGATGCATTTATAGAGTGATTCATAAAGTGAATCTGACCCTGTCGCGGTTAAATTATATGTCAACATCTGATCTTTTTTCTCCAATCTGACCTTACTGAATATATTTATTTTGGGGATTTTCTTATGTCCACTTTGTCAGTATAATGCAAGGCAAAGCAAAAGTAAAGCTTTGGAAAAGGAGAATATCACTATGGATACAACAAATACTTCCGTTACTGCAACTGAACGTTATAAATTAAATAAGGAGCTGGCCCAGATGCTAAAGGGCGGCGTTATTATGGATGTTACGACACCGGAACAGGCACGCATTGCGGAGGCTGCTGGTGCTTGTGCTGTTATGGCACTTGAGCGTATCCCGGCTGATATCCGCGCAGCTGGCGGTGTTTCCCGTATGAGCGACCCGAAGATGATTCGCGGCATTCAGGAAGCTGTTTCCATCCCTGTTATGGCTAAATGCCGTATCGGTCATTTTGTTGAGGCGCAGGTACTCGAGGCAATCGACATCGACTACATTGATGAGAGTGAGGTTCTTTCACCGGCTGATGATGTATACCATATAAATAAGAGAAATTTCCGTGTTCCGTTTGTCTGCGGTGCTAAGGATTTGGGCGAGGCACTTCGCCGCATCAACGAGGGCGCTTCTATGATTCGTACCAAGGGTGAACCTGGAACTGGCGATATCGTACAGGCTGTTCGTCATATGAGAAAGATGAACAGCGAAATCCAAAAGCTGACATCTATGCGTGAGGATGAGCTGTTTGAAGCTGCAAAGGTGCTGCAGGTTCCGTATGATCTTGTTTTATATGTTCACAATAATGGCCGTCTCCCTGTTGTAAACTTTGCTGCAGGCGGTGTGGCTACTCCTGCTGATGCAGCACTTATGATGCAGCTTGGCGCTGAGGGTGTATTTGTTGGCTCTGGTATCTTTAAGTCTGGCAATCCGGCAAAGCGTGCCGCCGCAATCGTAAAGGCTGTCACTAACTACACTGATGCAAAGATGATTGCTGAGCTTTCCGCTGATTTAGGTGAGGCTATGGTCGGAATCAATGAACAGGAAATCGCACTTTTAATGGCAGAAAGAGGTAAATAATGACAATTGCAGTTCTCGCTCTGCAGGGTGCCTTTGCAGAGCATGAAAAAATGATTCGCTCTCTCGGCGCAGACTGCATAGAACTGCGTCAGGCGGAGGATTTAAAAAAGCATTATGACGGATTGATTCTTCCGGGCGGCGAGAGTACCGTTCAGGGAAAGCTCCTTCGTGAGCTTGGCATGTTTGACACAATAAAAAAGCAGATCGAGGACGGTCTTCCAGTCCTTGCGACCTGCGCAGGAATGATTCTTTTAGCCTCTGCTATTGATGGACAAATTGCCGGGCAGCCAGATTCATATTTTGGCACACTGCCTGTCCGCGTCAGAAGAAATGCTTACGGAAGACAATTAGCAAGTTTTCATGCAAAAGCAGATGTCGCAGGCATAGGTGCTGTCCCAATGACCTTTATCCGCGCACCATACGTTGTAGAAATGGATAAGGATGCACTTGCTTCTGGTAATGGTCAAATCCTTGCCGTTGTGAATAACCGTATCGTGGGAGTACGCTACAAGAATCAGTTTGCATTTGCATTTCATCCGGAATTGGATCCAGACACACGCATTCATCAGGCGTTTCTTGACTGCGTGAAAGATTCTATCAAAGTAGCATAAAGTGAAAATTCACTCTTCTCCTTCCTCACCAACAAAATGAGCGATTCCACCAATCTTTTCCCACACAGAATTCGATTGGGTTCTCACAGTTCCATAGTCTAACAGGCTCATCTGGTTATTCAATGTGACAATTTCAGTGATCGCATATCCGCCGTTTCTGCTATCCTCTTTTACAACAAAATCATCATATAGGATGCGAAGCGGCGAATGCTGAATTGCTGCCTCGTAGCCAACCTGAACATTATAATCAGCCAAACGCCAAACAGTGAGTGCCTGATAACAGTATACACGGTCTGCACCATGGTTTAATGCATATTCGGCAATTGTCTTTCGCGGCATCTCCCACACGCGGCTTGGCTCAAATTCATACAACATTCCATCTTTTTCATAGGCGAAAAATGATTGATGGCAAGTCTTTTTTATATTATCACCCATATCATATCGTCCGGCAATCCAAAATCCACTGGCCGCCTTAAAGCCAACCTTTGGATTTTCCCACACTGTAAATGTAGCTACGCGTTCCTGCTGTCCCCTTGCAATATCCGGCACCACACGTTTGCCGCGAAGCAGCCACATCTTTGGATTTCCTTCGCTTATTTCCCAGTTTCCTTCTCCTCGTCTGTCAAAATAAAAAATGTCGTATGATTCTAGCTCTGTCTTCTCATCTTCTGGAAGTATGGATAAAAGTTGCTCCTTCGCCTCCTCATTTGAAAGCTGTGAAAATTCTTTTTCTGGCAGATTCATCATATATTTGCCATGTACTGGCCAGATGGAAATTGCTATACTGACAAGCGCTGGTAAAAGTGTCATGCCCACGAGTGGAATTAAATAACCCCAAATTTTTTTCCATGAAAATGGCTCAATTCCAGCGTAAGATTCCTCCTGCAAAATACGCTTGATCTTCCATGTTTTGATAATAAACAAAATATCACAAATTTTAAGTGCAATCACTCCAATTATAATAAGAAAGCCCCACGTACCATTTACATTTATATTGACACTTTCCTTTGGAAATCCATGAATCGCGTTAAGAATCAATATCAGAAGGGTCTCTGCGCAAATATAGACCTTAAGCACCCATGCAATACTGCCATCGTCTTTATTTAATTCTGTTTCTACTGCTGCATCTAAATAATTTGCCATCATCATAAGAACAATTCCGGAAGCAATCATGTTTCCCACTCGCAAGATTGTCTGCAAAATTGCATACGGCTGTGTCTGTGCCAAGACAGTAATCGGCATCAGTAAGCCCAATCCATATGATGCATAAAACGCCTTGCGAAATGACTTGCTGATTGTTCTCATGCGATATAAGGAAAATATCATAATATATGTTCCTATCCAACTGATCGCATCTGGTCGCATGTTATTGACATCTGGCAGCCAGATTAAGAAAATTCCAATCCAAAGGACGGTAAGCATCTTATTAAAACCATTGTTGGAATCGTATGGATGCGCAAGCATAAGTTCATGCGCAAGCTCATTTGCATCACCCATGCGACTCACCGCCTCTACATAAGCTGCGCTCTCATTCATTCCCTCGTCCATGAGCTCAAATGCCTCGTCCTCAATGTGATCTTCCATCTCCTCACGAACCATCTTTTTTTCTCTCAAGCCAACAATTTCCTCTGTTACCCGGTCAAGAAAGGCATTCATCTTTTCTATATGTCCATTATCTGTCTGATTAGCACCATTCATCCCCATACCACTCATAAAATCACCTTCCCTTTCCTCATATACTTTAGATCAGAAATATTCATCAAAGCGCCATGCCACTTTTTCGCATATTACGCATTTTGCAGCTGCAGCACCTTTCCTACTGCTCCTGCATATTCCTTCCATTCCTCTTTCTGTCTGTCCAGCTCTTTTCTCCCTTTTTTTGTAATCCTATAGAAGCGGCGCTTTCTCGCTGAGCTCGTATCCTCCCAATATGCTTCCAGAAAGCCATCCTGCTCCAGCACATGAAGAATCGGATAAAGTGTTCCTTCTTTCAGGGAAAAAACTGTTTCAGAACGCTGCTCCAATTCTTTAATGATCTGATAGCCATACATTTCCTTCTCCTCAAGCACACCAAGTACTAACATAGATGTGCTTCCCTTTACCAATTCTTTATTAACGCTCATAATACTCCTTTCCTTCTTGAATAAACTTCGCAGCCAATACCTAGTATATCTATGTATAGATTATCATGGTATATGGTTGCTGTCAAGTTTTTTTCACTTTATTACATTTTCGTTACTGAAATCTCAACCTGCTTAAACGGTATTTCAATTCCTTCCTCATCAAATGCCATCTTAATATTTTCTGTTAGGCGCCACTTTGCATTCCAATATTCTGATGATGAAACCCACACATGAAGTCCTAAATTTACGGAGCTTTCGGCAAGCTCTGACACAAATACATTGACGGGATTTTCCGGATCTCTTGCAGGATCATTTTCTCCCAGACGGATCAGTACTTCCTTTGCCTTTTTTAAATCGGACTTATATCCGATTCCCACAGATAACTCAAGACGCCTCTTTCCCGTTGCTGTTACATTGACAATACTACTGTCTATCAGCGTACCATTTGGAATCACAATAAGACGATTATCTGCTGTAATTAATTCTGTATATACCAGACCGATTTCCTTTACTGTGCCTTCTGTATTTCCCTGCACAATGTAGTCACCAATGACAAACGGCTTCATCAGTAAAATCAACACGCCTCCTGCAAAGTTAGAAAGGCTTCCCTGAAGCGCAAGACCAACTGCAACACCAGCAGATGCTACAAGTGCAGTCAGCGATGTTGCCGTCAGTCCTACCGTCTGAAGCAATATGCCCAACATGCAAATATAACCAAGTGCATTGATCACGTTGCAAAAGAAGCGGCGCACAGTCACCTCCATGCCATGACGTTTTAATGCCTGATCGCATAAGCTTACTATCTTTTTAATCAGCTTTCTGCCGCCAAAAAAGATCACTAATACTAATGCAATGCGAAGCAAATAGTCACATACAACCGGCACATACCTCTCAAACATTTCTTTCCATGAAATCTGGCTTAGCTTTTCCACCTTATCGCCAAGCTCATTCGCCAGAAATTCCATACTTTCAGGCTCTGTTTCCTCAACTGCTGCAGTTGCTAAATCCTGAGTTAAAATTGAGCTTAAATCGTTGAACCAATTAAAACTTTTCATTGTTTTCTCCTTTCCTGCTGCTAACAAAAATATATCATATACTTCACCAAAATGCCAACAGGCTTAATAAAACTTATATGTTGACACCATTTTTGAAAACAGGAGAAATTTCTTCGCGTCTTAAATATTATAAAGCCTTGGGACATAAGCGAACCCAATCTTTACAAAATCGTCTGTACGCTGTCTGAAAATGGTACAGCAATTCAGACTGAGACTATCACAACTTGTTTTCGCACAACACGTTTTGACACAAATGAGGGCTTTTTCTTAAATGATGCCCACATAAAATTAAAATGTATCTGCCAGCATCACGATCTTGGTGCACTTGGCTCTGCCGTAAACCGCTCTGCAATTAAACGCCAATTTCTGATCTTAAAGAGTATGGGAGTTAATGCAGTGCGCACCACCCACAACATACCCGCTGTTGAGCTTTTAGAGTTAGCTGATGACACGCATGCCAATGAACACAGTCTGGAAATTACACGCTACTTGAAAGAACAGGTGCTGCTCCACGACCCATATGGTCATGCACTCCCTACAATTGGCTCAAACTTTATGCAAGGTGAAAACGCCAGAAAAAGTGCTGACATATTAAAGATTGCAGACTACAACTATGCTGAGCGACTCTATAATAAACAGCACTCCGATCATCCAGACTGGGGCATCTATGGAAGTGAGCGAGCCAGTGTGACGTATGCTCGTACATCGCTGTCGGTAATGTAATCTCCGAATAAAAATCGGTTTGTTTCCAGACATTTATCCAATTTGTCAAGTGATTCATAAAAATCTTCATAAGCTTCATCATATGCCTCCAGTGACTGACAAAATGCCATGCGATAGTGACTGTTGTTGATGTGTGGAAACAGCCAGTCGTTAAACTCATCAATCTCTACTAATGTTTCATTTGGTCTTGGATCAACTCCAACCTCTTTTGCAAGTTCATCTGTATATACAGTATATTCTTCCTTCTTTGCTTCCTCTGGTGCAAAACTGCAGCATTCACTCATTGTGTTTTCCTCCTCGGCTTATGCCTGACTGTCAGTTTCTCTAACATTTTTACGCTTTGTTTATGTTTTGTCTGCAATAAGTAATTTCTATATCAACAAAGGAAGAAGCGTCAGAGAAATTGTTTTAATACAATTTTCCTGACGCTTTAAAATTAATTTGATTTCCAAATCCAAGTGTTCTTTTTTACTTCCAAGCCACAGGGACAGTAAATGAGCCACCGTCCTCTTAGCTTACTTTTTAACTTATTCTATTCCCTTATTTTGCCACGGATTCTGTTACCTTTTCGTACTCTGCCTTTAATTCTGGATAAGAAGCATTTCCATACTCATCCAACTTTTCCATACCAATCTGCTTTGCTACATCTAACATCTCATTAAATGCAGCTTCACACGCTTCTTCTGAGTCGGCCATAAAAATATTCGTTTGCTGATTCGAACACATTTCATTTAATTTTGCCTGAATATTTGCTTCATCTGAATCTGTTTCAAAACGAATCATTCCAATGACTGGATTTACAACTGTATGTGAACTCAAATTTTTCCTATCCTCTGCTGTCTGAGAGTCTGAATTTGCCTCTGCAATACTCGTAACGATGTTATTGTGTACCAACCATCCCCAATATTTTAATCCTCTTGGTTGCAGCACGCTATTATCTCCCTGAAAATCATAGTTGAAAACAGGATATCCATCCCCATCTAATGTATAGTCCTCGCCTTCAATTCCCCACATCAGGAGTTTCATTCCTTCATCACTGTACGCATATGCCAAGGTTTTATATGCAGCTTCCACATTCTTACAAGATTTTGTAATATACAATCCACGACCACCACATCCAGTATTGAACTGCTTACAATCATCACTCAATTCATTAGTTACCAAACTAAATGTAAAATCATCTCCATTTGTAGCAATTGCAGTATTATAATTATCAGCATGATTATCATAGCCAAAATTTGCAAATGCTTTTCCGCCTACACATACCTCTTTGGTCTCATCTTCAGACTGATATGCAAAATTTTCTGCTGAAATATATCCATTTCTATACCACTCATTTACTTTCTTATAGTAGTCCAGTAGTCCATCCTGCTCTAACCACCACTGAAGTGTTCCATCGTCTGCTTCTACATATCCACTTCCTGCCAATCCCATCTGTTGAAGCAACCAATTAAATTTATGAGCGCAATTAAAAGCACATGTTGTCATATCTGGATACGCTTCTTTGACTGCTGCAAATGCATTGTCCAAGTCATCAAGTGTTTCAAACTTTAATTCCAACTCATCCGCAATGTCCTGTCTATACATGAATCCTGGTCCTTCTACCAAAATCTTATCCCATTTTGCATACTCATAATCTGGTGAAAAACCACAACCTATTGTATAAAAATGGCCATCAACTGCCGTATTTACAAAACGATATGTTTCATCTGGCTCAAATGTATACTGAGGATACTCGTCAATTAACTCATCCAATGGATAGCAAACTGATTCATCTGCCAAATACTGGTAACGATTTGAACAAATAATATCTGGCATATCTCCACCTGATACCATTAATGCCAATTGATTGCCATCAGCTGCACGAATCACCTCAATATCTGCACCTACTCTTGAGGCAAACTCTTCTGGAACCGCACCTTCCCATTTTTCATATGGCCACCACGTTTCATCCACAAAAATTGTTAATTTTGGCGTTTCTTCTGCTTTCACCGTCACTTGTCCTGCAAGCGGTACCGCCATCACTGCTGTCATTGCTAATGCTGTCATCTTTCTCTTCATTTCTTTGTCCTCCTTTTATTTTAGGTTTTATTCCTTTACCGCACCAATCATCATTCCTTGCACAAAATATTTCTGCAAAAATGGATATACACACATGATTGGAAGCATTGAAACCACCATAGCAGTTGCCTGAACTGTAAATGTAGTTGCTGTATTTGCCTGCGACATCTGCCCTGCTGCATCTGTGTTTGCAGTAGTCGCTAATGTCTGATTGATCGTTGTCATCATCTTATAAGATAATGTTCTTAAATTATTATCACGTACATAATAAGCTGAATCCAACCAACTGTTCCACTGTCCTACTGCACTAAAAAGTGCCAACGTTGCAAGAAACGGTTTTGATACTGGAAGAACTATTTTTGACAAGACGCGAAGTTCTGACGCACCATCCATTCTCGCTGATTCCAATATTGATTCTGGAATAGAGCTAAAAAAATTAATTCCTGTCATAACAAAAAATCCATTTATCATTCCTGGAATGATATACACGAAGAATGTATTTAGTAAATGTAATTCTTTCAGAAGAATATAATATGGTATCAATCCACCTGAAAAATACATCGTAAAAACCACCAAAAAACGGTAAACATTTTTAAACATCAAATTTTTTCTAGATAATGCATAACTAAACATACTTGTAAAGGCTACACATAATAGAGTTCCTATAATGGTCTTTGCAACCGATACACTAAATGCATGTGTCCACTCTGCATCACTTAAAAACAGCTGATAATTTGCCAATGTAAATTTTCTTGGAAATAGATAAACACCGCCTTTCATCAAATCCATTCCATCATTTAATGAACAAATAATAGTATAATAAAATGGATACACTGTTATGATTCCTACAATTGTCAATAAAATATACACGACAATATCTACAATTTTGTCCTCTGTTAATTTTTTCTTCATATGCCTTGTCCTCCTATTAGAACAGTCCATCTCCCGTTATTTTCTTTACTATTGTATTGCTGATGAGAATTAAAACAATAGAAGTCATTGATTGAACTAGATCCACAGCTGTTGCATAGGAAAAACGCCCCTGCGCCATTCCCATTTTAAACGCATATGTTTGAATAATTTCGGACTTAGCATTATTTACAGTATTTCCCATCAAAAATGACTGTTCAAAATTGGAACCTACCATTCCTCCTCCAAGAAAGCTCCCTATTGATAAGATTAACACTGTTATAATGGATCCCTTAATTCCTGGAAGTGTAATATGCCATATTCTTTTTAATCGCCCTGCTCCATCAATACTTGCTGCTTCATAAAGTGTTTTGTCAATGCCCGATATCGCTGCCAAAAAGATAATCGCCCACCATCCCGAACTTTTCCAAATAGATAGTACCACTGATGTTCCCCAGAACATATTCGGATCTGTTAAAAATGGAATCCCACTATCAATAATTCCCATATGTACTAACAATTGATTAATAGCACCTTTTCCCTGTGACAAAAGCGCTGTGCTGATTCCATAAACAAGAACCCACGATACAAAATTAGGCAAATAGCTTGCAGTTTGAATCACACGCTTAAATTTCTCATTTCTACATTCAGAAATAAGAATCGCTAAAATAATTGGTACTGGAAATGCAAAAATCATTTTTAGCGAGCTCAAAACAATCGTATTTCTCAGCAATTCCCAGAATCGATAATCTGAAAAGAATTCTTTGAAATACTTCAATCCGACCCATTCGCTAGTAAAAATTCCCGATATTCCTGCTGTAATCTTATAAGATTTGAAAGCAAGAATGATTCCAAACATTGGAATAATAGAAAATATAATCAAATATGCAACTCCAGCTAATGCAAAAAACTGAAGTTCCTTCTGACGCCTAAATTTCACAAACTTCTTTTTCCAACTCTCTGAACGTGTCATTTTTTTCCTCCCTTATTTTTTAATTTCTCTTTTTTCTTTTATTATAGCCTCTTTTTTTTTCCTGAATAGAGAAGATTTTTTTGTTTTTCTTTTTATTTTTTCTTTACCTACGATAGCAAATCAACTAATTTTATATTTATCTACGTTTTCTTTCATTTTTTAATTTTTACTTTCATCTTTTCCAATAATTCTTTCCAAAAAAAGTTAACAATCCAAAATATTTTCACATATGATTTTTTTTGCCTTACTTTCATTTTATTTTTATTTATACTATAATAATATTCAAACACGATCCCTAATAAATCTCCAAAGGAGGGTCTTTTTATGTTACAAAAGCAGAAAAAACTATTGCCACGTGTTATTTGCTGCTACTTTCTTGCGGTCTTCATTCCTATTGTTCTTTTAAGCTTTATGATATACCATTACTTTTCTGACCAGCGCATTAAAGAATACACCACCGACCGTGTCACTTCGCTTTTAATGGAACAAAATTCGTTGGAAAATGAACTGGATATTGTTCAGCAATATTCTTCACAGCTTCAGTCTGATTACGAGCTAAGACTACTACTTCACGGCATCTATACTTCAAATTCAAAAGTAGTTCGTGCCTATAATACACAAATTTATTCTTTGCTCAGCAATATTCGACTTCACAATCCAAATATTCGCGATATCTCCATTTATACAGAAAACGAAATTGCTGCCAACCTTCTAAAGGAATTTTATCCATTGAGTGCCCAGCCTTTTTTCGAAAACCCTGATCCACTTCTGTTAAATGGTACATGGCGTATAGAATACACTGATGGTCTTCCGTCTCCTGTATTTTATATTGGTTTCTCAAACCCTCCTATGAAGAAATATTGTGGTATCCTGCGCATTGCCTTTGACACGCAGATATTTGAACAGTATGCCAACCGTTTTCCAGACTCTCATATTTATGTTTATCTAAATCAATGTTTAATTTATCAGACTAAGCAAGAAAAACCCTCTACTAATTTACATCAATATATTGATTCTTCCACTCACCTAGACACACCAATGATCTCCTTAAATGAAAAAGATCATAACGTCGTCAGTATTTTTTCTCTCTACAATGGAAGTTTTTATATTATGAAAGTAGCTCCAGAAAGTGAAACACTATTTTCCTACAAACCATTTATATTAAGTCTACTATTTGCTGGATTTCTGCTCATTTTTGCAAGCATTGCTGTTTTTCTTATTCTATTTCGAGCTATGCATAACGTTGTCAAACTTAGTGATCATATGAAACAGCAGGATAAGCCTCGATTAACTCCGTATACTGGTGAAATTACCTCCGATGAAACTGGTGATCTTGCAATTTCATTTAATCAGATGGTACAGCATATTAATGAACTCTCGGACAGTCTTTTAAATAGCGAAATTCAATTAAAAAATGCGCAAATTGAGTCTCTGCAATCGCAGCTAAATCCTCATTTCTTCTACGGGACTTTGGAAAGCATTCGCATGATTGCTGAGATCAACCACCAAGAGTTGATTTCGGATATTGCCTTTTCCTTTGCGAATTTAATGCGCTATTCTCTATCTAGAGAATATTTGGTTCCTATTGAGCGAGAATTGGATGTTATCCGTCAATATCTATCCATTCAAGAAAAACGCCTTGGAAACCGCTTTGATGTCACTTGGGATATTCCCGATTTGACTGACAAATGGCGTTGTCCAAAATTTTCTATTTTTAATATGATAGAAAATGTTTTTTCACACAACGTCAGTAAATGCAAGGATTTTATTCATATTCATATTATTATTGTACGCAATGATCTTGATATGACCATTACAGTAAAAAATACAGGTCCGGGCATTTCACCTGAACGCTTAAAGCAGCTTCAATATCTATTGGCTCATCCAAAAGAACGAGCCACAATGACGAGCGAGAATAACGGTCGCAGCATTTTTAACACGAGTGATCGTCTAAAAATCTTTTATGGAGACGGCTATTACTTTTCCATTGAAAGTGAACCTGGAAAAGAAACTACTTGTAGCATCCGAATCCATCGCTGATTCACCTTAAAAAGTGAAACTAAAAGCTTCTATTACTACAAAAAGGAGGAAACTATGGCATTAAATGTTTTACTTGTCGACGATGAATATCTTGTTTTAAAGGGACTAGAAATTATTCTTTCTGAGCAGGCAGAGACATCCGTAAAAATTGTAACCGCTATGGATGTAGAAGATGCTTTAAATAAATTAACCTCATTTCGCCCTGATGTCATCATCACTGATATTAATATGCCTGAGTCTAATGGTTTTGAGCTTATCAAACAAGCTCAGCAAAATTTCCCACACTGCAGATTCATCATATGCAGTGGATATGATGAACAGTCCTATCTCAAACAGGCTCTGCACCTGCATGTAGATGATTATTTACTCAAACCAATTGATAAATCTCTTTTAATTCATCGTTTAAAGGAACTCGAAGTTGAGAAAGAAAGAAATATTTCACATGTACTTATGCGTATTCAACTTCTTTTGCTAAACGGAAACAGCTACTCTGATGACGTTGTTCCCGCAAAAGATTTAGAATATATTTTTCCCAATTCTGCGTTTTGCTTATGTGCGATCAACAATACCCATACAGACCCACTTCAACTAAAGCAACAACTAACACGATACTTTGATACAATTTACACATTTTCTCTTAATTCACGAACTCTTTTTCTGCTGAATTACTCAAAAAAAATTCACTCGGAAGAAGTATATACTATTTTAGAAACTCTTTTTAAGACCATCCCGTGGGGACACTCTTATTTTCTTTCCACCGCTGGAAAAGCAAATGCAATCAACTCGATCGCGGTTCACTATCAGGAAGCTCTATGTGAAATGATACTATCTCAATCTCCTGCCAGCAAAACAGAAGACTACTCACCCCTCTTACAAATCATTGCCAAGCGCACACTACTTCCTGCAATTCGTGTTATCACCTTTGAGGAAAATATTGAAGATTACATTCAAGAACTTTACAATGCGCTTCCAGCTAATTTGTATTATCCTCTTATTTTTACAGAAATTTTTTCTGCATACACCTTTGTATCCGATATCAATCTTCCTATTGATCGAATCCATAGGCAGTATCCGACGCCATCAGATAACACAATTACGCAAAAATCACTAATTCAATTTGTAAAAAAGCTGTTAGATTTCTGGCACAATTCATTCTCTCAAACGGAACAAGAAAGCTGTTCTTCCAAGGTAGCCGCTGCTTGCAGATATATTAAACTCCACTATCAGCAAGATATTTCCCTTGATAAGCTTGCCGAAATCTTAACGATCAATGCCAGCTATCTTAGCTATATTTTCAAAAAAGAAACTGGATCCACCATTGTTCAGTATCTTACAAATGTTAGAATGGAACAAGCGTGCGAGCTTCTATGCCATCGTCCTGATCTTACTATGGAAGAAATTGCACTTCAAACTGGCTATAACTCTACAACCTATTTTCATAAGATTTTTCGTTCAAAATTTGGCGTTAGTCCACGGCAATGGCAACAAACAATGTCCGAAAAATAAAATTGAAAAGTAGAACACCTCGACGATTGCTTTATTCATCGCAACCATCAAGGTGTTCATTTATCTAACATTACTTACAAGTCCTTGTTTGCATTTAATTATTCTCATCCAATTATTCGAAGGTTCTCTTTTTTTAAGAAAGTTCCTTCTGGACCAATCAATTTCTGTTCCCTCTGATTCCATTTGTATGTTTCCAGCTTATAGGATCCATTTTCATATTCATAGCCATCACCATCATCACTATAGAATTCATATGAGCAATCCTTTCCATTATATACAAAAAAAGTAAGCTCATTCGATGCCACAACCTCTTCTACACTCTGCGCTGGCTTTGCAATTGGAAGAATACTTCCTTCCTTTACAAAAAGAGGAATTTTCTCGATCGGTGCCTCTTCCTCAATCCACTGACCGCCCTCATAATACTTGTTCGTCCAGAAATTATACCAACCACATCCCTCTGGAAGATAAACAGCACGATAGCAATACGGATTTAGTATCTTTTTAGTACCATTTTCGTTCTTTTGGTAATACATTGGCCTTGTCACTGGACACACCATCAGACTCTCTCCAAACAAATATTGATTCGAAATATGAAGTGCTTGCTGATCCTTTGGAAAGTCAAATGCAAGCATGCGAATCATTGATGAATCATACAGCCATACTTTTCCAGCAGTTGAATATATATAAGGAAGAAGTTTATAGCGAAGCGCATTCATCCGAAGTAATGCCTGATAAAACATACCTCCCTCTCCATCAAATTTCCAAAGCTCTCTTCTGCAATCCGTTCCATGTCCTCTAAATATTGGAAGAAAACAACACCACTGGTACCAGCGTGTATACAATTCCAGATAAGCCGGATCATTCGTTGTATCGTCGTACTTCCCGTCCCAATACCAAGAATCGCCATCCTTCACAAAGAAAGCACCAATGTCTGCCGTCCAGTACGGAAGTCCACTTGCACAGAAATTAAGCCCTGCTGAGATCTGATTGCGAAATGTCTTCCAACTCGCAGAGGTGTCTCCAGACCACATAACCGTGCCATACTGCTGCTGCCCCGTCCATGCACTTCTCGTTAGATTAAAGACTCGCTTATTGGATCCATCCTTTTTCTGCTCTGCTCTCTGCCCTTCATAAATTGCCCTTGCATGGTACAAAGCATAATCGTTTGTATGCGCTTCTCCTAGAAACTCACCTGCTGTCTTTTTGTATTCCTCATACTGACTTGCAGGCTCCTGACGCTCCACATGACTCCACTCTGGTGTAAACGGTTCGCTTGAATCACACCACCAAGCATCCACTCCATACCGATACAAGCCTCTTTTCACCTGCTCCCAATAGCATTTGCGAGCCTGTTCATTTCTTGCATCATAGATATTGGAAAACGGAAGAAGAAAGCCCTTCTCTTTCATTTCTTTATAATTTTCGCACTTTTCATCCATATTTGGCCAGATTGAAATCATAAAGTGAACATCCTCATCATGAAGCGTCTGAATCATGCCTGCTGGATCAGGGAAACGACTCGCATCAAAGCTTTTTTGTCCCCACATGTCGTCCTCCCAGGAACACCAATCAAGCACAATGCCATCTAATCCAATTCCACGTCTGCGGTATTCTGCAGCGACCTGACAGATTTCCTCCTGTGTCTCATAACGCTCTTGTGACTGAAGATAGCCAAATGCCCACCTTGGAAGCATAGAAGCCTTTCCTGTCAACTTGCGATATCCTCCCACAACGCCATCCATCCCATCTCCGTTGATAAAATAGAAATCCAACTGCGGATCTGACTCAGTATACATATAGGAACCGTTCTCTGTATCACTAAAAACCATGTTTCCAGATGTGTTCATCAAAATGCCATAGCCAAAACTTGACATCAAAAGCGGAATCGCAATCTTTCGATTTGCCTGATGGAGATATACCATATGACCACGAAGATTAAGAATTCCCTCCTCATGTTGACCAAGACCATATAGTGCCTCATCTTGCTGCCAGTCAAAATGCATTCTTGTGTGATACAATGTCTGATCTGGCTCACGCACAGCATCTTTCACAAAACGTTTCAAGCCATCTGCTGTCTGAACTTGCTCAATTTTTCCAGCCCGCACAACACGGTAAGACTGAAAAGCCTCCATCGTTCTACTGTTCTTATCTCGTTCCTTTAAAAGGAGTTCCCCATTGGGTTTGTAATACGAAATGGAAGCCGCCTGACGATCGATTCTGATTGTAAGATTTGAAAGGATTACGCTTATGCTTTCACTATCCTCCTTCAACTCCCACTGGACAGAATTCATCTGATTGCTCCTCTTAATGGAATCTCCTTGTGTCAATTCTTGTTCCTTTTTCTGTGTATCTGCCTTTGTGCAAATCACTCTCACTGCACTCTCAGATATGGGAATAAACTGAATCTGCTCGGCTTTAGATCTTAGAACAACCGATTTGTCAGTTCTCTTAACATCCGTAATTTGTGTACTCGCCCTATGTTTTGCTACTAGCATATTGTCACCTCTTTTTTGTTTTTGCAGAGAATTTTTTAATTTTCCCGTATTAAACTTTGTCACTGCTGTTTCCATTTTTACATAAGCTGAATCTTTTTACAATGTCCTATTTTAATTGTTCTATGGAATATTTTGATTTTTATTTGTAGCAAAAAAGTTACAATCGAGTATATGGATTTGGAGAGCAAACTTCTGTTATAATTGAAATCAGCAGCCGCTCCCCAATTGAGAAAAATACGATCCATGTTCGCACCCAAAATGGAACCGATGCGACTTAAAATTTGGCTTATCTCTCTAGCAAAAAGCGCATTCTTTCAGTCTCTGTACTTCCACCTGCTGCGCCATCTTTTGTAAAATTCATTTCATAGCGATCTGAATCACAGTATGGCTTCCACTCTGGAAGCTTATTTTCATTATAATCATTTCCATTTGGATTGCCAGTTTTTATAAAGTTGACAAAATAGCTGCTGATCTGACGCGCCAGATCATAGTGATGACCGTCAAATGGTCGCCAACATTTGGCAAGTGTCTCAAAGAAGAACCATAAATCACACGAGTGGAATGTGCCTGCATTGTCCCATCCTGGAATATCAGCATCAAAACGGTAATAATAGCTGTTTTGATTACAGCCTGTAGCTTTTCTTGATAAAAATGCTCGCTTTACGCTGTACTCAATTCCACTGACAGGCGAAAAGCCCTCTGGTGTCTGCTTTTTATTTTCTTCAAATGACAAAAACTGATCTGCCTTATCTTTAAAAAGTTCTTCTGCCTTTTTCAAAAGCTGTTCGCCGTCCTTAGCTTCAATATGATTTAAGAACTCATCTGATGTGTTTCCTGCCATAAGAGGCACTAAAAGGCTTCTTCCTTCAAGCATCTTTTTGTATGGGTCTTCCTTGCAGAATACACCATCAATCACAGTATACATACGCGGATGATCCTTAGCAAAATCAGAATACTTATCACGAATCTCAAATGCATCAAGTGCTCTTGCTTCCTCTAAGGTTTTTACGCCAAGAAATTCAAAAAAGTCTTTTCCGATCTGCTCTGCCGTAGCTAAAGGTGTCGGTGTGCCAAAACGTGTCTTTTCATAAGGACTTCCAATCATACCGCTCATCACAAGCGCACCGGAAATTTTTCCTTCATTTTCTTCACATGCGAGCTGCGACATTACACTTGCACCGCCTGCCGACTGTCCGGCAATTGTAATCTTATTTGGATCACCTCCGAAATTAGCAATATTTCTGACAACCCACTCAAGACCTGCCTTCTGATCAAGGCTTCCGAAATTGGACGGTGCTTCTGGCTGCTCTTTTGTCAACTGAGGATGTGACAAAAAGCCAAATACATTCACACGATAATTGACGGTGACAACAACAACTCCCTGTCTTGCAAGGCGCTCTCCGTCAAACTCCATCTCCCTTGTATAGCCCCATTGATAGCCGCCTCCAAAATACCAAACAAGAACTGGACGTCTATCATCCACGCTTTTTGCTCCTGTCCAGATATTTAGATACAGACAATCCTCATCCATAGGCACATCCTGGTCAACATGCCACTCTCTATTGTATAGAGAATCACCTATGCCTGGCGTATCCTGCACAGAAATCGGAGCAAAGCGTGCACAATCCTTTATTCCTTCCCAATTCTCACACGGCTGAGGTGCGCGCCAGCGATTCTTCCCTGTAGGCGGTGCAGCAAACGGAACACCGCGAAAAGCTGTGATACGCGGATCGGCTGCCTCAATACCGCGCACCAGACCATTTTCTGTTTTTGTTTGTCGAATCATTGATCTTCTCCTCTCTAAAACGCTATGATGATTATAACGCTCTTTCACAGAAAGTACTAGTGCTCCAGATAAAAGCCCTTCAGTGAACCCTTTCCTTCTCCCTTAAATGTAAAATAAAGTGCCTGCACACCATCTGGCATTTCAACTGGTGTACTATAATGTTTCCATACATTCGTGTACTCTACTGGAATCTGTGCCAGCACTTTGCCATCCCATGCAGTTTTTACTTCAAAGCTTCCCTTTATATAACCACGAACATCAATCGAAATTTGATGAATGTTCTTCATATCAAAATATTTGAAGCCAACTGTTGTACCATCCACAATTGCACCAAGATATGCCGGATCCTCATCACCATCTCTTCCATCCTGCATGATCTTAGGAAAACGTTCATCTACATAAATAGAAGGCTCATTTGTAAATAAGTTGCATGCCAAATACGCTGGATAATAGCCCTCTCCAACTAGTGGTCCGCCATTTAATCCACATGAAGTAATCTCTGCCTGGAAAATACTGCCATCTTCACCAAATGTCAGGCGCTCTGCGCATCCCTGTCTGCTGTACCACGTACCATTTGTATGTCTGTGATAGAAAATATACCAGTCATCTCCAATCTGGACCATACTTCCATGATTGTTTGCACCATATGCAGTTGGCATATCTGCCGGCTTATATGTATCAATATGAAGGTCACAGTTACTTACAATCACGCCGCCATACTTAAAGCCGCCCGTAGGCTCCTTGCTCGTCGCATAGCAAAGCTCATGCATAACCTCAGACGAATAAATAAAGTAATATGTGTCGCCTCTCTTTCTAATAGACGGAGCCTCAAAAAATGCGTGACCCTCATATGGCGTATCCTTGCTGTACTCACTTCCCGGCACAATAATTTTCGGTGCTGTCTTCACAGTCAGCATATCTTTATCAAGGACTGTCACCATCGCGCCGCTTCTCGACTTATCCCCAATTCCGCAAAAACCTGTGTACAGATAAGTCTGATCTTTCTCTGTGATTACACCTGGATCAAACTGTGGCTCATCTGTTTCTTTTTCACCAAGACGCGTGCCATCTGGATAATGAACATATCCTAAAAATTCATATTTTCCTGCTGGTGTATCACAAACTGCAACTGATACAACCGGAAGCTTATCAAGCACGTAGAATAAATAATATCTTCCATCTGGTCCAACTGTGACATCAGGTGCGTACAGACACATCGTTCCATCTGGATTTTCCGGATCCTGTGTCTTTTTATAAATCACGCCCTCATATCGCCAATTTCCCAAATCATCTACTGGAGCAGACCAGCATACATAATCACCCATACAAAATACATATCCATTGTAAAAATCGTGCGATCCGTAAACATACACACGTCCATTAAATACATAAGGTTCTCCATCTGGAATATATTCCCATGACGGAAGATACGGATTAAATGCCTGTTTTTTCATACTGTAATACCAACCTTTCTTAATTTTATTTCTTGCAAATTGGCGTTATCTTAATATACACGCACCGTCACTACTGAGCATGCCGGTACCACAAACTTCACACCGCGCTGTGTCAGCTGCACATCAAGCGGCTTCTCATATAAAACCGGTTCTTTTCCAAACTCGTTATAATCATTTAATCCGCCGTGAAGAATAAAGCCCTCTGCCTTTTTAGGTGTCTCCTCCATCAAAACAGCTTCGATAGTCTCCTCACCATCAAGTGATGTATTGACAAGTGTTATAGTAATTACGCCATCTTTATCCTGTGATACTGACTGCTGAATGTTATCCATCTGATACTTATCATTTCCTACCTTCTTTGTCTCAGACAGGCAACTCTCAAGAAGCTCGGCTCCCTGATGGAAACGATACATATGGAACACATGGTAGGTCGGTGTAAGAATCATTTCTGGTCCATCTGTTAAAATAACTGACTGAAGCACGTTTACAATCTGTGCGATACATCCCATCTTCACACGATCACAATGGCGATTGAAAATATTAAATGTAGCTCCTGCTACAAGTGCATCTCTCATTGTGCTTTGTTGGAACAAAAATCCCGGATTTGTTCCCGGCTCTACATCATGCCAGCAGCCCCATTCATCCACCATCATACCGATTTTTTTATCTGGGTCATACTGATCCATAATTGCACCATGTCTGTAAATCAACTCATCCATGCCGAGCGCACGATTCATTGTGTACCAGTACTCATCTTCTGAAAAGTCTGTCGCACTTCCCTTATGTGGTCCCTTTTCTGCGCCGCAGTAATAATGAACAGACAGACCATCCATCATGCCATGTACTTCTTTTGGTGCCGGCTCTGCAAAACATTCGCGAAGCACCACCTCTGTCCACTTATAATCATCAGCATTCGCACCGCCACAGATACGAAAGATCGGTGCATTGCTGTCATATGTTCTCACATATGTCTGATAACGGCGATAAAGATCAGCATAGTAAGCAGGTGTCATATTTCCGCCGCATCCCCAGTTTTCATTTCCAACACCAAAATAGTCCACTCTCCACGGCTTTTCTCTGCCATTTTTCTTTCTGAGATCTGCCATCGGTGACACACCATCTAATGTCATATATTCAACCCACTCGCTCATCTCACGCACACTGCCGCTTCCAACATTTCCGTTGACATATGTTTTGCAGCCAAGCTGATCGCACAGTTCAAAATATTCATGTGTTCCAAAGCTATTATCCTCAGTCACACCGCCCCAGTTGGTATTGATCATTTGCTTTCTGCTTTCCTTAGGACCAACACCATCCATCCAGTGATACTCATCAGCAAAACAGCCGCCCGGCCAGCGAAGTACAGGAACCTTAATTTTCTTTAAAGCCTCAACCACATCTGTTCTCATACCATTTTTATTTGGGATTGGCGAATCCTCTCCCACATAAATTCCCTCATAAATACAGCGGCCTAAATGCTCACTGAAATGCCCGTAAATCTCCGGCTCAATATGACCTTTTCTATTTTTTTCGTTAATATAAAGCTTCATATTATTTTTTTCTCCTTTTCTTATAGAAAAGGCGGAGAATAGCAGTTTTGCCTTTCCCCGCCAGATCATCCATGCTGTGTCTGTCTTTTCCTTTTTTCTTTTTCCCCTTTGACCTCAGATCACTTTATATATGCAGCCCAGAACAACTCATTTTCATTTACTCTGCTACTGCTGCCTCTCTTGCATCTACTACTGCCTGATACTTATCTGTATCAAACTCAACAAGCTGGTCCCATCCAAGACCTTCAAGTGTAACACACATTTCATCCCACATCTGATCAAATTCAGCATCATCTGATGCAAAGATTGCCTGCCAGGATGTTGCCTTGACCTGATCGCCACACTGACTTCTGATCAGCGCGATATCGGTTGTATCAATTGGAAGTACAAGGTTTACATTCGGAACAATATTAAGCATTCCATTTTCCTCCAGATATGAAACTTCAGTTTCAGAACCAAACTTCTCACTCCACTCTTTGTTTGTTGCTGTGTTATTTTTTTCAAGGAAGGATGCCCAGTAATCACTTCCAAATGTCTCTCCTGTTTCTGGATTCATCTCAATACTTGCAACAAGCCACTGATTTATCTGGTTATTTCCATCAGTCCAGGAACCGCCGCCAAGTTCTTCTGGTACCTGAGGATCATCTGCAAATCTTGTCATACCAGCATCTGTCAGTGTATATGTACCATCATCATTTACAGTATAAATAAAGCCTTCCTGACCAATATGCTGCATAGTCAGACCTTCTGGTGAGCAAAGCCAATCCATAAATTCAAGGATACGCGCCTTATCTTCATCTGACACGTTAGAACCAACTGCCCATGCACGGCCATCGCCATAGTAGGTATCTGATGCCTGATAAATATTCAGATCTTCTAGCGGAATACCACGATAATTCTGACGAGCCTCGCCCTTAGCTGGTGAATTCCAGAAACCATACTGCCAGTTGTACCAGAACAGATGAACTCTTCCCTGACGCATCTTGTCACATGCTGCATTCCAGTCCTGTGTAGCGGAATCTGGGTCAACCAGTCCCATCTGATTTGCCTTATATAAGAACTTTAACATCTTATAGTAAGCGCCGTCTTTATCAGTTAATGGTGTGATGGAATTATCTGTTCCCAGTAAAATAGAACCATTTACTTCCTGACCATACCACTTTGTAAGCTGATTTACATTCTCAATACTTGTGCCATCCCAATCTGGCCATAAGCTCAGTGCATATGTCTTATCTCCAGCCTCATTTGTCGGATAAGCATCCTGAATCTTCTTTAAGGTATCTAACAGATCGTCAAGATTTTTCATCTCTGGTGCGCCAACTTCTACATAATGATCCCACTCAAGTCTTGGCATTACAGCTACAGTATCTTCCTTGTAATCAGTCGGTCCATTGGAGTTCATCTCTGCCGGAATTGCATAAACGCCTTCCGTTCCGATTACTTCATTTATCGAATCATTAAACAGACTAATCTGCTCTTCATATTTCATGAGATTCTCATAATTTGGAAGATCCTCGCTGATATCTGCGATCAGACCTACATCAACACAATCCTGCATATCTGCATTATCCAGAATAATAATATCACCCAGATCACCAGATGCACATCGTGTCTGGTAAAGAGATGCTGCATCACCAGATACCTGCGGCGCAACGATGTTTAACTCGATGTTGAAACGATCCTTGATTTCCTTTGCGTACCATCCAGTCTGCATACCCTGATAGTTTGCTGCCACATCGTAAACTTCGATTGTCAGGGTTTCATCATGATTCACTTCTGGTGCTGCCCACGCATTCATTGGAAGTGCGCCTGCTGCCATCATCGCTGCCATTGCCATGCTTGCTACATTTTTCTTTTTCATAGTAAAATCCTCCTTGATTTTTACTTTAATCTTTCTTTATTTTCTATTACTTTAATTTTTCCTTTTTGACCCTTTAGCCCTTAACTGCTCCTACCATAATACCCTTTACAAAATATCGCTGGAAAATCGGGTATACAAACATGATTGGTGCAACAACCAAAATCGTAACAGTCATACGCACACTCGTCGCTGTCTGTGCTGTTGCGGAAGCAGCTGCCATAGCGCCTGAGCTTGCAGAACTGTTTGCCAGTGCCTTTAAGGAACTTGCCTGATTCAAATACTGATACAAAATAAACTGCAGCGGATACAGCTTCGTATCTGTCATTAAAAGAAGTGTATCCTGAAATGCATTCCACTGATTAACTGCTGAGAAAATAGCAACTGTTGCCATAATCGGCTTAATAACAGGAATCATAATCTTCAAAAATACTTTTATAGTTCCTGCACCATCAATCTCTGCTGCCTCCTGAAGTTCCTTTGGAACAGACTCCACAAACGTCTTTGTCAGGATAATGTTAAATGGAGAAACAATTGCCGGCAAAATATAACCAAGGAAGTTATTTGTAAGATGCATATTTTTCATTGTCAAAAACCATGGGATAATTCCTGCATTAAAGTACATTGTTGCAACTAAAAGTCTGTACCAGAACTTTTTGTGCCACATATCTTCCTGAGTAAACATATAACCTAAGAATGCTGATGCACCTACAGTACAAAATGTTCCGATTACTGTTCTTCCAAGAGAAATTTTTGCTGCCTGAAATAAACCGTCAATCTTTAGTGCGCTCACATAATTCTGAAAATGAATTCCTCTCGGCCAGAAAAGAATCACGCCTCTGGCGCTTAAATCATTTGCACTGATTGTATTGATAAAGATGTAGTAAAACGGATATACACAGACTAGCGCGCACAGGCTGAATATGATGTAACAGATAACACCGACCATACGGTCGCCGAAGCTTTCCTTCATCTTTGTCTTATGTTGATGAACTTGTTCCTTTTTCATCTAAGCTGCCCTCCGATCCAAGTTAGATAAAGCTCTCGCCACGTACCTTCTTCGAGAAGGTATTTGCACCTACAAGAAGAATTACACTGACTACACTCTTTAACATACTAATTGCAACAGATACGGAATAGCTTCCGCTTCCCATTGCGGTATTATATACGTAAAGATCAAGTACCTGAATGTACTGTTTGTTAAATGCGTTCTGAAATACGTAATACTGCTCCATTCCATTGTTTAAGAAGTTTGCAATGTTAATCATCAGCAAAACAAAATAAGTCGGAATCAAACTTGGAATTGTAATATGACGAATCAGCTGCATACGGTTTGCACCGTCAACCTTTGCTGCCTGAAACAGCTCATCATCAATACCAGAAATTGCTGCTATGTACATAATTGCCGCCCAGCCAAGATTCTTCCAAGTCAGCCACAGCCACTGAGTAAACCAAACATGCTTTGTAGACTGTAAAAACAAAATTGGCTCTGTTGTAAATCCAAGCTTCATTAACAGTGTATTTGCCATACCTGTACTGTTAAACAAGCTGAATGCAACTGAATATACAAGAACCCAGCTGACGAAGTTTGGAAGTGTTGTAACAGTCTGGACAAACTTACGAAACTTCACGCATCGAATCTCATTTAAAAATACAGCAAACAGCATTGGAAGCCATGATGTACCAAGTGTTAACGCACTCATCGCAAATGTATTTTTTAATACCTGAACAATCTGCTGGATCTTAACATCGTTCTCAACCAGTGACTTAAACCATTTTAAGCCAACAAACTGTGCCTCAGAAAATGGCTTCGGCGGACGATAATCATAAAATGCGTAAATCCATCCGTATAACGGATAGTAACTAAATATAATTACCAATGCAATGAAAGGTGCTACATACAAAAACAACCGTATGGACTTCCATTTTTTTTTCGTCATCTTTTTCTTTTCCAACTGCTCCACTACCTTTCTTTTTTATTTGGTGTAACGTTTTTCTTTTGTTAATCTCATTATGTCACTTTGCAGGCATTTTGTCAATACCTAATTTGATTTTATTTTTATATTTGTCTATTTTGCATACTTATTTTTATATTCTTTATGTATTCAGCCTGTTTTTTTGTGTTACTTTACCATTCTACTGTTTGTTTAACGTTACTCTTTTACATTTTGCAAAATACTAACTATTCCGATCCCAATTTACAAAATCATGCAAAAAAAAAGAAGCAGCCTTACCGACTGCTCCTCTAATTTGTTTACCGTTTTTATTCTTACTCATTTCGCTTTGGAACTGACTCGCGTATTTTTATCTCACATGGAATTTTAATGTGCTTTACCGTATCACTATCAGCTCCATTATCATCACTGTCCTGCTTTTCTATCTTTTCAAACAACAGTCTTGCCGATTCTGTTCCAACCTCAAGAAGAGGAAGGCGGCTGCTTGTCATCTTGGGAATGTACCAATTTGCAACCTTCTCATTATCAAATCCAGTAACAGCAATATCCTTTCCCACTTCAAGTCCCATATCATGAATACAGTTATACACACCGCCTGCCATCCAGTCTGACATACAAAAAATCGCATCTACCCCAGCATTCACTAACTTAGCTGTCATCGTATATGCCTTTTCAGGCTCCCAATTTGCATCAAAAACCCATGACGGATTATACGGAATACCTGCTTCAAACAGTGCTCGCTGACAGCCAAGCAAACGGCGTTTTGCATGAATATTGTCAGCACGTCCGCTTATCACTCCAAGCTTTCTGTATCCTTGTGCTAAAATGTAGCTCACCATCTGATAGCCGCCTTCCTCATCGTCGATCTCAACAGAAGTCATACTTTCATCTGAGCAGCAATAAGCTAATACAAGCGGCATGTCTGTTTTTTCTTCAAACAGATGTATCTCTCGCTCATGACCTGCTATATATATCAGTCCATCTGCCTTAATGCTTACAAGCTCCTTCATAGCTGGATCTAATACACTATGGATTAACGTTTCATCATTGTACCATTTATCTTGCCATCTTGAATACAGCCTAAGATTCTGCAGAAGGACACGATACTTTTTTTCCTCACAATATTTCATAATGCCTTCGACAATCTCCGGCGTCGTAAACTGCGCAAGATCCTCAGTGATAACACCAATTGTCTGAGTGCGCTGTCTGCGCAGCCCCTGCGCGAAGTAATTTGGATGATACCCAAGTTCCTCGATCGCTTCCATTACTTTTTTACGTGTCTCATCCCTGACCTTTTTGGGACTATTATTTACAATATTTGACACCGTTGTAACTGAAACACCGCAGTGCTGCGCAATTTCCTTTAAAGTAACCATTACGATTTCCTCCCGCTTTTGTTTTCCCTGTTGTTTCTTTATGTTAACACAGGAGCGAAATTTTATCAATCACCTTTTTTTACCTGCACACCTACTTCAAGAATCTTATCAAAGCGTGTTAAGAATGTAATTGTCGTTACAGTTGCTGCCAAAATATCGCTGATTGGCTCTGCTAAAAAGACAGCAAATACCTTGTCTGCCAAGAAGCACGGCAAAATAAATATAAGCGGAATCAACAGCACAATTTTTCTTAAGCATGCCAAAAGCAGACTGACCTTCGCCTGGCCAAGTGCCATAAAGCTTTGCTGACAACTCACTTGAAAACCAATTGAGAATATACCCGCCATATAAATGTGAAGTGCCCATGAAGTGTAATCTACTAGGTTCGTATCTGATGTAAATAAACCTGCAAACAGCTGTGGTACAATCATCATGACTAGCCATCCGGCAATGGTAAATGCAGCGCACACAAAAAACTGAGTAAAGAAGGCCTTCTTTACTCGATCCTTGTTTCCGGCTCCGAAATTATAGCTTATGATTGGCTGACCTCCCTGACAGATACCCTGAAGAGGCATAGTGATAAGCTGATTCACACTTGTGATAATGGTCATCGCACCAACTGCCACATCACCGCCATAACGGGCAAGACTTGATGTAAAACTGATCGACAAAAGGCTCTCTGTGGAAATCATTACAAAGCTTGAAATACCAAGTGCAAGACACGGTCCAAACACCTTCGGGTCTAGTTTCATGTTAGACAGCTTTAATTTCAGGATTGTCTTCTCTCCTGTCAAAAAACGAAGCACCCAGATGGCACCAACTGCCTGGCTTAAAACAGTTGCTATTGCTGCACCACGCACACCCATATCAAACACAAAAATAAAAATCGGGTCAAGTATAACGTTAATGACTGCACCAATCAAAGTAGTCATCATGCTGATTTTAGAAAAGCCCTGTGTTGTGATAAAAAGATTCATTCCAAGAACAATCAGCACAAAAATACTTCCAAAAATATAAATTCGCGCGTACTCAACTGCATACGGCAGCGTCGCATCACTAGCTCCAAATAAAATAAGAAGCTTTGGTGCAAAAATAGAAAATAAAATGGTAAGTCCAACTGCAAAAATTAAAATCAATGAAAAGCAGTTTGCCATGATCTTCTCTGCCGTTTCATTGTCCTTCTTTCCCATGAATATTGCTGCTCTTGGTGCTCCGCCTGAACCAGACAGCATAGCAAACGCGTTTATCAACATTAAAATTGGTGCAAACAAGCCAACACCAGTAAGCGCTGCCGCACCTATTCCCGGAATATGTCCGATATAAATTCTGTCTACAATGTTGTAAAGCAAATTGACAATCTGTGCGACAACAACTGGAATCGCAAGCTGTGCAAGAAGTTTTGGTATGCTTCCCTTTCCCAAATCCCGCGTTCTTGCCTGTGGTTTTGTTTTCTCTTCCATAATTTTTCTCCTTTTTTCTTCTCCGAACTGTCGCTTTTTCTTTTTAACATTTTTTGTAACTATTCAGAACCCCATTCGCAAAATCGCATCTTCGATGCTTCTATTTTGCTCATGTGGTTACCTCGCCATATAAAATTGCTATTCTGTCTGAATGCAAGCATTCACAGAAAGCAATTTTGCATGGCTCTGAATAGTTAACATTTTTTAAGCCCCGAAGAAGCATTTACCGCTCCAACGAGGCTTTTTGCCTGTTTGTAATCAATCAGACAATGATCTTTGTTATTATCCTATATACAAGAATGTTTTACTCTGCCTCAGAAGATGCTTCCTCTGTGGAAACTTCCTCGGAAGATACCTCCTCGGAAGACACCTCAGAAGATGCTTCCTCAGAAACTTCTTCTGAAGACTCCTCTTCCATCTCGACTAAGGTTACGTTCTCTGAAAGCTTTCCTAACACATAATCAGTGCTTGCTGCAAACATTACATATGGCTCACCATAAACACCAACTGCCTTCTCGTAATCCTCATCAGTAAAGTTTAAAGATTCCTTTGCAATATCTGCTGTCATCTCCCAACCTTCAGTTTCCATAACGGCCTGCAGTACAAGATAGTTTCCTGCATATGTCTTGCACATATCCCTGAAGGAATCCTCATCAAGTCCATTTGCAGATAAGAAAGCATCTATTCCTACACCGTACATAGATGCGATAGAGGTATAATACTGATAACGCTCATTGTAAACTGTATCAACAACCTCTTCCGGTACATCTTTGATCTCGGAATTTTCTACTACATACTGGAACAGTGCGTTATACATGTTCTGCTTGTACAGATTGTCATAGACGCTCTGACGATATGCCTCTGCGCTCTCATAATCTGGCAGATTCTCAGCGATAAAATCATCATCAAACTCTGGTGTTATCTTCTCTTCGATGTAGTTGATTGTGATATTGAAAACAGCATCCTTGCCGCTTAAATCTGTATTATTAGTGTATGGATCTGGGAATGTAACATTGATATCAAAGTTCTCGCCCGGTGCATGACCGATCAGCTGATCTAAAAATCCATCGATAAAGCTTGTTACGCCAATTGTAACAGTTGCACCTTTTCCGTCAGTGCTTCCGCCCTCAAACTCAACACCATCAACAGAACCTACATAATCAATATTTACAGTATCACCATCCTCGATCAGACGATCTGCATCAGTGATCTGGTTTGTCTTTGTATAAGAGCTTAATGTCTTATCAATCTGGCTCTGCACAGCCTCATCAGATGGAATGATTTCATCTGACAGCTCCATATGGGAATAATCAAGCAGCGTTACATAATCAAGTGCCTTCACACCTTCAAAAAATCCCTTTTCATCATAGCCTTCGCTATAATCAAATGCCTCTGTCTCGGCTTCGCTTGATTCTTCCTCAGCACCAGTCTCATCTTCTGATGCGACCTCTGATACAACCTCAGTTGCCTCTTCTGTGCTTGTCTCCTCTGCAAATGCTGCTGCAGGAGTCATAGCTACTGCCATGCTCATACCGAGTGCTGCTGCTAAAAATCTTCTTCTCATTACCTTCACCTGTCCTGATTCAGTGTCCAGGACTCCCTTTCTTTGAATGACATAAATCCATTCTATCACAAATTTATGCGTTTGAAAACCAATTGAGTAAAATTTCATTCAATTTTCACAGATTTACCATTCTCTGCTATCCCAGATTACCGTGAACGGTCCATCATTTTCGAGTGATACTTTCATCTCTGCTCCAAAAATACCATGCTCGACTTTGCCAAATTCTTTTCGGCACTCCTCTAAAAAATATTCGTATAAGCGCTCTGCCTCTGATGGGGAACCTGCCTGCGTAAAGCTTGGGCGATTACCTTTTTTGCAGTCGGCATACAGCGTAAACTGTGATACTACAAGCACCTCGCCGCCTACATCCTCGATTGAACGATTTATTTTTCCTTCTTCATCCGAAAAAATGCGCAGCTTATGAAGCTTTTTTACATAGCGTTCCACCATTGACTCATCGTCGCCTTGTCCAACGCCAAGAAGAACAAGATAACCTTTTTTAATTTCTCCTGTTACTTTACCCTCTACTGTCACACTTGCATGATTTACTCTTTGAATTACAAGTTTCATAATCTTTTTTCCTCTGTCTGCTGTTCTTATATATTTTTCTTAAACCACTTTGCGTTGTGGCTTCAAATGTAAAACCCAGAGGAATCCCCTGGGTTTCATTTGTTATTCTCTTATTACTGCTCTCTGAAGAAAACTTCTCCAGTCTCTGCATTCATTCCATCAACGATTGCCAGAGACTCCACGCGAATACCTTTGCCGCGGATTAAATCGCCGCCCTTTTGGAAGCCTTTCTCAATTGCAATGCCAACACCCTCTATTGTAGCACCAGAGCTTTTTACAATATCAATCAATCCCTCTAATGCACATCCGTTTGCCAAAAAATCATCAATGATCAGCACATGATCTTCTGGGGAAAGGAACTTCTTGGAAACAATTACATCATAAATTCTGCGGTGTGTAAAAGACTGAATCTTTGTGGAATACACATCACCGTCAAGATTAATGCTCTGAGTCTTCTTTGCAAATACAACCGGCACATGAAAATACTGTGCTGCAATACAGGCTATGCCGATGCCACTTGCCTCAATTGTGAGAATCTTATTGATTGGGCAACCCTCATACAGTCTCTTAAATTCTTTTCCCATCTCTGAAAACAGTTCGATATCCATCTGATGATTTAAAAAGCTGTCAACCTTTAATACATTTCCTGGCTTTACAATACCATCTTTGCGAATTCTTTCTTCTAACAGTTTCATAATGTTCCTTACCGCCCTTCTGATTAGTGTTTATTCATGTTTTGTCTATGTATATTTGTATCAAAGGCTACCGGATTCCGGCAGCCTATTATACCATGTTGTGCTTTTAGGGTTTACTTTGTTACCTCATTTACAAGTGTTTCGCCCTTTTCAAATGCAGCTGCATTTTCAAGTGTGATGCGGCTGATTGCCTCAAGCGCCTCTCTCGTAAAGAAGCCCTGATGAGAAGTTACCATGACATTTGGGAATGATAAAAGTCTTGCCATTGTGGAGCTTTGCAGAATTGTGCCTGAAAGATCCTCGTAAACCTTGTCATTTTCTTCCTCATAAACATCAAGTCCAACTGCAAAAAACTTACCCTTTCTGATACCTTCAATCAGCTCCTCTGTATTAACAAGACCGCCTCTTGACGTGTTGACTAAAATTACGCCATCCTTCATCTTCGCAATGGACTCACGATTGATTAAGTGATGTGTCTGCTCAGTTAACGGGCAGTGAAGTGAAATCAAATCACTCTGCGCTAACAGTTCATCAAGAGTTACATACTCGATATCATTATTAGGGTTTGGATACATATCATAGCCAAGCACTCTCATGCCAAAACCTCTGCAGATTCGTGCCATCGCCATACCAATTTTTCCAGTACCGATAATTCCGGCTGTCTTCTTATAAAGATCTACACCCATCAGTCCGTTTAAGCTGAAATCATTTTCTCTGCACTTGATATAAGCCTTGTGCGTATGACGATTTGCTGTGAGCGCCAATGCCATCGCATGCTCTGCAACAGCCTCTGGTGAATAGCCAGGCACACGTGCAACCTTTATGCCATACTCTGCTGTCTTTTTCAAATCTACATTGTTGTAGCCTGCACAGCGCATTAAAATTAATTTAACGCCCTGACGATGCAGCTGTTCAACTGTCTTAGCCCCAATATTAGCATTAACAAATGCACAGATCGCCTCGTAGCCTGCTGCTAATGCCGCTGTCTCTGGTGACAAATTTGCCTCCAGATAATGAATCGAAAGCTCTGGATACTCTGGCAAAATCGCATCAAAAAACTCTTCATCGTACTTTTTTGTACCATAAAACAAAATGTTCATATGCAATCTCCTTTTCTAATAGATGATTCCCTTGAAAGGGTTCTCAATTTTTTAGAAAACATACACAGGCGCTTTGATGTATTATTTTTTTTGAAGTTTGTCTACTATTTTATTTTCCTCCCACATCTTCTGCATCCTGACGTTTTCCTCGTGCTGTTCCTCAACGCCGACCTTTGGCAATGCCTGCACCTCTTCATTTAGTGAAAGCATCTTTGCATCCAGCATATTTACAATGTCTGAACAAGCTTTTAACTCTTCATTGATATGCTGCGGTGCTTTTCCCTCGAATTTATAGCGGATTTTATGCTCAAGTGATGCCCAAAAATCCATCGCAATTGTGCGAATCTGAATTTCCACCTTCACGTTAACCGGTCCTGTTGACAAATATACGGGAACCGATACAACCATATGGTAACTCTTGTAGCCATTTGGCTTCGGATTTGCGATATAATTTTTAACGGTCAGCACTTGAATATCTGACTGACTGCTAATGCGGTCCGCAATTCGGTAAATATCAGAAGTAAAGGAACAGACAATACGGATGCCTGCTATATCACTCAGGCAGTTCTGCATGTTGTCCATATTGACTTCCAGGCCATGGCGTTTTAATTTCTTTACAATACTCTCCGAAGACTTGATTCGTGATGTTACATGCTCAATCGGATTGTAATTATGTATTTTGATAAATTCATTGTTCAGTATATCAATCTTTGTTGCTATTTCCTTCAGCGCAGATTCGTATGTAAACATAAGTGTTTCCCACTTATCTATGCGGTGTTCGCTGATTTCTTCCATTTACTAACTTTCTCCTAACTTACACTAACTTACTTTTTGTCATGCAGCCAAAACTTTTGCTGCTTCTCTATCAGTTTACCATATTTTGATTGCTTTTTAAAGTATTTCTTTTCGCGTTTTGTAACATATTACCCGTAGGCTTTCATACCTTTCGACTCTCAAAATATACAAAACGGTCTATTGCATCGAGGATATCGGCAAATTCCTCTCGCGGTGCCAGCGCTACATAACGGCTTAAAAGTTCATTTTCTTCTTTTTTAAAACGACCATAGAAGCAGTCAAACATGTTGTGGCCGCGCATATAAATGCGTATTTCTTCCATATGTGCTTTTACATCCTCTGGTCCTGTCAGATCGTGACCTATTACACTTATAAGCTTTTGTCCGCTTGAAAGTCTCGATAAATATTCCTGCCATTTTTCATAGAATGTCTGATAAAATGCATTTTCTGACTCGACAACACCTAGCTGCGCCATGATTTTGGGATTAAAGAAATAATTTTCAAATGAATAATATTTCAGAACAAGCACATTTTGAGGACGCACCTTAGGCAGATGGTCTACATCGCGCTTTCCTGCCTCCTCGTAATAATTACACAGCTGGCTTATCAGCTTTCGCCTGTCTTTTCCGTCACCGTCTCGTATCATCAGAAACTGATCTTTCAAATAGACCTGGTTCATATATTTTAGATTTGCATACGTTTTGATGTTTGTACAGCTGTTTGTTGTAATAATTGCGATGCGCGACAGATTGCCGTCTTTATCATAGATTTCAGAATAATATCTTTTAAGCAAAATAGGCAATCGGTTTTTATCCTGTTTTCCTTCCACAATAAATACAAAGTTTACATTCATCAGATCGGTTGCCGTATATCCCAAATCATCTAATATTACACTGATATCCGTATTGTCGCGCACAATGGAACGTCCTTGCTTATCAAGTACTACCTGTCGAATTTCGCGGCTATTAAAGTTTGCAAGAAGATTAGGTGAATGAGTTGTAAACACAACCTGATTTTTTCGTGACAAACGATACAAAATCTCACCAGCCACACGCTGCAGTGTTGGGTGAAGAAAAAGCTCTGGTTCCTCAATCATCAATATACTTGAAAGCTGTTCCTGCATCTCTGTATATGTTTCAAGAAGAGACAAAAGATAAATGCTTCGCATTCCCTCTCCCATCTCACTAAGCGTATGTGTCTGTCTTTGTGTCTTACTGCCGATTTCTGTTGTAACCTGAAGCATCTGTTCAACATTTCTATTCATGGAGTAGACAATCTCATCCTGGCCGCCGTTTTTCTTAAAGTTTTCATTTACACTCTTTGAAAACTCTTCAAGGTTTATCTGGTACAGCTTGTAGTCTAAAAGCTTAGATGCCTCGAATGCATCAAGCTCAATTGGTTTTTTCTGATTGATATAGCCAATGCATGAAAAGCAATGGTCACATGTCTTTGCCTCCTCAAACAGACAACAACCACTTCGCATTTTAGAAATCAGCGCGTCCTCACGAAGAAGCAAAAGATCACTTTGCAGCCGCTCAATATCACGCTCAGGACTGACACTATAGATACGTGGAAGCAGCTTTTCAATATAAGGATTGTTCTTTTTAAAGCCGTCAAAATAGCGCTTTCTGCCATCCTTATTTGCAATAAAGCAAAAAGACAGCTCACCACGCTCATTTATTGATTCACCGTCAGTTTCAAAGATTGGTACAAACGATGGTAGTTTCTTTTGAAAATCCTCAAACCAAGAATCAAATTTTCTGTAACGGCTGATTATTCCTCTTCGGCAAAGACGCTTCAAATCATCCTTTGTCAATTCAAGTGTAAGCGCAATCTCAATATTGCCGCCATCCCAGTTGAAATCCTTTTTTGTTATCGCAATATCTCCAAGTGCCACACGCAGTGCATCTATTATCGTGGATTTTCCGGTATTATTTTGTCCAACAAGAATCAGGGCATTTTCCACTGAATCAATTGTGACATCCCGGATTGCACGAAAGCTTTTAATATGTATTCCTGTCAGTCTCATTCGCGCACCTCTGCTTTTCTTACTCATGTTTTTGAAGATTGCGGGAGTGCAAAGCACGCAGCAATCTGGTATCAAATATCATAGCATATTCATATATGTTTTTCCACAAAAATGTCAATTCTAAAGTCCCCGAAAGTGGTTGACATCTTACGTTTAGTTTTGTATAATAAAAACAAAAGTAGTAATTATTATTACATAGAAGGGAATTTTAATTATGATAAAATACAGCCGCCAGCGTGAAGCAATTGTTCAGTATCTCACAGGGCGCACAGATCATCCAAGCGCTGAATCTGTTTATCAGGCACTCCGCCAGACACACCCTAATATCAGTCTTGGAACTGTCTATCGCAATCTAGGCGTTCTTGAGGAAAATGGTCAGCTGATGCGGATTCCGATGGATAACGGATCTGACCGTTTTGACCCAAATGTCGTTCCTCATTATCACTTTTTATGCCGCAAATGTGGCTGCCTGCAGGATGTCCCAATGACAGCACTTGATTCTTTAAATCAGCTCGCTCAGGCACATATTGATGGCATCGTAGAAAGTCATGCCCTGCTATTTAAAGGGGTATGCAAAAGATGTTCAGAGGATACAAAATAGTTTTTTTCTTATTATATTTTTTAAAAAAACTCTTGACAGCTTTGTGAGTTTGTGTTACTATCATATCAGTAACAATTACTATTATCAATCAGGACACCGACCCCTATCACGGTTCCTGATTGATATGGTAACAAACAATAATAAGCGGTTTTTCCGCTAACATTAACAATAAATATTTTTATCAGAAAAGGAGATTACTATTATGGCTAAATTTGTCTGTCAGGTATGTGGTTATGTTTATGAAGGAGATTCTGCTCCAGAGTTCTGTCCAGTATGTAAGGCACCGGCTTCCAAGTTCTCAAAGCAGGAAGAGACCTTAACTTGGGCTGCAGAGCACGTTGTAGGTGTTGCTAAGGGTGTCAGCGAAGATATTCTGGCTGATTTAAGAGCTAACTTCCAGGGTGAGTGCTCTGAGGTTGGTATGTATCTGGCTATGGCTCGTGTTGCTCACAGAGAAGGCTATCCGGAAATCGGCTTATACTGGGAGAAGGCAGCTTACGAAGAGGCTGAGCATGCAGCTAAGTTTGCTGAGCTTTTAGGCGAGGTTGTTACTGATTCCACAAAGAAGAATCTTCAGATGCGTGTAGAGGCTGAAAACGGTGCTACTGCTGGTAAGATGGATCTTGCAAAGCGTGCTAAGGCTGCTAACCTTGATGCAATCCATGACACTGTTCATGAGATGGCTCGCGATGAGGCTCGTCACGGCAAGGCATTTGCAGGTCTGTTAAAGAGATATTTTGGTGAGTAACGTTAATCATTGTCACTTCAAAAAGAGGTAATGATATGGAAAATTATACCATTTGCAATTGTAAAAATGTAACGTACTTTGATGTCGCAGAAGCGCTGCACAACAGTCCTACTTTCAGCGATGTAGAAAAGACGTTTGAGGAAGTACAAAAAATCACCCACTGCTCTACTGGATGCGGTGGATGTCACGGAAAGATCTTAGACGCTATTTCCGAGATCATGGATAAATAAAAAAAGAAGATCATCCAAAAACGGGTGATCTTCTTTTTTCTTGTCATTTACCAGTTGTTTTTTTATAATTATCTGTTATACTATTACTAGATTATGTAGTTTTCAAAACCAGATAATATTTTTTTCAAAAACAATGGAGGTTATTATATATGATTACCAGAATTATTTCCGACTCTTCTTGCGAACTTTTTGACAGCGCAGATGGTCAGTTTCGTACAGCACCTTTGACTATCTCTACAGATGAGCGCTCTTTTTTAGATGACAACAATCTAAATACACACGAGATGCTTGATTATCTTTCTGCTCACAAGGGACGCTCTTACACGGCATGCCCAAGCATTGAAAGCTGGTTAAGCTGCTTTGAAGGTGCTGATGTGATTTACGTTGCAGTAATGACTAGCGCACTTTCCGGAACACTCAACTCTGCATTATCCGCAAAGTCTATTTATGAGCAGCAGCATCCTGAAGTAAAAATCCATATCTTTGACACACTGACTACCGGACCTGAACTATGGCTCTTTATTGAAAAGCTTGAGGAACTTGTCGCTTCCGGTACATCATATGATGAAGTAATTCGTATTGCTGATGAATATATTCACACAACGCGTCTGTTCTTTGCCTTAAAGTCTCTTCATAATCTAGCAGCCAACGGCCGCATTAACAAAGCAGTTGCTTCTGCCATCGGCATCTTAGGCATTTCGATTCTTAACACAGCAAGCGAAGAGGGACGCATTCATCCGATTGGCAAATGCCGCAGCTCTAAAAAGCTTGTTGCTTCTATTATGGAACAGCTCGACACTGCAGGCTATCACGGCGGCAAGGTACGCATCAGCCATATCGAAAATGCAGCGCTTGCCGAAAGCATTCAGGCAGAAATCTATAAAAAATATCCGCAGGCAGATGTCCAGTTTAGACACTGCCGCGGACTTTGCAGCTACTATGCTGAAAAAGGCGGTATTTTGATTGGATGCGAGTGTTAATTACGCATTTGCTTGTGACGCAAGCTCCTGAACGATTTCTCTAACCCGCTTGTGATCACATTCCTGCACGATATGTGCATACTTTTCATATAATGGACAGCGCTCATTGTACAGATCTTTGAGTGTCTGTCCATTTTTCAATGCAACACCACGCGCCGTCAGATCGCCAAGACGATCCTCAATTTCTTTATAAGAAAGCTTTAAGTAGACAACACAGCCGATCTTGCGCAGATGCTCCATTGCCTTTTCACCATAGATTACACTTCCTCCAGTTGCAATCACTGCCTGTTCACAGTCTAACCCTGCATTGATATCTTCCTCAATTTTCAGAAAGCCATCTACTCCATGCTCGGTAATAAGTTCATGAAGCAGCTTTTTTGTCTGCTCCTGAATAACAAGATCTGAATCCAGAAAGCGATAGCCAAGTCTCTTTGCCAGCACAACCCCAACCGTGCTCTTTCCTGCTCCCGGCATTCCAATCAGTACAATGTTTTTCTTTCCCTGCATCGTCTCCATATTTTTGCCCTCTCGTGTTTTAATGGTGTTACTGTTTTGATATTTCTGAATAGTTATCCGCTTTTTATTATAGCAAAAGCAAACACATACTTCCATATTTTTTATCTTATATGCTTGCTTTTGTATATATTTCTGGTAAAATTATAATTAGCAGCACAAATGCAGGAGGTTTTTACGTATTCTTATGAGTAAGGGACAAATTTTTCACAGCACATTTTCAGAATACACAGATCCACACACTGGCACTGTTGTAAAACGCCTGACGGATCCGTCTATACTTAGTCACCACATGTATTTTTATAACCGCATGACTACATCTGACGGACAATATCTTTTAATCTGCCAGAAGCGTGACGAGGGACGTCAGCTTTATACACTCAATCTCCATAACGGTGAGATTCGCCAGATCACAGAGGGAGACGGTGTCGGTCAGGACAGCGCCATGTTTTCACATGACGACAAAACCATCTTTTATCAGCAAAACAACCGCTTTTACGCGATGGATGCGCAGACGCTTGAAACGCACTGCTTTTACGAAACACCAGAAGGCTGGAGCGGTTCTGCACCTGGCATGAGCAGTGACAATCGTTTTATGTCGATTGTTGAGACAAGGCAAGACACACTGCCTCCGCGTGATGGAAGCGCCGGATGGAACTTTTTTGCGCTTACTTGCCAGGCTAAGCCATTATGCCGCATTGTCTACATTGATGTAGAAACAGGAAAGAGCCACGTAGTACTTGAAGATCATTGTTGGTTTGGTCATACACAGATTCGTCCAAATGATCCGGATACGATTTTATTTTGTCATGAAGGACCTTATGATCTGATTGACGCCAGACTATGGCTGATTAAAAGCGATGGCAGCCGTTATCGCTGCTGCCGCAAGCAACCATCTGATCTGATTTTGACACATGAATTTTGGCTTCCTGATGGTTCTAAATTTGCTTACGTTTACCGTGAAACAACTGGCGACAAGATTGAAAACATCCGCCTTATGGATCCTGAAACATTAAAAGAAGAAATTCTAATGCCATGTTCTCCGTTTGCACATTTTATCTGTGATAAGAAAAATGAGTACATGGTCGGTGACTCTCAAGGAAGCGATGTTCCAATTCACCTTTTGACAGAGGAAATGCTGAAAGAAAAAGCCAATACCATAAGCAATGATTTTATCTATCTGATTGATGTCAAAAAACGCACAGAAAAGAAGCTTTGTTATCATGGCACATCTTGGCTGGCTAAGCATGGAAATCCGCAGGATTCACATCCGCATCCGTGCTTTTCTGAGGACAACAAGAGTATTATTTTTGTATCTGACCGTGAAGGACTGCCCTGCATTTATCAGGTAATGCTTAATAATTAGTGCTGGCGTTTATTTATTTTTACACTTTATTTTTTGGAGGGAATAATTATGGACATGAGAAAATGGTTCAAGGAAGCACAGTATGGAATGATGGTTCACTGGGGTCTGTACTCACTTCTTGCAGGCGAGTATAAGGATCGCTACAGTGGTGTTTACGCTGAATGGATTCAGGCAAATCTGGCAATCCCGAATGCAGAGTATGGAAAACTGGCAAAAGCATTTAATCCAGTATTTTTCGATGCTGAGGAATGGGTTAAGCTTGCAAAGGACTGCGGCATGAAATATTTTGTTGTCACCAGCAAGCACCATGATGGTTTTGCTATGTTCCACTCAAAGGTTGACAAATACAATGTTGTTGACGCAACTCCATTTGGACGTGATGTTATCGGCGAGATTGCAGAAGCTTGCTACAAGCATGGCTTAAAGATGGGTCTTTACTATTCTCAGGATCTTGACTGGCATCATCCGGACGGCGGCGGCTATCTGTCAAACCACATTCCAAGCCAGGGTGTTACATGGGACAATAGCTGGGACTTCCCGGATGCTGCAAACAAAAACTTTGACCGCTGCTTTAATGAAAAGATTTATCCGCAGGTTGAAGAGATTCTTCGTAACTACGGTGAACTTTGCCTGATCTGGTTTGATATGCCAATGACCTTAAAAGAACATCAAAGCCGCGCACTGTTCGATGCTATCAAGAAGTATCAGCCTGACTGCCTGATCAACTCCCGTCTTGGAAACGGTGCTTACGATTATGTATCACTTGGCGACAACGAGATTCCAGATTCTATGCCTGAGAACACTGAGTTTGACCCAGCTTTGATGAACGGCATTGACGGCTTCAAGCCATCTCCATACGGACTGTATGAGACTGCTGCTACCATCAACCGCACATGGGGCTTCTCTGCTCACGATCAGAACTGGAAGAGTCCAGAAATCATCGCTGCAAACCGCAAGAAATTAAACGGTATGGGTATCAATTATCTGCTTAACGTTGGACCAGACGGACTCGGCCGCATCCCGCTTGCCAGCCAGAAGGTTTTACGTGAAGCTGCAAAGCTGTAACTACTGGGACAGGGACATTGGTCTTTTTATTGTCCCTGGTGGTTCTTCAAAATGTAACAGCCGAAATCCATTTACTGGGTTTCGGCTGTTTTATGTAGTATCAAAATTCATATATCAAAAACATTGTAAAATCATGTTGACGAATATGTTTTGAAGAGGATATAATCATTGCCAGAACATTTATAGGGAGAAACAACAAGTATGAGTCAAGACATTATTAACAACCGTTTTTTGGAAGAATCCGTCTTTGCTATTGCCGATGGATACTGCGTAATCAATCTCAGCAAGAACATTGTACGTGGTTCTATGTATCAGGTAGTTGATGGAAAGGTATATAATCTTAATGAACAATTAGGTATGCCTGAAAATTCAAACTTACAGATCCTTGTTGATGCATGGGCATTAACTATACCCGAAGAAGGCCGTGAGGATTTTTTGAAAGAGTTTAACAGAGAAAGTTTGTTAAATCGTTTCGAAAATGGTGAACGACATATATCTGATATGTACCCCCAATACTGGACACCCAGTATTGGGGGTATTTTTATGAAATATAGTTATGAATACAAGAAAAAGTGTGTGGAATTGTACCGCCAAGGAAAATGGCCAGAAACACCAGAGGGAGTAAATGAAAAACGATTTCATGATACAATTCGGATTTGGGTTCGTACAGAAGATGCTTGTGGTCCAGAAGCATTTCGACATAAAAATCAAAACAAAGTATGGGCAACAGAAGAAAAGTATGAGCTGATTGCTAAAATTTTGGCCGGTGCATCGTGTAAAGAAACGGCAATTTCGGCTGGAATCAGTGACGGTCTCTTGTACCAATGGGTCAGATGTTATAAAATGAAAGGGTATCAGGGATTGGCCGCACAGCAAAAAGGACGGCCACCCAAGGAGCCTGCCATGAAGAAGAAAATCGTACCAGCAAAACTGACCCCTTCAGAGCGAGAAGAAATGATTCGGCTCAGAGCAGAGAATGAGCGTCTGAGAGCGGAGATTACCGTCGTAAAAAAAGAGATTGCCTTGAGAGAAGAGAGATGCGCAGCGCAACTAAAGGCGAAAAGGCTGCGCTCGTCCAAGAACTCCACAAAGAAGGACACAGACTGAATGATCTGCTGGATGCCATTGGGCTGTCCAGGTCGACATATTATTATGAGCTCGGCAGAACCGACAAAGTCAAAGAACGAAACGCCGATCTATCGTCTGAAATTGTTTCCATTTTCAACGAGAACAGGAAGCGATATGGCGTAAGAAGGGTACATCGGGAGCTTCTGAACCGTGGCTTTCTGGTAAATCATAAGCGTGTCCAGCGAATTATGAATCAGTTTGCACTATGCGGCAAACGCCCCAAGGAAAAGTACCATTCCTACAAAGGCGATGTGGGCAAGGTCGCTGATAACATTATCAATCGGGATTTCAGTACCGAGAAGCCGCTTCAAAAGTGAACAACAGATGTATCGCAATTCAATCTGCCTTGGGGTAAATGCTACATTTCTCCGATTCTTGACATGAATACCAATGAGATTATTTCCTACAATCTCTCTACCAGTCCGAACATGGAACAAATCAAGGATATGCTGAATAAAGCGTTTGAACGATTTCCTTCTGTACAAGGTTTGATTATGCACTCGGATCAGGGCTGGCAGTACCAGCACGCATTTTACCGGAGCGAACTTCAAAAGCATGGAATTATACAATCTATGTCCCGAAAGGGCAACTGCTATGACAACTGCATTATGGAGACTTTCTTTGGCAGGCTGAAAAACGAAATGTTCTATGGATTAGAGAAGGATTATCCCTCCTTTGAATCCTTCTCTAAGGCGATTGCCGAGTATATCGACTATTACAATAACACCAGAATCCAAGCTAAAACAAAATGGATGCCTCCCTCTAAGTTCAGGGAAGCATCCATGATGGAAGCTTAATTATTCAATTTTGACCCGGTGTCCAGAAAACTGGGTACATATCACAATGCCCTGCCTGCTCTTTTTATTTGTAAATATTACTTTAACTTTGACTCTCTGTGGATGATCTCTTCTCTTCCCGGTCCGTTTGATACGAGTGTGATCGGAACCTGAATCTCCTGCTCGATGGTGTCGATATAGTTGCGGCAAGCCTCTGGCAGATCCTCGTAATTGCGGATTCCGCGGATATCGCAGTTCCAGCCTGGCAGTACCTTGTATACCGGCTTTGCCTTCTCAAGCTTCTGAGTGGTTGGGAAATCCTTTGTTACAACGCCGTCGATCTCATAGCCTACGCACATCGGAATCTCCTTTAAGTAGCCTAACGGGTCAAGTACTGTAAGTGCAACGCTTGTTGCTCCCTGCACACGGCAGCCATATCTTGTTGCAACTGCATCAAACCATCCAACACGTCTCGGACGGCCTGTGGTAGCACCAAACTCACCCTTATCACCACCGCGCTTACGAAGCTCATCAGCCTCCTCACCGAAGATCTCGCTGACAAATGCACCTGCACCTACTGCACTAGAATATGCCTTTGCAACTGTTGTGATCTCATTGATCTCATATGGCGGGATACCTGCGCCGATTGCGCCGTATGCTGCTAATGGAGAGGAAGAAGTTACCATCGGGTAGATACCATGATCTGGATCCTTTAAGGTACCAAGCTGTCCCTCTAACAGAATCTTCTTTCCTTCCTTGATTGCCTGATGCAGGTAAAGTCCTGTATCTGCTACGTAAGGAGCGATCATCTCCTTGTATTCCATAAGTGTATTGAAAATCTCATCTGCATTTAATGGATCCTTGTGGTACAGATGAACAAGCATAACATTCTTTAAGGTGCAGATGCGCTCGCACTTTTCCTTTAACTCGTCCATATCTCCGAACAGCTCGCTTACCTGGAAGCCAATCTTTGCATACTTATCAGAGTAGAACGGAGCGATACCGGAACGTGTGGAACCAAAGGACTTTCCTGCCAGACGCTCTTCCTCGTAGGTATCCAATGCTACATGATATGGCATCAGGATCTGTGCACGATCAGAAACCATAATGTTTGGCTTCGGAACGCCCTGCTCAGTTAAGCTGTTTAACTCCTTTATAAAATACGGAATGTTCAGTGCAACACCATTTCCAATGATATTTACAGTGTGCTGTGAGAACACGCCGGATGGAAGAAGGTGCATTGCAAATCTTCCATAATTGTTGATAATTGTATGTCCAGCGTTGCTTCCGCCCTGGAAACGGATTACAATGTCAGACTCCTGTGCTAACATATCAGTAATTTTACCTTTGCCCTCGTCGCCCCAATTGGCGCCTACAATTGCTCTTGCCATATCAGTTACCTTACCTTTCTTATACGTTAATCTCTGCTGTCATACCAAGGTCTTCCTTGTTCTTAGCAAGGATTGGATTTATTACTTCTGCGAGGAAATCCTCTACCTGCTCCTTAGAACGTCCTGTGTAACGCTCTGGATTCATGCACTGCTGCAGCTGCTCTTTTGTCAGGTGGAATGTATCATCTGCTGCAATCAAATCAAGCAGGTTGTTGTCAAGACCGTTTACCTTGACATTACGTCCAGCCTCCATGGACAGCTGGCGGATCTTCTCATGCAGCTCCTGACGGTCTCCGCCTTCCTTTACTGCATCCATCATGATATTCTCTGTTGCCATAAATGGAAGCTCTGCCATCAGATGCTTGTGAATTACCTTCTCATAAACAACCATTCCGTCTACGATATTCAGGTAAAGATCCAGAATACCGTCAACTGCCAAAAAGCCCTCTGGAATACTGATTCTCTTGTTTGCAGAATCGTCAAGTGTACGCTCAAACCACTGAGTTGAAGCGACAAGCATCGGATTCATAGCATCTGAGATCACATAGTCTGCCAAAGAAGCAATACGCTCACTTCTCATTGGATTTCTCTTATATGCCATTGCAGAAGAACCGATCTGATGCTTCTCAAATGGTTCCTCTACCTCCTTTAAGTGCTGCAGAAGACGCACATCGTTTGTAAACTTATGTGCACTCATTGCAATACCAGCCAGTACATTTAATACACGGCTGTCTACCTTACGGGAGTAGGTCTGTCCAGAAACAGGATATACACCGGCAAAGCCCATCTTATCTGCGATCATCTGATCCAGTTTTCTGATTTTTGCATGGTCACCGTCAAACAGCTCCATGAAGGATGCCTGTGTACCTGTTGTTCCCTTAGAGCCAAGAAGCTTTAAGGAATCGATTACATAGCAGATATCCTCATAATCCTGCACAAGCTCCATCATCCAAAGCGTTGCACGCTTTCCGACTGTGGTTGGCTGTGCCGGCTGGAAATGAGTAAATGCCAGTGTCGGCAGCGCCTTGTAGCGGTCTGCAAACTTTGCCAGCTCAGCAATGACATTGACTAACTTCTTCTTTACAAGCTGCAGTCCCTCACGCATGATGATCATATCAGTGTTGTCACCTACATAGCAACTGGTTGCACCCAGATGGATGATACCCTTTGCCTTTGGACATTGTACACCATATGCATAAACGTGAGACATAACATCGTGACGAACTTCCTTCTCTCTCGCCTTTGCAACATCATAATTGATATCATTCTGATGCTCTTTAAGCTCAGCGATCTGCTCGTCTGTAATATTTAATCCCAACTCCTTCTCGCTCTCTGCAAGTGCGATCCACAGCTTTCTCCATGTGGTAAACTTCTTATCCTGTGAAAAAATATATTGCATTTCCTTGCTGGCATAGCGCTCGGAAAGTGGGCTTGTATAACGATCTGTTGCCATAGTAAACCAACCTTTCTTCTATATCTTTTTACTTTTGATAGTCGCCGCGGATGTCCTCTGTCGGCGGATCCAGCGGATATTTGCCATTGAAGCATCCAGTACAAATGCCAAGTCCCTTTGACATTTCATACAGACATTCCTCGTCTAAGTATGCGAGGGAATCAGCTCCGATAATCTTACAGATTTCATCTACACTTCTGTTGTGAGCAATCAGCTGATCCTCAGATGGAATATCAGTTCCAAAGTAACACGGATGCAAGAACGGCGGTGAGGAGATTCTTACATGAACTTCCTTTGCACCTGCCTCACGAAGCATACCTACAATACGGTCACTTGTGGTTCCACGCACGATTGAGTCATCAATCATGATGACACGCTTTCCCTTTACAGCCTCTGTAAGTACGTTCAGCTTAATGCGAACACTTGACTCGCGGCTGCTTTGCTTTGGCTTGATAAAGGTTCTGCCGACATAGCTGTTCTTTACAAATGCCATGCCATACGGAATGCCGCTCTCCATCGCATAACCCATAGCTGCGACATTACCAGACTCCGGAACACCGACAACAAGATCAGCATTAACTGGGTGATGCTTTGCAAGAGAACGTCCTGCAATCAGACGGCTCTCATATACACTTACGCCATCAATATAGGCATCTGGTCTGGCAAAATAAATATATTCAAAAATACATCTTGCATGCTGCTCCTTTGGGATACACATGCTTCGGTTTGATTCAATTCCTTTTTGTGTGATGGTGACGATCTCGCCCGGCTCTACGTCACGGACAAATTCAGCACCGATAGTGTCAAGTGCACAGCTTTCTGATGCCAGTATATAGGCATTGCCACGCTTTCCGATACACAGCGGTCTAAAGCCATATGGATCTCTTGCTCCAATGAGCTTTCTCGGACTCATGACAACAAGTGAATACGCTCCCTTGATTTTTTTCATCGCCTCTGCGACAGCTGCCTGTACGGTCGGCTGTTCAACTCTGGCTCTTGCAATCATGTACGCGATAATCTCAGAATCGATTGTCGTCTGAAAGATTGCACCTGTTCTTGCAAGCTCCTGGCGCAGCTGCGGCGTATTGATCAGGTTGCCATTATGTGCCAGGCCTAGTGTTCCTTTGATGTAGTTTAATACAAGCGGCTGTGCATTCTCTCTCGTAGAACTACCTGCCGTCGAGTATCTGGTGTGGCCTACACCGATGTTTCCTTTCATTGACTCTAAGTCTTCCGGGGTAAACACCTCGTTGCACAGACCCATTCCTTTATGACTCAGTACTAGTCCTTTGGGACCGCTAGTGTCGCTTACCGCGATACCGCAACTCTCCTGACCTCTGTGCTGCAGAGCAAAAAGACCATAATAAATAGTCGACGCTACGTCATTGCCATCCATGTCGTAAATGCCGAACACGCCGCACTCTTCATGAAGATGGTCATCTACTTCGTATTGCTGATGTATCATTTGTCTTTTCCTTCCTGTTGTTGTGACATTCTCACACAGACGAAGCCCTTTTACCATTTGCTTCGCCAGCCTAGGTTTCATGGTGCCTTTACGCTTCTTGCATTCTTTTCTGCCAAACGCACACGAACAAATCTGCCGCATGGACACCACCCCTAATTATATATGACCGCCTGTCGAAAATCAAGATGAAATTAGCCAAATTTCATGTTTTGCTTAGTACCCGAATGTGCCCTCTAGTGATTCATCCTTTTCAATCCAGTCTGCTACCTTTACGACTCGGTAATTATCTTTATCATCACGCACATATACAGTCTCAATTCCTGCATTTATGATCATTCGCTTACACATGGAGCAGCTGTTGGAATTTTTTACATATTCACCTGTATCTGCTTCTACTCCTGTCAAATATAAAGAGCTTCCGATCATCTGATCTCTTGATGCACTGATTATGGCATTTGCCTCAGCGTGAACGCTTCTGCACAATTCATAGCGCTCACCCCTTGGAATCTGAAGTTTCTGTCGGATACAAAACCCTAAATCAGTACAGTTTTTGCGTCCTCGCGGGGAACCGACATAGCCAGTAGATACCACCTCATCATTTTTTACGATAACAGCACCGTAGCGGCGTCTAAGGCAGGTTCCTCGTTGGGATACGATCTCTGCCAGATCCAGATAGTAATTGACTTTATCACGTCTCATGCAATATTACCTTCTTTCCCAGTTAACGTTAACTGTTAATGTCTTCGTTTCTTACGGTTATAATACACGAAAATAAGACCGCCTGTCAACTCTGACAGACGGCCTTGAATTTTAACTATTTATACAAGACGACGATATCCGATCGGCTGCTTGTTATAGAATACATTATCTACTACGATACCTCTCTCTGCACTTGCTGCATGAACCATCATGCCGCCGCCGATATAGATTCCTACATGGCCTGAGAAGCAGATAAGATCACCTGGCTGCAGCTGCTCGTATGATACAGCCTGTCCATAGTTGATCTGTTCGCCGGAGTAGTGCGGAAGGCTGATACCGAATGCTGCGTATACGTTCATGGTAAATCCAGAACAGTCAACACCGCCTCCTGGTGTCAGGTTTGTACCGCCCCATACATAATTACACTGTCCTACCCACTGCATTGCATAGTCTACGATAGACTGTCCATTACCGCTTGGAGCTGGTGCTGGTGCCGGTGCTGCCGGCTGAGTCTCCGGTGCCGCTGGCTGAGTCTCCGGGGCTGGTGCTGGAGCTGCTGGCTGTGTCTCTGGTGCTGGTGCTGGAGCTGCCGGCTGAGTCTCTGGTGCCGCTGGCTGTGTCTCTGGTGCTGCCGGCTGGGTTGCCTGAGTCGGTGCCGGGTTTGCATATACTTCAAGGTTGGAGCTAAAATCACCATAATACATGGTTACAACATTGTAGCCCTCCTGCTTTAAGGTCATACCTACCTGTGGTGAATACCATCCGTCGTAAATATCCTTTACAGTTCCATCGCTGTAGCTTACTCTTACAAACAATTCTGCGGTGTAGACAACATCACCCACATACTTTGTACCACCCTGATAGCAAGCCTCAATGCCAGTTACAGATGCTGCAGTCGGAACTTCTACACTTATGGTTTCATCAGATGCTGAGCTGCTTGGTGCTGTTGTCTCAGCTGTATTACTTGTTGTATTTCCCTCAGAAGATGCATCTGTTGATGGCTGTGTCTGAGTTTCCTGTACAGACTCTGCTGCTGCGGAGGATTCTGCTGCTGCCTCGCTTGATGCTACTGATTCTGCAACCTGAGTAAAGTAGCCGGAATCTGATGCTAACTTATATGCTGCATCTGCAAGTGCAAGTGCGCTTTCCTGCTCCTGCTTTGAGGTTGCTGCCAGATCTTCTAATCCAGAATCTGCTGCAAATTCGCTGTAGTAACCAAGAAGCTCTGCTGCGTAAACGATAGCTGCATATGCACGATAGTAGCCTTCGCCTGTTCCCTCTGCCATTGCCTGCTCGTATACGTTTCTGGAGTAGTTGATATCGATCATGAAGTTCTCCAGCTCCTGAGATACAAATTCATTGTCTACCTTCTGAGCCTGAGCGAACTGAGTCTTAATGGTGATACCGGACTTTGAAACATATCCAACCTCATCATTTGCAATATGTATCTTTACGAAATCACCCTGATCCTCGATGATTGCGTACTCTTCATCCTTGTATACAGTTCCAACAACATTTGCGCTGTCAGATGCACTGTCGCGAACATTTAACTGATCTGCTGTAACAACTGCATAGCGGTTCTGGATATTGTCCTCAGCAGTCTTGGCTGCTGTGCCAACTAATACGTAGGCTGCGCTTACATAACCTTCTACATCGCCGCAAGTGATACGATACCAGCTGCCTTCGCTATTGTTTACGGAACTTTTGATGTTAACCTGGCAGTTACTGAAAAGTCTTCCGACTGTTACACTGCCTGTGGATGGCTGTTCACGCACGTTTAAGTAACCTGCTGCGCTTACCAGTCCTACATTAGAAGCATCTGAAGTGACAGCAACAGTAGCGGCCATAACGGTTTTTGGCTCTTCGGTTTTTGGCTCTTCGGTTTCTGTCTCACTCTCAGCCTCAGATGTTGCCTGAGCCTTAGGAACAAGATAATCTAAGATTGCCTCATCCGGAGTTTCCTCTCCTGCGTAGTAGTTATTCAATGTAACAGCCATGCCTGCGATTGCGCTCTCACCCTCAAGCTCACCTGCGGATGCCGGAACAAAAAATGTACCAGACAGCATAGACGCTGCTAAGATTGACGTAACAAATCTGTTTCCTTTGATCTTCATATATACCAAGCCTTTCTTTATAAAATCTCTTTACATTCTTATCTGCGAGCGAGTAAGCTTGCACTCCCTCGCTAGTTTCACAGTAACAATTCACGAGTGAACTATTACTAAATATTACAAAATTATTACACTTCGAGGGGCATTATAACAAAATTATTACGAGATGTCAAGTGAAATCGGGATAACGATTAAGAAAGAGAGCGCGTTTTTCGCCAAAAAAGCCACCTGCAATCGGGAAAATGACACTTTACTGTGCCTTTCCCGATATTAGGCGGCTCTTAATTATTTACTCTCTTCCTCTGAAGAAGCTTCACTTACCGCTTCCTCTGACTCATCAGACTCACTTGATTTTTCTTCTTTTGTTGATTCTTTCTCACCAGTTTCACTTTCTGATGTTTCCTCACCACTAGTTTCACTTTCTGATGTTTCTTCCTCGCTTGGTGCTACGTAAACCGGAGTTGTAAAGCGGATTGTGTCAATCACATCCTCATCTACCTTAAACTTGGAAGAATCGTCCTGAATCTCGGCATATTTCTCTGAGAACAATGCTGTCTTTCTGCTTTCGATCTCTGAATCGATGGCACTCTGACGTGCTTCCTCATCGTTATCATCAAGACAGCGGATGATGTAGATGCTGCCGTCATCGCTTCTATATACAGTGCATTCGTCTGTTGCCAGTGCCCATGCAGCTGCATTATATACAGCAGTTCCATCCTCACTAATGGAAATCTCAGAATTTGTTGCAGTAAAGTGACTGTCATTTTGATAATCACTGATAAAGTCTGCTGCATCATTTCCTTCCTCAAATTCCTTAAGGATCTTGTCTGCTGCATCGTTCATCGCATCCTGACGTTCCTGCTCTTCTTCTGAAAGTGTTTCTGCCTCAGTTGAATCTTCAGTGGATGCCTCAGAGGAAAGTTCCGAAACATTCTCGCTTGATGCTTCCTCAGTTGATACTGCCTCAGTTGATGCTTTTTCACTGCTTGCTTCTTCTGTGGAAGTCGTTACATCCTTGGATGCACTTTCTGATTCTGCTTCTGTATTCTCTATAGAAGATGCCTCTTCGCTGCTGTCTTCATCACTTGACACTTCTGTAGTTGCCCCATCGGCTGCTGTCGTCTCTGTCAGTTCACTTGGCGTCAGCTTTACATATGCGATCTTTTTGCGAAGGAACTCATCATCACCAACTGTCGTATCAACATCAGCAACAAGATCCATATAAACAAGATTTGCAATTGCATTCTCTGTATATGTCTTTTCAATCAGCTCATCTGTTGCGCCGACTGCTTCCAGATAATCCTCTGATTCTGTCTGAAGCTTTTCAATTGCCTCATCTACCTTTGCTTTTTGATCATCACTTAACTCAATGCCATTTTTCTTTGCATACTCATTTAATACAAGTGTCTGGCGAAGCTGTGACAGAGACATCTGCTTGATGTAATCACCGACTGTCATGCCTGAACCATCGCCCATATCGTTGCCGCAGATGTTTGATCCAAAATAGGATTCATAGGTATACTCCATGGAACGTATCATATAAGTAACCTCATCCAGCATGATATTTGTATCGCCAAATGAAACAGCAACTGTATCCTCTGGTGCCTTTTTCTCTAACTGTTCGCATCCGCCTAATGTACTAACGGCAGTAGCTGCTGCGAAGGCTGCTGCTGCATACTTCATAATTCGGTTCATAAATTTACCTCACTCTATTTCTATATTCTCTATCAACGCTCCGAAGTGCATCTTCTTTATCGGGCGCCTCGTGAACTTTGCTTTTCATTTTAGCATGATTTTATGAAACAATCAACGTTTTTATATCGCTTAACAGTTTTTTCAATGTTTTCAATGTCAGCGTTTTTTCTTTGACTGCGCCATCTCCTGCCCTCAATAAGAAATAAGGATTGTCTTTGTCAAGCAGACGAAGTGCACCTCGGTAAGACTGTATCAGATCCGGCACACGCATCGTGTCAAATTTTGCTCTTGGATGCATGAACAGGCGAATCTCTGTTGACGAGGACTTGATTTCTTTAATATAGAGAGAATGCGCATCCGCACGAAGGATTGACACTTCAAGCAAGTTGGTGACTGGCTTTGGAACACTTCCAAAACGGTCGATAAGCTCGTCGATCATATCCATTGACTCTTCCTCTGTCTCGACTGCTGCAATACGCTTGTAGATTTCCATCCTGTCTTCTTCGTTTCGTATATAGCTGTCTGGAATGTAAGCGCTGATTGGAATGTCCACCGTTGTTTCAAAGGTTTCCTCCATCTCAAGCTCACCCTTTTCTTTTTTGACAGCCATATTTAACATCTTGCAGTACAGATCATAGCCTACTGCTTCCATATGACCGTGCTGCTCACTGCCAAGCAGATTTCCAGCGCCTCGAATTTCCAGATCACGCATGGCTATCTTAATACCAGAGCCAAGATCTGTATACTCACGAATTGCCTGAAGACGCTTTTCAGCCTCTTCTTTTAAAATCTTGTTTCGCTGATACATGATAAAAGCATAGGCAGTGCGGTTTGAACGGCCTACACGTCCTCTTAACTGATACAGCTGTGCAAGTCCGTAGCGGTCGGAATCGTGGATGATAATAGTATTTACGTTTGGAATGTTTAAGCCTGTCTCTATAATAGTTGTGGAAACAAGCACGTCTATATCACCGTTAACAAAGTCCATCATGATTTGTTCTAGCTGACGCTCTGACATTTGACCATGTGCAAAGGCAACATTTGCATCTGGCACAAGCTTTGCTATCTGTGCCGTAATCTGATCAATATCCTTGACACGATTATACACATAATAAACCTGTCCGTCTCTGGCAAGCTCTCTGTTTATTGCTTCGCGAACCATTTCCCAATTCATTTCCATTACATATGTCTGAATCGGTCTTCTCTCATACGGTGCTTCCTCCAACACACTCATATCGCGCACGCCTATCATACTCATATGAAGTGTTCTCGGAATCGGTGTTGCCGTTAGTGTCAGCACGTCAACGTCTTTTTTAAGCTGCTTAATCTTTTCCTTGTGTGTGACACCAAAGCGCTGTTCCTCATCAATAATCAAAAGGCCTAGATCTTTAAATACAACATCCTTTGACAGCACACGATGTGTTCCTATTACAATATCGGCAAGACCCTTTTTTAAGCGCTCAAGTGATGCCTTGATCTGCGCTGACGTGCGAAAGCGTGATAAAAGCTCAATTCGAATTGGATAGTCCTTCATTCGCTCAACAAATGTATTGTAATGCTGTTGAGCAAGAATAGTTGTCGGCACAAGAAATACGACCTGCTTACTGTCCTGCACAGCCTTAAAGGCAGCTCTGATGGCAATCTCTGTTTTTCCGTAGCCTACATCACCGCACACTAAGCGGTCCATGATTTTCGTGCTTTCCATATCAGCTTTTGTCGCATCAATTGCTGCAAGCTGGTCTGCCGTCTCATCAAATGGTACAAGCTCTTCAAATTCTTTCTGCCATACAGTGTCTGTTCCATACTGATAACCGTGACCACTCTGGCGCACTGCATAAAGCTCCACAAGCTCCTTTGCAATGTTGTTGACTGCTTTTTGAACACGGCTTTTTGTTTTTGTCCACTCCTGGCCGTTCAATTTGTTAAGCTTTGGCTGCTTAGACTCTGAATCAGCATACTTTTGTATCATATGAAGCTGTGTGACAGGAAAATACAGCTTTCCGCCATCACCATATTCTATCTTAATATAATCTTTTGTTACCTTATCCACAATCTGTCGCTCTGTTCCGCGATAAATTCCCAGTCCATAATTTTCATGCACCACATAATCACCAGGCTTTAGCTGCGCAAAATCACTTATTCGCTGACCCTGATAGTGGCTCTTTTTTTCTTTTTTCTTTTTCTTAACACCAAAGATATCGCTCTCTGTGATAACAGCAAATTTTAGCATCGGATATAAAAAGCCACGGTGAAGGTTTCCGTAAGTAACCATGATCTCACCTGGATTTATCTTTTTATCCTCGTCCTCGCTGTAATATGCCAAAAGATCATACTCTATAAGCTGATTGACAATGCGGTTTGCGCGAGTTCTTGACGGACACAAAAGGACAACGCGGTACTTTTCCTTCTTCCAGTGTGTCAAATCCTTAATTAAAAGTTCAAAGCCTTCACGGTATGTGTTCATGTTCTGAACATTTACTGCGTAGCTGTTTACCACAGTAAAGTCAGCCAGGCGGCTGTCAAGTGAAGACAGTGCTGCAACCTGACCGCGCTCAAAAGCAGCAAGCACATGTTTTGCCGGTGTTAAAAGCGCTGTCTGACCTGGCAAAAGAAAGCCCTGCTCCAGACGATTTTTCATGCTTTCCTCAAACTCAGCCTGCACACCATCACCGCGCTCTTTAAGACGCATCGGCTCATCAAGGAAAACTAACGTGTTCTTCTCATCAAAATATTCAGAAAGTTGAACAGTGCGCGGATAAAAATAGCTTATATAGCTGTCTGGTGCCTCTAATACAACATCTTCGCCAAGTGCCTCTAATATGCGGTTTGTCTCCTCACGAAGACGCTTCGCCTTGTCTGGCTCCTTTACTTTTTTAAAGACAGCTAACTGGCTCTCAAGCTCATTTTGAATCATTCCCACAGCACGCCGTCTTGCCGTATCATCTGCGATCACCTCTGCCGCTGGAAAAACAGATACGCACTCGATCTGATCCATTGAGCGCTGGCTCTGCGGTTCAAAGCAGCGAATCGTATCTATTTCATCTCCCCAAAGCTCGATTCTAACCGGAACCTCCATTGTCAATGGATATACATCAGCAATACCTCCGTGAACAGTAAACTGTCCTGGCTCCTCCACACGTCCTACACGCTCATATCCCATCACAGTCAGGTCATGCTTTAGCTTTTCAAGATCAAGCTCATCACCTTCTTTTAGCTTTATCACATGACTCATCAGCTGTTCAAACGGCACTGCCGCGCTCATGAGCGCATCCATTGTCGTGATGATAACCTTCGCCTCGTTTTGATAAAGTGCTGCAAATGCCTTCATGCGCTCTGCAATGATGGCATTTCCCTGCAGATCTGCGCTAAAAAAGATCAGGTCACGCGGTGGAATCACATAGACCTGACTGCAAAATAATTTATAATCTTCTTCAATTTCCCTTGCCCGCTGTTCATTGTACGTCACAACAAGCTGCACTTTTTTCTCTCCAAGAAAGGTGCTCATAAAATGCACCTTCTCGGAGTCAATACAGCCTGTCATGCCCACTGGATCTGTTCCCTTCAAAAAATCTCTTGAAAAGTCTTCATATTCCAGCAGGTCCGTCAGCGGATTTGCAAAAATACCCACAATTGACCCTCCTTATCATTATTTTGTTTTCTTCTGGTTATAATGATTCATGGTTGCCTCTAGTCCGTTGTTCATTAAGGAGCATACTGCATCTGCTGCTTCTTTGTAGCCGTCTTCCATTGCCTTTTTTTCTTCGCCCTGGAAATGGCTGAGTACAAAGTCTGCTAAATCCATCTTTGGCGGCTTTGCTCCGATTCCGACACGCACTCTTGGAAAATCCTGTGAATTGCAATGCAGAATGATATTTTTCATACCATTATGACCGCCTGCACTTCCTTTACCACGCACGCGAAGCTGTCCTGGCTCTAGGTTAATATCATCATATACTACAATTAAATCAGAGATATCTGTTTTGTAGTAATTCATGACCTCCTGAATACACTCTCCGCTTAAATTCATGAAGGTCTGAGGCTTTACTAGAACAACCTTTTGTCCCTCAATCGCGCCTGTTCCAATTAAGCCCTTAAATTTTTTTGTTGTTACATCAATATTGTATTTGTCAGCAAGGTAATCAATAACCTCAAAGCCAACGTTATGTCTTGTTCCTCTATACTGTGCGGTTGGGTTGCCCAGACCTGCTATGATATACATGTTTTTTCCTCCTTCTGCCACTGGGGACAGGGACGGTGGCATTAAAAAAGCAATTGCCGCGGCGTCCCTGTCCCCGATGGCGCTCATGTTAGTTCAATTTATTATACGGTCACTCATTCCAAGCGAATCGGCAAGTGCCTGCAGATCAAAATCTTCTGGCACTGTGATACCATTTACAGGAAGCGGTCTGCGTCTGTCAAAGACATCATATACGTCAAACAGATCACTTGTGAGTACCTTCTCTGGATAAACCATCTGCTTAAACATCATCTGACCATCCATGTTGCGGCGGCCCTGACGCATGTAATTTGAGCCATACTGCAGCCAGTACTGAGTACTGTCTACGTTGCAAAAATATCTAAAGCCTACATCCCAGAGCTTTTTGAATTTTTCATTTTCAAATGTATACTGTGATGGTCTCCAGTCTCCTACATCTGCTCCTAACGGATATAAAATAATATCTGTATCTCCGATTATAGATTCTACTTCGCGCTCCCACATATCTGTGTCCCATACAAGATGTTCATAGCTTGTACTTGTCATATTCAGATGACCCCAGCTGTGGCTGGCAAGCTCCCAGCCCAGATCGCGAATTGCCTGTGCAACTTCTCGTGCTGCCTGCTTGTCCTGCTCAATATTTTCATTTGGTGACGTATGATCTTCGCGCTTTTCTTTATCGTTTGCAGGTGTAGAAACGTAATAGTCACAATTTTCATTGTACCAGAAATCACTTGTGCGATAGCCTAAAATACCATCATATCCCGTAAATGCCAGAATACCCTTTGAACCCTGATAAGAAAAGTCAGGATGTGTTTCAATAAAATCCTCTAAAACAGTCAAAACGTCATAAGAACCATATGATACGCTTCCATCACGCTCAACATACTCATTTACAACCTTACCGTTTTCATCAAGACAGAGCTTTGTCGCAAATCCAGTTCCTGTCATATACTCATAATAGCATACATCGTCTTCGGAAAGTACAAATGGCTTTTTTCCTCTCGGAAGATAAATTGGCTGCTGCACCATCTGCACGGTGCCGTCTGGCTGCGTTTCCATCTTTGCAATCTTATGAAGGCTTATCAAAACATAACCCTTGTCATACATAGACTGCATTATATCCTTAAATTCTTCGATGGTTGTCATTACCTGATCATAATCACTGCTCTTATAGCTTGCAAATGCAAGCTCGCTGTCAACAATAAGACTATGGAAAAAGATATGTGTAATCTTATCATAGTCTGTCCACTGTACAGCCTGTGATTTCAAACTCTCATAGCTTTTAATGCAGCTAACATATGTTTCATTATCTGCATAGCCAGGTATTGACTGAATCTGTGCAATTGCACCGTCATAATCGTACTGCATTGCCTTTAAATTAGCAGCCTGTACGACTGGATCACTGCTTTGTACAAGAGCACCATCCGCAGCCGCCTCTGTTGCCTTCCATGTTTCGTATTCCACAGGTGCTTTCGTCGATGATGCCTGATCTGGCTGCACATGTGGAATCGTCACTGGGCGCAGGCATACCCATGCCACTACACCAAGGCCTGCACATGCAATTACAAGCAGCACCAAAAGTATGACAATAGGCGCACCTGATTTGCCTCTTTTTATCTTCTTTTTCTGATAGTCTTCCCAGCTGCGTCTTTTCTTTGCCATTTGTTCCTCCTTTTTCTTTGTTTACGGCACTGGAACGGTCATTCCCTGAAGTACATATTTTGTATCAGTCTCAAATACATACGCATTCACAATGTATGAACCGTGCTCGTTTTTATGCTCACTTACTGGAACATAACATGTCGCTGTGTTTCCAGATACGGTCATGTTATGCCATACCAGATCATCCTGTCCATTTGCTGCTGTCCACACTGCAGTTGAAACCTTTTTATAGCCTGCAGGTGCATTAAATTGAATCGTAACACGGAAACCATTTGATGATAATTCTGTTACATACGGAATCGCCATCGACAGCACACCTGTACCGCTGCCATTATTATTTCCTGAACTGCCTCCAGGATTTGCACCTGATGGAACAGTTACATTGACCCCCTTTAATGGTGCTAATTTTCCTGCTTTATCATATAGGTAAATATGAGTCGTGTATGCTCCGCTCTCTCCCTTATGGGCACTTGATGGCACGTAAAATGTAGCTGTATCACCGCTTACGCTTGCCTGATGCCACACTAGATCATCCTGTCCATTTGCATTTGTCCATGTTGGCATCAATACTTTGCTTACTCCTGACGGTGCATTTATTTTTGCCGTAACTCGGTAGCCCGATGCACTAAGTTCCGTAATAGAAACATCACCGATTGAAAAGCTTGATGACGGTGTCGGCGGTGTTACTACTGCTGATGGCACTGTTACATTTACACCCTTTAATGGTGCTAATTTTCCTGCTTTATCATACAGGTAAATATGAGTCGTGTATGCTCCGCTCTCTCCCTTATGGGCACTTGATGGCACGTAAAATGTAGCTGTATCACCGCTTACGCTTGCCTGATGCCACACTAGATCATCCTGTCCATTTGCATTTGTCCATGTTGGCATCAATACTTTGCTTACTCCTGACGGTGCATTTATTTTTGCCGTAACTCGGTAGCCCGATGCACTAAGTTCCGTAATAGAAACGTCACCAATTGAAAGGCTTGATGACGCAGATGTCGATGCTGGAACTGTTACATTTTCGCCCTTTAGCGCAAACTGTCCCTGTCTGTCGTATACATAAATATGCGTAATATATGCACCGCTTTCTCCTTTATGGGCACTGACTGGAACATAGAATGATGCAGTATTACCACTAACACTTGCCTGATGCCACACAATGTCATCCTGTCCGTTTGCCTCTGTCCATGTCGGCATCATAACACGGCTCACACCTGCATCTGCCGAAAATGTTACATTTACACGATAGCCTAACGAAGACTGTTCTGTTATGCTTGTTGATACAATTCTCACTGGCGCCGCATTTGTCACCACCGGCGCTGCTCCTACTAGCAGTGATGCCGCCAATAGTCCCGCTGCTGTTTTTCTCCTTTTCATACTTTAAAACCTCGCCTTTCCAAAAATAATTACGTTACATTTTCCCTCAGCCACATTATACCGAATGAAGACGACAATTGCAAGAGAAAGAAAGACTGCCCGAAGGCAGTCTTTCTTTTATAAGTATTCATATATCTTTGTCGAATTGTTATGAAATCAAAGTTTATGCTTCCTGCAAAGCCTCCTCGTATTTCTCGAGAATAATCTTCTGCACATAATCTCTTGTCTCTGAGTTAATGGGATGTGCGATATCTCGGTATTCTCCTGTCGCCGATTTACGGCTTGGCATCGCAACAAATACTCCCTTTTCTCCTTCGATCACCTTGATATCGTGAACCACAAATTCATTGTCCAGCGTAATAGAGACGATTGCTCTCATCTTACCATCCAGTGCAACTTTGCGCACTCTCACATCTGTAATTTCCATCCCAGTATTGCCTTTCCGTCCTCTGCACGCCTTTGTGCAGCTAATTTTTATTCTTCTTTTATAATAATATAGATATACATTCGGATTCGCTTCGATTCATCCTCATGTTTTTGGCGGGGATCAAGGTCACAAGCTTTCTCATGCAAGCATGATTCGCTTGTGACTTTGATCCCCTGGTATTATCAAATGATGAAGCGGTCTTTCTTCTCTACAACGATGCGAATATCACCTGGCTCTGACTTATAGCATGCATTTGCTTCGATGGTTCCTCTGCTCTCTACGATGCAGTTTTCAATGACTGCATTGTCTCCGATATAAACATCGTTCATGATAATAGAATTTTTGATAACACAATTGTTTCCAATATATGCCTTCTTGAATACAACAGAGTTTTCAACTGTACCGTTTACAATACTTCCACATGCGATCAGGCTGTTTGAAATATTAGCACCCGGATTATATTTTGCCGGCGGCAGATCATCTACCTTTGTGAATACACTGTTGCCTTCCTTGAAGAAATAACTGCGGACATCTCTCTTTAAGAAATCCATATTTGTTCTGTAGTAAGCCTCAACTGAGGAGATGTTGTTCCAATATGTTTCAAGCTGGTATGCATAAATTCTCTTGATATCCTTATAACGGATCAGAATATCCTTGACCAGATCATATCTATCTTCCTCTGCTGCACGCTCAATTAACTCAATCAAAAGACGTCTTCTGATTACATAGATACCACATGAAACATTTCTGGAAGTCTCAATCATTGGCTTTTCCTCGTAGCCTCGGATTCTTCCATCATCATCTGCCTTCACTTGTCCAAAGCGGCTTAAATCCTCTCCCTCTGGCATTTCCTTGCAGACAACAGTAATATCAGCACGCTTCTGAATGTGGTACTCCAGAATCTTATTATAATCCAGCTTATAAATTCCATCGCCAGAAGCCAGAACCACGTATGGTTCATGGCTTCCTTTGAGGAAATGCAGGTTCTGATACAGGGCATCGGCTGTACCCCGATACCAGTTACTATTTTCAGCGGTTATAGTAGGGGTGAATACATATAAACCGCCCTGCTTTCTTCCAAAATCCCACCACTTTGAAGAGTTTAAATGCTCATTCAAGGATACGGTGTTATACTGTGTTAAAACTGCTACTTTCTGAATACGGGAGTTTGACATGTTGCTCAGCGCGAAATCAATGCTGCGATAGGTTCCTACCATTGGCATAGCAGCGATCGCACGGTTATATGACAGCTCCTTCATTCTCTTGTTGTTTCCACCGGCTAAAATTATACCAATCGCTTTCATTCTTCCTCGCCTCCCTTGATAATGTATCCGCCGCTTACAAGATTTCCATCCGGATAATCTTCAATAGCGGTCTTTCCGGCAATTGCTACGTTCTTTCCAATTGTAACGCCATCCGGAATTTCGGAGCCTTCTGCAACGGTTACAAGATCACAGCAGTAAACCTTCTTATTATACTGGCTGTCTGCATACTCACCGACACCAATCGTACAATTTTCTCCAACAACTGCATCCTGTGCGATGATTGACTTGTAAATCTTTGTTCCCTTCTTGATTACAGCACCCTGCATCAAAATGGAATCATAAACTTCTGCACCTTCTTCAACAATAACTTCTGGTCCAATAACGCAGTTTCGTACTCTTCCATAGATTTCAGAGCCATCACCTATGATACAGCGCTCAATCTGTGCCGTATCTGCAATATACTGCGGTGGCTGGTTATCAGATTTAGTATATATCTTCCAGAACTCTTCATACAGATTAAATACAGGAACGATATCAATCAGCTCCATATTTGCTTCCCAGTAGGAATGAAGTGTTCCAACATCCTTCCAATATCCATTAAATTCATAGCAGAATACTCTGTCACCACGCTTATGGCAATATGGAATGACATGCATACCAAAGTCGCAGTTTGGAATATCTTTATTTGTGATCAATGCCTCACGAAGCACAGACCATGTAAATATGTAAATACCCATGGAAGCTAAATTGCTTCTTGGATGTGCAGGCTTCTCTTCGAAATCAGTGATACGGCCTGTATCATCTGTGATCAGCACGCCAAAACGGCTTGCCTCCTCAATCGGAACAGGCATAGCAGCCATCGTAACGTCTGCATTGTTTGCCTTATGATAATCAAGCATCACTTGATAATCCATTTTATAAATGTGATCACCGCCTAAAATCAATACATACTCTGGATTAAAGCTGTCGATATAGCGAATGTTCTGATAAATTGCATTTGCAGTACCAGTATACCAATCACTGTTCTCGTTTGCTTCATATGGAGATAGTACTGTCACTCCGCCATAATTACGGTCGAGATCCCACGGAATACCTATGCCGATATGGGTATTCAAACGAAGTGGCTGATACTGTGTTAACACACCTACTGTATCCACCCCTGAATTAATGCAGTTACTTAATGGGAAGTCAATAATGCTGTATTTCCCGCCGAAGGATACAGCTGGCTTCGCTACTTCTGAAGTCAAAACTCCAAGACGGCTTCCCTGTCCGCCCGCCAATAACATGGCGATCATTTCCTTTCTAACCACAAAATCACCCCTTTGTTCTTTAATTGTTGTGTTATCAGTTCACCAAGCGCCTGTCATCAAGTGAAATAGAACTGTCTAACAGTGAATGCACATAAGTGCAGTCTTGTGAATAGGCGTTTGGGGAACTGTAATCTTTTAGTACTTGTCGTTATTATAGCACATCTCTTTCAAAAAGTGAACAATTTACAGAAAAATTTTTTATGTATTTTTATTTATTTGTTACAGTTCACGCGTCGGGTTACGAATGCCCTTCGGTGCAATGGTTTCGTCGCCGGACCAAACTCCGCAGGTTCCTGTTAGGTTCTTTCTTATTTACATTACTTTGAAAGACCTGCTTCAAGTGTCCGGCTCATGAAATCCATTCACCTTCGGGCATGCTGTAAATATTGCGGTTTTGTGAATAGGCGTTCATTCGCACAGCATAATAACATTTACGCTTTACATTCCTCCAAAATCGAGTATACTTAAATCAAGCAGAATTTGTGTTAAGAAACAACTGTTTTTCAGTATTGACTTTGCTTATTTAACTTGATTATTCGGAGGAAGTACCATGTACCATATTAATTTTGAAAATCCATGCCATGTCTATTTTATTGGAATTGGCGGCATCAGCATGAGCGGACTTGCTGAGGTTTTAATGAAGGAGGGCTTTACCGTCAGCGGCTCTGATTCTAAGGAATCACCTCTGACTGACCATCTGTCCTCACTTGGCGCTGTTATCTTTTATGATCAGTCCATCTCTCACATTCCACAGGGAACAGATGTCGTTGTCTACACAGCAGCGATCCATCCTGAACATCCAGAGATTGTTGATGCAACAAAGCGCAATATCCCGCTGTTAACAAGAGCTGAGCTTCTTGGACAGCTGATGAGAAACTATAAAACGGCAATCAACATTGCTGGAACTCATGGAAAGACAACTACGACCTCTATGGTTACTGAAATTCTTTTGGCTGCTGATACTGATCCGACAATCTCTGTCGGAGGCATTCTTCCAACAATCGGAGGAAATATTCGCGTAGGTGGCTCAAATCTTTTTGTCACTGAGGCCTGCGAATACACAAACAGCTTTTTATCCTTCTATCCTACTATGGAAGTTATCCTAAATATTGAAGCAGACCATCTTGACTTCTTTAAGGACATTGACGATATCCGTCATTCTTTCCGCTTATTTATGGAAAAGCTTCCAAAGGATGGAATACTTGTAATTAACGGTGATATTCATAATCTTTCTGAGTTGATCAATGGACTTGACTGCGAGATTATCACTGTTGGACACGGAGAATCCTGCGATTATCGTGCTTCTAATATCTCATATAATGAATTTGCTCAGGCTTCCTTTGACGTCACAGATGCACGCAACACTACACTTGGTCACATTCAGTTAAGTGTTCCTGGAGAGCATAATGTTTACAATGCACTTGCTGCCGTTGCCCTTTGCAAAAAGCTGAATCTTTCAATGGATGCCATCGCTGCTGGTCTTTTGAATTTCCATGGCACACAGAGACGCTTTGAAAAGAAGGGTGTCGTAAATGGAATTACTATTATTGACGATTACGCACATCATCCGCAGGAAATCACAGCGACACTTACTGCTGCAAAGAAGTATCCTCACAAAAAGATCTGGTGCATCTTCCAACCGCACACCTATACAAGAACAAAAGCTTTGCTTACTGACTTTGCAAAAGCTCTGTCCTTAGCAGATGAGGTCGTTCTTGCAAAAATTTATCCGGCAAGAGAAACTGATGATCTTGGCATAAGCTCCGACAATATCCGCGTTTTGTTAGAGCAGGCCGGTACAAGTGCTCATTATTTTGAAACCTTTGAAGAAATTGAAAAATTTATTTTGCAGCATGCAGCCTCTGGTGATCTGGTGATCACTATGGGCGCCGGTGATGTTGTAAAAATCGGAGAAGACTTAATTTCTAAATAAGGTATTCGCAAAATCCCCAATTGCTTGCCCTGATCCTAAGGGAAATAATTGGGGATTTTTTATCGCTTTTCAAAAGAAATAACTTGTGCTATACTTTACAAAGATGATACTTGGATTTTGGAGGTTTTTTATGTCCTTTCTTTTACTGGAGAACCGGCTCAGCATAGATACCCTTGTTGTTCCCGGCTATTTTATAGACCGTTTTCTTCCTGCCGCCTCCGGTACGGATGTAAAGGTTTACCTATATTTGCTTCGCGCTGTCTCGACATCAGCCACTGGTTTAAGCAGTGCTTCAATTAGTGACAGGCTTGATATTTCAGAGCGCGAGGTACTTCGTTCTCTTAGTTATTGGGAATCTGTTGGTTTGATGCGCCTTAGCTTTACATCGGGTCACGAATTGTCAGGAGTTGCATTTACAGATCCATCTATTCAGGCAGAGACAGAGGCTTCTGCACAGACTGCACCTACACAGACTGCTGCACCTGCTCCAAGCGTACAATCTGTAATTCCTACGCCCACTCCTGCTTTAGTTTCTCCTGCAAATACAACCATTGCAAATGCTTCTGGCTCAATGGCTTCCACACAAACTACTACACATTCTGCTGCAAATGCGACCCCTTCTATACAGTCACTTCATCTTTCCCAAGAGGAGCTGATTCTTCTTGAGAACGATCCAGAGTTTAACATGTATATGTCGGCATGGCAGCAGTATTTTTCGCATCCGCTTAATTATGCAGACACAGAATCATTTGGCTATTGGTATCTTCAGTTTAACCGCTCACCAGATGTCATTGATTATCTTGTTGATTACTGCGCTAATCACTGCAAGGGCAAGCTTAATATGAAATTTATTGATTCTGTTGCCCAGTCCTGGCATCAAAAGGGTCTTCATACACTTGATGCTATTCGTCAGTACAACCTGCTTCATAATGATACTGTCTATGCTATCATGAAGGCATATGGCTTATACAATCAGACTCCTGCTCCGGCTCAGCTTGAATATATCAATAAATGGATCAAGGATTACAGTTTTCCTACAGATGTCTATGTTTATGCCTGCAATATCACGATGAAAAAATGTCAGCGCCCAAATGTTAATTTTACAGAAAGCATCTTAAAGCGCTGGAAGGAAAAAAATGTGCATTCACTTGCTGATGCACAGGCTGCTGAAAATCAGCGCGATCAAAAGGTAAAAAGTGATGCTGCAAAGCGCACCAGTTCAAACCGTGCTTCTTCTGTCGCAAAGGGTACACAGCAGTTTCGTAATTTTACTGAGCGCAAAAATAATAATTACATGGAAAAGATTTTAAAGCAGTATAGTCAGGATTCAAATGAATGATTATCACAGAAAGGATTGACTTTTTATGGCTCTGACCAATTCACAATATAATGAACTGATGCGCCGCTACAGCCGCATCCGTTTCCAACACCAGCATGAAATGGAAGAACGTCTGCGCCATATCTATGCGCAGTGCCCAAGACTTCTTGAGATTTCAAAGCTTCTTCCGACATCTAGCGCTGCTCTTGCAAAGGCTAAAATCACTGGCAATAAAGCGCAGGCTCTAAATGCGCAGATGCAGATTGATGCACTTAGACGCGAGCGCGGTGCGCTTCTTTCTTCTCTTCACTATACACTTGATGATCTTCAGCCAAAGTATAGCTGCCCGGACTGTAAAGATACTGGATATCTTGACGGAAACCGCAAATGCCACTGCTTTGAGCAGGCTGGCATAAGCTTACTCTATGAACAATCTGGCATTAGAGACCGTTTGGAACGTGAAAATTTTAACACATTTGATATAAACCGCTATTCAGATGCACCAAATCCACTTCTTGGCGGAATGAGTAATCGCGCCCATATGCAGCGTCTCAAACTTATTTATGAAAAATATGCTTATCAGTTCAAGGATGGAAACCCTAGTCTTTTAATCTTTGGAAATCCAGGCGTTGGCAAGACCTTTCTTTGTAACTGTATTGCAAAGGTTGTTCTTGACAAAGGCTTTTCTGTCTTATATATGACTGCTCCTGAATTTTTTGAATCAGCTATGCAGCGTTTTCATTCTAACAACGATGATTCATCAGAAAATGATTCATATGCACTCACATGCAGCCTGTTGATTATTGATGATCTTGGAACTGAAAATCTGACTCCTTTTGTAATCAGTCAGCTGTTTCATGTGATCAATTCGCGTGATCTGTCAAGAAAAACAACTATTATCTCAACAAATCTAAGCCCAGAAGAGCTTCAAAGTACCTACACTGAGCGAATCTCCTCACGACTTATGGGGCAATATACGCCTATCCCTGTTTTTGGAGAAGATTTAAGAAATTCGTAGACATATCTTTTTTTCTAAAAAATAACATGACCACTGCTAATTCGCTTATGACTTTGATTCTCTGGGGTCATGTTGCACAAATTTTTCTTTCTTTTTACGTAAATTTCTTTTTTATCCATTTCGACGTAAGGCTTGAATCTTCGACATCTTCATGTTATGATTAGTTAAGGTTCGTACTTTTGGACGCAGGTAAGCTGCATATTATAATCATGGAGGTCATCATGCCAAACGAAAAGAATCTGAACACGATACCAGTGGGCACACTGGGTCTTATCCCACTTGAAAGCTGCGCAAGCCTTGGACAGAAGGTTAATCAATACCTGACTGAGTGGCGCGCTGAGAGAAGTCATGCACAATCTACTGCGCTTCACTTCTCTGAATACAGCAAGGACAGCTACATTGTCAAAGCAAAGAATCCTCGCTTCGGTTCCGGTGAAGCAAAGGGCGTTATCGAGGAATCAGTCCGCGGCTGCGATCTGTATCTTATGGTGGATGTTTGTAACTATAGCCAAACGTATTCTCTGTGCGGATATGTGAATCACATGTCTCCAGACGATCATTACCAGGATTTAAAGCGTATCATTGCTGCTGTTGAAGGCAAGGCACGCCGTATCAATGTAATCATGCCATTCCTGTATGAAAGCCGCCAGCACAAGCGTACTTCCCGCGAGTCTCTTGACTGCGCTATGGCTCTTCAGGAACTTACAAAAATGGGTGTATCCAACATCATTACTTTTGATGCTCATGATGCACGTGTTCAGAACGCAATTCCACGTGATGGATTTGAGAGCGTTCCGTGTGTATACCAATTTATCAAAGCACTGCTTCGTGCAGAGCCAGATCTGCAGGTTGACAATGAGCATCTTATGGTCATCAGCCCAGATGAGGGCGGCATGGGCCGTGCAATCCAGCTGACTAACTATCTTGGTGTTGATATGGGTATGTTCTACAAGCGCCGCGATTACACCCGCATTGTAGACGGAAAGAACCCTATCGTTGCTCACGAGTTTTTAGGTACCAACGTAGAAGGAAAGGATGTCATCATTATCGACGACATGATTTCTTCTGGTGACAGCATTCTTGATGTTGCACGCGAATTAAAACGCCGTAAGGCACGCAAGGTTTACGCTGCTGCTACTTTTGGTCTGTTTACAAATGGCCTGGCAAAGTTTGATGCTGCTTATGAGCAGGGTATCATTGATCATATCCTGACCACTAACCTTGTTTACCAGAGACCAGAGCTGCTATCTCGTCCGTACTATGTAAATGTTGATCTGAGCAAGTATATTGCACTTTTGATTGATAACTTAAATCACAATGTATCAATTCATGGTCTATTAAATCCGACTGACAGAATCAACCGTATTCTTGAAAAGCATCGTGCTGCGCAGGCACAAAAAGCTGCCGAGAATAATATCTCTGAGGAAGCATAATACAAACAAAAAACCTTCAAATACATTTTTTATCGAATGTATTTGAAGGTTTTATTTTTATACTGCTTTACAAACAAGTCCGCATACTGTTCCGTCGGCTGCTGCTGTTGTCAGCTGACGCACCGTCTTAGTACGGCAGTCTCCTGCAGCGTAAACTCCCGGTGTCCTTGTTTTACAATTTTCACCGGCAATTACATATCCAGCCTCGTCAAGATCTACGAGATCTCTAAATACTTCATTGTGAGGCTCCATTCCTATTGCAACAAATAAGCCATCTGCCACAAGTGTCTTCTTTTCACCTGAAAGATTTGTAACTTCAAGTTCTGTCAGCTTCTTTTCACCAATAAGTGCAGTCACACGACTTTCCATCACACACTCAATATTCTCTTCAGCCATTACCTGATCAATAAGACTCTTCTCAGCGCGGAATGTATCTCTTCTGTGAATCAAATACACCTTGCTGCAAATGCCTGCCAGATACAGCGCATCCTGAAGAGCTGCGCTTCCTCCTCCTACAACAGCCGCTGTTTTCTCCTTAAAAAACGGTCCGTCACATACAGCACAGTAAGAAACTCCTCTTCCAATCAGCTCCTGCTCTCGCTCGATTCCTAGATGACGATGTGCCGCACCTGACGCAATAACAAGATTTTTGCCCTCATATGTCTCACCATCTTCAGTGCAAACTTCAAAGCCATTATCTATTTTTCGTGTCGAAATTACCTTGCCATAAGTAACCTCACCGCCAAGATTTGTCAACTGTGCCATCAGTCCATCTGCAAACTCCATTCCGCTGATCTTTGCAATACCTGGATAATTTTCCACACATGGAGACAATGTAATCTGTCCGCCCATAGCCTCACACTCCAGAATAAGCGGCTTAACGCCAGATCTGAGCGCATAAATTCCTGCTGTCAGACCCGCTGTTCCAGCCCCTACTATAATCATATCGTACATATTCTCTTATTTCCTCTTTTCTTAGTTAATAAATGGTATATATCCTCTAGCTTAATGAATAAATTTCGAGATAAAATCTCTTACCAGACGGCGCGTCTCATCAATTCCATCCGCATGGCCAAATTTTCGCTCTGGATGCCACTGAACACCTAAAATCTTCATCTGTTCAGACTGATATGCCTCGATGGTGTGATTATCTTCATCTATTGCAAGCGGCTCAAAGCAGTCTGCAAGTGCATCCTCGAAAATGACATCCTTATGATAATTGTTAACGTAAATGCTTCGATTTTCTTTTAGCAAACGTACCTTATGATCCTCACCGCGCTCTCTAGGACACGGCAGATCAGGATGATATGCCAGTTTTCCACCGAATAGAACATTCACATACTGCATGCCTCGGCATGTACCTATAATCGGTATTCCATGATTAACACAGTAGTGAATAAGCTTTTCTTCCATCTTATCACGATATGGCTGTACCGTTTCCTCATGTTTACGGTCATACCACTGCGGTCCGAGTGCACCGCCGCCAACTACAATCAAAAGATCTATTTTTTCATCAAACAGACGCTCGAAGTTTTTAGTATGGTTTGCAACAGGACGCGGAATAAAACCAATAGACTCATAAAATTCAACATATCCAGCCTCTAGTATATCAGTTGGATCTCCGTAATCGTTGACACCCTCTCTCTGCGTGATAAGCGCATGGAGATTTGTATATTGAATGCCTTCCTTGATCAGACCATTTCTGCAGTCCATCTCCAAATAGTCAAGCTGTGATACTGTATCGTAAATTTTCTCGCCGCAGCCGATTGCTGCCGGAATATTAAATTCTGCGCATCGAATTGCCATATGAGAAGCTGCACCACCATACTTTGTGATAAATCCTTTGATATTTTTTGTAAAAATCCATTCGTAGCCTGGGTCAGCTTTTGGCACTACAACAATTTTTCCAGTGATATCAGCATCCGGCTCCTCATCAAGCAACACTACCTCGCCCTCGACTGTCTTTGCCGTGATGAAATTAGGGCGTGCCTCATACACAGGAATCACATCTACGCTCGCACCTGACAAAATAACTTCTGGAAGAAGAATTAATCGGCTGTCATGATTTAAACGGCGCCGCTTTGTGATTAGCTTCATCCAAAGCTTTTTTAAATTTTCTGGATCACAGCCTGACTCATATAGCTTAAAGTCATCTACACACAGCCAAGACAAATCCATAGTACGAATCTCCAAAATTGAGCCAAGCTTACGAATCAGTTCTAATACCATACTAAGCGATTTTGTAAATTCAAATTTAAAATACTCTCGCTGTTCAATTGCGCTGATCCAAAATTTTGCCATACGCTCTGCAGACACATCAAGCTGTGTATCTTCCAGAGCCTGCGTCAAAATACTGATATCAAGATCTTTTTGAATCTTTACCTTATCTTTTTTAATACGCGATGGCGCAGGGCGAAAATTCATCGCATCGTAGCGGTCTGAACGAATATCATATGTTCCGCTTCGAAGATGTCCATACTTAAAGTTAAACTCCTCGCGGCTTATAAGGCCCTCAGAAAAGCGCTCAAAATCATCGTTAAATTCTGATGATACTGTAGAAATTCCCTGCATGAAAGTATCCACATTTTCACTTGTATAGTAGCCAGCATCTACAAGCGTGCGAAGAAATGCTCTTGCGATAAAGGCAAGTCTTGCCTGGCGGGCAAATTGTGGAGTACCATTTGTGCGAATTTCTTTTAACAAAGTCAAAATACTGTCGATGATTCTGTCAATTGACACATCTTGGTACAACAGCTTTTCAATTTCCTCACGGCAATTTTCAAGACGCTTTAGTGCTTCAAGATCTTCTTTTAAAATCTTTTCCTGATTCATTACAGCATCAATCGTAAGCTTTTTTACTTCGCGCACAAGAAGTTTACGTTCTTCCTCGGTAAAACCATAACGAAGCAATTTCTTTGAATTTTCTTCCGTCATAAAATCATAGCTGCTGAAAATGATCTCAAACTCAATTTTATCGTGTGCAGAAAGGTCTTCCTCAAGCCTTGTCTGATAATACTGAACAAGACGAAGTGCGAGCGGTTCCGGAATACTTGCTGGAATCAGTGAATAATAGGAATATGTCAGGTTAATATATGGCTTATTTCCAACCTGATACATAAGATCCTCATTAAATGCACGATAGCCTAATGTACGGATTCCTTCATTCCATGCATGATGCGTTATGATCTCGCGGTACAGTGAATAATCTAACGCCCTTGGATTGCTTCCAATGATCTCAGATGGATTCCAAAAAGCCATATCAGAAAGCTTCATCGGCTTTCCTGTAATTGCATCAAGGTGCTCCTCATACTCCCGGCGAATCTGACCCTTTCTTGCAAAGAAAGAATAATCATCAATATAACGTCCTTCACGATAGCCTGCTGCAAGCGGACGAACCTGAAATAGAATCACCTGATTATGGCTGTCTATGGCAAATTCAATATCAAGCGGAATATCCTCTATGATGCTCTCTACTTCTGTTACTGCTGTAATCAAATTGCGCCAGCGCTCCTCAAGCTGATAAAGTGAAACATTTCTCGCAATCCAAAGCGTTTTGCCGCCACGACCGCTTGTTACACTGTCTGTTGACCCCAAGTCATCGTAATTAACAAGATAATATGGTCGCTTTCCTTTTAAGTCACGTGAAAAGACAACACCGCTGACACACACGTCCATTGCCTGGCGCTGGATCAGTACCTGCTCATTTGAAATACCCTTTATATCTTTTTCATATGACTGAATTACAGCCTCGATTGATTCTACGATCTGCGCACGACTCGCCGAATCTACATCAAGAATACTTTTATAATGTCCTGCATTAGAGGACTTCATACAGTCTTCCTGCGTAGAGGAGCTTCGCACAACGATTCTGCAGCCACCAAATTTTTCCATAATCTCTGTGCAGACTTGATTTTTATTGCGCCAGAAGTCTTCAACTCTAAGGATATACATTTCCTCAATGCTTGCCTTTTTGATCAGGTTTTTCATCGCATACAATGTATTTGCCTTTGTCGAAATAATCTTATTGATACGATTCGCCATATTGCATGTCCTCCCTTGCCTGTACTGCTTTGTCTATTTTTTATCCAGATCTATATCACGAGTGTATCTGTTTTTTTTCTACCATACCAGTTTACCACACTTTTGACAATCCCGCCACATAAAAAGGAACCACCTTGCGGTGATTCCCTTTCTTATTGCTTATTACTCATTTTGTATTTTACTTTACTTCCTGCTGCTTCTTCTCAACCAGTTCACGAATAGCCTTAAGATCTTCGGCTGTCAATTCCTGACTGTCAAGATAAGCACGGATGAACTCTACCGCAGAACCACTAAAGCTAGTCTTCTGATAGCGCTTCATCAACTCTTTCTGATAATCTTGTTCTGAGATTAATGGTTTATAAACATATGCATGACTTCTCTTTTCATATGTTACATAGCCTTTGTCACGCAGGTAGGACATAAATACGCTAATTGTTGTTCTAGCATACTCTTTACCATACTCTGTCTTCAGACGCTCTAACAAGTCTGCTACAGCTACATTGTCACCAATTTCCCAGATACATTTCATGATCACTTGTTCTGTGTTTGTTAATTCTAACATCGCGATATCCCTTTCTGTACCTTAATTTAGACAACAGTATCTTCTGTTTTTACAGCTGTTTTTTTGCTCCCAGAATAAATCCTGCCATGTGGGCAATACTTTTTTTCTAAGGCAACGAGATTATATTACCGCATTTTCCTAATAATTACAATGAATAAAATTAGCATTTTATTAACTTTTTGTATTTTTTTGATCAAAAACATGACGGTAAATTTAATCTCTTTTGCAATCCTCGTCAAATTCATTTATTTTGTGACAAAATCTGTGCTTAATCCTGTGCCACAATCTGTGGACGATTTAAGATTTCCATAAATTCCTCACCCGTAATTGTCTCGTGCTCATAAAGGAACTTTGAAATTTCATGAAGTTTATCCATATGACTATTTAAAAGATTCTTTGCCTTTTCATACTGCTTCTGCACAAGTGCCACTACAAGATCATCGATCTTCGCAGCTGTCTCCTGTGAACAGCTCATACTGGTGTCTCCACCTAAGTAAACATTATTTAAGCTTTCCATTGCTACCATACCGAACTCACTCATGCCATATCTGGTGATAATTGCACGTGCAAGCTTAGTTGCCTGCTCAATATCGTTTGATGCACCTGTTGTCACATCACCGAACACAAGCTCCTCTGCCACGCGTCCTCCGGTAAAGGTTGCAATCTTGTTTTCAAGTTCTTCCTTTGTCATCAAATACTTTTCGCCTTCATCAACCTGCATTGTGAAGCCAAGCGCACCTGATGTACGCGGGATGATCGTAATCTTCTGCACTGGTGCGGAATTTGTCTGCAGCGCTGCTACAAGCGCATGTCCGACCTCGTGATACGAAACGATCAGTTTTTCTTTCGTTGAAAGAATACGGTTCTTTTTCTGATAACCAGCAATAACTACTTCAACACTTTCCATTAAATCAGTCTGTGTTGCAAATTTTCTTCCATCACGGACGGCACGAAGTGCTGCCTCATTAACAATGTTGGCAAGCTCAGCACCAGATGCACCTGCTGCTGTTCGCGCAATTGCGTTAAAGTCAACATTATCTGCAATCTTGATCTTTGCCGCATGTACCTTCAAAATATCCTCACGACCCTTAATATCAGGCAGTTCAACCGGAATGCGGCGGTCAAAACGGCCTGGACGAAGAAGTGCAGGGTCTAGAGACTCCGGACGGTTTGTCGCTGCCAAAATGACAACGCCCTTAGAACCATCAAAACCATCCATCTCTGACAGCAGCTGATTTAACGTCTGCTCACGCTCATCATTGCCGCCGATTTGACCACTCTCTCTTTTCTTTCCAACTGCATCAATCTCGTCGATAAAAACAATACATGGAGCCTTTTCATTGGCCTGTTTAAACAGATCTCTTACTTTTGCGGCACCCATACCAACGAACATCTCAACAAATTCGGAACCTGAAATGGAGAAGAACGGAACATCTGCTTCACCAGCTACTGCTTTGGCAAGCATTGTCTTACCAGTTCCAGGAGGGCCTACAAGAAGCGCACCTTTTGGCATTTTCGCACCGATCTCGCGATACTTTTCCGGATTATGAAGGAAATCAACGATCTCCTGAAGAAGTTCTTTGGCTTCCTCCTCTCCGGCAACATCTTTAAATTTAATACCATCAACGGATTTTACATAAACTTTGGCATTGCTCTTTGAACCTCCGCCCATGCCAAAGGTCATCATGCTCTCTCCATCGCCCATCTTGCTCATCATTTTTCTGGAAAGAAACCATCCCAAAAGAACAAAAAGCGCAATTGGAAGAATATAGCTTAACAGCATATATTCAAGCATGCCCATCTGCTGAACAATTGGCTTACTAAATACAGCACCAGCTTCCTCAAGACGATTTACAAGATCAGGATCGTTCATTGTTCCTGTCTTGTAAATATGCTCACCACTCTTGTCTGAGAAGGTAATCTGCGTATCTTCTACACTGACTTCTCCAATGTTCTTTTCCTCGATCATTTGGAGAAATGTGCTGTAATCCGTCTGCTCTACCTGTCGTCTAAACAGATTCGGAAATACAAATGTATTTAAAATCAAAAACACAATGATGGCAATGACCCAATAGGTCAGCATCGGTTTTTTTGGCCTGTTCGGCCTGTCATCTACTTCCATAAGCACCTCACATTCTGCCTTGGATTTCCAAAGCTTTCGGCATATTTTAGCCTATTCGTATCATACCCCTTTTCATTAGCACTGTCAAGGTGAGAGTGCTAAATTTTGTGTGAAATAAATATGAATTATTCTATTTTTCCGACTGTTTACGTGCTTTTTTTGAATGATCTGTGGCCATTTTTCTTTCGTAATAAAACATATATTGCTGCATGACACCGGCAAATCCTTCGTATTTTTCTACTGGGAAGCTTCCGTTATAATATGTTTTCTGGATTCGATCAATCCATACATCTACTGGAAATGCACCTATACGATGATATCCAAACAACGCCACACAATTTGCAACCTTTTCACCAACGCCATAACATGAAAGAAGTGCTTTATGCAAGTCATCATCACCAAGCATAGCCCATTTTTTTATGTCTAATTCCCCGGATGCTACCTTTTGGGCAGCTTCATACACATATTTTGCCCGATATCCCAAAGAAAGATCCTGCAGATCAGACAAGCTTAATCCTGCTAGCTGCGTTGGCGTTGGAAATGCAAAAAACTCATTTTCCTTATCTATACATGTTCCGCATGTCGTCGATAAGCTTTCCACTGCCTGACGTATTGCTGGAATATTTTTTCTTTGTGAAATTATAAAGGTGATGAGCATTTCCCATGGATCCTGGTTCAAAATACGGATACCTTTTCCATATGCAAATGCAGACTTTAGATAATTGTCATCCGCATCAATTGCCTTTTCATAACTGCGGTAATCAAAATCCAAATCAAAGTAATGACACCAGAACTGCTTGTATTCCTCTTTGCTGCAAAAGAATATCAGATGGACACCATTCTGGCAAACAAAAACTTTTTTATCTGCAGCCATGACTCGATACCATGCCATGCTTTCACAATTCTCCAAACCCTTGCTTTTGCAAAGCTTTTCCTGCTCCTGCAAAGAAAGTTTATAAATTCTGAAGCATTGTCCACTCTCCATGATCTGTTCAAGGTCAAAGCAATCTGCCTCAACATGAACACAATTTGATTCTATATACTCACATACATTTACATGCTCACTCATTGATACATTTCCTTTCTGCATGCGACTTTTCACATGCAATACCATGATAAAGCAAATGCAAATATATGTCAATTGTGTTACAAACGAAGGGCACCGCCCCTGCATTTGTCATTGCCGAGGCGGTGTCCTGCTTATTAGCAAACTTTCTTTACTGCGTGATTTATTATGCCTTTTTGCTGCGCAGATACAGCCAGATCAATGCTGTAAGCATAATTGCTCCGAATCCAGCTAGTGCCATACCAATGGTTCTGCTCATGTCTTCAATACCAAGAATTACTCTTTCAGATGAAGGCGTTGTTGTCGGCGTTTCACTAACCGTTGTTTCCGCAGCAGTTGTTGTTGTATTGGCTGCTGGAGTGGTAACTTCTGGTGTTGATTCTTCATCATCTGGTGAAGGCAATGTTGTTTCTTCTTCTGAAACAGTTGTCTCTTCCTCAGAAACAGTCGTTTCTTCTGGAGTTGTTTCTTCCTCAGAAGTCGTTGTTTCCTCCGGTGTTGTTTCTTCCTCAGAAGTTGTTGTTTCCTCTGGTGTTGTTGTCTCAGACTGATGAGGATCTGTCGGTCCATCAGGTTCTGTTTCTTCTTCCTCTTCAGGGTTTCTGACATCGCGAATAAGGTAAATCACATTGCCTGCCTCATCTACTACTTCTTCAATTACATTCTTGCCATTCTCATATTTCCAATCCTGACCTTCTGTAATTTGAATCTTTCCATCGGCAGTCACATTAAACAGAATGTCTCCCGGAATCTTATGATAACCACCAGTTGCCTTATCTTCTCTTAAGATGTATGACTTTCCGCAAGAGAGCTTTAATCCAAAGTTATGAACTTCCTTCCATCTGGATGTCCAGCTATCTACAAGAACCTCACCTTCATCTGTAATTTCATATACACTCAGAATGGTATCATACAATTCATGATCATCTGTTGCACTTACCTTATTTACAATAAAGTCGATGCGACGGGTATCTTCTACTAATAAGACTCCTTCTTCACTTACTGTTGTCGTTGTCTTCTCTGTATCGATACTTCCATCTTCCTTAAGTTCAAAGGTGGTATCTGATGTAATGCTATAGCCTTCCGGTGCTACTGTCTCTCTCAGGATGTATATCTTTCCTGTTGTAAGACCTGTTACTTCGTGGGCTTCATTTGTCGATGTCCACTCTTCTACAACTTCTCCTGTCTCCTTATCGATAAGCTGGATAGTTGCTCCTTCAAGTTCCTCTCCATCAGCGATATCTACCTTGCTGATCTTAACTGATGTGATTGTGTTGATCAGGTTGGTTCCACTTACAGTTGTGATATAGCCTTCTACTGGCTTCTCTTCTACTGTATATGTGTAGGCTGTTCTTCCATCTTCGCTGTATGCTGGAAGTTCTGTAAACTCATAGCTCCAGTCATCCGCTGCTGTTACTTTCTTTCTAGCAACTGGCTCGTCGTTACGATTTAGGATTACTGTGATGCTTTCTGGAAGTTCGGTTCCCTCTGGTACTCTCCAGGTCTTGGTTCCTGTGATTTCAATCTTTTCACTCTTTGTGTTGATCAGATCATATCCATCTACTTCCTTATTGTATCCTGCTACTGACTCTTCATCTACTGTATAGGTGTAGGCTGTTGATCCATCTTCGCTGTATGCCGGAAGTTCTGTAAACTCATAGCTCCAGTCGTCTTCTGCTGTTACTTTCTTTGAGTCAACTGGACTTCCGTTACGATTTAGGATTACTGTGATGCTTTCTGGAAGTTCGCTTCCCTCTGGTGCTCTCCAGGTCTTGGTTCCTGATACACTTGTAACTCTGTATGTATTCGTTACAACTAAGGCTCTTACATCAATTTCAACTTCAGGTATATCTGTCATCACAACATTATAATATACAGATGCTGTCAACTTGTGTTCATCATTCATAGATACCACTACTGTTACTGGGTATTCTGTTTCATCATAACTCATTCCAACAGTTGAACCCTTGGTTTCCTTTACAGTGTAGTAATATATGCCTGTATCTGTATATGTGATTGATCCGAAGCTTCCAGTTTCACCTGCCTTTATAGAAACCTTATTGCCAGTTTCTGTTGGCATTGGTATACCTTCTTCTGCTGCACTTAATGTAAATTCAAAGGCTTCATCTTGATTGTAACCAGTTCCGTCTACTATCTTTTTTACAGAGATAACTGCACTCGTCTCTGGTATCTCATAGATATTAGTTACAGTTACATTTACCACTACAGTACCTGCTTCTTTGTCAATTGTTCCTGTTGCATTTGTTGAAAGTCTTGATGTATATTCTTCTTCTCCAGTCAAAGCTGTTCCATCAAAATTTACCTCTTCCACAGTATACTTCGTTCCTAATGGAAGACCTGTAAATGTAATAGTTGCATCCTTTACAAGCTCATAGATAGCTGAACCATTTTCAAGTCTTATTCCATTGAAACTTCCTGTTAAAGGCTTATTTTCTGCATCTGTAAGAGTAACCTTGATATAATAGTGCATACCCTCTTCCATTTCGTATCCTTCAACCTTTTTAGTAATAGAAAGAATACCTGGGTACTTACCATTCTCAATTATATATGCACCATCACTATTTGCCTGCAAACCATGCGCATCAACTACACAATCATTATTTACTGTAATTCTCCATGGTTCACTTGGTGTTACATATCCCGTCGGAGCACTTGTCTCATAAAGTAAGTATTCGCCTGGAATCAGTCCTGAGAATACCACTCCTGTTCCACTGGCATTACTAATTGCTGTTGCAATTGGTAAACCAACTCTAATAAACTGATTCTGATCGTTCTTCACTGCACGGTACAGTGCAAAACTTGCTCCTTCAAGTGGCTGTGGCGTTGACGTTGATGCATCCACCTTGTTGATACTAAACGAAGCTGTTTTCACTTCCTCATCTGCCTTATTTATTACAACAATTGGATTTCCTCCAACACCGGCTAAAACGCCATTATTCTGATAAGAAATAGTATAACCATACAAACTAAACTCTGTTACATAGTAATAAATATCTTCTCCGTCATTTTCCTTTGTCGGCAAATCAGATACTACTGCTGTCCAGTTATTATGACTATCAATAGTTACATTTCGGACAAATTCCATATCACCTGCTGATAGTGTTGCTATTGTTCCATTAACCTTGCCTGGCTTGTTGACATCTAAAATTGAATTATAGGTATTGGCTGTAACTACGATACTAATCTTATTCAGTGTGCTGCTTACAATCTCGCTATGCGTTACTAAATATACATTTTCAATATTCAGCTCACCGCGATCATCTCCGTTGATATACAAACGTGCTGTCATTTGTGTTGAAGCAAAATCCCAGCCTCCCCAGTTCTTTCTCCAGCCTTCATTTAAATATCCTGTAACTGTCAGATTTGTACCAATCTTATAGTATTCAGTACTTGCAAAAGCAAGCTGCGGACTACTCATTCCGTTTCCTTTATAAGAAACTTCAACTTCAACTGGCTGAGCATCTGTATAACGATGATGTGTCTTATACAATCCTACAGATATACTGCTCTCAGATGCCTGCATTTCACTGCCATCATGATTCAGCCATACTTTCTGGATTCTGACTGCTCCATCTTCAATCTCATTCTCGATATTTACAATTGCATTTGTGTTGGCAAAATGTACATCATCTACTGTAATGTCTGCTGTCTCTACTGCTTTTGCAACTGCAGCCTTTAAATCCTTGATAGATTTTCCGTACGTACCTAATGCAAAGTAAAACTTTTCATGTCCTGCTTCAATCTTATATCCACTTGGAGCCTGGATTTCTTCGAGATAATACAATACATTCTCTTCAACTGCAATATCAGTTGCAGCCATCATATCTTCATCTGTTTTATCAGAAACAAACTTGCAGCCAGTAACAGGGATTTCAATATCATTCTGAATCAGTGAAAAACTACCATCATTATATTTATAGAGATTGAATTTTGCACCACTCAGTTTTTCATCTTCATTTCCCTTTTCTACTTTATAAACAATTAAAGAATTATATTTTGCAACTGATCCGCCAGCACTCTGATTCTTCCACTGTGTACTGATTTCTTTTATATAAGAACCGACCAGTTCTACATTATTCTTAATTGTTATTGTTTGTCCTGCATAATTTGATGTAAATTTAAAACGATATGTATACTCTACAACAAACGCTGCTGAATCAGGAAGTACCATACTAATATTGTGTGTTTTCTCATTATACTGGTATGTATAAAGGTTTTTGCTTACAGGTGCACCCTTACCATCAGGCTTGCCTGCATCATACTCATAAACAGAAACTACATTTCCAACCAGTGTAATATCCTGAATCTTTGACTCATCTACATCACATTTCAAAACATCATTCAGTGTAATCTTATCCTTATTTGGAATCAGATCTAAACGATTTTTGTTTACTACAATTGTATAGGTGATGTCACTGTTATTCTGGAAGCCCTTCTTATCAATAACATCGTCCTCTTCAATTTCTTTTTCCTCAAACAGCACTGGAACAGTTACACTTGCTTCATCTTCACCAGAAGTTGCTGTATTTGTAAAGTTTATCAACTCCTGCTGTGAACCTGACAAGTTTGCGTTGGAAATCTGAATTGCATAATGAATATACAAAACATCATGCTTATAGCTTCCATCTTTATTGACATATACTTCCTTTGGAATAGTAAAAGTCAAAGTTCTGCCATCTTCACTGACACTCATCTGGTTCAATGTTGTCGGACTTGCATTAAATGAATCTTCAACATAAACTGCACCCTCTGGAAGTGTATCTTTAACAGTAAATGTATCGTTCAGATTTCTCTCAGCTGGCTTTATTTCTAATTCGTAATAAAGCTTGCCATCTGTCAAATCACTTTCTTTTACTTCACCAATGCTCGTTTGGTAACCACTTGAATATCTTGATACCTTTTTCAGTAAAAATGCGTGCTTTGTATATGTATACGAATCTGTCTTTGTCTGATTGATTGAGCCACTGGCGAAAACTGCTACATTATCATACCTAAATGTTCCAGCCGGATAACTTGCAAACTCAGCTTTTACCTTGTACTCAAAGTTGATCTTTTGTGCCTTTTCAGGTGTAATCGCCTTAAATGTCACCTTAAAGCCAATCATTCCTTCTGCAAATTCATTAACTAATGCTCCGTCTTTACCTAAATATTGAATTGTATAATCAGATGCATCTATACCGTTTACAGTAACTGGTGTTAATAACGACTGTATACGATCTGTTTTAAGTGTATCAGTAAGCGTTGCTCCTTCTGCAATACCATCATTCACTGTTACTGTGACCAAATACGGAACTTCAACATATCCGTCTTTCTTAACAACCTGATTTTCATCATGGGTTTTATCCAGATAACCAATGATGCCAATGGTGTCTTCTACTTCTCCCCAAGTATTAGGACCAATTTCTATGCGGTTTACAAGTTTCTTCTCAGCATTTGTTTCATTAGCCGGCGGATAATATCTATATGTAATCACAATTTTGTTATTAAAATCGTTCTCAAATTTATATCCGGTACTAAAGAAATTTTCCTTTGTGATTCCAGGATTGCTTCCGCCCTGCACATCAACCTCAAAATCTTCAATATCATTGATGTCAATTACTGTGCCATCTAACTTAAAAGTATCTTTTATAGTAAGACCTTTTAAATTTTCCTGACTTTCATTTATGGTGACAATATACTTATAACTGCCATCTTCTTGTTTTTCAGAAGTCTTTTTAATAACATTTCTGCTATATTCTGCTTCTGCAGATGAACTATGCTCATTTTTGCCGCTTCTTACATAGAAAATATTTTTATTCAGCTTAAGATTTGTTGTAGCTGATGTTGAAAGCAGCTGCTTATTTACTAATGCTACACACGTTATTGTATATTTTTGACCTGCTTCCAACTTTGGAAGTGTTGTCACAAAGCCACAATTTTCATATTGCTCAATTTGAATATTTTCTACATAGCTGCCATTGTTATCCCAAATATAAATACGATCCAGCAAAATAACCTGTTTCGTCTGACTGCCTACAATATTATCATCAAAGTAATCGAAAACCTCAATATCTTTGCCTGTTCCTTTTTTAGATGAAATGGTCATTGTATAAGTTACATACCATTCACCATCTCTATCTTGAACTACGCCACTTGCCGTTTTCGTAGTCTTTATATCAAACGCTAAGGAAGACGGCTTTATAGTAAATGTTACCTCTCCTTTTCCTGGAAAGCTAAATCTTACCTCTTCTTGAGTTTTCCTTGAACCCACTTTACATTCAAAGAAAAAGTCTCCGCTAAATGATTTCTCATCTTCGCTAAATTCCTGACTGTATTCAAATGTAACAAGACCATTTGCATCAATACTGAAATTTCCGACTGGCAGCTCTGAAGAATCCTTCAATACACCCTCTAATGGCGGATTATCAATTTTGATTACATCAGGAAGCTGATACTTGATTTTACGTGACTGACTTGTAATAAGTCCCTCTGGAAGGGTATACTTCAAATCAATTCTCGCATTATGGCCTGATGTGATTTCATTCACCTTGACCCATGAGTCTCCTATTCTCCTACTTACAGTAACTTCATCAATGTAGCCATCCAACCATGGAATTGCCCCTCCTGCTGTGAGCATTAACCCGTTAGCGCCCCTTAAGCCAAATGTTACTGGATCATTTGATAACAGATCATCCTCATCAGTCTCTGGCTCTGTTTCTTCTTCGGTCTCTTTTTCTGTTTCTGCCTCAGTTTCTTCTGTCTCTTCAACTGACAGAATAGTCTCCTCTTCGTCGGTTGTTTCGGCTTCCTCTATCGTAGTTTCCTCTACTGTTGGTGCCTCTACTACTGTCGGCTCTGGTGTAGTAGGTTCCTCTGCTACTGTCGGCTCTGGCATTGGCGCTTCTACTACTGTTGGCTCTGGTGTTGGCGCTTCTACTACTGTCGGCTCTGGCGTTGGCACCGCTACCACTATCGGCTCTGGCGTAGGTTCCTCTGCTGCTGGTGCCACTGGTGCAGGTGCTTCTGCTGCTAGTGCCGCTGCTATAGTGGATTCGACTGTTGTCTCTTCCTCTGTTATTTCTGGTGTTTCCTCTGATAGCTGACTGGCAATTTCTGTCTCATTGGCATCTGTAATCACAGTTGAAAATCCTGGAATACTGACATTCAAACTAGATACACCAACAAAAGCTGCTAATGCCGCTGCCGCTATACGCCTTTTGATTGACATTTTTTTCTTTTCTTTCCGCATACTTTTTCCTCCTTTTCCAGCACCAAGGAGTTTCTCTCTGTCACATCATCTAATTTCCCATAAAGACGACACATAAAGAGTCTCCTAATGGTTACTATATTTTATACTGCTCAAACGAGTGTTTCATGTTAAATTTTTACACGTTTTTCATGAAACCTATTCTAATTTTAAGTATACGGTCACTTACACAAAATGTAAATCATACCAAAGTATGAAAAAAGAGCGCACTTTCGTGCGCTCCTTTCAATAATCTAGTTCTTACACCAGATTTTTTATTTTTATATCTGATTACTCTACTGTATATGGCATAAGTGCGATATGACGAGCTCTCTTGATAGCTACGGTCATTGCTCTCTGATGCTTTGCACAAGTTCCGGTAATTCTTCTCGGAAGGATCTTTCCTCTCTCGGAAACATACTTCTTTAACATTGCAACGTTCTTGTAATCGATAACGCCGTTGTTCTCTCCACAGAATACGCAAACCTTCTTTCTTCTGCGAGGTGCTCTTCTCTTCATGGAGGAATCAGTTTTTTCTGCCTTATTGTAAGCCATGTTCTTCTCTCCTTTTTGATTTTCAATCTATCAAGCGATTTTCGCTTTGATTATGGACGTTTTCTCCGTCTGTCTTTGACATCATTAGTTAAATGGAAGTCCTTCGTCTTCTACGCCGTCTGGGATGTTCATAAATCCGCTTGCAACTGCGCTTGCCGGCTCTGGTCTGGACTGAGACATTGCCGGTCTGTAACCGCCATTGTCTGAACCTGCACTTGCTGACTTGCTCTCTGCAAACTCCTGATCCTCAACAATCACATCTGTCGTATAAACTTTCTGGCCATCCTTATTGGTATAGCTGCCGGTCTGAATGCGTCCGGTAACCACTAGCTTTGTTCCCTGATGAAAATATTTCTCAGCGAACTCTGCTGAACGGTCAAATGCTACACACTGAATAAAGTCAGCTGTCTGCTCACCATTGGATGTATTTGCGCGTCCTCTGCGATCTACAGCCAGTGTATATCTTGCAATAGCCATCTGGCGTTCTCCCTGTGAGTAACGAACTTCTGGGTCTCGGGTAAGTCTTCCCATTAAAATAACTTTATTCATAGTTAATAACCATGCCCTTTCTAAAATGCTTAAGCCTGATGCCTAAGCGCCCTGCTTACGCTTCCTGCTTAACGCAAAGATATCTGACAACCGGTTCCATAATGCGGATGTGTCTCTCAACTTCACCTGGACACTCTGCATCACCATCAAACTGGATGAAGTAATAGTAAGCCTCTTTAGACTTCTGAATCTCATAAGCCAGTCTCTTCTTACCCCAATCATCAACGTTGGTAACAACGCCGTTGTAACGGGTGATGTAGCCCTGTACCTTCTCGATTGCTGCAGCTCTCTCTTCTTCCTCAAGCTTTGCACTTAATACAACTGCTAACTCGTACTTATTCATGTTTTCTACCTCCTTCTGGTCTCTGGCCCTCCACCTACTGGAGAGCAAGGATATGATATTACATCACAGTTTTCAACTTTACCATATCTGCAAAGAAAATGCAAGCACTTTTTTATAAAAAAGTTCACTCGTTCAGATGTGTTCGTACAAATCCCATGCTTGCATGAGGATTGGACGAATCAGCTGAACGAAGTGAACGCCCGTTAATGAACAAAACAAAGTTGCGAAGCAACGAAAGCACGTTAGTGCGGTTTTGTGAATGGGCGTTCCGTGAACTTTTCTTGGACTCTCATTCCGCCTTTTTAATACTTTTCGTGTTTTTCTCTACAAGCTTTCTAGGCACCATGATCTGGTGATCGCATCCACAGCAGCGAATACGAAAGTCTATTCCAACACGCAAAACTTCCCATTCCTTGCTTCCGCATGGGTGCGGTTTTTTCATGATAATTCTATCTCCAACCTCAAAATCCATTTTCATACTCCTAAGACAGGCCTGTAAAAGTTTACTCTACTGCCTCTGAAAGTGCCTCTCCTATCTTTCTTTTTATAATCAAATCTGCTATGCCATCCCTCACTGTCGCTGCCATATTGATTAAAACAAGCTTGTTTCCCCGGTAATAATCAATCAGTCCTGCCGCTGGGTATACTGTCAGCGATGTTCCGCCTACAATTAGCATGTCAGCCTGACTAATATAGCGCACAGATTGCTCCAATGTCTTCTGATTTAGACTTTCCTCATACAAAACCACATCCGGTTTAATGATTCCGCCGCAGTTACACTTTGGCACTAACTCTTTCTTTTCCATAAGATCTTCCAGGCTATAGAATCTGCCGCAGTGCTCACAATAATTTCGAAGCACACTTCCATGAAGCTCTAGCACTTCCCTGCTTCCTGCCTTTTGATGCAGACCATCAATGTTTTGTGTGATCACTGCCTTTAATTTTCCCTGCTGCTCCAGCCTTGCAAGCGCTTTGTGCGCTGCATTTGGCTGTGCATTTGGAAACAGCATTTTGTTTCGATAAAACCTAAAAAACTCCTCTGGCTTTTTTTTGTAAAAGCTGTGACTAAGAATTGTTTCAGGCGGATAGGCGTATTCCTGATTGTACAGACCGTCTGTGCTTCTAAAATCCGGGATATTGCTCTCGGTTGACACGCCTGCCCCTCCGAAAAATACAATGTTTTTGCTTGTCTTTATCCATTCTTTTAAAAGTTCCATCTCGTCTGCCATAAAATCACACCTTTCTTAAATCAGACCTTAATTTAACTTAAATCCCTTAAGCAGTGCGCCAAGACCAGTTGCTGCTGCACCGTTATCCTCGTACTCAGCTGGTCCTTCCTCCTCTACCTCACGGCTTGTAAGCTCAGCTGCCTCACGGATACTTAAGGAAATCTTATTGTTCTCGATCTTTATAATCTTTACCTTAACCTTATCGCCTTCCTTTAATACCTGACTTGGATGCTTTAATCTTCTGTCGCTAATCTGCGAAATATGAACCAGTCCTGTAATTCCATCACCAATATTTACAAATGCACCGTAATCCTTTAACTGTTCAACTGTTCCTTCCATAACAGTGCCAACTGTATACTTGTTGATCTTCTTGTTCTTTTCTTCCATAACTTTCGCCAAAAGAAGCTCCTTTGCAGACAGAACTACTCTCTTTGCTCCCTCATCCACTGATATTACCTGAACATCAAGCTCCTTATTTAAGTAATCTGCCGGCTCCTCTACATATTCTAATGCAAGCTTTGATGCCGGGATGAATCCGCGCACGCCTTCTACATAAGCTACACATCCGCCATTTACAGCACCTGCCACCTTTACATGGTAAACCTTCTTTGTTTTCTGTGCTTCCTGCAGTTTATCCCATGCCAACTCCTCAGCTGCATCCTTACATGAAAGAAGCATATTTCCGGCACCATCATCTGTCTTTACAACTGTTGCAGTAAGTGTATCACCAACTGCGACATTTTCCAGTACATGATATGTTGGATCATCGCTTAACTCAGTCACTGGGATTCTGCCTGGTGCATAGTAATTAAAATCAATTGTCACATCCTGATCATTTACATCGATAACTGTTCCTGTCACGATATCACCTGGACGGATTCTGCGATAGGATGCCTCAAGTGCCTCCTTGTAATCCTCCATTGTTTCAGTTGTTCCCATAGTTGTATTCTTTTCTTCCATGATCTATTCTCCCTTATTATTTAATTTGTAATTATTCAAACCAGAAATAACTAATGCCCATAACACCCTTCATAGAAAGCTTCAATGTAATGATTTCATCCACATATCCCCAGACTGCCATTTCCTCAGAAAGGTTTATGCAAACCTCCTGAATCATGCCCTGCGTGTTTAGCGCAAACATCTGTGAATCTTTATCATTTATGGTGATTTTTAACTTACTGCCTTCTATCGCATAAAGCTTCAAATGAAGCTCGCTGCCAAGGCTGTCATTATCACCCATTGTGTACTCCATCATCGCTTCCTGCGCCTTATTGCTGATGCAGACAACTTGAACACCCTCCCGTTTTGAGATTCTCACATTTCTGCACTCATCATAAAGCCAGGCTCCTGTAATATTGGCAAAATCACGACGAATACGAATATCACCCTCAAGGCAGACAATAGCCTGCGCTGGACGCTTAGTGCCATCACTTTCTATTATCTGTGCCTGTGTATCTGCATCCTCTCCTATCCAGATTCGATATCCGCCATCGGAAAGCATCATGCTTTCTGTAATCACATCATAAATCATCAGCTCTCTAAATGGAATTTTAATTGTCACTTCCTTAGCTTCATTTGCATGGAGCATAACAAATGCAAAACCGACAAGCTTTTTATCTGGTCGTGTAAGTGACGCTTCCTCCTTTGCCGCATAAATTTGGATAACCTTTGCACCATCACAATTTCCAGTATTTCGCACACGAAGCACAGCCTTAAGCTGCTCCTTTTCCTGCTCCACTGCGAAAATATCATATACAAACGAGGTATAGGACAATCCATATCCAAACGGATATTGTTTTTTACCTCTATAATATTGATAAGTCTGGCGCGTGCGAATAATATCACATTCATTTTTTGCCGGAAGATCTTCAAATGATGAATACCATGTCATATTCAGTCTTCCTGACGGATTATATGAGCCAGACATAACATCTGCAATAGCTCTTCCCAGTTCCTGACAGCCAGACGGCGTAAAGAGAATGGCTTTTGCTTCCTGTAACGGCATCAGATCATGCGGATAGTTGCTTACAACAACGACGATCACCTGCTCATTCACCTTTTTCACAGCTTCAAACAATGCTATCTGAGCACTTGGAAGTCCATACTTCTCCCTGTCCTGTCCTATCTGACCATTGATCACTGGATTTGTTCCAAGTACAATAACTACTTTATCAGCCTCTGATGCTAAAGTCACTGCACGAGCCGTACCATCCCAAGTCTGCTCAATTCCAAATAATGCACGATTTTCGCCTGGCCAGCCAATGCCAACCTGCTCATCTGTTGCTGCACGAAGCATACCCTCGCTGTCCCAATACACATCACGTCCACGCCATGTTGTCAGGCGAAAACGTCCATCTGACAGCATCTCCACACAAAAGCATTCTTTTACATGACGCCCAAATGCCTCACTGCGGTTTGCAAATAACTTTCCATTCTCATCTACGCTTGTCAGATAGCATCCTGTCGATGCCGCCTGCAGATTCATTTTTCCCTGTCCCCAGTCAGTTATAACAAATTCCTCAGCCTCTGAGCGCGAACCAAGCGCCAGTCGTCCTTCTTGCGTCAGACAGACAAACCTCTCTCCACAACGAAGACAAAGACGCTTTTTTCCATCTGTGTAAGTCACACAATCTTCACCAAATGCATCTCTTATTCCTTCATACGGTGAAATACGATATGGCGGGATACCTCCATTCCAATCCTTAAACCATTCATTTGCCAATGGTCCTATCACTGCAATTTTTTCTTTTTCTTTTGGAGAAATAGGCAATATCTGTTCTTCATTTTTCAAAAGTACAATTGCCTCTCGTCCAGCCTGACGTGACAAAGCAGCATGATCACTGCCGCCTAAAAGTGATTCATCTGGATTTGCAAATGGATCATCTTCTTTTTTATTAAACATACCAAGACGAATCCTTGTCGCAAAGCTGCGGCGCACCGCCTGATTAATGTCCTGCATTGAAAGAAGATTTCTGTCGTAAGCACCGCGCACCGCCGCTTCCACAAACTCAGGCTCATCAGCAAAACAATCCACGCCTGCCTTTATTGCAAGCGCTGCTGTCTTTTCCCTGTCAGAAAAACGCTCATCCTGACACAGTTCTTCTAGCGAACATTCATTTCCAACGATATGACCGCTAAAACGCCAATCTTTACGAAGTACCTCCTGTAAATGATCGCCAAAAAGTGCTGGTGTGCCATTGATTGCATTACTTGCTGTCATAACGCCTTCCGCACCGCCTTCTATGATGCACCTGCGATACGGCTCCAAATAATATTCATAAAAGCTGCGCGGATCAATTGATACACGAAGTGGCCGATCTTCTGAATTATAACCGGTAAAATATTTAAGCGTAGCTGCTGTTTTTATATAGTTAGGATTATCACCACGCATCCCCTTTATATAAGCAGATGCCATTTGACCACCCAAATGGGGATCTTCGCCAAATCCTTCTTCTGTCCTTCCAAAACGGGGATCACGCTCTGGCTCCGCCATCGGTGCCCAACGACATAGACCGCCATGTTCACCCTCTCGATAATAGAGGATTCGTGCCTCATCTCCAACGGCTGCCCCCATTTTTTCCATAAGCTTAGTATCCCAAGTCTGACTCATACCAAACGGCTGTGGAAATGTCGTTGTCGGCTTCGGTGCTCCCCAGTTTACGCTTCGATCATGCTTTGCTTCCACACCATGAGCAGCTTCTTCACCCAGATAAGTACTTCGGATTCCAAGACGCGTCACTTCTGGTGTAAGCGTCGAGAACATCCTGCATTTTTCATCCAGATTCAGTGCCTCAAGCAGCCAGTCTAACCGTTCATTGATGTCAAGCGAGGCATCCCACAATGGTGTATTCTGGTTTTCCATAATTCTTCAGATCCTTTCACCTCAATAAATGAGAAAGATGCCGCAGGGAACTCTGCAGCATCTTCTTACTTCTTTTCAAGCTCCTTTATCGCAGCTACAACCTCAGCTGCATTCTTCTTTGAAATTCCTTTAGCCAAGCATGCATACTGCACCAGTTCTTCGAGAGATCCGTCAAACCAGAAATTCATGAATTGCTTTACCTGTGCTTCCAAAAACTTCTTATCATTGATTGCTGAAGAATAGTAGAACACACGTCCTTCTCTTCTTCCATTTACATAACCTTTTTCAATCAAATGTGCAATAAATGTACATACCGTTGAACGTTTCCAGTCCTTCTGGTATTTCTTTTCAAGTTCATCCATGATGCCAACCAGACCAATTTCATTATCAGCTTCCTGAATACATCGATAAACTAGCATTTCACAATCCGTAATATCCGAAAACAGCATAACTTCTCCCTCTCTTTCTCCTAATTTGTTGCTTAATGCAGGCTAAACTTCATAAGAAGCACAAAAACAAGAGCAAAACCAGCTAAAAACAAAATAGCCTTAATTTTTCCAACTTCACCGCCTACGTAGAACAAAATACCAAATACGATAATCGCCACCACACATGCAAGCAGCAGGTACGCACCTGCAAATGTAACAATAATAGGTGAAATTACTGCACTAAGACCTATCATAAGTAATAATCCAAGATTTCCAGTAGCAAGTGTCAAATGCATTGATACTGGTTTTTGTGTGTTCATCCAGTACTTTCTTGCCACACGCACATACTCTGGAAGTACAAGGCCTACGCCGATCACAGCAACACCAAGCACACCCTGCTCTATGTTCAGCGCATGGGTAAGCGCTGCCGTATTATTCATAAGAAGAACACCGCCAAGACCTGCCAGTGCAAGTCCCACAAGCGTAAACACAATTGCCGGAACAAAATCCGTATCAGGACGGCGCTGAAGCTTACGGTTTTTTCCCATAAAATAAGGAAGCATCCACACAGTAAACGCTACTGCAAGAACACAAAGAAAAAGACCCATTCCCCTAGAGATCGTGCTTGCTGGATGACCTTTACTCCAGGTGTAGTTAGTACAAACAATCAGAAGCACAACGCAAACAAGAAGAAGCACAAGATCGCGAAGTGCATTGCCTGCGAGACGGTACGTTCCAGTGATTCCAAGCATTCCATAGATCAAAAGAAGCTGCAGTACACCAGCTGTCAGCGCTGCTGTAAATACCATGTTCCCAAGACCTAATACACCACCTGAGATTGCTATGCTTAAAAATGGCATCAAGCTAAGTGCAAACCAGGAAAAAATTCGCTCCTGCGCATCGGATGTCGGTCCTTTTCTCATAATAGAAATTCCGCCTCCATTGACTAGCTTTGTACTAAATAACAGTAGAACATATCCTAATACCAATAATAAAATATTCGTTATCCCCATAGAAATAACCACGCCTTTCTGTACACATATATACTTATTCTACCTTTATCTACTATTGATTGTCAAGTAAAAAAGATAGCTGTCCGAAGAATTTTCGGACAGCTATGCATTCTTTTATATTTTATTAAGTATTCAGAAGCACATTCACAATCACTTTTGTTTTTAGATTTCAAACAGAAGATCGCCATATGTTGGCATCGGCCATACCTTGCGCTCTACTAATACCTCAAGCTTATCAACTGGTGCACGTAGCTCATCCATTGCTTCCTTTACAACATCCTTATAATAGAATGCCTGCTCTTTTCCTTCCATAGCAACAGCCTTTGCGTGAACATCACTTAACTTCTTTAATGCCTTATATGTTTCACCAAGAAGCTCGGCAATCTCATGAAGCATACCCTCCTGAGTGGAGATGTTTGCTGCTGCGTATGCAGACTTAATAGTATTTACAGATGCAGCCAGATTGTTCTCATACTTGATAACAGCCGGAATGATCTTCTTTGTTACCATATCAATCATTGTACCTGCTTCAATATTTAAAGTCTTGCTGTATGTCTCATAGAAGACTTCTGCACGAGCCTCAAGCTCTCTCTTTGTTAAGATGTGGAACTTCTCATACATCTCTACTGTCGTTGGCTCTGTAACAGACTTGATGGAGTCAACCCATGTCTTTACATTTGGAAGACCACGTCTTTCGGCCTCTGCAACCCACTCATCAGTATATCCGTTTCCGTTAAAGTAGATATCCTTGTTCTCACGGATAAACTCTGCAGTCACTTCGCGAACAGCAACATCTGTGTGCTTACCTTCTCTAAGTTTTGCCTCAATTGCATCTGCTGCATCAGAGAATGCTTCTGCCATCATTGCATTTAATACAATGTTTGGCTCTGCAACGTTGCAGGATGAAGCAACCATTCTAAACTCAAAACGGTTTCCGGTAAATGCAAATGGTGATGTACGGTTACGGTCGGTCGGATCCTTATCAACAGCCGGGCACTCCTTTACACCAAGATCAAGCATTCCAGCTGGAATAGATGAATCTGCATATCCCTTTTCGATGATCTGATCAACTACACCACCAATCTGATCACCTAAGAAGATAGAAATAATTGCTGGCGGTGCCTCATTTGCACCCAAACGATGATCATTTCCTGGGTTAGAAGCAGCGGTACGAAGAAGAAGTGCATGCTTTTTCACTGCCTTCATAACGCAGCCAACAACTAACTGGAAGCGAGTATCAGTCTCTGGCTTCTTGCTTGGCTTAAACAGATTAATACCATCATCTGTGGAAAGAGACCAGTTGTTGTGCTTACCAGAACCATTTACGCCTGCAAATGGCTTCTCATGAAGCAAACATACAAGACCGTGACGTGTTGCAACCTTCTTTAAGGTATCCATTAAAAGCAGGTTGCTGTCTGCTGCAACGTTTGTCACAGAGAAAATCGGAGCAACCTCATGCTGTCCTGGCGCAACCTCGTTATGCTGTGTCTTTGCAGTGATACCAAATCTCCACAGCTCTTCGTTTAGCTCCTTCATAAAGGAACCAACACGCTCCGGAATTACACCAAAATACTGATCATCGAGCTCCTGTCCCTTTGGAGCCGGTGCGCCAAACAGTGTACGACCTGTAAATACAAGGTCATCTCTCTGTAAATATTTATCTCTGTCTACAATGAAATACTCCTGCTCAGGTCCAACACCTGCAGTCACCTTTGTAGATGTAGTGTTTCCTAACAGACGAAGAAGTCTGACACCCTGCTCACTTACTGCGTCCATAGAACGAAGAAGCGGTGTCTTTGCATCAAGTGCTTCACCTGTGTATGAGCAGAATGCTGCCGGGATACAAAGAATGGTTCCAATTGCATCCTCCTTTACGTAAATCGGTGAAGTCATATCCCATGAAGTGTAAGATCTTGCGCGAGAGGTATCACGAATACCACCTGACGGGAAGGATGAACCATCTGGCTCGGACTCACACAATTCTTTTCCGGTAAAATCCATCATGACCTTACCATCTTCATCTGGAAGCGAAACGAAGGAGTCATGCTTCTCTGCAGTAAGCATTGTCAGTGGTTCAAATACATGTGTAAAATGTGTTGCACCTTTCTCAATTGCCCAGTCTCTTACTGCCTGTGCAACGATGTCTGCAGATCCCTTATCCAGCTTGCACGCCTTCACTTCATTATAAACCTTCTTCGGAAGACGAGCCTTCATCTCAGCATCTGTAAAAACATTGTTGTTAAATAACTCTGTAATTCTGCCGCTCATGTTTTCAACCCTCTCATTCTATACTGATATAACGCTCTGTCTGCTGCCTTTTCTTCCGTTAAGCTATTCTGCAGAGCCACCTGACTGAACTGATATATTATCGACCACTTTACTATGATAAAGTAAAAGAAAGAGCGCCCTTATCAACTAAGATAAGAACGCCCTTGTTCCAGTCAGGTCGTGATTGTCTGTTTCAATCACTGATGACAATAAAATACACCTTTTCATTCAGAAAAGCAAGTGTTTTTCCAGAATCGTTTCACTTTTGTGAAATATTCCTCTTTTTCACACTAAACCTGAACGATAATTGTCTTATTTGTTTCAAGCCTTACCTACAGAACCGAACAGCTCCATCTTTTCCTTAACGGTAGCCTTGATTGCCTCAGCACCTGGTGCTAACAGCTTTCTTGGGTCAAAGCCCTTACCCTTCTGATCCTTGCCAGCCTCGATATACTCACGAGTAGCTGCTGCGAAGGACAACTGGCACTCTGTGTTTACATTGATCTTGGAAACGCCCAGAGAGATTGCCTTCTTAATCATGTCAGCCGGGATACCTGTACCACCGTGAAGAACAAGCGGCATATCGCCAACCTTCTCGCTTACTGCTGCCAGTGTCTCAAAGCTTAATCCCTTCCAGTTAGCCGGATATACACCGTGAATGTTTCCGATACCTGCTGCCAGCATGGTTACACCAAGATCAGCAATTTTCTTGCACTCTTCTGGATCTGCACACTCGCCCATACCTACAACGCCATCTTCCTCGCCGCCGATAGAACCAACTTCTGCCTCAAGAGACATTCCCATGCCCTTGCATACAGCAACAAGCTCCTTGGTCTTCTCGATATTCTCTTCGATCGGCAGATGAGAACCATCAAACATGATGGAGGAGAAACCAGCCTTGATGCACTTATAGCATCCTTCATAGGTTCCATGATCCAGATGCAGAGCAACCGGAACAGTGATGTTCATTTCCTCAATCATAGCCTTTACCATAGCTGCTACTGTACCGAAACCGGTCATATACTTACCAGCACCCTCGGAAACACCAAGGATAACCGGGCTCTGCAGTTCCTGTGCGGTTGCAAGGATTGCCTTGGTCCACTCCAGGTTATTGATATTGAACTGGCCTACTGCATACTTGCCGGCCTTTGCTTTCTTAAGCATCTCTTCAGCTGTTACTAACATTGAAGTACCTCCTTTAATTGCTTGTGTGATTATTTTTTCACAATCTTCTGTAAGTATAGCATCTTCGCCGATAGATTTCAACTGGATAGTTACAAAAATTTAATGATTTCCTGTTTGCAGCACTTATTGACTTTTATACATAGGCACGGTATCATTTTAATTAAAAATAATATTCGCAGAAAGGCAATGATATGAAATTCAGCATGAAAAAGGATTCTCCTTTTCGCAACAACATTTTTCCGTGGCTTATCTACGGCTTTGGCACAGGCTTCTATATCATCCTATTACTTGTAAAGATGATTAAGCGTCCAGAACTGCTTTCCCCATGGATCACCATTTTACTTGCGGCTGCCGGCATAGCGCTTGGTGCAGTCTACATGATGTATTTAAAAAAGAAAGTGACAAACCGCCGTCCATACCTTTCTTTAAAACAGGGTATGATCATCGTGTGGGTCGTAGGTCTTTTATGTATTCTTTTGACTCAGATTTCCCACTGGACCTATTGGCTCTGTATTTTCCTGTCAGGAATGAGTGTCGGTTACTTCTTTATTTATATTCCTAAATTCATTGAGATCAAAAATTACCTGACGGATTTGATGAAAGACTATGAAACAGAAAAGTAATGCTTCAGTAAATTTTTCAAATCGGTATAAGTCATAAGCACCGTTTTTATAATTTACTGGAACAGTACTGGCTCTGGCCTATATTCGATTTTAATGACCGCGTATGGATAACTGATATTCGCAGGTTCTTCTCCTTCCGGACCAAGCAATACACTTGTTACAACAATATTCTCTTTTGTCAGATATACGTCTGGAAACTGAATACTGTATCCGCCGGTCAGCTGTTTTCCATAACCAACCACTATGTAGAGTTCATCCTGATCAGCATAGGTCAGTTTGAACTCTCCTGTTTTTTTCTGATCAATGATTGTCTTTAATTCTTCTGGAATCTCATCATCATCCACTACTGTAAAATCAATCTCCTGCAGACGTTCTTCCTTTTTTGATGTACAGCCAAAAGACAGGCAAAAAAGAGCACACAGGCAGATACTAATGACTCGGCAAATCAAGTGATACATATTTCGATACTGATTTCGATATTGATTTCTTTTGTTGTTCATTCTTAAATTAGCAGCAGACATAAAAAGCCTCCATAAATATGATATCTATCTCATATTTATGGAGGTTTTTCTTAAATATGCCAATCAAAGCATTATTCATTCTTAATTGCTCGGAATCTCTTCGCCCTGCTTTACATAACTGCCTGGATTTCTCTTATATGTAACAGTCTGTCCTTTTTCTGGATACATCATGCCTAGCTCGTTGACTGCGTAATCGTAAATACGCTCATAATCAACTGACCCTTCAATTTCACTGCTTTTAGCGTTATTGTCCTCAACAAGGGAAGCATATGTTTTTTGCAATGACGCAAGCTTTGTATTGCTTTGGTTTAACTTTGCCTGCTGACCTACGTAAAAAATACATGCAAATAAAAGCACAGCACACAAAACACCGACTACTGATGCCTCAGCAAAGGTCAGTGCATTTGCTCTTCTTCTGCGCTCTTCAAATTCCTTCTGTACTGCACGTTTGTGAATCTGTTTTTCCCAGCGTTTCTGACGCTCCTGCTGACGCTCAAGCTGTTCCTGCTGGTAGCGATCCAGATAAGGAACTGCCTTGCGCACGGTATTATCGCCGGACACTGCTGTATTAAATTGTCTTTTAAAACTTGGCCAGATTATATTGTCTTTTGGCTCCATGGCGTCCTCATCTCTTCCTGTATATTTCTCGTTCTCACAGTCGTTTCACCGCCATTTCAAGCCGCAGCCCCACGCCATGATCACAAAATTAGTCCATCTTATACGATAAACTATTGTACTCCATAAACGTGAGCTTGTCAATGAAAAGATTACGAAATCCATTCGCCTTCGGGCTTTGCTGTAAAATTAAGCACTAACCTTCCCGATAAACTCTCTTACGCGGGCATTTTCAGATGAAAACAGTTCATCTGGCGTTCCTTCTTCCACGATCACTCCCTGTTCCATAAAGACGATGTGATCGGAAACTTCTTTTGCAAACTGCATCTCATGTGTGACAATAATCATTGTCATATGATTTTGAGCTAACTGGCGGATGACCTTTAACACCTCTGCTGTCAGCTCTGGGTCTAGCGCAGAAGTTGGTTCATCAAAGAAAAGAATCTTTGGCTGCAATGCAAGTGCTCGTGCTATTGAAACTCGCTGCTGCTGACCGCCGGAAAGCTGGCATGGATAGGCATTTTCTTTATCAGAAAGCCCTAGCTGCGCAAGAAGCTTTTTGGCCCGCTCTTTTGCTTCATTTTTACTCACATGATTCACACATACAGGCGCATCGATGATGTTTTTCATAACAGAGTAATGCGGAAAAAGATTAAAGCTTTGGAAAACAAGACCGAAATAAGATCGAATCTGCTTAAGCTTATCCTTTGGCGCATAGACGCAGCGCTTTTGCCCTTTTTTATCATCCTGCTCCCACGCTGCCTTTTCGCCAAGATAAATCAGCTCTCCTGCATCCATCTTTTCAAGAAGCGTTGCACAGCGAAGCAATGTAGACTTTCCAGAACCGGACGGTCCTATAATGGAAACCACCTGACCTTCTCTCACTTTCAGAGAAATATCTTTTAAAACACCACTTTTGTCAAAGCTCTTTTTTACATGCTTCATCTCCAGAAGGACTGTGCCTTCCGCTTTATTATTTTGAACTGCCATATTTTTACCTACCTATAATACGAAAGCCGTTTTTCGATATACTCCATCACTGTTGCCACAATCAGGTTAAATACATAATAGAAAATACCTGCTGCCAAAAGCGGCATTACGCTTGTCTGTGCTGCACCAATTTGCTTGGCGACAGTGAACATCTCTGCAATTGAAATCGTAAATGCAAGCGATGTATCCTTAACAAGTGTAATAGTCTCATTTGTGATGGATGGAAGCACTAGTTTAATTACCTGCGGCAGAATAATGCGAATGAAAGTCTGCGCTTTGTTGTAACCAAGCACCTGTGCTGCCTCGTACTGTCCATTTGGCATGGATTCTATACCAGAACGATAAATTTCTGCAAAATATGCTGCATAATTGATAACAAATGCGATTATAACTGCCGGAAAACGGTAGCTAGGTCCCATCTTCATACGAAACATATAATATGGTGCAAAATATACTACGATAATCTGCAGCATCAACGGTGTTCCTCTCATAACAGAGATGTAAAGCTTTGCAATCAGCTTTATTATTTTGCATCTGGACATGCGCCCAAATGCCACCAACATGCCAAGCGGCAGAGAAAATAAAAGCGTAAGCACAAATATTTGGACAGTCACAAGAAAGCCTTCCGCAAGCTGTGCTGTCATTGCCATTATATCCATAGTCGTTGCCTTTCCAGCTTATGTATTATTTTCCGAGGCAAACACTGTCTGTAAGTCCCCACTTTTCTGCAATCTCTGCAAAGGTTCCATCCTTTACCATCTCATCAAGTGTATCCTGAACTTTATCGCGAAGCTCTTCATTTCCTTTTTTGAAGCCAACTGCATACTGCTCAGATGCTAACTTATTGTCATCACCTGCAAGCATTACATAAGCGCCCTCTTCTCTTTTATCAATCTGATACTGTGCAACACCGATATCAATAGCAACAGCCTCAACTGCTCCCTGCTCAAGATCCATAAATGCTGTATTATAATCAGCATACTCAATAAGCTGTGAGAATGAATCTCTCAGCGCAATATTGTCCTTATTTTCTTCGTCATTAAGTGCTGCCAGTGCGGAAGAATCCTTCTGAACGGCCACAACCTTTCCTGCTAAATCTGATTTATTTTCAATTCCTGAATCTGCTGCAACAACAAATACCTGACTGTTATCAATATATGGATCAGACCATGTGTAATCATCCTCACGGCTATTCATTGTGAATCCATTCCAGATACAATCAATTGCACCAGTGGACAGCTCCATATCCTTAGAATCCCAGTCAATTGGCTGCTTTACTAACTCCCAGCCCTGTCTGTCACAAACCTCTTCCGCTAAATCAAGATCAAAACCAACATACTCTCCGCTCTCATCGCGATATCCATACGGCGGAAACTCTGCATCAAATCCTACTGTAAAGGTCTTCTTATCATCTGTGGATTCACTCTCTGCCTCATCTGATTTTGCCTTTTCTGTATCTGCTTCATCTGCCTTAGAAGATGCTTCCTTAGTCTTTTCTTCTGTAGATACAGCCTCAGTATCCTTCTCTGTCTCTTTTTCTGTTGCTTTTTCTGTTTCTTTTTGAGTTTCCTTTGATACCTCAGCAGTTGCCTTTGTCGTCTCCTTTGACTCACTCTTTGAACTAGAACATCCTGTTACTGTCATTGCTGCCATTCCTACAGCAAGTGCTGCTGCCACGATTTTTCTCATAATAATAATCTCCTTTTCTTGGCCGCAGAACGCTGCAGCTACTTTACTATGCTAATGTATTAGCACTGTGTTATAGTAGCATATAGAATTTGTTTTGTCAATCACCTGAAAGCCACCCGGGACAGTAAAAGAGCCACCGCCTGTCCCAAAAAACCCCGGCAGCCAAACACTGCCGGGGTTTTAATTTAAGATATTCTCTCTTTAATTACCTTTAGTCTCGTGAACTCCTCACGCTCCTTCTCTTCAAGCGCATTTGTAATGTTCTTTACAATTGCTTCGTAGGTCGGAATCGTGATATTCTTTAACGCATTTGCACGCTTCTGCGTCTTTTTAATGTTTGTTGCCAGACGGATCGCTGACGTCTCTATCGTGGAAAGCTTAATGGTTAGCTCTTTAACACGATTGAATGCCTTTTGCGCCTCATCCAGGCTGACTCTGGTGCTGTAGAACGCATAATTCGGCGTTCCTTCGCTAGCCTCTTTATCATACTCCACAAGCGGAATTTCAGTACCCATGATGCTTCGCGTCTTGATCTTTACAGTGTTTTCCACTGGAACTGTCTTCGCGATGTCCTGCACCATATGAATACCCATCTCGATATTGGCCTGCTGCAGCGCTTCATATGCTGCACGGAAAGTCGTATCAATTTCAGTCTGAATGGTGGACGCCTGATCCACAAGATCCATCATTTCTCGCACCAGGATGTTTCTCTTTTTGTCCATCAGGTCATAACCCTGTCTGGCAAGCGCTAACGAGTTCTTGGCTGCGATCAGATTTCCCTTTGTAGGGAACATATTAATATTCATAGCGCCTTCCTCTCTACAGCTTATGCCTGCTTTTTGTCACTGTCTGTATCTGCATCCTTTTTATCGTAATAAACATCAAGAATCTTGGTGTCAATACGGTCGAGTTCTTCTCTAGGAAGCATACGAAGCAGATCCCAGCCAATTTCAAGCGTATCAATGATGCTTCTGTTTTCCTGATCACCCTGTCCTACAAAATGACCCTCAAATGCCTTACCAAATTCCAGATACTTCTTGTCAAGATCAGAAAGCTCATCCTCACCTATAACACTTGCTAAATTTCTGGCATCTCCTACCTTTGCATAGCAGGAGAACAGCTGGTTTGCAACAGACTGGTGATCTGCTCTTGTATAGCCCTCACCGATACCATCCTTCATCAAACGTGACAGAGACGGCAATACACTGATCGGCGGGTAAATATTGTTTCCAAAAAGGCTTCTGTCAAGAACAATCTGACCCTCTGTGATATAACCTGTCAAGTCTGGGATTGGGTGGGTAATATCATCGTTTGGCATAGTCAGAATCGGAATCTGTGTAACTGAACCATTGATTCCGCGCACAATACCAGCACGCTCATAGATAGTAGCAAGCTCAGAATACAGATAACCCGGATAACCTTTACGAGAAGGAATCTCGCCCTTTGAAGAGGAAACCTCACGAAGAGCCTCTGCAAAGGAAGTCATATCTGTTAAAATAACAAGAATATGCATATGCTGCTCAAAAGCCAGATACTCTGCTGCTGTCAGCGCCATACGAGGTGTGATCAGACGCTCTACAACAGGATCATTTGCTAAGTTTACAAACATAGTAACATGTTCACTTACGCCGCTCTCCTCAAATGTTTTGCGGAAGAACTCAGCAACATCATACTTAACACCCATAGCAGCAAATACGATAGCAAACTTTTCATCGGAATTATCACCAAGTGATGCCTGCTTTACAATCTGTGCTGCCAGCTTATCATGCGGCATACCATTTCCAGAGAAGATCGGCAGCTTCTGTCCACGAATCAGAGTGGTCAGTCCATCGATTGCAGAGATACCTGTACGAATATAGTTACGCGGATACTCTCTCGTTACTGGGTTTAACGGCAGTCCGTTTACATCACGCTTAATTTCGGCGTTGACAGGACCCAGTCCATCAATTGGACGGCCGATACCATCAAAGGTACGTCCCAAAATATCTGGTGAAAGCGCTAACTCCATTGGATGACCGGTCAGGCGGGTATGAGTGTTAGTCAAAGACATGTTCTCAGAACCCTCAAATACCTGAATCATCGCCTTATCCTCATAGCAGGCAACGATACGGCCAAGCTTTTTTTGCTTTCCATCTACTACAATTTCAACAACTTCATCATATGCGGCATCCTTCATGCCCTCAATGGCAATCAGAGAACCGTTGATCTGACTTAAACCTAAATATTCAATAGCCATAACGGCTCCTCCTTACGCATTTTTCTCGATGACTTCATCGTAGAATGTATCAATATCTTTCATATACTGATCAAACATATCAAGACGATCATTCGGCACATCATACTTGATATTGATGACACGGTCAAAGATGTTGCTCTGCTTTAAGACGCTCATCGGATGACCCATCGTTACTAGTGATCTAGCACGGTCGTATAAGTAGAGAATGACACGCATCTGCGCTGCCTGCTTTTCAATCGGCACGCATGTATCATCCTTGTGGAATGCATTCTGCTGCAGATATCCCAGACGAACAACTCTTGCGATCTCCAGCGTCAGCTTCTGATCATCAGGAAGTACATCAGAACCGATCAGCTTTACGATTTCCATCAATGCACTTTCCTGATTTAAGATTGCCATCAGGCGATTTCTGTTTGCAATGAAATCCTTTCCAGCCTTTGCATTATACCATGGTGCCAGATCCTGTACATACTCACTGTATGAGGTCAGCCAATGGATAGCCGGGAAATGTCTTGCATAAGCAAGAGATTTGTCCAGTCCCCAGAAGCAGCGCACAAAACGCTTTGTGTTCTGTGTAACAGGCTCTGAGAAATCGCTTCCCTGCGGGGAAACAGCGCCGATAATAGTAACACTTCCGACACTTCCATTTAAATTGTGCATCATGCCGGCACGCTCATAGAATGCAGATAGCTTTGATGCTAAGTAAGCTGGGAAACCTTCCTCGGCCGGCATCTCCTCCAAACGTCCTGACAACTCTCTAAGAGCCTCTGCCCAACGTGATGTAGAGTCTGCCATGATGGCTACATGGTAACCCATATCTCTGTAATACTCAGCCAGTGTCAGTCCAGTGTAGATACTTGCCTCACGCGCTGCAACCGGCATGTTGGATGTATTTGCAATCAAAACAGTTCGATCCATAAGTGGATTGCCGCTCTTTGGGTCAATAAGCTCTGAAAACTCCTCCAGAACCTGAGTCATCTCGTTTCCACGCTCACCACATCCAATATAAACAATAATATCGGCATCAGACCACTTTGCAACCTGATGCTGAGTCATCGTCTTTCCTGTTCCAAATCCACCAGGAATAGCTGCGGTACCACCCTTTGCGATTGGGAACAATGTATCAAGAATACGCTGTCCTGTAATAAGCGGCTCTGATGCTGCATAGCGCTTATTAGTTGGTCTTGGCACACGAATTGGCCACTTCTGAGTCATAGACAGTTCTTTCTTTGTTCCATCATTCTGAATGATCGTTACAATAGTCTCATCAATGGTGTATTCACCATCATTTGCAACGCTCTCTACTGTACCCTCAGTGTCAGGCGGAAGCATACACTTGTGTACAATCATTGGTGTTTCTTGAACCTCAGCGATTACTGTTCCGCCAAATACATGCTGTCCTGGCTTTACTGTAATATGTGCCTGCCACTTTTTGTTGCGGTCAAGTGCATCTACACTTAAACCTCTTGTGATATACATACCACCGGCCTTTGCGATCTCACTCAGCGGTCTCTCTATACCATCAAAGATGTTATGAAGGATACCAGGTGCCAATGTTACAGAAATTGCTGCACCTGTTGAATATACCTCATCGCCTGGCTTTAATCCTGTTGTCTCCTCGTAAACCTGAATGGTCGTTCTTGAACTGTCAAGACGAATGACCTCTCCTACCAGTTTCTGCGGTCCAACATAAACCATTTCACCCATACGAAAAGCAGTCTTTCCTTTAATATAGATAACTGGTCCGTTAATACCGTAGATGATTCCTTTTACATCAGCGGCCATCGTATTCACCTCCGTCAAACTGGAACTCATTTCTAACCTCAGCAATTCTTGAATCCATTGAATTGTCTATGAGTATGCTTCTTGCTGGAATGACAGCTCTCATGCCGCCGCCAAAGGAATACTCGCTCATCGTCAAGGTGCACTTTGTTTCCTCTTCAAGGTCATGCTTTTTAGATGCATCAGCTGGATCCAGATAAATAATAATGTCATCATTTTTTGCAAATGATTTTGCATCTATAATCTGCTTTTTGATCACCTGAACATACTCAGGTGTCTTTTTATAAGCTTCTACAAGAGCAGCAACCTCTTGAAACAGCTTATCTTTAAATTCGGTTTCCTTCTGGCTTAACGCACGTTTATTAACCAGATGCTCATGTGCCAGTTTCTGATTTCCCTGTCTCTTTACAGCTTCCACTTCAACCGCAAGATCTTTCTCTTCCTGAGAAAGAATCATAGCTTTTCGCTCCTCAAACTGCGCATCAAGCGCAGCCTGATATTCCTTAAGCGAGGCATCCATTTCCATTGTGGCATCCTGAACAGATATTTCCATAAAATGGTTTAATTTTTCTTCCAGTGTCAATTAAATCACCTTCCATTCTTTTTCACATTACATCATACTATGGATTATAACTTTAATCCTATTGCTTCGTTTACGTAGGAAGTAATGAAATCTGGCTTGCGGCCTGTTCCATGACGATCAGGAACCTCAATGATCAGAGGCAGCTTGTGATCCAGCTTCACTTTATTGATCAATTCTGGATACTCTCTTCCGAACTTTTCCGTCAGCAGCAGGATTCCGATCTCCTTATCTTCCAGCGCATGGTCTATTGCTTTCTTTAATTCACCCTGTTCGTGAACGACGCAGCCTTCAATTCCGGCCAGACGCATGCCCACAAGGGTATCTACATTGTCACTGACCAAATATATTTTCATATTGAATATGCCTTTCCTGACGTTGTTTCTACTTCTTTACAGCTGACCAAGAATCATAAAGGAAATGATCAAACCATACAGGCAGACACCTTCTGCCAGACCTACGAAGATCAGGGACTTACCAAGAATAGAAGAATCTTCACTAATTGCACCTAATGCTGCGCTTGCTGCACTTGCTACGGCGATACCACCACCGATACATGAAAGACCAGTTACAAGAGCGGCTGCCAGATAACCCATACCAGTAGAAAGGCCGCCTGCTGCCTGTGCTGTCTCTGCTGCTGCCTCTGCTGCCTGTGCGTTTCCACTGAACATGAAGCCGCATGCTACTAACATGATACCGAAGAATGCTGCTGCATTTGTGCCAATTGTGAGCTTATAACGTGCCTTATTCTTTGTTCCGCTTAAGAAATATGCAAATGGAACGACGATGCTTAATAAAAGTGCTGCAAACAATGTAATCTTAACTAACATAATAAAATCCTCCTCTTATCTTTGCTTTGTATTGTGTTTTTTTCAAAAATGTCTTATATCCATGACTGCCTTTGCAGTCTTTTGGATTTCTATTTTTACTGCTTTGTGTTATACGGTTCAAACTCTCTTCCATCACCTTTGTAGAAACGGGAGAACATCTCGTAGTATTCCAGACGAAGTACCTGAATACCAACGATCAAACCTTCCATACCGCATACAAAGAGATTTCCAAGAATAACAACAAGAATATTCGGTGTGCCGCTTTCTGCACCTGCAAGCATCATAACAACCTGCATCATAGCTGCATGGCTGACAGCAAATGCTCCGATACGGACAAACGAAATAGTATTTGAAAAGTAGCTAAGCAGTACCTCGATTAACTCAAACAGTGCCTGAACAACAATCATAACTGGACCTGTTTTCTCCGCTGGCTTTTTCTTCTCACAAAGATCAGTCAGCTGCTCCTTAAATGCAATACACAGAAGCGGTATAATAAACAGTACCGCAAGCAGTGCACCGCCTGGAAGGCTGTGACCTGTCATCAGCATTACGATGGCAAATACAAGCAGTCCGTAGAATACAAGACCGGCAATTCCGTTTGTATCAAAGCACAGATCACCGAGACTGTGATTTTTTACCGCATTGATAATGTGGATTATCATTGTCAGAAGAATCATTCCCATACCAAATGCAACTGCTACAATAAATACCGTATTCAGTCGTCCGATCATAGGAAGATCAGTCATCTTTGACATTGGTCTTAGCCAAATCGGTTCTATTACATCCTCAAAACCAAAGATACTTCCGAACATAAATCCAAAGAAGGTGGAGAATACACCTGCCATACTTATGATGGCTGCAAGATTCATCTTCTTAAAGTGATACAGCAAAAATCCTCCGATTACGAGCACTAAGCCCTGTCCAACATCTCCAAACATCCATCCAAAGATAAAGGAATATGTCAGTGCAACGAAGATGGTCGGGTCAAACTCATTATAATTTGGAAGACCATACATACGAATATACATCTCATACGGCTTAAACAGCTTTGGATTGCGAAGCTTTACAGGCGGCTGTGAAACACGATTTTTGTTGTCATCATGGATAAGACAAATCACATTTGGATCACTTTCAATCTCTGCCTTAAATTTCTTTGCGTCACGCGCTGTCATCCAGAAGCATATAATATAGAAGTTTTTCTTATCTGCACCTGTAACAGCTGCCAATCTTCTTATATCAAAGTTCTTTGAAAACTGCTTAAGCTTTGCCACTGCAGCAAGGATCTTTTCCTTCTTTGAAGAAAGCACATGATCAATCTCGCTCTGCTTTTCCTTTATCTTAGCATCAAGCTCACCAATATGCTTTGTCAAGAGTGCCAGTGCCTCCTCTGGAGTACCCTCATACTCATCCGGAAGGCGAAAACGTTCAAAGTGAAGTGCCTTATAAACAGCATCAATCTTTGCAATCTCATTCTTTGGGCTAAAATATACGCCCCATACATAATCCTGATCCTTTTTGCATTCGTAAAAGATCGTATTGACATTATCGTACGTGTACTGCATAAGCTTTTCCACGTAATCGACTGGGATTCGTCCGAAGCGATACTTTACAGACTTAAATGCAAGCAGCTTGTGAACATCATATCCCAAATTATTAAATGGAACAATCTGATCCACTAATGCCTGCAGCTGTGTCTTTTCCTTGTTCAGCGCTTCAAGAGACTTCTCTGCTTCCTTGATCTTAGCATCTGCATCATCAATTAAAGCTACAGCCTCTTTGACATCCATAGAACTATCCGTCTTTGTTTCCTTTACTCCCATTGCGGACATAAGCTGTGTAGCTTTGTTTAAGGTCTCGCGGTACGGATTGATCTCAATGAACGGCTTAAGTCCAGTTGTCTCAGAAAGCTCTGTCATTGTACTTTCCAACTGAAACTCATACTTTGACAAATGCTGTTCAATTGCTCTGTCAATATCATCTTTGGGTCCCGTAATGCTTAAGAATTGCATTTTTTCTATCATGGTTACCCCTCGACTTTCCTAAATAAACTTACTTTCTGCACAAAAATGACAATCACTGCGTTACTGCGTATTTCATCAGTTTTGCTGTTGGGATTCCATAGCGTATTCCCTCGATAATTGATGTAATACGTGCAATTTCATGCTCTTTGCGGTACAGCAGCGCATTGAGCGGTGCAACTGAGTATGGATTTTTTCTGCCGGCAAGCTCAAAAATATGCTCTACCAGCTCAGTGTACATCTTTTCCACAAAACGAATCTCAGCAAAATCGTCTGCGTACTTCTGACCATAGTAGCCGTTTACAATGAGTAATCTCGCTTCCTCATACGTAGGCGCCTCTACAATAGCCGTGATGTCATCTGGTTTTAAATGGTAATAGCTAGGAACAACCATCGCATACAGCTCAGGTGCTGTCATTCGGTAGTTTTTCTTTGCACGCATCAGCCACTGGATATTCAGCAGATCGATTCGTCTTCCATAACTATCCGCAATGATCTGTCTTTCTTTTCCCTTAAGAAGCTTATCTTTCTGTTTCCAGATATAACTGAAATAATACACGTCAAGGCTGCCCTCATAGTCGAACAAACTTGGCTCTTCAGTATGGCGTATGGCGTCAAGCGGATGATAAAACGGTGTATTTTTTAATGCATCAATCAACTCATCCACCGTTGTGCTATTCTCAATCGCATCTGTATCCAAATGCGAATGACGCGCAAAAAACGCGCTGCGGTATGCCTGATCCTCTTGGATACTCTGACCTGAAATGACTTTTCGAAGACAACCCTTAAGATATGCCGCCTCATAGTGCAAAAAGTAAAAATCCAAAAACGCTCTTTGCTCTCCTCTGGCGAAACTGTACAGACGATTGTAATCATTGTAAAGCGATCCCATAAGCGTCGCCTCAATCATTCCTCTGTGACTGTCATGTTCATCAAAGTCCCTCAGCAGCGGCTCATATTCGGAAAACTGTCTCAAATAGCCAACTGCTTCACCGACACTCGCACAAGATGCCAGCTGTTCGTACTGCTCCTTCTTTAAGAGCTTTCCTCCCATGGCACGGGCTTTTGCACTGATACCGCTGTAAGATAAGATACCAGAAATAATAATCACCCCTTTTCGTAAGATTTTTTTGGCACAACACTAATGATACCATAAAAGTTATTGCGCCACAATCTTTGCCAGCAACTGTCTGGCGATCGCCGAATGGCTTTCCTCATAAATACGGTCCATATGAGCAAGCTGTTTTTCAAGCTCCTCCTTCTGAGCCTCAAGTTCTTCAGCGATCTTTTTTTCAAGCTCTGCCTGCTGAGCGCTGATTTTCTTTTGTGTCTCTTCATGAACCTGCTTTTCAAAGGCTGCAATTCTGGCATCCTGGTCTTTGGCCATCTGCTTCTTCTTTGCACCTGCCTCCTCAATAATTGAAGATGCTGCAGTTTCTACTTCACTTAATCTTTGAATAATCTGATTCATCTGCATGCCTCCTTTTTCGCACATTCATTATAGTATGATGATACAAAATTGTCATTGGCGAATTGTTTTAAAAAACTCAAATAAATTTCATGTTTTTTTTGTTAATTTTTTGTCATACTGTGACGTTTTTCTCTCGTTTACGATCGTTTTTGACGCGTTGACTTTTTAGTAACTATCATATATACTTCTTATATAAGAAGCTTTGTGGTTTGCAATTCCATTGTTTTTTGATTTGCAGACCGCTGCAATTAAGTTTGAGGGAGGTTGGAATATGAAACATTTTGCTGTTACCATTACCAGAACCTGCGGTGCCGGTGGTACTTCCATCGCAAAGATTCTTTCCGCTCATTATGGAATTGAATACTATGACCGCATGCTGCTTCGCCTGGCTGCCGGAAACAGCGGCATCAATGAAGCAGTCTTTGCTGCAGCCGATGAGGATACAAAGAAAAGCCCACTGTTTAACGCCTTTAAGAAGGTCTATAACGGCGAGCATATCCTTCCGGAAAAAAGCGAATATGCGACAAGTGATGACCTGTTTGCCTATCAGGCAAAGGTTATGAAAGAATTAATCAAGGAGAACTCTTTTATTGTAATCGGAAGAGGCGGAGATTATGTATTAAAAGATTATCCTTATTTAGTTCGTGTATTCGTTCACTCTCAGTATAATGATTGTCTTGCGCATGAAATGGAAATTATGCAGTGCAGTGAAAAGGATGCTGCCGAGCGCATCGCAAAGACAAACAAATACAGAAGTGATTATTACAAGCATTTCACCGGAAGAGAATGGATGGATGCAAGAAATTATGATCTCGTTTTGGATACAAGCCGCTATACCTACCAGCAGTGCGCAGAAATGATTGAAGCAATCGTTGCAGAGCGCATGAAAGACTGAGAGGTCGGGGATGAGATTACGCAACGTCAGAGGCGCACGTGAGGAAATGCTTGTAAATCCCTACGTGATTCAAGAGCCACAGCAGTACAAAGGACATGTTGCTGTTCAAATTTTTGGCAACAACAATCCGATCTTCATTGAGGTTGGAATGGGCAAGGGACAATTTATTACATCACTTGCTGCACTTCATCCAGAAATAAACTACATCGGAATTGAGAAATACTCTTCTGTTTTGATCCGTGCCATTGAAAAGCAGGAAGAGCTTCAGCTTCCGAATTTAAAGTTTCTTCGCTTTGACGCAGAATATCTTCCTGATATTTTTGCACCAGGCGAAATTGCTCACATTTATTTAAATTTTTCCGACCCATGGCCAAAAGACCGACATGCAAAGCGCCGTCTTACAAGCAGCCGATTTTTAGGGCTGTATGACCAGATTTTAGCAGACGGCGGTATTGTCGAATTTAAGACCGATAATCAGCCGCTATTTGATTTTAGTCTGGAATCTGTAAAAGAATCTGGCTGGACACTTCTTATGCAGACACGCGATCTTCACCATAGTGAGTTTGCTGAGGGCAATGTCATGACAGAATATGAAGCAAAATTTTCTGCCATAGGAAACCCAATCTATAAATTAGAAGCCGTTCACGATAAAAAAGCTTAATTATGCAAATTATCACAAAATGCTCCTGCCGCATATCTTGTGGCAGGAGCATTTTATTTGGAGGTCTCCATGCATTGTCATCATTTTCGCAAATTTGTTATTCGTCACAGCTGCTGTCCTTTTTTCGACTGCACTCTGTTACATTTATATCGCTGTTTTCAAACTGCCGCCAAAGCCTGTGCCCACTCAAAGAAAAAATGTTCTTCAAAGCGGCCTTGAAAATATTTTTAATTTTTTCAAAAAAACTGTTGACAAATCAATTGAGCTATGATAGTATATAGGAGTCGCGTGAGTGACAAACAAAAAAAGCGCCTCTAGCTCAGTTGGTAGAGCACCTGACTCTTAATCAGGGTGTCCAGGGTTCGAACCCCTGGAGGCGCATGATTTAAAAGCATTCGAGTTAATCGGGTGCTTTTTTTGTGCTATCGCAAAGCGTTCAATTTCAATGCATTAAAAAAGATGGCACAGCGTACTGCACCATCTCTATTTGATTAAACCTCATCTTCGTTTGTAAGCACATCCTTCTCTATAAAAATAGGACGCTGTTTTCCCTGAATATACATTCTTGCTATATATTCTCCCATAATTCCCAAAATTAAAAGTTGGATACCTCCAATTAAAAGAATCAACGCTACAATTGTTGCATATCCCGGCACATCTACACCGCAGATCAGCCGCTGCAAAACAACCACAATAAAATAGATAACAGCAAGAAGTGACGTGAATGATCCAAGCACAGTTGCAATTTTTAACGGTGCAGTTGAATAGCCAATGATACCCTCAACCGCATACTTAAACAGTTTCCAGAAGCTCCACTTTGTCTTTCCTGCATGACGCTCCTCGGCAACATAAGGAATATAGTAAGTATCAAAGCCAACCCACGAAAAAATCCCCTTTGAAAAGCGATGATATTCTGGCATGCTTAGAATTGCATCAACCATTTTTCGTCTGCATGTGCGAAAATCACTTGCTCCATTGACAAATTCTACCTCGCTCATTTGATTAATCAGGCGATAAAATTCGCGTTTAAAGAAAGACAGACCTCTTCCTTCATTTCGCTCTTTTTGAAAAGCGGCAACACAGTCATACTCTGGATGCTCATCCAATATCTGAACCATCTCGCGCACAATTTCAGGACGCTGCTGCAAATCAGCATCAATCAATGTTACAAGATCACCCTTTGCATGCTTCATTCCTGCCAGGATTGCTGCTTCCTTTCCAAAATTACGTGAAAACTGAACGATTGTGATCGGTGTTTCTTCTCTTTTCTCATAAAACAGCTTTTTTAACTCAATCCCGGTATTATCCCTGCTTCCATCATTTACCATAACAAGCTCATACTCATAGCCACAGCCCAAAAACGCATTTACAGCTGCATCATAAAATGCTCGGACATTATCCTGCTCGTTATAGCATGGAACCACCAGTGATAATTTCATCCTACTACCTCCTGTCTTGCCTACTTGTCTTTCATATTTAAAAACCAGATTTATCATCCATCGCAATCTGGTCGGATAGCCCCACTTTTTTGCTTCATCGCATACTATAACACAATTATGCCCTATTGGAAAGTATATTTTACGTATTTCCTTTTCTTTTCAGCATTTTTATGTTATGATAAAGGCCAGTCTGACTGACTTATCAATGTTTCACGGTGCAAAACTGTGCCCATTATGGAAAGGTGTGAATATTGTTTATGAAAACTGTTTTACGTTCTTCTTTTTCTTTATGCCTATGCATATGTCTTCTTTTACTGCCATGCCATGCCACAAGTGCTGCAACAAAGGCTGAAATTGACACCATGCAGGCACATCTGCCTGACGAATGGCCTGATGCGCCTGAAATCACAAGCGAGGCCGCAATCCTCGTTGATATTGATACTAATACAATCCTATACGCAAAGAATGCGACAAGCTCCATGTATCCTGCCAGCACAACTAAGCTGATGACAGCCTATCTGACTCTGTCTAACACTTCTTTGGATGATATTGTCACATTTTCAAAGAACTCTATTTATAGTCTTCCAAGCGGCAGTAGCCACATTGGTATGCATATTGGGGAATCCTTAAGCGTTAGAGACTGTCTGTATGGTCTTTTACTTCCTTCAGCAAATGAAGTAGCAACTGCACTTGCTGAACATGTCAGCGGCTCTGTATCTTCCTTTGTGGAACTAATGAATAGTACTGCTGTAAGTCTTGGCTGCGTAAACACAAACTTTGCAAATGCCAATGGCCTTCAGGATCCAAACCACATGACATGCGCCTACGATTTGTATAGAATTATGCTAGGCTGCCTGCAGTATTCTGATTTTATCTCTATTTCATCCACACCAGCTTATTATAGAAAGGCCGATTCCATTCTAGACCGCGATATTCCTATGGGCACTACAAATAAGCTTATTAAAAAAGATTCCGACTACTACACACCGTTTGTTGTCTGTGGAAAAACTGGCTGGACCGAGGAAGCTGGACGCTGCCTCGTTACGTATGCTTCAAAAGATGGACACAATTTAATCTGCGTTACAATGAACACAGAAGATCCAAACCAATATAAAGACACTATCCAGCTTTTTAATTACGGATTTGACCATTTCAGTGTGGCAAAAGCTTCTGAGCAGGATCAGACCTATAGCACACAGGCGCTTATCTCTAACAGCCCGCTTGGTCTTTCTGAGCAAAATTCCTCTTTTCTGACACTGGACAGCGCTTCACGCATCACCGTGCCAGATACTGTTTCACTAGATGACCTGACACGCCGTCCCATTACAAATGAAGATGGCACACATATGCTCTCATATGAGCTTCATGGATATCCACTAGGAACTGCAATGATTATCAACCAGGTCGCACAGGACACAAGCGACCTCTATGTGGCATCTGGTAATTCATTGTCTGACGTGCTTCAGACAAAACCTTTCCACGAAATAAAAATCTGGCTTGTTGCATGCATGCTTGCCGTCATCATTTTGATTATTCTTCTTGTTGTCTTTTTGATTCATTATAATAAGATGAACAAAAGTAAACATCCGACACCGCCAAATCACCAATATCGTATGCAATAAATATTTTATAATACATGTAATTAATCAGAAAAAGGGCTGCGCATTAGCTTGTGCGCAGCCCTTTTTCTGCCGCCTTCTCCATGCGGCGTTTTTTCATTAATTCTGATTTTGCCTTAATCTTTCTGGCTCCCTCTGCATCAGTAAGCTTCATTGTTTTTATCATAAAAACCTGTCCGTCACAGTGCTTTACCCTGATTTTTCCTTTTAACCATCCGTGTCTAGGACAATATGCCAAGCCAAAATACTTGCGGTTGTTATCCGAAAACCAGTTCATTCGTCTTGTGACATTTCGCCCGCATTTATAGCAGACCATTGAACTGACATTTCTTGCTTCCATTGCCTCCTCACGGCTTGGATAAAGCTGTGAGACAAACTTTGAATAACGCTCAAAAACAAGATATATCTCCTCCTGTGCATTTTTCGGTGGTCTATAATAATCTACTGATACCATGCTCTGCCAGCTCTGCTTTTCAAGCTGACTTAACACGCAGCCTGTATAAGCTGCATCATACACAGCACGGTGAAACGGCCATTTCTTTGGCAGTGCCAGCGTCTCAATCACACTCTCAAGAGATGCACGCGCGTGACCATCCAGACAATACAAACTGTAAAGCTTTTGAACATCATAATAAAACAAAGGGAATGCAAACGGATTTTCCATTCCAAAATAGGCAATGTTTCGCTGCAGCTCCGTCAGATCCATGTCGCCCCACGTAAAGAACACAGGATCCTTTCCACACCATTTCCAGAAGCGTTCCATCGCGTCCAAAAACGGTATGCCTTCAGCTTCTAGCTGTTTCATGCTAATGCCAACCACTTCCCGCACGCGGTAAAACAATTCTGTGTACACGCACGGCCGGATCAGGCAGCTAAAGCTGTCTGTCTGGTTTCCGTGCTCATCTAGGCGTACCGCGCCAATTTCAATCACCTCAAACGTAAGTCCTGGTGCTTCCCTATCACGCGTCTGCGCCTGATTCCATTCTAAATCTAATACAATTGAATTCATAAATAATAAATCTTTCTAATATATGCATTATAGCCTTACAGTTAAGCCTCTGCGCCTGGCACAAGCATTTCCAAGCCCTCTACTCCTTCTACTGCATCGCTTATGGAACTTGCCACATGACGAAGCGATACAAGTCTTGAGTAAAATTTTGCGTAGCCTGGCTGAACCTCACAGCCGCGGCGGCCATAAAAATAACTTCTCATCATCTCCTCTGCAGCTAGTGTGATGCCGTTTCCTGCGGCCTGATCCATCGCATCCAAATATAGCTCTTGATCTGTCTGTGCCGCCAGGCCAAGGAGATATTCACCCACTCCATACATTCCGCAGTACTCTGCACACAAAATGCTGATCGTATGCTGCAGATTTTTTCTTTCCTTTTCATCTAATGTCTCAGATAACACCTGATGCAGCCTATTCATTTGTGTCAGAATCTCTGTTACTGCTGGCACCATTACCTCATAAATCTTCTTTCCATTCTTCTCACTTGCAAGAAGCGGTGCAAATACAGCCATCTCAAGCATTGCTGTGCTTGTAACGTCCTCACCTGCAATCTGTTCACACCGTTTTTTTACCTTCGTTACAGCAGCCTCATCAAAATGATTCAGATATAGTGCAGCCAGTTCCTCGAAACCATCCTCCAAAAAACCACACAATACATTTTCCATCAGCTTTGCCGTATCATTCTCTCCATTTTTTTCCATATCAAGATCAGGATGTAAAAGCGGCAGCAATTCATCTGTAACCATCTGTGTATTTAATGAATCCTGTGCCTGAAGATATTTCATCACGCGTGAAAAATTCAGATACAGATATAAAAAGCTTTCCGTTAACAGCAGATGCTTTGCTTCCAAAATATCTGGCTCGTAGCCGCTGACACTATTTTGATCTGTCACCTGTGACACAGGTGCAAACTCCCAATAAGACCGTAAATGAGGGAAATCAAGTCCCTGCTTTTCACGATACTGTGCCTGTGGCAAACGCCTCGATGCATCACGGCGCATCTGCATCAGATTTTCACGATATTTATCTGGCTGGCCAAAACACTCTTCCTCAAAATAGTCGAGCACATCGGTGATTCGGTCATCACTGATATCAGCAGCCTCATTGCTGTAAAGCCATACAAAATCACTTACAGCATCTTTTAGACGGTGCATAGAATGCTGTGCATGCTTATACATCACCTGATCTAACGCAAGCTTCAGTACAACAGCAGCCTTCTCATAATTCCCCTTTGCAATCAGTCTGTTTCCCTCTTCCTGAAGTGCACGAAAGTCCCAGTTTTCATCATTATACTCCTCGTACCACAGATCTGTCTTACAACTGGGACAAAAATGAGGATTTCCCCAAAAATGTGTGTGACAATTCCTGCATCTTCCCATTTGTATCACTTCCTTTCTTATTTCTTCTTTACCTTGAATAGTCACATTTTAGCACAAATGAATAAAAATAGCAATGCAGGCACTTTCTATTTAAAACGGATTGTGCTATTATGATGACAGTTCATATGTCAACCCATTAAGATGTCAATTTGATATCAATTTTAGGAGGTAAATTATGCAATTGAAGGAAATTGAAAAGCTAGCAGCTTCTGTCATGGAAAAGGCAGTTGACGCAAAGGAGGTAGCTGGTGTCAACCTGCTTGTTTTAAAAGACAAAGCGCCTGTATTGTCGCTTCAAGCTGGCTACGCTGATCTGGAAAATAAGGTTTTAATGGCAGACGATACTATCATGCGCCTGTACTCCATGAGTAAACCAATTACAGCAGCCTGCATGATGATTTTAATGCAGCGCGGTCTTGTTGATTTGAATGATCCGGTATCAAAATTTATTCCGGCTTTTGCAAATCAGACTTACGTAAACGGCAATGCACTTTCCCTTGTACAAAGACCGATGACCGTGCATGATCTTTTATTTATGACCTCTGGCCTTTCCTATGGAAGCGATTCTGCTGCTGGAAAAGCGACATCTGATCTTTTTGCAGAGATGGATGCACGTCTTTCTACAAAGGATGCTATGACAACACGTGAGTTTGCCGACCGCGTTGGAAAAAATCCACTCGAATTTGAGCCGTCCTCTAACTTTATGTACGGTATTTCCGCTGATATTCTTGGTGCACTGATCGAGGTAATCTCTGGAATGAGCTTTGCTGAATTTTTAAAGAAAGAGATCACAGATCCTCTTGAGATGCCAGATACAGGTTTTTTCGTTCCTGCACAAAAGCAGTCTCGCCTTTCTAAGGTTTATGCACGCACAGAAAATGAATTAACGCTTTATACAGGAGATCATCTGGCAATCAAAAATAAAATGGATACCCTTCCGGCATTTCAGTCAGGCGGTGCCGGTCTTGTTTCTACATTAAAGGATTACGCAAATTTCGGCACCATGCTGCTTAACGTCGGAAACTTTAAGGGACGTCAGATCTTAGAGCCAGAAATTGTACGCTATTTCACACAGGGAACACTGCAGCCTTGGCAGCAGGAGTCACTGTCTCGCGGCTGGGGCGGTCTTGAGGGCTATAGCTATGGCAATCTGATGCGCGTTATGAAAGACCCTTCTAAGGCAATTATGTACACAACACTTGGCGAGTACGGCTGGGATGGATGGCTTGGACCTTATTTTTCCAATCATCCAGGCTGCAATATCACTTTCCTTGCTGGTATTCAGCTTACAGATGCCGGTACTACACCAACCGTAAGAAAGCTTAGAAATGTCGTTTTACCAAATCTTTTGAATAACAGGTGATGGAACCTATGAATGAACTGATTTCACAGGCTGCTGATTTTATTAGCAGCCTGCTGCCGTTTCTCAATAGTATAAATATTGTCGGTCTTCTTTTATCATTTGTCTCACTAGTATTATCAGTACTTTTATGCTTTTGGGGCTATCGCCTGTTTACCTGCTTTGCAGCCGGCATAGGCTTTGTAACCGGCGCCTTTTTAGGATTTTTCCTGTCTGGTCATTTTACAGATGAGTTATGGATTATTCTTTTAAGCGCACTGATTCTTGGTCTTATACTTGGCTTTTTAGCAACCAGGCTAATTCTTTTATCCACATTTTTTGTCGTCTTTATTCTTGTTTCAGTCTTTTCATGCGGTCTTCTTGTTTCATTTGTCACATCACTTTCAAACGTGATGGCCGGCATAATCAGCTTGATTCTTGGAATTGTCGCTGGTGTGATCTGTATAAAACTGCAAAAACCTATCATAATTCTCGTCACTGCCTTTTGCGGTGCACTCGGCACGGTACAAATTTTATTTCAGCTTTTAAAATTTGAACAGATTACAATCTTTTACGGTGCTTTCTTATCACTTGCTATGATCGGAAGCATTGTCCAGTTTTTAAGTACAAGGCGAGACGCATAAAAAAGTGCGCGTAAAAAATGATTTTTTCATCTTTTACACGCGCTTTTTAATATTATAAAATCTTTTAATCTTTTTCCAACAAATATCCTACATTTCGCACTGTGCGGATCATCGAACCTTCCTCGCCAAGCTTTTGACGCAGCGTTTTAATATGCATATCAAGTGTACGGGACTCTCCTTCAAAATCAGTTCCCCACACACGTTCCATAATTACCTCTCTTGTCAGTACCATGCCGCAATTAGCCATAAGAAGCTTCAAAAGCTCATACTCTTTAAATGTAAGCTCGCAGTTTTCTCCCTTTACCGTCACGATATGACGTTCATCATCTAATACCAGATTTCCAACCTCAAGACGCTTTGTCTGCGCACCTGCACTACGGCGAAGCAATGCCTTCACACGCGACAGCAGTTCCATAATGCCAAATGGCTTTGTCATATAATCATCTGCTCCTATGTCAAGCCCACGCACCTTATCAAGCTCTGTAGTCTTTGCCGTTACCATCATAACTGGCAAATGCTTTGTCTGCGGCATTGCCCTAAGCTTCTTTACAATTTCTAAGCCATCCTCATCCGGCAGCATAACATCAAGCAAAAAAAGATCTGGCGTTTTCTTTTCCAATCTCTCGTAAAGTGCTTTTGCATCCTCAAATTCTTCAATTTCAAAACCGCCGCATTTAAGTGCATATGCCTCAATCTGACGAATATCATTGTCATCCTCTACAATAAAAACTAGTGCCATCTTATTACCATGCCTTTCCGCAAAATTTTGCTTATCTTTTGTGCTTTTGCTATTTTACTTTGACATCATTAAGTCACTAATATACTGCTTCTTTTTTAATTCTACATCTTTTTTATGTAAATTCAAGGTAAACTTTCCAGCTTATTATACATTACTTTGAAAGACCTGCTTCAAATGTCTCCTCATGAAATCTATTCACCTTAGGGTCTTGTTATAAATATTTAGTAGCGTGAACTGTAACTACAAACATCAGCCCTTAAAATGTAACTCCCGTATGAATGCGTGAAAAGTGCGATGGTCGGAAGAAATTTGTACACTGCACAAAGCGTGTTTGGCTGTATGAGGTATTTCCATTTGTCAGTGTCAAACTAATCTCTATGATATTATCTGGTTCTTCTTCTGTTCCATTCCACCGAAATGAAAGATCCTCTATCCAAAATCCCTGATAAAAATTTTCATCAAATGTCCAGTCTGTGCCTTGTGACGAACTATCCTTCACAGGATAATAATATAGCGAAAAACGTCCCTTTCCATCACCAGAAGCTTCACTTTCCATGCGCACAGGATTTCCATTTGCTGAGTAAAAGCATATTGTTTTCCACCAATCATCACCACTTGATTCACCACCCAGACAAAGCAATGCTCCATCTGCACTTGCTAATGAAAGCTCTCCTTGTGCCTTATCAAGAATTGTGTCACTGACTACAATTGCCCTTGATAAAGATTCCATCCTGTAAAACGCATTCATTGCAGCAGAAACTGCAGTTGTTGCTGCCAGTAAAAACATACTAATCAGCGCAAATGTAACAATAACCTCAACAAGTGTGCTTCCGCGCCTATTGTCTTTTATCTTCTTCACTGCTCATCACCTCCATCTGACATGGCTGATGAACGATTTTCATATCCAGTTGTTCCATCTCCAAAGTAAAAGATTGATGCATTTTGCCTGCTGTAGCTGCTCCATTTAGTATTTAATGTAAAGCTGCCGTCTTCTCCAGAAAAAACACAGCTTACAGATTCCGTATTTGTCGGGCTAGTCCTGTTTTTATAATAGTCTCCTATTAGCTCCTGTTCTTCTTTTCGTATATCTACAGAACGCGCAATAAGATTTCCCGAAACTTTCAAAGACTTTTGAAACATCAGCATTATTATCATCAGCAGCAAAAATGCCACGATGACGCCTACTAAGCTTACACCCTTTTTATTGTTTACGCATCTTTGACTTAGTCGTTTATACTTAGTCTGCCTTCTGCCTGTCATTTTTTTAATCATATCCCGCATCACCTACCTTCGCTCTGAGCGGATCCAATAAAGAGTATCCTGCACATCCTCATTTTGATTCTCATCATCCGCTGCATAAGCAGTATAAGCATTATAGATTGTAGTAACAGAAAATGGCATGTTATGATATATGCAGTGCACCGTTATATAAAGTGATGCATCCGTATAGCCATTTTCTCCCTCCTCCCAGCTAAGCGTTGCCTGCGCTGACAGCTCATTTGTCTGATTCAGTGCACTGCTGTCCAATGAAAATGTCTGTTCTTCACCAGATGGCCAGCTTCCTGAAATGATCTTGCTGTTGACAAATTCTAAGATAGTTCCACTAGCCCGTGTTTTTTCCTGCTGTGATGGTGTCACCGTTAACTCTTTTTCCAACTCATCTGCAAGCGATACAGCAAGTATTCTTGACTGCTCCTGATCCTTTACTCGTCCCGCATTTTGTGTCATAACTGAGGAGGCCAGAAGAAGTGCAAGCGACATCATAACAAGAACTGCCATGATACACACCACAATAATCATCGCTATTCCCTCTTGTCCATTTCTTTGTCTGTGCTGTTTCATGGCAGTCTCCTTCCCCAAGCTTGTATATCGGTATCTTACCACTATGAAGCATCTGCTGTCAATCAATCTACATAAACGCAAATAAAAACCAGTGGGGACAAACAAAATATTACTGTTCTTTGTGTTACCCCACTGGTTTTTCATGCTATTTAGTTTTCTTCTACGTTTTTCGCGGCAATATACACACTTGCTGTCTGCGGTCCTACAGTCACATGAAGAATACCATCCTCGGCACGCTCCATAACTTCACCGACATTGTAGGTTGACTGTGTTGTCTGGATCACACGCTTTAAACATGCATTTTCCAAAATACCAATCTGCCATATTGGAAGATCTACTGTAAGCGTCTCTCTTCTGTTATTAATAAGAATAACTGCCTGCAGCTTTTTATTAAATCTGCCATAGCAAATCCAGTGAGAACCGCTTGCAATCGACTTATAGGAACCACTTCTAAAGCACTCATATTTTTTGTGGATACGAATCATATCCTTATGAAACTCTATAAGTTCCCAGTCTTGTTTTCCCCACGGATAAGATCTTCTGTTGTCTGGGTCAGTCCAGCCAACCATACCAGCCTCATCTCCATAATAAACAGTTGGTGCGCCTGGCCAAGTCATCTGCATGACAACTGCCTCGCGAAGAATGCACTTTTCCACATTTTCATTTGCGGCTTTAGCGCCCTTTGTTGCAATACGTCCGACAGTGCGGTTTGTTCTTGTAAGGAAACGAGAATGATCATGATTTGACAGCTCATTCATAGCAACGTCTAATGACTGGCGTTGGAACTTGCTCATATTGTGTTCCATTGTACGGAAAAACTTGTCTCCATTTCCATACCATTCAGCCTGAAACTCATCACTGTGCTTTTCCATACCTGTCAAAAACCAAGTGATTGGTTCCATGAATGCATCATAATTCATGACAGTATCCCACTGATCGCCTCGCATCCAGCTGCTTGGATCACCATAGTGCTCAGCTAAAATGATTGCCTCTGGATTTGCTTTCTTGACAGACTTTCTAAAATCCTTCCAGAACTGGTGATTAACACCAATGCTATGACCTAGCTCTGCTGCCACGTCAAGACGCCATCCATCTACATTATAAGGTGCACTGACCCACTTTTTTCCTATACGAAGAATATAGTCATATAACTCCTTTGAACCCTCATAATTAAGCTTTGGCAGTGTATCATGTCCCCACCAGCCCTCATAATTCTTATTATACGGCCACACACCTCCGGTAAAACCAAAAAAGTTGTGATATGGACTTGACTCAGATATATATGCACCTGGCTCATGAGTACCATGGGGACAGGAACGCTGGCTCTTTTATTAGGTACATTGGCCTTTTTATTGTCCCTCTGGTCTTTAAAAAATCCATTATTTTCGATCACACTTTCGCAGAAAAGCAATAATGGCACATAATGTCAATGCAAGCACACTCAAACTAAAATATATTGTCAGGCTCAAAGGAACTGCCTCAAACATTTTATTGCCGACCGATACCATTCTTCCATCGTATAAAATTTCTGGTATTCTCTGTATCGGAAAATACTGCCACAGTTGCGAAAACTGCCTATTTCGATGAAAAATTGATTTGTCAAATAATAACGAATACAATAAAAATACGCAGGGCAGCAAAATGGCACCAATCGAGTTTTGCAACAGTTCTGAAAGAAGCATTGTGATTGCACCGGTCATTACACATAGAATTATGCTCATAAGGTAAACTAGCAAAACTGCCTGACCAGCAGAAATCATCAGTGAACTCCATTGGTATCCACCGATTTGCTGAATCGGCGTATGAAAACCGTCTACTCCAAATAAGCCAAACTGAAAGATTGCGGTAAAACCATACAGAACTAGCGCGGATACAATGGTTACTGTCATACCGGCACATAAGCGCGCAACAATTGCTTTTCTTGTACCTTTTTGTGTTGACCGTATGATTGAACTTAATCGTCTTGTCCGATCTACCGTACAGGCATCGCATAAAACGACGATCACATATAATAATAAGACAAGATTGATCCAATGGACTTTGTCAATTATTTCCTTATAAGCACACGTATACGCCATTTTCAGTGGATACTCCAATTTCGTATGATTGGACCAGTATTCTTTTTCTTCTTTTGTCAGCTGCTCCCCATCGTTCGTGGAATCTCTTTGCAATTCAATATTTGCTTTAATGTTTTCCTCCGACATGTTTTCATATCGTGGATTTAATCCCATGTAATTAATTGTCCGGTACACCCAGTAATAATTTTGAATGCTCCACCCATAAGAATAATTCTTCTCGCCTACAAAGTCATATTCGTCGATAAATGCTTGCATTTCGCGGATTGTTTCATTGTCGATTGGCTTTCCAGACCACTCCATCGCAAACTGTCGCTGCATCTGAATGTATTTTAATGGGCTGACCTTTTCTTCGACCAGCTCATCGGAATCATTGACATAATAGATCGGAATTCCATTGAAAAAAGCCGATTTATCAATTACCAGTCCATCATTATTCTTATTTGCTTTTAACACTTGAGCGCCACTCCATCCAACAGAGAAATCAAAAATAGTATAGAGATTAAGAAGAATAGTAAAAAGAAGGATTGCTGCAAAGGCAATGAGCCAAAGCTTTCTGTGCGTTATTTTTTTGATTTCATATTGAAAAATCAGTCCGAAGTTTTTCATTTGCTCCCTCTCTTTCTGAAATCACCTAAGTCACCTGAGTTTTCTGAAACAGTGAAAGAATCAACTGTATCCTCGGCATCATCAAATTGTTCCATATAAAAATCCTCAAGATCGCCTTCGATTTCTTTGTGCGAGCCCTGCCAGATAATCTGCCCATTTTTCATCATAATGATGTGATCTGCAATGTGCTCAATATCCGATACAATATGGGTTGATAACAGGACAATACTTTCCTTTCCAATTTCATCAATCAGGTTACGAAAACGGACTCGTTCTTTTGGGTCCAATCCTGCGGTTGGCTCATCTAATATTAAGACCTCTGGGCGATTAATAAGTGCCTGCGCAATTCCAAGCCGCTGCTTCATTCCGCCTGAATACGTTTTGATTTTCTTTTTTTGAACTTGTGAGAGTCCCACCAGTTCCAAAAGTTCATTTACTCTTACCTCTGCCGCTTTCTTTGTAAATCCTTTCAGCGCAGCGAAATACATCAGAAAATCTTTCCCGGTAAATTCCGGATAATAGCCAAATTCCTGAGGAAGATAGCCCAATACATTTCGATAGTGCTCATCTGATACACTGATTCCATTGTATGTGATTTCACCACTTGTCGGTACTAGGATTCCACACAACATACGAATCAACGTGGTTTTTCCGGCTCCGTTCGCACCGAGCAAACCAGTTACTCCTTTCGTAAGTGAAAAGGACAAACGATCAACTGCGATTTTATTTTTATATTGTTTTGTTAAGCGATCAATTGTCAGTTCCATGCGTACACCTCCTGTCGTATTGTCTTTTTTATTTCAAAGAAATGGATTGCCATCAGTGCCAGTATTACTATGTACCAGATGATTGGTTGAATTGACGGCAAAAAGTCTCTGTGGTTTTTCATTTGGTTGTTCAGAAGAATCATGCTTCCTGAAATTAGCACGGACACTGTAATACAAGCAAAAATGCTCTTTCTTCCGATCTGAGTTCGCTCGATTTTCGTATTTAAAATAGAAGTAATCAGATACGGAATCAAAATCATTGCACCAGTCACCAAATATCCGTTTTCACTATTTCTTCCAATCATGATGATCAAACATGATAAGATTACAATATGTACAATTCCGATGCAGCTCGTTCTTGCAAAGTAAATTCCTCGAAACGAAACCTTTGTGACACTTTCCAGTTCCGACATTCCATAATACTTTGAGCGAAACGATTCCATGACTGCTGCCATTGCGACAAATGGAATACTAGCAGAAACTACTGTAATCGAATCCGTAGACTCGACCTTCATCACGATTATGAAAATCGCCGCAATCAAAACAAACAGTGAAATGCACCAAACATACCAGCTGATGTAGGAAAATTGAGACATGATAAAGCATAATGTGGTCTCGTTATTCGTGTTTCGTTTGGTGTTTTCGTTATTCTTGTTATTCCAGCCGTCTTTGCTCATCACGTTATTTTCATTATTCCTAGTATTCTTGTTATTTTTTTTATTATACTTTCTATATTCTCTGATAAATTTGTCTTTTCTTAAGGAATCTGGCTGCCCGGCCATCTTTACTAATAGTTCTTTTGTTTTCTTATCCATTCATCATTCCTCCCTTCGTTGTTTTCTTTTATTTTGATCATTTCATCCACTCTGTTGTTCTCATTCATTTGGATGATTTCGATGTTTTTGTTGCTTCCCTTAATTTCTTTTTGATATTTCGAATCCTTCGATACAGCGCAAATCTCGATATGTTCAATTCGTCACAGATCAGTGAAATCGGTTCGTCATTTACAAACCGAAGTACAAGCAAATCTCGTTCCTCATCCGATAACACAGCTAGTAGATTTTCGATATACAATTTCTCAATTATCGTTTCGGCAAATGCGCCTCCATCCGATTCTGCTTTCCCTGTTTGCCCAGTTCCATCGCGTCTCTCTAGTTGCTCTATTTGCGACTTATAGATATTTCTTTTTCGATATTCATCAATGCATAAATTGCGCGCTATCGTATATAAGTAACGGATTTCTTTCTGCTGCTCCACATAATTGCTATTATAAAAACGCAGAAACACTTCCTGCGTAATATCCTCTGCCACATTCTTATCTCGAATTCGATAGTAACAATAGTGGAAAATTTTGTCGTATTGTTCCTCAATATCCATCGCTATCTTCTACATCCTCCTCTTTCTTCTCTGCTTCATTATGTTTAACGATGCAATTGTGATTATGTGCGGATAAAATAAAATTTTTTATTAAAAAAGGATGAAGAAAGCCCCCAGTGCTGCAACACCAGGGGCTTCAAGCTTTAAGTTGTCATGTATTAAAGCATATCAAAAATAAAGGTTACACAGACAAATCCAAAGGCAAATCACTTATATCCTTGAGACGCCTACCTTCAATCAAGGCATTTAGCATTTCAATAGAATCTTCTGCTTTCGTCTTTTTAACAGCCTCAACTAATTCATACAATGCAAAATGATACATGCAATCAATGTCACCTGTACCTAATGCCAAAGAAGCTAAACGACTCGGAAGTGGCTCTCCCGTTACTACTGCTATATGTGGTAAATGCCCTTTGCGATTTCGAATAAGATTCAGCGCTTCTGTACGACTATTTTGTGCTCGATCACTTCTCATCGTCCATTTTGCAGATATTGACGCATGTAGAATAGGAAGGCCACCATTTTTTTCCCGAATATCAGTCTTTAATGCTACCGTATCATCTATCAGTATTACTGGTGTATTTAATTCCTCATCTGACAATGGTTCTCGATATATTACAATATCTGGAGCAACCATATAATCATTCCCCATACTAGCTGCCAGCTTTGTATCACATGCAACTAAACGACTTAAGTATTCCAGATGCTCGTACTGTACAAAGTTGCTTGTTTTTATTGAATTTCTATTTCCCAACTTTATTATATGCCACTTTCCCGGTCGAATTACTTGAAGTTTTGGAAATGTAGCCGCAAGAAATTCCATATTAATCTGCTCAAACTTTGCTCCTGAAGTTTGTCCAACTGCTTTTTCATGAGTTTCAGCCATCAATCTATCTGCAATATCCTTTGCAATTGCTTTTGATAATCTTGATGAAGTATCTGCATTACTTGGGACACCATTTTTATCAATTGTCAAAACTCCATTATTAAGGAGTGCTTGATGGTATTTTTTTCTCTCATCAGCTATCAGTATATTCATTCCAATATCCTCCTTATCTCATTTCCCACAGCACAAGCAACAGGTGGTGGAAATGCATTTCCTATCATTCTGCATGCTGGTGTCTTCTTATCTGCAAAAAACCAATTGTCTGGAAATCCTTGAATTCTAGCAATCATACGAGGTGTTAATTTCGGTATTCCTGCAAAATCCTTCCCGGGCGGTTCATTTGCAACACCAATTCCATCAACTCCCAAGGCCGCCCACGCTTTCCGTGCTCTCGCCGGACCAAGATCTGGTCCTCCATGTTTTTTTGATCCACCTACAATTGTTGGCGCTATTGTATCAGCAGATGCAGCCCATGCATCTGCATCTTTCCAACCATTTGTTTTCATTAAATCCACAAGTGTTTCACCCACTGTTTTTGTATTTTCTGGATGCTCTATTGGGTAATGAAATAGTTTCTTTTCATCACATCGTATGCCAATAATTACTACTCTTGGCCGAAGTTGTGGAACACCATAATCGCTCGCGTTAAGAAGTTTTATCTGAACCCTATATCCCAATTCTCGAATTTGACTTAAAATAGATTCTCTATATTCATCAAAAATAGGATCCAAAAAACCTCTAACATTTTCAAGCATAACAGCTCTAGGCTTAATTTCACTAATCAATCGAATTGCTTCAGGAAAAAGATCTCTCTCGTCTTCACTTCCAAGCTGCTTTCCTGCTTTCGAAAAAGGTGGACACGGAACTCCACCTGCTAATAAATCTACTTTTCCATAATATGGATATCCCGAAAACTTACGAACATCTTCGCAGATTACATTCCACTTCGGGCGATTTTTTCTGAGCGTTTCACAATATTTTTTTTCATATTCTACTAACGCTATATGAGAAAAGCCAGCCATTTCCAAGCCTAAAGCTTGCCCACCAGCGCCAGCACAAATTTCTATACTTGTAAGCATTTTTTCACCAATCTTTTTTTATTTCTAATCACCATATCTCAAAAAATATCACCATTCTATGAGATTAAGACTAGATTCCACATTCTTTTAATATTCCTTAAAATATAGCTATTCTTCCGCATATGCAGTTTGCCTGTTGTAATCTTTTTCTAGGTTTTTCCATTTTCTTAAATTTTCTGCCGATGCTATATCTTTTAAAATTGTGGTTTTTTTATTCAATATTCTTTCAATAAAAAACTGTAATTCCTTACCTATATGACAAATCTCCGCATGGTTTATTGTCCAGTCAGATTGTATTGCTCTATCATAAAATTTAGAGACATTTAATAATGCTGCATTTTTTGCCATGCTTTTACTCATATTTCCCGTTAATACTTTATCCGAGAAAAAAACAGCAACACGATTACATAACGTTAGTATCTGCGTATAACTAATTTTATCAATCAATTCAATAAACTTATCATTTGCATTCTCCGAAATATGTAACTGAAGTCTTCGCGAATTCAACATATCTTCAAATTGCCTAATTAGATCGTCATATATATATTTTTTTAATAAAATTATCAATTCTTCTTCGTTACTATTCTCAATAAAATAACTGTTATTATTTATTTTATATAATATTTCGTCATCAAATATAACATTTACATTATATTGAACTTTTGCAACATAATATTCATTTGGAAAGTTTTCCTTACAAAAAGCATTAACTGCACTTTCCGGTGAAACAGATATTGCCTTAATCTCAGTTAAACGATTTATATATTGAATCCATTTTCCTTCGGGTTCCATTGGTGCGATTTCTGAAACATTATGAAAAGAATTATTCATTAATACATATACTAACTTAATCTGGTCTGAAAGTGTTAGTTCTGTAAAATTAATTTGAGCTTTTTCTTTACTATATATTTCTTGAATCTGCTTTTTTTTGCGTTCTTCTTCCGCTTTTGCTATTGCTTTACAGCCTTCACATGTACATTTTTTTGTTTCCCATATGCTTTTTGCATATACCCAATGTCCACACTCCAAGCAAAATTTATCCTTCTGACTATCAGATGCATAGCCAGTTCTCGGTTTTAACTTCTGATATAAATAAGCTCCACAGATTGCACATACCTCATCTGTTTTTATCGGAGGTAAAATGCTCAATAACCCTGATGGCTTCACATCAATATTATATTTACTTATTATATTCGATAATCTAATTGATTTATCCTTATACATTGTAATGACTTCTTCAATTTGTTCCTCTGTTAAATGTTCTAATTTTCTATTTATTTCCATATTTATTTCGTATTTCCTTTGCATCAATATTATTTAAAATAATGACTATAGAAACATTGCTTACGCCATAATATATAACTCCTTCCCGCGTTCTATTTATACATACTATAACACGGTTCTATTCTACTAGCAAGCAACTATCTCTTTTAATCCACTTTACTTTTTTATCCGATCAACACTACAATACCAGCTACCACAAGCGCAATGAGTAGATACAGCACGGTACCAGCAGTTCGTCTTACAAAAATTGTCTTCCATGACTTAAGATATGGGACGCCTTCCATTCCTTCGATGGCCCAGATTTTGCTGTGACCTACCCACAGACGGTCAATTATAATGCCATCAAACCAGTTCATAACCACCAGGAAAAGATACGCCTGAAGATAGGCTGTCTTAAAATCAGTGACATGATTCCAAACAGAAAAAATCAGCACCAAAACAACAAACATGACAATACAAAACGAGATCATAAAACGCTTCCCTTTTTTCATTGTCGATTCTTTGTCTGCGATTCCTCGTTTCTGGGCTTCATCTAAGTATTCCTTAGAATAAAAATACAGGCAATTTCGTCCACTATTTCTTGCCGCGCCCTTTACCAATAAGAAGAACAGAAGACAGTACAATACAAGTTCCAACAAGATCATCATTTTTTCTTACCCGCCTTTCTCGGAACTTCCTATATTGGCATTTATTTGCATCTTGTAGGAAGATCCTTTTTTCACTATTTCTTTTGATTCCATTATAGTGAGTTCACTATGTTTTTGCAACAGATTCCTTTCAAACATAAAACCACGTGGACAGGAACACCGGCTCTTTTATTGAGTACGCTGGCTCTTTCTCTGTCCCTGCTGGTATCCTACTCATTATATCCATTAGATAGTATATTTTGATAATATTTGACTATTTTCAATCTCTATGCTATACTCATACAGCTACCACCCCCGATACAGGTACGGAAAGGGGGTGACCCTCGTGTACGATACGACAATATCTTTTATCCTCTCCATTTTGGCAAGCGTAGTTGCCTACTACATCTGCAAATGGCTAGATGAAGAGGAGTATAGCCTCAGGATTAAGCCTCCTGCTCCAAAAATGGAATAGAAAACCCCCAGTGCGACAACACTGGGGATTTTCGTTTTTGCGACCAATCGTGGACGCAACAATATCTTTTGCCTAAAAATAGTATATCCTATTCAAACTCAACTGTTCCTGTAGGCTTTGGTGTAAAATCATACAGAACACGATTGATTCCTGCAACTTCATGTGTGATACGATCTGTAATATGAACCATCACTTCATGTGGAATCTCAGCAGCTGTTGCTGTCATAACGTCAGTTGAACATACTGCACGTACAATACAGCACCACTCGAAAGCACGCTTTCCGTTTTTAATTCCTGTTGATCTAAATTCCGGAACTACGGTGAAATACTGCCAGATTTTTCCTGCAAGTCCGTTCTTGTCAAACTCCTCACGAAGAATTGCATCAGACTCGCGCACTGCTTCAAGACGATCACGTGTAATAGCTCCTGGACAACGAACACCAAGTCCCGGTCCTGGGAATGGCTGACGATAAACCATATCATGAGGCAGACCAAGTTCGTCACCAACAACACGAACCTCATCTTTGAAAAGGATTCTGACTGGCTCTACAAGCTCAAAATCCATATCTTCCGGAAGTCCGCCTGCATTGTGGTGTGCCTTAATGCCTTCTTCTGACTCAAGAATATCCGGCCAAATTGTACCCTGTGCTAAGAATTCAATTCCGTCAAGCTTTCTTGCCTCTTCAGCAAATACTTCAATAAATTCTCCGCCAATAATTTTTCTCTTCTTCTCAGGATCATCAACTCCTGCTAATTTATCAAGGAAACGATCTGTTGCATCAACATAAACCAGATTTGCATTCATCTGATTACGGAACACTTCAATTACCTGCTCTGGCTCACCCTTGCGAAGCAGACCATGATTAACATGAACACATACAAGCTGCTGACCAATTGCTTTAATTAAAAGTGCTGCAACAACAGATGAATCAACTCCACCAGAAAGTGCAAGAAGAACCTTCTTATCTCCCACCTGCTCTTTAATCAGCGCAACCTGCTCCTCAATAAAAGCCTTGGCAAGCTTTGGCGTTGTAATTCTCTCCATGTCAGCTGGACGTCTTATTTTATTAACATTCATATTAAACTCCTCCTTATTCTTTTCCTTAATTTTGGACTTACTGATTTTTCCGATGCCATTTAACTATTTCATTATACCTAATACAAAAATATTTGACAACCTTTATTTAAGAAAAACAAATTTTCATGTAAGCATGAAATTTGTCCAAATCTAGCAAGACGCGTGAACCGTAACTAAAACTCTTGACACCATCAATTTTCGTGCTATCATTGGATTTTTTACTTCTATCGTATTGATTATGTCATGTCTTACCTGGGTATGGTTATCATCGAAAAAAAATAAAAACAAATTTCAAGCTCTGGCACACATGGATTCTCTTACCAATATTTACAATCGTTATGGATTTGATGAATTAGCGGAAAAAATGATTGCAAAAAATCCGAAGTCACATTTTGTAGTCGCACTCCTTGACATAGATGACTTTAAATTTATCAATGATATCTATGGACATGCCTACGGCGACAAAGCTTTAAAAAATCTTGCTGATAGTATGAAAAACTTTTTTCCATCTAATGCATTACTAGGAAGAAACGGTGGTGATGAGTTCTGTATTTTTCTGCCTAATTGCACATATGACGATGCAGAAGAACAGTTGGAGCAATTCACAAAAATTCCAAGGGTATTTTCATGCAATGGAAAGGAATATCAATTTTATATTTCGCTCGGATATGCTGAATATCCAACCTTTGCTTCAAACCGTTCTCAGCTCATGCGCTGTGCAGATGCTGCTCTTTATGAGATAAAACTTCATGGAAAAAATGGATGCATGGCTTACAGAAATGGTCTTCAGTTAGGTGCTCGTAAACAACTTGGATTTGCCCTCAAGGATATCTCCGAACATCTTCCGGGCGCTTTTATTATATACAGGGCTGACAAAACTGATGACGAGCTATTTTATGCAAACCACGAGTTTCTTCGCATGACAGGCTATAAAAATATGGATGAACTATTTAGGCTTGCCAAAAAAAGCTTTCGCAACCTGATTAGGGAAGATGAACAGCAAAAGATAGAATCAAGTATTTGGGAACAAATTGACAGCGGCAACGAAAATGATTATATTCACTTTCATCTTCGAAAAGCTGACGGCTCTTATCTTTCTGTACTTGATCATGGAAGAATCGTAAATAGTCAACAATACGGTCGAGTATTCTATGTATTATTTACTGACTGGGAAGACATGCATATTCATTACGGTGATAAATTTTCAGAATAAATAAGACGATGGCGAGCCATCGGGGACAGGTAAAAATCCACCGTTCCTGTCCCCAATGGCTCATTTTTCCTCCACAACCTGGAAAATAAAGAACTTTAGATAATAGCTTTCATCAGCTGCCCACAGAATCGGATGGTCTGGAGCCTGTGTGCGAAATTCCACCTGACGAAGTCTTTTATGGGTTGCTTTTGCTGCTTCTTTTACAGTTTTTGCTAGCAGCTCCTGTGTCATGAAATGAGAGCAGGAACAAGTAGCCAAATAGCCACCGTCTTTTACAAGCTTAAGTCCCTTCATGTTGATTTCACGATATCCTTTGATTGCATTCTTAGTAGCTTCTCTTGATTTTGTGAAAGCAGGCGGATCAAGAATAACTACGTCATATTTTTCGCCTGCTGCAGCAAGTTTTGGTAATTCATCTAACACATTCGCACAGCGAAAGTGAACTGTATCCTGAAGTCCGTTTAAGCGTGCATTGGCTTCTGCCTGAGAAACTGCGTATTCAGAAATATCAAGTCCGGTAACATCACTTGCACCGGCAATACCTGCATTCAACGCAAATGTTCCCATGTGGGTAAAACAATCCAATACCTTTTTGCCTTTGCATATACGCTGCATAGCAAGACGATTATATTTCTGATCAAGGAAAAATCCTGTTTTCTGACCATTTGCCACATCTACAAGATAATGCACACCATTTTCAATAATTTCCACAGTAGTGTCAAATTCATCCCCGATAAAGCCTTTTACCTTTGGCAGTCCCTCTTTTGTGCGCTCGTTTGCATCACTGCGCTCATAGACTCCGCGGATTAAGATGCCATCTTTTAGAAGAAGTTCCTTTAAAATTTCCACAATCTCTTCTTTAAAAGCTTCCATGCCAAGAGCCAGACATTCCACTACCAGAACATCTTCATATTTATCAATGACAAGTCCCGGAAGAAAATCTGCTTCACCAAAAATAATTCGGCAAGATGAAGTATCTACCGTTGTCTTACGGTAATCCCATGCATTTTTCACGCGCATTGTTAAAAAATCATGATCAATTACCTGATCTGCTTTGCGAGTCATCATACGTATGCGAATTTTAGAATTTTGATTGATAAAACCATTTCCCATAGGATATCCGTCGAAATCATGTACTGTCACAATATCTCCGTTTGTAAATCTTCCCATAATAGTTTCTATTTCATTATCAAAGATCCAGGCACCGCCGGATTTGATCGTTCGGCCTTCGCCTTTTTTAAGTGTTACAATAGTATTATACATAAAGTCCCCTTTCTGAACTTAATTCAAACTGACTTAAAATAACCCGTTGGAAAACATCATGTTCTCCAACGGGTATACTTAACGCTCTAATAATAGGTAAAGAGCTTTTTTGTTACTCAAATTCTATTGTTGCCGGCGGCTTTCCTGTGCAGTCGTACATTACGCGGTTTACACCCTTTACCTCATTAACGATACGGTTTGTTACCTTTCCAAGTACTTCCCACGGAAGCTGCGCTGCGTCAGCAGTCATGAAATCTGAAGTATTTACAGCGCGAAGCGCAATTGCGTAATCGTAGGTACGGAAATCACCCATAACACCAACACTTCTCATGTTGGTGAGCGCTGCAAAATACTGACCAAGACCCTTATCCAAACCTGCCTTTGCAATCTCCTCACGATAGATATAATCAGCCTCCTGAACGATCTTTACCTTCTCCTCTGTTACCTCTCCGATAATACGGATTCCAAGACCCGGGCCCGGGAATGGCTGACGATATACAAGATAGTCCGGAATGCCTAGCTCTAATCCTACCTTACGAACCTCATCCTTAAACAGCATACGAAGCGGCTCTACGATCTCCTTGAAATCAACTACGTCTGGAAGTCCTCCTACGTTGTGGTGAGACTTAATAACAGCTGACTTTCCAAGACCAGACTCGATAACATCCGGGTAGATGGTTCCCTGTACCAGATAGTCGACAGCACCGATCTTTCTTGCCTCTTCCTCGAATACGCGGATGAACTCCTCACCGATAATCTTTCTCTTTGCCTCTGGCTCTGTAACGCCCTTTAACTTCTCATAATAGCGCTGCTGTGCATTGACACGAATAAAGTTTAACTCATATGAGCCGTTTGGTCCAAATACAGCCTCAACCTCATCACCCTCATTTTTACGAAGTAGGCCATGATCTACAAATACACAAGTCAGCTGTTTGCCAATTGCCTTAGAAAGAAGTACGGCTGCAACAGATGAATCTACTCCGCCAGATAATGCACAAAGAACCTTGCCATTACCGATACGCTCACGTAGCTGTGCGATTGTTGTCTCTACAAAGGATGACATTTTCCAATCTCCGTGACATCCACAAACCTTGTATACGAAGTTTGAGAGCATCTTCATACCCTCTGCTGTATGCATAACTTCCGGATGGAACTGTGTTGCATAAAGCTTTCTCTCTGGGCAGGACATTGCGGCTACCGGGCATACAGGTGTATGCGCAGTCACACGAAAACCTTGCGGTGCCTTTGCAATGTAATCAGTGTGGCTCATCCAGCAAACAGTTGTCTTTGATACGCCTTCAAATAAAGCGTCCTCTGTGTCAACCTCCACCTCTGTATGTCCATACTCACTTGTCGGTGCTGTCTCTACAGTTCCGCCAAGACTCCATGCCATTAACTGTGAACCATAGCAAATACCAAGAATCGGAATACCCAATTCAAAAATGGCTTTGTCATAATGTGGTGACTTTTCATCATAAACGCTGTTTGGACCACCAGTAAAGATGATTCCCTTAGGATTTATTTTTTTGATCTCTTCCAGGCTCATCGTGTAAGGCTTTACCTCACAGTATACGTTGCACTCGCGCACGCGGCGTGCAATCAGCTGATTATACTGACCACCAAAGTCTAATACAATAACCGACTCCTTCTCCATTGCAATTCCTCCTGCTTTTGTTATCGTCTGCTCTCATCCTCGATGCACTATGCTTTCTGGCGGGCAAACATTGCTTCATACTTTTTCTTTTTTATTATACAGAGTGTGACTGTTTTGTGCAATGCAAAATTTTTATAACAGTAGAGCGCAATCAGCCACTTTTTTAGGAAAAATTCCTACAAAACATAACTTACTTTTCTTATTTTATCCATGCAAAGAATGCACAGTCATATGCCTCAAAATATTCTTGTGCATCAGCAATTGCCATCGTAGTAATCTCTGATGTAACGGGATCATACACACTTACATTTTTTGTGTCATAGCCTGTAAGCAATAGCGCACTGCTGTCTCCAGTAACTGCAAGCACCAGATGATTTTCGTTGATATAATATAAAATCTGTGTTACACTGCTGCCTCTTAGATTTTCTGCACGGCCGCTTACACTTTTTGACGTATCTTTTGTGTTTTCAGCCTCTATTGCCTGAGTCATAATATCCTCAACAGCCGTCTTCTCATTCAAAAGTGCTTCTACTAAAGATGCATTTCCGCCTTCAGCCGAAATAAGAATCTCTAAGCATGCCCTTAAGCCATCTTCTGCGTTTTTTGCCTGTTGTTCTTCAAATGTCAGATTTTTACTCAGCGCTCTAGTTCCTCTTGTCCAAACATAGCTTGCCCTATCATCTACCACTACTCCCATCTGATCATATGCGGTGTCAATAGCATCTGCAAGCACACTGTCAATCTGCTGTAAGCGTCCCTTGGCATATACATAGTAAAGATGCCCCTGATCACCATCATCTAAGTTCAACTGATATGAGGCAGCTGCATCGCGAATCTTGCAAAGTGTTCCATTTGTCTGCACCTTTTCTGTATCGAGAGGAATACTAATAGACCACCCCTTCTGGAAATCATCTGCAATTTTGCTCTTTGTTAAGCTTGTAACCTTCTTATCGCTTCGATTATTGAAAAACATCTGATCATCAGCCGCTTCTTCATAGCTTCCAGACGCATTGTTCTTCGTAAGACGATAAATGTTTAGCTGATTCTCCAAAATTTGTGTTCCTTCTATATAATATCCATCCATCTGATATGCACCAGACTGTGTCATGTCTTCATCAAATGAAAGTATTGCCAGTTCATACATAGGCTTATGCACTACCTGTCCGGCCTGTGTCAGCACATCACTCTTTCTTCCCGTGCCATACACCAGATCATTGCCCAAAAAGCCCTGAATCTGAACAAACTCACCTTCTCCTGCATCTATACGATACGTTTCTCCAGTGCTTAGATCGGCAATTCTAATCACGCCTGCATATCCCTCATCGCCCTCCTCCCAGGCAATAAGGCTGCTTGATTTATTGGAGTAAAAGCTTCCTGCACTTGATGCCTTAGCAAGCTGTGCCTTCTCTCCACTGCTTAAATCGATAGAATACACAGTACTCTGATACAAAAGGTACATCAAATCAGACTCATTATTGACATAGGCAAGCGTTCCCATATTTTTCATAAGGATCTCTTCCGAGAATGTAACTGGAATATAGAAGATTTCATCAATACAGGCTGTCTCACATTTATAATGAAGGAAGCTGACGCCAACCTGTCCCTCATGATTTCCTCTGCTGTGATAACCATATGCCATAAAATAAATATCGCCGCTGTTTTCAACACGAATTGGCTGCAGCTTGTACCCATCTAAAAATGATTTATCCTCAGCTCCATCCTGATATGTGTATATAAGACTTAATGAATTATCTTTTTCATTTGATGTAAACAGCTGTCCGTCATACACGTATGCCTGAATATTTTCATCATCTGATGCCATCTTGGATACTTCCTCATCTGTAATGCCAAGTTGCAGTGCCCCCTTTGCATACACTGGTGCTGCTACCGAAAACTGCTCTTTTACATGGCGTTCAAAATCAAGAAGATAAAGCACATCACTTCTAAAACGCACAACATAATTTTCATTCACCATACATGTTTTGCTGTCTGTGCCGTTACTTATTGTTACAGGATATGTCAATGTAACACTTGCCTGACTGTCGCTTAACTCCGTAAGCGTTGTCTCTACTGTTCCAGCCTCAACTAAAAGACCATTCCACGTGATCATACCACTTCTTGAATGCTGATTCACGTAGCTGAAATCATCTGTTCCCATCGTCTCATCTGGCTGTATGTAATTGACGACAAAATCACTGTTTTTGTCAATTGATGCCTGCCAGAAATCATGTGCAAAACCAACGAGGCTTTCTGTATGTTCATCTGTCAGATAAATAATTCTGCTATAATAATAGACAGGTTTTTCCTTCTGACTGACACATAAAACAAATTGATATTCATTGCCATCATCTACCAGATTAGAAAGCTGCAGCTGTGTCTTCATAGTGCTTCCATCCGTTTCCCATCCGCTTATCACACCATCCTCTACAAGACGTGTGCCATCAAGGCCTCTGACTTCATATGAAACCTGACCGACATTCTCCGCCTGATCGATCTGAATGGACAGTTTATGTTCCTGCGACAGGGGCGTAATACAGCCCCTCATCGTGGAAACATCCATCTTTTGTGTATAACCACGAAGAATATTGCTGTTATCTGTAAGATACTTAAGCCTTACAGCGGCAAGTGTGCCTGACTGCATCGTTTCGTAGCTGTCTGTCTGCTGTGTTTTCTGTGTATACTGCTGATATACTACAAAGCTGCCAAATGCAGCTGCAAAAATAAAAATCAGCAGCAGAATCCTTCGAATTAGCTTTTTCAAATCAAAACCATACCTTTCTTTTTCCCTATTAACAGGGTATTGTTATGGCTTTATTTTACTTGCAATCTAGTAAAATCACAAGTCTTTTTTTGTACTGCCGTTAACATCAATATCGTCCTCTGCATCGTCTGCACCTTCGCCTTGCAATCTCCTGATATAAAAGTACACTTACTATATCTTCCAGCCAGCTTTGCTGTCTTGGCGGCCTAGGCGGCGGTGGTCCCTGAGGAGGACCAAATGGTGGCGGCGGTGGACCAAATGGTGGCGGTGGTGGTGGCATAAATGCATCGTGTCCGCTTGCCTCAAATAGATCCTCTATCGGTATTTCTCTAAACTCCTCATTTTTTCTAAGACGCTCACAGATTTGACGTCCTGTTCGATTAAGATTTATTTTATCTGGATATTCATCATAAATAAAGCTTCCTGCATAATCAAGCTCATCACAAGTATGTTCAATTTCCTGCTGTATCTTTTTTATTTTTTCCGGATAGAGGCTTTTCCAGTACTGCGTTTGAATCTCATCTGCTGCCTCCTCAAGCCTTTGGGCGATCAATGCATCCTGTGGGGTCTGCGGCCGAAAGCGTGATGACTGATGATACAGCCCGTACTGGCTGTGACTGCTCCATATCATAGCAAAATCCTTTCAGACGGATTTACTTTTATTTTATGCCGCATTAAATTCAAGTGTTCCACGCCTTAACTAATCATCCCACTGTACCGTTGGAAAACCGAGAATACATATTGTTTTCTCGCCATTTACACGGTACAGCAGATTGATATTTGATCTTTCGTTTTGAAACCGTATCACTTCTCCTAATTTTTCCCCATATCCATAGTATAGCTGCAGATTGTCCTGTCCTTTTGCACTTACAAGCGATGCGCCTGCTTTATTTATCATCTTTTTAGCACATTCATCTATCTGTTCTTTTGTCATTAACTGCGGCCAGCTTCCTATAAGCTCTAAACATAGTTTTGATTGGCTCTGGCTGTATTTTTCCAGTCGTTCTTTTTTCTCATATATCCTTTGCATTTCTTCTGACCAGTCTCCCACAAACCGCCAACTGATCAGCCCTTCGCACATATTGTCATTTTTTATTGCCGTCTGATTTTCATTTGTATCTTCGTCATTATTTTTTCTTAAGTATTGCAGACTCCAGGAAAAATCTTCATTTGCACCTTCAAGCTCCCATATACATCCATACGTTTCCTTCTTTTTTATAATCCCATATCCACTGTAAATTTGACAGACGGCCGCCGCACCCTCAAGGTATTCTGTAATCTCTTCTTCTGACGTTAATGCAGGACCAGTACCATAAAGGCGAATCTGTGCCGTCACATCATCTGTAAATTCGTCATTAAAACAAGATGCCATCTCAAAGCTGTCTAGCGCCATTTCCTGTCTTTTATTCAGTCCAAACGTTTCCACCGCAATCACTGCGCACCACACTGCACAGCAAAGCCCTGTCAATATACGGTACATATTGCCTCCTTTCTGCTCCTATTGGAAAGTATTTCCTATTAAAAAAACTTTATACACATTAATCTTTTGCAAAATTTGCGTGTTGCCATTCTATGTCATCTTTGCTATACTAAGAAAAAAGTGCCTATTTTAGCCACTTTTTGATTAGGAGGGATTCTATGTCTAAGCCAACGCTCTACCGAAACCGTTTGATACCACTTGAATCAATACTGTTAACTAATGATGAAATCCTATATCACGATGATAAAAAAATCATTACATTCTGGAAGACGCTTCATCCAAAGTCTGATCTTGCATACGGCTATTCATGTTACTTTTTAGACCGTGGTTTTAAGATCAGCCGATTTTATTCGCACAGTCACGATTTCATGTATTGGTATTGTGACATCATTGAGACAAACTACGAAAAGGACAGCGACACTTATGTCTTTACTGATCTGTTGGCAGATGTGATAGTCAAGCCAGACGGAAACACTCGCGTAGTGGATCTTGATGAGCTGGCAGATGCCTTTGAGCTCGGACTTCTCTCTTCACAGCGTATGAGCTGCGCACTCAGACAACTCGATGATCTGCTTCAGGCAATTTACAGAGACCGTTTTGAATCACTGACAGAGCCACTTATGAATCAGATTGCTGAGTATGAATCATCGCAGCAAAAAGCGTAACAAAACATGCCCTTTGGGGTAAAATTTAACACAAAGATCAAAGGAGAATCATATTATGATAGCACTTGGATGCGACCACGGCGGTTACGAATTAAAACAGGAGATTATCAAATACCTAGAGGAAAATAATCTGCCATTTAAGGATTTTGGCTGCTACGACAACAGCTCAGTGGATTATCCTATTTATGCACGCAAAGTAACAGATGCCATTACACACGGTGAATGTGACAAGGGTATTTTAATCTGCGGAACAGGTATCGGTATTTCCATCGCAGCAAATAAGGTTCCTGGCATCCGCGCTGCACTGTGTACTGACTGCTTCTGCGCTGAAGCCACAAGACTTCACAATGATGCCAATATCCTTTGTATGGGCGGACGCGTTGTTGGTCCTGGACTTGCTGTAAAGATTACTGACACATTCTTAAATACACCATTTTCTAACGATGAGCGCCACATAAGACGCATCAATCTGATCGAAAACAGAGATCCATCTGAAAATTAATCATAAAAAAAGCCGCTTACCCATCAAAAGATGAGCAAGCGGCTTTTTCTTTTATTATCCTATATTATTATCCTAAAAGTGCTTCTGCATATTTTCCAAGCTCAGCGCTTCTATTTTCAGCATCTTCCATGCTGCTTCCCTTTACACCGTAATACAGCTTGATCTTCGGCTCAGTTCCTGATGGTCTTACACACAGCCATGCGCCGTCCTCAAGATCATAATACAGTACATTTGACTGCGGCAGTCCAGTTGATGTTACCTCTCCTGTCTCCATGTTTTTGCAGGTATCTAACTTATAATCTCTTGCCTGCAGTACCTTGTACGGTCCGATATTCTCTGGTGCATTTGCACGTAAGTTTTCCATAGTCTGAGCGATCTTTGCCAGACCCTCAATACCCTTCATGGTAACAGACTTTACACTGTCCTTATAATAGCCATACTTGTCATAAATTGCAAGCATCTGATCCCACAGTGTCTTTCCCTGCTTCTTATAATAAGCAGCAGCCTCGCACAGTGCCATAGTCGCAACAATAGCATCTTTATCTCTTGCATGTGTTCCAATAAGACATCCATAGCTCTCCTCAAATCCAAACAGATATGTTCCCTTACCACTCTGCTCAAAACCAAGAATCTGCTGTCCGATGTACTTAAATCCAGTCAGACACTCAATCAGGCGGATTCCATAAGACTTTGCGATTGCATCTGCAAGATTCGTTGTAACGATTGTCTTAATAAGAGCTCCATCCTCTGGCAGTCCCTTCTTTTCCTTAATCTGGCTGATTGTATACTCAGCAAGCAAGCATCCAGACATATTTCCTGTCAGAGAATGATACTCACCAGTCTTTGCATCCTTTACATATACGCCAAGACGGTCTGCATCCGGATCTGTTGCCAGAACAAGATCTGCGTTTTTCTCCTTTGCAAGTGCAAGTGCCAGTTCAAATGCTTCTGCTGCCTCTGGATTTGGATAGCTTACAGTCGGGAACTCTCCATCTGGAAGCTCCTGCTCTGGAACTACATAAACATGAGTAAAGCCAAGCTCCTTTAATACACGTCTTGCCGGTACATTTCCTGTTCCGTGAAGAGGTGTATAAACGATTGTCAGCTGATCCTGCATTTCGTCAATGGCATCCTGATTCTTTACCTGCTTCTTTAACTCTGCAATATATGCGTCATCAATTGCACCGCCAATAATCTCAAACAGATTTGCCACGCGTGCATTATCTTCCTGCATCGTCTTTAAGGTGGAGAAATCTGTGATTGCCTTTACCTCTGCCATGATTCCCTTGTCATGCGGCGGTGTAATCTGTGCGCCGTCCTCCCAATATACCTTATATCCATTATATTCTGGCGGATTGTGAGATGCAGTAATATTGATTCCTGCGATACATCCAAGCTTTCTTACAGCAAATGAAAGCTCTGGTGTCGGGCGAAGAGATTCAAACAGATATGCTTTAATGCCATTTGCAGCCAGACAAAGTGCTGCTTCCTTGGCAAATTCTGGAGACATACGACGGGAATCGTATGCGATTGCAACACCTTTCTTCTGCTCTCCTGCCTTGATAATATAATTAGCAAGTCCCTGTGTTGCCTTGCGAACTGTATAAATATTCATACGGTTTAATCCAGCTCCAATCACTCCGCGAAGACCAGCTGTACCAAATTCCAGCTCCGTATAGAAACGATCCTTTTTCTCCTCTTCTGAAATTCCTCTTAACTCAGCCTTTGTTGCCTCGTCAAAACACGGGCTTGTCAGCCACTCATCATACAATGCCTGATAATCCATAAAAACCATGCCTTTCCGTGTCACTTTTTTAAAGGACACTGCTTTCTTTTACCCTAAGTATACTAGATAAAACAAAAAAATGGAATCTTTTTTCAAAGATTTTTCACAAAATACTCCTATTCTTTACCGAAATCTTGTGTTATACTAACGAAGCGAAATACAATATTTAAAGAAAGGTGACATGTATTATGAAGACTTTTTTACATTCTTCCAAAGATAAACAAAGCTTGTCTAACTGGTCGCTCCGACAGAAAGCAGGCTTTTTTGTTTTTCTGGCACTTTTTGCCATATGCATTGGAATGGCCTGCTTTTTTAATGGTTTCTCCCTGCCTAATCTATTAATTCTGATTGCCATTGCCATTGTCTCTATGGTCATCTACGTGCTGCCAATTTCTCTGCATCCAGTTGTAAAGGCTGTCATCACTATTATTCTTCCGACAGCCGCATTCTTTTTACTGGAGTCTATGACACATGTTGTCTGGGAAACGATGGAGATTGACGCTGTTTTATTAAACCTTGTCTTTTACTATTTGTTCTTTTTGTTTTTCTTCTTCGTAAGCGGATCAACAAAAATCTCACTTGATATTCTGCTTATCTTTACCATGATTGTCGGTCTGGCAAACTATTTTGTCATTTTGTTTCGCTCCTCACCGATTCTGCCATGGGATCTGCTCTCAGTTGGAACTGCAGCCACTGTTGCAAACAATTATACCTTCAGCATCACATATCTTGTTGCTCAGCTGGCATCTGGCTTTTTAGGATGTATAATACTTGCCGGAAAATGTAATCTTCATTTCCCGGCTCTAAGCGCTAAAAAGACAATTCGCGGACTGATTCGTCTGGCACTTTGCTGCGTTTTAATCATTCCGTCTGCTTGCTATGTCCACTTTTTATATCAGCCTGACATTGCGGATTATACAAGCCTTGACAACACGCTGTTTACTCCAAAATATATGTTTAAGACAAATGGCTTTTTCGTTGCCTTTTTGATGGACAGCCGCTATCTTAGAATTGATGAGCCAAACGGCTACAGCAAAGAATATGCTAAATCGCTTCTTGATGAGCAGACTGAAACTTCTTCTACTGCCGATGAGCTTCCAAATATCGTTGTCATTATGGATGAATGTTTCTCTGATCCTACTGTACTTGGTGACTTTTCCTGCAACGAAGACTTTATGCCATATATTCGAAGTCTGCTTGACGGCGCTCCAAACACCATAAGCGGTCATCTTTATGTATCTGTTCTTGGCGGCAACACGGCAAATTCAGAGTTTGAATATCTGACAGGAGATTCGATGGCATTTCTTCCAAGCGGAAGTATTCCTTATCAGCAGTATTTAAATAAGTATGCTCTGTCAATTGTTTCACACATGAAGGAATTAGGCTACAGCACAACTGCTATGCATCCGTACAATGCCTCTGGCTGGAATCGAAGCTCTGTTTATGAAAAGATGGGATTTGGACAGTTTCTTTCCTTGAAAAATTTCCATCACGGCGAACAGCTTCGAAAATATGTCAGCGATCAGGCCGACTTTGAAGAGGTTCTCGATGTCTTAAATCAAAGCACCGATCCTGCCTTTATCTTTAATGTAACAATGCAAAATCACAGCAGTTATGGCACACCGTATGATAACTTCACTCCGTCTATTGAAGCTAAGTTTAAAAATACAAAGAGTACCAAATATTTAAACAACTATCTTTCCCTGATGAAATACACTGATGACGCAATTAACTATCTGCTTACTGAGCTTTCTGCTTCTGACAAGAAAACAATTGTTGTCTTCTTTGGTGATCATCAGCCAAACGATTATGTTGTTGAACCAATCTACGAAGAGAATGGCCTCGATATCAATAACCAGACGCTTGAAGAACAGCAAAAGCGTCAGCAGGTTCCTTTCTTTATCTGGGCAAATTATGATATCGAGGAGGAAAGTAATCTTGCAATTAGTGCTAATTATCTTTCTACAAAAGTTGCCAAGGTTGCCGGTCTTGGCCTTACAAAATATCAAAGCTTCCTCTCACAGATGTCAGAAGTACTTCCTGTCGTCAATGCAGTTGGCTATGTAGACACCGACGGTACATGTCACTATTTAAAGGAAGCCACTGGCGAAGAAAAAACATGGCTTGATAATTATGAAATTCTTCAGTATTACCGCATGTTTGACCAATAATTAACTTTTACAGCTGCTTCTGCAGCAGACAATCAGCAAAGGCAGTGCGTACACTATTTTGTTCCACTGCCTTTTTTATTTTCTCGATATTCTTCTCAGAAATCCACGATTTGCTGTTATTAAAATAGAAATTTACCTGTTTCCAATATTTTTCCGGGTATGCAATCATAAATCCTAATAGGCTTATTTCTTTTTGTGACATGTTTTGGACTCTGTTATATTCGCGAATCAGCCTCATTCCAAGCTCCTGATTCCAGTTATGCTTTTCCATGATTTTTCTAATAAACTGATACAGATCACAAATCTGGCAGCCCACACGAAACTGTTCAAAATTTACTGCTGCCGTCTGCCCCTGACCAATAAGTACATTGTGCTGATGATACGCGCCATGTATCAGATGGCCTTCTTTTTTCGCCTGTTCCTCCACCTCATAAAGTTCGCCGTCCATCATTGCACGCACTGCAATGTCTGCCTGATTATACATTTCATCAAGGCTTTTTTGGATGAACTGCTCAAGCACTGATTTTTTCTTTTTACGATGCAGATAGGCACGCACACGGCGAAGCTCACGATTGTGCTTTTCATATTGACAGGCCAGACTCTGCCTTTCTTTATGTGTATTTGTGACAGCATTGCCTTCTGTCATATCCTGTTTGCTTTCTTCAGACTGCACTTTCTCCTGTTTTATAAGCAGATGCTTTGGCATGCGCCTCATAGAAATATGCAGCCGCGCAAGACTATTCACAGCCTGTACGAGATCACCAATACTGCTTACACTGCATTCTGGCCATGGATACCACATTTTTAACACATAACCTGTGCCTTCTTCATTTTTAGAGAGCAGTTCTTCCTTCTCATTTTTTATGATCTGGTCTGTGTGCACCATTCCATTTTCCGCCAGATATAAAAGAAAGGCCGCCTCTGCCTCTAACCGTGCTTGTTTTCCACGGTATTCTGAAAGCAGATACAGTCCTTCTTTTGTATCACATAAAAGTGCGCCCCGTACCTTTCGCGTTGTACGAACTGTCACAGGATACTGACTAAGTACCGACATTCCCCAATCATTCATAGAATTACCTACGCCTTTCCGGCTGTCTCCCGGACCGCCTATGCTATCCTATGAAACATAAGGTAATATCATGCCAGATCATTTTTATTTGCGCGTCCAAAGAATATCTCTGTTAATGCATTGTCCTAGCAATCTCTTCACCTGTCCTGCGTCCTTTGTCTGCGGCAAAATCCACATAAGCTTTGTCAGAACAGCTTCTAGTGTCATATCATATGCCTCCATGACACCTGCCTCTTCCTTTACCTTCTTTCCAACCTCATATACAGCAAGATTGCTGCCTTCTCTGGCAACCTGTGTAGCCATGACAAACACCTTTCCCTCACGTGTCCACTTATGTACCACATCGAAAAAGCTTCCATGCTCGTAAACAGGAAGACCACCGACACCATATGCCTCGATGATTACTGCATCACATCGTCCTGCCACATAATCAAGAATATCAGCAGGCATAGACGGCACCAGCTTAACTAATCCTACTGATGCAGTCATATCATGATAAAACTGTACAGGTCCCATCTCTTTTGGCTCTTCAAAATACAAAAGAACACGTCCGTCACTAATCATGCCAAGATATGGATAATTGACACTTGCAAATGCATTATAGCTCTTGCTGTGCTCCTTCTTTGCACGTGTTCCGGCAATAATTTTCCCATCAAATACAACACATACATCATGTGCCTTTTCGCTTGCTGCAAACCTGAGACTATCCATAAGATTTACTCTCGCATCAGTATCCTCTAAGTCTATTGGATGCTGTGCTCCTGTAATAACAATCGGCTTTGGTGAATGCTGAATCAGATAAGAGAGTGCTGCTGCCGTAAATGCCATCGTGTCCGTTCCATGACAAATGACAAAACCATCATACTCGTCATAATGTGTTTCAATGCAGGCTGCCATAGCAAGCCAATGCTTTGGTTCGATGTTTGTACTGTCAAGATTCATCAGCTGAATAGTGTCCGTTTCACAAAATTCCTTTGAATCCTGCACATACGACAGAAGCTGCTCTGGCGTAAGAAGCGGTTTTAATCCATCATCACTGTGTCCGCAAGCGATTGTTCCGCCCGTTCCAATAAGTAATATCTTTCTCATACCACATGCATTATCCTTTCTGTTTGTACCTTTATTCCCTCATTTTGATTTGCCTGCTGATCCTGCTGGCGACGAAATGCGTTAATAATATCACGTCTTGTAATGATGCCAATGAAAACATTGCGATCATCTACAACTGGTACATAATTTTGATTGGATGCACGCTCAATCATCTCATCTATTGTCGCATACACATATACTGGCGGCATCCAGTCCTTACGGATAATCTCTTTGATTTGAAAGCTCTCCAGCTCCTGCATGTCACATTTGTGATACGTTAACATATACCATAAAAAATCGCCCTCGTTTACCGATCCGGCATAACAGCCATCCTCATCGATAACCGGCAGCGCAGTGTAGCCATATATTCTCATACGCTCAAGTCCCTGACGCAGCGTATCCTCCTTGTGAAGATACTCAATCTCTCCCTTTGGTTTTAATAATGTCATTAAATTCATTTTGCTTCCTCACAGTTCTGAAATGTCGCATAACAGTTTTCTGTATGCCACTATTTTCCATGAATGCAGTCTGGCTTCCCATCTGCTTGTTTTTTTTATTCTACCACAACTGTGAGGAAATTTCCATTACTGTAATCTTACAGTTTAATGAAATAAGTATGAAGTCCATCCATCCAGATATATGCGCCATCGCCCTCTATCTTAAGATGAAGCTTAGACAAATCCTTCTCATGCGTTTGTCCCATCGCATTGTAAAGCTCTAAGAGCTCATCCATATGCCATGAGTAATATCCTATCAGCGCCTTTGCTGTTTCTTTATATATTTTTTCATCCTGCGTCATGGTTTCTCCCTTCATTATTCATTCGCGTAAAGTATTCTTTCACTTTTCTAGTCTTTCGCAGTTTTCTCGTTCAACAATTCTGCACTTTTCGTGCAGTTTTATCCTACTAGGTTTCGACAAAATCTTCAACTAATTTCAATCGCGTATTTCGACACCCTTATTGCTGTATCTTGTGATCTGTGCTACGATAAACGAAACACAGGTTGAAAGGACAAAATGCTATGGAATTTACTACACTTTGCTATTTAGAGCGCGACGATCATTATCTGATGCTGCATCGCACAAAAAAGGAACATGATTTTAATAAAGATATGTGGATTGGTGTTGGCGGTCACTTTGAAGAAAATGAAAGTCCTGATGATTGTCTGCTGCGCGAAGTTAAGGAAGAAACCGGACTCACACTGACTTCCTACAAAATGCGCGGTATTCTGACATTTGTTTACCGCGATATATGCGAATATGTCTGCCTCTATACGGCTGATGGCTTTGAGGGAGAAATGACCTCCTGCAATGAAGGCGAGCTTAAGTGGGTTCCAAAGGATAAATTGCTGACGCTAAATTTGTTTGAAGGGGATCTTATCTTTTTTAAGCTGTTGCTGGAAGATGCACCTTTCTTTTCATTGAAACTCACTTATGATCAGGTAAATGAGCACCGCCTTATTGACGCAAATCTAAATGGCAAAAAGCTTGAGCTTTTCGATATCCTAGATGAAAACGGTGTACCGACAGGACTGACAAGGGAGCGTTCTTTGTGCCATCTTCTTGATACGCCGCACAGAACTGGTCATGTGTGGATTGTGCGTCCTGTTGAGGCAAAGGATGGAATCGCTTCTGACACACAAGCCGGCACTTCACAAAATAAGCCTGCCTATGAATTGCTTCTCCAAAAGCGAAGCCACGACAAGGATTCTTTCCCGGACTGCTATGACATCTCGTCTGCCGGTCATGTTCCAGCAGGAAGCTCTGTCCTTGATTCTGCGATTCGTGAACTCTCAGAAGAACTTGGAATCAAGGCTTCACCTAGCGATCTTATTCCTATTGGCACACATGAAGGAAACAGCCACAGTATCTTTTATGGAAAACCATTTCACAACCATGAATTTAGTACACTGTATCTCTACACAAAACCTGTGAAGATCAAAGATCTTGTGCTGCAGGAGTCAGAAATCCAGTCAGCAAAATGGTTTGATCTAAATCAACTGATGGAAGATGTTAAAAATAACGCGCCAGGATACTGTCTGTACTATGATGAACTGCAAATTCTTAAAAATGCGCTGGGAAAATAATAGAAGGCAGGTCATTACGACCTGCCTTTTCTTATATCTTATACTCTAGAACCGATCAATGCTGAATCTGTCCTTCTTCTTCGCTATGGTTGCGCAAATCAGTAGGACGATACTTTGGAATAACCTTCATAAGCTCATCATCATAATTACACTCAACACGCGTATTTTTTGATGTCACGAGTGTATAGATATGATCTGGTGTGCACGCCGGCCAATTAGGAATTGCGCTGTTGTTTGGATCACCTGTGCGCGCAAATGACATAAGACTGTCAAAAATCTCTGTCTCGATGCGCTCTGTAACACCTGCTTCCTGTGTATATGGCGTGAATGATGTGTTTGCAAAGACATATGGGATATCTGCGCAATGCCACGGAACCCAGCCGCCATCAAGCGGCAGTTCAAGATCAAACATATATGAATATGTCTGTGCGTTCATTTTGCTACGCTCTTTTACATAGTCAAGAAGCGGTACACGAACAATGGTGTCAAGCACAGTCAGATCGACAGGATTATGTGTCGGATATGCTTTTTCAAAGAGTGGAAGAAGCTCTGATGCCGCCTTTTCTCCCATTACCTTTTCAACGACCTTTTCACCTTCTTCTTTTGTCATGTGGTTTCTGTCAAACGGCATCGGTGCAAATGTGAAGAACTCGCCAAATACACTTCCAACCATAAGTGCAACATTACTGCTTTCCTTACGAAAACCTACATCGCTTGGATCGCCCACATAAAATTCATTCGGGATCGGGGCACCGCCGCTATATTTTCCCTGTGCCTGAAATGTTGGACGCACCTTTAAATAAGCGGCTGCAAGCTGTGCATATGGTACCTTTTCAAGTTCTTTTACACTGCTTACTCCAAGCTCTTCCATAACAGCCTCTGCGATTTCTTTTCCGCTCTGTCCACGTTTTGGCATCAAATCATTAATTACACCACTCATGTTAATGCCCTTTGCAAAAAGTCCATCTGCTGCCGGCATCTGAAGAAGCGTTGTCACCTTTGCGCCGCCGCCTGACTGACCAAATACTGTAACGTTCTTTGGATCTCCGCCAAATTTCTCAATATTTTCCTGCACCCATTTTAGTGACGCAATAATATCATCCATTCCGGCATTTCCTGAATTGGCATACTCTAATCCAAATGCAGACAAATCAAAATATCCAAGCACATTTAAGCGATGATTGATTGATACAACAACTGCATCACCTCTTCTGCTCATGTTTTCGCCCTCATACGCAATGTGCTCAATTGAAGAACCGGCTTCAAAGCCGCCGCCATGAAACCATACTAGAACAGGGCGCTTCTTTTCATCACATGATGGTGTCCATATATTCAGATTCAAACAATCTTCATCCATAACCCAGTAGCGATGCGGTACAAACACCTCACCTGCTGGCTTTGGCATATCAAGAAGCGGACACACATAGCCAAAGCTTGTCGCATCAAGCTCACCTTCCCATGCCTCAAGCGGCTCTGGCGCATGGAAACGCTTCGCCTTTGCATACGGAATGCCCTTAAACACAGACACTCCATTGTAGGCATAGCCACGTACCTTTCCCTTATTTGTCTCTACGACAACACTGCCTTTTTTGAATACAAATTCTTTCTCCATTTCTTTTTTCCTCCCATATAGAATACTATTACGATTCCTCTATCGTTTGTTGCATCATCCGCGCTTATATCTCCATTTCTGCAAAATTGATTACCAAATCTGGATAAATGCCCACTTTCGCAGATTCGTTAAAATTACAATCTTCATAATCTGGCGTTTCAAAATTGCACATGGATACTCTCTTTTTGCTCGGATCGACAATCCAATATTCACGAACGCCAGCTGCCTGATACTTACCCCTTTTAATAATATAGTCCTGCGCTTTTGTGGATGGAGACACCACCTCGATTACCCAGTCCGGTGCACCTATACAGCGCTTTCCATTACTTAATTTATCGCGATCACAAATCACAGATATATCTGGCTGAACAAGGTTGTAAATATCATCGGCTGAAAGCTGCACATCAAATGGAGATGGGAAAACTCGGCATTTACCGCCCTTAGAGCGAATATAAATGTTGATCTCCGTTACTAAAAAATTGACAATGGCTTGATGAATTACTGTTGGTGCCGTATCCAGAAAAAGTCGTCCGTCGATTAGTTCCGCGCGCGTTCCCTCTGGTAACGCTTCAATATCAGCTATTGTTTTAATTTCTTCCTTTGGCAATGCCATTCTCGCTACCTCCTTTTCCTATTATATTTACTCACCACTATACAATTGTGATCTGACAGCTCTCCATTGCCCGAAGCGCACGCTCATGACTCTCTGGTGTCACACCTGCACAGCATGAAGCATCTACTTCAATCAAAACTTCAGGCAAAAATGCCTTTACCAGAATTGCATTAGAAATGACGCATATATCGGTACAAAGTCCCACAAATGTGATCTTGTCAATTCCCATCTGCTCATTAAGTGCTACAAGACGTTTTCCGAGTTCCACACTTCCAAAGGTAGGCTTGTCAATCGGATTTCCATCGATCAGTGACGCGATCTCGTCATTCAGCTCCCATCCTCTCGTATCACGGATGCAATGCTGCACTGGAAGATTAGTTCCTTCCTGCGTACTCAAGTAATTTTCTTCATGTGTATCTCTTGTTGCAAGAACCAATCCCTTAAAGTTCTTAATCTTATCTGCCACCTTTGGCACAATTGAAACGGCCTCCTTAGTGCCAAGTGACCCATCAATAAAATCGTTTTGCATATCTACAACTACAAGAACTTCCATGCCTCTTTGTTCTCCCTTCTTTGCTCGTAATTTCACTGATTTTATAATATTCCATTTGGAAGGATATTGCAAGATAGCAACTGAGAATTTGACATTTTAACCAAGAGTTATTTATCTTCAGTGCGCAATCTGAAACAGGGAATAAAATTGTCCTTTTTGCTGCATAAGCGTATCGAAATTTCCCTGCTCGCAGATTGTTCCATTCTTCATGACAAGGATTTTATCATAGCGGCGAAGAATCGCTTCCTCTAGGCGATGCGTTACGACGATTCTTGTCATTCCAACCAGATTCAGTATAGAAAAGCTGACTGCTCTTGCAGTGGCGGCATCAAGTGCGGCAGTTGCCTCGTCAACCAGAAGTATTGGTGATTTTCTAAGAAGCGCTCTTGCAATGCTGATTCGCTGACGCTCACCGCCTGACAGATTCGCGCCATTTTCGCCGCAGACAAATTCTTCACCGCGTTTTTCGATAAACTCCGACAAGCCGGAGCGCTCCAATGCTAATGTGACTTCTTTATCTGGAAATTCATGAAACATAGTGACATTGTTTCTTATGGTATCATTAAAAACAAAGACATTTTGCTGCACTGATGTCATCAGCTGATAGAGCGATTCGCTTTCAATATTTTTAATTGAAACACCATCTATGCAAATCTCGCCCTGATAGTTACTGCTGCTTCCCATCAGAAGATTCAAAAGCGTCGATTTTCCGCTTCCTGATCCTCCTACAATTGCATAGCTCTTTCCTGCGTCAAACTGAACATCCAGATCTTTTAACACAGGACTCTCTGGCTCATATCCATACGTCAGATCCTTCACTTCGATCTTTTCTGAAAAACCATTAAGCTTTTCTCTTCCTTCTTCGCGCACGTTCTCCGATAATGCATCTGACAATTTCTCCATCAGTGCAATCGCAGCCTTTCTGTTTGACCACAGAAGCGGAACCTGACTAATTGGATTTAAAATATAATTCATCAGCTGGACAAATACGATTACAACACCAGCTGTTACTCCTTTGCCGCTAATTGCAAGCCATGCACCTGCCAGAAAAATTCCCATCTGGGCAATGATTCCCGCATCATTTGCCAGAAGTGATATCAGTTGCTCGGTACGGCGCTTATTTTTCTTTGCCTCCTCTGCCTGCTCATTTCGCTGTGAAAATAAACGACTTGCCTGTGTCTCTGCACGAAAGCTTTTGATGACTGGAAAGCCTGACAGAAGCTCATTCACAATTGAAACAAAACGCTCATTTTTTTTAGAAATTTCCTTTTCCTGCTCTGTCAGGCGATTTCCTGCCGTCATGGAGACGGCCACCGGCAGAAATGACAAAGCAACTGCAAGAACTAACATCACCGGACTATAATAAAGCATCATGATCAATGCACCCAAAAAACAAAAGAGAAGCTCAATCAGGGTGAAAGTTGCGGCTAAATAGTTGTTCTCGATTGAGGTGCAGTCATTTGTCAGCGCGGAAACGTAAAGTGCGGTGCCTTCTTTTGAAAAAGAGCGCAAACTTTTCTGTGTCAGCCGCGAAAATGCATAATCGCGGTACTGCTGCATGGCTCGTTGTAAAAATCTTGGATATACTGCTCTATACATTACATTGGCTATTGTGTAAATAACAACGACAATAATGACAATCCATGCACTGCGCACAAGGGCCTGCATATCCTGATTTGCTGTGCAGTCCATGATCTGCTGAATCAGCCATGAGATCATCAGATTTAGTGAGCTCATAGCAATCGTTAAGATGATGGTTACGATGAAATTTATTCTATTTTTATAGTATAATTGGTGTATAAATTCCCTGTTTTTCTTTTTGTTTTGCTTTGTTTTCATTTTATTTTTCTCCCACTACCTGATTTTTGACAATTCAATTTCTGCCATTTGCTTTTGAAATATTCATTTTTTCATTCGTTTCCTGCCTGGTACAAGTTAATGCGCTCATTATCATCCTTGCGCTCATTCCACGATGCAAACGGATTTTTGCTTCCAATTGGTGCCGAAAAGGCAGATTGTTTTCTCATATTGACTGCCAGTCTTGCCTCATTTTCTGTATACATAAGCATACTTGCAAAGGTGAGAAATGCCACCCACTCGGCACTGTTTTCATACGAATAAATGTGCATTTTTCCATTTGTATCGGTAATCTCAAGATTACGAATCAGATGATACTTGCACAACTCATCGAGTACAGCAATGACTTCTGGCTCTGGGGCATTTAATTCCTTTGCTAAGAGACGCCCTGTGACATTTTCGTTTGGCTTTTTCGCATACAACGCCGCAACGACCTCCAGACAATATGGCTTAACGAGTAAGGAAAACAGTCTGCGCAGCGAATCGGCATCCTTGATTACCGACTCAAACCCGTTCTCTGGCTGTGAGAGCAAAAATATGTAGTCGAGGTTGTTAAAACCATAGCTCATATAGCCGCTGTCCGTCTCAATATAAAGGCCACTGGTGGAAATACTAGCATCCGAGTCCTCTGTTGTGCTGTATGCCTTCTTTTTATGCTCATTGTGCTCGTCATGCTCATTATTTTGGCTTTGCACATCTTGACTTTGTGTCGTTTTTCTCTGGTTCTTTTGAGTTGCCGCATCAAGAATATTGGACACAGCAACGCTGTCTATATTTGAATCCTCGCACCGAAGCACCGCCTTTTGGATGTTCCACATCAGATCACACGCCGCCTTCATGCGGTCTTTTTTCGGATAGCTATACAAGGTGCGGTCAAACAGCTCCTTTATATCCGTCTGTGCCACTGGTGTTCTTCCAAACAACTCATCCACTGATACATGAAGCGTATCAGCAATCGCCGGAAGAAGCTCGATGTCCGGCGCGCCACCGCACTCCCATCGCGATACCGCCTGCGTGGTTACGCCCACGGCGCGTCCAAGCTCCTCCTGTTTTAAGCCTGCCTGCTTGCGAAGCTGTCCAATTCGCTCCCCGATTTTTGTATATGGACTACTCGTATATGGATTCTTCTCAGTTCCATTTCGGACTCCATTGCTGTTGCTCATCCTATTCTCCTCCTCTGCGTCTTTCCTTTCTTGTCTCAACGGATGGTTGTATTATAGCTTACGCAATACTTGAATTCAATGCAGGTGTTTTTGTCAAAAATCAAGTGGTAGTTGAATCACTACAGTTCATATTCAATACTTAAATTAGCGGCGAAAAAATATCCCGTGAACGCTGACTTAACAATCGCGTACCTTGATATCACCAGATATGGTAGATGCCTTTAACTTACTGTCAGGCTCACCAAAGCGCTCCTGCACTTTTTTCTTTCCCTTACTGTTAATTCCTCCACAGACAGCAGAAACATCACCACTCGTACTGGAAAGCACCATTTCGAGTCCAATTTCTCCAATGTAGCGAACGTTTACATCACCGCTGGTACTGGAAACTACAGCATCTACCTGATTTCCAATCGTCACTTTACAATCACCACTGGTACTCTTTGCTCTGCACTGCGCGCTCTTATCAAATTCGGCCTTTATGTCTCCGCTTATACTCACAACATCCATCTTATCTGCCTTGCATGCGATCACATTCACATCGCCGCTGATGCTTGATGCAAAAAGTTCATCTGCCTGACAATCTTCCACTCCTACGTCACCGCTTCCAGTATGAATCAATAAAGTCTTTGCGCTGCTGTTATTTGTTTTGATATCACCGCTCTTTGAATTAAGTTCACACTGCTTTGTATTAAGTTGATCCACAGAAATATCACCACTCACTGCTTCTACTAGAAAACGTTCACTAGATATATCATTTACGACGATATCGCCACTTATATTCTTTACCTTAATTTTTTCAAACTGCTCTGGCACTGCAATATGAATAGCAATTCCTGCTGAATATTTCCCCACCTTAAGGCCAAATAAGCGTGAGGCAGCATAAGAAACACTTATCCCTGCTTTCTTTTCCTGCTGAATCGAAAGGGTTCCAACAGACGCACTGACACGAAGCGTCTCTTTTAATGCCTCCATATCATCTGCAAGCCCACCAGTTACAGACAGCTCTACCTCATTTGTATTGCTCTTTTTGATTTCAATATCGGCATCTGTGAGCTGAGCATTGACACGCTGAATGCCTGGATAAAAACGGTTATAAATATCAGAATTACCCACTGCGTCCGAATTTGAATTGACATTTATTGTCATAGCAGCCGGATTTTCATCTAAGAATGCCTGACGGATTTCCTCGACATTTCCAAGTTCTTCACAAATCTCCTCTTCACTCTTTCCGTTTTCAATACCTTCCTTAAAATGATTCTCGTAATCACCGAGAATATCCGTCAACAATTCCTCATCCATCCCTGCAAATGCAGTGCGCAGCTGTGCAAAAAATTCGTCCTTTTTCATAATATTTTCCACCTTTCTTCATACTCAGCATCGTATATTAACTCGGCTGCTATTTTTTATTCACTTGCTTTCTTTGCTCACTATCAGCCGCTCAACTGCTGCCGTGAAATCAAACCATTCTTTCTTTAACTGTTCCTGATAGGCCCAGCCCTTCACCGTGAGGTGATAATACTTTCTAGCTGGTCCTTCCCCTGCCTCGACAAGATATGTCTCCACATATTCCTCATCCCTCAACCTCTTTAAGATCAAATACAGCGTACCTGCCGCCAGCTTCATCTCCTTTGAAATATTTTCAGTAAGCTCATAGCCGTACTGGTCACGAAGCGCCAGCTGCGACAGCACGCACAACTCAAGCGCTCCTTTTTTAAACTGAGCATTCATGCTCACACCTCCTTCTTTTTTCCTGTTAGCTGCATCATATCACATACTATTCTATATTGCAATATAGTATACAAAAAAATTTAGTGTTTTTTTGACAGCAAAAAGCCCACGGTTTTTACCGTGGGCATATGTCAATTCATTACTTCATAACCATCTCTTCGTCACTCGGCAGTTCCTTTGCGAGCTTCGATGGTTTTTCCAGATACCAGTATGCAACAGATGTGTAATCATCGTAACGTGGTCCTGTCCATCCAAGGTTGTCGATTGTCATCTTGAAATTCTTAGAGAAATACACCGGATCCTTCTCATGGAAGCGATACAGCAAGAAGCGCTGCTGTCCGTTATAAAATTCGCGATTGTCACCCATGATAGCAAAAAGTCCTGTATACATTCCGCTAAATGTCTGGTAACGATTCAAAATGATATCATTTCCAAAGCCGTATGAGCCGCAGAAATAATCCTCTGTTCCAGTATAATTCATGCTTGGATACTGGTCATCGTCAATATACATCTTTGCTTCGCCCTCTACCCAACAGGTGTTATTTCCATTCATACCTGTTGCGAGTGTCAAACCTGCAAAGCAGCCTCTGCCTTCAATTCCATCAATAATTGTATATGCGCGTCCCTTCGTAACTGGATGCTCCTGACGATATGCAGCATGGAAATAGCCTGCATCCTGCGGAATCTCGCCGTACCAGCCTGAGATCATATAGTACAGCGTTTCTTCCTTCTTGCTGCGGTTTTCCATAGTGATGCGGCAGTGCTTTTCAAATGGCATCTCCCAGTAGCTGTTAAAGCCACGTCCTGGTGCTGTGAGGATTTTCGCTGAATTTAAAACAATGTAGTTGCCGTCGCGATCCTTGAAATTTTCGTCATATGCGCAGCCAAAAAATGCAGAGATAGGCGCTTCAACAGACGGAAATTCCTCATTTTCCCAATAAATACGCATAACAAAGCTATGTCCAACATATCCGGTAAACCAAATGTGTGTAATCATGCCAGGGCCATCTGTATCACACAGCGTAACAGTCTCTCCCGGAGCAATCTGAATACACGGTCTTAATTTCTCACAATCCTTACCCTTTGTACCACCATTTTTTTGTCCAGTCGGATTTTCAGCTGAAAAGCCAAAGCTTTGGCGATTCTTAATTCTGTATAGTTTCATAATGTCTCCTTTCTTTGCACAAAAAATTCATTTACATATTCAGTCACTCAATGCTTTCCCTTTAGTCTATAATCCTGAGGCGTGATCCCTGTGCTGATGCGGAAAATCTTAATAAAATAAGTCGTATTTTCGTATCCACAATTTTCAGCGACCTCGTAGATTTTTAAATTAGTATTCACAAGCATTTCCTTAGCCAGATTCATTCTTGTCTGAGCTACATAATCATGAATACTCATACCAATTTCCTGGCGAAAAATCCTAGAAAGATAGCCTGAACTATATCCAGTTACATCTGATAATACTGATGTACTTACATTTTCACTGATATGACTATTAATATACTTCACTACCAATTTTGCCACAGATTTCACGGTATTGTCAATCCTTTTTTCAGCTTCATTCACTAAAAGTTCCTGTAGTTTTTTGAAATAAGCCACTGTGCCCATCGCACCTGAATGTTCTGCCTCTACAATTAGAGAAATCATACCATTTCGATTCACATATGATAAAATTGCTGCATTCAAAGATTGCGCTGCCTCAACTGCCAACAAATTTTCTGTCTGAGAATGTGTTGTTAAATAGGCAATCACTTCATTAATGTCATTTTTTGCTTCTGCAATAGATCCCTTTCGCACCAAAAGTTGAATATTTTCCAGATTTCTTCTCATTTCAGAAACTTTTTTTGCATTTTCTACCTCTTTACCCTCTACATCAGCCTGATGACGGATAGCAACACCTGTAGAACCGCGAAGAATCTCATTTGTAAGCATAGTTCTGATTTGAACATACTTCTCATTTAAATCCAATCCATTTACTGCTTCTTCTGAGACGATAAAAAACATAGTCACCTTTAACTGCTCCTCCAACTGCTGTCTGGCCTTTCTCATCAGATGGAACAATGTCTTGGAAACAGACTGCTTTGTATCAAAATCAAATACCCAAATCAAAACATCATCGAATAAATAATATTCACTCCACGCAAGCTCTTTTCCAAATGATCCCGCAACAATTTGGGAAACTGCTCCTGCTGTAATCATTTTTGTTTTTACATGGTGGTTATGATCTCCCTGAAGCAGCCCAACCACCAGATACAATTCTCCTGCAAGCATTCGCTCTTCCAGTTCATCTAACTCCCCTTTTTGATTCAACATCAGCTGCATAATCAACTGTCTTCTATATGCAGGCAACATCTGTGTATAGCGTTCTTCTGCATCATTAATGCGCTCCATAATTTTCTCATTTTCGCGCAAACGATCTATTTCCTTCTTCAAAGCTGCCAGAACTACTTCATCACCTTCTGTTTTTAAAATATATTGAACTGCATGTTGCCGAAAGGCCTCGTATGCAAAAGAAAAATCATCATAACCGGTCAGAAACAGAACTCGCATATCTGGAAACTGTTCTCTCAGTATGCTTACCATTTGCAGCCCTGTCATACCAGGCATTTGTATATCTGAAAGCAAAATATCACAAGGCGATTCTTCGACCATCTTTATGACGCTTTTAGCATTGTACGCCGTACGAACATCTACATTCATGCTTTTTCCAAATTCATCCCGAATTACATCTGACATATCATCCGCACTAATTGGCTCATCATCTACAACTATTATTTTAATCGTTCTTCCTGCCTGAATGCTCATGATGTTTCCTCCCCCATAAATACATGTACAATTACCTTTAATCCTCCAAGTTCCGAACGCCCAACCAACAATCCACTTTTATCTCCAAAATACAATTTCAGTCTTCTGTTAATATTAATAATTGCCGTTGTTTCCATTTGCATATCTGTACTCTGTAGTTTCTCATTAAGGCTTTGTAGAGTCTCATCCGAAATTTCTCCACTATTTTCTATTATAATATCAAAATCTCGATCACTTCGAATCTCATAGCCAAGTTCCAATCTCATTGGATCTCCATTTCCACTTTCATATGCATATTTAAATGCATTTTCTAAGATTGGCTGAAGAATCAACCGCGGCACATACACATCAGCAATACATTCATCTGGCTTGGCAATTTCTACATGTAAATTATCGCGAAAACGGTATTTCTGGATTCTGGCATAATTTTCTGCATGTTCTATCTCTTCTGACAGATGCTTTTCATCATCTGCATTTCTTGTAATATAATGATAAAAACTTCCCAGATATTCTGCAAGATGAAGACTATTTTCTTGATCTCCTCTTCGAATCATCCGATACAGAACATAGTAGCTGTTATACATAAAATGCGGACTGATCTGCGACTGAAGCTGTTTCAAGTTTGATTGACTTACAAGAACCTTTTGCTGCAAATTCGTCTCGATATATTGTTGCATCGTTTCTGCCATGTGATTGTACTTTTCATAAACGGAATGAAAAAAATCATTTTCATTCTGCACCTCAATTCTATAGCTGAAATCATTTTTTTCCATATGATCAAAGGCCTCAATCAACAGCTGATACAGTGGTCTATAGATTTGACGATTCCATGTTTGAATACTAATAACTGCAATCATCAAGCAAAGACACATAAACAATATACTGCTTAATCCAATAACAGCAAAAAAATGATTCATTTCTGCATCGTTACTCTCTTTGTAGATCATACGAAACGGATAATATATGGAATCTGCACAAATCATCTGTTCATCTGGTTCTTTTTCTGGTTTCCAAACAAAATCAATGGAATCTCCACCCGCCAAAAACATGGCTTCTATCTGTTCCATAATACCTGCATCTTTCCAAGTGATAATAAGCACTGCTCTTGCGCCATCACCATCCCAATGAATACAAGTAGCCGCCTTATTGTTTTCTAACAAGCAGGTACGATCTTTCCCCTCTGCCATTTCCTCCATCCATGGCTTTACTGATGTCTGACAATGAAGATCCGTAATCACTTTTCCCATTGTCGGAATATACAACACTACACTGTCAACCTGCTCATTTTTATAATACAAATCATAGACAGACTCGTAAATTTCATTTTGAAGCGAAAAGCGGGAATAGCGGTCCAGATCATCATACATATAAACAAATTTCTGGAGATCTACTCCGTTTAGTAACTGCTTTCCCCACTTTTCAATTTCCTTCATATGAAGTTCTGTAGACGATACACAGGTCTCAAGCCTTATCTGATCATTTTCGCGATCTTTTTGCTTCTCGCGCACAACTGTGATACGAAAAAAGATCAAAAATGCCATACTAATTACTACAAGCATTGCAAAAAGCGGCATAAAGCTTTTCTGAAACATATAACGATAGAAATTATTTTTCTTACGTCCAAACATCCGTTTTTTCCTCCAGTTTCATATCTTCAAATGACTGTGTATCACTATTATAGCATAAAATGAGGAAATAACGCATCTGGATCTTAAACAATTTTATATTTTTTTCTTAAATATCTGAATGTTCATAAAATTAGCTTCTGCATCTGATGCATACAAGCCAAAATTACCACCTTTAATGTCAAACATACGCGTTCCAAGTGCAATCCTATTATCAACATAGACTTCTAATATGGTACCAGATACAATCACATCTACATGGAAGCATTCACCAGTCTTTGATGAAAGCGGCCGTTCCAATTCCACCTCATATGGGAACATCTGACCGCCTCGCTCTGTCATACGCACACCTGACTTAAATTCCATACGACTGCGAGCAAAGTCAATATTAATATAGTAACCTACCGCAAAAGATTCGTCCACATGAATAGCAACACCAACACTTGCAGCTTCCCCCGTTGTTTCAATATCAAAGGAAAGACGACTTGTCTCATTTAATGGATTTAGCAACAATGCACTATATCCATATGGTGTATTTACACTGGCACTATTTTCTGCTAATTTCCACTCTCCCGTCAGCGGCTTCATAGAAATGATTTCTTCTTCTGAAACTGCTTCCAAAACAGAAGGAACTGGCTTAACAAACAAATCTCCGTCTTCATCCTGCCATAATTCATGAACGATTAGATTGCCACCCCAGTCCCAAGTATTGCAATCCTTTCCATCATATCCAAGTGGGTCAAAATGATGCTCATTATTTTCGCGTGTTGGATTCCATCCATACACATAACGGTGAACGCCATCTGTACCTGTTTTTGCTGCATAAAAAGCGCGGGTATCAAAGGTATCTATCTCAGGTGTTTCCCATGGTCCGTTTAAACTACGACTTTTCCTATATAAGGTCTGATAACGGTCTGCATAGGAAGAAAATACAAGATAATACCAGTCTCCCATCTTGAATAGATCTGGGCATTCAAATGCACACTGGGCATTCATAGGAGCATATATCGGATCACAATAGCTCCAGTGATGCAGATCGTCTGATTTGCAAAGGCCAACACAGCCTCTTCTTGTCGTCATTCCCTGTTTCTGCGCTGCAAAAATCATCCACCAGCAGTTTTCTTCTTCACACCAAAAAACAAATGGATCTCTCCAATGCACAGGAGCATAAATCTGATTGTCGGATGCAAAACGATCTTCTGGAATTTCTGTCCACGTATCCAAATTAGTACTAACTGCATGATTGATATAATTTTTTTCTGGCATTACCTGAAATGTACAGAAAAACATATGATATATTCCATCTACCTTTATGACAGACCCCGTTCCTCCAACAATTTTCGTATCGTGCTCTGTAAAATGAACATGATCTGTTGTGCTTAACATAACCCAACTGTCCTGATGATTAGCATCTCGGTTTCCTCGATAGTTGCGCAGATAAAATGGTTTGAATACACCATTATCATAAAATGGGATCACATCTCCCAATACTCCCTTTTCCGGACGAAAATATAAGCTCATATCATAACTCTCCTAATGTTGTTAATTTTACATTTTCAAATTTAACTGCTCCGTCTGACACAGCAAGACCAAATTTTCTGTCATGAAGATCATAGGCACGAACACTCATTGCCACTTCATCGTTTACATATACTTCCATCACAGATTCATCCACAAAAATTTCCATCGAATATGTCTGATTTGGAATTAATTCAACAGGACGTTCTAGCTCCACATCATACTGGAATGTCCATCCTCCCTGCTCATGCATACGAATAGCACTTTTGTATTCGATTCTTTGACGCTTAGGATCCAGATAAAAATAATAGCCTCTGGCAAATTCCTGATCTGCCTGAAGTACCACTGCAAATCGCTCGGTTCCAGGTGTAAACGTAAAATCAAGCGACAAACATCCCTGATGCGGCACATCATTCTCACTAATTATGGATGCATATGCAATTGGAGAATCTACGTTTACTGATGTCTGATCCACTTTCCAATCTCCATTCAAAGGAATCCACTTTATTTCATTAGAAACAGTAAGAGCCTTTTTCAGTGCTGGATTTGACCGAACTGCCAATGTTCCATCTTCTCTTGCATAAATTTCATGTGGAACCAAACTTCCGCCCCAATCATACGTTTTATAATCATACCCCTCATGTGTCGGATCTGGATCAAAATTCCACGTATTTTGTGTTCTTGTTGGATTCCATCCAAAAATATAACGATGCTCTCCGTCACTGCATGTCTTTGCTGCATAAAAAGCACGTCCGTCAAAGGAGTCCGTCTTGGGACGAATCCATGGACCATTGCATGAACGACTCATGCGGTAAAGTGTTTGGAAACGGTCTGTAAACTGTGAAAATACAAGATACCACCACCCATTCATATAAAAAAGATCTGGGCACTCGTAAGCAGACATGCTTGACTGCGGTGCATATAGAGGTTCACAGCATGTCCAATGATGAAGATCAGCAGACTTACAAAGTCCTACACATCCACGACGTTTTGTATTTCCCTGATTCTGCGCACAAAGAATCATCCACCAGCATTTTTCTTCCTCATTCCAAATCACGTGCGGATCACGCCAGTCTGTCAGCAAATAGATTGATTCATCTGGTCCAAATGTCTCATCTGGATATTTTGTCCAGTTTGTCAAATCTGTACTTGTAGCATGGCACACATATTGACGCTGTGGCTGATCCTCAAATACACAATAATACAGATGATACAAACCCTCTACCTTAATTATACAGCCAGTTCCTCCAAGAATCCCAATTGCCGTCTCCGATTCATAATGAATCAGATCCTTTGTCGTCAAAAGATGCCATCCATACGTTTTATCACTTCCAAAATAAGGATTCCAGTTTTTTAAATAAAATAGCTTAAATTCTCCATTCTCATAATATGGAATCACATCGCCCACACGCGCATGATCCGGTGTATAAAATAACTGCATATAAACAATCCCTTTCTGTAATCTGCAAGTGGGCAGGAAAAACGTCTTCCTGCCCACTTTTAAATTTTAATAGCTATTCAGACCTACAATTCAATTTTACTTTATATTAATCTGAATAATTTTTACTTCATATACATTTCAGCAATTTCTTCCTGAATAGTAGATCCACCCTGCTCGTTCCACTGAGTTACAAAATCATCAAACGCTTCAATGCCAAGACTTCCAGATATAATTTTTACAAATGTTTCATCCTGTAATGCAAGAAGTGTAGACCAACGCTTCATCATTGTCTTTGTCGGTGCACCTGTATAAACACTCATCTTCATTCCAGCATCACGCAGCTCAGAATAACGTGTCCATGAACCAAACTTCGGTCCCCAACACATTGCATACTGGAATGCCGTCAAATCATCTGGATTTGCACTTCCAGTCTTGTCATATCCTTCATCTACGTAACGCTTAATACCAACATAGTAACGATATGCCTCTGGCATAAGCTCTTCTGGCTTTAATTCTCCTGCAAATACCTGTCCAATCGTTGTGTTATATCCAATTGCCTTATTCAAATATGGATCAAGAAGTGCATATGTATAATCACACTGATTAATACCAGTTTTTGAATTTACTCCCCATACTTCCAGACTGTCAAGTGTTGCATCTGGACTATTGATACGGTCATTGTTAAAGTTAATCAATTTAATCAATGCTTCTGGATGCTCACAGTTTGCATTTACTGCATAAACATAATCGAAATTTGTATAGGAATATGCTGTTGCATCTCCACCTTCTACTGAAGGTGCATTGATAACCATCCATCCACAATCATTATTATTTGCAATCGCATCGCGGCCAGCTCCCCATGATATACCATCTGTTCCATAGAACAGTCCACATGTTCCTGCTGCAACTGCCTCACTAATTGCATCAGTGTCTGATACACCAAATTCTTCGTTAATCAAACCTTCGGAATACATAGCTGCCAACTTCTCAAGAGCATTTCTAGTTTCCTGTGATGTTGGCTCATAGGATACTGTTCCGTCATCATTTGGCATCCACATATATTGAAGAATAGATCCTCCAAATGCATTGACAACACCTTCTATTGTTCCATATCCAGCATAATCAGACATCTCATTACAAACACCAAGTCCCCATGTATCATCAACACCATTGCCATCTGGATCATCATTCTTAAATGCGCGGGCAACCTCAACAACATCATCAAGTGTCTTAGGAACATCTAAGCCTAACTTATCCAACCAATCTTTGCGAATCCAAAGGAACTGACTTGGAATACGCTCTGCATTACCGCTAGGGATACCATATAAAACATCATTTCTCTTTGCTGCTTCCAAAATTTTTCCACCGTCTGAATTCAGATTTTTCTTTGTCAGCTCTGATCCATACTGCTCTAGCACATCGTCAAGCGGTGCCAGTTTTCCAGCTTCTGCTAACTGCGAATATTCAGCTACTGGCAAATATAAAAGATCTGGAAGATCATCTGATGCAATAGCAAGCGTTACCTTCTGGCTATACTCATCTCCACTTGCACAAATCTGAAAATCAAGTGTAATTCCAAGATTATCGCGATATGCATTATAATACACGTTATTATACTGATCTTCACCATCTGCATAATTTACAGTTGCCGGATTCTGGTTTTTCAGGACAGTCAGCGTAACTGGCTCATCCATAGCCCACTCTGTTAAATTTTCTGCATCTTTTGTCTCATCTGCCATTGCAAAATTTGCCGGAATTGCCGTTGCTGCAAGCATTGCTGCACACATGAGGGACAAATTCTTTTTCTTCATATTAAAAATCCTCCTTTATTTTATGTGTATCCACACATTTTTACATAATTAATACAAACTCATATCAACCCTTTACGCTTCCCACTGTAATACCAGTAACGAAATATTTCTGAAGGAATGGGTAAAATACCAAAACTGGAAGGGTACATAATACAATACCCGCAGACTTTATTGAACGACCCTCCAGATCTGCCAGAGCTGGGTTTGCTGCAATCTGCTCTGGACGAAGATCCGAAGTTTTGAAATTTAATACATGGTATTGAAGAAACGTCATAAGCGGATAATTGTCAGTATGATTGTTGTAAATCATACCATCAAACCACTCATTCCAATGTCCTACAATAATAAACAACGTTACCGTTGCCAGAGAAGGCAGTGACAATGGCAAATAAATTTTTAAAAGAATTGTCAGCCAGCCTGCTCCATCCACAACAGCTGCTTCCTCAATCTCATCTGGAATACCTCTAAAGAAGTTAAGCATCAGAAGTACATAAAACATCGTGACTGAATTAGGAAGAATCAATGCCCATATGGTATCCAGCATATGAAACTGCTTAATCACAAGATATGTAGGAATGATACCGCCATTGAAAATCATCGTGATCAAGAAAAAAGCTACATAGAACTTGCGGCTCTTAAAAAGTTTCTCACTCTTTGATAACGGATAAGCTACAGAAATCGTCATAATCAGATTTAAAACCACACCAAGCACAAGTCTCTTTACTGTTACTAACAATGCCGGAATCAATCCACTCTTTTGAAGCATATAAAGATAGGAACTGATCGTAAACTCCTTCGGAAGGAAGGTAACTGCTCCTGCATTTACCATATTTCTTGATGAAAATGATAGTGCAACAATATTCAACATTGGAAGAAGACATAAAAGTGCAAGCAATGTCAATAATATATAATTAAATACTGCAAAAATCCGCTGACCTTTCGTTGGTTTCATGTTTTTTCTCCCTTCTTTAGAATACTTGATATCCTGCAAACTTTTCAGCAGCCCAGTATCCTGCAACAATCAGCACACACGATACAACTGACTGGAACAATCCAACTGCTGTTGCCGGGCCAAACTGTGCTCCCAAAATGCCCATTCGGTAAACAAATGTATCAATTATATCTCCTGTTGAATATACAAGTGGTGAATACAGATTAAAGATCTGATCAAAACCTGCACGAAGTACATTACCAATAGAAAGAACCGTCATCAGCAATACGATTGGAAGAATACCAGGAATTGCTACATGAAGGATCTGACGGAATCGACCTGCACCGTCTAGTGCCGCTGCCTCATAAAGTGCTGGTGAAATACCAGTAATGGCTGCCAGATAAACGATTGTATTCCATCCAAATGTTTTCCATGTATCTGTCACGACCATTGTAAATGGAAACACCTTTTCATTTCCAAGAAAATACACTCGGTTCAATCCAATAGCTGCCAAAAAGTTATTCACAATTCCATCCATTCCCAATACGTCCAGAAAAATACCTGCTAACGCAACCCATGAAATAAAATGTGGTAAATACACGATAGTCTGTAATGTTCTCTTGTAAACAATGTTTCGAACTTCATTCAGCAAAAGCGCTACTGTAACTGGCACAATAATACCTGCTGCAATTTTCATAATTGCAATAAACAGTGTGTTGTAAATAACTCTTGGGAATGTTGAAAGAGAAAAGATATACTTAAAATTTTCCCATCCGCACCATTCCTGCTCAAAAATGCTATACAACGGTGAGTAATCCTGAAAGGCAATACTCAATCCTGCCATTGGAATGTACTTAAAAAGCACTACCATCACCACCGCTGGCAAAAGCATCAAATGAAATGGCAGTTCTTTTTTGAAACGTTTTCTCAATTTTTGTCCCGTTTTTGTGCTACTACTCATTTGTTTACGCCTCCTTTTTTTCTTTTATTATATCCTCCCTTGTATCTTGTGTAAATTTAACAATTATGACTTTTATATAACTTTTGTGATGTATATTTTTATTTATATTCTTGTTTTCTTTCATTTTTATTTCAAAAAAATGATATGGCATTGCATCAAATGCCATATCATTTTATCTATTTTATCTTATTTCATATTTTAAAATATCTATCTTAACAACACCGTCTGCAACAAATGAAATTTTCTCTGCCTTTAAATCTGTCTTAAAAGTGATACTCATCACCTGCTCACCATCGTTTACAAAAACTTCTGCGCTGAAACGATCGATTACAACTCGAAGCTTGAGTGATCCACCGTTGTCTTGCACCTTGCATGAACGCTTATGTACCATTGCAATTCTTGAACCAGAATAGCTTCTGTCAAGCTCAAGCTCAGACTCATGCGGATGGTAACGAAGTGACGTATAATGTTTGTCATCCTGCGCAAAGCGCATTTCAAACATATAATATCTATTTTCTTCACTTTGTGGTGCAATTGAAAGCTCAATATCTGCGATACGTCCACAAACACCCTTAAGCGTCTTTTCTCCAGATATTATTGCATTTGTATATGAAACCATATTGTGGCGGCAGGCATCTAGCTCTCTTACGGGACGCTGGATCAATCTGCCTTTTTTAATAGCCAATTCTCGTGGAATGGTCATCTGCCCAAACCAAGGCTCCTTTTCCGAATGTTGATTGACCGATGCCAGATTTTGCATCCAGCCTATCAAAATCCTGCGTCCGTCTGGTGCAAGCATAGTCTGTGGTGCATAAAAATCAATGCCATAGTCGACTGACTGAGAAGAAATACTGTGAAACTGACCTGTCTGATTATCGAAGTGACCTATCTGGCAAACCACTCCGTTTCCATTGGGATATTCCAGTTCCTCTGCCTCCATCTCCATCGTGCTCACGATCAGCACATTTTGCCCATCAAGAGTGAAGAAATCCGGACACTCCCACATTCTCCCGAAGCGATTCATATTTTCTGCCATAACACTTTTAAACTTCCATGAAATGCAGTCTGAGCTTTCGAATAATAGAACGCCTCCGCCATTTGTCTCATTACGACTGACCGTAACACAGCGCCAACTTCCATCTTTCTCTTTCCAAAGCTTCGGATCACGAAAATTCGATCTGTCATATCCTTTGGGAAGCTGATCAGATGAAATTACAGGATTCTTTTCGTACTTTTCATAAACTTCACCATCGCCTGATGCTATGCACTGCTGCTGGATTTCCTTCATAGAACCATCTGACTGTTTCTCCCATGAAACTCCAGTATACAAAAGGATCTGCCTTCCATCATCAAGAGTCTGCGCACTGCCCGAAAAGCAGCCGTTTCCATTGTCATACGGCTGATCCGGTGCAAGTACTGCAGGCTGATATGTCCAATGCAGCAAATCACGGCTAATGACATGACCCCAATGCATAGCTCCCCAAAATGGCCTATATGGATTGTATTGATAAAACAAATGATACAACCCGTCATAAAATGAAAAACCATTAGGATCATTTAGCCAGCCCACACGCGGTGTTAGATGAAAAACAGGTCGATTTTCAATCGCAATCTCTGCTTCCTTTTTTATTTCATACACTCGTGCTTCGGATAATTTCTGACTGATCATACCTTCTCCTTTTTGTTATTATCTGCTTACAATCTCTTTCTCAATCTCTGCACGATCTGGCATAACACGAAGTGCACCTTTTCGCGTCGTGATTCTTGCTGCTGCTGCATTTGCAAATGTAAGCATCGATGTCAAATCAGCCTCTGTAAGATTATCTAGTCCATGTTCACAAATATAGTGCAGTACACAACCGCAGAAGGTATCACCTGCACCTGTTGTCTCAATAGTATTTTTCTGCAAAAATGGCTTTATCTCTACAATCTTATCTTCATAATATGCACGGCTTCCTTCCTTACCCATAGATACAAGAATCAGCGGAATATTGTAGCGCTCACGAATCCAGTTTACACCATCGGTATAATCTTCTTTTTCGGTAAGCCACTGGATCTCATTGTCAGAGATCTTTAAAATATGACAATGACCAAGACCATAAAGTACCTGCTCTTTTGCATCATCTAAAGACTTCCACAGCGGTGGGCGAAGATTCGGGTCAAAGGAAATAAGCGCATTTGCTTCTTCTGCAATAGAGATTGCTTTTTTTGTTGCAGCGCGTACACCATCATGTGTCATGGACAATGTTCCAAAATGGAAGATTTTAGAGTTTTTGATCAGCTCTGTAGGAATCTCATCTTCCTTTAACATCATATCAGCACCCGGATTGCGGTAGAAAGAAAAGTCGCGATCACCGTCTGGATATGTATGAACCATTGCCAGTGTTGTATGAATTTCAGGATCGCTTAAAAGTCCAGTTGAATCAATTCCTACCTCTGTGATAGCTTCTCTTAACTGCTTTCCAAAGAAGTCATCTCCTACCTTTCCAATAAATGCAGTTTTATGACCAAGCTTTGTAAGCATCGCAAGCACATTACATGGTGCACCGCCTGGATTAGCCTCAAAAAGTGGATTTCCCTGTGCACTTTTTCCATTTTCTGTAAAATCAATCAAAAGTTCGCCAAGTGCTGTTACATCATACTGTTTCATTTTATTTTATACCTCCAATATCTAATTGATCACTTTTTTCATCTGCTACACTTGCCTTCCACATCATTTCTTTTTGTAATGCCTTATACTTAGATGCTCCATGATTGCTCACATAAAAAGAATCTATCCTAATGATGTTGGTCAGTGATTTCAAAAGCGTCTCTCTCCTTTCGATTTCTTCTGGCGTATCGTTAATGCCTTTTGCGAGCGGCACTCGTATAATCACCGGAATGTTCAAATCAGAAAGCCGCTTTAAATTCTTCGGCATATTTTTATAGCAAATGCCTTGATACACAGATGCCTTCTCTGGATTCAAAATTTTAACATCCACCAAAAACAAACCGACATACGGCAACAGTGGCTCTATTTTCTCCCACATAACCTCAAGTGTTGTGTCAAGACAGACAGAAATTTTCTTTTCTGCACATTTTGGAAGAATTTCTTTAAGAAATGCACTTTGCAAAAGCGGTTCTCCTCCTGAGAAAGTGCCCCCGCCGCCATCAATATAGCAATCCACATCCTTTTCAATTTCTGTCATCACTTCCTGAACTGTCATAGTTCTTCCACACAGACGAAGAGCCTCTGACGGACAGTTTTCTGCGCAGCTTCTCATTTGTTCACAATCCCTACAGATCTTAAGATCTGGCTCATAAAGAACGTGGTTTTGTGTGTTTGGCCGTGTTTTCTTCTTAAATGTATATCGGATACATTTTTTTACACATCGTCCGCAGCCAATACATTGCGCTTCATAAAACATAAGCTGCGGCTTTGCATATTGGGACTCTGGATTATGGCACCACAGACAGCTCATATGACATCCTTTTAAAAACACTGTTGTTCTAATTCCTGGTCCGTCATGGATCGAAAAGCGCTGAATATCCATGACCATTGCTGTTTGTTCCACCCTTTGCCTCCATTCTTGTCAGCTGATTCGATTGATAATATGATCCTGAAGTTCTTTATCAAGCTCTGTAAATCTTGCCTGAAAGCCCCAGACTCGCACAATCAAATCCAGATGCTTTTCGGGATGAAGTTGGGCATCTAAAAGCTCCGCCTTATCATACATAGTAAGGCTCAAGACCGGAATCTTCTTTTTTTCGGATGCACGCAAAAGTGTATCTATGATTTTTATGCGGTCTGCACCCATACTGTAGCCATTTTTGTCAAGCGTCAGATGAAGCACTGAGGATGCAAATCCCTCTTTCATAGGAAGCGTTGCCGCTGAGTTCAATATAGCTGTCGGTCCCTTCTTTGCAGCCCCCGGTGTCGGACTACAGTGTTCTGCAATCGCATCGCGAAAACGTCGTCCGTCAGGTGTAGCACCTGTCACATTAGCAAAAATTTTAAAATCAATGTTATACAGACCAGGATACAACAGTGTATCTTCTGGTCCCCTAAAAGCATTGACACGCGCCAGAAAATGGTCTGCAATCTGCTTCGCCAATGCATCTACTTCCTTTTTATCGTTTCCGTACTTTGGCAGATGCAACAGCTGCTGTCTTAACACTTCATAGCCTTCAAAATCAACAGAAAGTGCCTTGATCAGTTCTTCCATTGTAACTAGCTTTTTCTCATATACAGCTGACTGTATTGCATATAAACAGTCGGCCGCTGTTCCTATGCTTCCTGAAAGCAGCTGATAATTAGTGATATCAAAGCCACCTCCGCGAAGCGGATCTTTTCCGGTACGCAGACATTTCTCAAAAGTACCTGCCGTAAATGGACTAGTAATGGATACTGTCTGGTCTTCCTGCATTTTCTGTTTAATCATCAAAAAGTAATGATCAAGCTGATGATCCATCTGCTCAAAGAAAGCACTTAAAAACTCAGAAAATGTAGTCAACTCCTGTGGTTTTTTTGATTCAATTCCAATCAAAAGATTTGTTTTCGGTACAAAATCCGCCCCATGTATGCTATTTTTTTTCATAGAAACTGGCTTAACACACGGATTTTCGTTTCCTCCAAACAAGGTAAGTTCCACTGTTTTGACCATCTCATACTGCCAGAAAACAATCGCACTCTTTCCTGCAATTACCGTCTCTGTACAACCGTCATTTGCATATTGGCAGGCATCCTCGTGACAAATACCAGCCTTTTCCATTGCAGGAAGTACAGCTTCATCAAAATAGATTGTTGGCTGTCCACTTCCAGATGACAACATATTTATGCAGTTATCGCGAAGCTTTTTCGGTGTTTTTTCGTGAAAACGTACGTTCAAATGCGGCTCAGATCCGCCCGTATTTTCATACGCTACCAGAATCAAATAAGTAATCTCATTCGTCTGGTCATTTCCTTTGGCATCTTGTCCTGAAAGCATCAGATTTCGCAGCGTATCACCAGTATTGATCTCATTCATTCTGGTAAACATCTCTTCAAGCATTTTTTCTGCTTCTTGCTGATCCCAAATACCCATTTCACAATCATGCTTATAAAATGGATATAACAGCTGATCAAGTCTTCCAATACATCCTGCGCCAAATGGACTGCGAAACAAATATGTAAACCAAAAAAGTTGAAGTGCCTCGCAAAATGTGTTTGGCTTGTTTATTGTCAAATTCTGACATATCTTTGCAATTTTTTCATAACACTTCTTTTTAGTATCACTTGTTTCCTGCTTTGCACATTCTAGTGCAAGTACCATGTGATCTGCAACAAACTGTCGAAAACGCTTCCAGACATGAAGCAAACTTTCCAAATACGCAATATCTAACTGCGTTTGATCCTGCAATTCGCTTTGCAAATTATTTTTAAGTGTTTCAAGTGTCTCTGCTGCAATTCTAATCACACCATCAATGCCATATTGAAGATAGCTGTCTGCCATCGGATAATGACAGTTATCAATCTCAAGCAAAAACGACAAGATTGACCAATCTGTAAGATTTTTTCTCTTGCTGTCATTCTTATCCCGGTTTCGGCGGCCGGCAAGCAATCCGCTTTCCGGCACCCAAACCTCATATGAATTTGCCAATTTATCAAAAACTTCACTGCTCTGTCTTATTTTTTTTAATAGCATTTCCTGATTATGCATCTCATCCGAGTTTGTTTTCAATTTTTTTCTGCCTCCCTGCAGCTGTCGTGCTCTGGCATCTGATTATGTTTTTGTCGATATTGCGAATTACTCAATATCGTACTTTACAATATCCATGTATACTGTTCCATCTGCCACAAATGAGATTTCCTTTGCCGCAGTATCTGTCTTAAATGTTACACTCATCACTTGCTCACCATCGTTTGCAAAAACCTCTGCACTAAAACGGTCAATCACAACACGAAGCTTAAGCTTACCGCCGTTATCTTTTACCTTGCAAGAACGCTTGTGAACCATCGCAATTCTAGAATCAGAGTAGCTTCTGTCAAGCTCAAGCTCAGACTCGTGCGTACGATAGCGAAGTGCTGTGTAATGCTTGTCATCCTGTGCAAATCTCATTTCAAACATATAGTAACTATCGTCCTTGCTTTTTGGTGCAATCGTAAGTTCAACATCAGCCACACGACCTTCAATGCCTTCAAGCTTTACTGCCTCTAAACCTGCTACACACACACCATTGTGTGAAACTGGATTTTTGCGGCATGCATCAAATTCCTTTGTCGGACGCTGAATCAGCTTGCCATCAACAATTGACAGCTCTCTTGGCAGTGCCATCTGACCAAACCATGGCTCAGTCTCTGCATGCTGGTTAACAAATGCCCAGTTTTGCATCCATCCAATCATGACTCTTCTGCCATCTGGTGTCTGTGTAGACTGCGGTGCATAAAAATCAACACCATAATCAACAGTCTGTGCATGCTCACATGTAAAGGTTCCTGTCTCATCGTCGTAGGTTCCGATCTGGCATACAACACCGTGACCATTTGGATATTCAAGTCCTTCTGCCTCCATCTCCATCGGACTTACAATCAAAACTGCCTTTCCATCCAGCTCAAACAGATCCGGACACTCCCACATCTTTCCAAACTTTCCGTTATTCTGTGCTAAAATGCTCTTAAAGTTCCATGAGAAGCCATCCTTGCTTTCAAACAAAACTGCACGTCCATCTCCCTTGTTATCACAGTTTACCATCACACAGCGATAGCTTCCGTCTGCTGCCTTCCATACCTTCGGATCTCTAAAATCAAATCTGTTTGAATCACTCGGCAGCTGTTTTGCTGTCATAACAGGATTATTTTCGCACTTTTCATAATTTACGCCATCACCAACTGCCACGCACTGCTGCTGTACATCGTGCATTGTTCCATCTGGCTGTTTTTCAGATAATACACCTGTATACACAAGAAGCTGACGTCCATCAGCAAGATCAATCGCACTTCCTGAGAAGCAGCCGCCGCCGTTTTCATACGGTTCATCTGGTGCAAGTGCTGCAGGAAGATAATTCCAGTGCAGAAGATCCTTACTCACTGCATGACCCCAATGCATCGGTCCCCAGAATGGACGATATGGGTAATACTGATAGAACATGTGATATGCTCCATTATAATAAGAAAAACCATTTGGATCATTCATCCAGCCAACTCGTGGTGTCAGGTGAAACACCGGTCTCATCTGTGGTGTGATCTTTTTCTCGTTCTCTGCTTCATAAGCTCTTGCCTTTTCTAATTTTTCGCTGATCATATTTCCTCCCTTTTGTTTGCTGTCTTTATTATTTATAAATTTGTTTGCGTACCTATCTTACACTGTAAGTATATACTCGAAATGCCATTTATGTCAACCGTTTAACACATTGGCAAAACAGCAAATTTTTATATTGTTTTTTATGCTATTTTACTAGGTTTATATATCTTGTCAAGACTTTTTTAGTCATAAGCACTTTTCATATTCCAAAGCTGTATAGAACTAACTCTTGCATTGGTACTACTTGAGCTTACACTGATTTTTCGTTCTCCGTCTGCCACGTAATTTCGAAGTGTCATTGCTTTTTTCTGGTTTAAATAAACCTCAATCATCGAATGATCAAGAAAATACTCTATTGTAATCTCTCCCTCAACTTCAACCAGATCACACGAATCACGAAATCTAGAAATCTCCTTTCCTTCTGCGTTTCGTGCAAAAAAGCGTTTTGTATTGCGGTCATACACTACTTGAACAGACTTTGACGCATCCAATACACTTTCTGTATTGATTACTATTTCATCAGCATCTGTAGTCAGCTTTACATACATACGATTGGAATTAATCTTTTCCAGATCGTGATTTAGTTCTTCTATACCACAGTTTGTTCTTTCAAGAAGCATTTTTTCTTCACATGACAAGATCTCACGAATAGGCTGCATTTTTAGCCCATTATCCCACCAAAGCTGCAATGGCAGTCCACCATTATGTGCCCATCCTGCATGATACTCATCTGAAAATGGCCGTTTTCCCTGCGCGATTGTAAATACAACACTTCGTTTATCAGGCGTAACAAATCCACTAGGGCCAGTAAAAGTACCATATCCAAGATCAAGAAGCATTATCTCTCTCAGGAAGTAACCTGTTTTGATACGCTGGATCCGGATTCATCTTAAACTGTGATAACATTTTCATCCCCCTTTGATATTGACCCTTTGTTGTACTTCTTTGCTATATTCTTTTTTCATCCACTCCCTGCCCCTGCTCTGTCTATGAGCTTTTTATCATCGTTCACGGATACAGCAAGGGCAGGCATTTTCATGCCTGCCCCATTTTCTCAGGTCTTTTTTACTGAGCCTCTACATAACGGTCATATGCAGCCTGCCATGCTGCAACAACGTCTTGCAGTCCCATGCTGTCCATTGCAGAAACATAATCGTCCCACTCATCTTCGATGCCGCCATCTGTAAGCCAGTGAGCAGTCTTTTCTTCTGTCAATGCCTTTAAATCACTTAAATAGTCATTAATTGTATTTGTTTCTTCTTCTGTAAACACAACAGAAGGATAATACTCTGTAGAATCTACATACTGGAACCAGAAATCACGTATGTCATCAATTCTTTGCTGAGCACGATCCTCAAGATAATAGTAAGTACCATAATCCTCTGTCAGCTGCTCTGTAGGTCCTAACAACTCATTCTTTGACTTCAGCTCACCTGCTGTCTCACCATCCTTTAAATCTCTCATCGTGTAACAGCCCTTCTCATCTGGCTCCTCGTTCCAATAAGAACCGATTGCACCATAAATTGCCTGCATACTGTTGAGTGGCTCATACATTTGATCAACCCACTTTACTGACTTAACCCAGCGGCAAGCCACTGGGGTTCCATTGACGGAGTTCTAGTGCCTGCGTACATCGCAAGGACTTTGGCAGACACATCTGTTCCGGAGCAACAAAACTC
>OGPP01000028.1_pt1 | contig 194449 bp, 183 predicted proteins | sample 1553021 | NCBI WGS metagenome assembly OGPP01 (sample SAMEA2580217, study PRJEB22360) | human gut metagenome | biome: human gut; feature: human-associated habitat; material: faeces | place: Denmark | collected 2008/2010
TTTTCATCATTGACCAGCCATGATCAATGCCGATTACTTCTAACTTGTTATTCATATGTTTTGCACATCCTTTCTTCTTAAACAGCCACTTGAACATCTTAACCACCTACTTTCCTATCAGCTTTCGCATACAAGGAAAACAATAACCATTCCCTTGATAATATGGACATCCGACACATTCCGTCGGAAGTTTCTGTTCTTTTTTCTTAGATGGTTTACAACATGTTCCATTGGCACATCTGTTGTTATGTCCCCAGAAGAATCTACAATGCATACAATCTTTTAATTCTCTTTCAAGCTTTTCTTCTGGAGATACAAACCTGCGTTTCTTATGCTTATCTCTTTTTTCAACTGTTCCCACCAGAGCTCTCCTCCCTTCCAAGGAGTGATTGCTCTCTTATATTTTCCAATATCCTGTCCGACTCACCTGCTGTCCTTGCTAATGAATACAATACAATAAGAACAATAATTATAAATGCTATGCTAAATCCCATCATCACTTTATCCTCCTTCAAATTAGTTGCCATATAGACAAAATTTGAATTTGGAAGTGATATAGTCTACATGGCTATGCTTAACGCTAAGCATGTAGGTACACGCCAGTCTTCTAGACTCCTATATCGCCCCGTGTACAAAGAGGTGTTCTCACCTCCGGGAGTTACAGACGAGCCACAAAATGTGTTTCACGACGCCCTTCTGAATTATCAGAAGCACTATCTCCTCTTTTAGCCTTTTGAGGATAAGGACAAACTTCTCGCCCTCTGTGGTTGATTATCCTTACGCAACATGCCGAATCCTTTTTCCAGATTTCCATCCAACTTCTCACCCTTCATCTTTCGATCCATCAGGCTACTAATATGATAGCTGTGACTTTCATCTTCCAGGTACATGCCCCGTAATTTTACTACCTACAGAAATTCTGTAGTGCAAACTACTTTGCAAATCTGTAACTGATTATTCAATTGTTATGTCCAATCTCTCTTGGACAATTGATATTCTACAATGCACTTTAATTTTACGGAAGTGACACCACTGGTGTATTTTTACGAATTTTCACCAGTTTTTGGTGTATTTGTCATTTCCTTTAATTTGTTCCATGTATGCTTAGGCAGTTCTCTTGCCGGCTCTCTGAATCGTTCAAGATATTTTTCAAATAATTCCGTATTGATTAATGCTGAATTACCGACTTTATAGACTGCTCCTGCCTCTCTCGCAATTACTATGATTCTCGATTTACTTATCCCATAAATAATCGCTCCTTCCTCTGCATTGACAAATTTTTTCATAAAATCCTTTGTATCTGAATAGCACTTATATGAGTAACTCATTCATCAGTCTCCTTTCACATTTGGCAATGGATGTTTCATTTCTGTTGGCGGTTCTCTGAATTGCTCCATATATTCATCAAACACCTCCAGATTAATCAGAATAGTATTTCCTTTTGCTTCGCCTATCTTATATACAGCTCCAGCTGCTCTAGCCATTTCGATAAATCTATGATGTCCTATGCTGTAAGTCATTGAACCCTCTCCGATTCTCACAAACTTCTTTTCCACAATTTTATTTGAACTAGGAACTCTTGCAGAATGTTTCATAAATTTCATCAACCTTTCCTTATGTACTAATATAATCTTTGCAAGCTGATATCTTGCTCCAGCAGCCAACGCTATATCCATTGCCTCATCTTGTGTTACATCTAATAAAGCCATTACCTCATCAATACGAATAAATCTTGGTTTTACAGTTTCTTTTCTATAGGCACAAACTGAACCACTCAATGTATTTACCATAACATCACCTACTTATAAAACTCAGAATCTGTAATATGAAAAGTTTCAAGATACTTATCCAATATTTCTGTATTAACAAGTACAAGCTGACCAATTTTATAACAAGCCTTGGCATCCTTAGCCACTTCTTGAAATTTTGTCATTCCCATACTGTACATTTTTGCACCATCTGAATATCTTACAAACTTTTTTGCATCCTCATATCTATCTTTCTTCTTTGATTCATTCATTGCTGTGCTCCTTTCACTTTGACTTCATAACAAATGACGTATTTTCTCCATAACGCAAAAAAGAGGACATCTTCTAAATTTCTTTAGAAAATGTCCTCTTAGTAGTTCATATTTGATTGAATCTTTTTCTTTTCAGATTGTGTACTCTTTCATACTGATGTAAATGACTATGTCAAAATGCGTCTTTTAATGCGTCCTTTGACGTACTCAAATGCCTCAACCCCGCATAAACACTAGGTTTATTTATCCAAGCTCTTCATTGTCGGGAACAACAACACATCTCTAATTGCAGGTGAATCTGTAAGCAGCATAACAAGTCTGTCAATACCGTAACCGATACCGCCTGTTGGTGGCATACCTACTGCAAGTGCGTTAAGGAAGTCCTCATCTGTGTGCTGTGCTTCCTCGTCGCCGTTTTCTGCGTTCTTATCCTGCTGTGCGAAACGCTCTCTCTGGTCGATTGGGTCGTTAAGCTCTGAGTATGCATTACACATTTCCCATGTGTTAATGAAAAGCTCGAAACGCTCAACCTTCTCTGGATCAGATGGCTTCTTCTTAGTAAGTGGAGATATTGCAAGAGGATGATCCATAATGAATGTAGGCTGGATTAAATTCTCCTCGCAGTACTCCTCAAAGAAGAGGTTGATGATGTCGCCCTTAGTGTGACGCTCCTCGAACTCAATTCCTCTCTCCTTAGCAAGAGCCTTAGCTTCTTCGTCAGTCTTAATTGTATCAAAATCAACACCGGCATATTCCTTGATTGCGTCATTCATAGTAAGTCTTCTGAATGGCTTTCCAAGGTCAATCTCAGTGCCGTTGTAAGTAATCTTAGTTGTACCGCATACATTCTCGGCAAGGTGTCTGAACATACTCTCTGTAAGTTCCATCATACCCTCGTAATCTGTGTATGCCTGATAAAGCTCCATAAGTGTGAACTCAGGATTGTGTCTTGTATCAACACCCTCGTTACGGTATACTCGTCCGATTTCGTAAACTCTCTCAAGACCACCAACGATAAGTCTCTTAAGATAAAGCTCTAATGAAATACGAAGCTTAACATCCTCGTCAAGTGCGTTGTAATGAGTCTCAAATGGTCTTGCAGCAGCACCACCAGCATTAGATACAAGTGTTGGTGTCTCAACTTCCATGAACTCTCTGCCATCAAGGAACTTTCTGATTTCCTTGATAATCTTTGATCTCTTTACAAATGTTTCCTTAACCTCAGGATTCATTATTAAATCAACATATCTCTGACGGTATCTCATATCAGTATCTGTGATTCCGTGGAACTTCTCTGGAAGTACCTGTAAACTCTTAGAAAGAAGAGTAATCTCCTCAGCGTGAACTGAAATCTCTCCTGTCTTAGTTCTGAAGATAAATCCCTTGATACCAAAGATATCACCGATATCAGACTTCTTGAAGTCTGCATATGCTTCTTCGCCAATCGCATCTCTTGAAATATATGCCTGCATTCTGCCCTTAAGATCAGCAATGTTACAGAAAGATGCCTTTCCCATTACTCTCTTGAACATCATACGTCCGGCAAAGCTCACATTAATTGGAGAAGCGTCCATAATGGCTCTTCTCTCATTGTAATCGGCATTGACTGCTTCTCTTGCCTGCTGCTCATCTAAACCTTCAGTATTAACTGCTGGTCTGTCACCGAGAAGTTCCTTCTCATGCGCTTCATAGATGGCTCTGATTTCATCTGTGTGATGTGTTACATCATACTTTGTTATCTGGAATGGATCCTTACCTGCGTCCTGAAGGTTCTTTAACTTTTCCATACGAACCTTAATCTGCTCGTTAACGTCAGGCTGCTGTGCAGATTTATTATCTCCCATGAATGAGTATCTCCTTTTCTATATGTTACTGAAAATTAGTCGTTCTTTACAGATACAACTGTATATTCAATCTCTCCAACAGGTGCTTCTACCTTAACAGTGTCACCCTTCTTCTTTCCAATAAGAGCTGCACCAAGTGGTGACTCATTAGAAATCTTGTTATTAAGGCTGTCTGCCTCTGATGAACCAACGATTGTATACTCGATATCCTCATCGAATTCTACATCGTGAAGTACAACAACGCTCTCCATCTTAACTACATCTTTATTCTTATCGTTATCCTGAATAACCTCACAGTTAGCAAGAATTGCTTCAAGTTCTGCAATTTCTGTTTCGATATCTCTCTGCTCGTCCTTAGCTGCATCGTACTCAGCGTTCTCTGATAAATCGCCCTGCTCTCTTGCTTCCTTTAACTTCTGGGCAACTTCCTTTCTTCTGACAACCTTAAGCTCCTCAAGTCTTGCTACTCTTTCGTCATACCCCTTTTTAGTAAGAAACTGTTTCTCTGCCATGTTCTTATCACCTTTCTATATATATGCTACACTAATATGCTTCTGCTCTACTAGAGAATAAAACCCCACAAGCGTCACAATATTATAAACTATCAGTTCCTGTCTGTCAATGCAGCCCTTCCAGTATCCTGTCTACAAGCCCATCAAACTGCTCCAGATTAGTAACCTGGTTAGCTTCATTTCTTAATGCTGCTGCATGCTTGATTCCTGCTGTATACCATGCAAAATGTTTTCTCATCTCGCGGATTCCTGTAAACTCGCCTTTTATCTCACACAATCCTTTGGCATGTCTCTTAATCATCTGGCATATTTCTTCAACAGATGGAGGTGCAATTATTGTACCATTATTCATATATTCAGAAACCTGTCTGAATATCCATGGATTTCCCCTTGCGGCCCTTCCAATCATTACTCCGTCACAGCCTGTCTGCTTCATCATATTAACAGCATCTTCGCCGCTTTTAATATCGCCATTACCAATAACTGGAATCGATACTGCTTCTTTGACCTGTCTTATTATATCCCAGTCTGCTTGTCCTGAATAATACTGCTGCCTTGTTCTTGCATGGACTGCAACGGCAGCCCCGCCTGACTCCTCAATAACATGTGCTATCTCAGGCGCATTTATACTATTCTCATCAAATCCTGCCCTTATCTTGATTGTAAGTGGCTTATCAAGTGCATCAGCCATCTTCTCGACTATTCTTCCGACAAGCACAGGGTCCTTCATAAGTGCCGAACCTTCGCCATTATTGACTACCTTTGGAACAGGACATCCCATATTGACATCAATTATATCGAACTCTCTTTCAGAAAGTCTCTTCGCTATATCTGCCATGATATCAGGGTCTGAACCGAAAAGCTGCAATGCAAGCGGACGCTCCCCTGGCACCGTCTTCATCAGGTCTTCTGTATTCTTATTGTTATACAGCACTGCTTTGGCGCTGACCATCTCTGTACACATAAGCCCACAGCCCTGCTCCTTGCATAAAAGTCGAAATGGCAGGTCTGTTACTCCTGCCATCGGTGCCAATGCAATATTGTTCTTTATCTCAACATTTCCAATTCTCATAATTACTCCATGCCTAAGAAGAATACCTTGAAGAACATCTCAAGTGATTCAAGAAGCTCTCTCTTCTCATACTGATACTTCTTGACGAGCATACCGCATGCTATCTCGTCATACAGTAAATCACCCTCGTCAGCTGATGATTTGAACAAAAGATTGCCCTCCTCATCGAATTCCATATCAAGTATTCCGCCTACTTCCTCTGTGAAAAGAACGCACATAATCTTTAACTCGTTCTTTACATCATCCGGAAGCTTATCGAAATCAGGGTTAAAATAGTATTTCTTCTCATAAGAATTAGATACACATAAAACTACATTTTCATCAAACATATCCATATAATCCTCTCACAGAAACCTCTCCGGTTCTGATAATCTTCTCGCCCTCGTCTGTCTTAATGATAAGCTCGCCCTCATCATTGATTCCAAGTGCTTTTCCAACAATTTCCTTGTCAGCATATATTGCCTTGACGTCGCCGCCCTTATTGACAAGCATTGAATTATAGTCTTCTTTAAGCCCAGCCAGATTCTGTGTCTTAACAAATGTATCATAGTACTTTGCAAAGCTCTCTGAAAATGCGGCTACTATACGGCTTCTTTTCAGATGGTCGCCAGTCTCAAGATACAGCGAAGAAGCTGTTGCCTTGATTGAATCATCAAATTCTGTCGTATTAACATTAATTCCCATGCCGATAACCACATAATGTATGTAATCCATCTCAGCACTCATCTCTGTTAATATTCCACATACTTTCTTCTTATTAAGAACTATATCATTAGGCCACTTTATACGGCACTCTGCGTCATGTCCGTCCTCTGTAAGAACCTTGTGGATTGCCTCCTGAACAGCCATGGCTGCCACTATTGTAAGCATTGACGCATTGACTGGTGCTATATCCGGTCTTAAAAGAAGCGACATCCATATCCCGCTTCCCGCAGGAGATACCCAATTCCTGCCGCGTCTGCCGCGGCCGCCTGTCTGGCTCTCTGTTATATAAAGTGTCCCATCTGCTGCATTATCTCTCTCTGCCGCTCTCTTAGCTTCGTTGTTGGTAGAATCTGTCTCGTCATAATACACTACTTCGCGGATAATCCCGGTTGTACTGCCTGTATCCACACATGTAAGCTGACTCATTATCTCACTTGATGTAAGAATATCAGGATACTGTGTTATATGATATCCCTTATTCTGGACTGCCTCTATAACATAGCCTTCTTCTTTTAACTGATTTATCACCTTCCAGACAGCCGTTCTTGAAACCCCCAGCATATTACACAGTGCCTGCCCTGACACATATCCATCTGATTTTCTCAAAGCATTTAAAATCTTAGTCTTCATACCATTACCCGCCATGCTATTACTGCCATAAGCAGAAGTCCTAACGTAACAACTGTAAGAATAACACCTGACACCGTTCTGTCGCTCATGAAATTCTTAGCTGCTGTAAGTCCGTTAACTAATGCTCCAAGCATGAATTCCACAGCGAATAATATTCCGCTTCCACTGCGCAGGAAAAGTATAATTATGAATACCACTCCTATTGCAAATGTGAGTGCTATATTGGCATAGTCTATGAGCATCTTGCTCTTTCTGTACGCGCCACTCGTTGTATAATACATAACGCCTCCATAATAAATATCTGGTGAATTACTATTTCATGCTGTGTCGTCCTGATTTTGGACTTTCGCATGTCTTTCCACTGCTCTAACGTCCAATTCCGCGTGTCAACTTCCCGATTCTGGACTTCCTCGTGCCTATTCACTGTTTTAAAGTCCAATCTGTCATTCTTTCTCGTCACTTTTGGACTTTCACATGTCTTTCCACTGCTCTAACGTCCAATTCCGCGTGTCGGCTTCCCGATTTTGGACTTCCGGCATGACACACTCCACTCTAACGTCCAATTTACTTATAAGCTCCAAGTGTAGCTGCCATTACAGCCTTTATTGTATGCATTCTGTTCTCAGCCTCATCGAATACAACTGACTGCTCTGACTCAAATACTTCATCAGTAACTTCCATCTCGTCAAGACCGAATTTGTCATGAATCTCTTTACCAATCTTAGTCTTAAGGTCATGGAATGCAGGAAGACAGTGCATAAATATTGCGTCCTTAGAAGCATTGTCCATAACTGCCTTGTTAACCTGATATGGAAGAAGTGCCTTGATTCTTTCAGCCCATACTTCATCAGGCTCGCCCATTGATACCCATACATCTGTGTATAATACATCTGCGTCCTTAGTTCCTGCCTTAATATCTTCTGTAAGTGTTACAGAACCACCGCTTATCTTTGCCCATTCCTCACACTGTGCAACAAGTTCCTTGTCTGGGAAATATTCCTTAGCTGTGCAGGCTGTATAATGAAGTCCTAACTTAGCGCAGACAATCATAAGTGAATTACCCATGTTGTATCTTGCATCACCCATGTATACGAACTTAACGCCCTTTAATCTGCCAAGCTTTTCCTTGATTGTAAGCATATCTGCGAGCATCTGTGTTGGATGGTATTCGTTAGTAAGTCCGTTCCATACAGGCACGCTTGAATATTTTGCAAGGTCTTCAACTATCTCCTGACCGAATCCTCTGTATTCGATTCCTTCAAACATTGTGCAGAGAACTCTTGCTGTATCAGCAATGCTCTCCTTCTTTCCAATCTGTGAACCTGTTGGGTCAAGATATGTAACACCCATACCAAGGTCATGTGCTGCCACCTCAAATGAGCAACGTGTTCTTGTACTTGTCTTCTCGAATATAAGTGCAACATTCTTTCCAATAAGTGGCTGTTCTACAATGCCCTTTTTCTTCTTATCCTTAAGCTCTGCTGCTAAGTCTATCAAATATAAAATCTCCTCAGGTGTGTAATCCTTGAGTGTTAAAAAGTCGCGTCCCTTTAAATCCATGACATCCTCCTGTCTGTATGGCAAATTCGCCTACATTGAATAATTAATAACTTTGTTCATTCTATCGCAATTATAGTCCTTCGTCAAATGCGTTGTTTAATTTGTGTAGTTGCAAAACGGTCGGTTGTGGGAGATAGTGGATAGCTTCCGTTAAACTTCTCTGCATAATAATAGGCACTGGGCGTTCCATGCTTCGTCCCCGACCGTTAACGCTGGCAACGCACATCCTTGTGCGCGCCAGCTCACGCGTCCGTCCATGGACGCGTGTACACTCATTCTTTCTACATGCCCAGTACCTTTATTATGCGTTCAGTTTAAAGTCAGCTTTCCGCCATCCCCCACAACCTCCCTTTCTCCACACTTCTCCAAATTCAGGGCAGAGTAGCTTTCCTCTCCTACACCTCTCCGGACTGGTTCGCCTTTCGGCTGCCAGTTTAAAAGGCTGCACAACCACTCTACTTTCCATCAAAATTCATGGGAGTGGCTTTGCCCCGTCCCATGAATATTCCGCATCTGCCACACCTTCCGTCCGCCAATAAAAAAGGTGGTGTGGCTTTTCTGACTGCAAACTATGCACATAATAAAAGCATTGAGCAAAGTCACTACCTAAGTGTACGCGCGTCCACGGACGGACGCGCGAGCTGTCTCGCACACGGATGTGCGTTGACAGCGTAACGAGAACTTAAACAGCCTTCCACGCTCAATGCTTATTATTATGTAGCGTAGTTTGTACGGAAGAAAACCACACCACCTTTTTTATCCCTTAATGGAATATATGATCTCCAATTATTACAAAATCTGAATAGTTGTTAACATCTACAGTATATAATGCCCTGAATGATGTATAACCACCTATATTATTAACACCTGATAATGCTTCAAGTGCTGCCTGCATGCATTCTGTGTTTCTCGGACCATTTGCAAGTCTTGCTGCAAATCTGTCTGATGGATTACCAGCGCCATCTGATACACCAGAGAACTGTGATCTCTGATAAACAACACCCGAAACTGTACCCGGATAATGTCCGCTTCGCACTCTGTTAAGAATAACATTTGCAACAGCGAGCTTTCCTGCATATGGCTGATATGCAGCCTCCCAGTCTATGATACATGCCATAAGCCATATATCATCATCTGATACGCTCATAGTTGGGTTATATGTTATATCTGTTCCTGATATTGTATTAGCAATTATCTTCTGTCGTCTTGCTTCCTCTGCTGCAGCTGCCGCTCTTTCAGCTTCTGCCTCTGCCTCAAGTCTTGCTTCTTCTGCAAGTCTTTCAGCCTCTTCTTCTGCTTCAATAGCTTCAATCTCTGCTATTGTATATCCTGCAAGAAGATTATCTGTTCCAATCTGTTCTGCTATAGCCTCTGCTTCTTCTCCAAAACATAAGCACTGTGTCTGTACATAACCTTCGCAGTTTCCTGAACTAACTTTAGTCCATTCCTTTCCGACCATATCAACATCCACAAGTGTGTTAGTATATAATCTTCCCACAACCTGCGCTGTCTCTTCGTCAGAAGTGTCATAAACATCAAGATAAGGATCAGTAATTGCTACTGCCTTGTTCTTGTATGTTCCTGTTTCTTCATACCCAGTCACAAGAACCTCTTCTGTATTAGCTGAATAAGATGCAACCTTAATTCCCGTGTCAGTATTCTGTGTTTTCTCATAGGTAGTTGCCACTGCTGGAAGAACCGGTGTCATAAATAACACAATCGCAGCTCCCACATAGCAAGCAGCTTTGCTACTTCTAAGTTTCATATTATACTTCCCTTTCCGGCGGCTTATTTAGCTTCGCCTGTAAATTGTTACAGAAATGTTACAATTTATTACGGAAATATAATAGCAAAGTTACAGTAATTTGTCAAATATGTTAAAACCCGCTCTATGAGCGGGTTTGCGGGTTTGTCTATTAAATTCATTTTGCAAAATATAGTATATGACCATATATATAGTTTGTTATCTACACACTTCTCTGTCTGACAGCTTCGTATGTAAGAATTGTACATGCTATTGCCGCGTTAAGAGATTCAACCTCTCCCTGCATCGGAATTCTTATAAGTGTATCTGCCTGCTTAGTGATATCCTCTGTAAGTCCATTCCCCTCATTGCCTATTAGAAATGCGGTTCCTTCCCTGTAATCTTCACCAAGATATGTATTCTTTCCGTCAAGATGTGCAGCATATACCTTAATTCCGGCATTCTGACACTGTGAAACTGCATCACTAAAATCCTGCACATAAACAAATGGCACTCTGAATATAGAACCCATTGTTGACCTTATTGTCTTAGGATTATATATATCCACAGTATTAGAGCTCATAATAACTCCGGTAACGCCTGCACCTTCACCCATCCTTAATATAGTTCCCAGATTACCCGGATCCTGAAGATTCTCAACAAGAATCAGTAACGGATTGTCGGTAAGCATATCTGAAATACTGCTGTCCTTCATTCTTACAACCGCCATAATCCCCTGTGGTGTCTGTGTCTGTGACATTCTGTCAAATACATTATCAGCGACAATCTCAATACTGTCAGAAGAAATCCCCTGCTTCTTAACCAGCTCATGCACATACTCAGGATTGTTACTATGAAATCTTTCAGACATATATATCTTCACCAGCAAATCTGCCGGCACCTCAGATACCATGCGGACTCCCTCTACAACATATTCTTTATTCTTCTTTCTTTCCCTGGCCTTAGAAAGCAATGATATAACATGCTTTACCTGTGAACTGCTCGTACTGGTTATCATTATGAGGTTACCTTTCTGCCATGCATTACTTAGAAAGTAATGCACTTATATTAAATTCATAATCATTAATATCCTTAGTCATGGCAAGTGCTTCATCAATATCATAATCAACAAACTTACCATCCTTGTATGCTACAAGTCTGTTACTCTTTCCTTCAGCAAGAAGGTCAACAGCATAAGCACCCATAATAGACGCATACATTCTGTCCTTACATGTTGGTGAACCACCACGCTGCATGTATCCTAAAATAGTAGCTCTTGTCTCAATACCTGTTGCAGCTTCAATTCTTCTTGCCATTCCTGTAGAATGTCCGATACCTTCAGCATTAATAATAAGATGGTGTTTCTTACCTTTCTTTCTTCCTTCTATAATATGATTAATAAGAGCCTGCTCATCATTATCATATCTTTCAGGAAGAAGGATATCCTCTGCTCCATTGGCAATACCACACCACAATGCAATATATCCTGCATTTCTTCCCATAACCTCAATAATACTGCATCTTTCATGTGATGTAGATGTATCTCTTATCTTATCAATAGCTTCCATTGCTGTATTAACAGCAGTATCAAATCCAATAGTATAATCTGTACAAGCAATATCAAGATCAATTGTTCCCGGAAGTCCGATAGTATTAATTCCCTGTGCTGCAAGCTTCTGTGCACCTCTGAAAGAACCATCTCCACCGATTACAACTATACCGTCAATTCCATGCTTTCTGCATACTTCAGCACCTCTCTTCTGACCTTCTTCAGTCATGAATTCCATGCATCGTGCTGTATAGAGGACTGTTCCACCACGCTGGATAATATCAGCAACGCTTCGCTTGTCCATATCAATTATCTCATCATTAAGAAGTCCGTTATAGCCCTTCTGAATACCCTTGACCTTAAGTCCCTTATTCAAAGCAGTTCTTACAACTGCACGGATAGCAGCATTCATGCCTGGAGCATCTCCACCACTTGTTAATACGCCGATTGTTTTAATTTCCTTTGCCATAACTTCCCCTTTCTTATCTCTTAATATTACTTTCTGCTTTATGTTACCACATTATAAAAGAAAAATCTTCTTTTTTTGATAATTTTTTACCAATGTTAATTAAAATTTATGTTGTAGCAACATTTTTCTCACCATATTTACTCTTAAGAATATAAAGCAGGTCTGATGTCACCTTCACGCACTGACTCTGTGGAAGCGCTATTCTCTGTTTTTCTGCCACACAATATATTGTGACTGTGTCTTTACCGTCCGATTCTTTGAAAATATCAGTAAGCTCATCCCTGTGTGTCTCATACTCAGCAAGACTGTCAAACCTAAGCCACAATCTTCTTGGAACACTGTCAAAGCTCACAACACTGTCTGCCGTAAGTCTTGCTGGTTTGTCGGCATCTGCCTGTATTCTTCCCGTAACAAATACCTTGTTGGTCGTATCAAAAAGTCTTTTATATTTTTGATAATTTCTTGCAAACATGATTACCTCAACGCTTCCAACAAAATCTTCTATTGTAAGGTACGCCATCTGCTGGCCTGAACCGGTAGTAATAACCTTAATGTTACTTATAAGGCCACCTATCGTCTGCTTTGAACCGTTCATAAGCTTTGCCTGTCCGGTTTCCTCATCAATAAGAAAATCTGTACTTCTCGCAGAAATATGCTTCTCCCACATACCAGTATATTCATCCAGCGGATGTCCTGTTACATATACACCGAGAACTTCTTTTTCCCGTTCAAGCAGATCCTCCTTTTCAAACTCCTGAATATCAGGCACTTTCATTTCAAGGCTCTGTTTATCCTCTTCACTTACGAAATCAAATAGTGACATTTGTCCTGAAATAGCATCTTTATTCTGCTTAACAGCACTATCAATCATTCTCTCATAGACATTCATCATGCCCCGTCTTGTATTACCAAATGTGTCAAATGCACCTGCAAGTATAAGATGTTCCACTGTTCTCTTATTAATTACCCCTGCCATCCTTGTAATAAAATCCTGCATGGAGTGAAAATCGCCATTATTGGTTCTTTCTTCAATGATCGCAGTAATTGTAGGTCTTCCCATACTCTTTACCGCATTAAATCCAAACCTTATGTTCTTACCTTCAACACCGAACTCAGCAACTGATTTATTGACATCAACAGGAAGAATACTAATTCCCATCTCTCTAGCTGCAAGAATATATTCTGCGACCTTACTTGTTTTATCAGTTACACTTGATATCAGCCATGCCATATACTGTACAGGAAAATGTACTTTCAGATATGCTGTCTGATATGCCACAACCGCATAGCATGCCGCATGTGATTTGTTAAATGCATATTTTGCAAAGTCCTTCATCTCATCATATATCTTATTGGCAGTCTGTTCACTTATGCCATTCTTAATACAGCCTGGTACTCCGTTAGCCTCATTACCGTATACGAAATTCTGACGTTCCTGCTCCATTACATCAAGCTTTTTCTTAGCCATTGCTCTTCGCACATTATCACTACCGCCCCACGAATATCCGGCAAGGTCACGGACAATCTGCATAACCTGCTCCTGATAAACCATACAGCCATATGTCGGCTCTAAGATTGACTCTAACTGCGGGCATTCATAGGTTATGTTTCCCGCGTTCTCTTTTCCTTTAATATACTGTGGTATGAAATCCATTGGTCCCGGTCTGTAAAGCGATATACCGGCAATTAAATCCTCTAAACAATCCGGTTTTAACTCTTTCATGAAGTTTTTCATTCCGCCACTCTCTAACTGGAATATACCTGCACATTTGCCCTGACTTATACATTCAAATACAGCCTTATCGTTATATGGTATATTATCCACCGAAAATGCAGGGTCAATCTGCTGTTCACATTTTTCAGTCTGTTGGATTACAGTTAAGTTTCTAAGACCTAAAAAGTCGAATTTTAACAGTCCCAAATGTTCCAAAGTAGGACCTTCAAACTGCGTAACCTTAACATTATCTGCTCCAACTGCAACCGGAACATACTCTCCAACATCCTTCTGACTGATAAGAACACCTGAGGCATGAACTGAAGCATGCCTTGGCAGTCCTTCAAGTCTCTTTGCTTTATCTATAAGATCTCTCACTGTCTCATCAGCTTCATACAATGCCTTAAACTCAGCATTTGGCTTAATGTCCCTGTCTGCGTCACCATTCATTGCACTGTCAATCGTAACACCAACCTTCTGTGGTATCATCTTCGCAATGTTATCAACCATCGCATATGGAAGATCCATAACCCTTCCGACATCTTTAATAACGGCTCTTGCTGCCATAGTTCCAAATGTGATTATCTGGCACACACATTCTTTACCATATTTTTCTATAACATAATCAATAACCTTCTGTCTGCCTTCTGGTGCAAAGTCCACGTCAATATCGGGCATGGACACACGCTCAGGATTCAGGAATCGTTCAAATACAAGATTGTATTTAACAGGGTCAAGCGTTGTTATTCCAAGACAGTATGACACAAGACTTCCTGCCGCCGAGCCTCGTCCGGGTCCAACCGGAATATCATGTGTCTTGGCATAATTAATGTAATCCCACACAATCAGGAAATAATCGACATATCCCATTGAATAGATAACTGACAACTCGTAAGAAAGTCTCTGGAATATATCATTCGAATCCTCTGCCCTTTTTATAACAACATCTTTTCTGTCTGCAACTATTGATGCTTTTGCCTGCTCTATAATATCTTCAACGCATACATCTGCGGTCTTGTCCGGATATCTCTTCTTTAATCCCTCATAACATAAAGCATTAAGATACACCCATGAATTCTTTCCATATTCTTCAGGCACATCAAATGCTGGTAGCTTTGTAACTCCGAATTCTATCTCAACATTACATCTTTCTGCTATCTTATGAGTGTTCTCAACTGCTTCCGGTACGTATTTGAACAATTCCGCCATCTCTTCCTCTGACTTTAAATAGAACTGTCCACCCTCATATCGCATCCTGTTTTCATCAGAAAGCTTCTTGCCTGTCTGTATACACAATAATATATCATGTGCATCTACATCATCTGCATAGGTATAATGAACATCATTCGTACATACCAGTTCAATTCCGGTCTCATTATGCATACGCATAAGCTGTGGATTGACATAGTGCTGTTCTGCTATTCCGTGATCCTGTAATTCAAGAAAGAAATTTCCCTTTCCGAATATATCCTGAAGTTCAAGGGCAGCGTCTCTTGCAGTCTCATACATGCCTCTTGACAGATATCTCTGCACCTCACCTGCAAGACACGCACTCGTAGCAATAATTCCCTCGTGATATTCTCTTAAGACTTCCTTGTCTACTCTCGGCTTATAGTAAAAGCCTTCTGTAAACCCCTTTGAGACTATCTTCATAAGATTCTGATATCCGGTGTTATTCTCTGCCAGCAATACAAGGTGATTATATTTATCCTCACTCTGTCCTGCGCCTTTATCAAACCTTGACCCCGGAGCTACATACACCTCACAGCCAAGAACAGGCTTGATTCCTGCCTTCTTAGCCGCCTCGTAAAATTCAATAACACCATACATCACACCATGGTCAGTTATTGCAAGGCTGTCCATGCCAAGTTCCTTTGCCCGTTTAGTAATCTCTTTTATCTTACTGGAGCCATCCAGCAATGAATATTCAGTATGCACATGCAAATGTGTAAAACTCATAGCATCTCCTCCCTATGTAAAAAAATATAACATATTTTCGTTTATTAATCAGCAATTTTATGATATTCTATATTTAATTATTAATGTAAGGGAGTTGTATTATGTTAATATCTGCTATTCCCGTAGGCGGGCCAATTTCAATTGAAATATCCATAGATAATGTCAGCTACGAGATGCCTTCCTCTGTTGTTGCATCCAAGAATGGCTACATTCTCATAGCGCCTTTTACATCAAAAGGTGCTGTAATAGATTTTTCTTCTTATAAGGATATTTTATTTAGTCTTTATACCATAGACCCAGCAACAAAGAACCGTGTAGTCTGGAAGAATATTAACATAGAAACTATCACTTATAAATCAACCGGTTTCGCATCTGCTTACTACAAAATCTCGACCAATGTTTTTGCCAGCATTGCCTCTGAATGCGACAGAAGATTTAATCAGCGCATTTCAACCATGGCTTTGGGACATATCTCATCAGATACCACAGAAGCTGATATTCCGGTAACGTTAATTGACGTCAGTGATAAAGGACTTTCATTTTCAACCAGCAACGAACTATTATATAACTATAATAATACATATATAACATTTTCAGATCAGGCAAACGGAAAGCAGTTTAACTTTCATTTTAAATGTTTTATCATACGCAGCCAGTTGTATGGAGAACGCTACATTTATGGATGTATTATCCCAACTCCGTCCCGCGAATATCTTACATATGTTTTTCTTAAAAAAATTGAATCCAGAATCAGTTCTGCTAAAGAACAATCTGAACAGACCGCTCTTAAAGATGCTGCTGACGTTGCTTCACAATCTATTGAAAGCACTTCGTCAGGATATCATTCACACATATCTGAAAAGAATAAGCGTTGATATAAGGGGCATATCACATTGTGATATGCCCCTTTATTATTAATCATCTTCTTTTTCTTTAGCTGTATCATCAGATTCATTATCGTCTGAATGACTACCAATGTTCTTCCATATATCGCTTTCTGGCTCACCACTAACTGTTGATGAATAGCTTCCATCTTCATTAAATGTTACACTCTCTGCAACCTTCTCTGATGTTGAGAATAATGAAGTATCAACCGGTTCAGGGATTCCCTTTGCCTCTCTGAATATCTTCATGAATTCCTTGCCTGTGATAGTCTCATGGTCATACAGATATCTTGCAAGCTGATCCATTACTTCTCTGTTCTCTCTTATAATCTGCTTAGCCTCTTCATAACATGACGCAATAAGCTTCTTTACCTCGTCATCAACCTCTGCCTCTGTTGCCTGTGCACAGTTCATAGATGCTCTTCCGCTAAGATACTCATCTTCGACTGTTGATAATGCAACAAGTCCGAATCTGTCTGACATACCGTATCTTGTAATCATTGTCTTGGCAAGGTTAGTTGCTTTCTTGATATCATCATAAGCACCATTAGTAACTGAACCAAATACAACTTCTTCTGCAGCACGTCCACCTACAAGTGATATAAGGTCTGTCATAAGTTCATCCTTAGTCTCAAGATGCTTCTCTTCCTCTGGGAAGTTAAGCACATAACCAAGTGAACCATTAGTATGAGGTATAATAGTAATCTTCTGGACCGGATCAGAATTATTCTTGATAGCTCTTATAAGGGCATGTCCAATCTCATGGTAAGCAACAACCTGCTTTTCCTTCTTGCTAAGAACTCTTTCCTTCTTCTCCTTACCTGCTACAACTGTATCAAAAGCACCAAGAAGGTCCTTCTGGGTAACAACATTTCTTCCATTCTTAACTGCCGCAATAGCAGCTTCATTAATGATATTGGCAAGGTCTGAACCAACAAGACCGCTTGTTGCCATTGCAATCTCATCAAAATCAACTGTATCGTCCATAAGCACATCCTTAGAATGTACCTTAAGAGTCTCAATTCTTCCCTTCTTATCAGGTCTGTCAACGGTAATTCTTCTGTCGAGACGACCTGGTCTAAGTAAAGCCTTATCAAGTACTTCCGGTCTGTTAGTTGCTGCCAGAATGAATATTCCCTTAGATGAATCAAAACCATCCATCTCTGCAAGTAACTGGTTCAATGTCTGCTCACGCTCGTCATTGCCACCGCCATACTTGGAATCTCTGCTCTTACCAATAGCATCAATCTCATCAATAAATATAATACATGGAGCCTGCTTAGTTGCTTCCTTGAACAAATCTCTTACTCGTGATGCACCAACACCAACGAACATCTCTACAAAATCAGAACCTGCAAGTGAGAAGAACGGTACATCTGCCTCACCGGCTACAGCCTTAGCAAGAAGCGTCTTACCTGTTCCCGGAGGTCCTACTAAAAGTGCACCCTTAGGAAGCTTTGCACCAATCTTGGCATATTTCTCAGGGTAATGTAAGAAATCAACAATCTCTGTAAGTGATTCCTTAGCTTCATCCTGACCTGCAACATCCTTGAATGTAACACCTGTCTTTTTCTGGACATATACTTTGGCGTTGCTCTTTCCAACGCCCATTCCGCCCATCATTCCACCATTCTTAGCAATTCTTCTATATACAAATGCAAAGATTATATATATGAATAAAAATGGCAGTACATATGCAAGCAGAAATTCTACAATTGAAGAACTCGAATCCGGAATATATCCTTCAAACTCAATACCCTTTCTCTTAAGAAGTGGTACAAGAGTATCATCATTAACATACCCTGTATAATATGTGTATGAAACTCCTGCTATGCCAGACTGTTTCTCCTCTTCAACTGGTGTAATAAGAATTCTGTCCTGCTCTAATGCTACTTTCTTTACCTTATCTTCATCAATCATCTGCATGAACTGGTCGTAGCTTATCTCCTTGTATGTCGCATTCCTAAACATATTGCTAAGAAGCGTGAGTCCTATAAATGTTACAACTGCCGCTATAATAATGAATATTATAAGGTTAACATTCTTTGGCTTCTTGTTATTATTGTTATTATTGTTGTTATTACGATTATTGTTGCGGTTATCGTTATTATTATAACCATTGTCATAACCGTTGTTGTTATAATTATCCATACTCTTCTCCTGATATGATACTGTACTTATCTTAAGCATTTCCAAATAAGTCTGTTTTCATTATAAAGAAGGGAAAAATATAAATCAACCAAAATCTAAGTGTTTAATAAGATGTTTATATTTACTTTATATTCTTAGTTTTTTTGTTTAAACTATGGAAATTTATAATACAGGGCTGTATAATATTGCATATTTTTTTGATTACACATTCAGATTGGAGGAAAAGATGGCTGTTAAATATGTATTTGTAACAGGTGGTGTTGTTTCCGGTTTAGGAAAAGGTATCACTGCCGCATCTTTAGGCAGACTGCTTAAAGCCCGTGGTTTTTCTGTAACCATGCAGAAGTTTGACCCTTATATTAATATTGATCCAGGTACTATGAACCCTATCCAGCACGGAGAAGTTTTCGTAACTGACGATGGTGCTGAGACAGACCTTGACCTTGGTCACTATGAAAGATTTATTGATGAGAGCCTTAATAAGAATTCTAATGTAACTACCGGTAAAGTATACTGGTCTGTATTACAGAAGGAACGCCGTGGAGATTTCGGTGGAGGCACAGTTCAGGTAATCCCTCATATTACTAATGAAATAAAGAGCCGTTTTTTCAGAGATTATTCAACTGATGAAACTAAGATTGCAATTATAGAAGTTGGTGGTACTGTTGGAGATATCGAGAGTCAGCCTTTCCTTGAGGCAATCAGACAGTTCCAGCATGAAGTCGGACATGAGAACGCAATTCTTATTCACGTAACACTTATTCCTTATCTTAAAGCATCTGGTGAGATGAAGACTAAGCCAACTCAGGCAAGTGTTAAGGAACTTCAGGGAATGGGAATCCGTCCGGATATTCTTGTGTGCCGTACCGAACATCCACTTGAGGCTGGTATCAAGGATAAGATAGCACTTTTCTGTAATGTACCTAAGTCTCATGTACTTCAGAACTTAGATGTTGAGATTCTTTATGATGCACCTCTTGCGATGGAAGAAGAACATCTTGCACAGGTAGCATGTGAATGTTTACACCTTGACTGTCCAGAACCAGACCTTGATGAATGGAGAGCGATGTGCAAGGCCTGGAAGAATCCTACTAAGAAGGTAACTGTTGCATTAGTCGGTAAATATATCCAGCTTCATGATGCTTATATCAGTGTTGTAGAAGCATTAAAGCATGGTGGTGTATATAATTCATGTGATGTAACTATCAAATGGATTGATTCAGAAACTGTAACTCCTGAAACTGCTGATGAGCTTCTCTCTGACGTATCTGGCATATTAGTTCCAGGTGGATTCGGTGACAGAGGTACAGAAGGAAAGATTGAAGCTATCCGTTATGCCAGAGAACATAATATTCCATTCTTAGGATTGTGCCTGGGAATGCAGCTTTCAATTGTTGAATTTGCAAGAAATGTTATAGGATATGACGACGCACACAGTGTTGAACTTAATCCTAACACAACTCACCCTGTTATACATCTTATGCCAGACCAGGAAGGCATTGATGATATCGGCGGTACATTAAGACTTGGTTCTTATCCTTGTGTACTTGATAAAACAAGCAAGGCTTATGAACTCTATGGCGAAGAGCTTATACATGAACGTCACAGACACAGATATGAAGTTAATAATGATTACAGAAAAGTTCTTACTGAGAATGGTATGATGCTTTCAGGAATATCTCCTGACGGAAGAATTGTTGAGATGATAGAATTAAAGAATCACCCATGGTTTATTGCCACACAGGCTCATCCAGAGTTAAAGTCAAGACCTAATCGTCCACATCCATTATTCAGAGGCTTCATAACAGCAGCACTTGAATATCAGAATAAAAACCATTAATTATATTATATATGCATAACAAAAAACATCACCTGACGAATCCGACTTTCGTATCAGGTGATGTTTTTTATTGCTTTTGCTTATAAAATTATTATTTATTAAGACCATTAAGAATCTTCTTAATTCTCTTAACTTCATCGTCTTCTAACTTCTGTGATTCACAAATAGAAGCAACCATATCAACAGCCTTTCCGTTGAACCAAAAATCAGCTTCTTCCTTTAAAAGCTGTCTTCTATATTCTTCTTCTGAACGAAGTGGATGAATGAAAGCTGCCTTTCCTTTACGGTATGTATCAACAAATCTCTTGTCCTTCAACTTACCTACGAAAGTAACAACTGTTGTTCTTGCGTAATCCTTACCATAATCGTCTCTTAACTGATCAATAAGTTCCTGTACAGGAATATCCTGTGGTGCTTCCCATATAAGCTTCATAATTAATGCTTCACATGGACTTAATTCATTAAAATGATTTCTGCTCATAAACCCTCCTTAGGCTCTTCCATAGATATACATATTCTATATTATACTGCCATTATTAATATTTTTCAACTGTATAATGAATAGTCGGATATGGATTTCACAATTGTATTACCGATAAACTGAATCCATCAAATTCCTTTTCTACAATAGTGAAATTCTGGGGAAGTCCGCACATATATGCTTTCATTTTCCCTTTCTCTAATCTATAAACTATTTTGTCCAAAATGTCAAGCACACCTTGACCTGTAGCCTTGCCATAAGCCTCTTTTAATGTCCATATTCTGAAGAATCTTTGATCACTATCGCACTCTTTAATCCATTCTGCTTCAGATATGTCAAAGAAGCGTTTTGCCAGATTCTGTCTACCTTTGCGGGCTTTTTCAATATCAATTCCTACCGGTCTGTCGCCTATCACGCACGCTACATAATTAGACGAATGTGAAATATTGAAAAAAATTTCACGATTTGACAAAAAATAAGGTTTTCCTTGCGAATTATATGCTATTTCATAATCAAAGTACGGATTATTCGCTTCAATCAAAGAAATAATATCCACCTTCTCATATAGATTTTCATCTGTTTTATAATCTCTTTCTTCTGTTTTTATAGACCATTTTCCTACCGCATAATTAAGAAGTAGGCCTGCCGTCACGGTTTGCAGCTTATTTTCACGCATTTTCATCTTATCAGCCTTAGTTTTCCTGTATTCCGGAATAAGCGAATAGGCCTTTTCATATAACTTTTCATCAGTTAATGAATCTGTCGTTGTCACAAATATCATCATAATCATTCACCATCTATACACTTATTGTCTGTGCATCTGCCATATAACGCTTTGAGAACACGAATACTATATCACCTGATTTAATCAAAGTATCACCATTTCTTAATACTGCTGCAAGAATAAGTCCTCTCGGAAGACTAAGCTCGCATACCTTCTTTTCATTCCAGTTGTGGTCCTTAGTTATAATAAGCTTAATAAACTTAAGTTCCTTCTCCATAAGGTAATCTGTAGACTTCTTAATAAGGCTGTACTGCTCAACGAAACCTGCAGATAAGATACCTGTTGGAATAGCGACCATTCCGACGCCAAGAAATGTAATGATAATACTGAACATTTTTCCAAGCACTGTCACAGGATAGATATCGCCGTAACCTACTGTAAGAAGTGTTGATACCGACCACCATATTCCTGAAAATGCATTCTTAAACACTTCCGGCTGTGCCTCATGCTCCAGACTGTACATGCACAGTGATGATGCTATGATAAGCATCACAATGATGAATACAGAGGATAATATCTGGTCCCTTTTTCGCCTTATTACCTCTGTTATAACATTTAACGCATCATAATATGAATTGACACGGAATATCCTTAGGATTCTTATAACCCTGAACATACGGAAAGCAACTGCTCCTGCCGGAAAAAATACAGGCAGATAATTGGGCAGGAACGATAAAAGGTCAACAATACCGCTTCCTGAGAAGATGTATTTTATTCTCGCAATACCTGTACATTTATTAGGATACAGATATTCTGCCGTCCATACACGCAGTATGTATTCAATTGTAAAGCCGATAACTGTAATCCACTCTATAACATCTAACACAGGCTGGTACGGAATTGACTGTTCAAATGTATCAAATATCGCAATGAACAGGTTGATTATAATTGCAGCAGTTATCGCAATATCAAATGTACGGCTTGCAACATCACCCACATATCCAATCTGGATAATGTCAAATATACGTTTTTTCTTATTATTCACCGTATCCCATCCTCCTACTTAAGCATATACCACGGAAGCAGCAATGCTCTTATATATTTTGCAAATGGCACATATGCCGTTATGTTAATGAATACCGGACATAATATAAGACACGCTATAAGAAGCACCGGTATTATTGAAATCATTGCATTGGCTCTCCTTACAGGTATTGCCACAAGCCATGCAAATAAAGTAACCGCTATTACATACACAACCATATGAAGTATATCTGCTGCCCCCTTAAGTTGTCCTGCCACCGCAAGTGTTAACATTGCTGATACTGCAAAAAGTACACATGATATGAATGCATACAACGGCTTTCCTGCCACACGGTACATACGAGGCAGTGTTATAAATGTTCCGGAATTCTTATCAAGATAATATTCCACGATTCCAAAAAGTCCGCCTATATATACAAGAATTATAAGTAATGCCCTTAACGGAAACTCTCCTGTCTTATCTTCAAGCTGTGTCCCATTATCCTGTACACCATCCAGCACCTTAAAATCAATTCTGAATGTGTCATCTCCGGATATGTATTCCTCGTACCCTTTTCTTATCTCTTCCTCTGCCTTTTCTGAATGCTTTTTAAATATGTCTACAGAATCAACATAATTAACTGCAACCTCAGGCGAATATGCCTTAAACATAGCAGAAAAGAATATCTCATCTGTCATTGAGCTGACAAAATCTGACCTGCATATAATAAGCTCTATAATGTCTCTGTAGCTGCCACTGTCAAGCTTATCCTTAAGCCCGGTACCAACTACATAGCCACACTCTGTGTATTTATTCATTATATCCTGCTCAAGCTTTTCCTGCGATTCTGCTTCGTAGAATTGAACTGAATAATCGCCATTTACAAGATAATCTCTTGTCATTATGGCAATCTTATCGTCATCTTCAAGCACTATTCCAACCCTTACAGGCTCTTTCTCCTTAAAAGACGCTGTATTCGTAATTATTAACGCTGCAACAGGCATTGCAATAAGCACCACGACAATCACAGGATTCTTTAACTGCCTTTTAACAAGCAGATACAGCCAGTATAACAATCTCTTCATTATCTGTCTCTCCTTATCTTAACCGCCAATGCTCCTGCTGCCTGAAATATAATTATCCACATAACATTTGTCATAATGGTACTGATATCCACAGTTCCCTTGATTATCTGACATGCAAGTGTGAATAAGCCGTTAGTCGGAAGATACATGCCAATAACCCTCACACCCGGCGCAAGAAATGCTGATGAAACAATACATCCGGATGCATACATGCACGCCATTCCAAGGATACACACCGTAATAACTGAATACACCGTGTCGTCAACTACTGAGAATATACAGTTTATAAATGAAACTGCCGCATACACAAGCACCACAATCCCCAGTATGGAAGCAATGAATTCTCCAACTGTCGAAACTGCCAGAACTCCTGATATTGCAGGCACCCCCAGCCTCATTACATTAATTATAATAAAAAGCACTTCAAATATCATTATATACACAATGCCAACTCCGGTAGTTCTTGCAATTCCGGTATCAAATGCTGATATTCCCGCACCTTTAAGGCTCTTTGCAAGCGACCTGCTCTCCCCCTTCATATTGCCGGCACATGTTATTGTGCTAAGTAAAAGCAGCATCACAATTGCTGTGCATACATAAAACTGTACTGTACTCAAGCCTTCTTTAACCGATATATCTCTTGTCTTAAAGTATATGCTTCTGTTAAGTGCATACGAAAGATATATGTCATTAAGCTCATTCTCATGTGTACCCCGCAAGCCCCTGTAATTCTTAAGCACACCATTGAACAAATCGTCAAATGTATATATCCCCGCCTCTGCAGTTGCAAGGTCAGAGCCTCCTGCCCTCACCATCTCACGGAATATCATCGAAGTATTATTAACACCCTCTGACTGACACACAACCTCAACAGGTGTATTCTCGCCCGACATAATATCACTTATCATATTCTCTGGCACAATAATAGCCATAACATAATAATTATTTCTTAATCCATCTATAGCCTGCTGTCTGTCAGTATATTCAAATGTACAGACATTCTTAATTGTGTCTATCTCGCTGACATAATTGAATGCCATCTTAATATATCGAAACTCCTTATTATTATCTGCCGAATCAGAGTTTTCTGTGTCATCATAATCAGGATACACAACAGCAACCTTCATCCTCATGTCGCTGTCCTGTGCCGTTGCAATGCCTATGCATGTACTTATTGCAATAACAAGCACTGCCGTCACTATCGTACCCAGAATTATCTTCGGTATAGATAAAAATGCGGATTTAATCTGCAATTTTAATAATTCCAGTTTCCTTCTCATCTAATCCCCCAATTAAATCTATCTGTGAATAATCTCTAAAAGCTCATTGCCGGTAACCGGATGGTCAAGTTCATTAAGCTTACCATTCTTTAAAAGATACATTCTGTCAGCAAGCTTTAATTCACCTTCTTCGTGGCTTGTTATGATGACTGTACCTCCGCTTTTCGTGTAAGCAGACAGATAATTCATAATATCCTGTTTACACACAATATCTAATGAAGCTCCCGGCTCATCTAATATAAGTACGGGTGGATTCTTAGCCAGTGCACAGCATATGCTTAAGCGCTTCTTCATGCCTCCTGACAGCTTATCAACACGTTTATCAAGATATTCTGATACTCCTAACACTGCAGGAACACCGCCCTGTAAGTCTGCGTCAATGTTTCTTCCTGTATCACAGTACCAGAATTTAAGATTATCCCTTGCCGACAGCTTCTCCATAAGTGGATTCTCCTGCGGCACAAAACCAATATATTTCTGAAACACCAACGCATCTGCAAATGCATCTGTGCCATCTATCTTAAGACTTCCTCCATCTGCCTTAAGACTTCCTGCCAGTATCTCCAGAAGAGTAGATTTGCCACAGCCGTTGGCACCGACTATGGCAATATACTCTCCGCTGGCAGCATGAAACGAAGCGCCGTTAAGCACTATCGTTTTCCTGCCATATGATTTTCTAATATTTTCCACCTCTATAAACATACATATATCTCCACATTAATTCTGGGCTGCTGTATCAAACTGGCTGTAATACAGCTTGTGATAGAATCCGTTCTTAGCCAGTAATTCTTCATGATTACCCTGCTCTATAATATGTCCGTCTTTCATAACAAGAATAACATCCGCAGACTGGATAGTTGAAAGTCTGTGGGCTACAATAAAGCTTGTTCTTCCCTCCATCAGCTTTGCAAATGCATTCTGTATCTTTATCTCTGTTCTTGTATCAATAGAAGATGTAGCCTCATCAAGAATAAGCATTGGCGGCTTTGCAAGCATAATTCTTGTTATACATAAAAGCTGCTTCTGTCCCTGTGAAAGGCTTCCACCATCCTCGCCTATAACTGTGTCGAATCCGTTAGACATTCTCTTGATGAATCCATATGAATGTGCTGCCTTGGCTGCTGCAATAATCTCTTCCTCTGTAGCATCAGGCTTACCCATTACGATATTCTCTCTTATAGTTCCTGACTTGAGCCATGTCTCCTGAAGAACCATACCAAAACCCTGTCTTAAAGACTTTCTGGTCATCTGTCTTATATCAGTTCCTGATACATCAATGCTTCCACTGTTAACATCATAGAATCTCATAAGAAGATTAATAACTGTTGTTTTACCACAGCCTGTAGGTCCTACAATCGCAATTCTCTGTCCCTTCTTGACATGAAGATTGAAGCCCTCAATAAGCTTCTTATCTGGCACATAAGAGAAGCACACATCATTAAGGTCAACTGTTCCATCAACCTCATCAACAACCTTTGCATCTTTTGTATCAGGAATCTCAGGTTCTTCTTCAATAAGTTCAAATATTCTGGCTGCGCAGGCAAGAGCGTTCTGAAGCTCAGTGACAACGCCTGATATCTCGTTAAATGGCTTAGTATACTGGTTAGCATAACTTAAGAAGCTTGATAACTGACCGACTGTTATACCGCCATTGATAGCCGAAAATGCACCAACAATCGCAACACTCGCATATACAAGACTGTTTACGAATCTTGTTGAAGGATTAGTTATAGATGAGAAGAAGATTGCCTTTAAGGAATACTTCTGAAGTCTTTCATTAATCTCATCAAATTTTCTTACCGCCTCATCTTCATATCCGTAAGCCTTAACTACCTTCTGTCCGCCAATCATTTCATCAATAAGTGCTGTCTGCTCGCCTCTTGTCTCAGACTGGAGTTTGAACATGCTGAAGGTCTTCTTGGCAATAAAGCTTGCAACTAAAAACGAAAGTGGCGTGATAACAACAACAGCAAGTGTAATCTTAGCATTGATTGTAATCATAAATATAAGTGTTCCAAGTATAGTCATGACACCTGTAAAGAACTGTGTGAATCCCATAAGCAGACCATCTGCAAACTGGTCAACGTCAGCTATTACACGGCTCACAATCTCACCATATGAATGTCCGTCAATGTACTTGAGTGGAAGCACCTGAATTTTTTCTATAGCCTCATTTCTTATATCTCTTGTTACTTCATATGTGATTCTGTTGTTACATATGTTCATAAGCCACTGTGAAAGTGCTGTAATTCCAACAAATATACCAATTCTTATAAGTATATTCACAATCTTTGCAAAATCCACATTATTCACACCGATAATGCAGTCAATTCCACGGCCTACAAGAATTGGTACATAAAGTGTAGTTGCAACAGTTACTGCTGCCATAATAAGCGATACTATTATAAAAAAGCTGTGCTTCTTAATTCTTTTAAGGAGTTTTACAAATGTTGATTTATTCTTCTTCATTATGCTACACCCCCTTCTGAATCTGCTTTCTTAAACTGTGATTCATATATCTCTTTATAAACCTCACAATTTGCAAGAAGCTCGTCATGTGTTCCCATTCCTGCAACCTGTCCGTCATCTAATACGATAATGAGATCAGCATACATAAGTGATGCCGCTCTCTGTGAAACTATGAACACAGTAGGAGAATTGTTCATTCCCCTTATAGCTTTTCGAAGTGCTGCATCAGTTGCAAAATCAAGAGCTGATGCACTGTCATCAAGAATAAGCACATCCGGCTTTCTTACGATTGCTCTTGCAATAGTAAGTCTCTGTCTCTGGCCACCTGAAAGGTTCTTACCTCCCTGCTCTATAACATAATCCAGACGTCCCTGCTTAGAATCTACGAATTCCTTAGACTGTGAAATCTCAAGTGCTTCATCTATCTGCTCATCAGTAGCACCCTTCTTTCCCATCCACATATTCTCTCTTATAGTACCTTTAAAAAGTACTGCTTTCTGCATGACGATACCGACCTTATTTCTTAAAGCCTCAATATCATAATCTTTAACATTTACACCATCAACAAGTACTTCACCCTGTGTAGCGTCATACAGTCTCGGGATAAGATTAACAAGACTGGATTTACCTGAACCTGTGCCACCTATAACACCGATTGTCTGGCCTTTCATAGCCTTGAAATTAATTCCTTCAACTGAAGATGCACCTGAACCACTGTATGTAAGTGAAACATTCTTAAATTCAACACCTGGCTGTTCTTCCTTAGCTACAGCTTCCTTAACGCTGCCATCTGCCATTCCAGATGTTACATCGAATACAGACTCAATTCTTCCTGCACATGCAAGTGCCTTAGTTATTGTAATGATAAGATTGGCAAGCTTGATAAGTTCAACTAATATCTGTGACATATAATTGTAAAGTGCAACGACCTGTCCCTGTGTAAGCGCACCGGCGTTAACTCTTACTCCACCAATCCATATAAGTGCAATTATTGATACATTTACAACAACATAAGTAAGCGGATTCATAAGTCCTGATATCTTACCAACAAATTTCTGTAATCTGTTAAGGCTTTCGTTATCATTTTTGAAACGCTTAACCTCATCCTGTTCCTTATTGAATGCTCTGATAACTCTCACACCGGTAAGGTTCTCTCTTGTTATTCCAAGAATCTTATCAAGTCCTGACTGTACATTTTTGTACATAGGTCTTGTTGCAAGCATGATACCGAATACGATAAGTGCAAGTACCGGGATTGCTGCAACAAATACAAGTGCTGCCTTCACATCAATAGTAAATGCCATAATCATCGCACCAAATACAATAAATGGTGAACGAAGGAACAGTCGCAGTACCATGTTGATACCATTCTGTACCTGATTAATATCACTTGTCATTCTTGTTACAAGTGTCGATGTACCAAGTGTATCCATCTCTGTGAATGAGAATGTCTGGATATGTGCAAATAAACTGTGTCTCATTCCTGTTGCTGCACCAACTGCAGCCTTGGCACTGAAATACTGTGCTGTGATGGCACATACAAGTCCTATGATTGCAAGAAGTATAAGCATAAAACACATCTGCATAATGTATCCCTTGTCTGCATTAACAATACCCTTATCGATAACTGATGATACTACCAGCGGCACAAACAGCTCAAATATCGCCTCAAGCATCTTAAAAAGCGGTGCCAGAACACATTCCTTTTTGTAATCCTTAAGGAATCTCATAATCATTTTCATAAGAAAACTTCCTCCATTAATTCAGTGACACTAAAGCGTCCATAAGAAACTTATATGAATAACATCTCTTCATGCCAAAGTACTCTCTATAAACTTCATAATTGTAATATGAATGTTCAAACTGTCTTGAATACAAATGTGCTATATCAACGCGCATTGTAAAATCTGGCATACAGCCGGACGCCTGATTAGCTGCTGCCATAATGTCCACTGCAAGTATGCCTATAACTGCATTCTTTGCTTTAAGCAGGATATCGTAATCATTCACTGCGTCAAGCATGTATCTATACACATAGTACATTGCAAGCTGCTCATATTCATGTGCATATGCTTCACTTCCCGCATGGTAAGTTTTCATTACCGCTGCAAGCCCAGAATCATCCGCCAGCCCGTCTAGGAACCGTCTTACTCTCGCCACATGAATATTCCAGTCAGGATTGATTACCTCCATTCCTTTAAAGTCATCAAAGAAATGTCTCAATCCCTTTATCAGCCTTTTGCCATGCAGCTTCTCATCCCGGCTTTTTAGTCTGTCAAGCAGCCCCTCTCTGTAATCAGCTCCACAGAACCGCTTTGCAACACCAGCTATAAGCTCGTCCCTTTCAGCATCAAGATGCTTCTGGATACGCTTTGCATAATCAAGATAGAGCATCAGTCTCTCAAATATACTTATATCCCTGTCTGATATTATTCCAAAAGCCACTATTCTTGCCTGCCGAAGATGCATATATGTATATGCATCTATATCATTAGGCTCCAGCGTAAGACTGTTATCCTCAACCGTATCAAATGTAAGTTCATCTTTATATGAAAACATCAGCTCACCAGCCGTCTTACACGAGGGGGCTATGCCAATTTCTCTTATATTGCCATAATCGTTAATAAATCTTGGAAACTCTGCACATGTTTCACACAGCTTATCCTCTCCAAGTTCTATATATAAATCGCACAGATTATCATCATTAAGAAAAGGACATCGTCCTCCTTCTTTCAGTGTAAATGTACATTCTCCGTCCTGGGATGGTACCATTACACTCTTCAGGCGCTTTCCAAAAGCACCTTTAACTGTTTTATAATATTTGTAAGAATCCTTATCAACATCGACATCCCACCCGGCACAGCATGTATCTGTACAGGCTCCCGCAATGCATCTGAAATCCTTATAATAATGTGGTGTCATTACTTTCATTTTATTATCTCCCGCATATAAACCGGCATGTTAAGTGCATCTGTTAACTACGCAAAAATTGTCTGCCACACCTTATTAGTGTAGCAGACACATTTACATGTACATATTATTATAATTACTGTTCTTTTTCTTGTCTACAATATACTTATACACTGTGACACACGCAAGAATAATCATAAGTCCCTCTGCTGCCATGTATGTATAGAACAGATATGGCTGTCTTAACGCTGACACAAGAAGCGGTGAGCTGACTGCAAAATCATACATTCCCGTATCACCTATATATTTAGACATAACAACCGTACTCATGATTGTTATATTAGGAAAAGACATATTACCAAGCACAAGTGCCACAATCAGCACCGTATTGCGTATCAGAAAAAATGTCCTGCTCACCTTAGCTTTACTAAGACAGCTCATAACAATGCCTCCAATTATACATACAAGAAATAAAAGAAACATCATATACATCTCAGAGGCTGCAAATGCAGACACTTCTGTTGTCGCAGTCTCATATCCTGTAAGCAGTGCAAAGAACCCAAATATAGAGCGGCCACCCATAATACATGCCGCCACAACAAATAATAATAGTAAAAAATTCCTTCTGTTTAGCTTCCTGTTATCCATAATTCCTCCATTTGCATTATTATCGCAATTATGGAGACAGATTTCAATAAATATTTTCGCAAACTTCATATTTTATTGTCACCCGCCTCCACTCACCCCTCAGGCACGCACTGGTCCGCAGGGGTTGGAACGATTCGTTAGAATTGCGTTAATTTATCAGGTGGTGCTTTTGGCTTAATGTTTGTGTCCATTCGCAGATGAACATTTCTGGCATTATGTCCGCCTGTGGCATACGCCCTCAAGGATTGCTGCACTTAGTGGGAGTAAATGCCGCTATCTACAAAGCTTATTACGGTGTGCTAAATCAAACGTGCTCCGCTTGAACGTGCTTTAGCACACCGCCCTTATGTATATAGCGGCATTAACTCCCACACAGTTCGCAATATATCGGGCGTAGGTCACAGGCGGACATAATGACGGAAGTGTACAGATGTCGAATGAACACAAACAATAGAAAAAGCCAAAAGCACCACCTGCTAAATTAGCAATTCTTAACGTGTTCCAGACCCCTGTGGACCAGTGCATGCCTGAGGGGTGGGTGGAGGCGGGTGGCTTATTAATATAAAGTTTGTGTCTATATAAACTTACTCCGCCACTTAATTGCCTCATCCCTATACGCAATTGCCGTCTCCATAAGTTCATTATACTGTGCCTTTACACTTTCTATTGTTGCCTCAAGCTGGCTTATTGTCTGTATTGCCTGTCTGTTTTCCTGCATATATGTATTAAGCTGGTTTTCGTACTCTGATATTTTCTGTTCATTCTGCATCAGCATGTCTGTATCCTGACATTTAATGAATTTCCCATCTGATGTTATTTCGTAGAAACTGTCTACATACAAAAATGCTTTTCCCTGCATTCCAAACACTTCATACATATCAACATTTTCACAATCAACAGGAATATTAAGACTGTCACCTTCTTCCAGTGGGTAGACAGCTCGCAGCGACAGTCTGTCCGTAAGCGGGTTTGTCACCATATAAAACAGCATTAACCTGTCTTTATTTACTACAAGCTGTGGACAGTGCATATCTGGGTTCTCGCTGCTTTTCACACGAAAAAGTGCTTCGTTGTTCATCACATTTTTAACAAGAATATCTCCGTTCTGGTTCTGATATGCATAATATATTGTGTCTCCCAACACTACATCTGAAAGTCCGTCCAAAAAGTCTGACACAAGCATTATCGGGCGTTCTATACCGTCTATGTACGCCGTTCTCAAAAATATATATCTTGATATGCTATAGATTATAAGCCGTCTGTCACTGCCTGCTGTGTATACATTTGCCATAAAAGGACACTCCCGTTTTTATATTATTATATGGTCACGCGAATGTAGATAGAACATATAATGTAGTAAAGAAACGAAGAAGGAAAAGATAATGGCTAAATGTAAATGCAGCAAATGTGGTTCCACCCGCATTGTAAGCAATATTGTGCAGAACATGCCTAATGGCTGCTTTGATGTATGCACGAACCCGATATGCGGTTCCCCCGATGAACTCAGTATTCTTGCCCCTCTTATCTATGATGAGATAGGTATTAATCTGTGTACCACATTCGCTGTCGGCACAGATATTTCAACGACTTATCCAACAGCTACCAACGCATCAGTCAGTGTTATAGATATAGCCTACACTTATGGTGATGAAAATGTTGAAATCACCCAGATAGCCGGAAGGCCTAACTGCTACTCTGTGAAACTTGCCAACCTTACTGTAACATTTGCAATAACGCTTTATGATGAGTCATGCAGAGCATTAGCAACTCTTACCCCAACGGCAGTCTACCTTCCTAACTCAACTACTGCTGCAACTTATGATGAAGATACCAATCCGACATCTGTCACCCTTGAAATATTCGCTCCTTACGGAGTTTCCTACAACTCGAATAACGCAACTCCACCTGTTTATACGCCTGCACTTAACAGTATAGGTTTCTTGTCATCTGCCAATGTTGTAACCCAGGGACTCAACCTTTATGCAATACCTAAGCTTTTAGGTCTTGATACTACAGATGACGAGGTTACTGTAGGTCTCACTCTCATCTTACAGAGCCTTTACTTCTGTGGATACCGCGTAACAAGTGCCGGCAGAATCTCAACGCCTAAGGGAAGCATTGTTTCCGGTGAAGAATCTGACTGCATCAAGTTTGTTTGCGGAAACCTCTTAGACAGAGCCATCAAGCCTCTCGATTTAAGTCCACCTTCATGCGAAGGTAACTTAAAGAAAGACTGCAAGAAGCCTTGCATGAATGACTGCACCGACACTCTTAACACTAACAACACAGCCTGCCAGAGCGCATGTAATAATGGCAATAACAGCCAGACTTCCTCTGGTGCATGCACCGGACCTTGCAATGGCATATGCAGCAAGACTAACTAATAACCTCAATCTGTGGGAACAGACGCCTGCCTGGCGGCTGTTTCCATGTACATATTTTCTTCTTTTGGACTTCTGCGCGCCTTTCCTCCGCTTCAACGTCCAATCCACCACTCTTTCTTGCTCCTTTTGGACTTCCTCCGTGCATTCCTCTGCTTCAACGTCCAATCCGCCACGCCGCTTCTTCCCTTTTGGACTTCCTCCGTGTATTCCTCTGCTTCAACGTCCAATCCACCACTCTTTTCCGTTCCTTTTGGACTTCCTCCGTGCATTCCTCTGCTTCAACGTCCAATCCACCACTCTTTTCCATTCCTTTTGGACTTCCTCCGTGCATTCCTCTACTTCAACGTCCAATCCTAATCTGTACGCTCACATTTTCTTCTATCGCAAATATTTTAATTGCTAATTCCCCTACTATGTGTGTATAATTAATGAAATATATTATATTGAACTGTTTTATACACAGTTGCAAAGTGAATATATTTAGCTGTGGATGCTCTTTGGAGCAGCCGGCACTAAGTTCACCGCAAGCGGCTTTTGAAAAAAGCCTAATTGCGGTGAACTTAGTGTCCGTTGCTAGCGACAAGAAGCGAAAGCGTGCTCCGCAGCTAAATATATTCGCTTTGCAGCGTCCGTATACACCACAGTTCGCATGGAAAGGAGTTACTAATGAATTTTAAAAAGTACAGGTCGAAATTCCTTTTGGTTTTTGCGACCCTCACTCTCTTGTTCTCTTCTGTTCTTCTTACTTCATGTCAGGGCAAAAAGATTAAGAACACTGTATTTTCTGTAGATGATCTTGCAGGCAAGACTATTGGTGTTCAGTTAGGAACAACTGGTGATACTCTCGTAAGTGATTACGAAACTGATGGTTCTGGCACAACAGTATCAAGATACAACAAAGGTTCTGATGCTATACAGGCTTTAAAGCAAGGTAAAGCTGATGCTGTTGTTATTGATGAACAACCTGCTTTAGCATTTGTTAAAGCTAATCCAGACCTTACAATTCTTGAAGAAGAATTTGCAAATGAGGATTATGCCATCTGTGTTGCTAAGGGCAATTCCCTTACTGCAAAGCTCAATGAGGCTATTGAAGTACTTATGGCAGATGGAACTATCCAGAAGCTTATTGACGATTATGTTGGCGATAATGCTACATTTTCTGGTTACAAATCACCAGACGGTATAAGCCGTACTAATGGAACTCTTGTTATGGCTACAAATGCTTACTTCAAGCCATACGAGTACTATGAAGGGGGTTCTATTATTGGTATTGACGCTGATATTGCACAGGCTATTGCTGATTACCTCGGAATGAATTTAAAAATTGAGGATATGGAATTTGATTCAATTATCACTGCCGTATCTTCTGGTAAAGCTGATTTCGGTATGGCTGGTATGACAGTTACTGATGAGCGTAAGAAAAATATCGATTTCACAACTACTTATACAACTTCTAAGCAGGTTATTATTGTCCGTGACGACAATGCTTCTGCATCAGGCATGAGTTTTGCTGAGAAGTTCAAGACAGACTTCATCAAAGAAGCAAGATACACTTATCTTCTAAAAGGTCTGTTAAACACAGTAATTATTGCATTCTTTGCAGCACTTATGGGTGTTGTTATTGGTTTCCTTATTGCAGTTGTCCGTTCTAACCATGATAAGACAGGACACATGAAGGTTCTTAACTTCATTTGCAACATTTATCTTACTGTAATCAGAGGAACACCAACTATGGTACAGCTGCTTATTATCTACTATGTAATATTCAGTTCTGTACATATTGACAAGCTTATTGTTGCGATACTTGCATTTGGTATCAACTCAGGTGCTTATGTTGCCGAAATATTCCGTTCAGGTATTATGTCTATTGATAACGGACAGTTTGAAGCAGCACGAAGCCTTGGTCTTTCTTATAAAACAACTATGATAAGTGTTATTCTTCCACAGGCATTCAAGAATGTTCTCCCAGCACTTGCTAATGAGTTCATTGTTCTGTTAAAGGAAACATCTATCAGCGGTTATATCGGTCTTAACGACCTTACAAGAGGCGGCGATATTATCCGAAGCATAACTTATGATCCAATGCTTCCACTTATTGGTGTTGCCATCATCTACCTTGTAATGGTTATGGGACTTTCACAGCTTGTTAAGAAACTTGAGAGGAGGTTAAGAAACAATGAGCGATAATACTAACGAAATCATACTTGAAGTTAAGGATTTGAAGAAATCTTTTGGCGACCATGTTGTATTAGAATCAATCAATACAACAGTCCGCAAAGGAGAGGTTATTGCAATTATCGGACCATCTGGCTGCGGTAAATCAACATTTTTGCGTTCACTTAACCTTCTTGAAACTCCTACAGAAGGTCATGTATTATTCCATGAGCAGGATCTTACAGATAAGAGTGTAAATGTGGATGAATTAAGAGAGAAGATTGGAATGGTGTTCCAGCATTTTAACCTTTTCCCTAATATGACTATAAGAAGAAACATAACTCTTGCTCCTACTAAGCTGGGACTTATGAGTAAGGAAGAAGCTGATAAGAAAGCTGATGAGCTTCTTGCAAGAGTGGGACTTTCTGACAAAGCCGATGCTTATCCTAACCAGTTAAGTGGTGGTCAGAAGCAGCGAGTTGCTATTGCAAGAGCACTCGCAATGAATCCTGAGATAATGCTTTTCGACGAGCCGACATCCGCACTTGATCCTGAAATGGTTGGTGAGGTTCTCGCAATAATGAAGGAACTTGCTGCATCAGGAATGACAATGATTGTCGTAACTCATGAGATGGGATTTGCAAAAGAAGTTGCCAACAGATGCATGTTCTTCTATGATGGAGTCATCAATGAAGAGGGGGCTCCAGAAGAATTCTTTGGCAATCCTCAGAGTGAGCGATTGAAGGATTTCTTGTCGAAGGTGCTTTAATTAGTACAAAGGTGGGCATTGAGATAGGGAGATGTTATACAAGCCCTCATGGATGCCTGCACCTAGTGTAAGTAAATGCCGTCATATACAATGTCTTTTAGCTGTGTAAAAATCAAACGCGCTTCGCTTGAACGAGATTTTTACACAGCACTTTTTGTATATAACGGCATTAACTTACACACGGTTCGGCATAAATCGGTCTTGCATAACATCTCCCAATCTCAAAGCCACCACCCCACCCAGAATGCAATGCCACAGGCGAGCATTCGTCCGGAGGCTTACTACTTGAAGAAGAAAAAGTCAGCCGTACAGTGTACTGTGGGATAGGTGTGTGGTGTCCTTAGGTGTATGCCCGAATATTCTTATGTCGTGTGAAAGTTAATGCCGCAATCTGCTAAAGATTGTGGCTTGTAATCTCGTTCAAGCGAAGCGCGTTTGATTACAAGCCACATAAAAAACTCAGCAGATTGCGGCATTTAGTTTCACTAGACATAAGAATCCTGAGGGCAGATACCTAAGGACACCACACCCCCTTCCACAGTTACTGTACGGCGTCCGGACTATCAAGCCTCCTTCGAGTAGTCAACCTTCAGAAGACACAGTCCCTTCGCCGGCGCAGTTGCACCTGCAAGGCTTCTGTTTCTCTCCTCTAAAAGTTCATACATACTCTCTGGTGTTCTCTTTCCCTGTCCAACTTCAAGAAGTGTACCACTTAAGATTCTTACCATGTACTGCAGGAATCCGCTTCCATGATATGTAAGATTAAGGAATGAACCCTTTAAAGAAACATCTATCGAATAAATCTCACGGACTGTCGATTTCTTCATCTTGGGATTACCACAAAATGATGCAAAATCATGTTCTCCAGTAAGTATGTCTGCTGCCCTCTTCATGGCATCAACGTCCAGCTTACCCTCAATTATATTGACATATTTTCTGTTAAATACAGGCTTCTTATCCCCAACATAACATGTATAGCAATAAGTTTTCCCTTGTGCATTGTAACGGCTGTGGAATCTGTCAGATGCAACACGAACCTCCTGCACACAGATATCTTCTGGAAGATATCTGTTCATATAATCGCATATCTCATCTTCCTTCATCTTTGTTTCCATATGTGCATTAGCTACCATTCCCTTTGCATGCACTCCGGCATCTGTTCTTCCTGCACCTATAACCTCAACCTCAGTTCCTGTCATGGCAGAAAGCACTGATTCTAACTTTCCCTGAATTGTCATATCTGTAGTTGGCTGATGTTCCCAGCCATAATACCTTGTACCATCATAAGTGATTATCATCTTATAATTCTTCATTCATATCTCCCATTCATTCTTCTGTCCATAAACACTTTTATATCATCTTGCCAGATTCTGCTTCATACCATCGAGAAAATCATATATTTCATCCATAAACACCTTGCCATAGCGCTCATATTTATTCTCACCGACACCGCTTACTGACAGCATTTCTTCCTCATTAAACGGAACTTTAAGACACATATCTATAAGCGTCCTGTCTGAAAATATTACATATGGCGGAACACCTACTGAAACAGCTATCTGTTTTCTTAACTCACGCAGTCTGTTAAACAACATAACACCTCTGTCATTAAGTGCATCCTCCGGCTTCTTTGACTTGGGCGTTGCATATGCTGACTTTGCAGCAGCGGCAGAACGCTTCATTCTGTCTGCCACCATTGCAGCATTCCTTGATACAGGTGCACTGAAACGGTTTCCCGGATACATATAAGCCTCATCTGCTTCCCGTTCTGCCTCATCAATAACGCAGTTAGAACAGTTATGGCAGTTGTATCTTCCACCCTCTGGATTGTCTGGTCTTTCTCCAAAATATTTAAGTATATACTCTCTTAAACAGCCTGTTGTCTTGCAGTAATCGACCATTGCATTAAGCCTTCTTTTATCAAGAATCATAAGACGTGCCTGTTCTTCTGCATCCATATCAGGATTAGGCTCTCTATGTTCTATGAAAAACTTATTTATCATAATATCCTGCGGAGAATACAGCAATACGCATTCTGAATCCTCTCCATCTCTTCCGGCACGTCCAGCCTCCTGATAATAATTCTCTATACACTGTGGCATATTATAATGAATTACAAATCTTACATTTGACTTGTCAATTCCCATTCCAAATGCATTAGTTGCAACAACAACTGGCTTGATATCATATATAAATGAATCCTGATTTTCTTTTCTTTCTTCCGCTGAGAGTCCCGCATGATACTTAGTCACAGAAAGTCCGTTGGCATTAAGCATGTCATAAACTTTTTCAACATTTTTTCTTGTAGCACAATATATAATCCCACTATCCTGTCTGTGGCTTACAAGGTAATCAAGTATGTATGAATCCTTGTCCTTAATATGCTTGACCTTGAATGTCAGATTGCTTCTGTCAAAACCTGTCGTGAGTATTACAGGTCTTTCGAGTGAAAGAATCTGCAATATATCATCTCTTACTTTGCTTGTCGCTGTAGCTGTAAATGCACTTATTATTGGACGCCTTGCCAGTTTCTTAACAAACGACAATATATTCAGATAACTTGGTCTGAAATCCTGTCCCCACTGTGATATACAGTGAGCTTCATCTACGGTAATCATAGATATCTCTACATGTGTGGCAAAATCAAGAAACCCCCATGTTTCCAGCCTTTCAGGTGCAACATATATAATTTTATACCGTCCCTGCTTTGCAAATGCGAGTGCCTTAGCTATCTGATTATCTGTCAGTGAACTATTAATATAAGCAGCATGTACCCCTGCCTGATTAAGCGCTCCAACCTGATCCTTCATTAGCGATATAAGTGGAGATACAACAAGAGTAATGCCGGACATTAACAATGCCGGCACCTGATAACATAATGATTTTCCCGCACCTGTAGGCATAATTCCTAACACATCCTGCCCTGCAAGAATAGCATCAACTAACTTTTCCTGACCCGTACGAAATGAATCATACCCAAAATAATGCTTTAAAATTCCGTATTTATCCATATATCACTCTCTTTTCAAGCTTCTCTTACTCTCATACATTTTCTTATCAGCTCTGCTTCTTGTATCTTCAAAGTTCTTATCTGTCTTTATATCATATTCAGCATAACCACATGCAATCTGCACATTAAGGTCTTTGATTCCAATCTCTTCTTCAGCATACTTTTCAAGTTCCCTTAGCTGCTTCACATGTCTTCCAATATCAAAACTTTTTTGCTTCTGATTAATTACAGTACAGAATTCATCCCCACCTATACGATAACATTTACCATGTCTGCCAAATATCTCTTTAATAATTCTGGCTGATGCCTGAATATAGGCATCTCCTGCTGCATGCCCCAGATTATCATTACACCACTTGAGATTATTAAGGTCAAATGTTGCTATAGAATATCCTTCATAATCAGAGGTTTCATATTCCCACTCCTCAAATGCAGAGCGATTATAAACCCCTGTCATAGTATCAGTTACAGCCATCTCTTTGTAGAAATCTGCCTTCTGTCCTTCCTTAATCTTCACAAATGCTTCTGATATGCTCTCATAACCAAGCACAATAATAAATACAAGAATACCCAGTTTTCCTATAAGATCTGTCTGCTGCATTCCCTTATAATATGCAATAAGATCAACAATCATAGAAATTCCAAGTGCAGCTGCACCTATAATATTAGCTTTTACTTTCCTGTCAAAGCCTTTAACCCATACTCTTTTAATAAGAATTGCACAGAAATATACAAGTGACATAACAAGCATCATATGTATAATGTACACGCTGTTCTTAAACTCACACACACCTGTCATATGACATACAAGCAGTATTACAGCTGTTGCAGCATATATGGCACACAAGATATTATTCGCAGCACTTTTCCCTATCTGGAAAAAATTCTTCTCTGCCTGCATAAAAGGAATAGGTATCATCATTAGCAGTACATATCCTATCAGTGAACCTATCTTCCTGTCCTGCACAAGAATCGTTGCAATATCAGTCTCATTAAGAGCCCATGCACCTATAATCATTGCAAATATACCAAAATAAAACAGTGCTTGTGTCTGTGCAATCTTCTTTCTACAGAAAATCCATAATATAATCATAGCAAATCCAACTATTATTATAAACGAACTAAGTACTGCTGATGGTAAAGATTTCGCAATAAGCTCTTTTACAAGTTTTGTCTCGTCGCCATATTCAAATGTTGTTCCTCTTATCTTATGACCAGCATATACATTAGTAAGCCTTACAGTTATATCTGTTGTATATGGCGGAAGGTTCACAATCGTATAATTAGTTCCAGTGGTTGTTCCATATATAGAACTATGCGCTTTTATATAATATATAAGTCTTCCACCTGCATATACTTCTACTTCCTGATGCCTGCTTACAAATGCCAGTGCATTATTATTTCCTGCACCTGCTCTAATCTTCACATAATATTCAATTGTGTCATCTCCAATATATCTTGTATCCTCTGGTTTAACTACGACACTCGTTCTTTTATCTGCCGGTGTCACTTCATCTACAGTGCTGAATATAAATCCTGAAGCCATAAAAAGCAGAAATCCTAATAAAAATATACAGTAAAAAATCCTGTTAATTAATTTAATTCTTTTCATAAAAAAAGCCTTTCAGCCGTACTATAGTGTTATCCGTAATGAATCTAACCCTATAATACAGTAGAATGGCTTTATTTTCAAATTATTTTTTGTTGTTCTGTATTTTGTACACTATTCGCAAAGTTTTAAAACTGCATAGCACTACAAGTTACTATTATATACTTTTAGCAAGTTCAGTTGGATTCTCTGAATACTTCAAAGCTACATCCCTTGAAATAACTCTTGTCTTAACAAGATTAGCAAGCGAATAATTCATTGTGTGCATACCTGTCTGCATATTTGACTGAAGAACGGTCTGAATCTGATTAGTCTTCTTCTCTTTAATAAGATTAGATACTGCTGTATTATTAAGCATAATCTCTGTTGCAGCAATTCGCCCTTCCTGCTCTGCACGAGGTACAAGTGTCTGTGTTATAACTCCAGTTAATACAGATGCAATCTGTATTATAAGTGCAGACTGCGCCTCAATAGGGCATGCACTGATTATACGCTCAACTGTCTGTGTAGCGCTTCTTGTATGAAGTGTTGATAATACAAGATGTCCTGTTTCAGCAGCTGTAATTGCTGCATTGATAGTCTCATAATCTCTCATCTCTCCTACAAGAATAACATCCGGGTCTTCACGAAGTGCTGAACGAAGTGCTGTCGCAAAATCAGGTACATCTCTTCCTACCTGTCTCTGATGTATCATAGATTTCTTAAACCCATATACATACTCTATAGGATCTTCTACTGTTATAATATGTCTTGACATATTGTTGTTAATATAATCAATCATAGCTGCAAGTGTTGTAGACTTACCACTTCCTGTAGGACCTGTTACAAGAATAAGACCAGACCTTTTCTCAACAAGCTTAGAAAAAAGTTTTCCTGAATGTCCCAATTCTTCAAACGACGGTATAACAGAATCAAGAAGACGGATACTTGCTGCAAGATTTCTTCTCTGATGATATATATTAATCCTTAATCGTCCACCAGACTCATCAGTAGATGCCACATCAATATCTTTTCCTGCCTGAACATTCTGTATATCTTCATCACCAAGAATTGAGAATATCATATCTTCTGTTTCTTCTATCGAAGGTGTTATATCAAGAAGCTCAAGTTCACCATATTTTCTTACTGCAACCGCTTCTCCTGCAGTAATATGCAGATCTGAACACCTGTTATCTCTTGCGTATTTAATTAATTCTTTTAATTCCATGTTCCCCTCCCATACATTTTGTTCATTAGTATGAACCACAATAAAATACTACCATAATAAAAATGCATATTCAATCACACTTTTATCCCATTTTTCTTACATATATCATTAAGGCAGCATCTTTCACAGTGTGGCGTAGTACGCGCCGTACATACCTCTCTTCCGTGGTCTACAAACCGGTGGCATAATCCACTTCCTTCTTCTGGCGGGACTATCTTCCACAATGCCATCTCAACCTTCTTAGGCTCTTTCTCGTCTTTTACAAGACCTATTCTGTTACAAAGCCTTATACAGTGTGTATCTGTAACAATTGCCGGCTTTCCGAACACATCACCCATAATAAGATTGGCACTCTTCCTTCCAACTCCAGGAAGCTTTAATAATTCTTCTATGCTGTCAGGAACTTTATCATTATACTGTTCATGAAGCATGCGCATACATGCACATATATCCCTTGCCTTGCTTTTTCCAAGACCGCAAGGTCTTATAATCTTTTCAATCTCTTCTGGAGATGCTGCAGCAAGTGATGCTATATCAGGATATTTCTCATACAGCCCCTTAACCACAACATTTACTCTTGCATCAGTGCATTGTGCCGCAAGTCTTACGCTTACAAGCAGTTTCCAGGCATCATCGTAATCAAGACTGCACTCCGAATCCGGATATTCTGCCTTTAATCTTCTTATAACCTCTAAAGCAAGTTCTTTCTTAGTCATAGATTACGCATCTTTCTTCTTATAATTAGCAATTCCGAATATTGCAAGAAGCAATACACACGCAAATATCATCCAGCCAACAAGATAACCTGTTCCCTTTGGTTTAAATGTATCATAATAACCCTTAAGGTATACAACTACTATAATAGCCGGAAGTATATAACTCATATAGAATCTTAACCATTCAGGAAGCTTAGGACCCTTTCCTTCATTAGCTTCTTTTCTGAAGCCTTCCCAGCCCCAGCCGTTCTTCTTGGTACAGAATAATACAAATATCATGCTTCCAAGAGGAAGCAGATTATATGAAACAAGGAAATCCTCCAGATCCATAATTGAACTTCCTGGACCAATAGGCTGGAAAGCTGCAAGCTTGTTAAAGCCTAATACAGCAGGAAGTGAAAGCAGTATCATGAATATAACATTACCTGCAACAACCTTTTTCCTTGAAAATCCCTTAAGGTCTATATAAAAAGCAATAATGTTCTCAAACACAGCAATTACAGTTGATAATGCTGCAAATGACATGAATACAAAGAATGCTGTTCCCCATATTCTTCCTCCCGCCATATGATTAAATATGTTAGGTAGTGTTATAAATAAAAGTGATGGACCGGCACCAGGAGCAACACCATATGCAAAGCATGCAGGAATAATTATGAATCCTGCCATAAGAGCAACAAATGTATCAAGCAGAATGATATTAACAGCCTCTCCACCTATTGTTCTGTCTTTCTTTAAGTAGCTTCCGAATATCTCCATTGCACCAATACCTACACTAAGTGTAAAGAATGCATGTGTCATGGCATCAAATATAACCGGTCCTAAACCTCTTGATTTAATAGCATCAAGATTAGGCACCATATAGAATTTAACACCTTCTGATGCATTAGGAAGTACAAGTGAATGAACTGCCAGTACCACAATAAGGATAAGAAGAAGTGCCATCATAACCTTAGTAATCTTCTCAACGCCCTTCTGTAATCCTAATACACATACACCAAACGAAAGTAAAACTGCAACAATCATCCAGATTGTCATTGTACCAGGCTGTGAAAGCATAGTTCCAAATGCTCCTGAAACCTCATCTGGCTCTAAACCTGCTAACGAACCACTTGCCTCACGCCATGCATAATAAAGCATCCATCCTGCAACCATAGTATAGAAAGCCATTAATATGTAGCTTCCTAATATCGATACCCATTTGAAATGATGCCATTTACTTCCCTTAGTCTCCAGTTCTTCAAATGCCCTTGCAGCACCTTTACCGCTTCCTCGTCCTACTGTGAACTCCGCACACATAATAGGAAATCCAAGAATTGCAAGAAATACAAGATAGATAAGCACGAATGCCGCACCACCATTTTCCCCGCATATGTATGGAAATTTCCACACATTACCAAGTCCCACCGCACAGCCAGCAGACACTAAGATAAAGCCGAGTCGCGAGCCGAATTTTTCTCTCTCTTTCAAAATAAAACCTCCATAGTTAATATATTTACATTAATTAAGATTGTATCATATATTACTATATTTTCACAGCCAATTATTTCATACTCTCACTGACTTCTGATGTAATAGTCTGACCGCCCTGTTCATTCCATTCTTTTACAAATGTATCAAAGTAAGATATATCTTCTTCTCCACTTATAATCTTTAAATATGCCTCTTTTTCTTTAGCCTTAAGTCTCCACCAATGGCTCTTCATTGTGTCTGTGGTCTTAAAATAAAGCGAGTCAACTACCTTTATATTATCCTGTGCAATCAGACTGCATGCCTTAATTCTTGACATATACGCTGCCCATTGCGTACTTGTTTTGTTAGCATTCTTGATATACTCACTGCATGCATCATAAAATGAGCGTTCAAGAAGTTCCAGACTGTCAGGATTCTTTCTTCCTGAAATTGTGGCATCTATATTCCTGTAACATATTGAAAGTGCATTATTGTAATCAACATTTATTGATAAAGGTCTTGCCGTAGGTTCAACATTAAGCTGATAGTAATTTTTGAATTCTTCTGAGTCTGTACAGTCAAATCTTACCTTATCGAACATGACGCTTATCATCTTTGCTGCAATCTCAGGATGTTCATAGCCCTTTCTTACAACAACATATTTGTAACACGGATTCTGGCTGTGATAACTCGTTGTCCCATCCGAATCCGTTGCTATTAAATATGGCTGCCAGTCTGCATCCGGATTCCTGCTTACTGCATTAGCAAGCGGATTATTCGGTGCCCACCATGGTCCAAAAAACGAGCCACACAGACCATTCTCTATAAGCTCACATATATTGGTTGATGTACGCAGAAGAAAATCATTATCTATAACGCCCTGATTGTACAGACTGCTTATATATGAAAGTGCTTCTTTTGCCTCATTTGTAACCGAACCATATACAATCTCACCATCATCGTTCATTATCCACTGCTTTGGATATGCTCCAAAGCAGGCAAATATTATATCCAGCAGAAATTCACTGCTGTAACCACATTCACCTGTCACATCTGTATCCACTGCAAGTCCCACTGTATTAGGTTTTCCGGACGCATCCACGCCATTATTTCCAGGGTCTTCTGATATAAAATGCTTCACTATATTAACAACATCATCAATAGTGTGTGGCTCTGACAATCCAAGCTTATCCATCCAGTCTTTTCTTAACCACACAAGATTAGGTCCATCTGTTATATTAGTCTCCGGCAGTGCCATTATCTTTCCATCATATGTAACCATATCCTTAAGTGAATCGCCATAGCTTTCATACATTTTCCTGATTCTGTCACTTATACAGTTATTGTAGCTTTCTGTAAGGTCCTCTATAAGTCCTGCTTCCACTAACTGTTCAACCTCATCCTGACTTGATACAACCATAATATCCGGAAGGCTTCCCATTGAGATTACCATTGAAACATTAGTGTCATACTGGCTGTCGTTTGCTTCAAATACATCAACATTCTGCACATTTATCACAGACTTAATATAGCGTGTGTACGCATTATCCGTATAAGTGTCATTCTCCGGCATATTGGAATTATTAACACTTGTCATCTTTCCAAGTGTATATTCTATAGTCTCCGGGTAAGCTCCGAATGGAGTTGTTCTCGCTTCTTCCATTCTCGCATTGTATTCTTCATTATCATTAGACACAAAACCAGCCGGGCTTTTACACCCGGCTAATATAAGCATTATTCCTGTGACACCAAATGCCACACATTTTTTTAATGTTTGCTTTAATCTATTCATATATCTAACCCTTCACTGCACCTGTCATGCTTTCATTATAACATCTTTGCATTATCATAAACAAGGCTGCAATTGGAATTGATATAAGAACTGCTCCTGCTGCAAATCTTGTGTACCATACATCAACATACTCCTTTTCAAGCATCTGCCACAAGCCGATTGCTACAGTATAATACTTCGCATTTGCCCTGCAGATTACTCTTGCAAATATGAAATCTACCCAAGGTGCTATGAATGATGTAAGTATTGTATACACTATAATTGGTTTACTGAGAGGTATTGTTATCTTAGTAAATACCTGCCACTTCGTTGCTCCATCTATCATAGCAGCCTCATCTATTGTCTTAGGGATAGTATCAAAGAATCCCTTTGCAATGTAAAACTGTATTCCTGATGATGCTGAATATACAAGCACAAGCGCAACTCTTATCATTGCTCCTTCTGAAAGTCCTACTGCTTTAAGTATATAATATACGGCAACCATCGCCATAAATGCAGGGAAAAGTCCAAGTATCATTGCGATATTCATCATTGCTTTTCTCATCTTAAACTTAAGCCTTGACATACAGTAGGCTACTGACAGTACAAAAAATGTTGATATAATACATGAGAATACTGCTACTATCAGAGTATTGGTAAACATTCGTGGAAAATTAAGTATTCCTGTATCTGTAAAAAGCTTTACATAATTATCAAGTGAATACTGCTTTGGGAAGAAGGAGCTTGTATAAGCACCCTTCTGAGCCCTGAAGCTTGTGAGGAGTATCCAGAAAAGAGGACTTACCCACACTATCGCTAATATTGTAAGCACTGTATGTGCCAGTATATTTTTAATAGTCTTTTTCTTTTTCACTGGAATCCCTCCTCATCTTTATACGCTTTCGTTCTTCTGTATACAAGCAGTGAACCAATCGCTAAGAATATGAATGTCATAATACCGATAACAGCACCAAGATTATAATACTGATAATCTATTGTCATCTTGTACAGCCATGTTACCAGAAGGTCTGTCTTTCCTGCTGTTGCACCTGCCATAACAGGATCTCCCTTAGTCAGCAGATAAACAATGTTAAAGTTGTTAATATTAGCAGTAAATGTAGTGATAAGATATGGTGCCGTTACAAATAACATATATGGCATTGTTATCTTAAAAAACTTGACAAATCCATTAGCTCCATCTACATCTGCTGCCTCATACAACTCCATAGGTATATTCTGTAATATACCTGTAACCTGCAGAATAGTATATGGAATACCTATCCACAGATTTACCACGATTACTGTGATTCTTGCCCAAGTCGCATTTGTAAAGAATGGCAGTGATTTTGTTATCCATCCTGCATTCTTTAAAACAACATTTACAATTCCATCCTGTGCCAGCATGCTTCTGACAATAAGAAGTGAAACAAACTGTGGAATTGCGATTGAAAGTATAAATATAAATCTCCAAAAAGCCTTGAATTTCGTACCTTTTCTGTTGATAAGCAGTGCAACAAGTATTCCGAATATGTAATTAAGAAATGTTGCAAATATTGCCCACACTATAGTCCAGCCAAATACTGACCAGAAAGACTGTCCTATCATGCTTCCTGAATCGAATATCTGCTTGAAATTCTCAAGTCCTACCCAGTCGAAAAGCACCAGATGGCTGTCAACCTTACTATAATTAGTGAATGCCATGCTTATCATGAAAATAAGCGGAAGTATTGTGAATATAAGCACACCTGATACCGGGAGTGTAAGCAGCAGCTTATGAAGATTCTCATTAAACAGCGACTTCACGTCTTCTGCAAATGTGTTTATATGCTTTCCTTTTTCCTTTAACAGCTCCAGCTTATATGAGCTTTTTACAGCACTAGCTGCAACTATTATATAAGCTATAATAATGAATATTGTTGCTATTCCATACAGAAGTATAAGAAGTGAATTATCACCTGCAACATACTCATATATTCCAAGCTTCTCATTCCATACCTCCTGCTGCGGTCTGCTTCCAAGACCTGGAAGCATCGCAAGGCAGTTAATTCCATTCATAATCATAAAGCATACAAAGGCTGCTTCTATAGCTATATACATAATTCCCTTTATAATCTGCTTTCCTACAAGATTACCAAGTCCTGGAATCAGAATGCTTAACTTCGTAAATATATTTCCTTTTCTAAATGATTCAGTGAACTTAACTGCCATTATGCGCCACTCCTTTCAGCATTTAATCCCTATCAATTATTTTGCGATTGATGTATTAATCTGCTTATAGAAATCCTGTGTCTTAGCTGCTGCATTATCTGCTGTTATTTCACCATTTACGATTGCCTTAGCAAAGTTCTGTGCAGGTGCCCAGTAATCATTCATGCCTGTTACTGTTGGCTGGATTACTGATGTCTTGTTAAATGTATCATTCTGTGCTGTTACAAGTGCATCCTTCTTTACTTCATCAGTTGCAAGAAGCTCTGTATTACAAGGAATAACACCTCTTAATTCATAGTGCTTCTTCTGTGCATCCTTGCTTCCAAGATACTTTGCAAGTGCAACTGCTACCTGCTGATACTTGCAGTTAGGATTAACTGCGATTGCCTTAGAACCTGCAAATGCTAACATCTGCTTGTCTTTTCCACCAATCTTTACTGTAGGAAGTGAAACTGCTCCAAAATTGTCTCCAAGAATCTCTTTAACACTCTTATAATCCCATGATCCTGAGAAGTAAGCTCCAACTGAACCATCTCTTAAGCCAGCGATACCAACACCCTGAAGGTCATTGACAAAGTTAGGATTATTTACAAGTGAAACCATTGCCTGTGTTGCCTGTGTTCCCTTATCTCCTGAGATATCAACACCTGCTGAATTATCTTTTCCGTCTTTTCCAAAATATGTACATCCATTAGCAAGGAAGAATGATGACATATACCAGCCCTCTGTAATATTGAAAGCTACCTTATTCTTTTCAAGCATCTTATCAAGGCTCTTTACATCACTGTCTGTGAATTTGCTCTTGTCATAGTACATAAACCATGTATTAGTTGTAAATGGTACTCCATATACAGCCCCATCTACTGATACTGAATCTACAATTGCATCTGAGTTAGTTTTCTTAACATAATCTGCTGTCTCTCCACCAAGCTTTGCAATAGCGTTAGCATCAACAAGTGTCTGAAGCTGGTCGTTAGCAAAGAAGTATACATCTCCTGAATTCTCTGGATCCTGTGGAACTATCTTTCCTGCGTCCTGCTCTGAGCATACACCGTATTCAAATGTTAAATCCCAGTCAGGATGCTCTGAATTAAACTGGTCACACATTGTCTGAAGCCATTTGCCGTTCTCATCTGCCTGATCTTCTGCACAGCCCCATACCTTGATTGTAGCTGTAATTTTTTCCTCGCCTGTTGCTGTGTCATCCTTTTTAGCATTGCCACAACCTACAAAAAGTGACCCACACATTGTTGCTGCCATCACTGCAGCTGCTAATCTCTTAAACTTCATAAAAAACCCTCCTTAATAATTATCCGAGACAGCTTTGATTACTGTCCTCTTTTGATAATCTAATTATATTAAGGAGGGGTTAATATTAAAATATAAGATATTTTAGAAACATATCAGTTTTTTGTGTTGTATGGTTTTGCCGGGAATTTTATTGTTATTGTTGTTCCCTCATCAGGTATGCTCTGCACTTCCAGATGATAGCTTTCGCCGTAATAAAGTCTTATTCTGTCATTAACATTTCTTGCACCATACCCTTTTGACTGGACTGTTAAGAAGTTTTGTGCAGTTTCTTTGTCCATTCCTACACCGTTATCAGACACTGTTACACATACAAGCTTTTTACCTTCTTCATCCGTCTGCATCTTGGCCTCTACTGTTATTACACCTTTCCTGTCTGTCAGCAGATCTATACCGTGGTCTATTGCATTTTCTACCAATGGCTGGAGTATAAGGTTTAAAGATTCGCATGGCATAACTTCCTCTGATACATTTATCACCACATCAAATGAGTTGTCATGCATTATCTGCTGAATCTTAAGATACGACTGCATGTTGCTTAATTCCTGCTCAAAGCTTAGTATATTCTTTCCCTTATTAAGCGATGTACGGTAGTAGTTAGACAATGCAAGTGTTATCTCACTTATATCCTCCTGCTCATATTCTATTGCTTTCCAGTTGATAAGCGATAATGAATTGTAGAGGAAATGCGGATTAATCTGTGCCCTTAATGCCCGCATCTCTGATTCTTTCTGGCTTATACGTCCTTCATATACCTGCGTGATAAGATTCTTAATCTGGGTTGTCATGCTGTTAAAGCTATGAATAAGGTCACCTATTTCATCTTTGTCCTGTGTATTAATTACCGCATCAAAGTCTCCATTTTCAACCTTTGCCATACTGTTTTTTAATTTATTAATTCTTCTTGTAATGAAGCCTGTTGTAAATATACTCGCCGCAGCGGCACCTGCAACTGCTACCACAAATGCAACTACAATCATTGTAATCATTGAATTAGCTGACCTGAGCACAAGTTTTCTTGGTTCATAGACATATACTGTCCATCCGGTAACAGAGCTTTCCTTCTTTACTACTGAGAAACCATCTGTATTCCCACATGTATCATTATCCCATTCTGCCCCGTCGATTAACGAAAGCAGTTTCTTACTGTTTAATCTGTATCTGGTATTATTGTTTTCAAATGTGTCACTGCTGCATATAACTTTTCCATCAGCGTCAAGCACCACCATTCCGCAGTTCTGCTCAAGACCACCTGTAAATGAACTCATCATGCTGTCATAATCAACATCTATGTACATGATTCCAAGAATTCCTAACTGGTCAAGCGTTGACATTTTTCGTGCTGAAACAAGTGTCCTGCTGTCTTCATCAACAAACCACTGTATCTTAGTGCTTTCAGCAGCAGAATTATAAAAAGGTCTGTCTTTTATCTCTTCTATTGGAGCTATAGTTGTGTCATGTTTAATAGCTTTATCCACATATATTGTTACCCTGTTAATATCATTATGAAAATACTTTAATGATGAAAGCATAGGGTCAAATGTAGTGACAATCTGGTTATACATCTCATATGTGCTTTTGTAATCGTATGAAAGTACTCCCGACAGCGTATCATTAAATGTTATATAATCAGACAGATTGTCATACACCTCTATCTGCCCATCCACCGTTGTAACAGACTGCCCAATTGCCCCCTTGATGCTCTTTAAGTCCCTGTCCATAAGAATGTTTCTCATCTGACAGTATGCAAAAACAAAAAGCACAATCAGGGGAATAAGTCCGGTCACTACATATATGATGACAAGCTTGTTCTGCAATCTTATATCATTGATTTTCTGCTTAATCTTTTTCAACTCAATTCTCCCTGATCCCTGAATTTCTGAGGACTTATACCAAAGTACTCCCTGAAGCTCTGTACAAAATATGAAACATTTGGATAACCCACCTGCTCACTTATATTCACAATCTTCATGTTCGTACCGGTAAGCAGTTCCTTAGCCTTCTCCATTCTGTACTGTTTAATATATTTGCTCAGATTCTGTCCTGTTTCCTTCTTAAAAAGTGAACTTAAATAGCTTGGTGCAAGATAAACCATATCCGCAAGCTGCTGTGCGCCAATCTCCTCACCATAATGATTATGTATATAATTCTTTACGGTCTCAATCTCCCGGTGTGATGTGGCCGGCTCTTTTCCGAAACTCTTTTCCAACAAATCAATATAGTTATTCACTATATCCATAATGCATGAGAAATCCTCCGACTTATACAGCCTGTCAATCTCCCTGCCAAATTCCGCCTCATCAGCACCCGGAATATTGTCATAGAAATCTTTTAACAGATTGGAAAATACGAACTTGATGTATATATGTGAGAAGTTCGACTGCCCCCTGTATTTCTTACACAATGCATCAAAATGTATCCGTAAAAATGTGATATCCTTCATCTTGATATCCTGCTTCATCTGCTTCATAAGTGCATCATCATCAATCTGTACAAGCACAGGTGTATCTTCACTGATATTATCAGAAAAAATATATCTTCCTGTCTCATAAAACTTATTATTCATCAGTGTATCAACTGCATCCATTACCTGTGGAAGCTCATGATAATCGTTGAATAAACCGGACACAGCAATATACATAAACTGTCCTGTCTTTCTATATATATAGTCATGAATATTTGTAAACATTTCTTCAATGTTCTTATCAATATTACCATCTGCTGTAAGTGATTTATCAGAAAATATGATAACTGACTGTAACGGGTTAAGATTAAGGTACTGATAATCCAGTTCCCCGGTTATCTCTTTAAATATGTCTTCACCTGTATCATATTTTCCAAAGAAATCAGTATTGAATTCTATAAGTGCAAGTCTGTTATACCCTGCTAGAAAATCCCCATTATCAAGTATTCCTGATGCATCACCGGAGTTGAGCAGCGTATACATGTAGTACTGTTTTATAAAGTTAGCCTGCCGGTTATAGTCCTCGTCCTTCTTGTGTTCCTCGTCAAGCTCTGTTATAACCCCTGTAATTGTCGAACTGAATTCTGACGGATCAACCGGCTTTAATATATAATCTTTAACTCCTAATTTAACTGCCAGCTTGGCATACTCAAACTCGTTATAGCCTGAGAATATAATTGTCTTTAAACTGATGTCGTTGTGCATCACATTCTTAATAAGCTCTATCCCGTCCATAAACGGCATCTTAACATCTGTAAGCAGTATATCTATATGTCCAATTCCTGTATTCTTGTCAGATGTCAGATATTCCAGTGCCTGCTTTCCGTTGCACGCCTCAAATACTCCAAGCTCAATTCCCATTCTCTTAAGAAGCATTCTTATTCCGCTTCTTTCAATCTTTTCATCATCCACTATAAGTATATTATACATAAATCTACCCCGAAACCTTCCTCATTCACGAACTTTTGCTCTTATAATGATTATAGCTTCCGGGGCAATTATTATCAACTTATTTAGTTATATTAAAGATGCCATATATCTTCATTGTACTGTCGGATTGTTCTGTCTGATGAGAAAAATCCGGCATTTGCAATATTAACAAGCATTTTTTCTGCCCACGCATATCTGTCATCATAATCTGTGAGAGCCTTTTCTTTGGTTTCTATATAGCTTCGTAAGTCAAGCAATGCCATAAACCAGTCTTTTCCTACAATCTCATTATACAGTCTGTTAAGACTATGTGAATCACCTGCCTGAAGCATAGCATCCGATATTATAAAATCCACACATTGTTTTATAAGAGCATCTGTCTCATAAAGCTTCTTTGCGTTATAGTCACATTTTTCATAATGTGCAATAACTTCATCACTTGTTGCGCCAAATGTATATATATTATCTTTACCTACAAGCTCTGCAATCTCAACATTAGCACCATCCATTGTTCCTAATGTCACAGCACCGTTAAGCATGAATTTCATGTTGCCTGTTCCTGATGCTTCTTTAGATGCAAGTGATATCTGCTCTGATATATCACATGCAGGAATCAGCTTCTCTGCCAGTGTTACATTGTAGTTCTGGACAAGCACAACCTTAAGGTAAGGACTTACATCTTTATCGGCCTCAATAACCTTACTCAATGTAAGTATCAGATGAATTATATCCTTCGCAATTGTGTATGCAGGTGCAGCCTTTGCGCCAAATATCACTGTAACAGGAGTCTTTGGAATGTTGCCTGCCTTGATGTCAAAATATTTATATATTATATACAGTGCGTTCATCTGCTGTCTTTTATACTCATGCAGTCGCTTTATCTGTATATCGTATATTGACTGTGGATTAATCTCTATTCCCTGTGTCTGCTTAAGGTATTCTGCAAGATTTCTCTTGTTGTCTGTCTTAATCTCAAGAAGATTATCGTAAACATTTTTATCACCGGCAAACTTTAAAAGGTCTTTTAACTTTTCTGCGTCATGTCTGTATTCACTTCCAATGAGTGTCTCAATGTATTTCGCAAGTCCATTATTACAGTGGATAAACCACCTTCTGAATGTGATTCCGTTAGTTTTGTTATTGAACTTCTCTGGATATATCCTATAGAAATTATTAAGCTCTGTATTCTCTAATATCTCAGTATGAAGCTTTGCTACTCCGTTGACGCTCATTCCATAATGAATATCGATGTGTGCCATGTGAACGAGATTATTATCGTCAATTATATACACTGATTTATCTGTGTACTTCTCACGCACTCTTCTGTCAAGTTCTTTTATAATCGGCATAAGCTGTGGCACAACCCTGTTAAGATAGTCCACAGGCCATTTTTCAAGGGCTTCGGCAAGGATTGTGTGATTAGTATACGCACAGCTTTTTGATACAATATCAATTGCTTCATCCATTGTTATCGGACTTCCATCTATATCTCCATTTTCTGTAAGAAGTCTTATAAGCTCCGGGATTACCATTGTCGGATGCGTATCGTTAATCTGGATTACTGCAAGGTCTGGCAGATTCTTAAATGTTTTTCCGGTGTTAATACATTTGTCCCTGCACTCGTCTAATATAAGCCTTGCTCCATTGCTTACCATGAAATACTGCTGATAGATTCTAAGAAGCCTTCCCTGTTCGTCACTGTCATCAGGATAAAGAAACAGTGTAAGGTTCTTGGCAATATCTGACTTATCAAAGTCTATGCTGTCACCTTTTACGATGCTCTCATCAACTGTCTCCACATCAAACAAATGAAGCTTATTCGTTCTCTTTTCTCCGTACACATTGATATCATACATTCTTGAAACCACACTGATTTCTCCGAAATTGATAGTGTATGCCACATCTGTCGGAACAAGCCAGCTGTCCTTACCAATCCATGGATTAGGCACTTCCTTCTGCTTCCCATTCTCAAACACCTGCTTAAAAAGTCCAAGATGATAATTAAGTCCGATTCCGTCACCATTAAGGCCAAGGTTAGCAATTGAATCAAGGAAGCATGCAGCAAGTCTTCCAAGTCCGCCATTACCAAGTGACGGCTCTACTTCCAGTTCTTCAATATCTGAAAGATTCTTTCCTGCCTGTGTAAGTTCTTCCTTAACTTCATCATAAATTCCTAAGTTAATAAGATTATTGGATAAAAGCTTTCCTATAAGGAACTCTGCAGAAATGTAGTATACCTTTCTGCCATTGTCTTTCACTATTCTATCACGTCCCTTTTGTGCAACCAGCTTCATAAGTGCATGAAAGCACTCCTCGTTGCTGCATAAGTGCAAGTCTTTTCCATATTCTTCCAAACATATAGTGTTAAGCATATCGTTGCCCTCCATTCTTGTATTTATATTTTATTATAGGGTTGCTGGAAAAATTCTCTTGCTTTATAATGGGATAAACTTGTACTATTCTATCATATTTAAGGAGAACCTTATGAATATAACAGATTACAGACCACTGAAAGAAACCAAATCTCATTTTGATTCAGATTTTTTATATAACACTTACCCATGCTCTATCCCGCTTGATTTTGCGGAAGTTCCGCTTCACTGGCATAATGAGATGGAGCTTATATACATCAAGAAGGGATGCATGATCGTAAGCGTTGACCTTGAGTATTCTGTTGTAAATGCTGGAGATATTGTTGTTGTCATGCCTGGACATATCCATTCTATCATCCAGAACGAAAGTGATTCATGCGAATACGAAAATATTCTTTTTAATCTTGATATGCTTGTTAGCAGGCAGTGTGATTATGATACCGTAAGCTTTTTTAACGGAATTGCCGGCTTTAATGGGTATTGCCCTCCTGTTATCAGTAAAACTGCGCCACACTATTCTGATTTAATTCATTATATTGATGAAGCTGATAATATATGCAAGTATTTCCCTGACGGGTACAGGCTGAAAATCCGTGCATGTCTTTTTAATTTCTTTTTTGAGCTTAATGCACATTTTTACACGCATACGGATATGCCTGTACACTTGTCTGATGATAAGATGGATAAGCTGAAACTGGTACTTAATTATATTGAAAAGAACTTCGCGCATGCAATATCCATTGAAGAGATGGCGCAGTGGTGTCATTTCAGCCAGTCGCATTTTATGAAGTTTTTTAAGAACTGCACCGGCACATCTTTTATCACTTACTTAAACGACTACCGGCTTATTATTGCTGCAAGAATATTAAAAACCACAACCCAGCCGGTTATTATAGTGGCTTCGGATTGTGGTTTTGATAATATATCTTACTTTAATAGAAAATTCAAAGAAAAATATGGTGTTTCTCCGAGGGAATTCAGGAAATAAGGTGTTATTAATATAATCTGTTTTTTACATATTCTTCAAATCTTGGCAGTGCCATTGCTATTTTTCCATACTGTCTTGTATCTATAACGCCCTTTCGCTTTAAACGGTCACGGTACACAGAGAATAATTCTGGCTTCATGTCAAGCTTTTCACGAATATCTTTTACTGACTGATAACCGCTCTCAGATATAACGCTAAGTATTTCCTTATCTTTAGATGATAACTCTGCCCATATCTTACTGTATACATATTCATCTAAATACTGATCATACTCTGGCATAATATCTTCAAGTGTATGATCTTTTCTATTATCCCAGTAAAGATATCCAAGCACCTGAAACGCAAATGGATATCCTCTTGTAAGAAGTGTCATCTTGTCAGCCATTTCATCATTTATATCAAATATTCTCATGTAATGGCTTTTAATAGCTGTATAATTAAGCGGCTCTAATATAATCTTAGGTGCTCTGTATAAAAATGTAAGTGACTTTTCATTCTGTAAATCATATATATTCTCATATAATCCTGTCATCAATAGATATATAGGATATTCTTCTCTTAAAAATATCTGAAATGAACTTGCAAATATTTTAATATTCTCTGAATTAATAACCTCATCAATTGTTATAAGCAACCTTTTCCCCAGACGTTTTATGTGAGAAAGCATTATCTCAATAACATTTTCAATATCAGTAACAGGAACAGCATTCTCTACAGTTACCCCCAGTCCAAATACTGAAAAGTCAAGCTTTGCTTTAACAAATACTGCATGCATTTCTGGAATTGCATATATCTTTGCTGCCAGACTCTGTAAAAGATTACGGTTAGGATTAAGCTCAACTACTATCCATTCATCTGACCGTTTCCGTATCTCTGACGCAATGTTAGTCATCATTACAGTTTTTCCTGAACCTCTTACTCCTGTAATCATATATATCTGATTAGGCGATTCTTCCGCTGTAAAATCTCCAATTATTCTTTCTGTCTGTGCAATTCTCGAAATATACTGCACTGGTTTTTTCCCAAATGATAATGTAAACGGATTATTCATGCGCAGCCTCCTATATAAGTTTATATAACCTTTTATAACTTTTTGTTTGTTTTATAACTTTATATAAGTTTTTATAACTTTTCATTTATTATATAACCTTTTATAACTTTTATCAATTGCAAAATAAAAAATCCTGCTCTCAGGCAGCCATAACCACCTGAAAGCAGGATTAACATTTTAATTATTAACACATTACATTAAGCCTTGTGCTCTGTTGTAAGCATTACATATCTTATTAGAATTCTTGATAAGAATATGCATTGCAACAAATGGTCCAATTCCACAGATAAAAGCTCCAAATATCTGCCATAAAAGAACAGTTGTACCATTCTCCTGGATTGAAAGTCCATAACGAGGTCCGTTAGCTGCAAGTCTGTTACCAAGATTATAGTACCAGAACCATGCATATATACCACATGTTATGAGTGATAACAGAACAAATGCAACAAGTCCTGATGTATTCTCTCCATCTCCATCACATGCAATATTAACATCATGTGCCATCTTGTAAATGAAATAATAGCTGTATATTCCACATGTGATAATTGAAAGAATTATGTATGAAGCAAGACCTCTGTCATCCTTTAATCTTGTACCTGAGTATGGTGGGATTGTGCCATTATTATAACCATTGCTGTAATTCTGATTAGCATTGTAACCCTGATTATAATTCTGGTTATTGCTGTTCCCATTGAAACTCTGCTTTACTTCATCAAAAGCACTTCCTAACTCTTTCTCAACCTTATTGAATACCTGACCTGCCTGACCAGCAATATCCTGCTCTGGTGAACAATTTGCTCCACAATATGGGCAGAACTTTGTTGAATCCGGAATCTGTTTTCCACATTTTGTACAAAACATATTAATTCTCTCCCCTTCATAAATTTAGTTTCTGAATGATACGGAATAGGATATTGTTCTGAGGTTCAAAAACCACAATATCTCCGGTTCCAATAAACATTCTATACAAGTAAACTATAACAAATGCCCCTGCTATTGTAAACATAAAAATTTTATAAAATTTAATATTTATTTTAGATTTCAGAAGCATAACTATCACAACAACCGGTGGCAGGAAAAAAAGTGGATGATACATGAACGCATCATGAATATTAAAATGCAGTAAAGATATCCATGCCCTTGACATTCCACAGCCTGCACATGATATTCCTGTTATGTATTTTATAGGGCATGTAACCCCGAAGCTTTCTAGTATCACATACAGCACAACAACTGCCGCAACTGATGTTATCACTTCTATTCTTCTATGCGATTTTCTTTTATATGTATTGCCTCCGCTCATTATTCCCCCTGATAATGCTTTTTATTACATTATAATCTCTCCTGCAAGCAATGCAAGACAAGGAAGCGTAATTATGCTAATCAACGTAGACAAAGTAACTGCACCAACTGCGAGCTTCTGGTCGTGACCGAACTTAATCGCAAAAAGTGTTGTAATAGCCGCACATGGGCATGCCTCAAGTATAATTGTAATAACAGCAACCATTCCACGGGCATGTATCAGATACATAACCAGAGTGCAGATTACCGGTATAATAAACATCCTGAGAATAACCGTAAAATACACTCTTTTATCCTTTAAGATACTCAATAACGGGAACTGTGAAATAGTAATTCCTGTTATTATCATAGACAACGGGGTATTCATGCCTCCTACAACATTAAATGTATCCTTTAAAACATCCGCAACCGGAATTCTTGCAAGGAATATGACAAGACCGACCGCAACCGATATAATTGGTGGACATGTAACAATCTTCTTTAAAAGTTCCTTGAAACTCATACTCTCTGAAACATACACAATTCCGACAGTCCATAAAAGAATATTGAATACAGTAACATATACGCTCGCATACAGTACACCTTCTGAACCGTACATTGCCTGAATAAGTGGAAATCCCATATAAGCCGCATTAGAAAATGTAGTTGCAAATCTTATAATGCCGCGCACTTCCTTTTTCATCAAAAATGTTATGCCAATCGATAAAGCCATTCCTATGCATATAGTAAGTATGCTGTAAAAAAGCATTCTGCCCATATTCTTAAGAATCTCGGCATTGTATCCTGACATGTAAGAATTAATAATCATAAATGGAACAACAAAATATATAAGAAGGTTAGAAAGCATCCCCTTTCCTTCTTCGTTAACCATCTTAATCTTTCCTATAACAACTCCACACAGTATAAGTATGAATAACTCAAATACCTGCTTCGCGGTAATAAGTGCTAAATCCATAGCTTCCTTATCCTCCTTTTCATACACGCAAAAAACATGTTATATATTTCATCTTCTGAAATATATAACATGTTAATAGCAAAGTCAAGTAAAAATCTAATACTTTATCTCTGGCATAAGCTCTGCACTTATTACATTAAGCATACGTTCCATTGTCTCTAACTCTTCTTTAGAAAATCTGTCCTCAATCCTGCCCATTACAGTCTTAAGATATGTATTGCTAATATTATAATAATCTATATACTTCTGTGTTACCTCGAGATGATACTCTCTCTTGTCTTCCTCAGACTGTACTTTCTTTAAGTATCCCTTCTTAACAAGGTTATTAATCTTATACGCCGCGTTAGGAGATGATATATTTGCCATATCAGCAAACTGTGCCACAGTAGGTTTATCAAGTGCATATATTATCTCCATGCAGAAAGTTTCTACAGTTGTAAGAGATGTCTCCCTCTCCTGTAGCTTTTCAAACATTTTCTGATAAAAATGCATCTTAAACTTCGTATATACCTTACTAAAAGAATCCTGCAGCACCTTACTTTACCTCCAAAGCTTTTTTAATTGTTTATTATTATAACAATAGCTCTATTCTATTGCAAATGTAAGTTCAGCTGACACTGCAAGTTTTCCGTCAACATAAGCTTCTGCCTTTCCTACTCCCACAGGACCTTTTCTTGCTATAATCTCGCATGACATTTCAAGCACATCCCCAGGTGTGACCTGAGCCTTAAACTTAGCATTTTTAATTCCTGCAAAAAGTGCTATATGTCCCTTATTCTTTTCTTCCGACAATAAAGCAACTGCTCCAGTCTGCGCCAGTGCCTCAATAATAAGTACTCCCGGCATTACCTTCTTCTGTGGAAAATGTCCTACAAAATGCATTTCATTGGCAGATACGCATTTAATACCACAAGCCTTCTTTCCAGGCTCACACTCTGTTATCCTGTCTACTAATAGAAATGGATATCTGTGTGGCAGAATCTGCTGTATTTCATCTGAATTAAGCTGCATGATTACACCACCTTTCTAAACACGATGGACGCATTATGTCCACCAAAGCCAAGTGAATTAGACATAGCATAATCAACTCTTGACTCTCTTGCCTTATTGGGAACGATATCAAGATCACAGTCATCATCCGGCACCTGATAATTAATGGTTGGCGGAATTATATTATTCTTTACAGCAAGTGCCGATATAATTGCCTCAACAGCACCACTTGCACCTAACATATGTCCTGTCATCGACTTTGTTGAGCTTACCGCAAGCTTGTACGCATGTTCTCCAAATGCCATCTTTATCGCATTAGTCTCTCCCTTATCATTAAGCTTTGTACTTGTCCCATGCGCATTAATATAATCAATATTCTCTGGTTTTATTCCTGCATCCTTAACAGCCTCAGTCATTGCCTGTGCCGCCATGCTTCCGTCTTCGAGAGGGGCTGTAACGTGGTTTGCATCACATGTTGAACCATATCCTGCAATTTCACAGTATATCTTAGCGCCTCTTTTCAGTGCATGTTCATACTCTTCAAGAATAAGCACACCTGCTCCTTCTCCCATAACAAATCCGCTTCTTTCTTTATCAAACGGAATAGAAGCCCTGCTGACATCTTCTGCTTTGCTTAATGCATGCATTGATGTAAAACCACCAATTCCAAAATCAGTTATACAGCTTTCTGCACCTCCGCACACAATCACATCCTGATATCCATCCCTGATCTGTCTTAATGCATCTCCAACAGCATTGGTTCCACTGGCACATGCAGTAACAACACATGTACACATTCCATGTAGTCCGAATCTGATTGCAACATGTCCTGCCGCCATATTAGTTATCGACATTGGCACAAAATGTGGCGAAACTCTGTCATATCCTTTACTTTCGCCTCTTAAGCATTCTCTCTGTATAGTTGTAAGTCCGCCAATTCCACTTGATAATATAACACCACATCTTAATGTGTCTTCTTTGCCAAAATCTATAGCTGAATCCTTCACTGCTTCATCTGCAGCAGCAAGTGCATATATCGTGAAATCGTCCATTTTCCTTAATTCTGCTTTATCAACAATACTCTCTGCGTCAAAGCCTTTTACTTCACCGGCAAGCTTGACTGCACTGTTTTCTGTATTAAAATGTGTTATCTTACTAATACCACATTTACCAGCCTTTACAGCTTCCCACATATCATTAACATTGTTTCCGACAGGAGTAACTGCTCCCATACCTGTTATTACAACTCTTCTCATATTGCCATTCCTCCGTCTACACAAAGTACCTGTCCGGTTATGTATCGTGCTCCGTCACCCGCAAGAAATGCTACTGTTTCTGCAATATCTTCCGGCTTTCCCATCTCTTTAAAAGGTATATTCTCCACCACTTTTTCTTTAACAGCATCTGACATTGCTCCGGTCATATCAGTTTCAATCATTCCCGGTGCAACCGCATTTACAGTTATATGTCTTGACGCAAGCTCTCTTGCAAGCGACTTCGTCATACCAATAACGCCTGCTTTACTTGCAGAATAATTAACCTGCCCTGCATTGCCCATAACGCCAACTACAGAACTCATATTAATAATTCTTCCTGCTCTCTGTCTTAACATAAGCCTTGAAACTCCACGCATCATGTAAAATGTACCCTTTAGATTCACATCTATAACTGCATCGAAATCCTCATCCTTCATACGTCCAATAAGATTGTCCTTAGTAATTCCTGCATTATTGACAAGAATATCAATTCTTCCGCCAAGTAAATCCACAGCTTCCCTAATTAAACGCTCACATTCCTCTGAATTACTCACATCTGCCTTAATTGCATGGATTTCAATTCCATACTCTCTGCATAAATTAACTGTTTCACTGGCAGCCTCATCACCTGAACGGTAACTGAATACAATATCTGTTCCTTCACTTGCAAGCTTAACGCATATAGCCCTTCCTATTCCCCTGCTTGCACCTGTAATAAGTGCTTTTCTTCTCTCAGTCATTCCCTATCCTTTCCAAATCAATGTCAGATTTGCTCAACCAAAGCTTATATGTCCGATTTATTCAATCTATAATCTGTCATAATCTCATTAATAAGTTCCTGTACGCTCATTATCCGGTCAACTCTGTCTGCATTACTTCCTGCAAAAAACAGTCCATTATCCCAGTCACCCTTAACTGCTGCTATAAGTGCCCTGCTTATGCAATATGGTATACTGTCATCCTTCTTACATGCTGTAAGACAACCATTACATTTTCTTGCCGTGAAGGTTTCTCCTGCATCAAGCCTTTCAAGCAGTGGGCTGTTAATTGCACGTGCCGGCATTCCAACAGGACTTTTAATAATACGGATGTCTTCTCTCTTTGCATTAACAACAGCCTGTTTAAATGTATCTGAAGCATCACATTCATTGGTAGCAATGAATCTTGTCGCAATCTGTACACCTGCAGCACCTTTATTTACATAATGTGCCATATCTTTGCCATCAAACACACCTCCAGCGACAAAAACCGGGATAACCGCACCGGACTCTTCTATTACAGCAAGTACATCTGACAATATTTCATCGTTACTCTGTGTTTTTCCCTGTGTAATATCATCTGCACCAAAGCCTAAATGTCCTCCTGCCATGCTTCCTTCAATAATGAACATATCCGGATACACATCATAATGCTTCTTATAAGTTTTCATAATTATCCTGGCAGCCCTGCCACTTGAAACAATAGGTGCTGCCAGTGTATCTGTTCCCTTAGTAAACTGTGGCAGATTAAGAGGAAGTCCTGCACCTGAGATAATAATATCTGCTCCTGCTGAAACTGCGGTCTTACAGCTTTCTTCATAATGAGAAACTGCAGTCATAATATTTACAGCTACAAGTCCCTTCTTTGTACTTTCTGCTGCAATCTGCTTAGCTCTCTTAATATGGTAATCAAGTGCCCTTAGATTCGCCTTAAGGGGGCTGCTCTTAAAATCCTGTTCATCATAACCTGCATTAACAGAACTGATAACTCCACATGCCCCATTTGCTGCGACTGCACCTGCAAGGGATGAAAGAGAAACTCCGACACCCATACCGCCCTGAATTACCGGAACATCAAGCACTTTGTCCTTAATCTGCATACAATTCCTTTCGCACAGCCTCATATTCTTCATATATTTGTTCAAATATTTTCTCAATTGGCTGTATCTTATCAATCTGGCCTGCAACCTGACCTGCCATCAGTGAGCCATTCATTGTGTCACCGTCAAACACTGCCTTACGAAGAGAACCTAATGTATATTTCTCAAGTTCCATCTTATCAGCACCTGCCTTCTCCTGCTTTACATACTCGCGTGACATCTCATTTTTAAGAACACGCACAGGAGTACCAGCAATTCTTCCTGTAACTATCGTGTCATTATCCTTTGCTTTAAGTATTGCCTGCTTATAATTATCATGTATAGGACACTCTGTACTTGCCAGAAGACAAGTTCCCATCTGTACACCTGCAGCACCAAGTGCAAATGCTGCTGCAAGCTGTCTGCCATCTGCAATTCCTCCGGCTGCAATAACCGGAATGTTCACACTGTCAACTACCTTTGGGACAAGTGTCATAGTTGTCATCTCACCGACATGACCACCACTTTCTGTTCCCTCTGCAACTACTGCATCAGCTCCGAAACGCTCCATTCTTATTGCAAGCGCTGCACTTGAAACAACCGGTATAACTATCATTCTGTTAGACTTCCATTTTTCCATATATTTGGCCGGACTTCCTGCTCCTGTTGTTACAATCTTTACATTTTCTTCCACAAGCAGTTCTGCCATTGCATCAGCTTCCGGATTCATAAGCATAAGATTCACACCAAATGGTTTATCCGTAAGTGTTCTGCATTTTCTTATGTTTTCACGAAGCATATCCGTGTTCATTCCACCAGCTCCAATAAGCCCCAGTCCGCCTGCATTACTAACTGCAGCTGCAAATTCTCCTGTTGCAATATTGGCCATTCCGCCCTGTATAAACGGATATTTTATTCCTAACATCTTATCTAATCTCATTATGCTGCTCCTTATTATGTCTCTATCAAAGCACTGCTCCAGCTAAGCCCCGCCCCAAAGCCCGCAAGAATCAGCTTTCTGCCTTTGTCAAAGCATCCGCTTTGTGCTAACTCATCTAGTGCTATTGGGATACTTGCCGCTGATGTATTACCGTATTCCGCTATATTTATATAGAACTTATCTTCATGTCCCGGATATTTTTTCTTTACATGATTGATAATTCTTTCATTAGCCTGATGGCACACAATATAATCTATGTCATCAAGTGTCATGTCCGATTTTTTCAATATTTCATCAATTCCCTGTTTAAGAACATCAACTGCAAAACGGAACACCGCATTTCCATTCATCTTTACATATGCATCCTGTGCACCTATACCTCTGCATACAAGTACATCAGTATCGCCTCTTGTGTAATTAATCTGTCTATACATATTGTCAGCCGCTTTTATAAGAACTGCACCTGCACCATCTCCAAAAAGCACGCATGTTGAGCGGTCTGTATAATCTAATATCTTAGACATCTGCTCGCTGCCAATAAGCAGTATGTATTTATAATCAGTGCTGTTAAACAGTGCCTGTCCAACATTTAATGCATGCAGAAAACCTGTACATGCACTGCTTAAATCAAATGCAAGTACATTCTCTGCCAATCCAAGCTCCTTCTGTACAATTGCTGCAGTAGATGGAAATGCATTATCAGCCGTTGAAGTTGCAACTATAACTGCACCTATTTCTGCAATATCCACACCTGATGCTTCTACCGCTTCATATGCTGCTCTGACTGCAAGTGATGTAGTATTTTCCTGTGTACATCTGTATCTTTTCTTAATACCTGTTCTTGTTGTTATCCATTCATCATTTGTATCAACAATCCGGCTTAAGTCATCATTCGTAATTATCTCTTCTGGGAGTGCTTTCCCTGTGGACACTATCTGAATGCCTTTCACTTTATCTCTCCCCTGTCTATATTCCTGAATTTGTCATATCTTGAATTAACAAGCTCTTTTGATTTCATCCTGCCAAGAATTCCGAGTTCTTTTTCTAACATTCTTGCTATATCTGAAAAACACCTGTCTCCTTCTGCAATTACACCGTCAACGAGTCCGGCAGTAAAAAGCTCCTGTGCAGTAAGCTTCATAATTTCACTTGCCTGTGGTGCTTTCTTAGCATCCTTATATATTATTGACGCAAAACCTTCCGGAGACAGAATCGAATATACTGCATTTTCAAGCATATACACCTTGTCGGCTGCTGCCAGTGCCAATGCACCGCCACTTCCGCCTTCACCTGTGATTACTGATATAACAGGTACTGTAAGCTTAAGCATTGCTGCTATACTTCCCGCAATCGCATTACTCTGTCCGTTGCTTTCTGCTTCCATGCCTGGATATGCACCTGGCGTGTCAACAAATGTTATGACAGGTCTCCTGAATTTTTCAGCCTGTTTCATAACACGGACTGCTTTTCTATACCCTTCAGGTGATGCCATTCCGAAGTTATATCTTATATTCTCTTCTATATTCTTTCCTTTACGGTTTCCAATAACAGTTACCGTTTTTCCATTAAATGAAGCAATTCCTGCAACAAGGCTTTTATCATCTTTATAGTATCTGTCACCATGCATTTCTATAAAATCATCGAAAAGCACTTCTATGTATTTCATAATATCCGGACGGTCACTTTTTCTGGCTGCAAGGACTTTCTCATATGGTGTTAAAACATTTTCACTGCTCATGCTTCTCCTCCGGTATTCACATGCATTTTCAATATCTTTGATAAAGTCTGCTTCATATCTTTTCTGTCAACTATCATATCTATCATGCCATGTTCTAACAGAAACTCTGAGTGCTGGAAGCCTTCCGGCAGCTTCTGTCCGATAGTCTGTTCAATAACTCTTGGCCCGGCAAAGCATATAAGTGCTCCTGGTTCAGCAATTATAATGTCACCAAGACTTGCAAAGCTTGCGCTCACACCACCTGTTGTCGGATTAGTGAGATATGATATAAATAATCCACCAGCATCCTTGAACTTTTCAATTGCCGCTGTTGTCTTTGCCATCTGCATAAGCGAGAAAAGACCTTCCTGCATTCTCGCTCCACCGCTTGCAGCGAATATTATAAGTGGCAGTTTTCTTTTCATTGCATATTCTGTGAGTCTTGTAATCTTTTCACCTACCGCAATTCCCATGCTTCCCATAAGAAATCTTTTATCCATAACTGCAACAGCTGTTTTGACTCCGCCAATTCGGCATGTTCCAGTAACTACTGCATCCTGCTGGCCTGTCTTTAATCTGTTTGCTTCAACCTTTTTCTCATATCCCGGAAAGCTGTTTGGATTGCCTGTCTTAACCTGTGCATACAATTCCCTGAAACTTTTGTCATCACTTATAAGTGCAATTCTTCTTGATGGTGTAAGGCTTCCGTCTGCCTGTTCCTCACTATCCCTTAATCTGTTGATAGTACCCCACCTTTTCTTACGCTTTAAGAAAATGTCATTGATATTCATTTAACTGTAATTCCTTCCTTAAGCCACTTTTCAATTTCGGTATGATTCTTCTCCCAGAAACCTGTATTGTAATTTCCTCTTATAAAATCCTTATGATATGTAAGAAGATGCATGAACTCTCTGTTAGTCTTAACTCCTTCAATTATCAGTTCCTCAAGAGCTCTTCTTAATCGTCTTACCGCCTCAAGTCTGCTGCTTCCAGTCACTATAATCTTGGCAATCATTGAATCATAAAACGGACTCACTTCATAACCTTCAAAAAGATGGCTCTCAACTCTTACTCCATAACCATCTGGAAAATGTAAGAATTTAATAACTCCCGGTGTAGCCGCATTTATTCTGCACTCAATTGCATGCCCATTGACGCATGTATCTTCCTGAGTGATATTAAGCTTCATTCCGGCAGCTATTCTTATCTGTTCTCTTATAAGGTCAATTCCTGTAACCTGCTCAGTTACCGGATGTTCAACCTGTATTCTCGTATTCATCTCTATAAAATAGTAGTCACCCTGTTCATTCACAACGAATTCAACAGTTCCTGCACTATAATATCCTGCTGCTCTGGCAGCCCTTACTGCAGTCTCTCCCATGACTGCCCGCTTATCTTTACATAATCTTGCACTCGGAGCTTCCTCTAAAAGTTTCTGATTATTACGCTGGATTGAACAGTCACGTTCTCCAAGATATATTGTATTGCCATATTTATCTGCAAGAATCTGTATCTCAATATGCCGTGGATTGATTATCAGCTTCTCTATGTACATATCATCGTTGCCAAATGCAGCTTTAGCTTCACTCTTAGCGGTTTCAAATGCATTTTCTATATCTTCTCTGCTGAATGCCTTGCGCATTCCTTTTCCACCGCCTCCAGCTGACGCTTTAATAAGTACCGGATAACCAATTCTTTCTGCAATGTGTGCTGCTTCCTCTGCTGTTGCAACCAGACCATCAGAGCCTGGTACAACCGGAACCCCGCATTCAATCATAAGCTGCCTTGCCGACTGTTTATCTCCCATGCTGCTTATTATGTCTGCTGATGGTCCTATAAATATAAGATTGTTCTCCTCACATTTTCTTGCAAATGCAGCATTCTCAGACAGAAAACCATAACCAGGGTGGACTGCCTCACACCCTGTCAGTATTGCTGTTTCTATTATCGCATCCTGATTAAGATAACTTTCAGCCGCCTTTGCCGGTCCAATGCAAACTGCCTTGTCTGCTGCCATAACAGCAAGTGAATCCTTATCGGCTGTTGAATATACAATTACGGTTTCTACATCCATCTCACGGCAGCATCTGATTATCCTTAACGCTATTTCACCACGGTTTGCTATCAGTATTCTCTTAAACACTTCTGCTACCTCCGTTAATTAAGGATTACAAGCGGCTGTCCATACTCAACCATAGTGCCATTCTCTGCTGCCACTTCCTTAACCGTACCGTCACAATCTGCTGTAACTTCGTTCATCAGCTTCATTGCTTCAATTATTCCAATAACATCACCGGCATGAACGCTCTGCCCTGGTTTTACAAAAGGTTCCTCATCAGGACCTGCTGCTGTATAGAAAGTTCCAACCAATGGCGCTTTAATTTCTTTAATATGCTCATCTGACTGTGGCTGTACGTCCTGAATAGTTGTAACGGTCTGTTCCTGTTCTGTATTAATGCGAACAATATCTTTCTTTACAGGCACATCACATATGGCTTCGTGCATAGTTTTCTTCAGTCCAAGGCATACGCCATTCATCTCCAGATTCAGTTCGCTGCATCCACTTGCATCAAACTTATCTATAATCCCATAAATATCATTAATATCCATAACAAACTGTCTTCCTTAAAATCTTTATGTTAAGCTGCATTCTTGTCAACATACTCAACAATTGCTTTAACTGATGTAAGATTAGGAAGTTCTTCTTCTGGAACGGTAATTCCATAAGCATCTTCAACTGCCATCATAAGTTCCATAGAATCAAGTGAATCAATTCCAAGATCATCCTTTAAATTCGCTTCTAATGTAATCTTATCCTCTGAGCAGTTAATAGTATCCATAATAATTTCTTTTACCTTTTCAAATGTCATTGTTTTGTTCTCCTTAAATAATTTTATCTAAATATATTTAACTAATATATTTGAGCTAATTATAAGAGCACAAATCAGGTTTGTCAATACTATTTTGATATTCAAAGTATTTATTTTGTTTCACAACTGAGTATTATTCCGCCTCGCTCAGCATAATAACTGCATAATCCTCCTGCTTTATATACACACACATCCGTAGCACCATATGCCTGCTTTATCATATCTGCTATCTTATCTGCAAGAGCTTCATTCTCAACATGACATATTCTCAGCTTTCCGCCTTCATATCCTGCATCGTCAAGTAATGCCTGCAGTTTTACAAGAAGCTTTTTATCACCTCTGCATTTACCGATTGCTTCCAATGTTCCATGACTGCTTGCTGTTCCTATTACACTTATGCCAAGAACCTCCGCAGCCGATGCTACAACCTTGCTTACACGACCATTCTGTGCAAGATTATGCAATGATTTTAATGAACAGAACAGTCTTGTTTTCTGCATATATGCATCTATCGCTCCATCTATCTCTTCAAATTTCTTTCCTTCTTCAATCATTTGCTGCAATTGTTCCAGTATAATACGCATCTGTGGACCAGTGCTTTTAGAATCTATTACTCTGACCTTAGCCTGCGGATGTTCCTCCAGATATACTGCCCTCGCTGCCATTGCAGAATTATATGTTCCTGACATTCCTGCAGTTATTGTTACAACAAATATCTCATCATCATCACCAAAAGCTTCAAGCCATGCATCTATTCCAGGGCACGCAGTATATGAACGTCCCTTATGTTTTTCAAGAATATCAAGCATTCTGTGAATATCAAGCTGCCCATCATCACAAAACTCCTCGTTATCTGTAGATATTGTAAGCGGAACTGCCTTAAAAACCATTCCCCTAAGTTCTTTTATATCGCATGCTGAATCTGCTACTAATCTCATTATTAATCCTCCTGTTTGCCGGATATACTCCGTTTTGATGTAGTTTTAAATACTATGTCATATTGTATTTTATAACTTATAGTGTTACAATATACAAAAATAGCGTTTTTGTATATTTCAGGAGTACATTATGAATATAGTTAACAAAGATTCTAAAAATACATTTACACGAATGTGCATAGGTGAAGCAATAATCAAGCTTCTTAAAGACACTGATTTTGATAAGATTCGAATTACGAGTGTGGCGAAATGTGCCGGTGTATCACGCATAACTTTTTACAAATATTATGAATCAATCCATGATGCACTATGCGACTATCTTAATATTATTATAATTGAATATCTGGAAGAATGTGCCAACAACCCTGAAAACGGGAGCTTTCTGGATTATTCCCACATTCTTTTTGCACTTGAATTCTTTAACCGGTATAAGGATTATTTTCTTACTCTTTCAAGATGTGGACTTCATTCTATTCTTATTAACAGTATTAATAATTTTATGTCTGAACATTTTACGAATCCTAAGAATTACTCTGAGTACAGACTATACTGTTACTCTGGCGGATTGCTTAATACATTTTTAAAATGGGAAGAAAACGGATGTGACTGTGATGCTGGCGAGATAGCCAGGACTCTTGAAGAACTTTATAGTTAATAAGCCACTCCTTCCGGAATGGCTTAAATATTTTATAATCATTTATTAATCTGTGAATGCACTTTTCGACGTACTACTAGGAAACATATAACCTGCATAATTATCGTTGCCGTCCATGATGCCGGATATGATATGAACAGGTCATAAAGAGTTCTGTGACTTGGGAATATGACGAATATCCAGAATATTCTCATTCCTACAGTACCAATAACCGATAATATCATAGGTACTAGCGAATACCCCATTCCACGAAGCGCGCCCGGAAACAGATCCATTATTCCACATAAGAAATATGGTACTGTAGTGATTGATAATATCTCAACACCACATTTGATAACATCTTCACTGTTAGTGTATATCATAAGCACTTTATCACCAAATATATATGCACCGCAGCCAAATACAAGTGATGCTCCTACCGAAAGTATTGCACAATCTATAAGCACCTTGTCCATTCTCTTGAACTTTCTTACACCATAATTCTGACTTGTAAAACTCATGCAGGCCTGTGTTACTGAATTAATTGATGCATATAGAAAGCCAAGAATATTGTTGGCTGCTGTATATCCTGCCATTGCTGTTGAACCGAATGAATTAACCGACGACTGCAACAAAGCATTTGAGAAATTAATAACTGTACTCTGTATCCCTGCCGGAATTCCAACCTGAAATATCTGTTTAAGATAGTATCCCTTTATCTTTAGCTTTGAGAATCTCAACTGGTAACTTGCATCTGTCTTATTCAGACATCTTAATACAAGCACACACGATATAAACTGTGAAAATATTGTTGCGATTGCCACTCCTGCAACCCCTAAGTTAAACACAATAACAAGTACCATATTAAGGCATGCATTTATAATTCCCGCTGCTATAAGAAACATCAGCGGTCTCTTTGTATCACCAACTGCTCTAAGAACAGCCGCACCATAGTTATAAAGCATAAAGAATGGCATACCAAGAAAATATATTCTCATATACAGTGTTGAGAGGTTAATTACATCATCCGGTGTTCCCATAAGCTCAAGTGCCGGCTTAGCCATCAGCACGCCTATCAGCGCCATCACAACTCCGCTTATTGCTGCAAATGTTATCGCAGTATGCACTGTCTCTGACATCTCTTTATGTTTGCCTGACGCATAGAATCTGGCAGCCAGTACATTTGCTCCCAAAGAAACTCCTATGAAAAGATTAACAAACATATTAATAAGCGCTGTCGTTGAACCTACTGCTGCTAACGACTGGCTTCCTGCAAATCTTCCAACAACAATTATGTCTACAGCATTAAACATTAGCTGTAATATTCCTGAAAGCATCAATGGCACTGAGAACGATATTAACTTATCCATTATTGTGCCATTGCACATATCTATTTCGTATTTATTCTTACTCATTGTAAATTTCCTTTATAAAACATTGGACAGACTATTCCCAATATCCAAGTTCAACACCTTTTTTATAGATTCCTACGCCCTTAGAATAATATCCATACGCATTAAAATGTGTCCAGTCTGAACGGAGTTTCACAGATATATATCCAAACGCTCCATATAACTCATCTATCTTTTCCTTTTTCAAACCACAATCATCCAGCCCGTTCTGAATCATATAGACTCTTGTATTAAAGAAATGTTCTCCAAATGCTTCTCTTAGCGCTGCTTCCCATGCAGTGTCATCAGCTCCTACATAGTCATCTCCATCCTCCAGATATGACTGGCTGTTGTCTGCAAGAGATGTTCCTGGATCATCCGTGTCCCCAACTATGATATAATTCTCACAGCCTGTATAATCAATCACTGCCTGATACTGGGAAATAAGCTCATCATAGTCATCCCATCCACCGTTACTTCCCATCTCAAGCACAAGAATATCATCCTTATGATCATATGCTGCTTTAGTTATAACAGCAGTACCTTGTGGAATAAACATATAATCAGGCTGTTCAAGACCTGTATCATCACATATTCTGATGCTGACCATATAATCCTCTATATTATAGTCATCATCCTCCATATCTTCCCAGTAATCTTCAATATCTCGTTTCTTATCAATCTGACATAATACGCCATCTATATATACAGTATCAGGATAATCATTATATTCAATGCCATATCCGCTGAAATCATACATATAAACAGGATTCCCCTTATCATCCATAAGGCATACATCTTCATATGTATTCTTGTTAAGATTAAGATTACGGTCAGTATGCATCTTAAGGCCACCAGCTCTTCTCGCTATCTCCGCTGATGTCTCCCCTGATACACCAAAATTAAATGTATTAAGACCAGTAAGCTTTCCTAAAGTATATGGTGCAGTGTAATAACTTATATCAACTCTTCCTGCTTTAGTAAGTATATAAGCATCATCTGAGCCAAAGCCTTCCATCATGCTGTCGCCCCAGCAGGCAATTGATACAGTATCATTTGAATAATCCTTATCATCTTCATAAGGTTCTGTATAATCTTCTGTACCGATATTCTGTGAGACCTTCACAATTACATGTGTTTTATCTCCCCGTGGTTTTATGATCTTAGCCATATTAATAAGATTATCTTTAGTTTCCGGTCTGCCATTCAATACCACAGCCCCTGCGGCAATACCTCCTGCAAGCAAAACCACTGCAATCCCCCATATCGCTGCTTTCTTTAATTTCATAAACTCACCTTTTCTGCCCCTTATATATCTGGCACTTCTGTTATAACACTTATTTACCCGACCTGCAAATATAATGAAGCAATCAAAGCAAAGATTCAGTAAGAGTTCGATTCACATCACCTTAAAATGATTCACTTAGACAAAAAAATAGAGCGGGTGATGGGGTGCCAGGTGCCTGTGGCACCTGCTTGGCACCGACCGGAGCGAAGCGGAGACCGAACCCGTGGGTTCGATTCACATCACCCTGAAATAATTCACTTGAACAAAAAAATAGAGCGGGTGATGGGAATCGAACCCACGTATCTAGCTTGGAAGGCTAGTGTTCTACCATTGAACTACACCCGCATAACCACTGATATCTCAGTGCTTTGTTAAGATATCATAATTATATTATAAAGTCAAGTATTTTATGCCAATATGTTCTTTCTGACATGTTTTATCAACATATATACTTGACTTTATCTGTTCTTAGGAATAAATTATGTTAGTTGCATTTTAGTTTGTAAAATATTATGGAGTAATTTCAATGACTAATAATTCTGACCACATTTTTTCTAATGTAGATATAAGGAAACTTCTTATTCCTATCATGCTGGAAAATCTCTTGGCTTCACTTATGGGAACTGTTGATACTATGATGGTAAGTAATGTAGGTGCATCTGCTGTTTCAGCAGTATCGCTTGTTGATTCCATCAATATTCTTGTAATACAGGCCTTGTCAGCACTTGCTGCCGGAGGTGCAATCCTGTGTTCCCAGTACATAGGAAGCAGCAACCCTAAAGGTGCCAACCGCGCTGCGAAACAGGTATTTCTTGTCATGACAGTGCTGTCGGTTTTCATATCAGCAATATGTCTCATTCTTCGTGTACCAATGCTTAAGTTCATCTTTGGTTCGGTAGAAGCTGAGGTTATGGCTGATTCCCAGGCATACTTTCTTTTTACCCTGTTGTCATTTCCATTCATTGGCCTGTATGACGCTGGTGCGTCCATTATGAGAGCCCAGAAGGACAGCAAAAGCCCTATGACAATATCAATAATATCCAACTTCCTTAATATAGGTGGTAATGCGATTCTTATATTCGGACTTGGCATGGGTGTTGCAGGGGCTGCACTATCAACACTTGCATCAAGAGTTTTCTGTGCAGTTGTTGTAATTATTAAATTAAGAAACCCTTCTCAGACTATCTGCGTAAACAGATATTACACAATCCGTCCCGACTGGGATTTAATTAAGAGAGTCTTATATATTGGTATTCCTTCAGGTATTGAAAACAGCATGTTCCAGTTTGGAAAGCTGGCAATCCAGTCAACAGTTTCAACGCTTGGAACTGCTGCCATCGCTGCAAATGCTGTGACCAATATTCTTGAAAACCTTAACGGAGTTGCTGCACAGGGTGTAGGTATCGGACTTATGACTATAGTTGGCCAGTGCATTGGAGCCGGAAGAAAAGATGAAGCCATATATTATATAAAGAAGCTCAGTAAAATGGCTGAAGCTGCCATTATTATAAGCTGTCTTGTTGTATTTGCATTGTGCAGGCCGATTACCATACTCGGTGGAATGGAAGCAGAAAGTGCAAGAATGTGTTTTGGGATGACTCTTTTCATAACAATAACCAAGCCAATATCATGGGTATTGTCATTCATTCCGGCGTACGGAATGCGTGCTGCCGGAGACGTGAAATTTTCAATGATAACATCATGTGCAAGCATGTGGTTATGTCGTGTAAGCTTTACTATATTCTTATGCCGTGTATATGGCTTTGGTCCTATTGCTGTATGGATTGGAATGTTTTCCGACTGGACTGTGCGCGGTATCGTGTTCACTATACGTTTCCACTCCCGCAGATGGCTTAATCATCATATAATTGACTGATCTTAACGAATTGGATTAACGATAAAAAACGCATGTCAGATTGAAAAAATCGGACATGCGTTTTATTATTTTGTTATAAATTATAATATTGTATTGTAAACCATATTATTACAATCAGCCATTATCCTAGAATCCCTTACAGTTACCCTTAAGAGTTGCTCCTGTAATATTAACTTTTCCATTAATATTAGTACAATCCTCAATAATAGCCTTGCCAAATGTTACTTTATAACCAAGTGCAGATGGTTTTCCTGTAAGTGGCCAGTGATAATTATTACCCTTATTAGAATCTGAAATACAATTCTTCATTGTTACAACACCACTCTGGTTGTTTCTATCGAAACCATTAGCATAGTTTCCCTTAGCTGTACATCCAATAAGCTTATGGTTAAGAGGATCAAGGTGAGCTGCCTTTCCTGGTGTTTTATTATCTACTCCACCCATCTTAAATCCGTTACCATCACCATATATTCCATCACAGTATCCATTGTAGTTAGCCTGGCAGTTTACAAGTGTTACTGCTCCATGAGCTGCATAACAATCCCAGCCATCATCACTATTGTATTCAGCTACACAGTTTTCAAAATAATTGCCTTCACCTGAATGAAGTTTTACTGCAAAACCATCAGCATTCTCACCCTTAGCATCTGCATTATGATGAGACTTGCAATTATAAAACTTGTTATTAGCTCCTCCGTTGCTTACCTGAAAACCTGCATCTTCATTATAACAGCATGTTACATACTTTAATGTATTATTAGAACCTGAAATAAAGATTCCATTATCAGAAGCATTCTTAACTGTAATGTTAGAAAGTGTGCTTCCATTACCTGATAATGTAATTCCTCTTCCTGAACTTCCGCTTGTCTGTGAGAAATCTATTGTCGCATTATTCTTTCCTGCAAGATTAACACCTGCTGGAAGTGAAACAGCTCCTGACTTAACTGTTCCATCAATAACTACTGTCTGTCCTGACTTAGCCTTCTTAAGTGCATCTGCTAAAGACATTCCACCAGCCTTAACCACATAATTACCTGATACAGATGAACCTGTTGATGAACCTGAAGATGAGCTGCTTCCTGATGAAGAGCTGCCTGAACCTGATGAACTTCCTGATGAAGAACCAGATGACGAGCTGCCATTAGAATCAACCTGTACTTTGTAAATGTTGATTCCGCTGTTCTCTGAATACAGATATATGTATCCCTTAGAACCTGAATATGAATATGTTCCTAAAGAAGCTGTCTTATTAGCTGCAATAGTTCCAAGCTTCTTTCCATTAGAATCAGCTACGATTAAATTACGGGTAGAGCTTCCACTGCTTCTTAACACTACCTTTATTGTATCAGAACCTGACACTGGTACCTTAACTGAACGGTATGATGTAGTGCCTGTACCAGAAAGAGCCAGACAATATGTATATGCTGTGCCATCTACTGTTACAGATTCCGCCTTAACCTTCATATTCTTACTGCTTGTTGCCATAAGACCAAGTCCGTCTACTGTAGTACTTGATTTAATAGTTCCTAACTTCTTAAAATTAGAATTCTTGAAATTCCATGAATTCTGTGTTGCCGCATTAGCTGACAACACTGGTGCTGCTGTAAAACATACTAATAATACTGCAACAACAGCTGCAAAAACCCTTCTTGCCTTCTTAATCATTATTAACCTCCCATACATTATAGATTAAATAGCAAAAGAGGCGTTATTTTGCTGGCAGTGTCCGATATCATGCAAAATAAATCGCCTCTAATGCTAAAAATACCATAATAAGGATAAAAATGAAATGGCTTAAAATTACAAAGATTTACGCAAGTGTTTGTGCATTTTGTATAGTTAGTTCCGAAATATACCGTTTTCTTAATACATTTTTACTTAAAAACTGATTTATTGCTATTACACAATCACTCTCTATTATCTTTCAGGCTTTCAACCATATCAACCCTGTCAGCCTTTCTTCTCACAGTAAGAAGTGATACTGCATAGCATGCAATCACTATTACTATAGTCAGTATTATGCTCTGTGCTGTTATTACCGGTGTGTAAAGCACCCCCTCCATTCCAGAATATATCCTGAATACCTCAACCATCATAAAATACCCTGTAAGCAATCCGACTGCTATACCAAACGGTATTATTATATGGTTTACATCAATAATCATTCTGTTAATTTCACGGTTCTTAAGTCCGAGTACTTTAAGCATTGATATGTTGTGGCGGTTCTCTGAAATAAGCATATTTACAGATACATACAATGCCGCAATACATATAATCGCACCGATTACCGCAAGTGAATATATAATTGCACCCATCTCTGTAAGAATAGTCTTCATCTGCTCCCTGATGTCATCTGATGTCACCGTCTTAGATATCTCATCGCCTAAGTCAAGCTTCTTCTCTGACAGCAGTCCGTTGTATGTTCCGTCATCCCATACGAGCAGTTTTCTTGCATTGTTCTGGCTGCACACAAGCAACTTCTGGCTGTCATTCATTATAATTCCGCTTATTGTGACTTTCTTTTCTTCCATTGTAATAGGATTAACAAATGTAAATTCGTCCCCGGCTTCGAGCTTATAGGCATATGCCATTACATTTGTAACATAATATCCATTGGAAAGGTCTGCCCTGCTACCATCCTCAGTATCAATATTCAGATACTTCACATCTGTATCCGCGCCTATCAGTGAAAATGAAGAGCCGTCATGCTCGTATTTTCCTATAACAAGCTCATCTGCTCCTGCCACTTCATCTGTCTTTAGGCGGTTAAGCACATATTCATACTTAAAACTTCCCATGCTGTCAGCACCTCTGTCAATTACATTATTGATAGAGTCTATAAACATAAACGCAACTGTTATCATCAGTGCCCCTAAAAATGCACCTAAAAATACAACAAAGCTTCTTCCCGGATTGGCAAGTATGCTTCTTAATGCGAACTTATTTCTTACCTTGCCCTTCTTACCGGCTAATACATGTCTTGTTCTGCTGTCACCATCTGCATTGCCATTAAGCATTTCTACAGTGTCTTTCTTTAAGAGCTTAGACACTTTATGTGCTGCCTCAAGCATATAGATAGCCGTAGGAATTATTATTCCTATAACCGCTATCGAAATTGGAAGTGTGAAATGGACAGGCATTGGCTCATAATCTGCAAGGCTCATTTCGCCATATGGCTGCTGTATTATCTTGGTAATAATTGTAACAATAATTCCACCGGCAAGTCCCGGAATCATGGCAAGCACACTGTAATGCCACATAAGTTGTCTTTTAGTGTAGCCAAGTGCTGACAGTGTACCAATCATTTTCTGTTCCTGCTTTATCTTTCTGCCTATTATAATAGCTATAAGTGCAACTGTAATAAGCGGCAGTGTAAACAGAAATACAAATGCCATAATAAGAAACATTATTGCCTGATCATCAACCATTGTAATTCTCTGGTTATTGTCTTTAGCAAGATAGCTGTTTATCTTGTACTGCTCGTTCATGTCTTTTCTGAACTGTGTCACATCACTGTCGTCACTGTATACTACCTTGTACTGACATGAGCTTGCCTCAAGCGCATCGTACGCACTATCTGTCATGTATGCAAGGAAAAATGATGTGATATTCTTGTATGAATCATCAGTATTCTCAAGCATATACAGGTAATCAGGTCTTAAGAAATATCCTGTAACCTTGTATTCTTTTCCCTTAATTGTGAGCCTGTCGCCAATACTTACATGCTCACTTTCAGCATATCCCTTTGATATAACAATCTCATCATCGTTAAATATGTCATTTCCATCAATCACCTCATAAAGGTCGATTTTCTTATTGCGTTTGAAAACCCTTACTTTATATCCGTCCTCATTAATATTTACATAATGCTCTTTCTCAAATGTAACATTATATTTCTTCTCTATATTACTAATCTCGTTATCCGGTATCTCCACATATGTTGTAAATGTGGCATCTTCCAGCTTATTATCTATAAAGAATTGGTCACCATATGATTTAATTCCTGTTCCTGCTATGTAAAAAAGATAGAACAGCAGCAGGGCAACTACGGTAAGAACTGCCGCAGCTATATAAAACGACAGATTCTCTTTAACATTTCTTAAATATCTCTTGTTAAGAGTCATAACCAGCCTCCTCATAATCACATTTTTTATAATTCAGATACTTGTTCTTTTACAATTCAAGTTCCTCTGCGCTGTGCTTACTGTTGTTATCTGTGCAGGAAGCAACCTGACCATCTTTAATTCTTATGACTGTGTCCGCCATATCAGCTATCGCTTCATTATGTGTTATGATTATAATTGTAGTCTTAAACTGTTCATTGACTTTCTCTATGAATTTCAGGACATTTCTTGATGACTTGGAATCAAGCGCACCTGTAAGCTCGTCGCACAGAAGAATCTTAGGATTCTTGATTAATGCTCTTGCTATCGCAACTCTCTGTTGCTGTCCACCTGAAAGTTCCTTAGGAAAACGATTCTTGTATTTGTCAATATCAAGTGCTTTCATTACCTCTTCTATATCCATTGGCTGCTTTGCAATATCAGCGACAACCTGAATATTCTCCTGCACAGTAAGGTCTGGAATCAGATTGTAAAACTGGAATACAAATCCAACATCTTCCCTTCTGTAGTCTGTCATTTTCTTCTTGTCACTTCTGCTTATGTTCCTGCCTGAAATTGTGATTTCGCCTGAATCAAGTGAATCAAGACCTCCAATCATATTAAGAAGCGTACTCTTTCCTGAACCTGAAGGTCCGAGAATTACATATATCCTGCCTTCTCCCAAAGACAGGCTCACGCCGTCAAGTGCGTTGACAAGTGTCTCACCCTCGCCATAATGTTTTCTTGCATCTTTAATATCTATAAACATATATTTCCTCCCATCATTTTCATAGTAGCAACTAGCTTCTGTTAGCTTATACTAACCATATTGTGATAATAGCACTTGTAATAGTAATTAACAAGGGGATTTCACATAAAATACGACGCGCCAGTTTCCTGACACGCCGCATTTTGGGGATAGTTTTATTATGAATACAGATATAAGCATTTATTAATATGCAGCTTCATATATTTCAAGTATCTGCTCCTCACTAAGCTGCACATAGTTGTTCCTGAGGAGTCTCTGCTGAGTCTTTATTACATCACCTGCAAATATTGCAAGGTCCGATTTCTTCACTCCGAATTCTTCAAGTGGCGCACTCTTTAACACCTTGTCCATAAGTGCATAAAGTTCTTCGAGTGCATTTTCAGGTGCTACAGAAAGACTTTCTGCGATTACAGCCTCAAGGTCATTGATTCTGCCTGTTGGCTTAATCTTTTTATACATCTTCATGACATCTTTAAACATCAGCTGGTTAGACTGTCCATGAGGTATGTGATATACAGAACCTAATGGATATGCACAGGCATGAACCGCTGCACATCCTGCATAGCCGAATCCAAGTCCTGCCCAGTTAGAAGCCTTTAAGAAATCTGCCGCATAAGCCTTCCATGCGTCTTCACCTCCGGCTTCCACGGACTTTTTCCAGCATGTAAGAATAGTCTTAAGTGCCTCTGTTGAGAAAATTCTTGAAATGCTGCAGCCGTTAGGACTTAAGAAGGATTCAACACTATGAACCATCGCATCTATTGATGAAGTTGCAAATATCTTATATGGAAGTGAGTCTAACATATTAGTTATCATAACTGCACTGTCTGCAAGCATTGCCGGATCTGCAAGTCCCATCTTCACGCCTTTGCTGACACGGTTAATAACTGAAATATTAGTAACCTCGCTTCCGGTTCCGCATGTTGTAGGAACAATAATCAGCGGATGAACTTTGCTAAGACTTCCTACTTTATCATAGAGGTCATCTACAGTATCATCCTTTCCTGCAACCGCAACAACCTTTGCAATATCAATAACTGTACCGCCGCCAACTGCAATTATACGGTCATAAGTCTTATCACGAAGTTTATTAAGAATTGCATCAACCATGCCGTCTGTCGGCTCACCCTTGCCGTATTTCTCACGGAAAAGTGTCTGTACTCCTATGTTAAGTGGAGCAATATATTTATCAAATGTATGCTCACCGCATAACACAAGGTCATCAGCACCGATTCCAGCTTCTTTAGCAAACTGTTCAAATGTATCAAATTCCTGTATTTCTGTCTTTATAGAAAAGCCCTTCATCAGCTTAAGCCTCCTTCTTTAACTGCTTTGCATCGTCCTGCTCGAACTTGCGGTCAATCATGTCAATAATCATATCCGCTGTCTCGTCCCAGCCTAAGATGCTGCTGTTGATAAGCATATCTCTTGTATGCCTGTCGCCACGCTTCTTTCCTGTAATATACTCATGTCTTGCATGCTGTGCCTTATCAACAGACTCCCATTCTTCCTTAGCCTTACGCATATTCTTGATACCTTTTTCCTTCATGACCGCTGCAATCTCATCTTCCTGCGGTGCATATATGAACACATTAAGAACATCATCCCTGTTTCTTAAAATGTAGTCGCTGCTTCGTCCAACAATGACGCATGATGACCTGTTGGCAAAATCATTGATTGCCTGGAACTGTGCATCAATAACCCTGTTAGAAAGGTTTGCATATCTCACACCATATGATGTGTCAAATGCGTATCTTACGCCAATCTTTGTATCAGCCTCCTCAACAAGTCCCTTATCTACACCAATCTGTGCAACTACCTTATCAACAAGATCTCTGTTGTAATACTCGATTCCTAACCTGTCGGCAATCATCTTGGCAATCTGTGGACCGCCACTTCCATACTCACATCCGACAGTAATAACAAAATGTCTGTCCGGATACTTTGCATTTGGAAGTACTGCCTCTTCCTGTTCTTCTGCCTTTCCACCGTCCTCGACAATGAATATATCACGTCCGAACTCTGCACCGTATTTCTTCTTAGAATAGAAGTAGAAGAACGCACCAAGTGCAAGCCAGATACCAACTACAATCCATTCCTGCCATACAAGTGCGGCTGAAAATGAAGCTGGAACAATGTAGAGTAATGTCATGAAGCCTGCCATAAGTACTGCCATAACTCCAACAAATCTGCCTGCCTTAACCTTGTAAGGTCTTGCCATATCAGGCTTCTTCTTACGAAGGATACAGAATGAAATTGAAACAAACATATAAGCAATAACACAACCAAATGAAGCTGCATCAACTAACCATACAAGCACGCCTCTTCCAAAGAAAGGTGCTACAACGCAGGCAATACCACAAAGGATAATGGCTGCTTCAGGAGTCTTATGCTTTCCTAATTTACCAAACATTTTAGGAATCATAAGAGACTCACCCATTGAGTAAAGTGCACGACTGCCACCCATCAGGAATGAGTTCCATGATGTGATGATTCCACAAAGACCACCTATAATAAGCACTTTGCCCATAAGCGGTGACCTGAACGCTATCTCAATTGCCTTGGCAGATACAAGTCCGTTCTGTGAAGACATTTCCTGTGCGATTGCACTCTGTGGCATTATGTAGCAGACTGCAAATATGATAAGGAGATACCATGCAACAGCTAAGAATATAGACAGAAGCATTATCTTACCAATTTTCTTGTATGGCACATTAATCTCCTCTGCTGCCTGTGGAATTACATCAAATCCTATAAAGAGGAATGGTGTCATGCAGGCTACCTTGAACACGCTGCCAAGAGTAGTACCTGTGCCTGATTCCAACATTTGTCCTGTAATATTAGCACCATCACCGTTAACTGCTGAACCGACTACAAGAAGAATTCCTGCGATAGCGATAATTGCTGTGAGGACAGTCTGTAATATAGCGGCTGTCTTCGCACCTCTTATATTGATAAATGTGATTAACACTGCAACGCCGACACCCAACAGAATTGTTGTCAGATAAATGTCTTTTCCAGCTATTGAATACAGGTAAACCTGATTAAATTCAGGGAAAAGGTATGTGATAACTGTTGGAAGTGCGGTTGCCTCAAATGCTGAGGTAGCCACATATCCCAATATAATCATCCATGTACACACAAAAGAACCTGTAGGTCCCATTGCCCTGTAACTGAATACATGTTCACCACCACACTGCGGCATTGCTGATGTAAGCTCTGCGTAGGTAAGTCCTACGAAGAATACCATAACGCCACCGATAAGCATTGCTATGATTGAACCGGCAAAACCAGCCGTTGTAATCCAGTCACCAGAGTTAATTACCCAGCCCCAGCCTATCATCGCACCAAATGCGATAACAAGTATGTCCCAGGCACCCATTACCTTATCAAATTTCGATTTCTGCTCCATAATATATCCTCCCACAATTAAGTTGTGGTTAAAACCACATTTGCACTACGCTTCCAAAGCTTCCTTTAAAGCTTCCTCGAAGATTTCAAGACCTCTCTCCATCTGCTCATCTGTCATTGTAAGAGGTGCTAAGAATCTTACTGTGTTGCTTGCTGTACCACAGCTTTCAAGAAGAAGTCCCTTCTGGATAGCATTCTGGATAAGGTCTGCAACAAGCTTAGTTGCCGGCTCTTTAGTCTCTCTGTCCTTAACGAACTCTATACCAACCATTGCGCCAAGTCCTCTTACATCACCGATGACATCATATTTGTCCTGAAGCTCCTTGTAACGCTTCATAACTGTCTCTCCAATATGTCTTGCCTTAGCTGCATAATCATCACGCTTCATAACATCCATTACTGCAAGTGCTGCGGCTGCTGCAACAGGGTTACCACAGAATGTACCACCGATAGTTCCTGCTGGAGCTGCGTCCATAACCTCTGCTCTTGCTGTGATTGCTGAGATTGGAAGTCCTGCACCAAGTGACTTGGCTGTTGTTATAATATCAGGTGCTGCACCTGCCTCAGCCCAGTACTCAGATGCGTAATACTTTCCTGTTCTGCAGTTACCACACTGAACCTCATCAGCTATCATTAAGATTCCGTTGTCATCACATATCTTTCTTACTGCTTTAACCCACTCGATTGGCGCTGGGATAAATCCGCCCTCACCCTGGAATGGTTCAACAATCATGCAGGCGATTTCACTTGCTGGTGCGCCCTCATCAAATATTCTGTTAAGTTCATCTATGTAATACTGAATTGCCTCTGCTTCTGTGTATCCCTTAGGTGCTCTGTAAAGATATGGATAAGGTGCTCTGTAGATACCTGCTGGGAAAGGTCCCATGCCTACTGCATATACCTTCTTGGCTGTAAGTGCCATTGTAAGATTAGTTCTTCCATGGAAAGCACCTGTAAAACAGATAACTCCGTTTCTCTTTGTAAATGCTTTGGCAATCTTAATTGCATTTTCATCACACTCAGCACCTGAGTTAGCAAAATATGTTTTCTTTACATCACCCTTGCATGGCATTATTTCGTTAAGCTTTTCAGCAAGGCTTACATATCCGTCATGAACATATACATTGAAAATCGTGTGGAAATATTTCTCTGTCTGTGCCTTAACTGCTTCAATTACTTCTGGATTAGAATAACCGATATTAAGAACGCCAACGCCGCCAACCCAGTCAAGGAACTTATTGCCATCAAGGTCTTCAAACATTGCTCCGCCGCCCTGCTTGATACATATTGGATAAGCCTTTCCGCAGAGTGCCTTAGGAATTGCTGCATCTCTTCTGTCGAGAAGTGCCTTTGACTTAGGTCCTGGAACCTGCTCTGTAATAATTTCTGGAAGTGCCTTTGTTAATTCTGTAGTTGTCATAATAAAATCCTCCTTATTGATGAAACTCTCAAAAGAGAAAGGCGCCGAGAATTATCCATTCTCGACGCCTTTGTCTTTTAAAAACTTTAATTTATTTTCTTTATGGTCTGAATTATACTATTTTCTCTTTCTTTATCAATGTTTCTGATTAACTATATTAATTGTGCACCGTGCACAAATAGATACTTTCACACTGAATCTGCATTTATTTTCTGCCGCGATAGCTTCTTATCATAAATGCAAGCTTTAACTCAAGGCATGTATCCAGATTCTCAAAATCAACCCCAAGCAGTTCTCTTATCTTGTTAAGCCTGTAATTGAGCGTGTTCCTGTGAATAATCAGACTCTGCGCTGTCTCTTTTACATTGCAGTTGTGGTTAAGAAAGCTCTCCAGTGTCTCGCACAGACTGCCGTTATTAATCTCGTCAGCGTCTATCAGCTTGCCGATATTCTTCACAACATAATCATCCAGAAACCTGCTGTCCGTAACCTTCGATATAAATGTATATATTCCCTGCTCTTTATAAAAAAAGATTCGTTCCTCCGTATCCGAAACCAAAGCAACTTTAACTGCTTCTGCAGCTTCTCTTCGGCTGCTCTTCACATCCTCAAGATATTCAACGCTGCTTCCAATTCCAGCCTTAAGACAAATGTGATGTTTCCTTTCAGCATTTTCAATGATACGCTTTAACACAGCCTTCAAGTCCTCATCACTTATCCTGTCCGTCGAAACAAGTGCAAGAACGCTTCCAGTCTGCGGCATTACAAGCACATTCCCCGAATAAAATGAGAACTCCATATTGATAATGCTTCTTATCTCCTGTCCTGTTGATAATAAATCTTTGCTGCCACGACGGTTCTTTCCAAATACGAATTCAACAACACAGAAGCTTCCTGTCAGGTCAATTCCAAGAAACTGCGCCTGCTCAAGCACACTGTCACGGTTAAGATGCTCCGCATCAAGGATTGACGCAAATACCTGCTCTTCAAGGTTTCTGTTATTCTCCTCAAGCACCAGCCTCTTACACAATATCTGTGACAAATCCACAAGCGGAAATTTCTCCGGCAACTCAAAAAGCGGAAGTCCTTCTTTATTACAATACTCGATAAGCTCCGGCAGAATCTGTCCCTCATTGATTCCAAGTGCCGCAATACCATAATCGACCATGCTTGTAATCAGTGCCATCAGTTTATTCTTATCCTCCGTCACATCAGGATTCGTCAGCACAACGAACTCGTCGCCATGAATATAATCTTCAACATGATACTCGTTCTTAACACACTGCAGGCAGTCCGCAAAATATATCCACCTTATCGTGTTCTTCATGCCCGCAGCTCCTGCCTTCATATTCAGCACATTATTTAATTGTGGGATTCTTGTCATATCTTCGCAATTCATGTTGTCACCTACCTAAGTTAGATTACTAACCATCTTAAATAATTCTCTTACATCTTTCCCATTATGTAAAATAACAATATTTTCTAATCCATTTTTTTCAATATATTTTTCTGCATCATGTGTAAAACCTGATGTAGACACAATAATTCCTCTATTTATTTTATCATTAACAATCGTACTATGAAATTCTTTAACACAGGATACTCCAATTTTCCCCCTCCTATTTTTACACTGTACATAGCTTATCGTTTTGCCCCAGATATCATTCTGTTTAATTATTATATCTTTTCCACCATCCCTAGTCATTTTGGTATGCTCAACATTATATTTTTTTCTTCTATATGCCTCTAACATCAATATTTCAAAATCAAACCCAGATATGTCATATATATCATCATAATTTTCAGAAAAATAATTATACACCTTATTAAATGCCAATTTTTTATACAATTTAAAAATCGGATTATTGTTAAATGTTCCATCACTATTAATATGCTTCTTTGAAATATCTCCTATTAATTCAATAATTCCATATATATCGTTAGTTAGCAATATAAATAGTCCAAACATGTAATTTGTCATATGAGACAAACGCTCTTCTCTTTTATAATTATATGTTTCCACACATATTCCATCATCATTTCCATATAAAATATAATCTATCTTCATATCAAACAGTTCACCTTTTATGTTAATAATTCATCTCAAAATGCTGGTAATCTTTTGCATGTTCCCAGTCGCCGCCCCACTCAAATCCATGCTGCATAAACACCTTGTAGCACAAATCGTCATGGTCAATCTTATGTGGGAATTCAATGCTTCTGTCCGTATACTTTTCAGCATTGGCAGGCTCTACATTTCTTCTGCCATCAACATTTTTCACATAAGGATTATAAAGCGTGTTGATGTCAACCGCCAGCCCTAACGCATGCTTTGACAGCTTCGTCGAATAGGAAATGTACCTGAAATTAAACGCTGAAGAATTATTATCGCTCATTGACTTTTCATCATCAGCATCATATTCATCAATAAGTCTGATTTTTTCAATCTCATAACCAGCCTCGTAAAGCTGCTTAAATATATCAAGCACATCATCAGCAATCAGCCTGTTCACAACCAGCTCACCAGTGTGCGTTTTCCCATCAAATCCGACATGCATAACCTTAAGATACCGCAAATCTTCTCTTGGAACGGTGCAGTTGTCCTTAAATGATTTCCCCTGCATTTTGGCAAATATGTCGTCTGGAATTGGTGATATTGTGAATTGTTGGGTGTTCATGTGTGTGCTCCTCTTTCATATGGATATATTAATTTATGGTCTATATTATAGCAAATGTCAAGGTCATAAACTTTAAACATATTATTTTTGTTATTTAAAATCCATTCGTATTTTACACATGATTTTTATTAAAATATTATTAATTTTACATATATACAACAAGTTGCATTAAGTTTATATTATATAAAAAAGGAGATTAGAAAAATGAACAAAAATACTCAAATCATTGATTTTCAAAAAATGCACAAACTAAAAACACCTCCATCAAGATATTCTGAATTGAGTGTGTCTATTTCAGAAAAAGGTATGCTTACTATAAGTTCATCTCTTTTTAACAAGATGGAAAAATTTGATAACAAAGTTATAGCGGATTTTTATTTAACATCTGATATGAAAACTCTTGCTATAAAATCCTCTGCTAATGCAAACTTTAAATTCCCTAAAAGCAGACGTCTTCAATGTAATGAATTATTGTACCTACTTGATAGAAATGGTTTTTCTACTCCAGTTAAATATATTGTTGACTGGAATGATGCTAATAATTGTTTCACTGGTTCTCTTGCAACATTATAAAGCACGACACTGGAGGCACTTGAATATGCACATACAATTAAGCACTTGGGAAATTTCAAATATTTCGAATTTAATTAATAGTATTTATGAAACTTATGGATGTAATCTTGAAAAATCATCCTGTTTAACTATCGGCTGGATTTCATATTTAGAATATAGAAATTTATATCCGTATAGTTTATATTCAGACGACTTCATACAATATATTTCTGAAAAAATATCCGCTTCTTTTTCAAATCTAAGGAAAGATAGAAGTAACAGAATACGAATCACAAGCAAATGCTCTCTTTATTCAACATTCAATGAAGATGGTGAAGAACTTATAAATTTTTTACCTGGCAATAACGGCTGCTTTGAAAATTCAGTTTCATTATGGGATTACGCGGAGCGTTTGGGGAACTTAAAATACAAAATATTAAAATTAATGTACCATAAAGAATCTGATTCAGAAATAATCGAAACATTGCATTTATGTCATGATGATTATTTCGTTATAAAGGAACAACTAAAAGAGGATTTTCTCAACTACATAAACATTTAAATTGGGAGATAACTTATGAAAAAAACTTCAACAAATAATAATTCATTCTCAGAAAAACATCCTGTTGCTAATTTTGTATTAGGCTGTTTTATATTATTTTCTTTGCTTATTGCTATTAGTTCATTATTATTTTTGTTTCTTTCTTTGATAGGAAAAGGATTAAATCAAGGGGCAATATTTTTAAAACATTTTGTCAGTACTACAGATAAAGTTATTATAGTAGCAATGATTACTGGTTCTGTTTCCATAATTGGTGTTGTAATTTCATCTATTATTGCTAAAATCATTGAATATAGATACAATGTCAAAAAATATATGTATGATAAACGCGAACTTCCATATGAACAATTTATCAATATGATATACACAATAATGGAAGATACCAAAAAATCTAATTCTCTAAAAATGTCCGAATCTGAAATGTTAAAACAGGTATCAGAATTTTCCAAGGGACTTACTCTATGGGGATCTAATCGTGTAGTTAAAAAATGGCTAAAATACAGAAAAGCATCTCAAACCCAGCCATCAACAGAAAATCTCATTTTATTAGAAGATATCATATACGAAATACGTAGAGATGTTGGTCAACGAAAAAGACTTAAAAAAGGTGATATGCTATCTTTCTTTATTAATGACATTGAAACTATTATTAACATCAAATAATAAGAAGCAGTAACTTATTTTAGTTACTGCTTTCTTATTTTAATATTCAAATTCTACTATCCTGCAATTCTCACATATGCAGGCTTCAACTTTCGTTCTGTGGCTCGCCTTAAGCGGTGTGATTTCAACAAATCCTTTGGCTGTCTTAGCATTTGTAAATACTCCCGGCACTTCATCGGCAAAGCTGAATGCACCGTCTTTGCTGCTGAAAAGGTATCCTTTCCGCATTTCCTTATTACATTTTGGACATATCATACTTAACACCTCATTCCTTAATATCTTTACTAAGAACTGACATTGCCATGCTAAGTTTCTCTTCAAACTGCTCCGCTTTAACAAGCGCTATGCCCTCATTGTCATCGCCAAGCACAACCAGCCTGCTGCCATTCCCAAGTCCAAAAGTTTCTCTTGCTTCCTTAGGAATAACTATCTGCCCGCGGTCATTCACTGTAACAACTCCCCACATGTGTTTGCCTTTCGGTGCTGGTGCCATCTTCTGCCCTTCAAGCTGCACGTTATCCTTTATTAAGGAATCCATCGTCACGCCATAAAATTCCGCAAGCCTGCCGCATTTTTCAATATCGGGAATTGTTTCACCTCGCTCCCATTTGGCATATGCCTGCCTCGATATTCCAATAATCTCTGCGATATCCTCCTGCGTCTTACCCGCAAGCGACCTCAGCATAATAAGATTCTCCTGTAGCATAATGTCAGTCCTTTCTGTTGTTATGTATGTATTATAATCCTTGTAAAATGTGGATTCCACCAATTGTAGTTGTCAGAAAAGTGGGAATTGTGGTGGCGTTGGTTGCGTGGAGGGGATTGCATTTATCAATCATATTGATCCTGTCAAAAGCGCATAATTTAAAGCCACTATTTTGTTTAATAACATATCCTATCTTCAAGAAAATTAAACATATAATTGTATCGTATTTTATATTCCACTATGTAACTATTAATTCCCTGCTTGCTGGAAGAACATCTTATATCCGCAGTTCATTTACATCCCACTATGTAACTATTAATTCCAGTTGCTCTTACTAACTTTTATGAGGCGATTAGAAATTTACATCCCACTATGTAACTATTAATTCATAACTGATGTATCAGTTACCGTATCACTTCTCTTATTTACATCCCACTATGTAACTATTAATTCGGGAGACAGAATTGACTATGAAATACCTTGTATTTCATTTACATCCCACTATGTAACTATTAATTCTGATAACTTTATTAATCAGTGTAACGGCTCTTATAATTTACATCCCACTATGTAACTATTAATTCGAGTGAAGATTTATTGATGTTTATTATATTTACAGTATTTACATCCCACTATGTAACTATTAATTCCCGTAATTTTATATACAGCTTTAAACCTCTAATCTAAAGCTGTTATTTGTCGTTCTAATAAAATCTCGCATATATTACTAATGTCATTTTCAATAAATTCAAATTAAACGCATAAATTAAGCCTTTGTCGACCTTACTTATATTTTACACTATAATAGGTCGACAAGCAATTTCAAATATATCTTTATCATTTTTCACTTATTACTTTTCTTGCTTTTCCCACAATTCACAAAATACATAAGTCGATGTCAAATCAATGCCATTGCTAATTGTAAAAACAGTGATATTTTTACCCTTGAGAATAATTTCATAAGTACCTCTAAAATGTTTTTATATTGTTTAAGGCATTCAAAACTTTGCTATCAGATTCCATATTAAATAAATCTTTTTCATCTCAAAAATATTTTCAATTCCTCAGATTGTCTAATTTGTAAGTCATATTCTTTTAATTTTATCTTTTAAATATATCATTGTTCTGTCTATTTACTACTATATTTTCTCACAAGTTCCCTATCGCTGGCATATATTCACCATCAATTTTCTACTGTATTACCCATGATGCAACCAGCGTATTCATGATAAAAAGGTCAAAAAAGATTACAAACAGGATTAGAAACAACAATATACTGTCATGATGGTTGAGCAGTTTGACAGATTGTCGAAGTATTCGCTGAATCCGGATAATCAGAAAATGTATGCTAATAAGAAAGAGCAGTGGGAGAAGGTAGCAAATCAAAATAATGTATTAACTAACGAGAATACTAAAATTTTGTATGAAAATATATCGTCAAAATCCTATGTAGTAAATGAGAAACTTAGGAATGAAGCGAAGTTATCTTATGAAGAAAAGAAAATGGTTGATAGGCTTAATGAAACATTGAATAAAATGCCTAAGTATAATGATAATTTACAAAGGTCTGTATATTTCAAGTTTGAAAAAGTTGTAGAAAAATATGTAAAACGATTCTTGTCAACAACAAAAGGTCAGGTCTATAATGAAGACGGTTAGGTACAAATATATATACAGAATGCTCATAATGGTAGAGATATTTCTTCTGTTAATGCACAGGAGCAGGAAGTTTTATATAAGACAAATCAGAGATTCAAAGTACTTAATAAAGAAAGGTTGATGATAAATATTATATCTTGTTGTAGGAATATAATGAGTGAAGAGTTAAAAAAGGGGATACCATTATTTGAAACAACAGGAGAAATTGTTAAAAGAACAAAGGAAGACAAAGAGAGATATGATAAAGATTTTGAAAAGATACTCAAAGAAGCAGGAGTACTTAAAGAAAATCAATCCATTAAGGAAATAAAGCATATTGATTAGTAAAATACCACCGGTCAAGTGGTATTTTTATACCCAATTTTAAGAAAGTGAGGATTTAGAAATGAAGAATTATGCAAGAGCAAAATCTTAGGCAGATATGCTTGCAGAAGATTTGTGCACAGTAGAATAATTCAAAGTTGCACCAGTGCAACAGAATAACGATGAAAAACATTTCTCTTGAAATTACACCTATTCGCAGATTTACATTCCACTACGTATCTATTAATTCTTTGACTTTCAGCAGTCTTTTCTTGTTGCTTCCAAGTATTTACATCCCACTATGTATCTATTAATTCTGTTACTAAGGCTTTACAGGACATTATTAATATCAAATTTACATCCCACTATGTATCTACTAATTCCTATCAGAAGTGTTCCCTATTTTTTACGATTTTAATAATTTACATCCCACTATGTATCTATTAATTCATGATTGGATTGGATTACACACAGCGCTTATCCACTATTTACATCCCACTATGTATCTATTAATTCCAAAACGAGTTGATAAGCATAACAATGTTATTGAAATTTACATCCCACTATGTATCTATTAATTCGTTTCCACTTCTTTTATTTTTTCAGTTGCAACATCATTTACATCCCACTATGTATCTATTAATTCGCTTTGAGGTTGTAGGCACATATGCTAACCTTGACATTTACATCCCACTATGTATCTATTAATTCGACGGTTCGTGCATATTATTTGCACGTTGCTGTTATATTTACATCCCACTATGTATCTATTAATTCGTCAAGAAGTAATTAATTTAAAAACAGACTGTATCATTTACATCCCACTATGTATCTATTAATTCTTAGTGGAAGTGTTAGACATTGTTGTGCTTGTATTGTATTTACATCCCACTATGTATCTATTAATTCGAGTCAGCTTCCTTGTACAATTCTTCTTCATCTTCATTTACATCCCACTATGTATCTATTAATTCCAGAATGGTTTGTAATATATACAAGCGGTCTTGATAATTTACATCCCACTATGTATCTATTAATTCATTAATATTAGTGGTAATAAGTCTGTTAATATCAAATTTACATCCCACTATGTATCTATTAATTCCCGTAATTATTAAAGCCTCTCTGTTTCTCAACTCTGAAGCGTTATTCTGTCTACCCTTTAAATCCGCCAACAGATTACTAATACTTTATGCCCTGAATATGCCAGAAGCATAGCAATATCGCCATTGTCGACTCTGTGCATATTTTACACTATTTCTGGTCGACAATCAAATTATGAAACTCGTCAAATCATCTTCCTTACCCCAAAATTCTTTATCCAGCCATTTCTCACTCCTGCTTTTGAATAAAATGACTGAATCCAGATTAGTATTAACATGTGGTTTCAACTCACGTCGTAATTTTTCTAATTGAACTGTTGATATTTCTCCTTCAAAGACAGAATTCTGAATATGCGTCAGATACTTTTTGCAGATTTTGAAAATATGTGACCATCTCTTTTGCCCATTTTCATCTTTACTAACATCATATACAAGTACAATATACATATACTACCACCATATTCTAAACCCTTCATATTCTTTCTCACCTATTAAATGCTTTATAAGCTTATATGCTTCTAACCTCATCAGATACTGATAAGACACCTGCCTCCCCAATTCTTTATGCATTATCGTTTTCTTCATACGATTCTCAAATTCTGAAACAATAAGTTTAGAAACTTCTTTCTTAAGATGAAGATAGTTAAGTTCTTTTGTAAAGCTGTCTTCTGTTATCTGTCTTCTGTTTAACAACGAAAATATCAATCTGTCTCCAATCAATGGTTTAAATACTTCCGATATATCCATACATAATGAATATCTTCTTACTCCCGGTTCATGCAGATAACTTATCGTTGGATTCAGTTGTGTATGATATATCTCGCTTAATAAACGCGTATACACCAGGGAATTAACAAATGAAATCAATGAATTAATCATATTGTCTGGCGGATGCATAACACGCTTATCAAACTGTATATCCTGATTAACAATCACATTCCACGCTGCATAATATCTCTTTCTTATATTTCCTTCAACTCCCATCAATTCTTCTATTGTCCTTGCTTTACAAAGAGTTCCACGAAGTGAATCTATATCCCTCATATATTCCGAGACATCTTTTTCGCGGTCATTATAATATCTGAGATTTCTATATATATTATCTGCTGCCGCCTGTATAAATTTTATGGCAATATCCAATCTCTTATCATAATCCACATAATGTTCAACCTGCTTAACCAGCAACTGACCTGCCGGATTTCCATCCTTTGGATAAAAACTTCCTGAATAATAATTATAATAATTAAAGAAATGTATAGGTATTCCATACTGCGATATATAATTAAGAAATGTCGTATTAAACGACATTTCAGACATTACATATATATCTGAAATTCTTTCAATTGGAATATCTCTTTTTTCTCCGTCATAAGCAGTGAACTGTAATGTATTATCCTTGCGTTTTAAATCCCCATTATTATACACATAAAAACTCTGTTTCAATTATCATCACCTTCTTCTGTCTATATAAAACACAAATCATAATATGCGCATTTTTTGCATATCTTTTTCTCTTCCAGCTTCGGCGGATACTCCTGATTCTTCACACTAATGATTTCTTTTATAATATCATCTAGTTTTTTACAGTCCTCATCCGACAATTCTACATCAACATTTTTCTTCAGCAGCGGATAGTCTATCACGCCATGAAGTCCATCCACATTTCTTTTTTTCAGGTAATATAAATAATACTTAACCTGCCATATTCCAGCCTCTTCTATACTCTTGCTCTTCTTTATCTCATGAAGTTCATTTTTTTCATGAATAAAATCAATATTAATAATGCCATCTATTTCAATATGCTTATCATCCCGCTTGTAACTGTTCTCATCCAGTAATTTTCCAAGCTGCACATTTTCATTCTCATCTTCCATATTAATCTGATGACAAAAATACCATAACTTTCTTGAACACACGAAATAATAATAAATCATCACTCCTGTTATTCTTTCTTCCATAAAATGCTCCTATCGTATGAATATTCAGACAAATATATCTCTTTCATATTCGCCTAAAACTAACCCTGCTCCTGTTAAATCCACAACATTGAAATCGTACATAATACATGATCTATGAATATCACTACCATATATTACATCACGATCTATCCCATCCGGATATTTCTTATAAGCATATAACTGTATAGAAATCACATATGAATCCAGCTTTGTTCTTGCGTCATTCTTCTCTCTTCTATCAGCATCAGAGCTATGCATTATATCAATACACTCGCTTATAACTTCACGACTATCTTCATATACGTCATCAGGAATAATTTTAATACTGTTAATATCCCTGAATTTTTCATCAGCTTCACTTTTACTGTATTCTGCTGGTGTCAGTTCTTTAAACATTGCAAGAAACTTCTCTATATCCCTGTAATAATCCGTATCCTTTATCTCATCTGTACAGTATACTTTATTGATATATTCAGATTTGTCTGATTCTGTCATAACTCTGCCAATATATTTTTCTAAACACTCAACAGAACGAGTGTATATCTCACGATTATATATAGCCCGGCTGACCCCTACTCCATTTGCATTAATGTATATATGTATATTGGCCTTATCCGGAATATACCGACCTTTCCTGTTGCATCTTCCCATTCTCTGCAACAAACTATCAGCCGTACTCATCTCTGTATACAACACATCAAAATCAATATCCAGACTTGCCTCAACTAACTGTGTTGTTACCCATATTCCCGTTTCATTTTCACTATCTGAGAACTTTATAATCTCATTTTCCAGCATTCTCTTATGTTCTTTGGTAAATCGTGCATGCAGAAGATGAACATTATCTGTTTTTTCGGTTAGGCTTTTATATATCTGCTGTGCCTTTTTTACCGTATTGCATATTACAAGAACCTTTTTATCATAGCTATCTTCTACAACCCTATCTATTTCTATATCGCCATCTTTTATATCTATCCAATGTCTTTTAAGATCCGATAATGCAGAAAAATCCCTGTATTCATACTGACTATCAGCCATCAATCCATATTTATGCATAAAACTTCCCAATACCGGTGGAAATGTTGCTGTTATTATGGCAAATTTTCCACCCATATCAGTCACTATCTTTAATCCATATATTATTGCTGCTATTACTGATGGACTATATGCCTGTATCTCATCAATAATTATCTTAGAATATTTCAATGTAGCTGCAAATATTTCTGTTCCCAACGCCTTATACACAAACTTAAACAACTGATCTACTGTACATATAGTAAGCGGCTGAGATAATAATTTTGCTTTCTGATATTTTTCATATCCATCAGAATCTGTTTCGTTTACCTGGTCTTCAAAATAATAGTGCATACTGTCTGAATGAAGTATTGCCACGTCCTTATATTCATACCTGTCTCTTATTCTTTCATATATTGCATTCGATGATACTACATATGGCAATGTATAAAATCCCTTTTCACCATTAAGCCATAATAATGATGCCTCTGTTTTTCCCATTCCAGTTGGTGCAACTACAACAAGATTCTTATCACATTTATCTCTCATATACTCCTGAACTGGTCTTAATCCATGCTGTTGAAAAATGTTTTCTATAGATGTTTTAAGATATTTTGTTGTGAAATCAGAACAATCCTCTGCTTCTGTATAACCAGCACTCACTGTATAATCAAATTTATTCAGCAGACCTTTGATTAGCACGAATTCCTGCCATTCATACAAATATTCATTCTTTTCATAACAGCTCATGATGTATTTGTTTCCCGATATGCTGCCTGTATTTCTGAACAGAAGATATTTATTTATACTGGAAACCTTAGCTTTGATACTTTCATCATTTAAAAAATCCCTTATATATGGGTTATAGTATTTCTTACAGAAATTTAATATTATATCATCAGCATTTTTATCTTCTCTGACATGATGATGATATACTGCTGTATAGAAAGCTTTATAATCATCATTATCTGCTTCTGGTATATGATTCTTAAATTCTTCAGGCGATGTAGTCATTGCACTTAAAAATCCGTGTGGTATCTCCTGAGTCTTTATTACATGCAGCTCGTTATTTATCTTAGATTGAAAAACAATGTTTGCCTTTCCCAAGTCATGCACTCTGCATGCTTCTATTATTATTGCTTTTTCTTTTTCTGTAAAATAATGTCCGAATTTTTCAAAAAAATCCTGTGCACATTCAACTGTATCATCCAAATGCTGTTTTAATGTCACCTGCTCTTCTTTAGAATCCCCATTCGGAACTGACTTTGCAAAATATTCCATCTACCCCTCCATACATTTAAATCCACAATGTAACTATTAATAAAATCTCATCACGCAAATATTACAACATCTTTATCATCCGTATCATCTACATACGCTCTTTCCCGGCATTTATGAGGCGGGCAGTAATATACCTTAACTCTTCCACCTTCTTTTTCAGACTTCCATCGCCTTAACCCCTGTTTAGTTATCTCATATTCTTTATTTAATGTATAAACAGTTGCTTTAACATGTTCTTCCCCCATGTAAGACACAGGAATATACATACCGTGATTAGTCAGTACTTCTTCATCTTCTTTTAATGAAACAATTCTGACATCTCTTATATCTATAATATCCTCATATCTTCCAAGAGACAGATATGTTGGCGGATTCTTAAGTGCCTGATATATTATTTCAAAATCGGCCTCATCCTCTGGCACAATATGTATTATGAGCTTGCATTCACATAACAGTTCAACATTGGCTATTCCCTTAAATATTCCATAATTACCGCCATCTTTTACGCATATCTGATGCCTGCCATCTTCATATCTGGCACCTGCTGAAAATGAATAGCGTGTATACAGATCTGATATAGTCCCTTTGTTATCACCCTGAATACTCAGCTTCATTTTGTGATACTCTTTAAATCCACATGCGGCATGTATCATTCCACTTACTGTTGAATATGGTGGAAGAGGATAGGTCTCTTTAATTATAAAACTGCTCGGTTTTCTATAATTAACAAGATTCTGAAAACAATCCAGTCTTATTGCTCTATGCATAGTACTCATCCACTTTCTTCTTAAACTCTTCAAATGCTTCTGCTATTGTTACAGCCCCAAGTTTTTCCTTAATCTGACTGTCATTATTAAAGATTCCTGATGTTACTCCTACTATTGTAGAATTTTCAAGATCTTCACTGCTTTCTTTCATTTCTACCAATGTATCAACATTTATCATATTATTATCAATCTTAACTATATTTTCAAAAAACGGATTCTTTCTTTCATAGTTACCACCTATGATAAATAACGGAGATAAATTTTCTCTCCTGCCGCGTATATCTCTATAAAGATACTGAACGGTTTCAAGAAGTATTTTAACCCTTTTAGCTTTTTCCTCCTTTGATACATTAATCTCTCCATCAATTCCAACCCTGTCAAGATCCACTGAAATTGTATATGCATAATAAGAACGGTGAATTTCACTCTGTGCAATACCATTGTCAAGATTCTGGCGCTTAGCTAATCCCATATTAGTAAGAAACTCCAGCTCCCCCTGATATGGTTCAAGTGATATGGCGTTGCTAAGTCTAGCCACTGCACTTCTTGTTGATGCGCCTCCCCTTGCATTATCGTCCTTTGCCATTGTCTTCATATAACCAAATAAATCTATTTCTGGGTAATCCTCAATAGTAGCTGATGGAGCAAACTGTACAACTCCGCTCTTATCCTCGACAGGTGTGTTATCCCACTCAGCCTGCTGTACAATATTGTATCTTATTGCCTGCCTTGATATATATGAATACTGGCTTGCATTACCTCTTGTCATTTTCTTAATATTAGAAATATTACCTAATCCTTCTCCATAATTCGCACTCTCTGCAACAAATACTATTGTCATTGTCAATCCGTTCTTACTCATCTAAATAACCTCCTCATTCTTCTTATTCTGTCTGCATCCTTTTAATCCCAAGACAAATGCATATCCATATTCTTCAAATAACTCCTGATTTTTCTGGATATATACAAACTCTCTTGGAATAACTAATTTATCAACCTGTCCCACTTCAGCTGGCACCTTACAGGTACAATATAATCTCATTACAATATCCAGAAATTTTCCTGTATTTCTCGTAGATAATGCATTAAGAAGCTGATATATTGTTCCTTTGATACATTCATCATCCTTTGCCCCTTTTGAAGACAATATGGCAGTTCTTAAAGCAAAACCACTATCCATTACTGTTATACTTCCCATTTCTATAACCTTACCTCCATTTCCTTGCAAATCCTTATCTTTCTTAACAAGTGCACTATACAACATTACAACATATATCCAATAAGCAGTTACTATCTGTCCCGCATTATCAGAATCAAGATTATTCTTAAGCACTTTCTTTAGAAGCAATTCCTGACTTCTATGTTTCAGAATATTCATAACTACATTTTCGTATATATTAAGATAATCCGCTCCAATTCTTGTGTAAGGATATTTCCCTAAATACTCTAAAGCTTTTCTTACCTTTTCATCATTAAATGTCTGAAGTGCTTCATTACTTATTACAGAAAAGATATATTTATCCTTCTCATCTGTTCCCTTTAAAATAACCTGAATATTGTTAAGCTGTTCAACTTTACAATCCATCAACTGCTTCAACATTCTGGCAAACCATTGTGTATATCGTTCAGCTTCTTTTTTCTCTGCCTCTGTCACAATCTTTCCACTCCTGCTATTAGAAGCCAGTAACTGATTAATTGATGAATTAGTATTCATAAATGCAAAACGCTGTCCTAAAAGTGTGAATCCAAGCGGACTGGCAGCATATACAAATGCGCATGCAGGACACAAAAAGGCATCTACTTTACAATTCCAGAATGCAGACTTTTTTCTTGCAAGATCATCTGCCATATCCTTCATAAAAGCAATAGAAACACGTTCCTTGTTTCCCATTGGTCTTCCACAGTCTATACACATATCCTTATCTTTATCATGATTTGTCCTGATATATTCTTTAAATGATTTTGTAAAATCCTGTTCAAACAATATACGCATGTCCTTCTTTGCATTAGCTCTTAGCAGAAAACATTTACCATCCCAGAAACGGTTAATATAGTTATATATGACGCTCTTCATTACAAATGTTTCTTTACACTTTGGCTGCATTATAAAGTTCTTGATACCTTCAAGCCTCTGTTTTAGTTCTTGTGATGTTGATTTCGCATTTAATTTATTTTGCTGAAGATTCACATATACCTCAGACCCATCAACTTCGTTTCTTATATTTTCAAATCCAGCCTTATAACTATTGGACAAAAGCTTATCATTTATAAACTTGATATCTTCCTTATCTTCTTTAACCAGCTTGTCCGGCTTCCATTGGTCATTATCAATTTTGCATATAATCTTGTTAATTCTGTCTAATATTCCTTTATATACTGTAAAATCTCCATAATAGTTAACACAGGCATCAAAATACATTCCAGTCCAGTCACACTGCTGCACGAAATCCTCGTCAAGCCATAATCCCTGCTCATACAGTTCAAGCCCATCTACCGGTCTGTTCTGCATTTTTATGCCATAATCCTTTCCGCTCTCTGCATCTGACATATCCAGCATATAGTTAAGACCTACTATCCCCGCATTTTTCAGGAAATCTCCCATAGTTACCAGATATTTACCCACATTCTGTCCCTCCTTTCCTAAAATTATAGTAATATTTCGAACTTACCGTGACCTTCTGATCTTCTGGCACCCAGCCCTGCCTGATAAAGAATATTAAGCAGCTCGCAATTACCGCTAAGCTTATATATTCCAAGGTTAGCATCAACCTTTCTTCCAAAGCAGTTAACTACTACTTTTCTTGCTTTGACAGGTTCTATTGATAATCCTTCTGTATCAACCCCGATTTCCATTTTCTGAATAAAAATCCCTACATTTTCACATAATGCCTTTGAAAATCCTTCATCTGCATATGTATAATAAATGTCTTTGTTAGTCACACTGTCGTGCCGTCTTACAATCAATGGACTCTGCATCTTTACAATAATTTCATCATCAACAATATCTTTACGATTGTTTGACCTTATTGAAATCAATTTCATAGAATTGCCACTGACAGGATACTGCTTGTATCTCATAAGCTGAAAAGCATTAAACCATTCTATAATCTGTCCCATATCAGCATCTGTAAAAAACACTTTAAATCTGTTGTCCCTAAGAAATATAGTGTCACCTTTAAATACCGCACCTGGCAGATATGTACTGAATGTAAATGATTTAATAATTGAATGCTCCTTATTATATAATCGCTCAAACATATCTTCAGAATAATTCCTGCTTGCTGCTTTTAAGAAACTAACCATCAATCTCTCATATTCCAGCGGTAACTGTGGCTTTTCAAGTTGAAATTCTAAAGATAGCTGTATCATTGTATCACCTCCTTTTGCTTAATTATGTAGTTCATATCTGGATATTACTACTTTAGAATTAAGATGTCAATATAAATTATCAATTTGGATTAAAAAACTTTGTTTGATTTTTAATGTCACTTATTATAATATACATATATAATTTCTACATTTTGGGATGTAAATAATTGATAATTAATATAATCAACTTTTAATAGCTACATTTTGGAATTCTCCCATCCCCCAAACCTTTCCATTGTTATTTCCAATCCCATATATTATAATTTTTCTTATCCAAACAAATGAAGGAGATTTATTTAATGAAGAAAACTAATTTTTGGAACAGCCTGCCGTTCAAGCTGATGGTAGGTGTTCTGGCTGGCGTTGTTATCGGGCTGGTGCTCAGTTCGACGGATGGCAATGCATTTTCAAAGGCCATATTAAATATTGTGGTGACGCTGAAATATATTCTTAACCAGATTATTAATTTCTGCATTCCGCTGATTATTATCGCATTTATCGCGCCTTCGATTACACAGATGGGTAAAAATGCGTCTAAGCTGCTTCTTATTGCAGTAACTATCGCATATTCTTCATCTGTCGGAGCAGCTTTGTTCTCGACTGCTGCCGGATATGCGCTGATACCACATTTGTCAATTTCATCTACAGCGGATGGATTGAAGGAACTGCCTGCGGCAGTGTTTGAATTGTCGATTCCGCAGATTATGCCTGTTATGAGTGCTCTCGTGTTCTCTATCATGATCGGACTCGCAGCGGCATGGACAAAGGCTGAGTTAATCTCTGACCTGCTTGAAGAATTTCAGAAGATTGTGCTTGCAATTGTATCAAGAATCATGATACCGATTCTTCCATTTTTCATCGGACTTACTTTCTGCGGACTCTCATACGAAGGTTCAATAACAAAGCAGGTTCCTGTGTTCCTAAAAATCATAATTATTGTATTAATCGGACATTACATTTGGATGGCTCTGCTTTACACAATCGCAGGATTGTATTCTAAGAAGAACCCAATTGAAGTAATCAGACATTACGGTCCTGCATACCTGACATCAATTGGAACTATGTCATCTGCTGCCACACTCGCAGTTGCACTCCAGTGTGCCGGCAAATCAAAGGTTTTGAGAAAGGACATGGTCTCTTTTGGAATTCCTTTGTTTGCAAATATACATTTGTGCGGCTCAGTGCTGACAGAGGTATTTTTCTGCATGACTGTATCAAAGATTTTGTATGGCACTATTCCATCAGCCGGAACTATGATTCTGTTCTGCGTGCTTCTCGGAATATTTGCAATCGGCGCACCTGGCGTACCTGGCGGAACAGTTATGGCTTCGCTCGGACTTATTACCGGCGTGCTTGGATTTAACGACACTGGAACTGCCCTTATGCTTACAATATTTGCACTTCAGGACAGCTTCGGAACAGCCTGCAATGTAACAGGCGACGGTGCGCTCACACTTATCCTGACTGGATATGCAGAGCGCCACGGCATCAAAGAAGGCGCTGACAATTAATATATTTCTTTGACATATGTAAAGTGCTATAATCATCACATGAATACACGCGCCTGCGGCGCAGAAATGAGGTAACATATGCCATTTATTAATTCTAAGATAAGCACTTCTCTTACAGAAGCACAGGAAACTGAAATCAAAACCCGTTTAGGTCAGGCTATCCAGACAATTCCCGGCAAGTCAGAAAGCTGGCTCATGGTCGGCTTTGAACCTGACTACAAGCTCTACTTCAGAGGAAGCAATGCCGAGCCTATAGCTATGGTCGAGGTCAGCGTTTACGGAAGTGAGAACCCATCTGCCTTTTCTAAACTGACTGGCCAGATATGTGACATTTTTAAAGATGTTCTTGGAATTGCACCAGATCATGTATATGTAAAATATCAGGCTGTTTCTAACTGGGGATGGAATGGAGATAATTTCTAATATGCATTAATAAGCGGAACACTCATTTTTTTATGAATGTCCCGCTTAAATATTTTTTTCTAAAATTCTTTCTTTTCCATAATCCGGACACTAATTGCATAAGAGAGCAGTATGAGAAGTACTGTCACTACCACTGCAATTCCTGCAAGTATCCAGCCATTCATTTGGTTTAAAAATGAAAAGGCACTTAATACATTTGTCTTTACCAGCTCCGCAAATGCAATGACAGACGCTCCCATTACACCACATGCCCCCGAAATGACTACTCTGCTCTTTTCTACTCCGGATACTAGCTGCAGCGGAATCAGCAATGCAATCAACAATGCCGTAACCGGCAGAAACACCAATACCACAGGAATCTGGGAAGCCATGTCTACCGGCATCTGCTGTTTCATTTCTAGGATCATGTAAAGTCCCGCTGCCACAAGCCATGAAACCGTTCCTCCTGTAAGACAGAAAAAATATTTTTCCCTCACATACGTTTCTGCATCAATCGGCAAAGTCATCAAAAATCCATATCCTTTATCAAGCTCGTCATAGGTAACTGTATTTATCAGAAGAATACTGATTGCAAACGGTAACCACCCCAGGATAACCGCTTCATTCTGTAATCCTATCACCACTCCAATGATAAGAAGGAAAATTAATGCCTGTTTATTACACCAAATTAACCGGAAATCTTTTTCTACTAATCCTGCCATTATCTGTACCCTCCCGTCATCATAAGAATTAATTCATCAATTCCGCCCTGCTCCACCGCAATCTGCGGATAATTTTCCTGATAAAATCTTCTGTCATTAGTAAAGCAGGCATAACCATAAGTTTCTTTCTGTACTTTTATGACTGCTGTCTTGTCTAATGTCCTGTATTGTTCCTCATTCACCTTCAAAATACCATACTGTTCTAAAATAACATCTGTGTCCTCATGCAAAATGATTTTTCCGTCATGAATGAGATAAATGTCGTCACAAAGTGACTCCAAATCTGTGGAAATGTGCGATGTAATCAATATTGTGCGCTTCTCGTCCTGCGCTATATATTCCCGTAGCAAATCAAGGATTTCATTCCTTGCCTCCACATCAAGCCCTGCGGTCGGCTCATCTAAAATCAACAAATCAGCTTTATGGCTGATTGCTGTCAGCACCCTCAGTTTTGCTTTCATACCTGTGGAAAATTCTTTTAATTTCTTCTTCCGTGGAAGCTTTAAAGCCTCACATTTTTGGTCAAAAAAATCCTTCTGGAAATCAGGATACATTTTAGCAAGGATATGCCAGACATCTTCCACAGTAAATTGTGAACTAAAGCCTGCCTCCGTCAAAGATACTCCGATTTTCTGCTTTACCGCAGCCGGAAGCTCTCCACCTTCGTTACCAAACACACAAATCTTTCCAGCATCCGGCTTTACCAGTCCAAGTATCAGTTTAATTGCCGTACTTTTTCCTGCGCCGTTTTTTCCTACAAACCCTGTAATTCTCCCCTCTGGTATTTCCAAGGATAGTTCCAGTTCAAAGTCCTTATATTTTTTTCGGACATTCTGCATTGTTATCATAATTCGCCTTTCTATTTCTCATCAAGTATGAGCTTTACAACCTCTAAGATTTCTTCTTTCTCCATCCCAATTGCCACTGCCCGGTCAATGGCTTTGTCAAAGTCCTCTTCCACAGCAATTCTTCTCGCCTCCGACGCAAGCTGTTTATCCGAAGCAGTCACATATGTTCCCTTTCCGTGAACAGTCGTAACAAAGCCTTCCTCTTCTAACTTGTCATAAGCTTTCTTTACAGTCAGCGCGCTGATGCGAAGTTCCCCTGCAAGCGTCCTCACAGACGGAAGTGCCTCTCCCTCTTTTAATACAGACTGGATAATCTCTGACTTTATCTGCTCCATAAGCTGTTCGTAAATCGGAACCATGGAAGAATGATTTAATATAATATGCATATTTTTGTTTTCTCCTTTGTGATAAACAGTATATAACAGTTGATGTGTGTTGTCAACTGTTATATACTGTTTATTAAAAATATACAAAATAAGAGCCACTCTAAGGTGACTCTCATTTATTTTTATATTTAACTTAACTAAAATATTTTACCTATTTTTCTGTTAATCTACAAGAAGTTCCCTACAATAATATTTTAATCCTTTTTGAGCATTCTCTTTCTTATAAATATAAAAATCGTACCAAACTTTCAAAGTTTAGTACGATATCTCCACTATAATAGGATTATTTCCTCTCGACTATCCAACCAGATTATCTAACATTCCTACAATCTTTTCTCTTTCACCACAGCCATTAGTCTTAAATCTTAATAATGGAATTTCATACAAATCCATTATGCGATCCTTTAATAAATCTCTTGAAGCCTGTACGGTATCCTTTTTATGAAATTCATATCCATCAACTTCAATCGCTAAAACCGGCTTTTTACTGATTCTGTTGTAAATCAGAAAATCCAGATGTGTTGCAGGATTCATTGCATACTGGCACTCTCTGTCATTTAATAGTTGAGGATTTTTAATCAGCATATTCAATGGAAAATGACAAATAACATCTAAACTTGAATACTTATTATCCGCAATTATTTCCTGTATCAATGAATACATAAGATTCTCAGAGTCATATTCTGATATCTTTTTATATTTCTGCAAATATGCTATTCTTTCCTCAGTATACTGCTTGTAAAGATAATCAAAGATTGAATAAATCTTACTCTCAACAACTTCAAAATTATTATACTGAATGTAATCTATTAAATCTGTTATATTGCGTTCTTTTGACTGTTCATTTCCAGTCACAACCAGCATCAGTTTCTTTTTTGCCCTTGAAACAGCAACATTAATCAAATATGGATCATCTGCAAAATCTGATATTTCATCATCTACAGTGGATATAATAATATTGTCTTTCTCCTTGCCCTGAAACTTATGTACGGTAGCTGCATCAATATCTGTTATCTCCCTGTTCAATGCTTCAACCTGATTCCTGTACGGAGTAATAATCCCTGTTTCTTCCGGGTTGAAGTTATATTTAGGCATAATTTCATTTTTTATAACATCTATCTGACGCTGACTGTAATGATTTCGTTCATGATTTCCGGCAACTGTTTTCACAACTGACAAAACATCATCTTCACCATTATCCTTTGTCATAATAATCAGTTCACCACGATAAAATTTCTGATTACAGAAATTAATTATTTTAGGATGACACCTATAATGCTCTCGCAATAATGTCTGTGTTACATCAGGCATAATATCCAGAATTGACTGCAAAAAGCTCTTTGTAAACTGATATCCTTCTTTCAGATTATATGTATCAAATATAGCTTTTGCTCTGACCCTCATATCTTCTGTAACAACATTTGGAAGCTGCTTAGTATCTCCCACAATAACCACATTTCTCGCACAAGAAAGTGCTAAAGCCCCTGTTGCAATATCTACCTGTGATGCCTCGTCCATAATAAGATAATCATATACCACATCTGAATTCAGACTATTTCTCGATGAAAATGTGGTACTTAATATAACCGGATACTCCTTCAATACATCATTGGATTCCTTCCACAGATTATCCTCACTAAATACTCTCCGGCTGTCGTTCCCTTCATATCTTCTTGCCAGCTTGTCTTTTAGTAAAATCATTGAATTGTCACATAAATCGTCAAGCAAATGCTTATCAACACCGTTTAAATATCCCTCAATATCTGAAATCTGCTTAGATAATTCTTTTTCTTTTGCCTTATAATACATAGCCTGAAATGTTGTAATTATCTTTGAAAATTCCTGCTTATAAAAACTCCAGTGTGTTATGCCATACTTGAAAAATGTCTTTATTTTAAACCAGAATCCTATTGTCTTTTTCTCCTCTGATATTGCCTGACACTCCTGCCATAACATCATCCATTGTTTTGATGATAACATTTTCTTGCACTTTATATTATCTGTATTAACATCGGATTCTTCAACATACTGGTTAAAATATTGCTGTTCTGTAACTAATTGAGATAATTCCTGCCTTAAATAAGCAAGTTTTTCCTGTTTATCAAAAAATTCTTTTAACCTAGCGGATTGCTCTGATATTTTCTTACGCATTTCACCAAATTCTTCAGACATTTTCCAAGTTAAAAAATCAGGATAAGATGAATCCTGATGCTCAACAAATGTTTTCTTATTTTTAGAACTTCCCAGTGTTGCAGCAACAAATCCCAGATTATACTGTGGCGAAGACAGTTTTTCATATACATTTTCAATTGCAGAATTATTATTAGATACAATCTGTACAGTTTTACCCTGCATCAATATATTAGCAATAATATTTAATATTGTCTGTGTTTTACCTGTTCCCGGCGGTCCTTGTATTACACTTATCTGATTCTCCATCGCATTTTTTACAGCATTATACTGACTGTTATTACAGCCAAATGGAAATATCGGAACATATTCTCCCCCTCTTTTACCAGTATTCAATAAAGAAGGATCCAAATATTTCGCTAATGCAACCTCATTACCAACATAAGTAATTTTATCAAATCTTTTAGGTAATAATTTTTCCCCCGTCTCTTCATTTCTAATATTGCTCAATTCAGCAATCTGCTTTATATATTGGAATACATCGGCAGACCTTTTATCATTCAGGCACGACTCCGCAATATGTAAATCGTGCTCATGGTAATCCCGTTCACTGCCGTCTTTAAAACAAATATGCCAATAAGACTCCTGTCTACCCCTGAATACAGATATTGCATCTATATCAAAAAACTCCCTTCCCTCTCTGCTAATACGATACGACTTAGGATTTAAAACATCCGGCTTAGTTAATTTCTCAACATTCATATATGCATAGAGATAGCTTTTCCCATTATTAAATTTCACGTTCCATTTATGTGTCTCCGTATCGTACACACATGACATTACTTCGGTTGTCTTTATCTCACCCTTGATAATAATCATATAATATCTTGTATCCATTTAGGCCTCACTGTTTCTGGTTGTTATTATATTAATCTACATTAAAAATTGCATAACAAAAGTTACTGTACTAATTATACAGCTTATCAATGCTATTATAATAGAGCTGAATGCATATATCTTATTAGAATCTTTCTCATTCGAAAATTGTTTTGCTGATATTATTATTACACTTGCCAAAAACAAACAATATATAACAATTACACCTATCCATAGAAGAGCTGTCACTTGTAATTTTCCAATACCACTTATGATACCAATTACACCAACCAAACTGATTAGTTGTAAAACTGCACCTATGCCATACATTATCAAACTTATTATAAGAGTTAACATATTATCATAAATATTATCCTTTAACTTAAACTTTTTGCGTATTCTCCATGGAAAAAATAGAACATTTAGAAAGTATTGCACCCATTCATATTTCTTATAATCTTTAACTTTATGCTCTGGCTCATTCTCGCTTCTAGATTCATTTTCTATCCTTTTTAACGCCTTATAGTATGCCTCGGCATATATATCAATTAATTCTTCCTTGGTAATGTCATCTTTCTGTATTCCTAATTCTTCTAATTTATAACCATTATTTTTTATTGATTTTCTATTTCTCTTCTTTTTCGCCAATATACATTCCCCTTCGTACTATTCTTCTTTACATTCAGCTTTATCAACCTGCTCAATATAATAATCAAGCAATTCATATATCCAATCTTTTAAATTAGAAAAACGATATCCTGTCTTCTCAGCCTTGTCTGTATTTATACTATATTCCGGTTCTCCATTATAAGGTGCAGCCTCCCCTTGTTCACTTAAAGCCGCACATTTTCCTGTCTTTTCTTCGATATAATTAATCACTTCTCGAAGCGAGATAGTTTCTGAAGCACTTCCGTTAATTGCACCTTTAACATCTTTATCTACTAAATATGCAATAAACTCTCCCGCTTCATCTGAACGGATATAGCTCATTTGATAATCTATATTATCTATATACATCGGCTCTGATTTAATGACATGTTCTACATAGAATAAAAGTCTTTTCGTATAATCATCTTTACCTATTGCAAATGGATATCTGACAGCAATCCAGTTTTTTCCCGGATATTTCTGCCATAATGCGTACTCAGCCTGTCTTTTTATCTGCTCATATGGAAATTCTTTTCTGTCACACCACACAAAATCCTTAGAATATCCATCAAAATCAGATTCCACAGTATTCATATGTTTTGGATTATAAACTGATGTACTAGACATATATATGTATTTGTCGCAATCAACATAGTCCATAACATACCTTATATCATTAGAACAATACGCGATTTTATCAATAACTACATCAAAATGCTTTCCTTGTAATGCCTCTCGCATACTTTCTTCATTTGTCCTTTGAATGGTAATGCGCTCTACTTTGTCTCCATATGAATCTGGTGTTTTGCCTCTTGTTGCTATTGTTACTGCATGTCCTTGTTCTAAAAGCTTATTAACCATATGTATACCAAAATATCTTGTTCCGCCTATTACTAATATTTTCATTTGCAATTCTCCATTTCTTTTTATAAAAATTGTTTTAATCTATTAAATAATTGTTCTTGAATTCCATTCCAACCATCGATATAACCTACTCTTTTTATTAAATTGTCCTCATATAAAATAGCATTTATTTCCAACTTTTCTAAAATCACAAGCCGATACAAATAACTCATTTTAATAGCATATAAAACTGATTCTCTACCATCCAATGCAGGCTTTCTTTGATTAATTTTTATATGCATAATATTGACACGAGTATTTACCAGACAAGAAAGAATTTTTTCCAGGTCAAACTCTATTTCATTTCTAAAAAGAGTTTTTCCATAGCAATTGATAATTGTCCTAAGACATGGTTTTAATTTTCCATTTTCATTAGGATATTTTTGCAATTTTATATCTTCACTTTGAATTATCTCCATTAACGACTCAGAAAGTTCTACAAGAAATGCACACTTCACATCATTCGTGAATCCAGCAGAACTTGTCGCATATAAATACATCTGATTAACAACTCCTAATTCATCCAATAAAATTCTCCATTTATCAAATAATTCAGATGACAAAATATCTTCATATTTTAAGAGTCTATCACTGAATATTGAAATAAAGTTTGCAGACGAAAAGTAATGTAATCTTTGTATTTTAAAGTGTTCTACTAAGGCATTATATGAATTAGTGCTTTCTCTTCCATATATTTCTATAGCCTCCAAATCAAGAAAAACTCCATCAAATATCTGCAATAATCTTTCTAATTCTTGCAGTAACGAATATAACTTTTTAGCTTCAATTTCTTCTTCGCAAGTAAAAGTTATAATCCTATTCCCTACTTCTTCTATGCAAACCTTTATCATTGGCATTACAGATATTGTAAATTCATATGGTGCAGCACATCTTAACATGCCATTTTTTACACTATATATAGCCTTTAAGCTATCACACTTTATTGAAATATCCATTTTTTCTCCAAACTGCTATAAATACTTTTCATAATAGTTTCAATCACCCAAATACAGCCATCACCTGCTCATATTTCACCTTGTAAATCTCTTTACTTTCGTCTGACAGCTTGTTATAGCTCCGTTCAAGCTTTTTCCTCACAAATTGCGCCCCTGCTCTATATCCATCTTTCTTTCAACATAAGCTAAATAAAGTAAACTTGGCACACTATCGAAATGTGAAATTGCATCGGCATCTGCAACACACAATTCTTCAATGCTGGTTCTCCCCAGCTTTACACTCCCTCTATGATTTAAAATACACTTTTGTACTAACGCCGTTTTTTCTTTATCATAATTCAGTTCATTTAAAATCTCTTTAGCAATATCTGCTCCATATTTATGATGTTCCTCATACATTGCATAATCAGTTATTGAAGCTATATCATGTAACCATGCTGCTATAATCACAGTTTCTTTGTCAGCACCATATTTTTCTGCCAGTATCTCTGCATTTTTCACCACTGCTTCAATGTGATAATAGCACCCCATTCCAAATTTGTTAGTTGGTTGCTTGCACCTGTGATATACTTCTTTCTGTAAATATTCTATGATATCAGTTCTCATTTTTTATTCCTCTGAAATTCACATATCTGTAAATAGCTATCTCTATGTCCCTCTATTTTTTTATACTTTCAGTTATATCTTTGAAAGAAGAAATCATATCTACTACGTTGCCCATCTTTCGTGCTTTTTTCCTTGCTATTCTTCTAGAGTCTCCTGATATGGTTGAAAAATCATATGTGAATTTTTCAATAATTTTCTTAATTACCCACACAACAAGAGCTGTTGTCAAAAGCGGTATAATATATGGCATAAATATAATAATTGCTTGCAACATGCCATCCATAATCGCTTTATTCATCATTTCTCCTATATTTACCAAATCTCAATCTCCTCTCTTCGTATAATGTATCATCAACAAAATTTTTCATCTGTAAATACTTTTCTATCAATTTCGGCTGTATCAAAGGGTATGTCCAATTCTCAGGCAACTTATCCATAAGAACAACCTTCTCCATTTCGCTATGTAATTCTTTCGCAAATTCCGTTATCTCTGCAAAACAAAGCAGTCCAAATGTTTCCTCACCAGTATTATTTACTCTTGTCTTACCCGTTACTGAATATACACATATTGGTTTTATCTCAAATTTGACAGCTCCTGTTTCTTCCTGTAATTCTCTTTTTGCTGTTTCAACAATATTTTCTCCAGCTTCTCTGTGTCCTCCTGGCACTTCGTATGTGTCTCTTTCTTTATGTTTGCAAAACACCCACTTGCCATTGCTCTGTGAGATGATTACTGCAAATTTTAATAATGAATCATCCACTGAATCATAAAACTTGACTTCTAGCATATCTCTTTTCCCTTCTCCACATAAATCCAATTAAATCTGCTTTGAAACAAAATGTACAATTTCTTTCCCCGGCTCAAAAATATATGGTATCAACTCCAAAGGATATACCTTAGTACCTTTCTTTAAATCCTCTAGCGGAACCCAGCAGAAATCCAAATCAATTCTCTCATTATCCAGCTCATCATATCCACGAAACACTCCATCTAATGGAATATTATCATCGACCAGATGCACATTATAATATAAGCTTATCTGATGACACGGTCTTTTACCCCATGGAAAATAGATTTCACCTATTGCTAATAGATTATCTACCTCAATCTTAGCATGAATCTCTTCTTCAAATTCTCTTTTTAGCGTTTCCATACTTGTTTCCATCGCTACTACATGTCCGCCAATAATTGCATAATCATCATTTTTCGGACGCTGTAATAAAATTTTTCCATTGTGTGTCAATATGCCACCAACCCTATACGAAAATACGAAATCATCATTCTTAAATAAAATATCCACTTAACCGCCTCCAATCATTAAATTAAAATACATATCTCATTATGCATTGCATAACTCCACCCACAAATAGAGCCAAACTAGAGCCATTTGATAAAGCAAATGCCGGAAACCCGCATAAATACAGGCTTTCGGCATTTCTGTCCGTTATTCAAACTCGCAAAGTTTTTTCGCCTACAAGCTGTCCCTCATACTACAAGCCATCTCATACTGTGCTTTATGCCGCTCCTCAACCAGAGCCTTCGGATAACGGATCAATCCATGGTTTTCATATGGATCATTGAAATAGTATCCTTCCTCATCATATCCGACAAGCAGCATACAATGCTCGTTTGACCGCCACGCAAATAACTCACCACTGTCCAAAAGCTTCCACTGAGGACCGATGATTTCTTTCTTCATATCGATGCATGCCCAGAACACAACCGGCATCTCCCGGTCAATATAGCGCTGGATTAATTCCTGCATCGATGTTCCCGTCTCATCGACCACCCTGTACTTATCCCCAACCGCTTTCTGCAGCGCCTCACAGATTACCGGCGCGTAGCACCCAAACGAATCCTTGTCATACGGGCTTCCGCAAAAAGCTTTGCGCGGATCCGGTCCGTACAACTGTCCGTCCCGTTCCTGCATCGGCACACACGGAACATAATTCCGGATAAATTCATCCACTGTGATCTCATATCCGAGATACTGCAGAAGCATCGTTGCCGACACGCTCTCACATCCGGTCGGATAGGAAACACTCTGATCGATATATGGTACCTCTATTATCTTTCGCATGTTATTTTCTTCTTCTCCCAAAGCATGCCGCTTCCACTCCTGCCTCACTGCCGCATGCAAATTTTCATCATTTACAGCATTGACACATCATTTGTGAAATCATTTTTGATTCTGTATTTTATCACTATATGATTACGCAGCCACGCTTTTCTTCTCGCGCGCAGCAAACACGCGCTTCATCACGGTCAGCACAACAAGTAAGATCACAAGACTGCTGCCCAGCGCAATCCACCAGCTCTGCGATACCCCTGCGATAATGTAACCGATAAAACATACGACTGCAACCACTGCCGCATACTGCATCTGCGTGGTTACGTGGTTAATATGGTTGCTCTGCGCTCCGGCAGATGACATAACAGTTGTATCCGAAATTGGCGAAACATGATCGCCACATACCGCACCGGCAAGCACTGCGGAAACAGAGATAATCATCATCTCCAATTTATCAGTGCCTGGGAACATAGCAATCGCAATCGGCACAAGGATTGCAAATGTGCCCCAGCTTGTTCCTGTTGAAAATGCAAGAAAGATTGCCACAATAAATAAGATTGCCGGCAGTAAAACACTTGCGGATGCACTCGAACCAACGATATTCTGCACAAATGTTCCGATTTCCAATGCATCACCCATGCCCTTTAAAGTCCATGCAAAAATCAGGATTCCAATGGCTGGAATCATCAGCTTAAAGCCCTCCACAAAACTGTCCATAAATCCTTTGAATGTCACGACCTTGCGTGGCAGATACAAAAGCAGCATAACAAATACCGTAATCATGGTTGCAAAGATCAGACTCTTTTCTGCATCACAACCTGCAAATGCACTGACCACATTATCTGCCCCACCAAGAAAACCTGTATAAATCATGGCCCCGATCGCCGATACAATCAACACAGCAACCGGCAGAATCAAATCGATTACTTTTCCATTTGGAGACACTTCGTTTTCATCTACCTGTTCAAATTCCTCCGCGCCTGTTGTAAACAGATCTCCCTTTGCGGCATTTTCTTCGTGTTTTTTCATCAAGCCGAAATCAAAATTTGCAGCAATCACAAAAAATACCATCACAAGCGTAAGTATAGCGTACAAATTGTAAGGAATTGTTCTCAGAAACAGCTGGAATCCGGAGATTCCGGCATCTTCCGGTACATAAGAATTCACTGCTGCTGCCCAGCTCGAAATCGGAGCAATGATACAAACCGGAGCTGCGGTGGCATCGATAATATATGCCAGTTTTGCACGGGAAACTTTATAACGGTCCGTTACCGGTCTCATCACAGAGCCAACCGTCAGGCAGTTAAAATAATCGTCCACAAAGATTAAAATTCCGAGTCCTGTTGTTGCAAGCATCGCACTCTTTTTCGACTTAATCTTGCTTCCTGCCCACTTACCATAAGCTGCAGAACCGCCAGACTTCGACATCAGCACGATAATCATTCCAAGCAGCACATCAAAGATCAAAATATTCAGATTCATGCTGTCCTTCATGATATCAAACAATGCATTAAATGCATTCCACGGATGAAATCCCGTATACAAAAGTGCTCCTGTCGCCACCCCGATAAACAGGGAACTATATACTTCTTTTGTCACAAGCGCGAGCACTATGGCAAGGAGCGGCGGCACGAGCGACCACCACGTTCCAATAAACATTGAAGCATCCATTTTCAAACCCATCCTCTCTTCTTTTGAAATCTAATAATGACTTAATCATACATGCTTTCGAGCCATATGAAAAGCGATTTTCCTATTATTTTTTATTTTCGTGACTATGCCAGAAGTGCATATTGCAAAAAAGCGCAAAGAACATTCCCTACGAACATTCTTCGCGCAATTATTTGTATAAAAGTCAAGACTTTCCTATCTTAGACAGGCTTACGTCCACAGCACTGCTTATACTTCTTTCCACTGCCACATGGGCATGGATCATTTGGATAAACTTTTGCATGCTCACGCTTCTTTGGCGCACTCTGTGCAGTCTCATCCTTGTTGGTTCCTGTAACCTTTGCCACCTGCTCACGCTCCACCTTCTGCTCAACCTGTACATGGAACAGAAGACGGATGGTATCTTCCTGAATTGCAGAAATCATCTCGTCAAACATATCAAATCCTGCCATCTTGTACTCTACAAGAGGATCTCTCTGTCCATATGCCTGCAGACCGATACCCTGACGCAGCTGATCCATATCATCGATATGATCCATCCACTTACGGTCGATTACCTTCAGAAGTACAACACGCTCAAGTTCACGGAACTGCTCGATTTCAGGGAACTCTGTCTCTTTTGCCTCATACAGAAGCACTGCTTTTTCTTTCAAATGCTGCTTTAATTCTTTGGAATTCTTCACATCTGAAATGCTCTCTTCTGTGATTGGTTCCAATGGAATGATTGGAAGAAGCAGTTCATCCAGTTCATGTAAATCCCACTCTTCTCTTGGAATTTCTGTAGAAATACATGTATCCACTGCCTTTTCTACCTGATCCTGAATCATCTTAAAAATAGCATCACGCATGCTGTCTCCATTCAGTACAGACATACGCTCTTTGTAAATAATCTCTCTCTGATCATTGTTTACCTGATCATACTCAAGAAGATTCTTACGAATTCCATAGTTATTATATTCAATCTTTTCCTGTGCTTTTTCGATAGCAGAAGTAAGCATCTTATGCTGAATCTGCTCGCCCTCTGGTACGCCCAACGCATTAAATACAGACATGAGCTTCTCAGATCCAAACAGACGCATCAGATCATCTTCCAGTGAAATGAAGAACTGGGATTCACCCGGATCTCCCTGACGGCCGGCACGTCCACGCAGCTGGTTATCAATTCGTCTGGATTCATGGCGCTCTGTACCGATGATCTTTAAACCGCCGGCTGCCTTAGCATCATCATCAAGTTTAATATCGGTACCACGACCAGCCATGTTAGTAGCAATGGTAACAGCCCCATGCTGTCCTGCCTGCGCAACAATCTCTGCTTCCTGCTCATGGAACTTTGCATTCAATACGGTATGAGGAATTCCCTCTCTCTTTAACATACCACTGATCAGCTCAGAAGTCTCAATCGTAATTGTACCAACAAGAACCGGCTGTCCCTTTGCATGTGCAGCCTTTACCTCTTCTACAACGGCTTTAAATTTTTCTTTCTTTGTCTTATATACAGCATCCTGATGATCGATACGTGCTACCGGACGGTTGGTAGGGATCTCAATAACATCCATTCCGTAAATATCACGGAACTCTTTTTCCTCAGTAAGCGCTGTACCAGTCATACCGGCTTTCTTGTCAAATTTGTTAAAGAAGTTCTGGAATGTAATGGTTGCAAGTGTCTTGCTCTCTCGCTTAACCTTAACATGCTCCTTCGCCTCAATTGCCTGATGCAGGCCATCGGAATAACGGCGTCCCGGCATGATACGTCCGGTGAACTCATCAACGATCATAACCTGATCGTCCTTTACAACGTAATCCTGATCACGGAACATCAGATAATGCGCACGAAGTGCAAGGATTACATTATGCTGAATCTCAAGGTTATCTGCATCTGCAAGGTTATCAATATGGAAGAACTGTTCAACTTTATGAACACCCTGCTGGGTCAGATTGACAATCTTGTCCTTCTCATTAACAATAAAGTCTCCGGTCTCTTCCTGCTCAATTCCCATGATAGCATCCATCTTGGAATACTCAGGAACATCCTCGCCCCGAGTCAGCTGTTTTGCTAAAATATCACACGCTTCGTAAAGTTTTGTGGACTTTCCGCTCTGTCCGGAAATGATAAGAGGAGTTCTCGCTTCATCGATCAATACGGAATCGACCTCATCGATAATTGCATAATGCAACCCCCGCTGCACCAGCTGCTCCTTGTAAATGACCATATTGTCACGCAGATAATCAAATCCAAGCTCGTTGTTTGTTATATATGTAATATCGCAGTTGTAAGCTTCACGACGCTCGTCATTGTCCATCTCATTTAAAACAACGCCGACTTTTAAGCCAAGAAACTCATGAACTTTTCCCATCCACTCTGAATCTCGCTTTGCCAGGTAATCGTTTACCGTGACAATACATACGCCCTTTCCTTCCAGGGCATTCAGATATGCCGGCAAAGTAGAAACAAGTGTCTTACCTTCACCTGTCTTCATCTCAGCGATACGTCCCTGATGCAGGATAATACCACCGATGATCTGTACTCTGTAATGTTCCATTCCAAGGACACGGCGTGCGGCCTCTCTAACAGTCGCATATGCCTCTGGAAGTAAATCATCCAGTGTCTCCCCCTTTTCAAGACGATCCTTGAATTCCTTTGTTTTTGCCTGTAACTCATCATCTGAAAGTGCAACCATCTGATCTCTGTAGGACTCTACTTTGTCCACGATCGGATAAATACGCTTTAACTCTCTCTGACTGTGTGTACCAAAAATTTTGGTTAATTTACTCATAATAAAATAGCTCCTAACTCGCATAGAATATACGTATTGTACCACTTTCTATTTTTTTTCACAACTCTAAGCCGTAAACGTTTTATGAACTTTTTATTAACAGCCTGTTGTAAAATTTAAATTCTGTTGCTATAATGTCGGTTACACAAGATTTACCTATAGGGAGGAGCGAATATTTATGTCTTACTTATACAAAACAAAAGGAACCTGTTCCACACAGATCGAAGTGGATTTGGATGGAAATATTGTAAAAAATGTGAAATTCACCGGCGGATGCCACGGAAACCTTCAGGCAATTCCACGCCTGGTAGAAGGCATGACGGTAGAGGAAGTGGAGCGGCGCATTTCGGGGATCCGTTGCGGCATGAAGAACACCTCCTGTGGTGATCAGCTTGCAAAAGCTCTCCGCGAAGCATACGAAGCTCAGAAAAATGATAAATAATACTATGTAGGCGGGCTTTCATTGCCCGCCTTCTATGATTCTGCAACTACAATTGGCTGAATCTGTTTTCCGCGCATTGCCGCCTCAATCGTATCCGGCAGCAGTTCCATCCGGGCAATCATAGAATTCGGTTTGCTTTTATAATTGTCCTGTCCAAATGGCACGAAATATATGTTTTTCATATTCATTAACATACCAATTGTCTTAAAATTGACGCCCAGTGCATCGTTTGTGGAAATCGCGATTACCAACGGTTTTCCATTTCTCATATGTGCTTTTGACGCCATCAGAACCGGTGTATCTGTAATTCCATTTGCAATCTTTGCCGCTGAATTTCCCGTGCATGGTGCAATAACCATAATATCCAGAAAATTATTCGGCCCGATCGGTTCCGCCTGCTGCATCGTCATGATTCCTTCGTTTCCGGTAATCTCACAGATTCCTTCGACAAACTCTTTTGCACTTCCAAACCTTGTATCGCAACTCTGTGCCTGATAAGAAAAGATGGGAATAACATTTGCCCCCATCTCCTTCAATCGTACAATCTGTTTTCTGGTCTTTGTAAACGTACAAAACGATCCGGTAATACCATAACCTATATTACAATTTGATAAATCCATGTTTTTCCCCCACCTTTGCACTGCTGCAACTGCATCTGACTTATAACTGCATCCGCGAATACTTTCGCACTGCTTTTCGTCGTATAGATTCCCGGCAGTCCCAATGCTGCCACTACTTTTATCTCCTGGCGTTCCGCCGCCACCAGATCCACGCCTCCCGGTCTCGATGCGATATCTATGATGACGGTATCTTTGTGCATCTCCTGAATCATTGGTTCCCTGATCACTTGCGCAGGCACTGTATTTACAATGGTGCGGGCACCATAGACTTCCTCTGGTCCATAGGAAAAATCGACTGCCTCATGTCCGTTACCTCTTGCCATCTGGCGTGCTTTGGCACTTCGTGCGAGAATTGTAACTTTTGCTCCCATTGCCGCCAGCAAATCCGCCACGCTTTTTCCGCACCTGCCGTATCCACAAACAATAATTTTTTGCCCATATATGGAATACGCACTGTATTTTAAGATTTCCGCCACTGTTGCTTCTGCTGTGATGTGAGCATTTTTCTGTACCACGTTTTCATCTTTCATAAGATCAAAATACGAAATTTTATGTTGCTGTAAATACTCTATCCATTTATCTGTAAACGCCCCACCAATCACTGTTTTATCCTCATGTTTTTCTTTAATCAATTCGTATTTTAACATATCTTCCAATTTTGGATACCGGTTCAGTTTTGAAACCGGCGTCGGAAAAATGAAGTATCCACAGTTTTCCACAAGTTCTTCTACTGCCCCTTTCTTCTGTGTATTATGCCAGTCTAACAATACCTTTTTCCCCGGAAGGTACTCTGCCAGATTCTTTTGTCGCTGATCCGTCACAAAAACTGCGATATTTCCGGTCATAATAAAACGCTCCCTTCCATATAGAATATGAAAGGGAGCGCTATGTGGTTCTCACTATTGTTATTCCAACATCTTACTCAAATATTGTTTTTATAATCGTGTTTCAACAAATATATCATAGATAGCTTTAATCGCCTGCTCGAAATCATCATTGCTCACACCAATAATAATATTCAACTCAGATGAACCCTGGTCGATCATTTTTACGTTGATATCTGCATGTGCCAATGCGGAGAAAATTCTTCCGGCTGTACCTCTGGTAGACTTCATTCCACGTCCCACAACAGCAATCAGTGCGAGATCTGCCTCAAGGTCAATCACATCCGGATGTGTCAGTCTGCGGATAGAGCTGATTACCTGCTGCTCTTTGCCTTCGAACTCAGCCTGATGTACGAATACGGTCATTGTATCAATTCCAGAAGGCATATGTTCAATAGAAATTCCATTCTCCTCAAATGCCTGTAATGCCTTACGGCAGAATCCTACTTCTGCATTCATCATATCTTTGTCGATGCTTACAGCAACAAAGCCCTTCTTTCCGGCAATACCGGTAATGGTATACTCCGGCTTCTGGCATGTGCTCTCAACAATCAGTGTACCGTCTGCCTCCGGATCGTTCGTGTTACGGATATTGATTGGAATACCTGCTTTACGTACCGGGAACACTGCATCTTCATGAAGAACGGATGCACCCATGTAGGATAACTCACGAAGTTCACGGTATGTGATTACTTTGATTGGCTGCGGATTCTTGATAATTCTAGGATCTGCGACAAGACATCCGGATACATCTGTCCAATTCTCGTACATACTTGCATGACATGCTTTTGATACGATAGAACCCGTAATATCAGATCCGCCTCTGGAGAATGTCTTAACCGTTCCATCTGCCTTTGCACCATAGAATCCCGGAATAACCGCACGCTCACATCCTGCAAGCTTCTTTGACAGAACCTTATCTGTTTTTTCGCTGTCAAAGTTTCCTTCTTTATCAAAGAAAATTACAGTTGCAGAGTCAATAAACTCATAACCGAGATAATTTGCCATAATGATACCATTTAAATACTCACCACGGGATGCCGCATAATCCTCACCGGCCTTTGCCTTGAAGTTTTCAGCAATTTTCTTAAATTCCTCATCCAGAGAAAGTTTTAATCCCAGACCATTAATAATCGAATCATAACGCTCCTTAATTTTCATCAGCTGTACACGAAATTCTTCACCGGCCTCCGCCAATGCATAACATGCATAAAGCATATCTGTTACTTTTGTGTCTTTTGAATTTCTTTTTCCAGGTGCACTTGGCACTACATATTTTCTAGACTCATCCGCACGGATAATGTCTCCTACTTTTGCAAACTGCTCTGCACTCGCCAGAGAGCTTCCACCAAACTTAACAACCTTAACCATTTTTCTGCTCCTCTTTGTTTAATAACTTTCGTTATTATACTTCTATTCACGTATTTTCGTCAATTTTTTTCTGTAAAATCATTCGATATATTTTATTTCGTAATCGATTGTGTCTGTAGATCCGTCAATTTCGAGAACCGCATAAGAAGGCGGAACTCCATACGGCGGCGAGCCGATGCTTCCCGGATTGATATAGGTAATGCCATTGTATGTATCATAAAAAACACGGTGGGTATGCCCAAAAAGTGCTGCATCCACCTCTTTTTCCTGAGCACCATACTGCAGATTCATATATCCGGCTTTTACATTATAAGTATGCCCGTGGCAAATGAGAATTTTTTTCCCCTCGATCAGCAGAATTCTTTCCAAAAATTCCTGCCGACAGTCACAGTTTCCCGGCACCTGTTCAAGCGGAATCCCCAGACATTTTTTCTGCAGCTGTTCTGCATCCGCCCAGCAATCTCCCAAATGAATGATCATTTCGGGCATTTCCCGCCGAACTGCCAGTATCATATTATTTACATTTCCATGGGAATCACTCAATACCAGAACTCTCTTCATATGTATGGCACTCCTTTCTAATTACTTATGCAAAAAGACTCCTGCCGTGGCATCATTGCCGCAAGCAGAAGTCCCCAAATTCGAATAACATCGTATTAGTAATGTTATGCAAGTCTCTTCCATTGTTTACTACATTTATAATATGAATAAAACATGCAATGTTCCGCCTGATCACAGCGGCTCGGTGCGCTCTCGATATTGCACTGACAATTTACAATTGCATCTGCCTTCCCCTTACAATTTCCCTTAATCATTACATCGTCTAATACTTCGTCTGACATAATCTTTACACTCCTTAGTCATTACTATGTTTTGTAAACCAACGAAGCTTATTATACAATATATGGTAGTATAAGGCTATACGGCAATTCTCACAAATAGGTAGCAATCTTTTGGCAAATTTTTCACTTGACGAAATTACGAAAATGAGTTAGTCCCTTGCGGGCATCTCTCCCGTTCGTATTAATTCCTGTTTTGAAAAATACATGAAATACGCTAAATTAATAATAATTCCAAAAACAGTTGCTGTCGGGGCTGCCGCTCCGATATATATGAGCGAATCCGGAATTATTTTTGACATTATGTACGCCATCGGAAGACGAACTAAAAACGACTGTGCCATTCCCTGAAACATAACAAACAAAGTTTTGTTATGTCCGTTGTAGTATCCGATAAAGGAGAATAATACCGACGTCACGATAGCCTCCAGGCTAAATCCCTGCAGATACTCTGATGCCTTCATCTGATACGGTACGTTATCCGTAAAGAAAGATGCAAGGAACTGTCCACCGAAAAATGCAGCTGCTGTCATGGCAATTCCGATGCAACCACCTATCAGCATACCATATCCCATCGATTTCTGCGCCCGCTTTTCTTTCCCTGCGCCTACATTCTGTGCGATGAAAGATGACATTGACTGCATCAGAGCAGATGGAACCAGCATTACAACTGCTACGATTTTGTTTGCAATTCCGTATCCGGAAGATGAGGCCAGACGAATTGCCTCCGTCGATCCCATGCCATTTACAAAAGACAGAAGACACATAAACGAAAACTGTGTCAAAAACTCCTGAAACGCAATCGGAAGTCCCAAAGCCAGGAATTTCTGCACCTCACCGGAAAAACGCAAATCGCTTTTTCTAATATGAAACGGAAGATTAATTTTCGTACATACAAGAACCGAAAGAATCAGACTTACCGCCTGCGCAATTACAGTTGCAAAAGCAGCTCCGGCAACATCCCATCGAAAGACAGCAACGAACACCAGATCCAGAACCACATTTACTGCACAGGCAATTCCAACAAACAGCAAGGGCAGTCTCGAATTGCCGATTCCCCGGAAGATGCTGCTGATCAGATTATATCCTATAATAAATACAATACCGCCACCACAAATACGAATATACACAATGGTTTTGTCTATGGCATCCTTTGGTGCCTGCATCACAGTGGAGAGCCCCGGCGCAAAGACGAGAAGCAATACCGTCATCACCGCCGCAATTGCAAGGAACGTTACAATCGCTCCACCAATCACTTTTCCGAGCCTTCCCTCGTTCTTTTCCCCAATGTAACGTCCCATAAGCACCGTCACACCCATGGCCAGTCCATTTAAAATAAAGACGATCATATTAATAAAACTGCTTCCGGTGGAAACTGCCGATATTCCTACATCTGTTCCAAACCATCCCACTACCAGAATATCCACAGCGCCATACATCGTCTGTAAAAGCAATGCGCCAAGAATCGGCATCATAAAACCGATCAGTTTTCTAAAAATGCTTCCGGTCGTAAAATTCATATTGTCCTGTGTCATGACTTACTCCTCTGTTTTAAATTTCAATTCTATCTATTAATTCAAGATTATATTTATCAACAATATGTATGCATTTATTATATGATTCCACATCCTGCACCTGCCGCTTGCAATGTGCATCCAGTCCCAGTATCACTTTGTTTCCCACTTCACCCGGTATTTTCCAGAAGCGCTCGGTCGGATAATGTTTCTGTCCTTCACCCATGCCAAGCATATTGATTTCCAATGGAATATCCAGCTCTTTCATTGCCTTGCATAAACGGGTCATTTCCCAGTCATAAACCGAATCCATCCCCTGGTAATTCATAAGATCGGGATGTGCCAGATAAAGGTAGCTGCCCGTTTTCATTCCTTCAATTACAGCATCCACGTAATCCCTGATACGGCTCTCATCATCGGTCGGAGTGCCAGTATATGGTCCGTTCTGTTCACTTTGCAGGAAATGCTGTCCCATAATCATATAATCACATCCAAGATTTCGGAACAGGCGCATCTGTTCCTCATAATATTCCGGAATATATTCCGCCTCAAATCCTACATATATCTTAATATCATTCTTATATTCCGCCGCCAGATTACGGATTGACGCAACATACTCCGGTGCCTGCTCCATCGTCATACGAATTCCGGAAACATAGCCATCCCGAAATGGACATGGAACATGATCTGAAAAGCCAAATTCCTTAATTCCCATTTCAATTGCTGCTTCAATATATTCCCTCTCTGTATCATAAGCATGCTGGCAACGCCAGGTATGCGCATGATAATTTGCTTTTATAAAATCCTGCATTTTTTCTCCTCGTCCAGCATTGATAGAATGACGCTGTTTTTCTTATTGTATCATAGCTTATTTTGTGTGACAAATCAACAGAAATGTATTATCACGCAAAACCCCCGGCAACGTGTCCGAGGGTTTTTAAATCCATTTATAATTTTTAGTACTGTATACGCAAACCTTTCGGATAATGATTCTTCATCACTCCTCCTGCAAGTTTTCCCCATCCAATGCTATATCCATCTACGGTGATAAGATACCAGCCTTTTTCTCCTTCTGCGGAAAATGTCTGTCCATTGAGATATGCACGCACACGCAGGTCCTCCGCCGGTAAATCCATCGAATGCACAACTTCATCTGCCGACAGTGCCAATGCCAGTGCATGAGATGGTTCAAAACGATTTTTTTTCATAGTTCCAAGGTGTAATCCCGGTCTTAATACTTTCATTCCTTTGGTTGCGGGCATACCTTCCGGCGCTATATATAACTGGTCTCCAAATTTCAGGTAAATTCCCTGCGGTGCTTTCTTCAAATTTTCTTTGCAAAAGTCCAGATATTCCCGAATATCCTTTTCATTCAAAGATTTCTGCACTCCGTTAGCACAGTATCCCCTGTATGTATCTGATACTTCGCCGTCCTTCTCGAGAACCGCAAGAAAATGCCCTTCTCCGTGAAGTTTGTGTGGAAACAGCCGAATACCAGACTGCAGATCTTTTGCCGGATGTTTCGTCCATTCCGGTCTGGCAGGTGACATGCCTTCGTATAACGGCACTTCCACCATATGAAATTCGGGATGTTCTTCAAGAAAGCGACTTATGGTTCCTTCATTCTCTTCCGGTGCAAACGTACATGTAGAATATACAATTCTTCCACCCGGGCGCAGCATGAACGCTGCACAAATCAGGATTTCCTGCTGACGCATTGCACAGTTTTCTACATTTTCAGGGCTCCATTCTTCACATGCGTCTGTATTCTTTCGAAACATTCCTTCCCCCGAACACGGCGCATCTACCATGATGCGGTCGAAATATGACTCGAATATTTTTGCAAGAGACTGGGGACTTTCATTTATAACCATTCCGTTACGGATGCCCATACGCTCAATATTCTCTGACAGTATTTTCGCTCTCGCCGGATGGATTTCATTGCTGATCAGCAACCCCTCCCCACCCATTGCAGCTGCAATCTGCGTACTTTTTCCACCAGGAGCCGCACAAAGATCGAGAACTCTCTCTCCCGGCTGTGCCTCCAGATAAGCAGCCGGCGCCATCGCACTCGGTTCCTGAATATAATATACACCGGCAGCATGATACGGATGCTTTCCCGGTGCGTCCGTTTTTTGATAATAAAAACCGTTCTTTTCCCATGGTACCTGTTTCAGTGAAAACGGGCTCTTTTCCATAAATGAAGATATTGTAGTTTTCTGCGGGTTAATCCGCAATGCCTGATATTTATCCTGTTCATAACTCTCTAAAAATGCCGGAAATTCATCTCCGAGCATCTGTTTCATTCTATTTAAAAATTGTTCCGGAAGCATCATGCTCTCCCCCTTTTTTCTATCTGTGCTTCATTATACTGTTCCTCCATAGCTTCGGCAAGTCCAAAGAATTACAAATTGTACAAGTTCGACAAGAATCAAAAAAATTTTCAAAATATATTGAAAAAAATGCAAAAATATTGTAAAATAAATTGATATCTATAGCGATATGGAGGTAACAAATTGATACAACGAAAATACATACGCACACGACAACTTCAACCGGGAATGAAACTCGATCATCCGGTAGTTGACCGGCTCGGTCGCAATCTTGTTGCAAGAGGTGCTGTCTTAGATGAATATATGATTGCCTCTATGATTCAAATGGGAATTATGAGTGTCTACATTCAAATAGATGACGGAGTATCTGAGGAAGAAAACTCGCTTTCTGTCTCACCCACTGCACAGGAAAACATCGAAAAGCTTCGTACCGAAGATCGTGCTAAGGTCACACTCTCTGCCAGCGTACGTGAACGTGTTGCCACCGGTATCCAATTTATATATAACAATCCGGAATCTCCAGAAATAGATAAAGCAACCAATTATATTGCAGACAGCCTCATGGATTCCATTAACCAGAACAATGCGATTGCCATCGATATTTCTGCTTTAAAAACAAGCGATGAATACACATTCAAACACAGTGTTGATGTCGCAACGATCAGCATGATTGTGGCCAAACAGCAGGGCATGAATTCAAACCAGATTCGCGAGATTGGTGTTGCCGGTCTGTTACATGACATCGGCAAAACAAAAGTTCCGACCAATATTTTAAATAAACCGGGAAAACTGAACAATCAGGAATTTGAAATTATGAAACAGCATTCACTTTTCGGTTATCAAATGGTCAAAGACCGGCCGGATGTCTCGGAGGAAGTAAGTCTCACAATTCTTGAACACCATGAAAAAATTAATGGCAGCGGATATCCTATGGGAATCACGCTTGCCCAGATATGTCCTTATGCACGTATTCTTACAATTTCAGATATCTATGACGCATTGGTTACTGAACGTCCATACAAAGCCGCCTATTCGCAGCGAGATGCTGTAGAAATTATCATGTCAATGACACGGGAGCTCGATATCAATGCAATGAAAGCGTTCCTCGAAAGCATGATCCTCTATCCGGTCGACAGTATCGTAGAATTAAGTAATGGAGAAAAAGCAAGGGTTGTAAAAAATATCCCACATTACATTCTTCGTCCTACGGTTGTAGGTCTGACCAGTGGTAAGGTCTATGAACTTGGAGAAGACCTCAACTGTGCAAATATTATTATATTATAAAAACAACGGAAGCGTTACACACCAAACATACTGCGTAACACTTCCGTCTTATTTTCATCTTATTCTCTATTCCGGAAGATATTTATCATATAATTCTACATGATCATAAATACATCTCCAACTGCTTGTCGATCCTGCAGTCACACAGATATATTCTTTTCCATTCTTGTCCGAAGCAAGGCTTGCCGCACAACTTCCTGACTGCGCTACGAATCCTGTCTTTGCGCATAGCACCTCTCCATGCGTATCTTTGTCCTCTATACGACGCAGGAACCAGTTTGATACCGTAATACCGTCTTTGTGTTGCTTTGTTTTGCTTGTAGTATAAGTGTGCGTCGACATCACTTCACGGACCCACTCATTATCCGTTGCCGCCTTGATAATCATTGCCATATCATACGGCGTACTGTAATGATCTTCATCATACAATCCCACGCAATTCGTAAAATGCGTTGTCTCTGACAGTCCCATCTCCTCTAATTTCTCATTCATCATATCCACAAATTTCTCGTGGGATCCTGCAACATATGTGGCAAGTGCCACTGCGGAATCTGCACCGGAAGGTAAAATTGTTCCGTAAAACAGATCTCTTACCGTAACTTTTTCGCCGACTTCATATCCGGTATTACTACAGTCGTTACGATAACTGTAATCCGTAATATCAATTGTAATTTCTACTTTATCATCCAGCTGCTCCGGTGTAATGTGTTCTGCTGCCACCAAAACAGTAAGAATTTTTGTCATAGATGCCGGAACAATGCGCTTATGTACACCTTTTGCTGCAAGAATATCACCAGAATCCACATCAATCAGTACACCTCTGCTGCTTACCACACTCTTCGGGAATTTTTCTGTTTTATCCGTTTTATGTGCCTCATAACTCCACGATTCCTGTGTTTCTGTTTCCTGTGCTGCTGTATCTGTCTGAATTTCTGTCTGCTGCGATACCGCATTTGCAGAAATATCTTTTGGATCCTTTTTATTTATGTGTTTCGCAACCATCATTATCAGCAAAACAAGAATAACCGCAAGACCGCTTCCTAATAAAATATAACGTTGCCGCTTCATACTGCGCTGTTTTTCCATCTGCATCTTCTGTGCCCTCTCTTTTCGCATCTGATGGCGCTGTGCTTCCCGTTCGTTTTCCTCCTCCGAAGCATCGTATACTGCAATATCATCTCTCTCATCAAGCATTTCTCTACTTAGTTCCCTTCTGTTTTTTTATTTCGCCTTGCATTTTTAATGGCAAGGTAAACCAGACCAATTCCAATAAAAATAATTACCAGCAGGATGATCATATAAGCCACACCAATTCCAAGTGTCTCTTTTCCAATCTGGCTTAGATCAAAACCAAACCATCCTGTTTTGGCACCAAAATTCAAAAAATTATACGGTGCGTACATGGTTCCATTCCAGCGGACGCCCTCATATGCCAAAGCTACAATTCCTCCCACATAGCACAGCGGAGGAACGATAGAAAAGAACACATGCAGCCTTCCGGACTTATACGGATAATCAAACAAACAAAAATCCAATATTGCTAAAACCGGGCAAACAAAATGCACACATAAACTGCCAAATCCATTCCCCATATAAGCACCAAGAAATCCGCTTGGATCTGTTGGCGCAAGTACCAGCAGATAAATTAAAAATGTCAGTGTAATGCTGATGGTTGCCATAAACTTTATAATATACCAGCCGTTTGCAACCGGCGGACACTTTCCATCTTTTCGAATGCGGTTCCAGTTAAACCCTGCAAACACAAGTAAAACAATATCCACAAAGATATTCGACAGATTAGTAAAATATGTGAAAAACATCCACCCGGAAAATGAACGACACATTCCGTATATAGAAGCTGCTATTGCAATTATTTTCATAACAAATGCCACATGATCCTCTTTCGAACGATAGCTTTCCACCGTTAACAATTCTTCTTTGTACATGTCGCCAAGCCCTTCTTTCTATAAACAAATTCACGATATAATTATTTTTCGTAACTGTTCCGTTACATCATTTCTATTTTTACAATTACATGATATTGTGTATTGTATGGATAGTCAACCGTTTTCATAAAAAAGTTTGCGCTTCGTGCACAGTGAAAAAAGCCCCCTTTTTAGGGAGCTTTTATTAATTTCACATTTTACTTTCCAATAACTTTCTTAATTGCCCCGAGAAGTTCATCATACGTCTCATATGCTGGAATATCAGGATATTCCGCTTTAATCTCATCTGTACTCTTAAATAAAAATCCTGCCTTGCTTGCCTGAATCATACCAAGATCATTGTGACTGTCACCACTGGCAATTGTATCATATCCGATCGACTGTAAAGCCTTTACGGTTGTGTATTTTGATTTCTCGCAGCGCATCTTAAATCCAGTGATCTCACCATTGTCTGCAACTTCAAGAGAATTACAGAAAATGGTTGGATAACCAAGTTTCTTCATAAGCGGTCCTGCAAACTGTGAAAATGTATCACTGATGATAATGACCTGTGTCATTGCGCGAAGCTCATCTAAGAATTCCTTTGCGCCGGGAATCGGATCAATCTTAGCAATCGTATCCTGAATTTCTTTTAATCCAAGACCATGCTCCTTCAAAATGCCAATGCGGTAATTCATCAATTTATCATAATCCGGCTCGTCTCTTGTTGTGCGCTTCAATTCCGGGATTCCGGTCTCTTCTGCAAACGCAATCCAAATCTCAGGTACCAGTACGCCTTCCAAATCTAAACAAACAATCTCCATTTTGTCCTCCATTCTCACTCTGCTTCCGCTTATTTACTATAAGTGTTGCCTAAATTGCTTCTATTCAACATGAATAATTATAAACGAATTTCAATTATCTGTCTATCTATTATTTTTGCTGTATAAGGATTCCAAAGGAATTTCCTATACAGCAGTAAAAAAAGAGATGCATCACATCTCTTTTTTACTGCTGTTTCATTCAGTTGTGAAATTCTACTTTATTATAAAACATTGTTTTTAATCAACAACCTGATATGCTCCAGCAACATTAACGGCGCTACCGTTCTTATTCTCTGCATAAACCCTATAGGATCCGTTTTTTGTTAATTTAAACGTATGTGCAAAATCTCCTTTTGCTGAAATATAACGGCGCTTTCCATCCGGCTCGATAATCCCGACTTTTACATATTTTGTATCAGGCGATGCCATTCCCACAACCTTAATAGATTGTGAGGATGTTGCATGAAACCCCGGCGAATTTACTTCTTTATTTGCTCTGACATTCCAGTTAAACGAAGACAGCCCACTCCTAGCAGAAAGAACCTGCACTTCTCCGACCGATACTTCAATATTTCTGGCCCGGCTTGTCTCTGTCATCTCAATAAGTTCCGTAGCTTCTTCTATATCAATTTTCTGACTACCGACTTCTTCCGTCTCTACTACTGTCGCATTCCTCCATTGCTCATTTGCACTTATGCTGGCTGCTGAAACAGCATATACACTGCTTCCACTGAGTAATGTAATGCAGCTCACAAGAATACCTGCAACAAGCTTCGACTTATTTTTCTTCTTATAGCACTTCATAACATGTTCCATCCTTTCCCGTAATTCACTCTCATTTTCTAACAATTGTACACCTGAAATTTGCGCATTAATACTTTTCTCTGCCATATCCAGTATGATCTGATAATATACTTTCAACTTATAATTGTGACGACAAATTTCATAATCACATGCATACTCACTCCATTTGCGCATCTGCCGGTTAAACCACCACGCAAACGGATTCATAAAATGCACGATACACAGGAGTCTTGTAAGATTTCGAAACAATATATCATGATGCTTTACATGCGTCAGTTCATGTTTGAAAATCACATTCCGTTCCCCAACGGAATATATTTTCATAGGAAGCATTACAGTAGAATGGATGATCCCGGTCACTCTTGGAATCTCAATCTGATAACTCTGTCTTACGCGGACACGCCTGGCATATTTTCCTTCTGCCATACACATCTGCGTAAATTGCTGGTCGACTTCTTTCGGACAGGAAACTGCATGCCTCATCATCTTTGACATCTTTACTCTTTGCATCACATACTGCGCTATACCGATTACAACTCCCGCAAACCATACTATACAAAAAACAGTTGCAGTCCATAAAATTCCGGGTGTAATAAAAAAATCAGGACTAAACGATAGATGGAATCCATCCATAATCTGTGTCCGGAGTAACAACACCCCATATGTAATCGGAACAAACCAAAATAGTATAGCTACTTTAAGTAATGTATATGTAATATGCAAAAAGCCAGCTTTCTCTAACAATCTGCCAATTGCGAACCAGATAACAGATACGATTGCTCCGGACAAAGATGTCCAGAGAATCAGATACATCAGATTAATCGTCCATATCATCTAGTAACTGTCTCATTTTCTGTATCTCATCTTTTGAGATATCACGGGAATTACAGATGGCTGCCATAGCATCCTCCGGTTTTCCCCCGAACCAAAAGTCCGTTTCATCCTTCATAAGCTTTTCTTTATAAGCCTTTTCATCCTTTAATGCATGAACATATGAATGCTTTCCAACACGATAAGTGCTGATAAAGCCCTTCTCTGCCATCTTTCCCAAAAATGTAACAACTGTTGTTCTGGCATAGTCCTTGCCATACTGCTCACGCAGATCTACAATCAGCTGCTGAAGAGCGATATCATCTACCGCATCCCAGATCACTTTCATAATTACTGTTTCGCACGCGCTTAAATCTTTAATTAAACTTTTCTTTCTTGCCATGACTTTCTCCTTGTACTTTCGTGTCGACACGATTATCGTATTCGACGTAGTTTCATAACTCAATAGTTTTTTGTTGATTTTTGTAAATTGATACTCATTGTCCTCGAATCATTATCTTCTGTATACTCTCTGTCTCATAGTTTATCTCCAAGTTCTATATAATAAACAGAAATAAAGGAGATAAATGATTATGCAACACAAAAAGTCCAGCGAAATCATTCGGGAAAATTTAACCGATATGCTGAATCAGGAAGGAACACCTTCCATGCGAAATCTCAGTACCAGTATTGGTACTTCCGACAGCTACATTCAAAAGATTCTCAATCAGGAGAGAACCCCTTCTTTGGATAAAATCGATTCCATCAGCGAGTTCTTTGATGTTGAGAGCTGGGAAATGTTTTATAACTTCCGCAAAGACCGGCCGGAAATGCTGGCCATCATGCAGCAGCTTAACAAACTTTCTCCAACATTACTTCCTTCTGTAAAAGCATATCTGGATTTCCTTTTAGCACAACAGGATGAACTATTATCTACAAAAAAATAAGCAGTTGTCAAGGGATTTCTTACAATTCCCAAACATCTGCTTGTATTTCCTGTCGCACATCGCGATTACGCTTTCACAACTGCCTTTGGTACATCATTGAGTGTCTTTTGGATCAACTTATCCAGACGTCTTCCCATCTTTGCGTACTTCTCTATACGCTGGGTCATCTCTTCTGGTATTTCCTCATTTTTTTTATAAGAAATACGATTGTCCATTTCTGCCCATGCATCCATAATCAGTGTTCGAAGCTGTAATTCCACACGCACATATTCGTTCTCTACCGGAACATCCATAATAATATGATAACTCTCATAACCATTTTTCTTCGGCTTGCGGATATAATCCTTAGCCTTGATAATCTGAAAACGCGAGTCCTTGCCAATCTGATGCGCAATCCAGTATATTTCTTTCACACTGTAACAAATGCAACGTACCCCTGAAATATCATTCAATACCTCAGTCGCAGTCTTAAAGTCAACAGGCCGGCCTTTACGCTGTAATTTGCCACAGATGCTCTCTGGTGTCTTCATACGGCTTTCTACAAAGCGTGTAAACCCATATCCGGTCTTTGCAATATAAAATCCATTCAGTTCCCGTAACGTGCGCATAACAAGGTTTCTTGCCTCTGCATGCTTTTTCTGAAATTCTTCATTCTCCCAGGAACTGCGTAACTGTTCAATTTGCTTATCCATATCTGTCTCTTTTGCCATAATCCCTTCACCTTCTATAGATTAATTATATATATGTTTGCATATACATCCGATATTACTCGTCTGTATTATAAAGAAATTATGTAAAGATGATATGTTATTTTTTGTAAATTATATGTAATATTATGCATCTGATTCATTTGATGCATTTTAATATAGTTTGCCTGCTCCCTGCAAACTACTTGTCAGCATGCATCAGTTCCGGTAACATGCGAATAAATTCACTGTCACGGTAACTCCATGGTTGCTGACTACAGAATGGTTTATTCCCATCAAGAATTTCCTGCGGGGTTGCCCACTCGAGATGAAATCCCTTTGCAATTTCACTCTCTGTCATATGTGTTTCAACCATTTTTTCTTCCGCATCACAGAAAAAGAAACAGGAATGACATACATAAACCATATTGGGATCAAAAATATCTCTCCTCCTCTCCACGATCTCCCCAATCGTCTGAATGGAAGAAGGAATAACAACAAGGCCGGACTCTTCCTGCACCTCACGAATCAATGCCTCATGGAGATCCTCTCCCGGTTCCACACCGCCTCCTAAAATCTTGTAATCACCAGCATTTCCATGCTGCGTAGCAATCTTTCCATTGCGGATGATTACAGCACGGGTGGAAAATTTTTCAAAGACAGGCATATCTTCTGTATAGTCTTTTTTGTCTAATATCAAAAGTGTTTTCATCCTTCCTCCTTCTTTTGTTTCTTGTTTTCTCTATTATACGCTTTCTTTCGTTAATATGGTAATAAAACTTTACATTTTTTCGGAAAAATGTATAAAAATTGGAGGCAGAAAACTGCCCCCATGCAATCATTATTTCTATATCAGAATATGATTAATCAGATCATATAGTTAAAACAAATCTTATCATTATAACTGTTCATCAGGTCAAGAAGCGTTACACCATCGAGAGTTTTTTCAATCTTTTCCTGCAAATCCCCCCACAGCTCATTGACTACCATATCTACCGGTTTTCCCGATGTATCTGCCTGCTGACTTGCAGGAATCAATGGTCCGTCTACCGTCCGGAGGATTTTCCCCACAGAATAATTTTCCGGTCTTCCGGAAAGGTGGTATCCGCCATGATATCCTCTTGTACTGATGACAAATCCGGCCTTTTGCAGCACACTCAAAATCTGTTCCATATACTTTTCCGATAATTCCTGACGCTCTGCTATGGTCTTCACGTTAATCGCTTCGCCATTTTCATGAATCGCCAGATCTAACAGAATACGAATCGCATATTGTCCTCTCGAAGATATCAGCATGTTTCCACCACCTTTTTTCTCTTTGTTAAATAGTCTACTGCAGACGCCACCGCATTGGCTCCATCTGCCACCGCTGTAACAATCTGACGCAGCTTTTTCGTTCGCACATCGCCTGCCACAAACAAGCCCGGCTGCTGCGTCGTACAATCCTCCCCTGCCGGCACATAACCGCCCTCTAAGGTAAGCATGTTCGCATATGCAGCTGCCTGCGGCTCCATTCCAATGGCAACAAAGACGCCGTCTACTGCCAGCTCTTCTGGCGCATTCTCCGCTTTGTTGTTCAGCTCTATTTTTTCTACTTTCTGTTCACCGATAATACTTTTCACTTCGCGATCCGGTAAAAATGTAATATTTGGTGTGTTTTTCATCTGTTCCTGCAAAACCTGTGTTGCACGAAGTCCCTGTCTGCGATGAACCAGATATACCTGTTTGCACATCTTTGCCAGATATAAGGCATCTTCAATGGCTACATCTCCGCCACCAACGACCGCAACCACTTTATCCTTGAAAAAAGCCCCGTCGCAGGTTGCACAATAAGATACCCCTGCCCCGGCCAGCTCCTTTTCCCCCGGTACTCCGAGCTTGCGGTGCATAGCTCCACTTGCAAGAATGATACTTTTTGTCTCAATGCTTTCACCTGATTCCAATTGTACCTGCCAGCCCTCTTCTGTTTTCTCAACACCTGTGACTTCACCCTCCGCAAACGGAACATCAAGTTCCCTTGCATGCTTTTCAAACTGCTGCGCAAGGTCGAATCCACTGGTTCCCGGAAAGCCAAGATAATTGTCCACTTCTTCTGTATAAACAATCTGGCCGCCGGCCATCATTTCTTTTTCCAAAACAAGAAGATCCAGGCAGGCGCGCTTCGCATATACCGCCGCTGACAAGCCTGCCGGGCCACTTCCCACAATTACCAAATCGTACATAAATTACCTCTTTTTGAACATTCATTTATGATTAATCTAAAATCTGAAGTTCCTCGATTGTCACATTTTTCTCACGGTCAATGTCAAATGCCTTAAGTACCGGCTGATCCATATCCATCAGGGAAAGAATCAGATAGTTCACGGTCGGGTCAAATGCCAGACGCTTGTCTTCTTCCGATGGACGGGATGGAGACTCCGGATGGGAATGCCAGTTGCCCAGCGGAACAAGTCCATTGGCACGCATATCTTTGACTGCCGCAAGCTGGTCCTTTGGATTCATGGAAAAATGCTCATTGGTATGATCGACATTCTCCAATAAATATACTTTCTCGATTGTCTTCTTGTCCCCGTCTTTGGTTCCGGCGATGAGACCGCAGGCCTCTTCCGGAAGGTTCTCTTTGGCGTGGGACAAAATCTTTTCGTAGTCTGCTTTTTTCATTGTAAGCATGGTTTGTTCCTCCTTTTAAGGAATGAGATATCACTTTCGCGATACCTCAGATGGAGCATTTCAATGGTCTGGACACTCGATCTGCTCATAATCGATCAGCTGTGTGATCGTTGGGTGATCGCCACAGATTGCACACTTATGATCTGCCTTCGGCAGTTTCACTATATGGAATTCCATCTTCAAAGCATCAAATGTAAGAAGTTTTCCAGTAAGAAGATCTCCTACACCGACCAGATACTTGATTGCTTCCATTGCCTGTAAAGATCCGATGACACCGCCCATTGCACCGATGACACCCGCCTGCTTACAGGTCGGAACTGCATCCTTTGGGGGTGGATTCTTAAATACACAACGGTAGCATGGTCCTTCTCCCGGAACATAGGTCATGAGCTGACCCTTGAAACGAATAATTCCAGCGTGGGAGAATGGTTTCTTTGCCATAACACAGGCATCGTTAATTAAGAATTTTGCCGGGAAGTTGTCAGTTCCATCAATGATGAAATCGTAATCTTTAATCAGATCCATGATGTTCTCCGATGTAACGAACTCACGGTATGTATTTACGGTAACATCCGGATTCATTGCATTCATTGTTTCTTTTGCGGATTTTACTTTTGCTTTGCCGACATCCGCAGTACCATGAATGATCTGTCTCTGTAAGTTGGACAGATCTACTTCATCCGCATCGACAATTCCGATGGTTCCTACGCCTGCTGCCGCAAGATACATTGCGGCCGGTGCACCAAGTCCGCCTGCACCGATAATTAAAACTTTTCCGTTCAGGAGCTTTTTCTGGCCCTTCACACCGACTTCCTGCAGAATGATGTGACGGCTGTATCGCTCCATCTGTTCATTTGTAAATGCCATTAGAAGCTTCCTCCTCCCATGAAGTATAAGAATTCAACCACATCATTTTCTTTCAGTGTGACGTTTGCAAGATCATGATTCTCAACAAACTCATCATTTACGGTTACGGTAACATAATCCGGGTTCTCAACTTTCTCGTCGATTACCAGCTGTGCGATGGTTGTTCCCTCTTTGATATCCTTTACATTTCCTGCAACTGTTACTTTCATTGTGTAACTCCTCCTAAATATATTTTTTTACAATTTCTTCCAACTCTGGTTTCTTGATCAGTCCGCGTACACGTTCTACTTCCTCGCCGCCCTTGAAAAACAGGATCGTCGGTGAAACCATTACAGAATATTGCTCTGCTAACTCAGCGTCAAAATTTCCATTGACTTTAACGACTTTTAACTGGTTTTCATAATCATCTTCGATGTCTCCAAGAATCGGTGACATCTGTTTGCAAGGGATGCAGGAATCGGAATAAAACTCCACCAGTACCGGAATCTCTGCCTGCAGTACCTCTGCTTCAAAATTGTCCTTACTTACTCTTGCTGCCATGATGTTTCCTCTCTGTCCTACTCTTCGAGTTTCTTTACAATAAGATCATAAGTTCCGTTCTCATTGTCAATAAGCTTTAATACCTGCTGGCCTTCTTCCTTAAAGCTTCTAGGCACATTCTGTACCGGTTCACCATCATTCATTGTTACTGCCAGTATCTGTCCTACCTCGATCTCTTCCATTGCAACCTTTGCCTTTACAAAAGTCATCGGACATACCACATCCGTAATATCTACGCGTTCATCAATTGTGTAATCAGCCATTATATGCCTCCTTTATCTTCTCTTCAAATTTATCTAATCCCACACGCTCAAGAGTCATGCGGAAACGCTCTCCTGGATTTGCATTGTCATCAAAGAACTGAATTGCTGCATCTGTCACCTTAAAAAGCTGCTCCTCGGAAGTAATGATTGGGAGATAATTTTCTCCTTTATATACACGGTTTCCAAACAGTCCACCGAAAGATACTTCATAGCCCGGTGTTGCTTTCCATGCATCGGTCGGACATGCTTTTACGCAACGGCCACAGTTGTTACATTTCTCATTGTCCAATACAATCTTGCCATCTTTGGTGCTGATTGCATCCACACGGCATATTTTTTCACAAATGCCACAGTTGATGCAGGATGACTCATCCCACTCTACGATTGCTGCGCCCTTGATTCCCACATCGTTTTCCTCTGCCTTTAAGCAGTTGTTCCGGCATCCGGTCACACCGAATTTGAACTTGTGAGGAAGCTCTCTTGCGAAATAGCGCTCATCCAGTTTCTTTGCCAGTCCATATGTGTCAATATTACCACTTGGACAGATCTGTGATCCCTGACAGGCAGTGATGGTACGTACACGGGGTCCGCACACACCCGGTTTACAGCCACCGGTAGCTAACACCTCTTTTACTTCTTCTACATCATCCAGCTTAATGAATGGAATTTCCACACTCTGTCTGGAAGTCAGATGTACATGTCCATCACCATATTTATCTGCTACTTCTGCGATAATCTTCAGGTTCTCTGCGGTAAGATTTCCGCCGACCACTGCAAGACGCAGTGAAAAATTATTTTTCTGTTTCTGGCGCATGAAACCGCCTTTTTTGAGTGTTGCATAATCAACTGCCATAACGTTCTCCTTTATATCCTGTGCTCTCTTCTCTCTATTTATTCGGTGGTACTGCTGATTGCCGATGCAAAATCTGCTTTCAGATCTTCAATGTCTTCGATGCCGACACTGATACGGATCATATCATCATAAACCGCTGCATCCACTTTTTCCTGTTCGGTACTGTGTGCCGCCAGTGTCGATTCCGGATGTACGATCAATGTCTTCGTATCTCCAATATTGGAAACAATCTGTGGAATCTTTACTGTATTCATAATGGAAAAAGCCCTGTCCTTACTTCCGACCCGGATCGTTAATATCGCTCCGTATCTGCCATCTAACAACCGGTCCGCTACCGCATGCCATGGGCTCGATTCTAGTCCCGGATAATTTACGGTGATTCCCGGTATCTCTTCTAAGCAAGCCGCAAGCTGCGCTGCATTGTCACACGCCCGCTCCATGCGAAGTCCTAACGTCTCCATGCCAAGCAGGTTGTAATACGCCGTCTGCGGCGCCATACAGGCTCCCATGTTCCGGAACAGTCCGTTGCGGAGCTTTGCTGTAAAAGCAAATCTGCCGAACTTTACATAATCTTTCATGCCCGGATACCGGCTGACATCCCACTTAAAACTACCACCGTCGGTGATTACACCGCTGATTGCGCTGCTGTTGCCATTGATGTACTTGGAAGTGGAATTGATGACCACATCCGCCCCGAGTGTCAATGGCTGAACCAGAAAGGCCGTCGCTACCGTGTTATCAATAATCAGTGGTATCTGATGTTTCTTTGCAATCTCGGCCCATGCCGGAATGTCGGTCACATCCAGCTTTGGATTGCCGATGGTCTCTGCAAACAAAGCGCGCGTCCGATCGGTGATCGCATTCTCAACAGTCTGCATATCTGTCGCATCCACAAAGATTGTCCGGATGCCAAACGCTTCCAGATCATGGAACAGATCAATGGTTCCACCGTAAAGACTTGTGCTTGTGATGATCTCATCTCCGCTGCCAACAATATTGAGCAATGCATTCGTGATGGCTGCCATACCGGAAGCACATGCCACAGAAGCTGCTCCTTTTTCCAGAACGGTCATGCGCTCCTCGAACGCCGCGATCGTCGGGTTACTAATTCTCGTATAAGAATATCCAGCAGCTTTATTATGAAACAGCTTCTCGTGCTGCTCCGCCGAAGGCTGGAAAAAAGCACTGGACTGGTACACAGGTGTCAGTGTTGCTCCGGTGACCGGATCGCCTGTTTTCGTACCATGTAATAGTTCTGTATTGAATCCCATTTTCTTTTCCCTTAATTCATACTTTTTTAGTAGGTTTAATATGTTATAAACACTATACCGCTCTAAATTATGTTTGTCAAGATATAATTTACGCTATTTTACTAGGAATACTAAGACATGGGGTTTGACTTGCATTTTAAGGATTCCGATTAAGTTTTAAAAAGCAAAAAGTGAGAAGACAATGCTTCCCACTCTTTAATATTCATCTCTACATTGAAACATTCTTCGATTAATTCCAATGCTGATCCTTGAACACAATCTTACGATATGTCTCAAAGTCTACCCATTTATTGAAGAAATTCTCAGAAATGCTTTCGCCTTCTGCGGCAAGTTCTGTCTTAAATGCATCAATATCTGCTGCAGACTGTGCATGAACAGCAAATCCACGTCCGTTGATTACCGGCACATCCTGATAGCTGTAATCAGCCAGTGGAATGATCGCTGTAATCTTTTTGTCGCGTACAGATACGGCTACCTGATCACGAAGAACTACAATATCGAAAGAATCCGGATACTTATAAGATTCTCCGCTGACCGGAATCTCATCACCGATTGTGTAGGTATTTCCGGATGGATGCACTTTAAATACGGTCATGCTCTCGAGGTCGTAATAGAACTCTTCAAAAATGTCTCCGTTTGCTTTCAGATTTCCGGATACAAAAGCACATTTTACGTCTTTGCTCTCATCAAGTTCCGGATTTTCTACTACACCACATGCAGATGTCATGTTTGTGATACGGTCAATCAGAATCAGCTCACCCAATGTCTTGTGTGTCAGGAATGCATCGAGTACGATTTCTTCCTGAAGAACGATATCACATACAGCAATCTCATTCTTTTTCAGGCGTCCGACCGGAATGTATTCTCCGGTATTGACATCAATCTTGTACTGGATATTCTTCAGGATACCAGGAATGGTCTTGGTTCCGAGTTTTACCAGATAATCTTTGCCCACGGTAAGTTCCTGATCATCCATCCACAGAATGGTCGCTGTAAAGTTCTTGCTGACCGGCAGGTGTGTTGTTGTCAGAACACAACCTCTCGAAACGTCCACTTCTTTATCGAGCTGAATGGTTACCGGACGACCTTCATCTGCAGTATCTGCATTCTTGTCACCGACCAGAATGCTCTTTACCTTTGCATGCTCATTGCTTGGCAGGGTAATAATATCATCGCCAACGGAAATGCTTCCGCTCTCGATCTGTCCCTGAAAACCACGGAATGTATGATTCGGACGGCATACACGCTGTACCGGCATATAAAAGCCCTCTTCCTGCTTTTTCTCGCTGACATCAATATCTTCAAGATATGAAAGAAGTACTTCTCCCTTGTACCAGTCCATCTTGTCGGAACGCTTTGTTACGTTGTCTCCTTCCGTTGCAGAAACCGGAATGATTTTGACACTTGCAAGGGAAAGTTCCTTAGATAACTCGTCAATCTGTGCCACGATCTCGTTAAAGCGTGCTTCGCTGTAATCTACCAGATCCATTTTGTTTACTGCAAAGACAAAATATTTGATTCCCATGAGGGAGCAGATTCTTGCGTGTCTTCTTGTCTGTACCAGCACGCCCTGCTTTGCATCTACAAGGATTACTGCAAGGTCTGCAAAGGAAGCACCTACTGCCATGTTTCTTGTATATTCTTCATGTCCCGGTGTGTCTGCTACGATAAAGCTTCTCTTATCGGTTGTGAAATAACGGTAAGCAACGTCGATTGTGATACCCTGCTCACGCTCTGCCATCAGTCCGTCCAGAAGGAGGGAATAATCGATGGCTCCACCACGGCTTCCCACTTTTGAATCAAGTTCCAGTGCTTTTTCCTGATCTGCGTAAAGCAATTTAGAATCATATAAAATATGTCCGATCAGTGTGGACTTTCCATCGTCGACACTGCCACAGGTAATAAATTTAAGTAATCCGCTCATTTTAGAAATAACCCTCCCTCTTTCTTCGTTCCATGCTGCCGGCTGCCTCGTTGTCAATGACACGGGTCGTACGCTCGGATTCTACAGCACTTAAGGTCTCATCAATGATTTCATCCAGTGTAGTTGCATTTGATTCAATACCGCCTGTCAGTGGATAGCAGCCAAGTGTACGGAAACGCACATTCTTGTACTCAATCTTCTCACCCGGACGGAGTTTCAGGCGGTCATCATCTACCATGATAATCTGGCCGTCACGCTCGATAACCGGACGTTTTGCTGCAAAGTACAGTGGCACAATATCGATATTTTCTCTCTTGATGTACTCCCAGATATCGGTTTCTGTCCAGTTAGAAATTGGGAATACACGGATACTCTCTCCCTTATGAATCTTGGAATTATAAAGTTTCCACATCTCCGGTCTCTGATTCTTAGGATCCCACGCATGGTTCTCATTACGGAAAGAGAAGATTCTTTCTTTGGCACGGGACTTTTCCTCGTCACGACGTCCACCACCAAATGCAGCAGTAAATCCGTATTTATTCAATGCCTGCTTTAATGCCTGCGTTTTCATAATATCTGTGTAAGCACTGCCGTGGTCAAATGGATTAATGCCCTGTTTTACACCATCCTCATTAATATATTCAAGCATTTCTATACCAAGCTTCTTTGCTGTCTCGTCACGGAATTTGATCATTTCCTTGAACTTCCATGTTGTATTTACGTGCAGGAATGGAAATGGTGGCTTCTCCGGATAAAATGCTTTCATTGCAAGATGTAACATTACCGAGCTGTCCTTTCCGATGGAATACAGCATTACCGGCTTTTCACACTCTGCTGCTACCTCACGGATAATATAGATAGCTTCCGCTTCTAACGCGTCAAGATGCGATAATCGACTCATGATTTTCCTCCTTTGGTTTCCCTTAATATTTATTAGAATCTTTCTTGTTGACTACGATAACTTCCTTTGTGCCGTCGGCTTTCTCGATCTGCCAGTTCAACAGATCTCCTTTACTGGACACGGTCATTTTACTTCCCATGCCACCGATATCTGCACCGAGATAAAAGGATATGGCGCCGAACGCACACTCTTTCAGGCAGGATGCACAACCCCAGCAATCCTTTGGATAACGGATATATGCTTTCTTCTCCTCATTCAGTTCGATGAGGCTGCCCGGGCACACAACCGTACACTTTTTACATCCTCTGCATTTCATGGAATCAATTGCGATGCTCATACGTTGTACCTCCTTCTACCAGATCCCGGTATATAATTTCTATCTTTCCATCCACCAGGCGGGAGTTGACATAGCGTAACCACTCGTCACTCTTCTGTGGATAATCCAGATTCTCTGCAAAACTATGCCAGCGGGTTTCTTTTCGTGCGCCGAGATGTGCGATCACGGAAAGGCATACCGTCAGGCGTTCCTTTAATTCATACACAAACATCAGCTCATGCATATCTTCGGCTTTCAGTCCTTCTGCAAGCACCTGCAGCTGTCGGATTTTTTCTTCCGCCATGGCAAGCTGCTTTCCGTTGAACTGGTAATGTGTACCAATTCCTCCGGCATACTGGTCCATAACTTTCTGCATGGCTTCCTCAAGCTGTTCTACCGTAAACAGCGCATGTTCTCTCTGAAGGATGGCATCATATTCCGCCGTTTTGTCCTCCAATGCCGCAACTGCGACGAGTTCACTCTCCTGTGCCTCATCTTCTGCCCTGCTTTCGGCATCCAGCTGCTCTACCATACGTAACGCTGCAATCTCACCTTCGACCAGTGCGCCGGTAACATACTTCTGCGGACATCCGCCTGCCACATCACCTGCTGCAAAAAGCCCGTGAATCGTTGTCTCACGATTCGTGTCTACCCAGTAACCGCTTGCAGTATGACCACCGACGATATAAGGCTCGGTTCCCTCAATTTCTACATTCTGCCGGCTTGGATTTTTGCCGGCCTCGACCCATTTTAAGGTCTGGCTGGGCGCCATGTTCAAATACGCTTTGCGAAGAGATTCATCCTGTTCCGGCGTAATGCCCTCTGTCCGCAGATAACACGGTCCGCGTCCCTCTAAGTTCTCCTGCACGGTTCCGTACACACGCTGGGAAGTTGTCAGACCATATTTTGTCTCATACACTTCTCCAAGGGAATTTACCTGCTTTGCACCAACCCCCTGTGCAATCGTTCCGGTCGGTGCGATGGTGTCTTTGCATCGCAGTGCAATGAAACGCATCTCAAATGTTGTCATCTCTGCACCGCTTCGGATTCCCATGGCATATCCTGCGCCTGTATTAAATGGCGGATACCACATTTTGTGACGGGAAAAGCCCGGATTGTTCGGCTTATATAATCCAGCTGCACCTCCGGTTGCGATCAGCACTTTCTTTGCCCGGATCTCATAAGCTTTCTGCTTTGCAATCGAAAATCCATAGGCACCTTCGATGTGATTGTCTTTTACAATATAATCGGTGATATTCAACTGATTGATGACGGTCACATCGGAAAGCTTTGCTACCGCGTCTGCAAGCAGCGGCTTAAAGTTTTCTCCGTTGATCTTGATGTTCCGGTTTCCTCTGGCAACATACTCTCCATTTTCATCCTTTAAGATGACAAGACCAAGCTGTTCCATCTTTGCAGTGACACGGTTGAGTCCCTCCGACATCGTCAGAAGCAGGTCCTCACGGACAATATTGTCTGCATCCTTTTTTGCGTAATCCACATAATCCTGCGGCTTTCTGCCTTTTACAATATAGGCATTCAAGGCGTTGACACCGGCTGCCAGACAGCCGCTTCGCTTGATGTTTGCTTTCTCCGCGATCACTACGGAATAATCGGAATGTTCGCGAATCGTCATCGCCGCATAACAGCCTGCGGTACCACCACCTATGATTAATATATCTGTATAAAGAACTTCTTTCTGTTCGATCTTCATATCGGCTCCTTCCTAAATATAGAATACATCGTCTACCTGCATCTCCTGATTCTCCACCAGATAGGTCTGATGCTCATCAAAGATGTATAAACGGTAGATCAGGACATATACTTTTTCGCCAATGGACAACGCATCTTTTTCTAATGAGCGCTCCGCTACAATCTCTATGCCATCAATGTCCACCACAATATCCAGGTGATTGCCACGGAAAACAATATCTTTGACAATTCCTGTCTCCGTCGCACTGATATAGCGCTCCGGTTCACTTCTGGATAATTTTACAAATTCCGGACGCAGGACTGCGTGATGCGCGCCTTCTACCGGATCAAATCCTTTTAATTTATCATAATGCTCCACGACGGAGGATCTGCCGATAAACTGTGCCACAAACGGCGTATCCGGCGATTTGTAAATCTCCATCGGTGTACCTAACTGCTCGATTCTTCCGTGGTTCGTGATAATGATCTCGTCGGCCACTTCCACCGCCTCATCCTGGTCGTGGGTTACAAATATGCTTGTGATTCCAAGCTTTGTCACCATCTCTTTGAGCCAGGTACGAAGTTCTGTACGCACCTTTGCGTCAATCGCTGCAAACGGCTCATCCAAAAGTAATACCTGCGGATTCGGTGCAAGCGCCCGGGCAAAAGCCACACGCTGTCTCTGTCCACCGGAAAGCTGGTTCGGATACCGTTTCTCCATTCCGGAAAGTCCGGTCAGCTCCAAAAGCTCCGTGACGCGTTTTTTAATTTCTTTCTTCGGCATCTTCATCAGTTCAAGACCAAATGCCACATTATCATATACCGTCATGTAACGGAACAATGCGTAATTCTGAAATACAAAGCCAATGCCTCTTTTGGCTGCCGGAACATCGTTGACACGCTGTCCGTCGATGTAAATATCACCGGAATTCGGTGTCTCAAGTCCTGCGATCATACGAAGCAGCGTTGTCTTGCCACTTCCGGACGGTCCGAGCAATGCCACCAGTTTTCCTTTTTCAATCCCAAAGCTCACATGGTCGGAAGCCCTGAAATCGCCGTAATTTTTGCAAATATCTTTCATTTCTACGTACATTTCTTTTTCCTCCCATTGTGATTAACGCGGTGCGCTGCTCTTTTTATTTCTATATTCAAAAATGTTGCGGATAACCAGTACAACAATGGCAATCAGTACCAATATGGATGATACCGCAAACGCTGCTGTAATAGAAGTATCCGTTCCCGACATGTACAAAGCATCGATCTCAAGAGGAAGGGTAAATGTCTCACCTCTTGTCTTGGACAGTGCATTGACTGCACCGAACTCTCCGAGTGCACGGGCCGTACAGAGAATGATTCCATAGATCAGTCCCCATTTCATCTGCGGCAGTGTGATCTTTGTAAAAATCTTAAATCCACCGGCTCCCATGAGCGCTGCGGCCTCTTCCTCGTCCTTTCCCTCCGCATTCAGAATCGGAATGATCTCACGCGAAACATAAGGAAAGGTTACAAAAATTGTGGCAAGTACCACACCCGGCAGTGCAAACGTGATACGGATATTCGTGCCAAGCAGATGGTTGATCGCACGAATGCCAGGATATGTCCATCCCAGTCTTCCGAAGGTCATCAAAAATGCCAGACCAACGATGACCGGAGAGATAGAAAACGGAATATCGATCAAAGTCGCCAGTATCTGCTTTCCACGGAAGGAGAACTTTGTCAAAAGCCACGCAGCTACGATTCCGAAGAACGTATTCACAACCACTGCAATCACAGTCGCCAGTAAAGTGACCAGCAGGGCGCTTTTTACATATTCCGTGGAAATCGCTTCAAGATAAAAGCCGATTCCCTCTTTCAGCGCACTGAATAGAATGGAAAAAAGCGGTAAGATCAGCATGACTCCAATGAAAAGCACACTGATGGTAATGAGTACTGCCTTTGTTATTTTCTTTTTTCGTTCCTCTCTCTTCTGCTCCATGTGTAAATCCTCTTTGCTTCCATTTCCTTACAATATGTTCGTTCTCGCTGACTGCCGCATCTGTACGATGTTGACCGCCAGAAGAATCAAAAAAGAAAGTATCAGCATTACCAGCGCGATCGCCGTGGCACTGGCATAATCAATATATCCAAGTTTCTGCATGATGACATAGGATACAACCTGCGTCTGTTCTCTTGCACTGTTTCCCGATATGTAAATAACACTGCCGTATTCACCGATGCCTCGTGCAAAGGCAAGTCCAAAACCAGTCAGGATTGCCGGCCGAAGTTCAGGTATGATAACTTTATAAAAAGTCTGCATCCGGGAAGCCCCCAGCATAAATGCGGCCTCCTCATACTGTCCATCCAGCTTTTCAAGTACCGGCTGCACCGCACGAATAACAAATGGAATACCAATAAAAATAAGTGCGATGATCAGTCCCAAATGGGTATAGGAAACTTTAATTCCAAGTGATGCAAGCGGCTTTCCAAGAATTCCGGTTTCCGAATACATCTTTGACAGCGTAATACCTGCCACCGCTGTCGGAAGTGCAAACGGCAATTCAATGCATCCATCTAAAATCCTCTTGCCTGGAAAATCGTATTTCACCAACACCCAGGCGATGATCACTCCAAATATACAGTTGATCAGCGCTGCCACCAGGGAACACAGAATGCTGGTCCGGAAGGCATGCAGGATGTTTGGTTTGGTAACCAGCCGAAAAAATTCCGATGGGGACAATTTCAGTGCATATACAAGCACCGATGCCAATGGAATCAGCACTATGAGCGAAAGCATCGTCACCGTGATTCCTAAAGTCAGGTGATATCCCGGGATGACTCTCACTTTTTTTGTCTTTTTAGAAGTCGTAGATTTCATCAAACATTGCTCCATCGTCAAAATACATCTTGTATGCATTATCCCATCCGCCGTAATCTTTGATCGTATACAACCGGATGTTTAAATCAAATGTATCGCCATACTCTTTTAATATTGTTTCATCGCTCGGCCGGTAGCCGTACTCGGCTGCCAGACGCTGCGCTTTTTCTGTATATAAATAAGAAAGGTATTTTCTGCTGACTTCCTGGGTACCATTGTCGTTGGCATTGTCATCTACAATCGCCACACTCGGCTGTGCCAGAATGCTCACGGAAGGATTGATGAGCTCATATTCTCCCGGGTAACTTTTCATCGATGCGATTGCTTCATTTTCCCAGGCAATGAGAACATCTCCCTTTTTGTTTTCCACGAAGGTTGTCGTAGAACCTCTTGCCCCGGAATCCATAACAGAAACCTGCTGATACAGCTTTCGCATGAATTCTTTCTGCTGCGCTTCCTCTGTATAATGTTCCTTTGCATAGGACAAAGCGGCAAGAAAATTCCAGCAGGCTCCACCACTGCTCTTCGGATCCGGTGTAATGACTTCTACATTTTTCTGAATAAGATCATCCCAGTCGCGGATCTTTTTGGGATTTCCCTTGCGGACAAGGAAAACGATTGTCGAAGTATATGGGGCAGAATCTTTATCGAACTCTTTCTGCCAGCCTTTGTCGATCAGTCCTGTCTGTTCGATCAGTGTGATATCATGCTCCAATGCGAGAGTTACCACATCGGCATTACATCCTTCCACAACAGATCTCGCCTGTGCGCCGGAACCTCCATGTGATTGGATTACTTCTACTTTCTTTCCATAAGTGTCCTCGTAATATTTTTCAAACAAAGGATTGTAGGCTTCGTAAAATTCACGCGTCGGATCATACGACACATTCGTAATTCTTATTACGCCGTCCGAATTTTTTCCACATCCGGGCATCAGAAATACCAGTACAAACATACAGGCGATCAACGATATTCTGTTTTTCTTTTTTCCTGCACGGTTGTGCTTTGTGATCTGTCTCATATCCTGCCTTCCCTTTGCATCTGTCATTTATTTTTAAAACAGTTCTGTGGAGAGGTAACGCTCTCCGGTATCCGGAAGAAGAACCACAATTCGTTTGCCCTTGTTCTCCGGCCGTCTGGCAAGTTCTGTTGCCGCATAAAGTGCAGCTCCGGAAGAAATGCCAACCAGCAGACCGTCTGTCTTTGCGACCGCCCGTGCGGTGGAAAAAGCGACATCATTGTCTACCTTGACAATTTCATCTACCAGACTCATGTCCATGACTTTTGGAATGAAACCGGCGCCAATTCCCTGAATCTTATGCGGTCCCGGCTTTTCCCCGGATAACACTGCAGAAGTTGCCGGCTCCACAGCTACAATCTTTACATCCGGATTGTGTTCCCGCAGACCTGCTCCGGTTCCGGTAAGTGTTCCACCAGTTCCCACCGATGCAACAAAGATATCCACATTTCCATCGGTGTCTTCCCAGATTTCCTGTGCCGTCGTCTTTTTATGGATTGCCGGGTTCGCTTCATTTTCGAACTGCTGCGGAATAAATGCGTTTCCGTACTCTTCTTTTAACTGCGCCGCCTTCTCAATCGCTCCCCGCATTCCTGCGCGTCCCTGTGTCAGAACAATTTGGGCACCAAGCGCACGAACGATTTTTCTGCGCTCCATGCTCATCGTATCCGGCATCGTCAGAATCAGCTGCAGTCCCTTTGCCGCTGTTACAAAAGCGAGACCAATTCCTGTATTTCCACTGGTCGGCTCAATGATCACGGTGTCTTTATTAATCTTTCCGTCTTTGATTCCCTGCTCGATCATGGCATATGCCACACGATCCTTCACACTTCCAAGTGGATTAAAATATTCCAGTTTTGCAACAACCTGCGCATCCAGCGCATTCTCTTTTTCATAATTGGATAATTCCAGCAGCGGTGTATGTCCAATCAGCTCCGTCAATTGTTTTGCAATCTTTTCCATTTTTCAGCTCCTTTTGAACCTGAATATTGTCTTTATCAATGAATCTTTGCTTATCATATCCCTTAATTCCTATCATGTCAATAGGTTTTATATGATTTTGTTAGATTAAAGTGTTGATGTATTTGAGAAATCCTGGAAAAAACAGGCTTTTTATCTATAAATTTATCAATGTATACTTGAAATAGAATTGAAAAAATACAGATGCCTGCGATCTTATGTTCACAAGCATCTGCATAGACAGGTTATTATGAATTTTTCTTTCGGGCAAGGTACTCTACTGCGGAAAGCGCAGCAACGTTTCCCTGTCCCGCCGCCTTGATATACTGATACGGTTTTCCCGCGAGATCCCCGCAGGCAAAACATCCGGGAATATTCGTCTCCATATTCAGGTTGACCACGACGCGGTTACCTTCTAACTGCAATCCTTTCAGCAGATGTTCCGGTAAAATACTCTCCCTCAGGACAAACACGCCATCCACAGGATATTCCCGCGCTGCCGTCCGCACACTCTGTACTTTTTCTTCGCCAAGAATCGCCTCCGGCTTTTCTCTGACTACTGTGACATCGGCATGTATGTCACCTTTGTACATAGGAAAATAATATACTTTTTCTGCCACTTCTGCCAGAAATGCAGCTTCTTCCTCTTCTTTTTGTCCAAAACCGATGACCGCCACGGTGCGTCCCCGATACAACGGTGCGTCGCATGTTGCACAGTAGCTGACACCCTTTCCGAGTAATTCATTTTCACCCGGATATGGCTTGTCCGCCGTCACACCGGTTGCCAGAATAACAGCATCTGCCTGTGCCATCTCCATGCCCATCTGAATACCAAAGAAATCTCCCATCGGATAAATCGTGTTGACCTTTTTCTCCGTAATTGTAATATCCATCTGCCTGATATGCTGTAAAAAAGCCTGCTGCATATCCGCACCGCTCACTGCCGGAAGTCCCAGATAGTTCTGCACCGTATGTGCTTTTTCTACCTTTTCACTCAACCCGGCAGATCCCAGTAACAGTATTTTCTTGTTGCGGATTTGTGCAGTCAGTGCCGCAGAAAGCCCCGCCGGGCCGGTTCCTATAATCGCAATATCATAACGTTCCATCCGTATTCCTCATTCCGAAATTTTTTCTTATCATTAGTATACCTTTTGACCCTCATATCATATCATTTGCCGCAAAACTATGCGAGTACCTCAGTGATATCTGCAACAATCTGATCCTTTGTCAGATGATTGTCTGTCAATACTTCCTGCACATCATAGCGATCAAGGAATTCTTTCTTCAAACCGAAGTTCAATACTTTCATATTGGAATTTCCGTAGAAGCGTGTAATCTTTTCTCCGAATCCACCATCGAGAATGCCATCCTCAATGGTAATCACTACATCATGGTCTGCCTTTAAAGACTCCAGCATTCCTGTATCGATGCCTGAATAATATACCGGATTGATCACAGTTGCCACAGTGCCTGTCTTTTTCTCCAGATTCGCTGCAACTTCTTTTCCAAGTCCAAGGAACGTACCAAGTGCAACAATTGCCACACGGCTTCCCTTCTGGAGCATCTCATATGTATTCAGCTTGCTGTAATCTTTTGTAACTGCTTCGCCCTCTTCCATAGCACCACCAGGAATACGGATGCAGACCGGATATACATTCTGCTCAATACTCCAGTCTAACATCGCAAGATATTCCTGCTTTGTAGTAGGCGCAATGCCTACAAGATTTGGAATATTTGCCATCATGGAAATATCATACAGACCAAGGTGTGTGACATCGTTCATTCCAAAAACAGTTCCGGCATAGACAACGATCGTTGCTGCATTATTGTTTATGCACAGATCCTGGGATAACTGATCATAGGTTCTCTGCACAAAGCTAGAGTACACACCATATACCGGCTTTCCGCCATTCTTTGCAATACCGGAAGCAAGCGCTACCGCTGTCTCTTCGGCGATACCAACATCAACGAACTGGCTTCCGGCCTCTTTACGCTTGTCCTCGGTAAATCCCATAACGGTCGGTGTCGCAGAAGTAATCGCAACCACTTTCGGATCTTCTTTCATCTTCTTTAAAAGATAATCGGCTGTCACACTTGAATAATCCTCGCCGCCCATCGGATACAGGCTCTCTCCGGTTTCGATGTTGAATGGTGCACAGTAATGCCACTGCTCCTTGTGCTCCTCTGCCGGAGCGTACCCTTTTCCCTTCTGTGTACAGATATGCACTGCGACAGGTATTGTAGAATCCTTTACCTGCGTAAACGCATCAATGAGCTGCTGAATATCATTTCCATCTTTCACGAATACATAGTCAAGTCCCATCGCTTTGAACAGATTGCACTCTGCCTTACCGTCAGTATCACGAAGAAGTTTTAAATTCTGATACAGACCACCATGGTTCTCTGCGATGGACATATCGTTGTCATTGATCACAATGATCAGATTGCTTTTTAACTCTGATGCATAATCGAGACCTTCCAAAGCCTCACCACCACTTAAGGAGCCGTCACCGATAACTGCAATCACATTTTCTTTGCCACCGCATAAGTCTCTGCCCTTTGCAAGACCGCATGCGAGACTGACGGATGTCGATGTATGACCGATGATAAAGTGATCATGCTCACTCTCGTCCGGCTCGCTGTATCCGCTGACGTCATCATAATGCTCCTCATAAAGGAATGCATCCTTTCTTCCTGTAAGCATCTTGTGCGGGTAAGACTGGTGGGAAACATCATATACGATCTTGTCCTTCGGAGAATCAAATACATAATGCATTGCAATCGTTGCCTCGACCATTCCGAAGTTTGGTCCGAAATGGCCGCCATGTTTGCTTAACTTGGTAAGTAATGCCTTACGCATTTCAACAGCAAGTTCCTGCATCTCGTTTACATTTAATTTCTTTACGTCTTTTGGTCCTTGAATCTTCTCTAAATACACAAAAAAACCTCCTGTTATTTGTTTTTTTCCTATAATACAACCTAAAGTTGACTTCACGTCAAGTATTTTTTATATCAATTTTCACACGTTCTCACAAAACAATTACTGTTCACAGAAGTGTGACCAACAACAATTGCGCCTTAAATGTGATGTCCTCCGCCACTGTGACCGCCACTGTGGCCTCCACCACTGTGGTGACTGCTATGACCGCCACCTCCGCTGCCGGAACTTTGCGGGCTGTATCTCTTTGTCTCTCCTACATAATGAACACTAGGATTGTGTACCTGCACGTTTGTAAATGCTGCATTAAATAACTCCCGGGAAGTTGCTTTTCTGCTTTTTGAAACTTTAAATACATATAAAAAGCAAAGGATCATTCCAATGGCAAGCGCAATGAATAAGCCTTTTTACAATCCTCTTTCGTTTTCGTAAACGGAATAATGTAAGCCGGCCGGTGTTCTTTTTCGATACGGCTGTACAATACGGTGGACGCTCCACAGAAACTACAGAATCCTGCTGCCGTATCATCGGTGCTTAAAATTTCTCCTTTGTATTCTTCTCTTACGCACAAAAAGCTGCGCATGACTGGCAATTGTCAGAACATGCGACAGCTTTTTTCAAAACGATTCAGACTTCGAAATCCATGCAGGCGCGGTTTGCTGTATAAGGTCTAACTTTGCTGTCTGCTACTGCAACGTGCTTCGGATGGGTAGCATATGCAGCAAGTGCCTCTGCATTTTCAAATGTTGTATCAAGCATAACATCGACCGTAGAACTTGGAAGATACTCGGTACGAACTGATATGTCGATCATACCCGGAATCTGTCCTTTTAATCCCTCTAAGCCTTCTTTGATGCCGGCACGGATTTCTGCTTTCTGTGCATCGGTGTATTCCTCTTTCAATGTCCATAAAATAATGTGCTTTACCATGAGACTTCCTCCTTAAAATCTGTTCTTTCGCTCATGATACCATATTTTGACTTCACATTCTATCACAGTTTCACGATAACCTCTATTTTCTCTACCAAAAAACCTCCTGCATTTCTTTGCCTTAAGCTTAGAAAATACAGGAGGAAATGTCAATCTACGAATCGTTTACCTTGATTATTTAAAAAATTTATTACCGTTTTTTTGTCTGGAATTGCAGGAATTCCGCCTCTCTTTTGCACACACAGACATGCTACTGCATTCCCCTGCCGTGCACAGGCACGTAAATCATTCCAGTCCATCTCATCGATTGCTTTATGCAGGGATAAAAACCGGCTCAGGAATCCACCCCAGAATGAATCTCCGGCTCCTGTTGTATCAACCGCCTCTGTTGCAAATCCCCCAATCTGCTCTTTTCCATTCTCTGTTGCTATAAGTACTCCGTCACTGCCAAGTGTAATGGCAATCAGCTCTGGTCCCATGGAAAGCAACTCCTCCGCAGCTTCTTCATAGCTGTTTTTTCCCGTCAGCAGGAGACTTTCTTCATCCGATACCTTCATCACATCCGCAAATGGAATCACTGCTTTCATTTCCTGTACTGCAGTCTGTTCATTTCTCCACAAGGATGCACGGTAATTTGGATCATAAGAAATCAATGCCCCCGCGTCTTTTGCGATATGAACAGCTTCTAAAGTTGCACTTTTTGCCGGTTCATCTGTCAGGGAAAGCGATCCGAAATGAAAAATTTTACACTTTTGTAAAAGCGTCGCATCCAGTTCTTCTTTCCGAAGTTGTGTATCCGCGCCCGGTTTTCTTGCAAATGAAAATTTCCGCTCACCGTTTTCATCAATTTCTACAAACGCAAGTGTAGTAAAATACTTATCATCTTCGATCAGATGGTCCACTGCAATCCCCTCATTTTGTAAGGTTCTTTTTAAAAATGCACCATGCATGTCTTTTCCGACTTTTCCAATAAACGATGTCCGGTATCCCATATGGCTTGCAACCGTCAGCAAATTCGCCGGTGCACCACCGGGATTCTGCTCAAACAGCTTCATTCCATCTTTTCCGTATCCTGCCTCGGTAAAATCGATCAGCAGTTCACCCAATGCTACAATATCAACCTCTTTTTCCATTCTTTAATTCCTCCACAATTTCATTATAACGCTTTTTATTCAGCCGGTAAAAGAATAATACCACGGCTGTCACAATCCAGAGAACCCCCGGAATGGTTGTAAATGCATGTTTCATAATGGAAAGTACGGCTGCATTTTGTGTCTGGTTTGCCACATACCCGTATTTTCCGAGTAATCCGGCAAGAAGTGCTGTTCCAATCGCCATTCCAATCTTGTTTCCAAGCGAAATAAACGCATATTGAAATCCATCGTTGCGCAATCCGGTTTTCCACTCACCGTACTCCACACAATCCGGAATGATTGCATAAATTGCGGTATTGAATCCGGAAAAGAAAAACTGTGTAATTCCAGACAATGCATAAAAGATAACCGGAGCTTCTTTTACATTAAAGAAAAACATGGAAAGCATCGAAATTCCTGTCAAAAGTGCAAATACACTGGCAGTTCTTCCTTTATTGTTCAGTTTACGGAATACCGGCTGAAAGCAAGCTGCTCCAATAATGGAAGGAATAATGATGCACATCGAATAAGTGGTATAATACGAGGCATTTCCTTCTACATAAGTAAAATAATACAGGACATCCGCATTTCTTCCATATAAAGTAAAACCAAATAAAATCTGTCCTACCAGAGCCAGCAGATACGGACGATTCTGAAGCACCGCTTTTAGCTGGACTTTTATAGAAATTTTTTCTTTTTCCGGTGTGATCACAGCCTCTTTTGTCTTTGCAAAGCAAAAGAAATGACATGCTGCAAAAATGCATCCATAAATAACTGCCACCGTCAGATATCCGGTTTTTGCACTGCTGCTTCCAAATTTGTTAATCAAAGGAACGGTAATGATATTTAACACACCGATTGCAATCATTGCTGCAACGGAACGGGAAGTGTTGATTTTTGCACGCTCATCAATGTCCTGTGTCATTGCTCCACAGAGTGTTCCATATGGAATATTCACACAGGTATATCCCAAAACAAGGAGACAATATGTGATTACCATATATACAATTTTTGCAGTCTGATTCCAGTCTGGTCTTGCCCAGAATGTCATTACAAGGAGCACCGCCGTAATCGGTGCCGCCACCAAAAGCCATGGACGGTATCTTCCCCATTTTGTCTTTGTCTTGTCGGTCAGTCCCCCGACAATCGGATCATTAATAGCATCCCAGAATCGGGAAAACAGCATCAGTGCAGACACTGCTGCCATACTGATTCCAAATACATCGGTATAAAAAATCATTAAAAAATTGCTGACAAACATCCAACTGAAATTACATCCCACATCACCAAAACCATATGCAATTTTGCTGATCAGCGGCACTTTTCCACTTCTGTTCTCGCTACCCATACGTTCCTCCTACTTCATCAGAGTTTCTGGCAAAACTCGATTCTCTCCTCATTCGGTCCTTTAATCATGAAAAACTTTACGCCATTATCCCAAAACGGAAGCTGCTCAATTCCATCCGTAATGACTTCATATCCATTTTCACAGATCATTTTATACATTTCTTCAATATCTCTCACATCCAGTGCGACATGCTGATATGCCCCGTCTGCCATCACCGCCTGTCCGTTTTCAAACGATTCGATACAGTAATTCTGAATCTGCAAAAACGCTACCTTTTCTTTCGCCTTTTCATTATAGGTTTCTAAAATCACTTCAAATCCAAGACTTTTATAAAATTCGATTGTCTTTTTTAAATCATTTGTCGGAAGCCCTATGTGGGCTACTCCGACAATTCCATATTTGTTTTTCATCTGTTTAATCCTCCTGCACATTGATGATGACTTTCATCGTTGTCTCACGGTTATCATCAATATACTGGTATGCTTTCAGATAATCCTTAAATGCAAACATTTTTGAAATCAATGGTTTCAAATGTACCTTTCCTTCATTGACAAGCCGGATGCCATCTACATAATCGTCATGCCGGTACATCATGGTACTTTTAATATCCAGCTCGTGATCGTTTGCAACTGCCAGATCCACCTCTGCCATTCCTGCAAATACTGCAACCAGTACGATCACACTTCCTTTTCTTGCATATTTGATTGCCTGTCCCATTGTAATGTTATTTCCTGCACAGTCATAGATCACATCTGCCTTATCCGGACCAAATGCCTCTACCATAGCCTCTCCAAAATCTTTGTGCATCGTGTTGACACATACGTCAATTCCACATTCTTTTGCTTTTTCCAGACGCAGATCACTGACATCGGTAATCATAACCTTTGCTGCTCCCATCCCTTTTGCCGTCTGTGCAACAAGATTTCCGATTGGTCCCGCGCCGATTACTGTGATATTCATTCCTTTTACATCGCCCATCTGCTTTACTCCGTGAACGGCAACCGCAAGAGGCTCGATCATCGCACCTTCTTCATAAGACATATCTTCCGGAATCGGCGTTACCTTAGATGCATCTACTGCAAAATATTCAGAAGCCGTACCTGTGGTCTGGAATCCCATAACCTTTAATTCCTCGCAAAGATTATATTTTCCATGTCGGCACGGATAGCAGTGTCCGCAATAAACCTGTGGTTCAATCGTAACTTTCTGTCCGATCTGAAACCCAGAAACATTTTTCCCTATTTCTGCGATTTCTCCGGAAACCTCATGTCCCTGTGTCACCGGATATTTCGTAAACGGATGTTTTCCATGATATACATGGATATCGGAACCACAGATACCGATATTTCTGATTTTTACCAGTACCTGATCATCCTTGACTTCTGGAACCGGAACCTCTCTAAATGTAATTTCTCCTGGATTTGTCATTACTTGCTGTAACATAATTTCTTCCTCCTTTATTTTATTTCTTTTGTATTATCTTTTATAAAATGTTTTATTAAAGTAACTACATTATCATCCACTACCGTCACATTGTCAATGCTTTTTAACAGTTTCTACCAAATGCACAATTTTCGTTTTTGTTTTTGTATATGATTCACAAACATCTTCTTGGGAAAACATTCTATACAGTAAAAATAAAAATGTCCTGAGACAGAACGCCTATTGTCATTCTGTCTCAGGACATTTGTCCTACACTATACTTTTATTTCATATTTCCATTCACATACTCATACAAAAAGTGCTTGGCAACCCCCACTGCGGATGCTTCTTTTTTATAAGAGCAGTTTTTTAAATACGATACATCACGATCAAATCCATTATAGATCATAACTTTCTGCCCCAATGGAATCATATAATCACTTAAATAACCGCCCACATCTCCACCAAGAATAATATCCATATCATATGCCATCCGAAGATTCGAAATTAATATTGCAAGATGTTCCAGATACTCCTCCCATTTTCTATCGACCTTTTCATTTCCCTGACCGATTTTCTCCATAAATGTTTCCAGTGAATTTTCATTGTTATTCGTCAGGACACTCGCTGCACAATAAGCATCAGCGCATCCCGCCTTACCACAATAACATTCACGTCCACCAGGTACAATAATCATATGTCCGAACTCTCCTGCCTTCTGATTCTGTCCACGGAAAAGTTTTCCGTCAATACAAAACGCACCACCGAGCGTATGATTTAAAGAAAGATAAATTGCATTCTGATATCTTTGTGTATCTTCTGCAAGCATTGCAGAATTTGCATCATTTTCAAAATAAACGGGAGCATCCAATGCCTGTTCCAAAAAACGCAGACTATAATTTTCAACCTGGAGCGCATGAGATTTTATTACCATTTTTTCTTTCTGATCAATAATTCCAGGAATTGCAATACCAATTCCAAGGATCGTCGTATCCGTCTCACAATTATGAATAAATTGCCGAACCTGCTCAGCGACCTCAGTGCAATAGGTTAAATCAGTCGAAAACTTCAAACGGACTCTTTGAATTTTCTCAATTTCATACCCAAGGTTCACAAGAACCATCTCCAAATGATTTGCTGTAATTACAATCCCCATCGCCCGGCAATAAGCTTTATTTATCCCAATGCTTTTTGCTTTTCTTCCACCCGTCGATTCATATTCTCCATTTTCCACAATCAGGCCCTGTTCAACCAGTTCATTTACGTTCGTCAATACCGTAGGCATGCTCATATACAATTCTTTTGCCAGTTCAGCTTTGGAAGTTACTGGATGATTCAGCATATAATCTATAATTTTTACTCTTGCATTATTACGTCTATCCTTCTTTTCTGCCATTTTGTCCTCTTTTATAAAACTTTTTATAAAAGTATCATATTCTTTTATTTATCATTTGTAAAGAGACTTTTAAAAAAAATGAGCAGCCGCAGCCACTCATTTTTACATCGTTATATATTATTTATAGAAACTCTTTTACGGAAGCATAGATGCCTTCTGCATTCAGACCATACTTCTCAAGCAGCGCCACTGCCGGACCGGACTCGCCGAAGCGATCCTGTACACCGATGGTCTTTACCGGTGTCGGTGCCTTTTTCGAAAGTGTCTCGCATACGGCGGAACCGAGTCCTCCGATGACGGAGTGTTCCTCAACGGTCACGACTTTCCCGCATTCTTTTGCTGCGGCAACGACAAGTTCCTCATCAAGCGGTTTGATCGTATGGATGTTGATCACCTTTGCATCAATGCCGTCTGCGGCAAGCTTTTCTGCGGCTGCAAGCGACTCGGACACACACAAACCGGTCGCAATGATTGCCACCTCTTTGCCTTCCCGCAAGGTCACACCTTTGCCGATCTCAAATTTGTAATCCGGACGGTCATTGATGATCGGAACTGCCAGACGGCCAAAACGCATGTAAACCGGGCCTTCGTGTTCATATGCGGCTTTTACTGCTGCTTTTGCCTCGATATCATCACTCGGATTTAAGATGACCATGCCCGGGATGGTGCGCATGAGCGCAATATCCTCATTACACTGGTGGGTAGCACCGTCTTCACCGACGGAAATTCCGGCATGGGTTGCACCGATCTTTACATTCAGATGCGGATAACCGACAGAGTTTCGCACCTGCTCAAATGCGCGTCCGGCTGCAAACATGGCAAACGAACTAGCAAACGGAACTTTACCGGTTGCGGCAAGGCCTGCTGCAATGCCGATCATGTTACATTCTGCGATACCACAGTCAATGTGGCGCTCCGGAAATTCCTTTTTGAAGATTGCAGTCTGTGTTGCCGCTGCAAGATCTGCGTCTAAAACATATACATCATCATGCTCCTTTGCCAGCTCTACGAGCGCGTTTCCGTAGCTGACACGGGTTGCGATTTTTGTTACTTCTGACATAATGCTTCACCTTCTTTCTTCAGGTCTTCCATTGCGATCGCATATTCTTCATCGTTTGGCGCTTTTCCGTGCCATCCTACCTGATTTTCCATGAAAGAGACACCCTTTCCTTTGACCGTATGCGCAATGATTGCGGTCGGCTGTCCCTTTGTATTTCTTGCCTCTGCAAATGCAGCGGCGATCTGATCCATGTCATTGCCGTCTGCAAGGTCAACCACATGAAAATTGAATGCTTTGAATTTCTCGTTGATCGGGTACGGAGAGCATACCTGATCCACCGGTCCGTCGATCTGCAGTCCGTTGTTATCTACGATCACAACGAGGTTATCCAGTTTGCGGAATCCGGCAAACATGGCAGCTTCCCATACCTGTCCTTCCTGAATCTCTCCATCTCCAAGTAGTGTATACACGCGGTAATCATCCCCGGAAAGTTTGGCTGACAATGCCATGCCGACTGCTGCGGAAATTCCCTGTCCTAAGGAACCGCTCGACATATCCACACCCGGAATATGCTTCATGTCCGGATGTCCCTGCAAATACGAACCGAGGTGACGCAGTGTCTTTAAATCCTCGACTGGGAAATAGCCGCGCAGTGCCAGTGCGGAATACAGTCCCGGTGCAGTATGGCCTTTGGACAGTACAAAACGATCTCTGTCCGGTTTCTTCGGATCTTTTGGATCAATATTTAATTCTTCAAAATATAAATAAGTAAAAATATCTGCTGCGGAAAGCGATCCGCCCGGATGTCCGGCTTTGGCTGCATGGACTGCAGTCACAATGCCTTTGCGGACTTCATTTGCCTTCAGCTGAAGTTCCTGTTTGTTCATGTTCGTTCCTCCGTATGCGTGAACATCAGCCCATGAAAATTGCCTACGGCAATGGGCTGACGCTACATTTCGTGAACATCAGCCCATGAAAAATTGCCTGCGGCAATGGGCTGACGCTACATTTCAGATTTTCTTCGAAAATCTGAAACATTACTCCCCAAAAACTGCCTTATAGTCTGCCTGGAATTTTTCGATTCCCTGATCGGTAAGCGGATGCTTTGTCATCTGCTCGATTACCTTGTAAGGAATAGTTGCAATGTCAGCGCCTGCAAGTGCGCAGTCGGTTACATGAATCGGGTTACGGATGGATGCTGCAATAATCTCGGTGTCATATCCGTAAATATCAAAGATCTCTGCGATCTGGCGGATCAGCTCGATACCCGGCTGGCTGATGTCATCCAGTCTGCCAAGGAATGGGGAAACATATGTAGCTCCTGCGTTTGCTGCAAGGATTGCCTGGTTTGCGCTGAAGATCAGGGTAACGTTTGTCTTGATGCCCTCAGAAGAAAGTACCTTTACGGCTTTGAGTCCTTCTACGGTCATAGGGATCTTTACAACCATGTTTGGATGGATGGCTGCGATCTCACGTCCTTCTTTGATCATGCCCTCTGCATCTACTGTTGTTGCCTTTACCTCGCCGCTGATCGGTCCGTCAACGATGGATGTGATCTCTTTAATGACTTCTGTAAAATCTCTTCCCTCTTTTGCGATCAGGGATGGGTTTGTGGTAACTCCACAGATGACCCCCATATCATTTGCTTTCTTAATGTCCTCTACATTTGCTGTATCCACGAAAAACTTCATAATAAAATACCTCCATTTTATTTGCGTTTACTTTTATCTGTCAACCTTAATATAGCACAGTCCAAAAGTAAACACAAGCATAAAACAAAAGAAAATAAAAGTTATCAAAAGTAAACAAAAGTAATTCTTTTTATTTTCTTATTTAGGGCTGGCATAAATTCTTATTTTGGGTTATGATGGATTGCATATGAATAATTTTAGGAGACATAACGTTTTATGCTGCAACTGGAACGCCAGAAACATATTTTAAAATATTTAGAAAAAAATAGAAAAGCAACCACCAACGAACTGAGCGAGATGCTCGGCGTATCTGCCACCACCATCCGCACCGACTTAAATCAGATGGACAAAGAGAAACTTCTGACAAAAACACATGGTGGTGCTGTATATCGCGACAATTCTACCGATCAGAAGGAACTGACCGGACGGGCTTATTACTTTGATGAACGTGCGTTGGAAAATCAAAAAGAAAAGGAAATGATTGCCGATACGGCTGTAACCTTTGTGAAAGATCATATGTGTATCTTTCTTGATGCCAGCTCCACGGCTTACACACTTGGGATGAAACTGACCGGATTCACGGAGCTTACCGTCATTACGAACGGTATCAACCTTGCCCTGGCACTCAAAGATGTCCCTTGCATTACCGTGATTCTTACCGGCGGTATCGTAACTTCTGCATCTTCTTCCATTGAAGGACTGCTCGGAGAAGATCTGCTTAAAAAAATCCATACTGACATCGCATTTGTTTCTGCCCGTGGCTTTTCGGTGGAAAACGGGCTGACCGATTTCAGTATTTATGAGGCCGACCTGAAACGTATGTGCATCAAAGCATCTGCCAAAACCATCGCACTGATCGACCATACCAAATACGATACGTCTTCCATTTCCAGCTATGCATCCATCGACGATCTGCATCTTGTGATCACGGATGCCGGATTGTCCCAAAGCACCAAGGAAATCTACGAAAAAGCCGGCATTGATCTTATCGTTGCCGAATAGTTACTGTTATTTTTATACAAGGAGACTTCTTTATTATATGAAAATTCAATTATCCGAACACTTTACCTATAACAAACTGCTCCGGTTTGTTTTTCCCTCCATCGTTATGATGATTTTTACGTCTATCTACAGTGTCGTAGATGGATTATTTGTTTCTAATTTTGTTGGAAAAACAGCCCTTGCCTCCATCAATCTGATTTTCCCGTTTCTCATGGGACTGTCCGCTTTGGGCTTTATGATTGGAACCGGAGGTAGCGCGATCGTTGCCAAAACCTTGGGAGAAGGCGATCCGAAACGGGCCAATTCCTATTTTTCCATGCTTGTCTATGTGACAGCCATCGGCGGCATCATTCTGGCATTGCTCGGCATGCTTTTGGTCCCGTCCGTTGTTTCATTTCTCGGTGCCGAAGGCGAACTTCTCTCCAACTGCATTTTGTATGGCCGCATCAGTTTTATTTCCATGCCTGCCTTTATGCTGCAAAATGTATTCCAGAGTTTCTTTGTGACTGCGGAAAAACCAAAGCTTGGACTGGCTGTCATCATTACCGCCGGTGTCACCAATATGATTCTGGATCTGCTATTTGTCGGCATCCTTGGCTTCGGTCTGGCGGGTGCCGCCGTTGCAACCGTCTGCGGAGAGATGATTGGAGGACTTTTTCCTATATTCTATTTTTCCAGAAAAAACAGCAGTCTGCTCCGTCTTGGGAAAACACAGTTCAACGGCCGTATTCTCATGCAGACCTGCGTCAACGGTTCTTCAGAACTTATGACCAACCTCTCAAGCTCCATTGTAAATTCCCTTTACAATATCCAGTTAATGAAATTCGCCGGAGAAAACGGAGTCGCTGCTTACGCTGCGATCATGTATGTAAATTTTATATTTATTGCGATCTTTCTTGGCTATTCCATCGGAAGCGCACCGATCATCAGCTACCATTATGGTGCCGGAAATGATGGAGAACTGAAAAATCTGTACAAAAAAAGCCTGCAGCTGGTGGGCTCCTGGGGCATTCTTCTTTTCGTTCTTGCCCAGTTTCTCGCCACACCGCTTGCAAAGCTTTTTGTTGGTTATGACAGCACGCTGCTTGCTATGACACAGACCGGTTTCCGTATTTACAGTCTCGTGTATATCATCAACGGCTTTAATATATTCGGTTCCTCATTCTTTACCGCTTTAAGTAACGGAGTAGTCTCCGCAGTAATTTCCTTTTTGCGCACACTGGTCTTTCAGATCGGTGCTGTGTTCATTCTTCCCATTGTATTTGGTGGAATCAACGGAATCTGGAGTTCTGTGACCGTTGCAGAACTTCTTACATTATGCATCACGATCACATTCTTTGTGCGTCAGCGCAGGAAATATCACTATGCGTAAGCATTTTCTGCTTTCATAATCTTGATCAGCCGGCTTGTTCCAAGCCGGTCTGCACCAAGTTCAACAAACTTTTCTGCATCTGCAAACGACGCGATTCCACCTGCCGCTTTCACTTTCACATTTGCGCCTACATACTTCCGCATCAGCTCCACATCTTCAAACGTTGCTCCTCCGGTAGAAAATCCTGTAGATGTTTTAATAAATTCAGCACCGGCTTTCGTAACGATCTCGCACATTTTTATTTTCTCTTTCTCCGTAAGAAGACAGGTCTCTATGATGACCTTTAGGATTCTTCCCTCACAGGCGGCATGAACCTGGCGGATTTCTTCCTCAATCTCCTCGTACCGCTTATCCTTCAGAAAACCAATGTTGATGACCATATCAATCTCCGTAGCACCATTTGCCACTGCATCTTTCGTCTCAAATACTTTGACCGCTGTGGTATGATATCCGTTCGGGAATCCGATCACGGTACAGATTGGAAGTCTGCCCTGCACATACTCCGCCGCCTGCTTCACATACGCTGCCGGTATGCAGGCCGATGCCGTATGGTACTTCATGGCATCATCGAGAATTTCCCTGATTTCCTCCCATGTCGCCGTCTGCGCAAGCAATGTATGATCAACCTTGTTCAATATTTCTTCTCTGTCCATTTTCCGTATCCTTTCTTATTCTCTTACTTTAACTCCTCTAAAATCGAGCTCCCAATTGTTCCTTCCGGCATAGAAAGTCCAAAGTTATCTGTGATAGTAGCGCCAATAATCGCAAAAGTAGAGGCTTCCTTTAATTTCTTTGGTTCTTTCATGGATGACGAATATGCAAGAAACGGAACCTTTTCTCTTGTATGATCTGTTCCGGTATATGTCGGATCGTTGCCGTGGTCCGCCGTTATGATGAGCAGATCGTCCTCTTTTAAAACTTCAAGCAACTCTCCCAGTTTCACATCAAAACGCTCAAGTTCCTGTGCATAACCCGTGACATTTCTCCGGTGTCCCCACAGTGCATCAAAGTCAACGAGATTTACAAAGCAAAGTCCGGTAAAGTCTCTCTGTGCAATTTCTATCGTCTGTTCCATTCCGTGAACCGAACTCTTTGACCTATTCGATTCTGTGATTCCCTCTCCGTCAAAAATGTCATAGATCTTTCCGACGGATATCACATCGTATCCGGCATCTTTCAGCACATTCAAAGCGGTTCGGCCAAATGGCTTGAGCGCATAATCGTGACGGTTGCTCGTCCGTTTAAATTCGCCCTTCTTCTTTCCCACATAAGGGCGTGCAATCACACGTCCGACTTTCCACTCATCTTTCATCGTAATTTTCCTGGCGATCTCACAGCAACGATACAGTTCATCGAGCCCAAACGTTTCCTCATTGCCACAGATCTGCAATACAGAGTCCGCAGAAGTATAGACAATCATATGTCCTGTCGCAATCTCTTCTTCTCCAAGTTCATCAAGGATCACTGTACCGCTGGCACTCTTGTTTCCGATTACCTTGTGTCCCGTGCGTTTTTCGAGTTCCTCGATCAGTTCCTTCGGGAATCCATGCTCGGTAAAAGTCAAAAACGGTTTCGTAATATGAAGTCCCATCATCTCCCAGTGTCCGGTCATTGTATCTTTGCCGTTGCTCGCCTCGTTCAAACGCGTATAATATGCTTTCGGCGTCTCGACCGGTGCAATATTTTTTAAAGGCTTCATGTTTGCAATACCAAGTTTCTGCAGATTTGGAATATGCAGATTTCCTACGGATTCTGCAATATGTCCCAAAGTATCGGTTCCTGCATCTCCAAATGCAGCAGCATCCACCGCATCGCCTGCGCCAAGAGAATCAATCACAATTGTAAAAACACGTTTATATTTTTTATAATCCATATATTTCACCTTCTCCTTTTACTTTCCTGTCTTCTCCTGATCTTCGCGGATCAATGTCCGCAGTGCCTCCACAGCGATTGAAATTGCAGCTTCTGTATCATGAACAATCGGGTTATCCATTCCACGCGCATTCCGCTCCTGATTTCCCATTACCAGTAAATCAGTTCCGCAGCGCACACCCAGATGTGCTGCCACAATAAACAGCGCCGCCGATTCCATCTCCGATGCCTTGCATCCCATACGTTTCCACGCTTCCCACTTATTGGTCAGTTCGTAGCTTACCGGCATCCGCTCCGGCTCATGCTGTCCGTAAAATGCATCTTTGCACTGTACCACTCCCGTGTGGTATGTGTATCCAAGCTTACGGCTGGCCGCCACCAATGCGTTGGTGGTATCTAAATCTGCAACCGCCGGATATTCGATTGGCGCATATTCCTTGCTTGTCCCTTCCATGCGCACCGCTCCGGTTGCAACAACAATATCGCCGCCTTTTACATCAAGATCAATGCCACCGCAGGTTCCGACACGGATAAAGGTGTCCGCCCCGCACAGTACCAGTTCTTCCATTGCAATCGATGCAGACGGACCTCCGATTCCTGTGGAAGTCACACTGACTTTGACTCCGTCAAGTTCTCCGGTATATGTCACAAATTCCCGGCTGTCTGCCACAAGATGTGCATTGTCAAAATGCTCCGCAATCTTTGCACAGCGCTTAGGATCCCCCGGCAAAATTACATAACGTCCCACATCTCCCGGACGTATCTGCAAATGATACTGTAAATCTTTTTCCCCCGAATAATTCTGCATCGCTTTTCCCTCTCTTTCACAAATGATCTGATATGCTATTCCCATGCACTTCGAAATAGTCGCTCTATGAGAAAAGTATACCACATCTACCTGCAAAGCAGTCCATTTTTTGTTACAATAACAGTTAATTTTATTATGCATTTCTTCGATACATATGTTACAATATGTATAAATGTTTAAATTAATATCTGGAGGCTTTCTTTATGAAACGTATAAAAAAATATCTCTTTCTATTACTTACTGCAATCCTGCTTTTTGCGCAGCCGGTGCCTCAGGTACAGGCCTTTACGACAACTGCCGCAACCGGACAGGTCAAATTAAATAAAAAATCTTTAACGATTGCCTATACCAAGACAGCCAAATTAAAACTGAAAAATGCACCTGCAAAGGTTGCCTGGTATTCAAGCAACACAAAGATTGCATACTGCGATGCCGGAACCGTCGAAGCCCGTTCCGTAGGCAAAGTAAAGATCACTGCAAAATGCAGAGGTATATCCTATACCTGTACCGTCACGGTTACTTCCGGAGAAAATGCCGGTTTAACTGAAAACGGGCGTTATACAAGCAAAAATAAAGTTGCTGCTTACATCCGCAGATATGGGAAACTTCCTTCCAATTTCATCACTAAATCAGAAGCTTCTGAACTTGGATGGAATGGCGGATCATTGTTGAAGTATTCCAAATATGCCTGCATTGGCGGTAACATCTATCACGATTATGAAGGAGTTCTTCCAAAAGCTGCCGGCAGAAAATATTATGAATGTGACATTGATACGATGGGTGCTTTAAGCCGCGGTGCCAAAAGAATTATCTACTCGAATGATGGACTGATCTATTATACCGACAACCATTACAATCATTTTAAGCAGTTGTAAATTCCAAAAGAGTACATAAAAATACCGTAACTTCTTATTTTTCAGAGGTTACGGTATTTTTTTAATTTAGATATTACAATTTTTTATAATCTTTCTGGCTCCTGCTTTGTCAATCATCACAATGCCTTTTTATAAATCTCAGCGATTTCCTCCTGTGAGAATACCACTGGATTATTTGCAATGCTATGCGCAGAAACTTTCATGCAGTTCTCTGCCATCCATGGAATGTCTTTCTCTTCAATTCCCAGATCAGACAATGTACAGGTAAGCTCGATATCCTCCAACAGTTCACGCACTTTTCCTGCCAGATCCTCCGCCTTTTCTCCACCAAACAATTTTGCAAGTTTTGCAAACTTCTCCGGCGCCCCCTGATAAGAATCTTCAATAATCGTTGGCGTCAGGGCCGCAAGTCCCTTTCCATGTACGACATCTTTCAATCCGCTTGCCGGATGCTCCATACCATGTGCCAAAGTAACTCCGGTGGTATTGATCACCATGCCGCCGATCGTACTTGCCAGTGTGATTTTCTCCCAGCTGTCTTTGCTTCCGGTTCCTTTGTATACATCTACCAGATTGTGGGCAATCAGATCCACAGCATAAAGGCTTAATGCGTCCGTGAACGGCTGCGCAATCTTTGATGTATATGATTCCATGTTGTGACACAATGCATCAAAACCTACGGATGCCAGTACATGCTTTGGCATCGTCATCATACACTCCGGATCCACAATGGACACTTTTGCTACGATTGCATTACAGCGAAGTGATTTCTTGTCTCCATTGTCCGGATTGGTCAATACTGCAATACCATTTCCTTCCGATCCGGTACCACAGGTTGTCGGAATCAGAATAATCGGGAGTGCTGTATCGCTGGCTTTTTTGCCAAAAATGTAATCACTCACATCGCCGTCATTCACTGCGAGGAATGCAATTGCCTTGGCACAATCCATAATGCTTCCGCCACCGATGGCCACAACGACATCACAACCATTATCTTTTGCAAATGCGGCACCTTCCGCTGCCGTCGTGGTCAGCGGATTCTGCGCAACTTTATCAAACAGAACCGAATCGATTCCTTCTGCTTTGAGACTGTCTTTTACCTTGTCATAAAGTCCTGACTTTTTTGCACTGCTATGTCCTGTGACAATCAATGCTTTCTTTCCATATGGTTTTGTCAGTTCTCCTGCTTTTGCTACTTTTCCGGAACCAAATTCAATATTTACCGGAAGAAAATACTTAAATGCAATATCACTCATTTTATCCCTCCATAGCAGTTACTACTGCTTTTTCAAAAATATCCAATCCTGCTGCAAGCTGCTCATCTGTAATTACCAGAGGTGCAAGGAAACGGATAACATTATTATACGCTCCTGCGCCCTCTACAAGCAAGCCATTTTTTGCACACTCATTGATCACTGTTGCTGTAAGCTCCGGTGCCGGCTCCTTCGTCTCTTTATCTTTTACAAACTCAATACCGATCATTCCGCCAAGTCCACGGACATCTCCAACACAGTTATACTTTTCTTTCATAGCCAGATAACGCTCGGTCACTTTCTTTCCGATCTCACAGGAACGCTCTGCCAGATGGTCTCTCTCCATAATCTCGATGGTTTTTAACGCTGCCGCACAGGCCAGTGGGTTACCACAGAATGTTCCACCGATGGTTCCCGGTGCAGCTGCCTCCATGATTTCTTTTCTTGCAACGATTGCGGAAAGCGGAACTCCGGCTGCAATGGATTTTGCTGTAGCAATAATATCCGGCTGTACGCCTGCCTCTTCCCAGTACATGCTCGCAAACATCCGTCCGGTTCTGCAGAATCCACTCTGTACCTCATCTGCAATAAAAAGAACGCCATTATCATCGCAAAGCCTGCGCACTGCCTTTACCCACTCGATTGGTGCCGGGATAAATCCTCCCTCACCCTGCAATGGCTCAACAACGATTGCTGCAATGGTATCGGCTGCCGCACACTGCTCAAAGACATCGGTCAGCGATTTCATATAGTAATCCAAAGCAGCATCCTGTGGCATTCCTTCCGGATTTCTATAATAGTATGGGAACTGTGCACGGAACACACCATTTGCAAGCTCGCCCATTCCCTTTGCATATGCTTTCTTAGATGTCATTGCCATGGTGTAATGGGTTCTTCCATGGAATGCTCCGGAAAATACGATAATATTTGGCCGTTTCGTGAAACTCTTTGCAATCTTAACTGCATTCTCATCTGCCTCTGCACCGCTGTTTGCGAAATATGCTTTTTTCTCGGTTCCCTTTACAGGAGCAATGCTGCAAAGCTTTTCTGCAAGTGATACATAGCCCTCATGAGTCACAACATTGAACATTCCATGGAAATATTTATCCGCCTGTGCTTTAACTGCCTCTACAACCTCTGGCTGTGAGAATCCAATGTTCAATACGCCGACACCACCGATCCAATCAAGGAATTTGTTTCCATCGACATCCTCAATCATTGCTCCCTCCCCGCGATCGATTACAACAGGATAACCGCAGCGGATTGCGGATGGTACTACATTTTCTCTTCTTTTAATAATTTCTGTGGCCTTAGGTCCTGGTAATGTATCTGTAATAATTTTTGGTAAGTCTGTTCTTAACATTTATTCGTCCTCCCTGTCGTTCTGTGTTTTCGTTGCATATATAATTGCACAATTGTTGTGCGGTTTCCATAGGTCTGCGGCACAAAATATATGGTGTTCTTTGTGCTATCAGCACAGTTCTTTCTTGACAACAGCCATTTTTTCTTTCATACTCATGTTGTGTGCCGGAACCTCTACCGGCTGCGTCAGGCATGGCAGGGGCGGACCCGATGGTATTTTATTCCACGGTTTTAGACAGAATTACTGAAGTTTTCAGTGGCCTTCTCCTGCCTTAATTTTTGTGTCCGGGCAATGCTTCGACTGTTTCCGTGGCGTGTCGGTCTGCCGGGAACACGCTCACAATTTCTAGGTTGCCTAAGTGGGTATCCTCAGGAAGTCGATATGAGCCGCCACGGTCAAAACTCGCATCAGGTATTACGAAATTGCGTTATGCTGTGCTGCTCAGACATTTGCCCCAGTGGCGGCACGTTTCCTTCGAATGCCCACTAAGGCAACCACGAAATCGTTCGGACGTGTCCCCGGCAGACTGACACGCCACGGAAACTGTTGAACTTTAAACGGACATAAATAATAGAAAGAGGCAGGAGGAGGTTACGAAAAATTCGTGATTCTGAATAACTAGTGGAATAAAATACCATCGGGTCCACCCCTGCCATGCCTGACGCAGCCGGTAGAAGTTCAAACATACAACATGAAATCGAAAGGAACTAAAAAATGGCTGTTTTCTTAAAAGAACTGTATCAAGCTACCAAAGACCTGTATCATCTGCATCTTTTGGCGGGCGCAGACGATCTGGACCACACAATCAACTGGGTATATATCTCCGAAGATATCACCACCTCCACCTTTTTAAATGGTGGCGAACTCATTATCACTACAGGTGTCACTTCCTCCGAAGACAAAGACTGGCTCAAGAAGTTTATTATAGAATTAATATCGCACAAAACAAGTGGTCTTATCATAAATACAGGAAAATACATCTTCGAAGATGATATCTCCGAGGAAATTTTGCGACTTTGTCATGAGCATCATTTTCCACTTTTTACGATGCCATGGGAAACGAAAATTTTTGATATTACGCACAATTACTACAATCGCATTTTTGAAGATGTGCGAAACAACGATAAACTGACCGCAACTTTTGAAACAATTCTGTTCGAAGACCAAATGTCCGAAAATGCTCTTTCCATTCTTACCGATGCCGGATTTATGGAAGACAATCTGCAAGTTCTATATATCGATACAACACTTTCACAGAGTGCCTTGCGCCTTTTACACAGCGCATGCAAACGTTTCGGCAACTACCACATCTGCGCAGGAAAGGAAAGCACGATTGTGATTTTCTGTACCTCCATGCAGACTTCGACCGCCTGCCGGCAGATTCCAGCCTCTTTGCATGCACATTTTCCGGACCTGGAATTCCACAGTGGCTGTGGCAGTCTGTGCACGGACATAAAAAAACTGCGCACAGCTTACCTGCACGCAGTTTCCGCAGCACAAATGGCTGCATGTTCCAATGAACGCTTTTTCCATTATAATGATTTTGGATTTTATAAACTCCTGCTCGAAATTCAAGATACCGGTCTGATGAAGAACTACATCCGCGAATACCTTGGCACAGTCATGGATTATGATCAAAAGCACCATACGATGTTAACAGAAACATTGCATAAATACCTGCTATACGGGGGCAGTGTACAATTAGTTGCACAGCATATGTTCTGTCACCGGAATACGATCAATTACCGCTTACGCATCTTAAAAGATGACCTTGGCTATTCGCTGGACGATGTCCAAACCCGCTTTGTCCTGCTGTCAGCGTATCAGCTCCACACCTTCTGTCAGCAGATTTTAAAGTTCTAACGAGCATGCATCAATTTCACGCAGTTCTTCTTCCGTGAAATCTGCACTTCCAAGAACTTTGAGGTTTTCAAGAATTTGCTGCGGCCGGGAAGCTCCAATTAGTACGGATGTAACAACACCATCGCGAATTACCCATTTCAAGGCCATCTGTGCCAGGCTTTCTCCTCTGGCTGCTGCAATAGCATTCAACCGGCGGATGCTTGCCAGCCGTTCCTCGCTGAACTGATCCGCATGAAGGAAACGTCCGTCCGTATTCACACGGCTATCCTTTGGAATCCCGTTTAAATAGCGGTCCGTGAGCATTCCCTGCGCCAACGGGCTATAAGAAATGATTCCTTTCTTCTGTTCGGCCGCTGCCTGTTTCAATCCGTTGCGCTCAATAGTACGGTTGAATATATTATAAGAATTCTGATTGATTACGAACGGACAATGCAATTCTTCCAGTATCGCTGCCGCACGTTTCATCGTCTCTCCATCATAATTTGACAGTCCCACATACAACGCTTTTCCGCTTTTTACAATCTGGTCCAATGCTCCCATCGTTTCCTCAAGCGGTGTCTCCGGATCCATGCGGTGATGATAGAAAATATCCACATAATCCAATCCCATACGTTTCAGGCTCTGATCCAGACTTGCAATTAGATACTTGCGGCTTCCCCAGTCCCCATAAGGTCCCGGCCACATATCAAATCCGGCTTTCGTGCTGATAATCAGTTCATCCCTGTATGCGCCAAATTCTTCTCGAAGAATTTTTCCAAGATTTGCCTCTGCACTTCCCGGCTGTGGTCCATAATTGTTCGCCAGATCAAAATGTGTAATCCCATGATCAAACGCGGTAAAGCACATCTGCTTCATATTCTCATAGACACCGGTATCTCCAAAATTGTGCCAGAATCCCAAAGAAACTTCCGGCAACTGTAATCCGCTGTCTCCGCAGCGGTGATATTTCATTGTCTCATAACGTGACTGATTTGCTTGATACATAAACATACTCCTTTCATGCAATAATTAAATTTTATTTTATAAAAAATTTATCATAAATACCGAATCCAAAGATAAACAAAATGATCAGTGGCAAAATATAGGTGATGTATCCACGCATCCACTTTTGTATCTTCAGGCCTTTTCCGGTATTAGCTTCCTTCGTATAATTGTTCCATCCCCAGCCATATTTGCTGGTGCAAAAAAGCAGGTATACCAAAGACCCCAGTGGAAGGAACAGGTTGCTGACCAGAAAATCTTCCAGATCCAGAACCGTTCCACCAAAGACATTTAAACCGCTCCACTGCCACAAATTGTATCCAAGCACACATGGAAGTGACAATACCATGATCAGAATCAAATTTACGGCACAGGACTTTCCTCTGCTGCATCCGGTCAGTTCCATTCCACAGGAAATGATATTCTCAAATACGGCCAGAATTGTCGAAAAAGCTGCAAAGAACATAAACAGGAAAAACAGGCTTCCCCACAATCTTCCCAATGGAATATGATTAAAAATATTTGGCAAAGTAATAAAAATCAGGCTTGGTCCAGATGTCTGATCTACATGGAAGGTAAAACATGCCGGAAAAATAATCAGACCTGCTGTAATCGCTACAAATGTATCAAGCACAGCTATATTTAAAGATTCTCCCAGCAACGAGCGCTCCTTGCCAATATAACTTCCAAATATCGCCATCGCTCCAATACCCAGACTCAATGTAAAAAATGCCTGATTCATAGCTGCTGTGATTGTTTTCACAATTCCGATTTCTTTCATGCGTGCAAAATCCGGAAGCAGATAAAAGGACAGACCTTCTTTTGCGCCATCCATAAAGAAACTGTTGATGGCAAGCACTATCATAATGCAAAGCAACGCGGTCATCATTACCTTTGTCACCTTCTCAAGCCCATTCTGCAGACCTCGCGAACACACAAACACGCCTGCGCATACCACAACAATCATCCAGAATCCCATGATCTGTGGCTTTCCTAACATCTCCGTAAACTGATCCGATACGCCCTGTGCATCCAGTCCCTCGAACTGTCCTCTCACACTGAGATAAAAATAATGAAGCATCCAGCCGGTTACTGTGGTATAAAACATCATCAGCAGATAACATCCGATCAATGTTATATAACCATGGATATGCCATTTCTGTCCCGGCTTTTCCAATGCCTGATATGCCTTAACCGGACTCTTCTGGCTGGCACGCCCTACCGCAAACTCCATGGTCATGATTGGAAGTCCCAAAAGCAACAGAAACAGGAGATAAAACAGCACAAATGCGCCGCCACCTCCCTGGCCTGCTGCGTATGGAAATTTCCACACATTTCCTATTCCGATGGCACATCCTGATGAAAGCAGGATAAATCCTAATCGTGATTTAAGTTTTTCTCTTTCGTTCATACAATAAAATCCCCTCTCGTTTGATCAACTACTATCAAGTTTATTGGCATCATGAAAAAAATAGTACGTGATTCAGAAGAAAATCTCCATGTATCAATCACGGAAGATTTCCGCTATTTCGTGTGCAATTTCTATACAGAAGCCGTAGCCGGGATGCTCATTAATCTGTTCCAGCATCCAGACATCTGTGAGTGCGCCAAAACCTATGAATATTTTTCTGTCATACTGCATAATTCACTTCCGGCTGTATTGCTGTCACAGGGAAATCCTTCTTTAAATTAAAGTCTTACCTTTCTTTCAATAACAGACAGACTGCTTCCACATGTCTCGTAAAAGGAAACATATCATATGGGGAACATTCTTTCATCCGATATCCATGCTTTGTCAGATACTTCAGATCCCTTGCCAATGTATCCGGTCCACAGGATACATAGACCACTTTTTCCGGTGCCAGCTGAACGACTGAAGACAAAAATGCCTCATCACTTCCGGTACGCGGCGGATCCATGATGACGACATCCGCTTTCTGTCCATTTCGCGCCATCTCCACCATAAACTTTCCGGCATCTTCATTATAAAAAGTAACATTATGAATATTGTTTCGTTTGGCATTGGTGATTGCATCTTTGACTGCATCACGGTTCAGCTCCACTCCAATTACCTTCTTTGCCTTGCTGCTAGCAATCAGTCCAATCGTTCCGGTTCCGCAATATGCATCAATTACCGTTTCTTTCCCTGTCAGTTTTGCACAGGAAATGGCTTTCTTATACAGACGCTCTGTCTGTTGCGGATTTACCTGATAAAAGGAGGTCGGTGAAATGCGGAATGTACAGCCACATAATTCGTCCTCAATAAATCCTTTTCCGTAAATTGTAATGTTACGCTCTCCCAAAACCATGCTTGTCTTTCGATCATTGACATTGATGACAACCGTGCTGATTTCCGGGAATTTCTTTCGCAGTGCCTTTACAAAATTATTTTTGGATGGAAGGATTGGTGACACGAGCACCAGAACCACCATGATCTGTCCACTGTGGTACCCTTTGCGCACAAGCACATGACGTAACAATCCATAACCGGTATCCTCATCATACGCACGAATACGGAACGAACGCATCATATTTTTGATTTCACGAATGATTGCATCCGCCTGCTCATCCTCAATCTGGCACTGCTCCACATCCACAACATCATGCGAATGTTTCTCATACACTCCAGCCACAATATGTCCGCGTTTGGTGCAGGAAAAAGCAGCCTGTACTTTATGACGGTAATGGTACGGATTGTCCATTCCTACAATCGGATTTATCTTTCCAAACGGTTCCATGAGCTTTCGCATATAACTTTGCTTTTTTTCCAGCTGCTTTTTATAAGAAAAGCCCTGATAATCGCAGCCCCCACACTTCTTTGCATATGGGCAGTGTTCAGAAGACTTTTCTTTTTCCCCTGCCTGCAGTTTACGCTTGTCTGTATTTTTTAAATTGGTATGTTTCAACTCTTTTTTGAGATTTGAATTTTTGTTTATTTTCTCTTCCATTTTAATGCCTTCCGAATTTTTCATTGAATGTAACTATTCTGCCTCTTGGATTAGATACCATCGATTTATTATAACATCATTACCGCTAAAGAAAAAGGACATATGCAGTGCATACGTCCTTTCGGTTGGAAACTCCTCAATTTCCAACACAATTATCTAATTAACCATCAACTAACTAGTTGTTATCGCCGGTACTCTCGGTGCCTTCCGTCGGCTCTTCTGTTTCCGCTTTCACATCCGGATCTGCATAAGTGATCTCGTTGGAAGAACGGAAGATCGTATCATTCGAACCAAGCTGACATACTTTGACAGTATCACCATCCTCGATATCATCCTTACTGATTACAAGACAATCCGCAGAACTGAAAATGGTGTTCACTTTCTTGTCATTTACATACACACGGCTCCATTTCGTAAAGTTCTTTCCGCGAATAATAACTTCGGAATCTCCGATGGAATTGGTCGCACTGTTTACAACTACATCATCAACACCCATTACAATATCACTTGCAGGATATTTGTCCTGACCATCGTAGCAGTAACGATCCCCGTAAAGAATATCATACTGTAAATTCTCAAGACCATCCTGATATGTTGTCGAATCACTCTGTGTCTGGTGATAAGAAAGGATTGTTCCTTCGTGAATACCTACAGAATTTGTAATACTTGCCATAAGCTGGTAGGCATATAAATCGGCATCCTGTTTCTTAAGCCCCATATTATTCCAGGTAACATATTTTGTCTTGTAAATATCCCCGGATTTCATATCATCATCAGTAAGTCCCATGGTTGGAAGGTGATCGCCGAAGAATACAATAACCGTATCTTCATCACGTTTGCTTACTTTCTTGATGAGATCATTCATAAAGGTATCAACCTCATTTAACTGGTTGATGTAATAGGTCCACTGATTTAATGATTCCTCATCATCAGCACCGGAAGCTACATACTTCGGATCATTGATCACTGGTGTCGTTGGATAATCACCGTGAGTACCAACTGTAATGGTATACGTAAAGTCTGGCTGATTTGGAGTGGAATCCAAAGTCTTCATAGTCTCATTTACCAGAATATCATCCGTTGCCCAGTTGCCGTTTGGCGTATAAGTCTGGATGTTCATAAGCTCTTTGCTGGTGAAAGTATCATACCCCATCATCGAAAATGCATTTACACGACTATAGAAGTTTCCGCCATTGTTATGTACTGCATGTGTTCCATATCCGATCGTAGCCAAATCAGATGCAGTGCTCTCACAATCCGTCTTCTTTAAAATTGTTTTATAAGGATATTCACCAGTACCAAAATATTTCATGCTCATTCCTGTAAGTACTTCAAACTCTGTGTTTGCTGTACCTGCACCAACAACTGGAACTGTCAGATATCCGCTTGTATATTTCTTCTCAAGTTTATGGAACGTTGGAATCGGATCCTCATTGTAATTTAAAAACTTAATCTCATCCGGATCACAGAAAGACTCTAACAGAACACAGATAATATTTGGAGCATTCTTTGAGGTAACCGTTGTCTCTTTCTTGTCGGCCACAACCTGTTCCTCAATTCCATCAATATGCTGCTCATTGTAAGTATCCGGTTTTTTCATTCCGCGGTCTATAACGCTGGAAGAGAATCCATAAATAAATCCATAATTTTCATAACCCTGTGCAATGTTAGAGAAATAACTTGCTACAACATTGGTCTTCTGGGCTGCGGATGTCGTAATCGGCAGGCCAATAAAGAGAACGGATACGATAGAAGCTAATACTATCACTTTATGGATTTTTCCCTGAAAACGTGGTCCTTTGATAAAGAGCACGATGCAGAATAATGCGAACAATCCAAGGCCAATCACAACGATTGTTGCTTCTTCTGCCGTAAAATAGTTCGTATTGTTCATCGCAAGTAAGTCCGGAATACATTTCAAATCAGTAAATCCAAACGGTGTTACACGGTTTGAAAGAATGCATCCATTAATAATACCAAGTATAATCCAGAATCCGCTTATAATAATTCGAATAAAAGCACGTCTCCGGAACATATATGCAAAACACAACGATGCAAAAACAATAAGTGCATTATATAAGAAAGCAAACGTGTGTCCCGCAACGAAACTGCATGCCGATAAAAAATCTCTTCTTGAAATAACTTCCACAATAAATACCAAAGCACAGGAAATCAGTGCATGAAATAAAAGAGAATATTTATTTAAAAATGCAATTCTTCGCATGTATGCTTCGGAATGTTCTTTTTCAACTTTGGTAAAAAGCTTTGTTTTAACATTACTTAGAAATTTCTTCATATTTACCTCCTCTTTACTCAAGCAATAGATTACTCAAAAAGTGTCATAAAAGCAAGAGGTAAAATTTATAAAAAAACCCCAACAAAGTTGGGGTTTTGATGCAATATGAATAAATCGTGAACAAAAAATGTCCTATTTATTGGAACGTCTCCAGATGTGCATTTTTTCAGCCTCTGCAATCAGTTCATCACGGAAGTCCGGATGTGCAATAGAAATGAGGGCTTCTGCCTTCTGCCAGCTGGATAATCCCTTGACATTTACCATACCATATTCAGTTACCACATAGTGTGTATTCGCACGGGTATCCGTTACCACAGAACCTTCTGCAAGTGTCGGACGAATTCTCGAATGTGATACGCCCTGCTTATCTGTAAATGTAGAAGAACAGCAGATAAAGCTCTTACCACCATTGGAAAGATAAGCACCAAGTACGAAGTCTAACTGTCCGCCTGCACCACTGATGTGCTTAATTCCGGAAGACTCAGAACTTACCTGACCAAATAAGTCGATATCAACACAGTTGTTGATGGAAATAAAATTATCCAATGCAGCAATTGAACGAATGTCATTTGTATAACTTACAGGAGCACTCATCAACTCCGGATTTTCATCCAGGTAATCGTACATCTTCTTGGTTCCGGCACCGAAACCATATACCTGACGGAAACGGTCGATGTTCTTGTGAGCACCTGTAATTTTTCCAGCCTTGGCAATATCAACAAATGCATCTACGTACATCTCTGTATGTACACCAAGATCTTTCAGATCAGACTCAGCGATCAGAGAACCTACTGCATTTGGCATTCCACCGATACCAAGCTGTAAGCAGGCACCGTTTGGAATCTGATCAACGATGAGACGAGCTACTTTCTGATCAATCTCTGTAGCAGGACCGCCTGCACCAAGTTCACCAATTGGCGGATTCTCGCCTTCCACGATTGCATTGACTTTGGAAATATGGATTCCGTTCTCTGTTCCGCCTAAGCAACGCGGCATGTTCTCATTAACTTCAACAATGATATGCTTTGCTGTCTCACACATTGCGCCGAGATGAGAAGCACTTGGTCCAAAGTTAAAGTATCCATGCTTGTCCATCGGAGCTACCTGGAACATTGCAACATCATCCGGGCAATCCAGTTCACGATAATAGCGTGGAAGCTCTGAATAACGGATCGGCGCATAGTAAGCACATCCGCGGTTGATCAGCTTACGCTCATATCCGCCCATATGCCAGGAGTTCCATGTAAAATGTTCGCCTGCATCCTCTCTTTCAAAAACTGCAAGTGGTTTTAAGAGAATTCCACCGCGCAGGTTGATATCCTTCAATTCATCGGTACGTTTTGCCAGTGCTTTGTCCAAAGCATCAACTGTATTGGTACACCATCCATAATCTACCCAGTCACCGGACTTGATGACTTTTACTGCTTCGTCAGCAGATGTAAGTTTCTGTCTGTACTCTTCTGAAAAATCCATTGTAATAAGACCTCCTAGTTTAGTTTGAAGTGAAGTTGAAGCAACTTCGTTAATTTATTAACATTATTATAGCATTTATGAAATGGGAAAACAATGGTGATAGCTGGAAATCATGGAAAGTCTATGGTAAACTTGTGAAAGATCATATACTTACAAAACACACTATAAAGAAAAGTGATAAGGAAAATATTATGGAAAATCATACAATTGTAACATTAAAAAAAGGTGAAGGCCGCACAATAAAAGCAGGTGGTGCATGGATTTTCGACAACGAAATCGACACGATTACAGGTACTTTCAAAAATGGTGACGTGGTAAATGTCCATGATTTTGACGGATATCCGATGGGAAAAGGCTTTATTAACCAGAATTCCAAAATCCGTATCCGCATGATGACCCGGCATGCAGATCAGGATATTGATACAGAATTCCTTCGCATGCGTGTGCAGAATGCGTGGAATTATCGAAAAACAACCGTCGATACTTCTTCCTGCCGCGTTGTTTTCGGTGAAGCAGATTTCCTGCCGGGACTTGTCATAGACAAGTACGAAGATGTGCTGGTTGTTGAATGTCTGGCCCTTGGAATGGAGCAGTTCAAAGAAACTATCGTTTCATTATTAAAAGAGGTTCTTTCCGAAGATGGTATTTCCATCCGTGGTGTCTACGAACGAAGCGATGCAAATGAACGCAAGAAAGAAGGGCTCGCAAAGGTCAAAGGCTTTATCGGCGAAGAATTTGATACCAATGTGGAAATTGTCGAGAATGGCGTTCACTATATGGTTGATGTGGTCAATGGGCAGAAGACCGGCTTTTTCTTAGATCAAAAGTACAATCGTCTCGCGATGCAGCGCATCTGCAAAGGCAAAAAAGTGTTGGACTGCTTTACGCATATGGGAACCTTTGCGCTCAATGCGGGAATCGCGGGTGCAACAGAGGTAACCGGACTTGACATTTCCGAATATGCCGTACAGCAGGCCGAGGCGAATGCGAAGTTGAATCATCTGGAGGACACCGTGCATTTTCGCTGCGCAAATGTGCTCGATGAACTTCCGAAACTTGCGGCTGCGGGCGAAAAGTATGATGTGGTGATCCTCGACCCACCTGCATTTACGAAGTCCAAGGAAGCTACCAAAAACGCCATCAAGGGATATCGTGAAATTAACATGAAAGGTCTCAAACTCGTCAAAGATGGTGGCTATCTGGCAACCTGCTCCTGCTCTCACTTTATGACGCAGGAACTGCTGGCAAAAACGGTAAAGGAAGCGGCAAAGGCAGCACATAAGAGAATCCGCCAGGTGGAATTCCGCACACAGGCACCGGATCACCCGATTCTGTGGGCAAACTCTTCCAATGTGCCGGAATCATATTATCTTAAGTTCTTTATCTTCCAGGTTGTTGAGGAAAAATAGCATTTTAATGCAAATTCACGATCCTGCGCAAACTGTGCCGTATTATATAGAATCAGTACGTCTGTCGGACAAAACGTATCAAGGATTGCCTGACAACCGATATTAAGCTGTCTGAGATCTACAACAATTACTTTCTCATAATCCTCTGCCAGAAACGGAATCATGCAGTTTGCAAAGGAATCTTTGATCACAAGAAGCGTTTTTCCATTTTTCTCACCTCCGGTAATCTCGATAATTGCCTGATTGCCACCTGTAAAATAACTATACTCGTCACTGGTTTTCAGATAGGATGGAGCAAAAAGCGTTGTAAGCTTCGTCTCTCCCATATTATAAACAACGTCAAGGTCCATCTTGGGCTCATATGCCTCAATCACATCCTTTGCTGATGCCTGATTGACTTTTGCATACGTGGTACCGAGGAAATCATCGCTTACCGTAATAAAATCTTTCTTTTCATCTGCCCGCTTCTCATCCATCCCCGAAGCCTTAAGAAAAGACTGATATCCATACCACGCGCCAAGCGTTGTCCAATGATGATCTGTCCGGTAATAGATGTCTTCCTCCCGATGAGAACAAAGCGTCTCCTGCACCGGGACAACAACTGAATCCGCAAGATTTCCAAGTTGTTCATTCAATGAATCGTACATCTTCTGCTCATCGTAAGTTGACGCACAAAACGGAAGCTTCTGCTGAAGCGTCCAGGTTTTCGTCGGAACAAGCATCACATGTACCGAATAATCATCTGCAATGTTTTTGACAAGCTCTACAAGCGACTTTATATTCTTTCGCTCCTGTTTCGTCTCAAACTCTGCATCCGTATGGTGCTCCAGCAGATAATCATCCTTTCCAAAATAAACTCCATTACTGACAGACTTTCCCATAAGACGTGATGCGTCGGTCTGCAACTGCACCCACATATCTCTTCCTGGAAACTGATCGCTTAGATATGTCTCATACTTTTCCTGAAAAGTTCCCTTTCGGATTGCCTCAGCACTCATTTTCGGTCTTGTCTGAAGTTCACGTTTTTCTGCGGACGAATAAGTCTTATCCGCTGATGTAATCCCTTTCACGCATAAACCGAAAAGAATGCACGTAAAAACAATAACCGGTAATAGATAATTTAACTTTTTCATTCAATTCTCCTTATCAAAATGAGCATATTAAGCACTTTTCATGTATACTATCAAAATTTGTTCTGTCAACAGATTTTAGAATCTGAAATACAAAAACGGATTATATGTTCCGTTGACCAGATAGGCGATAGAAAGAAGTAGAATAACTGCCACATAAACACTCATACAAAGAGATGCACCAATCCCGTCCTTCTTCGTCACTTTTTTTGCCAGATACTTCGGCAAAGAAGTGCAGCCGATTGCCATAATGACCATAAGCAATGCATTACTTACAAGAAGATACAAACTCTCCTTATTAACCACTCCCGCGCCTGCCATACCAAGCATCGCTTTCATATACACGCGATGTCCGTGAATATCTTCCCAGGCAAAAAGCAGCCATCCGAAATAAACGACTACAAGTGCATAAATATGAGAAAACACACGAGGAATCTTATCCAGCAACTTCAAAAGCCACGTTTTCTCCATAATCAGGAAAAAGCAAAAATACAATCCCCATAATGTAAAATTGATTGTTGTACCATGCCACAATCCGGTCAGAAACCATACAATAAAAATATTTAAAAATGTGCGTGCATTTCCTTTTCGGCTTCCACCGAGTGGTATGTATACATATTCTTTAAACCAGTTTCCAAGCGAAATATGCCACCGTCTCCAGAACTCTGTAATACTTTTTGCTTCATAAGGATATTTGAAATTCTCCGGAATTTCAAACCCAAAGACTGCCATCAGCCCGATTGCCATGTCTGAATAACCGGAAAAATCAAAGTAGATCTGAAACATAAATGCAAGGATTCCAAGCCATGCCGAAACGGTTGTCATCTGCGAAACTTTATAATTTGCAATTGTCTGAAAAATTTCTCCTGCCTGATTTGCAAGCAATACTTTTTTCCCAAGACCGCATACAAAACGGAGCATACCATACCGAATGCTCTCTAAGTTAATGGTTCTCTCGCGAAGTTGTGTCGCAATATCCGAAAATCGCACGATTGGACCTGCAATCAGCTGCGGAAACAGCGATATATATGCGCCAAAATTAATTGGATTCTTCTCCGCCTTTGCCTTTCCCCGGTACACATCAATCGTATAAGACATTGACTGAAATGTGTAAAATGAGATTCCAATCGGCAGCACAAACTTTCCTGCATATTTAAATACCGCAAGAAGCGTCAGATTAATAACAACCGATAAACCTACAAAAACTTTTGCGGTATTGCGTTTGTCTCTTGCAACAAAGTACCCTGCCAGTCCGCCATTCACATAATCCACAACTGTAGAAAATATCATCAACCAGATATAGACAGGCTCTCCCCATGCGTAAAATGCCAGGCTGAACATGAAAAGGACAAGATTACGCCATGTATTTTTCATGCAGCCCGGCACCAAAAAATATACGATCAGAACCAATGGCAGAAAGCGGGTAAGAAACATAATACTGCTAAATACCATCTTTTACCTCTCATTTCACTTATTTATATAGCTTCTTGATTGCATTTACTGCTTTTTCATTCTGCTTTTTGTATGCTGCAATCACCTTTTCATCAGACTTTTGTTCCGTCTTACTATCAATACTTCCCAAAACAAAAAAGCAGACATAATTACCTTTTACATATACTTTTGATGCCTGCACTTTTAACTGATTTGCCGGATACTGATGCATATTTTCCATCAGATTCTTCTGATATTGCTTAAGTGCATTCTTAATCTTCTTTTTGGAATCTACACTCTTCGCTTTCACGATTACAAGTTCATCCGCATTCACGCTGATCATCGGAAGTTCTGCGACCACACCAGAATACCATTCTTTTTTCAGTCCATAGCGGGCATTTACTTCATCTTTACTCAGCTTGCTATTCGGTATATAGTCTTTGCCATATGCATCCTTTACTGCATTATATACTTTGTTTAAGTTTGGTGTTTTCTTTTTCTTGCTTGTCTTCTTTGTTGCAGCCTCAACAGTAACCGGCTCTGAAAATGGAACAACAACGGAAGCAGCTTCCACAACACATAAACATGCGATTAGCATCGCAATTAATTTCTTCTTCATAAACATCTTTCTCCTTTGTACCTATTACTATTTTTCATTTTAGTATTCATTTAATCACTGTATCATAGATTTATAGAAATAGCACGCATATTTTTCTTGAAATGTAAGAAAAAAACATGTCTAAGAATAAAAGCAGTCATTATGGTAATGGTTATGTTACTTTTACCGATAAATACAATTTCACTGCCAGCAGAAAATATTTATGCATCCTCAATTGTGAAAATAACAAAATCTTCACAAGTTATTATGGAACATGAAGGTGTATGTAACAGCTATGCTCTTGCATTTTATACTATGGCAACCGTGGAAGGAATACCATGCAGAGTCATATCAGTCACACCTTATTTCAGTTACAGAAAAATAAGGAAATTCGCAATTGACTAACTGCGTATAAACTTCCTATAATAGAGCCAATATATAAATGAAGTGCAGGCATTTTTGTAGAGGGAGGGATTACTATGCAGGCATTGTCAAAAGCTAAGAGTGGGGAAAGTTATACAATCAAATGGTTACTCGGATTACCGGAGGTCGTAGAATTTCTGCACCGTCATCATGTGGAAGAAGGCGGAAGCATCCGGATTATTCAGAAGCTTCAGACCGGAATGATCGTAGGTGTGCAGGGCGAACGATTTGCTCTGGGCAATGAAATTGCGGATCGAATTCAGGTATAAAACAAAAGGGCATTGACTTTATCGAAATGATAGAGGCAATGCCTTTTCCTTTTAAATATTTTTCAACACATCCACTGCATCATCCAGATACGAATTCTCCATCTGGTAAAACTCGCCCGCATCTGCATGCTGCGCATATTCCGGATCAAGTGGCAACTTTCCAAGAACCTTAGTTCCAAGTCCTGCTGCAACTTCATCGATATGACTTTCTCCAAACAGCTTAATCTGCTTGCCACAATCCGGGCATTTCAGATAACTAAAGTTCTCAACCACTCCAAGTACTGGTATATGCATCATATTGGCCATATTAAACGCCTTTTTGACAATCATCTGAACCAACTCCTGTGGAGATGTCACAATGACGATTCCATCCACTGGAAGTGACTGGAATACCGTAAGCGGTACATCACCAGTTCCTGGTGGCATATCAACGAATAAATAGTCTACATCGCCCCAGACTGTCTCATTCCAGAACTGTTTTACTGCTCCGGCAATTACCGGGCCTCTCCATACAACCGGCGCTTCTTCATCTTCCATCAGAAGATTGATAGAAATGATCTTGATGCCTTCCTTTGTTTCGTAAGGATACATTCCTTTGTCATCACCGACCACCTGTCCATGTGCTCCAAACATCTTTGGAATGGATGGACCTGTGATATCCGCATCAAGGATTCCTACTTTATATCCGGCTTTTGCCATCTTGACTGCAAGAGACGCTGTCACAAATGACTTACCGACGCCTCCTTTTCCACTGACAACTCCAATGACATGCTTGATATCCGAATAAGCATTCATCGCTTCTAACATGCTCCGTGGATTCTGTTTGCTTGCACATCCTTCACAACTTTCTTTTGAGCAGGTTGCTGCCCCACTACAACTTGCATTTTCTGGCATGATTACACTGCCTCCTTTTCTATTTTGTCGTACATTACTGATACAGGCTACCAAATCGTGAGAAAGGATAGTACGTAAAATACGCTTTTCCAATAATCTCATCTTTTGTTACATATGTATTCTCCCAGTATCTGGCATCATACGAATCGTTTCGATTATCTCCTAAAACAAGATACGAATCTTCCGGCACCTCGAATGAAAATGGCCCGGTCGCACGCACCCAGTCTTCTTTGAGATAATCTTCTTCCAACGGTACGTCGGAATTATTTATGTAAATCTTGCCTTCCGTGATGGTAACTTTTTCACCTGGAAGTCCGATTACACGCTTCACATATTTCTGACTTTCATCATCCGGGAATTTAAAGATGACAATATCACCTCTCTCCGGCTCTGAAAATTTGTATGCAAGACGAAATCCAAACAGATCATCTCCCGGCTCGATGGTATTTTCCATGGAACCTGTCGGAACCGTTGCATTGATAATTACATAATTTTTTAAAACAAGTGCCAATACAAAAGCCGCCAAAAGTGTCATGCACCAGCTCAGGACTTCTTTCCATGCCGGACGTTTCTTTTTCTCCCTGGCATTTGATTGTGACACAGTAGTTTTCTGTGCCTCTTCCTTGCTTTCCTCCACATTTTCCTCGATTATACGCTCTTCCATCTTTTCCCTCATCTTGTCTGCTCTCCTGGCTCAAACCACCAGTTAATAAAATCATCTCTGTGAAACTCCAATGCAATCAGTCCTAATTCTGCCCGATCCCGGTTATCTAACACGGATGAAATATATTTATTTAATGAAACCACAAAATCATCTTCCAGGCACCACATTGCCTGTACCGTTGCAATATTTTTAGCATCATTCCACTCGTCAATAAAACAGCCTCCAAAATCAACGATTTTGTCCCATCGCTTCTGTGTGTTTATGATGCGTTGCTTAATATTTTCCTTAATTACAGCCATCATCCTGTGCACTTTTGGATGATACTGCACTGGTGCGAGCATTTTTGCAAGCATGTGGTCTTCATTGATTATAATATCCAGAATTCCACTCTGATTATTCGTCACGTAACAGAATATTTCATCATAACCTAACTTCGGTGGTCGCAGATGATATGCATTCCGATATGCCACAACACTGCGTATCATATGGAAATCTGCCACCATCTCATCATATATAATCCCCGGACAATCACCTATAATATATCTTTGGGCTTTCCGATATGGTGCCATCATCTGACAAAAAATATCTCTGTTCTTTTCAAAAACAATCAGCTTATTTTCCTTTAAAAACCGCCGAAAATCCATCTGATAATTTCGTCGGTAATAGTCAAACAATCCCTTGGTAATAAATGCGATTCGAATTGCCTTCCCCTCAAAGCCGTGCACTATCGTTTCAATTGGCAGTTCCACTGTCTGACCTTTTAAGAATACATCAACTGTCACTGCTTTTGCAAGTAATTCCATCTCAGATTCGTATTCTGTTAAAACACTCTTCTGACCATCACTTAAATACAGATTCAGATTCAGAGGACTCTTATTAAAATACTTTACTATCTTTTGACCGATTTTTTCCCGCAACTGTTGAAATTTGTCATCTCTTACCAGACCTGTGCGATTCATAGGAATCGTTAGAAACCTCTTTTTCAGATGAAGCCGACAGGACATATACTGCACCCATTCCGGCTTCAATCCATTGCATTCGTCACCCTCTGCCACCAGAAAGTTTTGCTGGTACAATTTCGATTCCACTTTCATACGTTTATATTTACCATTGTACAGCCAGATAAATCCTTCCAGCTCCTCATCTGCAATGGGAATAGACACAATTCCTGCAATATCAGCAAGGGGGTTATCCAGAATTGGATTGGCACTTTTCAGAATCGTTTTCTTCTGGTCATACACAACTTCTATCGGAAATGGCGGATACATCAGATATCGAAGTACGGCATGCACCATCCCCCGGTGTGTCAGACGCATGGCATACTGAGGCTTTAACACCAACGTGATTTTTGTTCCCGATGTTTCCCGATTCGATGTGATGTATTCAATCTCTTCCGTACCCTCTAGCCACTTTGCAGTGACCGCTTCGATTGCCTGCTGATCTGCAATATTCCATGCAGTATTTACACACTTATCTTTCTTTGCTTCAATCAGCATGGCACGGGAGACCGCAAAACAGGACAACATTCCCATTCCAAACTGTGAAACCGGTTCATAATCCAACTGTTGCTTTTCAAATGATTCGCTCGTGTAATAACTCTGTCCGACTTTTGAAACGTAACGCTCAATGTCCTGTCCATTCATCCCAATTCCATTATCTTCCACCGTCAGTCTCTGTGTCATGGAATTATACACAATCGAAATCTTCGGCTGATATGGGGGACGCATGGAATTCATCATACGAGCCTCTTCCATCTCCAAAAACTCTGTGCCCCAGCTATACTCTAACGCAGCACGGGTATTGCATGCATCAATGGCGTTTGCAAGCAGTTCCCTGATATACACATCCGGATTATCATAAAACTGTAATCCGGATACAGCATTCAAAATCAAATTCGATTTCATTTCCACTTTGCATTGCATCATAAATCATCCTCATTGAGCAATACTGCCTGTACTAAATACCGATTTTTTGCCTTTCCACTGATACATGTAGAAAGGGTCAGAATATGGCTGTCTGCGGTAACTTCCACATCATTCCTCAGGTTTCCTGATGTGCCTTTTTCGATCTGATCCACATAATTTTGTCTGCCATCCTGTGACTGAAAATCATAAGAATACAGGATATGCTCATTACCTGCTGTGTATGCAGCAAATATTTCATACACAAGTACACGGTCCCCTCTGTAAACATATACATACGGATCATTGACAAAAAAAGCTTTGTCTTCATAATAATGCAGTGTCTCGAACATTGTTTCGTTACGCATATTATGACCATACATAATGGTATTAAAATCAGAAAAATCTTTATTATTTTCTTTTTCTGTATAGATACATCCAGGATAGCCCCTGGTTCCATTCATATTGTAATTCAAGTAATAAGTATTGTCCGTTGGATGCTGTAACACCGGATAATCTACTTTGGTTCCCGGTATATAAATCCATGCATAAATATCTGGATTTACCTTTGCCAGTTCGTTCCAGTCCAATTGTTTCTGCGGAATATTGATTCCCGCAACCGCGCTGTCCTCCTGCTCCTGACTGTCCTGTGATTCCTCTTCCATCTTCTCTGTATTGGCATTCTGCCTGTCATCTGCAGAAGTAATTGCATTGTCTCTGTCCTGATTCTGCAGACGGTTCACACTTTCTGCAAGATCTTCATACTGTTTTTCTGCATTTCGTTCCACAATCCAGTTCCGAAGCATAATTCCAATAATCACAAGTAAAATTGCCGCAAGTAAAACAGTAAACAGTTTATAGATATTAAATTGTTTTTTTTCTTTTTTCTGTATTGTTTTTTCGTTCTTTTTCATCATATACTTCTCACATTTTACAAAGGCGGTAGATTCCTTTCCACCGCCTTTTGTATTTATTCTCCTCTCATGGAGAATCCGTTTATAGATCCTACATACTTGTGTATCCAGTGATTAATTTTTAGCAGCTTTTCTGCCGCACACGATGATTCCTGCGACAACTGCTACCGCAAGAATTGGTAATGCAGGCACAGAAGCTCCTGTCTTTGGGGATGTCATACCAACTGCCGCCACTGCACCATTGGTACTTCCTCCATTTGTTCCTGTTGTGTAAGAACTCGTTTTTCCATCAGAATATCCATCATTATAACCTTCGTCGTAACTGCCATCATCATCACTATCCGGGTAATTTACCGTAACATTCTGCTTTGCATTAACCGGATTGTTCTGATTATTTGTCTGACTGTTATTGTTCGTCTGCGAATTATTATTATTCGGGTTGAACGTCTGTGAATTATTCTGTGAGTCTCCTGTCGTATTATGACTATTGTTGTTTGTCTCAGAATTGTTTGTATTATTTTCTGTCTGATTCTTTGTTGGATCACTGACCGGTACATTTACATTCGAAGGATAACGAACGATTACAACCGGAGAAAATGAATACAATGTTACCGAAACCTGACCATTCGAAATGCTGGTTGGTTTCAAAGTCTCCCACTCACCTGATGATAACTGATGGAGTACATATACTTTATCTGTATATTTCACTCCAGGTACACTAAAAGTCAGGCGAATACCTTTCGATGTATTTACATTTTTGCCTACCGATAAATCTGTCATACCAAGAACCTCAGCATCCTTACTTGCCTGCTTTGCAGCAGAATTTGCCCTGGTTATCTGATCTGTGGTCGGTTTTGTACGTGTAACAGATACAATGTTATTATTGGAATTGTATGCTGATACATCTGAGACATTGCTGTCCCACTGTTTTGCCAGTTCCGCTAATGCGGTCTGGTTATTTGGCGATGGAAATGCAAATACGGTAGTTCCCATAGAGAGTACCAGTAACATTGCAAGCATACTCGCAACAACTTTCTTCATCTGTATCAACCTCCTTTCCTCAAAAGTATAGTATGTAGTATCTATATCAAGTGCGCGCGCACTGGATACCAAAATTATATGGTTTCAAAATATTTACGAAACCGGAGTATAAAAAACGCTCATGATCATATCCTGCATGGCATCTTCATCCACATGATACTCTTCGTACTCGTCACCCTGAACGGTTTTTCCCGGTACGGTATACATATCATCATCATTAAAATCATAACTCATAAGTTCATTGATCAAACTGGAAAAATCCACACTCGTAACCAGATAATCTTCAATCGAGTTGTATACACCCATAACGATAGAAGGATCATCTGCTGTCAAGGCCTTTAACCGGTCCATATAAGCAACGATGTACTGCTCCTCACGGCGCAGACGATCGGAAGCGCTGTCATATTTTTCAACATCTCTGCCTCTAAGATAATAATAGGCTTCCTGTCCGTTCAGGGTCACCTTATCCCCCTTATGCAGCTTCACATTGTGATCCGGATAGGAAATATTTTGTAAAACCTTTACTTTCACACCACCTACCGCATCATTCATCGTAGGAATTGCGCCCATGTTCATTGCAAGATAGCCACTGATTGGAATATTTCCAAACAAATCAGCCACTGCATCTACACTGCGCTGACAACTGATACGCTTGGCATCTCCAAATGCATGCTGCAGACAGATCTGTCCCTGAATGGTTCCCATACTATATCCTTCTTGGTCACACAGCTTGATATCCGTCATCGTATTACGATTGATAGAAATCACCTGTAATTTCTGGTTCAAAGAATCCACAACCAAAAGAAACATCGCATCGGACTGTCCACCATTGGTATAATCCGGCGCCGTCGCAACCGGATCATCGTTATCAATTCCCATCATGAGAAAAACCCGGAGATTAGAATTGTAACGGTAATCCTTTCCCTTGTAAGTGACTGTTCCCTCCTGCCACTTTTCCGGTTTCTCTGTCGATTGTGTAACCGTTCCAGCCACCTGCGCCGGTTCCTGTACATCCGAAGCCCCATTCTCATTGGTATCATAACCACCATTCTGCGCTTTGGTCTGCACCCCTACAACAATGATCAGAACAAGTATAACTGCCATGGCACCAGACAAAAAATACAATACATTATGCAGTTTTTCTGATGACTCATGAAATCTTTTCATTCTTTCGTTTTCTCTTCCTTCTTGCCATAGTAACTTCCATAGTAACCACCATAGTAGCCGCCATAATAGCCACCTTCGTAGCTGCTCTTCTTCATCTTAACTTTATTCAAAACAGCTCCAAGAATCCGGACACCGGACACCTCCAGCTGCTTCTTGACATTCTGTATCAGGCGGCTGCTTGCCATCCCCTGGGAGATAACAAGAATCGCTCCATCACAGTGTTTTGCAATCACTGCTGCATCAATTGCAGCTCCGATCGGAGCGCAATCCAAAAGAACGTAATTAAAATGTTCTTTTGCAAATTTCAACAATTCAATAAAATAATTCTTCTCTAAAATTTCTGTTGGATTCGGAACCGAAGGTCCTGCAAAAATCATAAACAACCCCGGGACTTCCGTTCCATACAGAACATCCTCCAACCGCTTCTGACCCGACAAAAAATGGGAAAGTCCATAAATTTCGCCACCATCACTGGCTGTCGCACGCAGACGTCCCACATATACCGACTTACGCATATCCGTATCGATCAAAAGAACGCGCTTTCCTGATTCTGTCAAAGAACGTGCCAGATCCATGGTTACTGTACTTTTTCCCTCATTTGGCAAAGCAGAAGTTACCACGATTGTCTGAATATCGTCACCACAAAACTGTATGTTTGTCTTTAACGCACGCAATGACTCTTTCATTGCATATTTTTGTTCTTTTAACCTGCCAAACTTAACTATCTTCATGATTTATCTCCTGCCCGCTTTTTGGATTTCTTTCTTGCTTTGGAAAAGCCTTTTTTGCTTCCACTGCAATTCTCACCATCATCCTCTGCTTCCTCAAGCGGCAATGTTCCCAATACGTTTAATCCAAGCTTCTTTTCCACATCTTCGGCGGTTATAATCGTATCATTGAACAGATAAGAAATCACTATAATAGCCATGGCAAGAAATGCGCCGAGTACAGCTCCAATCAGCGTATTTTTAATGATATTCGGACTGACCGGTTCTCCATCTGCATAACCCTTTTGAATGATCATCGGTGCATCCTGTACCATCTTGGCCGCAATAAATGTAGATCCTACATCTGCAATCTCATCTGCAATTTTCTTTGCCATCGCAGGATTTTCATCCCGAACCGTAATCTCAAGGATTCGTGAATTGGCCGGATTATTTAATGTTACCTTATCTTTTAATGAACGATACGTCTCATTCAGACTCAGGTTAACAATTACCTGTTCAAGCACCGGTCGTCCCTCTACAACAACCATATAGTCATTTGTAAGGCTGGTTCCTGTCTGAATGTCCGCAAGACTGGTAATTGATGTACTCTTGGAAAGTACATAAAGCTGCGATGTCGATTCATACTGTGGCACGATCATATAGTGACTGATTCCAAAAGCAATGCCACCACCAAGAACCGTCACAACAAGAATCAACAGCCACTGTGACAAAAGTACTGCCAGCAGTTCCCGCAGATCAATTTCTATTTCATCATCAAATTCCTGTGTTTTTTCCATGTATATCTCCGTCTGTAAAAATCTAGAACTATTATACTATATCGGCATCTTTTTCGCAATTCTAAAGGGAGTTCTAAGATTCAAACAAACGTTTTTCCAAAGCATCTGTCCGATTGAGATATTCCTGTCCCAGTTTTTCTGCAATCACTGCTCTTCCCAATGCAAGATTCGGCTTGCGGCCGTCTAAATTATGACAGTCACTTCCAAGGAGAACTTCCCCCTGCTGTTTTAATAATTTCAGGCATTTTCTGCGTTTTTTCCAATTAAGGAAAGGTCCGGCATTCATCTGCCGATAAATTGGAAGATCCATAATTTCATCCCACACTTCTTTCCTTTTCTGAAAATCATAAAAGCGCTCAATATGTGCCAGTACGACCTTCATGTTCGGACGATTTACCAATGCCCGGACATTATCAAGCATATCACTTGTCCACTGGGTAAACGGCATCTCAAGCAGTAAAATTCCTGTTCCCTGAATGCACAGTTCCGGTATCATAGATGCCTGCCCGATTCCCGAAAAATAATATACCTCTGCGCCCAGGTACATTTTTGGCAATTCAACGTTGTTCTTTTCTGCTTCTTCCTGTAATCTCTCATAACTGTGCGCTCTTCGTTTCAAAAAGCGTTCCACAGAATCTTCATCTGCATAAAAATGCGGGGTAGCCACAATCGTATGAACTCCCTGCTTTTTCTCCTCTTCGATCATCGCAAGCGACATCTGTGTATTTTTACTGCCATCATCAATCCCCGGCAGTATATGTGAATGAAAATCAATCATTTTCTGTTTTCCTCCGTATTTGACCAACATCACTATTATAACAAAAAAATCCCGCAGAACATACTCTTCTGCGGGATTTTCTTATTGTTTATAATAATTTTATCTTTGAAATTCAGAAATTATTAGCAAACACCCTGTGCAAGCATAGCATCTACTACCTTCTCAAATCCGGCAATATTAGCACCAGCTACATAGTCTGTCTTTCCACCAACTGTTGCATTGTATCTCTTAGCAGCATCGCTGATGTTAGCGTAGATTGTCTCCATGATTTCCTTGAGCTTTCCGTCAACTTCCTCGAATGTCCAAGAAAGTCTCTCAGAGTTCTGGCTCATCTCAAGTGCGGATGTAGCAACACCACCGGCATTGGCAGCCTTACCACCTACGAAGAGAACTCCATTCTCCTGTAAGTACTTTGTAGCCTCAAGAGTTGTAGGCATGTTAGCACCCTCTGTTACAGATGTAACAC